>BNJT01001747.1_pt1 | contig 222741 bp, 249 predicted proteins | sample 8540491 | NCBI WGS metagenome assembly BNJT01 (sample SAMD00202455, study PRJDB9452) | human saliva metagenome | host: Homo sapiens | reverse complement strand
TATATACACAATCAATATATTACTAATTATAGGCTCTTCAAAATTGTTTTTTAGATCTTATAATCCTCTCACAAAATCATAATTAACTTCCTGAAGGAACTCATAAACCTCAAATATTTGTAATAAACTGTTGTCTGTATTTTTTAAATATCTTGACCTTATAAAATATGATTCCATATGCTTGAACAGGCTCCTTCAAATATATAATACTGAAAAACAACCATTCCAACGAAGAACAAAAGATTGCTCCAAAAAGTTTTACTTGTTCCTTATAGTGTCTTCCAAGTTAACCCTTTAAATTTAATCTTCAATGCCTAAAAAAGTAGTCCCTATCCCAACACTTCACCTTATAAGCTATCTTGTAACAAACCTAAAAACTTATCAATCTTTGTTGAACTCGTAACTTCATCATCTTTATAAGTCTCTTCTAAAAGTCGTCCTTATTATCAAAAACTCAAATCACCATCTCTAATAAATGTATAATAGAATATACCCTATTTATTTCTATATTACCAACTTCTCATTGTTGTCTTTTCCTCTTCGTGAATTTCCATTATACCTCTATTTCCTAAGTTTGAGACATATGTGATTTAATACTCCATCTTGATATATACTTAGCAAAAGTCAAACACCACTTTTAAATATTTGTATATTCATTAGTTGTCCACTTCATAATAATTTTGATTCACCATCTTTACCCCATTTTTCCATTCACCAACATCACTAATTGTCCATTATCTGTATAAGCACAAACTTTTCCATGATTTTTACCATTTTTATAGTGGATAATCCAATAATTTTCCCATCCAAATAGAGAACTGCCACCAAATCCTTTCCTGGCTGTCGCGGAATTCCATTTAATATTTTAAGCGTTGTTACATCACCACATCAAATATCTTTAAGCTCACTATAATTACTCTCAACTTGAAAGCCCTTTATTGTTCCAATCTTACTCCAAATGAAATTGTAATTACTAACATAGACTATAAACATTACTAATTTTCCTAGATAACTTTGTTCTATTGAACTTTTTCACAAAATAGCATTTCATTTTAGCATCTCCTACCTTATTTGAATATTTTACAATAATAAATTATTTATAAATTACACTAATACAATCTTATTAATGAAATTCAACAAATTATATCACACAATATCTATATTATTCTTTTTTCTAATGTTAATATTGATGTTTTATTAAAAATATTAAATTATAATAGAATTAGTAAAAAATAACTATTAATTTACGAAAAATATGTTGACAATAAATATTAAATATAGTAAACATATATATGAATAGATGTTCACATATTAAAATGAAATAAAATTGATAAATAAAAAACTTTGAGGTTAGTCTCAGAAAACTAATGAATGCACGTTATTTATTACAAGTAGACTGCCCAACGTGTGCTTAAGATTGAACGTATTGCACGCTGGAAAGAATTAAGGTTACTACGTTGATTTTCTTGGGAAAAGGGTTATTGTGAGTCTGAGATTTTTCACAGGATGAACTGGCAGAATTTATTCAAGCCGAAGTGAAAAATTGAGGATGAGTAAAGATTTCACCAAAAACTCCATGCCCACAGCCATAGTCATCCAGCATTCCCATGCACACACTCCCATGATCACAGCCACTCCTCGCCCGATGGAGAAGAGAGATACTGATAAATATAAGAAAAATTATTAATTGGTGGAATTTTTATTTGTTTTAGGAATTTTTATTCCAAAAACTCTGTTTATTCCTAAATTAGCTGTACTAAGTTTTCATAATCGGTGGTGATGTACTGCTTTCTGCTGTAAAAATATTTTGAAAAGGACAAGTTTTTGATGAAAACTTCTGATGCAGCGATTGCTACAGTTGGGCATTTTGCTATTGGAGAATATCCTGAAGGTGTGGCTGTTATGCTGTTTCTATCAGCTTGGAGAACTGTTTCAAGGCATTGCAGTTAATAATTCGAGAAAATCTATTATAGCGTTAATGGATATTCGTCCTGATTTATGCAAATCTTAAAACTGATAATGGAATAGTAAATCCTGAAGAAATAAAAGTCGCTGACATTATTGTAGTAAAACCAGGAGGAAGTGACCTTGATGGAAAGAATTATAAATGGAAATTCAACTTTTGACACTTCTGCACTAACAGGAGAATCATTACCATCTGAAGCACAGGAGATACGTCCTAAGTGGATTTTATAAATAAAACGGACTCTAGAAATTGAAGTTTACAAAAGTATTTTCAGAATCAACTGTTTCCAAAATACTTAACTGGTGGAAAATGCAAGCAGTAAAAATCAAAAGACAGAAAACTTTATTACAAAATTTTGCAAAATATTATACTCCAGCAGTTGTAATAACAGCTTTTAATTATGGCAATTTTCCTCCATTATTAATTTCAGGTGCAACATTTACAGATTGGATTTACCGTGCTTTTAATTTTCCTTGTTGTATCTTGTCCATGTGCTTTTGATTATCTCTATTCCATTAGGATGGTGGAATTGTGGTGCTTCAAAACACGAATTCTGGTAAAGGTGCAAATTATCTCGAAAGCATTGAACGATGTGGAAAGTATCGTTATGGACAAAACTGGAACTTTGACAAAAGGTGTCTTCAAAGTTACATGAAATAAACGTTGAAAACAATGTAAAAATAAATGATTTTGAAAATAATAAAACTGGATTTGACACAATCTTTACTATTAAAAATACGCTGCACATATTGAAAAATTCAAATCACCCTATTGCCCAGTCAATAGTTTCTGAATATGAAAATTCTGCTACAAAATTGATGAAAGCATTGTAAAGATTTTGAAGAAATTTCAGGATTTGGAATAAAAGCTAACATAAATAATCATCAGATTTTGGCTGGAAATTCCAAATTGATGAACTCGAAAAATATTAAATTTACTGAAAAAGAAAATTTAGGAACTGTAATTTACATTGCATTTGATGGGACAATACATCGGAAATATCCTAATTTCTGATGAAATAAAAGCAGATTCTCCAAAAAGCAATCAAGGGAATGAAAGCAAACGGAATCAAGGAAATTGTAATGCTTACTGGCGATAACAATGCAATTGCTAAAAACATTGCTCAAAAACTTGAATTGACAAAGTGTTTGCTGAACTGCTTCCAAATGAGAAAAGTTGAAAAAGCTGGAAGAAATTTACAAGACTAAAAAGTGAAAAAGGAAAGGTTGTATTCGTAGGAGATGGAATAAATGATGCTCCTGTAGCTCTGCCAGAGCCGATATTGGAATCGCAATGGGAGGTGTTGGAAGTGATGCCGCCATCGAAGCTCGCCGATGTTGTAATAATGAACGATGAACCTTCAAAAATCGTAACTGCTATGAAAATAGCCACTAAAACAATTGTATGGCAAACACTTGCTTTAGCATCTGCTGTAAATTAATCGTTCTAGCTTCTAGGGCCTTTTTGGAGATGCAACAATGTGGGAGCTGTATTTGCTGATGTTGGTGTTGCCTTGCTTGCTGTATTAAAATGCAACTAGAGTTTTGAAATATAAAGTCAATGAAAATTATTAATTGTAAAATATGTTTAATACTAAACCCCATTTTGAAACAACGAACTTATTTATAAACTTTTTGAGTAATGGATAAAAGCTATTCTTAATATAATTTTCGCTTTTTAAACGTGGGAATAGTATTAAAATACTAATTTTACATAGACATTTATAGGATAAACTAATATCTTTGAACGTACTCTCTATTTTCTGATCAAAAAGACTGTCCAAACAACAGCCTTTTCTCTACATATTATCATATCTTATTTCAACTTATACCAAAATCTTCCACCAATATCTTTTTCTAAAATACATTCCTTCAAAATTTATAGTATATTCAAAAAGTTCATACGCCTTTGTGCTTCTCCCAATGTATTCCCAAGAGCCACGAGCATTTAATACCTTCCGCCATTTGTCAACAGCTTCCATTTTCAACTTGCTCCACAGATAAATACTTTTTGTTATCGTCGAGTTTAAAGTCTAAGAACCCGTAATTTCATCGCCTTTTTATAGCTTCTCTGTAACCTCGCAGCAGCCCAGCTACCAAGATGAATGTAATGGTTTCAATTAATTTTAACTTTCCGATAATGTCAAAAGATTTTTCTATTAACTCAAGCAAGTCATTTTCCAGAAGTGGCAATACCGCCTGAGTTTCCGGATTCCTCATTCTCATATTGTATTCCCAAGCATAAACGCCTTTTTCGTAATCATAAGCCCAAAGAAAATCACTCCCCGCGAAAATCCATTCCTTCAGCCTGCATTCCTTCAAAGTCGGCTCTATTATATCTAACTTAAATTTTTCAAAAATTTCATCTGTAACAAAACGGATTGGGACTGATAACTCCCATTCTCCTGTATTTAAGCTCAGTTTCATCTTCTCCCCATCTTTTATATGATCCTTTGATGATAATAGTGGTACAATTGCTTTTACTGTCTGTAAATGATAAAATCGAAGTCTCTACTCCATCAAGAAAATTTTCAATTACAACCTGATTTCCAGCATTTCCAAATTTCTCATCAACCATTATATCTTCCACAAGCCTTAATCGCTCATCCAAATTTTTGAGCAATAATAACACCTTTTTCCACCGCAAGCCCGCTTAGCCTTTATAACCACAGGAAAAATCTTTCCAGTTATTCAAAATTTAGCTTTTTTCAGAATTATCGAAAATTTCGTAAACTGCTGTCTTTATTCCATATTTTTCATAAAATCCCTTAGAATATGCCTTTCCATTCTCAAGAATCATACTTTTTATCAGGCCCAAATATTTTCAGTCCATGTGAAATTCGTCCACATACCCTGAACAAGCAATTCCTCACTTCCCACAACTGTCAATTCAACATTATTATCTTTTGGCAAACGAGATATACTCACCAATTGATCCTAAATTCACACTTTCAGCATTTGGTAACATTTCCACACAGGCATTTCCTGAGCTATAAACATTTTTCCACCTTTTATTTTTGAGAAAGTTTCACAATCGCATGTCTCTTCCACCAGCACCCACAATTAATATTTTCATCACTTTCTCCTTCAAACTTTACATTTCTAACTACCTTGTTCTTTTCATATCTCTTGAATATATTTTTATCACATTTTTCTATAATATTAAATGCAAAAATTGAAAATTATTTTTAATAATCTATTCTCCAATTATACCGTTGTTGTTTATTTTATCAATTTTACTATAAATACATCTAAAAATTTTTACAATTCAATATCAAATTGATACTCATCGTCAATAAAACGTATAATCAATATTATGAATTTTGACATACACTTTTAACACTCTGTCATTATCTCTCAAAAACACTTTCCAATGTGCAATAGCTATCATCTATCCGACTTTCAACATTTGCATATATATATCACCAAAATGCTTTATTAATGTAATTTTTACTCATGACCAGACAAATACATTTTATATTCTCTAAATATTCTTTTTTCAAAAATCTTTTTCCAGTTAAATGAAATATAACATCCTTCGACAATAAGATTCTGTTTATTTTCAATAGCCGTTTTTATCATTTCCAGAAAATAATCGCCATAACAAATTATTAATTCCTCATCACTGCTCATAGTGTGAATTTAGTATATCCACTCGGATAAGTCCCATTTTTAAATGATCAATAGACAAATACGGATACTTATATTTTTCAAGTAATGTGCCAGTTTTGTTTTTCCTGCATGAGAAGCTCCCCATTATTAAAATTATCATTTTCCTCCTAATCTAACTCTGATGTCGTGGACAATCTATCAAAACAGTCATACAAAAATTTAGGAGCAAATCTCTTTACTTCTGGTCGATAATCTGTTTCTCACATTTTCATATTCTGCCTTCAAATCTTTTTATTTGCCTTTTATCTCCCTTTCTAATTTCTTCTTTTTATACGATTTCCTACATTCCTGTTGACCCCATTTTTAATGCCTCTATTTCTTCATTTTTAAATTTCAATGCTTTCAAAAGATTTTTCTAATTCTATCAAATTTATCTAATCGCTTTAATGAATACAAATTGGTAGTTCCTCATATGGTACTTTGGCAATCCTCCTCTGAGCGTCTATTTTTAAATACAATTTCTACAAGTTTTTATAATTCCTCAGATAAATAATAATACAGACTTCTAAATCACTACCATAATCATTATCAATATTTCTCAACATTAATTCATCAATTTGAGCTCTCAATATTTCACAAATTCCTTCAACTCAACCTTCGATTCGCGTAATATAACCATATTTTATCTTAGGCAAAATCCTCTCTTTCCAAACTCAAAATCTGTATTAATTCTTCCAAAATTATTTTCGCTCTTCGTATTTTTCTATTAACCATCAACAAATTCGCATATTCAAACTTATAAATCGGATTATTTTCTAATTCACAAGCTTCCTTTTATACATTTCTTCTGACTTATCATATTTCCCAGCACCATAATAATCCGCTAAGTCCATAAGTAATAAGCCTTAGAATTATCAGGATTAAACGCCACAGCCTTTTCTCAAAGTTCTAATTGCTCTCTACTACCATCTCTCTCTGATCATCATAATAATACTCCCAAATTAGTATAAACTCCGTGATTTTTCCTCATCAGTCAATCTCATTTTCAGGCTTTTTATAACTCATTCAATAATTAGTATAACATCCTCCCATTGATAGGTTAATTCATTATAAACCGCCGCTGAGTTGACAAACAATCTCCTTCACACATTTTGGGCTTCTCTTTCTTTCAATTTATTTCTCCAAAAATATTTTATACTCTTCATAAACAGAATCGTAATCACTATTATTTCTAATTTTTCTTGAAATATATTCTTATCCATTCTTTTGATCGTGCTCTTTCTTTTCTAAATTTTTGTTTTTCCAATTTTCCTCCTAACCTAACTCTGATGCATTGACAATCAACTAAATAGCAAGTTTTATACATCTAAACTTTATGTATTTTGAGGCTTTATAATTACTATTCATTATCTTTTTAGATATCTCCGTAAATCTTTTTATTTCAGTCTTTTCTTCTTCAATAAATCTCATGCAACTCTCTTCTTCATTCCAGCATTTGCCTGTCATAAATTTCTCCAACTTCAATCAATATACTTATTATGTATGTTTGACCAATTCTGACAATTTGTTTTCTGCTTTCTTAAAATTTCCTACTGCTAAAACTGTAAAAATAAAAATGAAAAACCCATATTATAATAAAAACGTTCTTCCCAGTCAAGTTCATATCTATCTCTTTTCAAAAACCAAGACACACCCATCGTGCTTCCTTCTCCAAATAAATAATATAAGTCTATAAGTTCTTCAACAAATTGTGCTCATCATAATAATATTCTCTTAACGACACTTTCTCTAACACGATCCAGAACTGGTCCAGCCACCTTTTATGCCTTTTATTGCATAATGTGCTAACAGTGCCAATGCATATAAAATTCCTCTGCACTTTATAGGTTCCTTTTCATAACATCTCAATAGCATTTCTTTCGCTTTTCAAAATAACCACAATAAAAACAACGTTATCCCATAATTATAATCATCTTCTATTTCCTCTCATCTGAAAATTTTTCCATTTCCTGAAAAACATTCATGCCCTTTGTATGTATCTTTTTAAATAATATTCTCCCAATACTTCCCATACAAATCCACCGATTGTTTCATTTTAATTAATTTTGTCAACAATACTTACACATTTTATCATCATACATCTTTTTCTATATAAATCCAGCCAAATCCTTGATAAATACAGCCTTTCCCATCATCATTTAAATCTTTTGAATGTCAAAACTCTAATACATCTTTATACACTCTCTCTCCATCTTGATATACTGTAAAATAGGCTATCGCTAATTGACAAACCTTTTCCACATCTCGTGGGTTTTCCAAAAGACATTTCTCTAAATAATCCTTATATATTCAATAAATGCATGTTTATAATTATCGTAACTATCATTTATTTTGATTTCATCCTGAAGATATCTGCCCATTCTTCTTTGTGTGTCTTGTTTCATACTCTTTATTCCTTTCATGTTTCTTCTTAATCCTCATCAATTACTTCAAATGTTGTGGACAATCTGCCATCCAGCATTCATATTTAAAACATTGTTATTTCCATCTTAGGGCTTAAAATCTGTATTTAATATTTTTCTGATTCTAAATTAATATCTCGCCAATCTCTCTCAGATTTTATAATTTCTAAAATTTCTTCTTTCCGTCATATGACATTCCTCATCATTTTTATCTCTTCAATATTTGCAAAACTCAGCTCACTATTTTATTTATCAAATTTACCCAATTGCTTTAAAGAATAAAAGATATGGGCGCTATGGAATTTGGTCTTTAAATAAAAATTACTATTATCTCGCATATTGTACAGATTTTTCATAATTACCAAACAAATAATATAAATCTTTATTACATCTTCTTCATCAAACGTGTGAAAACTCTTCATACGTCAACCACTCAAATATTTTTCTATAATCTGTTTTCCAGCAGATTTCAAACCCCTTTTATTTTTCCAAAAGTTTTCATATTTCTCAGTATCTTTTTATTTCCTAAATAACATTTTACAAAGATCTCCTGTAAAATGGATATTTAATGTTATCTGAATCCTCCATTAATAAAATCATCTCAAAATTTTTCAGCTAGAGTCTTTACTTTGATCAAAATCAGTGCATATCCATAACTATATTTTCTGTTTCATTACCATTTTGCAGGCACCCTATATTTTCAAGAGATTTTTGATACATTTTACATATAATTGAAAGTCTGTAATAAATGTCTGCATTATTTGAATTAATTTTTATTGCTTTTTCAAGATAATCAATAGCCTTTTTCTTCCATACATCCCATATCCTCACACAAATAAGCCAAATCAGCATATATTCTAAACTTTTCATCTTCTGTTAAAATATCAAAATTCCTTTTCAAAATGTTTTAAATTGCTATGCCGTCGCATTTCCTACCTTTCAAATAGCAACTCCCGCTAACTGATAAACAAACGGAACGATCTTCAGGATTTTTCGTGGTTCCTTTAACAAGTATTCCCTATAATTCTCAAGTGCAACATCATATTCTGTTCTGTCCCATTTTCTAAACTCCCAAATTTCATAAATATATATCATTCCATTATTCAATTTAACTTCAATATCCAACTTCATCTCCCGATTTTTATTTTACACTTATTATAACATCTTTGCCAGCTACAATTTTATTTTGAAACCCGTCTCTTCACAATTTATTTGATTCTACTTTTAAATCTCTACATGTGTCTCCACATACCACTGATATTTTATTCTTTCTCTTCTTCTATAACTCATACACTAGCTCTGTGCTGTTTGATTACTCTTCTTGAATAGTAACGTTTCAAACTTTTAGTTAAAACTCGTAGGACTTTGGTGGTGTTTGAAAAGGATTTTTCTATAAGATTTATTAATTTTTCCACATTATTTTTAACGCTGGAAAATTGCTTTTATTTTCTTTATCCTTATTCACTTTTTCCAAAATATAAATTTGTATTCTTCTCACCATTCAAAAAGCCCCTGTAATCTTCCATCAGAAGATCTACTCCAATTTTTTCTTCATTGTTGGATCTGATGACGCATACAAAGTTTCTGAAACGTTGTATTCAGCCTCAATGATAATAGCATTTCTTTTTAGTGTTCACATTGATAACATCATTATGAATCAATTGTCGATTCTCAAAATAAGAAAATAAACTTTTCCCTCAAATTTGGTTGCATTTGTATCTTTGTCATAAAATCACCCTTTATTTATGTACATAATACAGTACATCATTATAAGTCAGCCAAACTTTTTATAATTTCTACTTTTCCTGCTTTTTATAATCTTATCCACATTATTAATAACTCATAGTCATTCTCCCAATCTGACATTTTTCCAATTGAATATACCAGAATTTTGAGAAATAATCTTTTCAATTTTTATCAGAAAAATCATTCCTGCTACCGCATAAGGATAATTTCATTATTTTCAAATCTTCATTGGTAAGTCTTTTAATTCATCTGTTGTTAAACATCCCAAGACTGTAAGTATTTTGTTAAATCATTCTGTATTTATAGCCTTTTTCAGTCAGAAAAATAGTAGTTTCACTGTTTAGATATGCTACTTTCTGATAGGCTAAATCATCTTCTAGGGCTAAAATTTTTGTTTTAAAATGTAAATATCCTTTTTCAATTTTGCATAGAAATTTCTATATTGCCCATCTCTATCGTAATAATTTGCTGCATCCGTAATCGATATTTCCTCCTCCAACTAATTTCCAGTCTATATATTTTCCATTTTTCATCTTTTATTTCAGGTATTGCAATCAAAAGCGCTCCAGGCTCAACAATTACTTCAAAGTCATCCACTTTTTGATTTTTCCATTTTGAAATAGTAGACCATACATAGTTAAAGTCATTATATCCGACACTCCACTTCCATCGTAACGATAGCTATGCTCAATCACATTTTCTCCCTTTTAAAGTTTGTTTCATAATAAACATAGCTTCTTATAATAGCTTTTCCTTTCTTTTGCCTTCTCTTCGTCATGATTCCTTAAAAATATTTTTCACCTTCAAGTTTCACGTCCTTTTGGAACAAAATCGGAATGGTCTGTAAGAAACTGTATTTACACTCTTCCCATTTTACAACAGTTCTAAATTTTTAAAACGATTAACTTGGTCCTATCTCATTTCCACCTTCAGGTGTAATAAATCCAATGTATTTCTCCCCAGCCTCAGGACCGTCAAAACACAAATCTACAGTTACTGCCATTTCATTTACTCGTCCATACTCCCTTGACTTTTTCCAGCTTAAATGAAGTTTCTCACTCTTTTATGGCAATATTAGACACATTTATTGGAACAATATGTCCACCTTCCGAACCAAAATTTCAGTCATTTAGCTAATAAATTTGTAAATTCCAAAATAAACATTAAGCAAAATAATAAAAAGTAATTTAATCATAGCAACCACTCTATTTTCTATTTTTGTTTTTCATTATAAATTATACCTTGTATTAAATTTTAGTCAATATCTTTTAATTTTTATTTTAGAAAATATCAAAGGATTAACTCCCTGTTTTACACAGAAATCAACCTTGTTAACTATTAAATTACTGTATCTAATTACTAGATTTATTAATGAACATAGACAAAGCAAAAATTTTAGGAGCAACTATAACTTTACTGCTTTAAAATTTTTAAAAATTTATTATGCTCACTTATCCTTTAAAGACTTCATTAAAAGTTCCCATTTCTTGTCCACAACAGTCGAAACTACCATTGCACTGTTTACATTTTATTGCTACGCCCCTATATCTATTATTGAGTCAATTCACAGTACTAAAGCTACTGGAGCAAAAAGGCAATCCCATTCCACCTAGCATGACTGTTGTCGCGATGTGAGGCTGTTCCTGTACCCTGCCATACTGAACGACCCCTAATGCAATCACTGTTATAAGTGCTTATTAGAAATACTGGAGTAATTGTAATGCTGTTCATATTGGCAATCATTATTGCTATTACAGCTGGAAATACTCCCACAACCATTCATTCCTATTGTTGTCCCTAGTGTTGCTGTAAAGTTTGCTGTTGGTGAACTTACTCCTACTTCTTTTCCAATGTTTCAATTGTTGCAGGTAAAGTTCTATGTTTGAAGTTGTTTAAATGATGAACTAACGGTGCTGTTACTTTGTAATATCTAGTGGATTTACACCGTGTATTGCAAGATTTAAAGATTGCATTATTACAACCAGTCCTAATGAAATAAACATTACAATCAGATATGTAACAAGATTTTTAAATACTTCAAGCCCATAAGAAGTTTCGTCAAACTCAAACATCAATGCCGCAACTCCATACGGAATTATTTTTACTATTGTAATTGTAACGCTTGTCATTACTGAAAACAATGCTTCTGTTACGTCCTTCAAAGGTTTTATTTTCTCTGGATTTTTAATCCAACTCGGTTTGTTGCAAAATCCTAAAACGCTGTAAATATCACTTACTCTGATAACACTTGTTTCTGGTCATAGCCTTAAAAATATTTGACGGTATAAACGAGATCAACATCAACAAGACCTTTATATTCCCTTTTCCAGCCCATAAGCCTCCATTCCTTCAGGCACTTAATCTCCAACTCCCAGCTTAAATGTCATTGCAACCACAATCCCAATAATCATGAAATAGCCACAGTCGCTGTATAATAAACTACTGATTTTATGGTCAGTTTTCTTCAAATTCTCATTATTTTTAGAATTAATTATCGAATTGTAAACAGATAGCCCAACTAACGGAATAACTATCATTTTTAAAAAGGCCTGTAACTCCTCCTCCCTACTAACGGTAGTTTCGCATTTGTCACATTCTTTATAACAACTCCTTATGCTCAGCTACCCCACTAATCCTAACGTTGATTGAAAATACAATTCCCGCAACAAACTTCTAATACTGTAGAAATTATTATCCTTGTAGAAAAACTTTAAATTTTTCTTTAAATTCACATTTATATGAATCAATAAAAGAACAGTAAAATCAAAATTACTATCCATATACTTGAAAACACTATCGCTGATCATTTTTCCTCCTAATTTTATTTAAAATTTATTCTTAAAAATTTTCATATACAAATATTATCATTAATTTATTTTTCATGTCAAGATATTTTGTAATTAAACTATTTTTATAACAAATTTTATAAATTAAAAAGTTTAATTTTATTGAAGTTTATTTCACAATTCTACAATATTCATATTTATGATTTTTATCCCTGTGCTGTAATTGAACTCTTTTTAGTTTCTGTTGCTTTTTCTAGTGAACTAAAAAGCGTCAAAAATATTTTCCAAAGTATCTATAAATTCATCCATTGCTCCATCCTTGTCATTTCCTACCAGTTCAAAAAGTTTTTACATCAGCACCTTTTAGCACCTTTGTCATTACAATAAACATTATTTCTATCTTTATAATAATTTTTACTAAGTATTTTTACACTATCCTTATCTACGTTCAATTTTACAACCTTATTTTTCGTCAAATCAAAAGGATCTTCAATTAACAGCTTAAAATACTCCATCCTTATTTTTATATTGCACATGCAACATTAGCATTTTTACTCATATACAGTGTCTGAAATTAATCGACTTTATGTTTTTAATTTATATTCTTTATAAAAACATTGCTTTTTATCTTTTTCAAAGAAATTATCCACTATTTGAAAAGTTTTTGCTTCTGCTCCTTCTTCAATTTTATCAAAATAAACATTATTTTTATCCTTTGAAAAACCATTACCTATTAATTGAAAAAGTTTTTACATCTATATTCTTAAATTTTTCATTATTGTAGTAAATGTTATTTTTGTCTTTTGAATATCCTCTCCAATATTCTCAAAGCTCCCTTTTATCAACATTTTTCCAACTTTGAAATATTATAGGAATCATCACTATCATAAAAAGATTACTTCTGTATCTCTATAAATACTATTCTTATCCTTTTTATATATCCATCACCAATATTTTTCAAAAACTTTCCTGTCTATATTTTCCAATTTCATTTTTCCAGAATAAATCCAGTTTTTTGATCCTCCCAAAAGCCTCCACCTAAATCTTCAAAAGTCCTTTTTATCCACGCTATCAACTCTTTTTCTGCATATATCCCTTCCATAACATAGATGTCATTTTTATTTCTAAAAATAATACATTTTACCTTTAGAATTTCATATAAAAGTAACTTTTTCATATTCTACTGGCTCACCGCTATTTTCATACTCGTACAGTCTGCCCCATATAAATAAATATAATTTTTGTCTTTTTCCAGTATCTTCATCCAATATTTCAAAACTATTTATATCTGCCTCCAAAAATATCATATTCTTTATAATAAATAGTATCCTTGTCTTTTGCAAAAATTCTCATTCAAAATTTTAAAACTCTTTAAATCAGGGACTTTTGTTAAATATTTTTCACTTTTTCATCATCTATCCGCTTTACAACCAAAGTTTTATGATAATCCTCATTATAATAAATTTTACCATTTTCAATAATGTATCTCGAGAAAATCCCGCATTTCCTATTAAAATTAACAAACCCAATATTCTTAAAACAGTGCTCTCATAAAAATTCCTTTTCAAATCAACGTTCTTTTAACTATCTCACAGAATAACAGTTATCATATCCATAAGCTTGCTATCTTTCGCTGTTTCTACATCCGAACTCATAAAATACTTTAAAACTCTTGACATCAGCTCCTTCCAAAATTTTTCCATCGCAAAAATATTATTTTTGTCCTTTTTGAATATAAATCGTTTATCAATGCAAAAAGTCTTTGAATCCGCCTTTTTCTACAACACTTAATTCGAGACACTTGCATTCAAAAATACACCTTGTCCCTATCTTTTTCAGATAATAACTCACATCATAAACATTTCCCACAACTTCAAATCCATTAGATAAAATCTTTTCCAGCTTAATTCCTATAGTACACCCCTATTCTTATCCGCAGAAAAAGACAAAATGCAATAATTTTAAAACTATTTTTCATCCAGTCCTTTCAATTCATCCGCCTTCCCATTTCGCAAATCTAATAAATTCCTGTTTTTGTCTTTTTACATATCTAAAATATTTTTATTAACCACTTCAAATGTATTATAGTCAATATTCTTAGTAAAATTAATTTCCATCAAATTCAGGAAAATTAATATTTCTTTCTAAAAGTAAACATTTTTCCCATCTTTAATATAATATTCAGCTCCGTCTTCCTTATTCTGCAATTATTTCCATCTTACTGTTTTTCAAATTATCGATTTTTCCAATAAAAATAATAAAGGCATTTCCTGACTTTGCCAAATAATTATTTATCTCTCTCAATCGGCTTGCCTTCTAATTTTCCAACTTTTTACCTTCAAAATAGACATTATTCTCATCTTTTTCCGTACCAAAGTCCCTTCAATCCATCCAAATGTACCAGCTCTTAGCCCCTTTTTGACAACTTTCTCCAATATAATACACTTTCCCTTCTATCTGTCACATATTGATTTTTAGGCTTTTTCAACACATTTCACTTTCATTTTGCTTTCTCATCATTATTTTCTATTCTTTATGTGATGATCACTATTTTCACCATACAAGTCATTACAGTTACCAACAACAACATCAACAATATCACTCTCTTTAAAATTCCTTTTCTTCATAAACAAAATCCTTTTCCAAATATAATAATCTGCATAAAATATCAATTAATCTATTATAGATATATTATATTCAAATCCCTATATTATATTAAATTTTCGGAGGACCTATAGATTTCAAATTATGAATTGCTTTAATAAAATGTCATAATTTTATGAATCTGATTTCAACTATTTATACTCAATTCTATTATCTTAATGGGGAATAGTGCTTTACCAAATTGTACCACATTTTTCATTTTAAAAGACATCAGCATGAGTAACATCGTCTCATACAAAATACCACGATTTCTCCTACTTTCTATCACCTTTTATTCTTTCACAGTTTCCTTGAACGCTAGACACCTTTACATCTTCTATCAATTCCATCCTCGCCTTTTACTTCGCCACAAATCCCCATTTACAGTAAACAATATCAATTCCAGCATTTTTAGCTGTATTTTACATCCACAAGCATATACTCCAACAAATACATTTTTCTTTTGAAATATTATTTAAGTTTTGTGCCATTTATGAACATTATAAGGATTTCCAATATTTGATATTCCTTTTCATATCTGAAATCCAAATATTCCATCAAATTTCCATTTAGATAATTTTTATCAACTGCAGATAGCTGTTTTATGATCCTTGTTTGTTACAATACCTCACGCTATTCTGTTCCAAAAATCAAGCAACTCAGATATTCCTTCATAAGGCTCGACACCATAGTCAAAGTAAATATCATAATATTTTCTTTACAACTTTTTCCATTTCTCATTAGCTACATCCTCATACTTCCTCTTTTCCCCAAACATTCCGTGCAAGCCCAGAAACTCCACCACCAACAAATTTTATACATTATCTATTAGCAGAATATTGCTCCAAGTTCTTCCATCGCTGAATCTCTATACAGTCTTTGTGTAATAGATTTTGACGTATCCATATGTGCTGGCCCAACAAATATAACTAAATCACATTTCATAAATTTCGCCTCACTCTCTTCCTAATCCACTTTTAAACAATTACCAAAATCTTATCAATCCAACTCTCAAGATTTTCAAGAGATTAATCTTCTAAATGCTATTATTACTGCCTTTATTTATGCCTCCAGGCTACCAATAACATTCCCATCATCATCAATTGGTTCCTACTCATCATCCACTTCTAACAACCTTAATGCTATCCAAATGCCCTCTCACACTCTTCCTCAAATTTTCTACTATACATTTTCTATATTTTTCACGCTCTTTCTTCCTTCTTCTGTCAATTCTCTCACGTGCTGCCAATCCCTCGAAAAATTCATTTACTTTTTAATAATATCTTCCATTTTCAGACTACTTTCTATATTACTTTTAATTTCTAATTTCCATCTCAATTTTCATCTAAAAATATGGTATAAAATAAAATGACTGATATTAAATTTTAGTGTTGAGATGATACCTTTTTCCAATTCTATAAATTTCATAATCCAAAAAGTATAGAACAATATTATTATACTGCATTACTCGTAATTTTATCAACACTTCTTTCCTAAAGCATTTTCCCTAGTGTAATTTAGACATTCTCACAATGTCTATAGCAAAATCACAGTGTGATCTTAATAACCGTGATTTTAATTTGAAGAAATTCTCTTTTATTTATTATTCTATCTATTATAAAATGCGAAGAATATTATCCTATAAAATGCAATATATGATATAAAAATATTTGGTAATATCTAATAAAAGATAGTGTTAAATATTCACAATCTCGTAATTTCATCTCTCATCTTTCTTAAAATTACAGTTATAAAATATATACACAATTATCGTACAACTGCACAAGATATAATTTTTAGAATATTTAGAAGAAATAAACAATTATTATATCAATTCGTTATTATCGAAAAATAAAATATAATTATGAATGTTTCTCCTTATTTATCATATTAAAATAGCAAACCACGAGCACTGAATGAAATGAGTTTGACTAGGTACTAAAAATAATTGTATTTCCTCATCAAATTTATCCATCCTAAAAATAAATTATTTCAGAAATCAAATCCAATTTCTCACCTTTTTACTTTTTCTTTATTACATCTTATAATATTAAAATAATACCTAAATAGATTATAAAATACTACTAATCCCATACCATTAATTCACCCATTTATTCTCCATTCTTTTGTAGTATTTAATTACTTCATAAAAATTCATAAATTTTAACGAAAATATTTTATTTTCTTTATCGACACTTCCAAACAAATCATTCAAAAGCCCTCGCTCATTGTTGGGGTGAGTAAATATCATATCTTTTAGGAACGTATATTTTTGTTCAGCTTTCATAGCCGCCGCAATAATGTTTATCATTTCGTGGAAGTGTTGCATAATAAAGCACATCCCAGTATTTTTATCTGTTTTTGCATCTCATAACTGTTTTTAAGCATGTCCATCTGTTACACCTTCTATTTTTGCTTTTGGAATTGCTACTGCTTCCAAGTCTTCCTGTTTTTACTTCATATCCTTTGGCAATTGCTCACTTTTCAGTCATTCCAACTCTTGATAAAGGTGGATTTATGAATACGCTGTCATGGAATTACATTTCTGTCGTTTACTCGTTCTATTTCCTCCATTGTAAAGGTTTATCCCTATTATTCTAAAGTCATCAAGAGAAATATATGTAAATTGAAGTCCGCCTCTCACATCTCCCATTGCCCAAATGTTATCAGCTGTCGTTTCTCAATGATTTCATCAACTCACAACTGCACTTTTTCATCAGCTTTTTACTCCTGTCAGCTCTAGATTAAGCTCCTTCAGTATTAGGTTTTCTTCCGATTGCCACAAGAATTGCGTCTGATTCAATCTCGCTCTTGCTTGCCCTTGTGAAATTTGCACGTATCCTTCCATTTTTATCAACACTTTCAATTTTTGATTCCTAGTAAAAATTTAATTCCTTTTATGCTCTCAACATATAGCCTCGCCCTATCAGCAATTTCTTCATCTTCTCTAGGCATAAGTCTTTGTGCCAAATCAATCACTGTAACTCTCTGACCCAAAATCAGCATACATCAGAAGCAAATTCCAGCCCAATGTACCCTGCTCCCAAAATAGTCAATTTTTAGGAAGTTCCTTTAATTCCATAATTGAAGCGTTTGTATAAACGTCATTACTTTTTGCCCTTTATACCAGGAATTATTGTAGTCGAACCTGTATTTATAAATATTTTTCTCCTTCAATCTGAACATTTTCTCCATTACTTTCAATATTAATCACATTTTTGAAAGCAAAACTTCCAAATCCATCATAAATATCAATATTTTCCTTTTGTAGCTAGCATTTCATAATTTTTCCACGTAACGCACCAATTAATGTATTTTTATTATTTATACTTTCTTCATAAAATCTTTCCTTTCTCAATACCAGCTTAACTCTTTATTTTTAAAAGAACTTTTGTACTGTCAACAAGTTTTGTAGGAACTACACCCAATATTTATACAAGTTCCTCCATACATCTTGTCCGATTTCTCAATCAAAGCCACATTCTGACCCTTTTCCCAGCCAAAAATCCTGCCAAAGTTTTTCCACCTTTTCCAAATCCAATTATTATTGCATCATATCTTTTTCATTTTCTTCGTCCTTTTCCATTCTATACAATTAGTTACATCAATTGTATTCATTATAAAATTAGATTTCTTGTCTTAAGAATACCACATATACAAGAGTATTTGTGTTTACAAATTTATATTAATCAATATCCTCCCCTTAATAACTAAAAATATCTAAAGTCTTCTCGTCTTTCATAAACCTCTGCACTGTATAATCATTTGGAAATTAGGAAATATCATGCCAACTGTTCCAATCGAATTTAAAACTTTATCAGATAAATTTTCTTTTTGCTTTTTACTACATCATATTCATCAAACATAAAAATCTCCTATTTTTCCATTTTCATATCAAAAACACCTCTATTCATAATTTTGTTTCACAATTAATTACATTTTACTCTTTTTCTTTTAAAATATTTTTCATATCTCTTATTCTTTCACTGTCAGCTCTACTATAATTTTTATCCATTTGATTTTAACTCACATTCACCCATTTTTATTTCTTTTCTAAATTTTTCTCTGTAGTAATATTTTGATAAATACACTTATTGCTCTATAATCTTTTAGCTCAGCCGCTTTAAATACAAATCAAAAAGATTCGAGTTTATAACCTTCTTCTTCCAAAAATTTGAGCAATATATTTGTGAATCAGTGTATTCTGCATTCAGTCGCTATCCTATACCATGCTCATCAATATTTCTATTTCTATGCTCAATAATTCCTATAAAACAGCAGTTTTCTTTAAACCATTTCATATGCTTTTTATATTTTTCCATTCCTTTTCTCATCCTTAAAAACGATAATAAAAACTTCAGCTGTATACAAAATTTCTTTTCTAACTCTCCATTTGTAAAAATATTTTTCTGCTGTATCATAATCTTTTTAAAATACTTTCCTCTCCTTTTATATACAACTCAAAGAACTCTTTATCCATTCTATCTTTTGATAAACTGTATTCCAGTAAATCATTTGCTTCATCATCAAATCTAAAAATTTCTTTTTGTATTTAATATTTTATCTTGCCAGTATTTCAATTTTTCTGTATCTCATATAATACATTTTTATTAAATATAACGATCGAATCCGTATCCTACGATTTCCGCTTTCTATAAAATATTTCTCAGCCTCATCTATTTGTTTTATATAAAAACGTAGCAAAAGATTTACATCCTAATACATATCTCTTTATCCAATGATTTTTGTCATTCTTCTTAATCTCATATCTGCCTTTTATTGTCCTTTTTATTTTTCAAAAGCTATCTCATACCTCTTTTCCCTTCATTTTCATCAATATGTTCATAATACATATCTCGCAACTGAAACATAAGCAGTTTTGTCATATTTTGCCACTCTTAAAAAACACTTTTCCGCTTCTTTATAGTTTTCTGTTCAATCTCATAGGCAATTTCGCCATTAATTGAGCTTTTCAGAATCTTTCTTATTTTCCAGATAAAAATTAACGTCATCAACATCTTTTATTACCACATCATTTCCTTGATTTCCTACATCCTGTTAACAGACAAAGCAACATCAGTAAAATATATTTATTCATTTATAATTCCGCCTTTTTCAAAGTTTTTATTCCTTCCGATTTTTTTACATTCTGTACCAAATCCTGCCATCCCTGCATTCATCATCAAAAATAGCAAATATCCTTCCCAACTTTCAACTTCTATTTTTCTTCCTTTCCTTTAAATAAACTGTTTTCTCCATCAGCCCAATATTTTTTTCCAGCTTATCCTCAATTTCTATTTCTCACATACTCATACAATCCATATTCATAATCCAGAAAATAACTGAATTCCCTTAAATTTTTAATACTGCTTCCAGTTCCAATTTCTTTTTCAATTTTTCTCATTTTCACTAACTATTTCTATCAGTTCTCCTGTTACATAAGACAAATATATTTTTATCTCTCCGTTATTAAAAGAAAAATCATATCCCGCTCGCTTACCACATTCTCTACTTTTTCCAGTAAAATCTATCATCTTTCAATTTCAAATTTTCCATAAATCAAAAATTCCTTCTGCATAATTATTCCCTATTTATTAAGATTACTATATTTTCGCAAATTTTTACTCCAAAATAAATATTAAGCTTGTTATCAGTAAAAATAACGATCCGATAATATTTTTTGAAATATCAATCTCCAAAAATCTAATTCCTTTTAACTTTTATACCAGCTTCATTGTATTCTTCCCTCTTTAAAATAAATATCGCCTTCTATTATATTTTCAGGAATTTCTATTTTATGTGTAAAATTTAGCTATTTTCAATATATTGAGAATTTCCAGCGAATTTATTCTCCGTCTTCTCCTATTGATAAATAAAAACTGTATAATTTTTCATATGAAACACTTGAAAGTTCCTGTTACCTTCCTATTTAAATTAATCTCCATATATTCATCAGAATTATTTTCAAATTTATCAATATTTTTACAAATTCCAGTTTTTCATTCTCATAAAACTCTCCATTTTTATTTCTTTTTATGATTTAATTTTTCTGTTTTTTCTTTTTTCCAATTCTTCTAATTCTTCATTTATTTTCAAAGCTTGACTATATTTCCCTTTGCTTTTTCGTACAATTTGGCTAAACTCGTTAATGCAAGTTCCTTATGTGCAAAGTTCTTTGCTTTTTAAAAAGATATTTTCAGCCTTGCCGTAATCTCCTTTCATTTCATAAACTTCTGCTAACAGACGCAATAATCTTGCTCTTTTTCTCAACTGTTTTACATTGTCTTCTGAATGTGAAAATAATTTCTTCCGATTCTTTTAATAACCATTCTTCAGCTTTTGCTCATAATCTTTTTCGACATATAAAGTCTCCTAAAAGTCTTTCTGTATCTCGGATATTTTTCATTAACAAGCTCCTTTGTAGAGTTTTTCAGCTCCATCAAAGTAATCGTGCCTGATAATAAAAGCCAAAGCATTTTTACCCCTAATATTTTTATTTAAATTTCTTTTTAAACGCTTCCCACCACTTCGCTATTAATTTCTTCCTTTTCTCCATATACCCTATTACTCTCAAATCAAGGTGTCTTCCCTATAATCTCCTGATCCATTGCCTTTATATAATATTTTCTTGCATCTCATTTCATCTCTGATTAGCATAACTATGTCCTGCAAATGCACTTGCTTCCTTCACACCCTCTGTCCGAGCCTTTTCTTGCCCATTTAGTGCCTCTTTCTTTTCCCCCTCTCGCACTATAGTTTCTGCTAGATAATAATCTGCCATCGGAATATCCTTTCCACACTTTTTAAAATACACTACCCCAATCTCGTAAATATTTTTCTCTGAACTCCAGCCCCTTTTGCAAACTCTTTCCTTTTCTGCCATTGTCGGATTTTTTCTTCATTTCAGCACTCCATTTTTGCCTTTTTAAAGCTCCTTTTTCTCCTCTGAGAAGGGAATATCTCCACTACAGCTCACTCATAATACACTTACCAAAATTAAAAATTATCTTTTTCATAACTTTCCTTTCTATATTTTTCCAATATTAACAAAATTTATATAATTTTATAGCAGTAATACTATCTCATTTTTGTTTATATTCCATTTCATACTATTCCATTTAAAGAGAAAATCAAAAATTTATAAAATTGTGTGTATATTTTTATAGGGTTATGCTCTTCACCATACAAAAAGACTGAAAATTCCAGCCTTTAATTAAACATTTTATACCAATCTTTTCGCCCCATTTTACTATTAAGAAATTCTATAAAATTTATGATTAAACCTTTTGTTGCTAATACATTATATCATTTTAGTTCAATAAACGATGTATTTCTTATATATAAATCATTACAATTAACAAAAGATGTAATGGATAAAAACTGTGAAAACATATATTTTGTAATTTCCATTAAGAACACCTTGCTTTCCACTGTAGAGCTCATAGACCATCGAAAAATATTGCAAATGACTCAAAATGGTGCATAGATTTTATCCAGACGAACGCAAAAATCACATCCGGTATAAGACATTTCATCCATAGCTAATGATAATTTGAACGTTGTGTAATTCTACCTATTTTCTATTTCAAAAATAAAATACTCAAAACCACTCATAATATCCAATATTCTACTAATCACTAACTATAAAGTGGACAATATAGCTAAAATGCATCATAATAATCTTTTCCCAAAGACTCACTGTTACAGGTGTGTTACCTTTACTTTTTAATCTGCTAGAACCAATATATATAAAGCTAATCCTAAAAGTCCATATAAAACATTATTAAATGGAGATCGATGGACTCCTTAAAGACAGAAGTACTTTACCAAAAGACTAGCGCGCACTTTTGAAAACACATGTGCAAAACATACGCTTTACAGATTATATCTGACTCTATTGGCTTTATAAACATACAAGTAAATAGGAAAGGCAAGTCTGCAGATCCATCCATATCTCATCTTGATTAACAAAACAGATTCCAATGAAATGATCTAATATCATAAAACGAAATAGCTAAAATATGTAGCGAAAAGAATCTAATCCTTCTAAAATATGTTTTGTCACTAACTCCTTTAGATAGTATAATTAAAATAGATCTAAATTTGATGGTTTTTAATTTTAGACTCCTTTATTTCATTATACAATTAATCCACAAGCAGAAAACGATTATACTACATACTGATAAGAAAATTTACATTGAAAGTTCAGAAAATTTAAAATAGCAAAAGAACAAGCAAAAATAAATAATTTTCATCCAAGAGAACTTTTTAATGGAAGAAGCTCAAATGAAAATGTAAGGAAATTGACCTAAAACAATATATATCAAAAAGCGTAAGATGATACTTGTAATTTACTTTTAAAGAAGTTTTCACTTTATAAATTGTTTTTAAATTTGACAAAACAATTAGAGGAGGAAAATGAAAACTGTTATTTAAAGTCAATCAAAATGAAGAACACGAACTGATCTTTAAACGAAAAGACATTTTATACTGTCCATGTCCAATCGTGCTGGTCGGAATTATTCAAGCACTTATCCCACTCAGACAGTTTATTTAAAACAGACCAAGAAATTGTCAGTTATACTATCATGATTTTGTATTATATGTTGTTAGACTTGATAAAGAAGAAGGAAACGATACAAATTTTGTAGACCAGTATTAATGACTTTTACACCTCGTATGTATGTTTACAGCTGATCACAAATAACACAACCTCTGAAATCTGTAACAATGTCTATACTATATTTCTGCTTTATTCCACTCATAATGCCTCTTTTGTATTTTTGGTCGCCATTTACAATTTCTTTCAAAAATGCGATTGGACGTCCCTGAGGTTACATTTGTTAGAATTTTTCTATTACTTTTAAAAATTATTTTTAATTCAATTTTTTATATGTTTTAAAAATGGGAATGTGGGTGCAGTAATGGCATCACTCTTTTTCTTACATAGTTGTTACAATCTGATGTTTTACGATTTATTTTTAAAAAGTGGAGATATAAAACTTAATTTACGAAGTTACCAATAGTTTAACAATTATAAAACGATTATTAAAAATCGATTTCCTTCAATGTTAAATTACGCCTTCTTTGTATCTTGATTTTTCTATAAACAAGGAAATGGAAAAATTTGAGCTGTTGCCTTAAAATGCTCAGGGAATTGCTTCCAATATCAATGCAATCTGTTTTATCTTTTACGTCATCATTAGGAACCACCGTTTCCTCAATGATTAGTATAAATATGGGAATTGGAATGTAAAAATCTAAGGATGTGTTTCAAGGTGGCTGGATAACTGGCGTTATCTATTTCAATTTTGACTATTGCCTTAATCCTGCCTTATTTCATTACCACTCGTATTAATCCTTTACAAAGGTTCAAAAAGTAATAGAAATTGCTGATAAAGGCCTCCATATTTACACATACTCAGTAATCGGATTCAGTGTCTTCATGATAGCACAAGGAGTCTTTTTATAGCACTTGGAAGAACAAAAGTTCCGTTAGTTATGTCAATTTTAAGAATCTGGGTTGTTAAGATATATCTTTACTTTATTAACACAAAAATATCTTTGGACTTTATTCAATATTCTGAGGAAGTTGTTCAAATACATTAGCGGAATAATATTCTTTATTTTGAGTAAAAGCTATCCGATTGGAGGAATGAAAACTGTAAAATATCTCTAGCAAATACTCTATGTAAATAGAGATTTTTGAATAGATTTATTTACTAAATTAGTTTTTGAACATTTAGTACAACTGTTTCTCCAGCTGTTGCAGTTCCAGATTCAACTGGGTTTAATGAAGATAATCTTCATAGTTTTGAAATAATTTACTGGTGTGATAATTGATTTTGCATTTGCTAGAAATCATAATCATATTTTAATTAATGGATCTCCTGCTTTTACTACTGCTCCTTCTTCAGCGATTCTTTCAAACTTTTTCCTTCCAATTGAACTGTATCCATTCCGAAGTGAACAAAAATTTTCGATTCCAGAAGGTGTTACAATACTGAAAGCATGGATTAGTATCAAAGATTTTTCTACTTCCTTCGCAGTTTCTGTGCTAACATTACTCCTGACGCAGTTGGTTCGATAGCACCCCATCTCCACCATGCGCGAAAAACCTCATCGGCACTTCCTGATAAAGGTAATAGGTTTCCTGAAATAGGTGCTTTTACTTTTCCGTCAAATTCCTGTTTAACTTCATCTTCTTTTTACCTTTTTGAATAAATCAAATAATCCCATTCTAATTCCTCCAATTTATTTATTTTATATTTAATTATCTCATTTTTATGTTACTATATAATGAAATTAGTCAAATCTTAATTTGACAATCAATCAAAAATTTATATTTTACTAAATACTTTTTATATGTACTATTTTTAATTAGACTTTTTCAAACTACTTCTTAGCACTTTTAAATTGCTCTTCTATGTTCATCCCTATGTCACAGACCTTTTTACCATTTCTCAGATCCTTTAAAATTTCCTTCATTTTCCAAAAATCATCCTAAACGGTTCATTGCATTAACATCATCTTTCCAAGTCATCTGTAAATAAATATCTTTTAGTTTTTCAGTTTGATTTGTTGTATTATAAAAATATAAGTAAATTTTCCTAGCTCCTTCACAATCAATTGCTTTTAGGTAATATTTCAGCTTCTTCATTTTTACCATTTTGTTCATATAAAATTGCTAAATTATTTAATGCATCATAATCTTCATTTTCAATTGCAATCAAATAATACTTTTCAGCATTCTCAAAAATCATGTTGATGGCGTAAAGATACCCTGTTATTCGCACATTCATAATCTCCAGCTCAATAGCCTTTCAGAAACCACTTTTCGCATTTTTCATTATCATAATTATTTTTGAAAAATAGCACTCAATTTCATTTATAGCCTCGTATCCCCAGCCTGTATCTATATACGTCAAATAATTTTTCCATTCCATTTTTCTTTCATCTATTCTTTCACCATCCTTTTCTAAATTTTATATATATTCAGATTTCTAAAAATTTTTTAATCATCGTACTTTATTTAGGTTGATTACTGTTGTCTTTGTTTAAATATTTCAAATTTAATCTCAATTTATAAACTAAATAACTTATCAAAAGGCATTTTTGATAATTCAATAAACTTCAATGGCTCTGCATGAGTAAAAGTTGTTTCTTCTCCTGTACCTTGTAGTTCAACAAATTCGCTCTTGTCGTTCATTACAATGTTCATATCTACATCAGCTCTTGAGTCTTCTTCATATTCTAAATCAAGTAAAAGTTCATTCTTGAACTTTCCCAACACTTATTGTCGCAACTTTTGCACTTTTATTGAATTTCTTTTAGTTTTCCTTCATCTATAAGTCTTTCAACCGCTAGTTCCAGCAAGATAGCTCCCTGTAATTGGGCTCATTGTCTTGTACCACCGTCTGCCTGAATTACATCGCAGTTCATCATTGTTCTTTCTCCTAATTTTTCCAAGTCTATTGCGTACTCTTAGTGCTCTTCCAATTAAACGTTGAATTTCATCGTTCTTCCAGAAAGTTTTCCTTTTGTTGATTCCCTTGACACGTGCATTTTGTTGCTCTTGGAAGATCGCTGTATTCTGCTGTTATCCATCCTGATCCTGTCTTTGCAGCCACCTTGGTATTTTTCTTCAACTGTTGCATTACAGATAACTTTTGTGTCTCAAATTGATTAAAACTCGAACCTTCTGGATGGATAATGTAATTTTGTTACTTTTACTTCTCTCATTTCGCCATCATTATTTTTCTCACATTTTCTCCTAATTTATTTTCCATTTTATTTATTTTTATAAAAGTGGAAATTTTTCTGTTAACTCAAAACTTGCTCTTTTACTTGAGTATTTTACTGTCATTTATATTTTCTAAAACAGTCAATATAAATTGTGCTACCTGTCTTGTTTCTTCTTCTCAAATCCACGAGCAGTAATCTTAGGTGTTCCCAGTCTTATTCCACTTGTAACAAATGGTTTTTCAGGATCATTTGGAATAGCGTTTTTATTACAAGTTATTCCAGCTCTTCCAATTTTGCTCTGCTAGTTTCCTGTAACTCCCATCGGACGTAAATCAACCAGCATTAAATGGTTGTCAGTACCGCCACTTACATTCTAAGTCCACCTTTTACCAATTCTTCTGACAGAATTTTAGCATGCCATACCGCTCCTGATATTTTTGTATTCTGGCTAAGTGTTTTCATGCAAACCGCTTTTCGTCGCAATTATATGAACTAGTGGGCCTCCTGATTCCAGGAAATATTGTTTTTATCAATGCAATTTCTTCGTTATTTGTCAAAAGCTATTCCACCACGAGACCTCTTAAAAGTCTTATCAGTAGAAGTTACTACATCTGCATATTCTATTGGATTTGGATGAAGTCCATCGCTACAAGTCCACGCGATATGAGCCATATCTACCATTAAATATGCCCCATTTCATCAGCGATTTCTAAAACTTTTAAAGTCAATTATTCTTGAATAAGCACTTGCTCCTGCAAACTATCATTTTAGGTTTTTCTCTTAATGTACTTTCTCTGACTGTTTCTACAATCAATCGTTCTGTTTCAGATTTAGACCATATTCCAGTCCAATGTAATCCTGAAAGAAATTAGTTTTATAACCCTAGTTAAATGTCCACCAGCACTACAGGCTCATTCTAGAATTTTTCATCTCCAGCTCAAGTAGTACATACACTCTCCATATTAGCTTGAGATCCAGAATGTGGTCAGACATTAGCATATTTTCTCCAAACATTTCTTTCAATCTTTCAATTGCAAGGCTTTCTCCACAACATCAGCATCTGCACATCCACCGTAATATCTTTTCCTCAGGATATCCTTCTGCTATGCTTTGATTTTGTAAATACAGAGCCTGCAGCCCCATCCAGTCTTGAAACAAAATTTTCAGTTGATTAGCTCAATCTCCTCCTTCTTCTTTCTTCTTCCACACTGTACATGTACACTTTCTAAATCCATCATCTTTTATGTAACTCATATTAATTTCTCCTATATTTTCACCAAAATAATTTTTATGCAGAACATTTTTGAACTCTTTTATTTCATAACTTGTATTTTTCTGTAATTATGATAAAGAGCTCTCACTACGTCATATTTCAAACGGAGAATTCAAACTCCATATCGCATACTACATAGAACGTGCATTCAGTCCTGTTACAGCTGGTCTCCCGAAATCCATAAACTGTTTTTACAAAAACTTCCGTATCAAAAACAGTTTTCTTCAGCTACACCTCTTACTGCACCTTCTGTTACCGTGTCTATTCCTGTTCCAATTTAAAGCATCTTATATTATTTGGTCCAAACATTGGCAATACTAGATAAGGACCTGTTCCAACCCCATAATGTCCTAATGTGTCTCCCATTGTTTTCCAGGATCTCTTTTCATTCCCATATTTTTAGCAACATCCGCTACCCCTAGTACTCCTACTGTTGAATTTTACAACAAATCTTCCAAGTGCATTTGTCGCCTTTCCAGGTTTTAGCTGTAACAGTGAATTTACAAATGTTGGTATTCTCACTAAAATTGTTATAGAAATTTGAAATTCCTCTATTGGTTTTGGAACAACCGTCGCATAAACACGTGAAGCTGGATAAAAGTCACTTTTTCTATCAAGCTGTGTATTAAAAAGCATATTCTTCGATTAAATGGCTCTAATGAGTTAGTATACCTGTTAACTGGAATACTTGACTTGAGCAATGTAATCTTCCATCCAGTTCTTCCCAAATTTGCCACCAATATTCCATAACCATCTTGCTCAAAAGCAATGTATTTATTTTTATCAACTTTATGTTTTTATATTTGTTTGCGAAACCAAATCAATATATATCAGGCGTTTCTGCTATTTTTCCATCAACAGAATTCTATAAAGCTACATCATTTTACTTCCTTTTCATTTTCTTCCATAAACATTATTGTATTTTTCATTCTAATTTCCAACATTTTAGAATGTCCAAATTGTTGCAACAATCAAAATTGTTCCAAATATTAATAATTTGTGTGTGCCATTTCTAATTTTCCAATTTATCTACCATTAAATTTGCCACATCTTTATGCCATAAAACACCTGTATGTCCACCAAATGGTATCAGAACTTTATTTGAAAATGTATTTCTATATAATCAAATCCGACTCGAATATCAGTACATCATTTGTAGATGTTATAAATATAATATTTTTATTATTTCTATTTATAAAAATCTTGACTATGTTTTAAATCAAATTCTTCTACAAATTCATTAAAAATCAAGATTAGATTTCTATTTTCTTCAACATGGATACAAAATTTCTTTTGCATATTCATCAAATGCAACAGACAAACCTTCTCAAATTCTTTTGAAACAGAATCAAAACTGTTTGTAAGATTTTTATCTGAAAGTTCACTAGTTGCGTTTCTACTGCTCGAACACTCTCTCACACAAAAGTCATATTAGCTGAATAGAATCGAAAATAATAATCCTGTCAATACTTCCAAAATCTTTTTCTCCAAGTCCCTAATTTCCTAATGAAGTAGTTAAGTTTGAAAATTCTATATCTTTTATTTTTATTGTGTCATCATATATAAGTCTACATTTCAAAATATTGTATCCATATATTTTTCCAAACTTTGCATCATAAATTCCATTTTTACCAAAAATTATCTAAATTTGTGTTGCAGTTAAAATACTAATTGGTGAATTTAATAATAATGATTTGTTAATTCAATTCTTCTATTATTTTTCATCAAGTTCATGTGAAAGTAAAAGTGACTGAAAACCACCTAAAACTGTAACCGCCGATATAAGTTTTTATCAATTTTCATTCCATCGCCTTTTTCTTTTGAAAATAGCCTGACTATCAAAAGAATACATTTGTGTCGTTTACTCATCTTTTATATACCCTGCATATGTATTTTTACTTTGACTTACAATATAGGCATTGTTGTTGGTGAGCTAAATGCAATTACATTGTATCCCTTGTCATAAAAAGAAACATTTGCCAAATAAAGTGACATTCCACTATTATAAAGTGAACCTGTTCCTGAAATTATAATCCATAAGTGCTTTTTACCTTTTTGAGTCCATACACCATACTCATAATCCTTCCATTGTCTTAATATTTGTGAATGTTGTCGTAAATTTTCTAACTTTTGGACCCTTTGGGTTTTTAAATTTGTACCGCTGATCAGCGGGTGTTCCAAGAACTGTTGTCACGACAATTGCACTATCTTTATATGGATAATCACTCGCTATCTGTGAAATATCTACATCAGCGAAACCTATAACTGATAACAAAATATTGCTACTAAACCCATAATTTTACATTTTCTCAATTATGTGAAAATCTTTTACACATTATCTCCTTTCAAGTTTTAACTGCACTTTATATAACCAAATTTCTTTAATATATATTAACATATTTTAATTTGAGATTCAGCTTTTGAAAGTAATTTTTAAGAGCATTGGCAAATTTTACATATTCACATCAAAATATCAAAAATTCTCAGTAAAAGTTTATTAAATTATTATCGTCCACCGAAACAATTTTAGTTTCTCACTTTCCTTTATTCATCGTAACCCACAGAGCTCTATGAGAACCCTTCATTGTTTCCTTATTATGAGTAATTAATATAAACTGCGATTTGTCAATAAACCGATGCAGTTCTCTACAATGTATGTATCTCATCCAGCTCACTTCAATTTCATCAGTAAATGGACCCCGGCTTTGAAGCATAAAGAGATTGCCATTATAAAGGATACTGCAAGCATTGATTTTTCGCCACCTGAGTAAAAGCAAAGTCTGTTCCGCTTATTTTATATATCTTTACACTAAAGTTCCAAGCCAGTTGTAAGCAAGTTTTCAGGATCTGTCATCTTTAATGCAGTCCTTTGTGCTCCATACTAAAATAGTTTCAAATACATATACTGAAAAATTTTTATTTATTTGTTCATAAGCTTTGCATAAAAATTTACTTGTAACTTCCTCTTCAATTTCCTTGAATAACCAAGCAACGCCTCTCGGCTTTGGAGCAAATCTCAGAGTACGAATATTCTTGATACCGCTCATTTTCGATATGCTCAAATTTCTTCAATTGAGGCAAGATTTACTGCTCCAATGCCGTGCTGCTCTTCCTCACTTACTGCCAGTCTTTGTCGCCATCAGCTCATTCTCATCAGCAATTTCTCAAAATATTCCTCATTTTCAAGAATTTCTTCATTTTCCAGCTCCCCTTTAAATTCAGCCAGCTGAAAACTCCAGTTCACTTTTCATTTCGTGTGTATTTTTCTCAATAATCATAGTCATTTTTGATATGTTTTAACATATTTACTTCAATATCTTTTGATTTCACTAATCATTTTCGCTCTTTTTCTTTCAATTTTCATGAATATCAATTTTGAATTCTCCCTAAAAATATTCTCATTTAATTTCTCATTTCAGAAATTTCCTTCTTTTTATGAGAAATTTTACAGATAATTCCTCCTAACATTTCCCTCTTTCTTTTCAAATTCCAGCCAGTTCTGCCTTCTCTTGTTACAAAAGCTCTCTATAATCAGACTCAATTTCTGCAAAACGCATATTTATTATCTGTTCTAACCTTCAAAATTTCATACTCTGTCGGCAACATTCAATTTCTGGAATAAATTCATCAATATTTTCAAAATTTTCAAATCTCTGATTCCAAATTTTTCAATTTTAAGATTATTTTCCTTCAATATCGATTTTTAGAATTAACTCCGAAGACTTTTTCCTTTATTTTTAGTTTCTTTTTCCAAAATAGATTTCTACTTTTCAGAAATTTCATAGTTCAAAAGTATTAATTTCACGCTGTTTTCGACTAAATTTATTATTAAAATCATCGTAATTTTCATTAAACACCTGATATTCATTTTAAAATTCTCAAATACTCTGTTTCTGTCCTTTCTGACTCAACTTTTTCAGCTTCCAAAACAATTTTAGATAGTTTATTCTCAAGTTCACCAAAATTATTTTGATTTTCTTCAATTTCACCTTTCCAGATGTTTCAATTCCCTTTTTCTCAGAATTTCCATCTTACCCTTAAATGAATGCCCTCCAGTCATTCTCCACGAGAAGTGATATATCTCCTTTAGGTGTAACACCCTGTTTATTAAATCCTCAAAAGCTCCGTTCCAACTTCCAGATTTTCCACAACAACTGAATTTCCTATACACAAACTGAATAACCTTTTCTATATCTTTCATTCACAAAAATTTTTATCAACTTTTTACTAATATTTCTTTTGCAAACATCAATTCCCATTTTTTCCCCTTTTGTATTTAAAAAATTTTGAACTTCATCTTGAGCTCACCTTTTATTTTGAAAATGTTGTGAAACTTTGTCAATTTCTTGGCGTAATTCGTTCATTCTTGAAATCTCGAATATTTCAATCAATTGGCAAAAACGAAGCTCTCCCAAGTATCTTTCGGGAATTCTCAGTACATCCAATTTCACTGTCTTTACAGACAATATCCTGGAACATTCCACCGGATAAAGTCTGTACTGCTTCCCTCAAACTCGCTGGAACATCAATCAAATTAACAAAAGCACCAATACCTCCATCAATCATTCAGGATATGCTTTAGCCTCGATTCAAAAGTTTCATTTTTCTCATTAGCATCTGAAATCGCCTTTTTGTTTTAACCTCAAAAATTCTAAGTTTGTAACTAATCTCATTTTTCTGTTTATTAATTCCAGAATATTCCTTTCAGTTCCTCTGTTTTCATTGAGTTTCTGACTTTTTCAGCTCTTTTTCAAGTTTCTCAGCTTCCTATTTTCGATTTTTGCATTTCAAAATCTGTTTTTCCTATTTATTTTGTTAAACTCAGCTTCACAATACTTTTCTCAGCGATATGCCTTTCTGATTTTCAGTTTTCGCCAAAACTCTCCAAATCCTCATTTTCCCCAGCGACTTTTATTTTATCCACTTCAAAATCAGGAGTTCTTTTGTGTCCGCTCTTTTCAATTCATGATTTTATCACTCTTCTGTCCTCCAATTCTCCAACTTTTGCTTCCTAATTCAGCCTCTTTCCTTTCTTTTCAATCATCCTTTGTTATAAGCTCCAAGCTCATTTTCTAGACTCTATTTAAACCTCTTTTCAGCAACATCCTTCCAAAACATCTTTTCTCTTAGCTTTTTCATAGCTTCCGTGTTCCAAATTGGAATCTTTTGATTCAATTAGCTTTGAATGCTCATCTTTAAAGTTTCCAAATCTTTTAAAGTTTTCCTGCTATTTTCATTTTTGACTTTCCAGATTTTTGTACAATTTTTCCTAATTTGATTAGTTCTTTAGTTCCGCCTGTTTTTCTGAAAATTCTTTTCACTTTTTCTAATTCTTTCTCTGTATTTCCTGACTCCTCATACTCATACTTTAGCGAACTTTTTCATTGACACTGTATATCCAGTACCATAAACCTTTTGAACATCAATCTTTTTGTATATTCCTTGAAACAGCCTGGCCTTAGCCTGTTCATCATCCTTCAAATAGTCAACCTGCGCACTTTAATTCCTTTTCTACATAATCAATCAATTTCATTTTTCAAATCCTGCAACTTTTTCTCAGAATCTTCCTTCTCAATCTTAGCCCTTTAACCCAGCCGCCTCTTCAATAATCTCCTTTGACTCCTGTGAGAAGAGCCAATAATTCTCTCACACTGCCCCTGCCCAATTATCGAGTGCCTCGCTTTCCAATCCCAGTATCCATAAAGATTATGAATATCTTTGGGCCTGGATTTCTTGTTATTTATTAGATACTCATTTTCTCCAGTCTTAAAAATTCTGAGTAATCTTAACCTCTGAAAAATCTACATCCAGATATCTATCCCTGCGTATCAATAATAAGACTGACTTCCGCCATAGACTTTGGCTTCTATTCTTCCGCCAGAAAAATAATATCCGAACTCTCTCTGCGCTCTGATGTTCTTATAACTCTGCTCTCCCAAAACCCACAAAATCGCATCCAGAATATTACTCTTCCACTCCATAGCTCCAACAATGAAGTAATCCCATTACTCAAAACTCCACAACAGTCCTATTCGCAAACGATTTAAACTCCTGTCAGCTCCAATGCTTTTTAAGTACATCTTTTCTCCTAATTTTTAACTCTTTTTATTTAATGTAATTTTTATCATACTTTCCCTCTCCTAAGCCACATTCTTCCCTAATATTTTTCTCCAGTTTCTTCAATCACAACACTGCTTTTCCCCTCATCTGCATCTATAACGAATATAAATAGTTTGAAATATCTTTCTGTAACATATTCTGTTTCTTTTATTATCAAAAATTTACCTTTTTACGTTCAGTATACTTCCTGTTATCCCATATTTATAATATAAACGAATCTTTGGAGCCAAAAAAGCGTTGAAAAAGTGCATATCCTTTAACTTTTTCCTTCTCAATCTTACCATATTGAAAATATAAAATTTAAAAATCTTTAATTCTGATATTTCCTTTTCGGTACTTTTTATAATAAAATTTATCATTTCTATATACAATATCAAAAATTCCTATTATTTAATTTATGCTTTTCCTTCCCAAAACTCTCTCTTTCTCAAAAATCAATTTCATCAAAAACCATTTTACGAATTTCCAGCCTGTAATCCTTCCTCACGAAATCATCCAATTTATTTTTATATATAATTTTTCTATATCTTCTATTTTGCAATTTCATTTGATATTTTTATCTCGTTATATAAAAATAAATTAGTAATGAAAATATTGATAATAATACAATTATTATTATTATTGTTAGCATCCATTTGACACATCCACAGCTTCTCCGTTTTATGCCTCCAACACACACTATCCACAAGTTTTGCTAATTTTGTTTTCTGATTTAGAATCTATAACCTAATCTCCCATAGTTCCTCCTCTATTTTGTGAATATATTTTTATTTTTCAAATTTTCTTTTATTCCAAACTGACTAATATAATTACTTTATCGAATTTTTATCTTTGTATTCTGCAAATAGTGGGAAACATCGAATCTTTTATCAACTTCCACTCAAAATTTTAATCATCTCTTTTTATGGTATCCGTCTGAAAAATAATTTAAAATTTTCTAATTCCTTTATATTTTCTAAATCATATCCCATTTACATAATCGAATTTTTATAATTTCTCATTAACTTGATATTTACCTCCCAAATACTATTACCTATTTTTGATAAACTTATATTATATCCTATTTTTAAAAATAACGAATCAACAAACTATACTGATTTTCTTCGCAAAAATTCCTCTATATTTTGCCTATTTTGACATTTTTGCCAGTGCTCTACCACAATTTGAGAATTTTTAGGTTTACACGATACTAAAATCAATAATAGTACTGAAATTGTTATTTTTCATCATCATTTCCTTTTAAAATTTTATTTTATACCCACAGCTTTCCTCAAACGTAATTTTTCATTTTCAGTTTTCCATCATCATTTGATAAAAAAGGGGTCTATACTTTTCGATAATTTACATCCATTTTACAAATCACCTTCACATCAGTCTGACTCTTTCATTCCTTGAAATGATTTTCTTTATTCAAATCATTTTCCACGAAAATATCACTTCATTTGGACTATGATCGGATATAATTCCTGTACTCACTTCTTCTGCTGTTTTAATTCCTCATACTTTATCACACCAGTCTGAAAAATAAGGTTTAAAAGTCTGTTTATTTCTTTCCTCCTTGAATCATCCCAATATTTTTCATTTTTATATATAACTTCTTTTTGTAATCTCATCTCTTATTATTAATTGATTTAGAATATTGACCAGTCCATATTTTCTCCGTTTTCTTAAAATTCATTGATTCATACTATTCATCCTTCCCTTTGCTATATGCTTTTAGCAAATTCATAATAATCACTGCAAAAAGTATTTTATAGTTTTATTTTATCACCATACTGAGACACTATAAATTTTTGTTTTTCCAGAAGTCTCATAATCACAAATAGTATCACATATAATAAAACAAATAAAAACCACTAAAATTGATAAGTTATTAAAAGTAAATTTTTCATTCTGATACTTCCCTTAAAATTCTATTTTATATATCTACAACTCTCCCACAGATGCAATTTTTCATTTTTCAGTTTTATCTCCATTTTGATAGTAAAGTCCATTTACTTTGATAATACACGTCCATTTTTCAAATCACCTTCTAAATTCCAATCTGAATTTTTAAACTCTTTAAACGTTTTCTTATCCAAATACTTTCCACGGAAAATATCCAATATTTTGGACTATGATCTGATATAATCCTGTACTCACTTCTTCTGTTGTTTCCAAATCAGCATACTTTATTATACTGTTTTGAAAGTATGGTGTAAAATCTGTTATTTTCTTTCCGCTTTAGAATCATAGTATTTTTCATTTTTGCACACAACTTCTACATCTTTTTCATATTAATTGATTTATAATATTTTCCAGTCCATATTTTTCTCTGTTCTTCTCAAATCCATTGATTCATAATATTCGTCATTCTTCTTTGTTATATGCTTTTATGCATTCATAATAATCACTGCAAAAAGTATTTATAGTTTTATGTCACTATACTCGAGACACTATAAATTTTTGTTTTTCAGAAAGTTTTATAATCATAGAAAATTATTACATGCCATGGACGAATAAAACAAAATAAGATAATCAAAGTAATTTAAAATAAATTTTTCATTTTATGGCTCCATTAATAAATGTAAAAATAACATTCATTACCTTCTCTCAATTAAAATCATTATCTCCCTTTTTCCAAAATCACAATCGTAACTGTCTTTTCACAATATCTTCACATCAAATAAAATATCGTCGTTTGTTTTATATAATACAAATCATACTGCAATTTTTCTATAAGCATCCTCATGCTTGCTCCATACGGATACATAACTTGTGCCCAGCCAGTAAGCTCCCAGTTTTATAGTGCATGTCTTAGATTGTAGTCATAACTCCAGTCGCTGATAAAAATTCTCTTCTGGACGTGGTCCAACAAAACTCATTTCTCCACGCAAAGACATTCCATAGTTGTGTGAATTCATCAATTCTTGTAAGACGCATAAAGTTGCAAATTTCTGTGACACGATTGTCGTGTAGCCCATTTTGGCCCGCGTTTTTCCGCATCAGTTGTCATTGAACGAAATTTTACTATTTTAATGGCTTGATCCTTTCCCAATTCTTTTCCTGTATAAAGAATATCGGTCCTTTTCGACTCCAGTTTTATTATTATTGGCAAGAACAATCATAATTGAATCACACAAACTCCGATTAAAAGTGCGAAAAGTATATCGAGAATACGTTTTCTGCTTTCAACCAGCTGCATGTAGTAAATTTCAACTTGTATTTTCCAAAAACCATTTTGACTCAAGTTTGAAACTGGCAATTTATTTTCGCATATTTCATAAAATTCCAAATGAGTTATAATACTGTATTCTTCAAGTTTATACTGCTAAGTTTATCCACAAGCTTTTGTATCGTATAAAAAGATTGCTTGTAAACTCACAATTATATCAACCTTTTGATTTTTGCATAAATTCAATAATTTTTCTGTTAAAAATATCCATATCTTCTTTTAAAAAGTCCAATAATTTATACTGACGATCTTTCTTTATGCTTTCCAGCAAATCTTCTGTATGCCATTTCTCACCAACAAATACAATTCTTTGCTTTTCAGCTAATCCAATCATTATAATATAACGATAAATAATCTGAAACATTGTAATCAGCCCAACAGAATTATCGCCTCATTCAGAATGAATATACGCAAAAATGTCGTAATCATAACAAGAATAAAAGTTAATTCCAACAATAATCACAATATTCCGTAATCTATATCTTTCCTGCCATATTATAAACATTCGCCACATAATAAAATTACCATAGAGCAAATAATCACAATAACATTTGTAAATCCAAGTCCCACGATTTATAAGCAACAGTCCTATAAAATACATTAAAATCATCAATATTCCAAATAAATAGGAATAATCATTCCACTTACTGCCATTCTAAACTACACTTCTTTTATAAAAATATACTCAATTACTAAAATCTCATCATTTTATCAAAAATTTATTTTTCCATTATTTCATATTTCATCTTAATCTATAAAACGCAAGTCCAATTCTAGAGCAATTCTGCCTGTTCCTCTATTTCTGAGTTCCACATCGTACTCTTTTCTTTTATCTGTTCAAATCCAGCTATTGCATAATTTTCCAGTCATTTTCATTATCCTACGCTTAAATTCAAATATATACGCTGGATTTTGTCATGAGTTCTAAAACTAAAATCTGCTTCCATAGCCACTCTCTTTCTGATAGTTCAAGAGTCATTTGTAAGTATTATAAATATTCCAATTAAAAATATTTTGTAATACTTTTCATCTTTTTCCGTGTCAAAATAACTAAGTGAAGAAAGTATCTCGTCTTGAGCTCTCTTTTGCAAACTCTTCTATTTTTCCATTTTTAAATTCTACAATATTTGAAAACTGTGTATACTTCCAACAAACTCTATCTATAAAAATCTTTCTAAAAGTCTGTATTTCTTTATTTGGGAAAGTTCTTTAATGGATAGAGTTCCCCTTTTTCTCCTCGTCAGTTGTCAAATATCCGCTGTACAAAATAATTCCCATATATCACTTGCATTAAATCACATATTCCATATACTCATTTATTGCCTTATAAACTGTTTTCCCACAAAAAGTTTTTCCAGTTTCTATTACTTTTTATCTGCTTTCCTACCAAATCATATATTGTCTTGTTTCCTGAAACGCCTATCCAATAGGGACGAATCATTCAAAAAGTTAATAATCGACCAAGGATTATAAATTTCAGTTTCTCCAAAATGATAACCGTCATACCACTCCCTGACATCTTCCATCTCATATTCCAGCCCATAATATTTCACAGCCTCAACAACTTCATTTTCAGTAAGTCCATAATACTTGAATATTTTTCACTAAAGATATTATTTACTTTCAAATTATTTAATCCTGAAAAATTCCTTCTTTTGCAATTCCTCAATATTCCAGTCATAATTCCAAACTGTAAATATTCATTATCTTTCATTGCATCTCCATAAAACTTCTCAGAAATTGCCTGTTTATAATATCCTCCTGATAAGCCTGAATTATCGGCGTATCATATTCATCTATTAGCACAACAGCTCCCATAATATTCATACAAATATTTTGTCAACGCTTTCAATGAGCCTTTCCACTCATATATCTTTTATTAAAACCAGACATTATCAAAATAAAATAATTCTCTTTCATCCATATCTTCTCCTTTATGAATTTAAATTCATCATACATATTACTTATTGATTGTCTACTGCACATGAATTTCTCCCATTAACTTCTTCCATGTTCCTAAAACTTATATATATAACAGGATATTGCCCCTGCTCCTGCATGACACTCACCTCAGAAATATTTAATCCTTCAAATAATTTTCGGTTTCCTTCTTTATTTTCTATATCAAAAATATTTAATCATTGACATATTAAGGGTTTTTCCAAATCTTCTTGGACGATGAATAAGTTTACTTTTGCCTGTAATGGTAAATATCTCTATTAACTTTGTTTTATCAATACTAATAATAATTATTTTCTATAATTTTCCTTAAAAATCAGACACCCCTATTGGCAATAGGCTTTCTGTTTCTAGTCTTTTTTCATGCATATTTCTCCCTCCTTTTATTTATTCGAGCTAAAAATTATACATTCTATCTAATATTTCGCTTGAAAAACGATGGCAAAAATACTATTAAAAACGTAATAGTATATATAAAAATAATTCATTCTGAGATTTTAATATTCTTTCACAAAAATAAAAAATCGGATGAATTAAAATAAATATCATAAGTTTTTGCTGATACAGATTTTATAATTCCTTTTACTTTTTGCCTAAAAACTTTTCTCCATCAAAAATATTTACAATCATAATCATAAAGAAAAACTGTGGCTGTAAATACACTAACTGAGTGATAATCGTAAAAATAGTCAAAAAATTTTCCACTTGATTTTTGTAAATATATATGTTAAAAAGACCGTTAGTGACACTGCTATTAAAAACCTATATATTTTTCCATCATATTCAAAGGCTTTTCTGTAAGTAAAATAGCCAATTAAGAAGTAACCGACATATTGCCCAGCTGGAGAATATATTTTATATCTTAAAATAACATTTAGAAATGGTACTAAAATCATAAATATTATCCACAAATAAAACTAAATAATTAATACTTTTCTATCAATTTTTCTCACAACTTTCCGTAAAACGGAGTTATCAAATAAAGCGACAATATCACATAAATATACCACAAATGATAGTAAAATTTTCCTCTGAAAAAGTTTGATTATTATAACTTTCTTCTGAGAAAAATCGAAATTATAGTCTTATAAGTTGATTTTCTACTGAAAATAATTCATTATCTTTAACATCTTTAAAAATTATTGTAAATATATATAACAGAATATACAAAAACTTAGGAAGAATTTTTGCAAATCTTAAAAATATTTTCACATCCTCATCTTTTCTCTCCAACAGATCCACTAACCATAACAAATATCGGCACACACATTCTGCTAAATGAATCTGCAATATTTGCCATCATCCATCTGTTTCCGGATATTTTACCATAATTATATAACTCGCTTGCAACGATATGAATAAATAAAACCATACTAATTGCAATACATTTTAAAATATCAAAAATTAAAAATCTGTCCTTATACCATTTATAAATCTCAAATTTATCAATTTCCTCAATAAAAATATAACTAATTTTACCATAGTTCCAGCTTATTTTTCAATCAGTTTTCCCTTTTTATATAAATAGGGTTTACGATTATAATTATTGGTCTCAAATACCAAATTTATATGATTTTAACAGTTTAATCAACTATTTTTATTTTTAAATAAAACTTGCATTTTGAATAAATCGTGCAGGTATAATTCTATTAAATAGTTTGATACAATCAAATTTTATGATAAGGAGGAACGTGTTATGGGAATAAAACTTGACAATGTCTCTGAAACTATGCTTATTACTTTGTATATCGCGGGCAACTGATGCTAAAAGCGAAAAACCTATCTTGAATGATAAAAATCTGCAAAGAAATAATTTCACAGATGAAACTATGATTTTTCAAAATTTAAACATGCATAGGCTTCTGTATTATGGTGTGCTTTCACGTGCAAAAATGATGGATAATGAAGTGAAAATTTATGAAAAATATCCAGATTATGTAATTGTGTCGATTGGATGTGGACTAGATACAAAGATTTTTACGAATAGATAATGGAAAATAAGATGGTACAATCTTGACTTGCAGAAGTTATTGAAAAACGAAAATTATGAACCTAATGAACGAGTTACAGATATTGCAAAATCTGCATTTGATTTAATGATAGACAAAAAGATATTAAGCTGGAAGGGAAGAAATGTGACTTATTATTTCCGAAGGTGTATTAATGTATTTTTGAAGAACAGAAGATTAAACAGAATTTTTGGAGATGCTAACTGATAATTTTGATTCTTTTGTGACTCAGTTTGATTGCTTTATAAAGGAACAGTTAAAATGAACCAAAAACATGATGATACCATAAAAATATGAGACGCAGTTTCAAATGGGGGTAGTAAAGATGGAAGTGAAATTGTAAAAATTGAATCCAAAATTAAAAGCAAACTGGACTTATTAATTTCACAGATGAAAATGAAACATCATCTTCTGGCTGGAAAAAATTATTTGTTCCTCTGTTCTATATTGTAATAATCGACTTGAATTTATATTTAAGAAAAATAAATTGATTCAATAATTAATATTTATTTTTGTTTATCAACGTATTTTCTTTGACAAGTGAATGGAGGGTGTAGAAAGAATTGGAAATATTTATTAAGTTGTCCCAGTAAACATAAGATGAAGCTCATTTTCAGCAATATTAGTATAATTGGTACAACATTGTCTGCTGCTGTGCCTTATCTTCTGTGTATCAGATTGTCTTGGAACTTTTAAAACAAATATTGATTATTTGAAAATAAAAGTTCTGTGTATTTATTACGATATTTTTATAATTATAAAAATAATTATGCAAATTTTATCAGGTGTTTTTCACATATTACGGCTTTTTCGATTTTGTATGACTCAGAATTAGATGATTGAGCATTTTGTCAAAAGCTGAATATGGGGTAAGAAAAATATGACTGGAAAACTGAAAAAGAGTGTATGAGATATTGAAAAATTGGAACTCTTTATTGCATCAGATTCCAGATTTATCATCGACGCTCTTAACCTCAGTAATATTTTGGGGATTATGATTTGCTTTAACTGAGTGACACTTGTTTTATTTATTCAATTATTTTTGAGCATAATGGCACAGGAAAAATGTTTTCAAAGTTATGGAGTCGTTGAACATTATTACACTCTTCTTACAAACTTAAACGCTACTATCTGGAATACATAAATGCAATGAACGCTATGCAAAGCATTTAATCTACTGCTAAATCATTCAAGGATTATTGGGATATTACTCAGGAATATGCAGATTACTGGATTGAACTTACAAAACTAAGTGTGCCCGTTTTACTCGATTTTTCTGTCTGTCTGATTCGAGTTCTGCTTTTCATTATTCCCAGTTGGTGGACTTATGCTGTTTCATAATCAAATTTCGTATCTGTATATTTTGATTTATTTTGATGAGTACAATCAAAGCTCATTAAAAGGCATTTATTTGACTTGCGCACCATCTTTCAGCATTAACTAAAGGGCTAGGGAAGATTATGAAATCAATAGGAACAGGAGCAAAAATCTGGAATGCAAATTTTCCCTTCTAATTTTTCAGGGCTTATAAAATGTGAAATGTAAATTTTGCATATAAAAATAAAAATGTACTCAGTGACTTTTTCTTTGAAATCGAGCTGGAACTTCAACTGCACTTGTAGGGCCTTCTGTTCAGGAAAAACAACGATGAGACTGCTTGGAAGATTCTGGGACATAAATGGCGGGATAACGATTGATGGAACTGATATTAAGGATTTTGCTGCTACAGGATTGGCTGACAATGTTTCGTTTGTTTTTCAGGATACATTTATGCTCTCACGATACTATTTTTGAGAATATAAGAATGGGAAAGGATTATTCGCTGGAAGAAGTGGAAAATCTTTCGAAGGCTACAAATTCACGATTTTATAATATCCTTACCTCAGAAAATACGAAACTGTGATTGGAAGGTGGGATTAGTCAGTGGAGGAGAAAACAGAGAATTTCAATAGCTCGTGCCATTTTAAAAATGCCCCAATTATTGTGCTGCTCGACGTTACTTCCCTACTCCGACATTGAAAACGGAAGCCCGTGATTCAGGAGGCTTTACGTGCTTTGTTAAAAGGAAAACTGCCAATATCATTGCTCATACAGGCTTTTACACAATAAAATGCCGATAATATCGTTGTAATGAATAAGCGACGTATTACCGAGCAAGTACTCACAAAGTGAGGCTTTCTGCAAAACAAGTCAGAATACTGGCATTTGTGGAATTTATGTAGCGATAATGATTTGATGGAAAACAAAGGAAATTTAGGTGCAGATAATGATTAACGATATTAGAAATATAAAACTTGCTGCAAAATAAATATAAAAATCTTTATCCAATATCTAACAATAGATGCCTTATTTTATATGAGATGAGCTATGCAATGTATTTACAATTATTGATTTGATGAATAATAATTTTACGTTGAAATTGATAATCCTATACTTTTATTATGATTTTGCACTATTTGCAGATTTGTATTAAATCGTATCGGATATATCAGGACTCAAAGTGAGGCTTAAAATTATTCGAGATTTGAGAATCAGGATGGTGATCATTTGAGAAATTTGAATCTAGGATACTTTAACAGTCACAACATTGTAGAATGTGTAATATTATTGAGCACAAATGATTTACGAGATTTTTGAGCAGGTTATAACTCACAGCACATCACAAATTATAAAGTTGCTCTATACCGACAATTTATCTTCTGTTACAATTATATTTGCAATTCTCTCCTCAGCTTTGCCATACTGCAACAATACTCGCTGGCTGGATTAGTATTTGTCATTCTGGGAGACGAAAAAGGTGCAAAAATAGCTTTGAAAAGAAGCATACTATGGATAATGTTGTTTCACGGATGGTGGAAGATATTGCTGGAATGGAAACTCCTTTAAGCATATAATCTGACTGCGAACGGATTTAAGAGGGTTAAGCGCGACTTTCAGCTGATTTGAAAAGGGAAAGTATAACACTGAGTGCTTCGCCCTATATGTTATGATTTTTCAACATACTACGGATATTTTGCCTTACTGCCGTTTCTAGCGTCTACACAACTTTGCCGAAACTACCATCCACACAAAGTTAAATTTTTCATACTACAATTATTGGACTTTCACCTCAAATGTGCTAAAAGCCTTTTCTACACAATATACTTTTATCCAATACTTGAAACACCACAGATAAACTGATAAATGTGCATAATGAAAAGGAAATGCTATGAACTTGAAAAAGTTACTTTTACCAAATTATGATATAAAATTCCAGAATGTACTTTCTATGAAAAGACACTCCTGTTCTAAAAACATTTACTTTTGAGCAAACAGGTGCAGAAAACTGCTAGTTGGCCTAAAGTCCAGGCTCTGGAAAACAACTGTTACTAGTCTTGTTGCAAGATTCTGGGACTGCCAGTTCTATGGCAGTACATCATTAGTGAATAAATATCCATATATATCCTGAAGAGCGCTTACAAATATAAGCTTATCAGTCACACGGGTCTACTTGCAATGACACTGTTTTGAAAATAATATAAAGGCTTTGGAAAACCAAAAGCTACAAGTGAAGTTAGAAGTATTAAATGCATTAAAAATGCCACCGTATGCATTTTATAATGGAGAGCGAAAATGGATACGACACTATAATTGGAGAAGGGGCTCTACTTTATCTGGTGGAGGAAAAACAGAGAATTTCAATCGCAAAGAGCTTTATTAAAAGATGTACCCCAATTATCCCTGGTCGATGAGCCATTAGCCTCACTTGATGTCGACAACGAACACGAAATAAGAAAATCACTCGTATTCTTACAAAACACAAGACTGTAAATACAATCGCTCATAAACTCAACACGCAAAGCGATTGAGGACAAAATTATAGTTATGTCCAAACGGAATAATCGAAGAAATTGCAAACTCATCGAGCGTACTTTTATGGAAATAAAAGGCGATATTACAAATGTACTGAAATGGAAAAGGCACAATCGTGAATTTGAATTGAATTTAATTAAAATTTCAACTCACTATATAAATTTAATTTAATATAAAACATACCCAGTCTCGAATCAATCTAAAATCTAGGTATATTTCTTTGTTGTTATTCTTCCTTTATTTCCTCCGCCTGCAGATAAATCTTGATACTTTCATTCATAATCTTGTCAATTTCAGCAATCAGAGTAATCATGTACTCCTCTATCGCCTTCATTGCAATTCTTACATGAACACAGCCTTCCTTTGCATAAGGTGCAACGGTCGGATTTGACATTTCAAAATAATCTTTTTAGCCTGTCGATCAATTTTTCCTTCTGAACTCCCTTTTATTTCTAGAGTTTTCATTAGTAGAATATCATTTGAATATTTCTTTAAAAAGTGGCAAAACTTGATTATCTACCATCCAAGCCATTTCTAGGAGGTCCTGGCAATACTATTATTTTTATTATCTTTTTCATAAAAATCCTGGTGCAAAGCCCAACTTCATTATCAAGCAATTTCTGAGTTCTTTAAAAATCGAAGCTCTCTTTTCTCCCAGCTGAAGCTACTTCTCCAAAAGCCCCTCTCATTATATACAATCAAAGTCATAATATCGCTCTATCACTTCCAGCTCTTCTCCCAAAATAATCGGCTATAACTTCTTTTGTAATATCATCAATTGCAAGTCCAAGTCCCTCCCAGTAGTAATTACTAAATCAACCCTTTTAAAAGCATTTTCCAGACACTCCATAAGTCGTCCAGTAATTATCCCCACGGTAGTCTGATAATACAAAGTCAATCCCAATATTTGTAAGTTTTTGCTGAAATATACTGTGCATTTGTATTCACTATATCTCCAACTAATAATTCTGTTCCAACGCATATAATTTTCTGGTTTTCATTTTGATTTCCTTCTTTATTTTTATTTAAAATACTGCCAAATAAGTTTAAAAACGATAACCCTATTCAACGGTAAAATTTTATTTTTATTATTGCATACTTTGATTTATTATTTTTAAAAGATAATTGATTCATAAGGCTCAAATAATTTTTCATCTTTAATTTCAGGTTCGTTTCATAGTTTGATAATAAAACTTGAGTATTTCCAGTCCTGTAACTCCCGTTTTTTTCCAATTCAAATTCCACTTCTGGTTCATAAAAAGTTACTCATTACAACTAATTCTCGATTTTCTCAACACGTTTATAGGCATAGACACTTTTATTTTCCCAAATCAATATCTTCATATTTTCCTGTTACCATCAATTCTTCGATTTCTTCTGTAAATCAATTAATTTTTATAATGATAGAAATACTGAATTTTTATCTTTTAAAAGCAGCTTCAGCATTAATTTTTCTATAATTTTCAGGCACTCCAATCCACGGTGTTCAGTTAGTAAATCCTGCATTTTTCAGAATCATTCCATTGGACAGTGCGTTCTAGAATTATCTCTTTCGATTTCTGCATTAAAGATTTCAATAGTTTCTTCTTCTCGAACATCCTTTATCAAGTAAAATTTTTGTAATTATTAGTTGATTCTATATCACGATATTTACTAATCTCATCAAAATATGGGATTTGTCATTCCAAATTCTTCTCCCTTGATAAATGTAAGGTGTTCCCTGTAATCCATGAAGAACTGTGGCAAGCATTTTAGCCGACTCATTATGATATTCCTTATCATTTCCAAATCTTGATAGCGCTCTTGGCTGATCGTGGTTATTCCAGAAAGTCGTATTCCATCCATTTCCTTCATACATTCCAATTTGCCATTTAGAGAATATTCTTTTTAACTCTACAAAATCGAATGGCGCTTTTGCCCATTTTTCTCCATTTGGATAATCTACTTTCAAATGATGAAATGAAAATGCCATTGATAATTCCTTTTCATCAGGATTTGAATACCTAATACAGTTATCAAGACTTGTAGAAGACATTTCTCCAACCAGTAATAAGTTCTCCTCCACCAAATGCCTCTCTATTCATTTCTCTTCAAAAAATTTCATGAATTTTAGGCCCATCTGTATAAAATCTTCTTCCATCAGGTACGAAATCTTGTATCACTTCCGTCATCATTTAAAAATCTCTGATCCTTTGATATAAGATTTATAACATCCAGTCTAAATCCATCCACGCCTTTATTTCAGCCAAAAATTTTATCATTTCATATATTTTTCTTACATTTTTCATTTTCCCAGTTTAAGTCAGCTTGCGTAACATCAAACAAGTGAAGGTAATACTGTCCTCTTTTTCTGAATATTGCCAGGCATTTCCTCCAAATTTTGATTGCCAGTTTGTAGGCTCTTTTCCGTCAACTGCATCTTTCCATATGTAAAAATCCTTATATTCAGAGTCCCCCTACTTCAGACTTTTTAAAACCATTCATTTTTCAGTAGAAGAGTGATTTACAACAATATCCATCACTATTTTCAGCCCTCTTTTATGTGCTTTCAGACAGCATTCCTCAAAAATCTGCCATTGTTCCCGTAATTAGGATCGATATCATAATAATCGCTTATATCGTATCCATTATCATTCTGTGGAGATTTATACATTGGAGTAATCAGATTACTTCCACTCCAAGTTCCTTTCAGATAATCAAGTTTCTCGATAATTCCCCTTATATCCCCTTCTCCGTTTCCAGTCGTATCATTAAAACTCTTTTGGATAAATTTGATAAACTACTGATTTATGCTACCACTTTTTGATTGAAATCATAAAAATTCACTCCTAAACTTTGTTATTTTTATATTTCTTTTTAAATTATACTCCATTATTCTCACTATATACAATCAATTTTTAACTTTTCTAAAAACTCATATATAAAAAGAGCAGTGAATAACTGCTCTTATTTTTATTCAACTTCACTTACCGCCTCGTCATATCCAAACACATAATCTAAATTTATATTTTTCATCGAATTAAACACACTTTGCTTAATTCCAGGTTTTTTCTTCAAGTGCGGCAAGCAAGTCTTTTTTACTCTTTACGTTTGCTCGAAGTCTTTTCCAGCTTCGATTGTACATCCACAGTTCATTGCACGTATCCCATTTTGTTTTTCGTGTAATCAATTATGTCGAGCTTCTACGTAAATTGGCGGACGAATTAATTCCAGCTTCCCAGAGTTGATGGAACTTTTGGGAGTCATTGTCTTCATTGTACCAGCATAAAACATGTTTTATCAAAGTAGTTTCAATAACATCATCAAAATGATGCCCAAAGCGTCAATTTATTAAATCCAAGTTCTTCGACTTTGCGTGTCAAAATTCCACGTCGCATTTTAGCATACAAAAAGCACGGATAGTCCTTTGCCTTTTCATTTTGCAATTTCCCAAATATTCGTATAATAGTCTCACAGTCAATATTTAACTTTATCCAAATTATTTTTAAAATTATCCAAATCAGAATTTCTGAAACCAGGTTTAAGCTAACTGCCTTAAATTCAAAATTTTTCCGTTTATCTTTCTTCCAATTCCTGAAACAGTTTTACTAAAAAGCAGGCTATCCTTTCCACCAGATACACCAATACGCAATCTTGTCCCCATCCTGTATCATATCAAAATCACTCAATTGCCTTCAAAAATTTTTGCCCATATGCTCTTTTTATAGGTTGTCAATATACTTTTTCAATTTCTTCCACATCCTTCATCGGACCATCTGGAAGAATAGAATCACATACTAAATTTACCACTTTTCTCTCCTTAATATAAATCATATTTTTAAATACTCAAATAATAAAAAGTTGTCATAGATAAGTTTATTACTTATTTTAAAGACAACTTTCTAAAAAGTAAATATTACTTTAACCATACATATTTAGTTTAATTTTAAACAACATCCAAATTCTTTTAGCTCCGAAAAATTTAACTTTTGACCCTTTTTATCTTCTTCAATTACATTTTTACATTTATTTTCTATATGATATTTCCTTTCAATTAACCACTTCGTCTCTTGAATCAATTCTCAACGTACTTGTATTCTTCAAGAGCTTTTTGATGTCGTCCCATATGTTCATATTTTCTAGCAAAATCAATGTGAGCAATATACATCATCAAAATCTAGGAATATCAGTGTCGTAACAGTCAACCGCTCTGATATTTTTCCTCTTTCTTGAATAAATATTTCCTAGTACAATACAAATGGCTCATCTTCTGTTCTTACGTCACATGTGCCTTATTAAAGGTTTTTCCTCAGCTTTGTCAAGGTCTTCATTTCGTAATATAAATATCCCAAAATGCTATAGTATCTCGATTTCACGGGCTCACTTTTACCAATTTTTCATAAATATCAATTGCCTTGTCACTTTTCCTTTTAGACGTGATAGATGGAAGCTAATGTTTTTACACTCCACATCATCAGGATTCTCTTTTATTTTTCTAAATCTTCTGAAGTAGCTCGCTATTATTTTCATTGTATCTTATTTCTCTAAAAATCAATGTTTCTAACATTATTTCCTCACTGCTACTGTATTTACTTTTTATTAAAATATCTGTAATATCTCTTTAATTAGACCATGTCTTTAAAAGGTGTAGCATCTCCTTCTATATTACATTACTTCCCATTTTTGATACCTAAATCCATACTGAAATTTATAATTGTAAATAGTAATCTTTACTCAATGTTCTCTGTAATTTTTATATTCAATCTAAGTATTATATATACTCATATAAAATTCAAATTAAATATAAAAATTATATTAAAATTTATACAATATTAATATCTTATATTCATTTTATCATAAATATATTTATAGTAATATAAGATATATTTTAGAATTTCTTTAACTAATTTTTATCAGAAAGTCAATTCAAATATTAGTAAACTAGTATTATTTACAGATAATATTTTATAGATCTTTATTAAAACATAGCTGGTTATACGATAATTTATTTTATTTTCATATTTAATTTCTTCTTTTAGCTTCCTTGACTTCCAGATTTTACAGCTTTTCGTACCATTCCTTTAGCTTCTTTTTGTGCTTTTTCCACACCTTTTCCAGCTGACATATAGATCTCCAGAGTGCTTCATACATTGGAGCTGTGAAGTTTTATCCATTCTGTCGTCTGTTTTTATAAAGTTCTACTGCATCTTGCGTAATCTCCGCACTTTTCATGAGATCTTTTCCTAAGTTGTATCGTGAAGTCAAGCTCCTGCTATCCCCACTCACTAGTAAAATGCAGCATCATCAAGGCTCACTCCAAGCCCTTTTCTCAGACATTATTCCCAAATATCTTGGTCCTATCTCCCGCCCATCTGTTGCCTTTTGAAAATGAATCAAAAGCCTTTTTATGATCTTTTTCACACCAAGTCCATCCAAAATAAAAGAATTCAATGTTAGTCATTGCACGATAGCTCCTTTTTCAGCAGCTTTTACTTGCTCCAATCCATAGATTTTTGTAATCAGTTTTACTCCATTTCCGTGAAGATACATTTCTCCAAGTTCAGTTTGTGCCGATACATCTCCTTTTCGGCTTTTTCTGTATCAATTCCTTAAAGCTTATCATCCTGTCTATTTTCAATCTGGCTTACTTGAGAATTTTGCGATTTTTATCTTTTTACCACAGCTAAATATCAAAATTAATATTAATGCATGATAGATATCATAATTTATCCTCTTTTCTATATTCTCGTATCCTATGATCATTATTTTCCACAATTTGTTTAAATAGCAAAAGTCATGATTTATGAAATTATTCATTCTCTGTTTTTTAACAGCATTAAAATATCCTTTAATTAAATCTCTAATTATATAATCATCATTTTAAAATTTTTATAATTTTTATTTATAAATATTTATCTATTAGTCTATTATAAAACTTATTCTAAATAACTTTTTCATACAATCGCAAAACTATAGATTTACGTAGTTTTATTTAGTAAATTTATTATACCCAAAATTTCTCAACTCATTCAAAACTTTCTAAGAAAACAAATATCTAATAAATCATTATTCCGCAATTCACATTACTGTAGCAATACTGGATTCATTTTCCATTTTGACACAAGTGCCACAGAAATAATGAATATTGCACACTTTTTCCAGTCTATAAAAGTTCATTTTTATCAATCAGCATTATAGCCGCCGCCAGAATTAATCCGACAACGACGATAAGCCTGCAAAAGCATACTGTCCATATATTTATTGTACTGAAACTTTTCAAAAATAAAATTTACTAAAAATTACACTACAATAACTGACGGAAGAATCAAATCCAATGTTGCGACTGTCCCCATTATAAACGCATCCAAAAATCCAGTCTTGTTTCCAGATCAGATAACCGACATAAGTTGCGGTATTTAATGAAAATTAATCACGGTGTTACCTGTGAAAATTGCCACTAATGTCCAGTAAACTGCTGTGTACATTTCAACATTTAAAAATCTGCACAACATCTGCCCTGAATAAGCGGTAAAACTGTATATCCCAGCCACCAAAACTGAAATAGCCCCTATTTTTAAAAAATACATAACATCAATAGTATTACCATCTCATCATTTTCCTCCAAATCATCCAGATTTCCTAAAAATGCACCTAAAGATAATCATAACAATAAATGAAATTTAAGAAATGCCACCATTACTGCAACCAAAAATCACAATCCATAACGTTTTTTATTAATTTTAGCCGATTTTCCAATTGTATAGACACTCTGCATGTAATCAATGCACTACCATTGGTCTCTATATGCCTTGATGCCTTTATTACATATATATGTCATCCTGTATGACTGCTAAACAGTGATCTATATGAGAATAATTATAAAAGATGGCAATGTTGCTCTAGAACTGTAACTACTAGCACCAAGCATCTTTTCTATCTTGTATCCTACAAAACCGATACATTTACAGCCAATGCACCTGGTGAAGACTGGGCAAGCGCCAGAAGCTTTTACAAACTCTCTTCCTCAATCCACTTTTCTTATGACACAATTTCAGCTTCGAATAGCGGAACCATAGCATATCCACCACCAGAGTAAGATGTCACCTATCTTATCAGAATAATTCCAAATACACTTTCATTTTACTACCTTTCTACTATTTCGTATTATTTTTCATTTTTATCATAGATAATGTAAAACAACAAACTCAAGCCATTTAAAAAGATAGCCGATATAATGCTATCTCTTAAAAATAATATTTTCTATCCTTTTGATCTCCTTTGCTAATTCCTTCAAATAAAATACATCAAAAATTCCACATAATTCACGTACCGAATGCATCTGCAAAACATTGGAACTCCCAAATCTACTCCGTCTATATCCAGATGTGTTGAAGAAGAGGTCCAATTGTACTTCCCTCCAAGTTCATTTGATTCATTTACAAAGGCTGAATCATGTATATTAGTTCCTTTTAATAAGCTGTCTGATTACAGCAATCGAATATCCATCGGATGTATATTTCTGTTTTGCACTAATTTTATTGAAAATACCCTCATTTTATTTTTCCACGATTTTGTAGGGATCCGTTTTTGCCTAAATGTGCAGGGGATGTCACGCATGTGCGCATCAGCCGACAAAATAAACGAACTTTTCAAGCATCTCTAAAAAACTCACTTCGATCAAGCCCTAACGATAAAGCAAATTCTTCCAGCGTATTCAAAAGATAATGGTAGAATCAGCTCCTGCTTTTGTAGCACTTCCTATCTCTTCGTTTATCAAAACGCTACAAAAATGTTAATCCTGGTCCTGACTCGCCTCCTACATTTCCACAAGCCCAAGCAGACCTGTATAAACAGAAGCAAGGTTGTCAAGTTTTTGGTGACGACATAAATTCTTCATTTGCACCTAAAAGACATCCTTTTTCCGTTGCATATAAATACAAAGTCAAAATCAATTATATCTTCCTTTTTATCCCTGTCCTTTTCCAAAATAATTCTTTTCAAGATAGCCTTCCTTCTCAAAATTTTTGATTAATAAGTGAAATTACAGGGCAAAACATCATTCTGTTTATCAATTTTTACTCCATTATTTACTTCTCTATTCTGATGAATTGCAAGATTTGGTATTGTCAAAGCGGTTCATCTATCTTAATTTTACAGTTTTTGGAAAAATGGATCTTTCACCTTTCACAATAACGTCCAGCAATGGAAAGAGGTCTATCAAACCAAGTACTCAAAATAGGTGCTCCATAAACTTCTGTATTTAATCTCACCATATTTTCTGTAACCATTTCAGGATTAGGTTTATCCTAAAACAGAGAATCAGTATGTGCTCCAAAAATCTTAAACCCTTTTCTCACATCAAAAATTTTCACCAATCGTAAATAGCAATTATAGTAGAGCTGGATTTTTCAAAAATATTTTCCACCCTAGTTCCCATCTTTTCACGAGGCATAACCCTCTCAAAGCCATTTCTTCTAAAATATCTGAACAATTTTCACAACATGATAAGCACTGGGACTTTCATCAATAAATTCAATACTTCCCTTGCAAAACTTTTTACTTCCATTTCGATAAAATTTTCTTCTGTATCTCTTCTCCCAACTCTTTTTGTTGTGTGTATCATCTTTATTCATTCCTCTCAATTTCTAATTTCCATTATTAAAAAATTTCCTATCTAACAATATTGTAATTCTATAATTTTCAGATAATCAAAAAATTTTATATTTTCAAATCTTTTCTATTTTAGCGTTAAATTTTTTAAATTCATCAACATATAAAAAATCCGTCATATATAACGATCTAATTTTATTCTATTTCATTTTTGAAGAATTTCTTCTGTTTGAATAGCTATTCCATGGCAGGTTTCATGTTCATCTTCGCCAGGTATAACGATAATTCCATTTTTATAAACCGTATAATAAATAATATATCCATTTTCATTTTACTTTTGAACTTCTTTATTTACTTCATCTTGATTTGTTCTGTATCAACTGTCATTCTTTTGAACTTTCTTTTGCATCATTTTTTCCCCAAATAATCTGATATTTCGTTAAACTTTGGATAAGCTCCGTGATCTCCTTCTGACGCAAATAAACCATATATTTTGATTTTTCATTGGTTCTGTTACATTACGTCCCATTTACTTGCAACAATATACGAACCACCAAATAATTTCAGATATCTTGAATCCACGAAATAGAAGATATTCCACCATTGATTGTCCTTCAGTATTGTAAATTTGTCTTTATCTATTGAATATTTTCCAGTTAAACTGTTTATCATCAACTGTTCTGTCCCAGTTCAGGACCATATTCATAACTATCATTCACTGTTACCACTTCATTGCGGTGCTAATAAAAACTAGATGTTTTTCCTGCTATTCAGGACTTGCCCAAACTGTAGCACCATTTTGAATTTAATGTGTGTACTTAGTTTCAGAAGAGGGCAGCTCCTTATGTATAAATACTACCATCGGATATTTTAGATGGGCTACAATTTTAGGCATATACAAATTATATTTTAAAGTCTTCCCATCTTTTCCAGTAAATACAAATTGCTTGAAGTCTCTATTATTAATTGTCGTGTTTTTGTTGAAACTTGTTTTCCTCAGAATTGTAAACTTTTCCATTTACACTTTTTTACACTTCCTGTTGAGTTACTTGCTGTAATTGTTTTTAAAGGTTTGCATCACCTTTTCCACCCAATGTCGGTCCTTTTGTCCTGTTGCTTTTTCTTTTTCCATTTCTTTTCTTTAGAATGGTCAAGCCACTGAGCTACCATCGGACGTCTTTTCAATTCCAAAATTACATATTTTCATTTTTTGATTTTTTTCATTTCTTTCATTTTGTTTACTTACATATACTTTTTCAATTCTCTGCCTTCTACTTTATAATCTGGAACAGAAACTGAATTTCAAAGTACTCTTTATCGTGTACAAGCACAATGCTGATAATTCTCTCCATCTCCAAACACTTCCGTTATCGCTCCACATTTTTAATATTACCCAAAAGACAAACTGGTAATTCCTAATAATCCTATTACTATATTTTTACTATTGTTTTCCAAATTATTTTTTGATAAATTATCTTATCAATTTAATGTGTCATATTTTGCGACTATTTCCTTTAATTTTCTTTGTCTATCTTTTTAAAGTTTAGCAGAAAAGAATATTAAAAAAACTGATTTCAACTCAGCCTTTTCATAATTCAAAATTTTCCAGCAAATAAAAATTAAAAACCTTTTCTCCTTAAACACTTTGTCAATTCTCACAAGTATCAGCCTCAGCCGCCGCAACGGCAATCTTACTCATGTCATTGTCAAGTTTTCCAAGCATTTTCATAGCACCCTCTCACAGGTTACAGGGTTTCCTTCCACGAACATGTTTCTGCTTACATCGTATAGTTTTGTGAGCAGTTCAAATGCCTTTAATCAAAGTTCTTGTTTTAAGAACGAACTGATTAAATCTGCTCATTTCTGCATTATGTTGGCAACTACAGAAACGACTCCTTTTGTGCTCTGAATTGATAGCATTGGTAGGATTAGGTGATCTTCCCTGAAAGAATTTCTAATTTTATCTCCGCATAAATCTGAATTTTATCATTTTGTTCAAGACTTCCTGTCGCTCCTTTACAGCTACAATTTCAGGCAGTTCCAGCTAGTTTTGCGATTATGCCTCGATATTTGTTCTGTTCTTCCAGGCACTCTAAAGCATTATAGGAAATTTTTGCTTCCTGCGCAATTGTTTTGTAATGTTCTATAAAGTCCCTTTGACTTGGTTTATTGTAGTATAGGCAAGTGCTTAACCGTGCATCCGCTCCCAGTTCCTTTTGCGTATTTTGTAAGTTCCCATCGCTCTTGTTGTATTATTTGATCCTGCTCCTGCGATTACCTGTATTCTCCCTTTCACTCTTCCCACAACTATTTTATTACTTTTTCATGTTCTGCAGAATGTCAGAGTTGGAGCTTCTCCGGTTGTTCCGCAAGGTACGATTCCAGATGTACCATTTTCAATGTGATAATTTACCAATTCTCTAGAGTTATCCTCATCCAATTCCGTGTTTCCATTATTTTTAAATGGCGTACGCTCGCATATACGAGACCTTCAAATTTCTAGCTTCTTATCCCTTCTTTCCTTAATTTAACTTCCTAAATTAAAATTTAATTATCTTTGATATTTGACACATTCCTTCAGCTATCACTAGGTCCTCGCTTCACAATACATCATTTTCCACCTTCGTACTCACAACAAGCTGATCGCCTGAACTTTTCACATTTACCTTATCATCACAAAAATCCAAAAAGTCTGGCAAGTACAGCTGCAGCAGCTAGCCTCAGTTCCACAAGCTGATGTCTTCCTGCTCCCACGTTTCCCAAGTGATTACTTCTATATGTCTCCTGTCATGCACCTTTACAAAGTTTACATTGACTCGAAACAAGCTTCAGTATAATTTTCAATTTTACCAAAGCTCATCAATGTTGTAATCTATGATCATTTTACAAATATTACAGAATGGTCAGTTCCCAGATATATGAAATTTCAATTTCTGTTTCCGTCAATATTAATTTTTCTCTCTAAAACTGCTCTTTTTGAAGTATTTATTAATTCTGTTACATTAAAAACAGGTTTCTTTCATATTCACTCTTGCTGTAAAAATCATCCTTTCCTCATCGTAATTTACTCTGTATTGTCAAATCGCCAGGAACTGTTTTACAATAAATTCGTTCTCCTTCAACTAAATGATTATTTTACAAGATAGTGGAAAAGATCTATTCCATTTCCACATTGGTGCCTGACTTCCATCCCCATTAAAAGAAAACATAAATGGCATGACTTGCTACTATTTTCAAAAATAATCAGTCCATCCGCACCTATTCCAAAATGCCTGTCACAAACCTGACTAGTAAATTCATCAGTATTCAGGTATTCCCTTTCTCTCAATATAGATCCTTCTCAGCAACAATAATAAAATCATTCCCGCACCTTGATATTTCTCAAATTTTAACATCCCAAAAACCTCCATATATATATATTTTAGATTATGACTTTTTGAATCGTTCAAAAATATATCACGAGATAGTTTCCTTCCACTAACCCATTTACCATTTCATACGTGAATTCGCTATCAACTGATATCCATTATCTACTCATCACTATTATCATTCTTTTCATCGTTCCTTTTGTATGTCTCACCAAAATATTTCATTACATCATTCTTGACTTTTAGCCTAACATATATCTGTATCTACATTTACACTTTCCACCTACCACTGTTACACCATATTTATATGAACTTTCAAAAGTTCCATTCCATCTATCTTTTCAAAAGTTATTGAAACAGTAGAATTTTTGATACATATTCTCTATATCTTCCAGTTCAATTTTAAGATTAGTAAATTAAATAAGCCTGCTGTCTGCTACCATCTCCATTTTCACCACATAAATGGATATCTTAGAATTATCCTCCTGAGTCTGCTACCAATTTAATCTTTATTGTTTCATCAAGCGTTAATTTTGTTTTTCTTTTCATTAAAGTTCAATAACCTACTTACTCTTTCCAGCTGATTAAATTATTATAAACATTTGCTTGACTTCTTCAAGTTCACATTCTGAAAATTTATTATCAAAAGAAATCATTCCTATAATCAACATTAATAAAATTACTATTTTCTTCATCCAAATCCTCCTTCTACAAATCAAATTCCTTCTGCAAATAACTCAGCCACTTTTTCTCCCATAACTCGTCTACAACTAATGAAATGCTGATTTCGAAGTAGAAACCTGATGGAAGCTTATGTCGCTTTTCTGAAAGGATTCTAACATTTTGCAAAGGTAACTCCAATGTTGCTTATCAGTCCTATTCCTACTACAGAAACTTTTGTAATGTAAGGATTTGTTATGAACGATGTTCTTGAACATTCCGCTTCTATTTCTGCACCAATTTTTTCAAGTGGCAATGTCTGTTTTGACAAGTGAAGGCAAAAACTTCCGTGATGGCTTGTTACATCATTTTGACTCTATTATGTCAATATTTATTCCATTTGTTTGGCTCTCAAAAATTTCATATACATTTTGTGCATTTGTTGGGATTTCTCATGTTTACCATTACCATATTTTCATTGATTGATACCCCTAGTTATTACTTTTTGCTCCATTTCCTTTATTCTCCTTTGTTTTTCTCCGACGTTATAATCGTTCCGTCTCCAAGCGATTTTTCCAACGTAAATTTCACCCATATTTGCTTCCCAAGTCTCAACTGCTCTTGGCTCCATTACTCCAGCTCCCTAAAAAGCCAGCTCCATCATTTCATCATAAAGAAACAACTAGCTAATTTTTGGCATCTTTATAAACTCTCGGATCAATTGAGTAAATTCCATCTACATCTGTGTAAATTTCATCTTTCCACTCCAAGTGCCGCAGCCGCTAGAGCCACAGCCGATTATCAGATCCTCGTCCCAAAGTTGTCGCATCGCCTGCTCATTTTACTCCCTGAAATCCAGCTACAACAATTTTCCTTTTTGATAAATGTTCTTTTATCTCTTTTCCGATTAATGTCCTCAATTCTGTTTTTGTATAATGTCCGCTCTGTTTTCTATTTCTGCTTGAGCTCCTGTAAGACAGAGATAGCTTCGTATCCAAGCGTCTGTAAAAGCAAATGCTAAGCAATGCATTGTCTGCTGCCTCCCGTCGACATCAGCCTGTCCATCTCTCTCAAGTCAGGTTTGATCAGTAATTTTCGTGAGCCAATTTTATTAAGGCATCTGTAGTTTTTCCTCCCATTGCTGAAACCACGACAACCACATCGTTTCCAGAATCCTTCACACTTCCCAAAATATCTTTGGTGATATTCATTATTTTCTCCGTTGTGGCAACCGAAGTTCCACCATATTTATGCACAATAATCATAGTCACTCACCTCTTTTCTTATGTATAAACGCAAATTTTCATCATTTCTAATCAGATCATCCAGTGTTTCCTTTTTACAGCAACTTTAGCTTTTCCCAGTCCTTTTTACAAATACAACTGCTGGGTCGCACTCATTCTGTTATAGTTGCTTGACATTGTGTAACAATATGCCCCTGTTGTTGTTACTGCCACAATATCTCCAATTTCTGTTGCTTTGGCAATTTTCCTTTTTCAATGATAATATCCCTGATCTCACACAGTTTTCCCACAAAGTTATTTCTCTCACATCTGTATCTATTTCTAGCTTGTTTACAACTCCAGCCTCATATTCTGCCTGATATAATGCCGTTCTTATATTATCCGACATCTCCATCTATAAATACATACGTTTTTCCGCCGACTGTTTCCTTAACCTCCAACTTCGTACAAAGTGAGTTCGCATTTTCGACAATACTTCTTCCTGGCTCAATGCAAAGTTCCTTAAAATCCAATCTAGATATTTAATTTCCATTGCTTCTATATGCTATTATTTCACTCAGAACTCCTCATGCGGTTTTCGGATCATCTCCTTCCTATGGTAAACCCAAATCCTCCACCCATATTTCACTGTGTGAACCACTATTCCCAATTCCTTTTTCAATTTATCCAAATATTTAAAAATCTCATCTAGAGCAAATATAAAGAACGCCGATTGAAAATTTGCAAACTGATCCATGCATGGAAACTCTCTAAATTCTATCCATTCGCTATCATCCAGCCTTTTAATTGTACTCAAAATTATCTGAAACATGAAAATTCAAATTGAAGTAAGCTCCAGTTTTATATAATGGATGCCTGATTCCATCACCACAAGCTACAGCCTGCTCTTCCTTTCTCACGGCAAATTACTTCGACCAATCTCATCCTCATTATCAACAACAGCACCGTATCCAAATCACATTGCGCATTTCCACTTTCACGTCTTGATATTTCCAGCAAATGAACTCTATCCATCGGAACCTGCTTTGTAATAGCATAAAGCTCCCGCCAGAAACTACATCCAAATCAAGTCTTAGCATCAACCAGTTTTCTAATCATCCCTATGACGGGCTTTCCAGATAAGCAATCATTAGCAAACCATTTAGACTTAAAAGCCTTTCATTTTGCCCAGTCGTTTCAATAAGTCTCTGATCCATCAGATAAAGTGGCGTTTTGCACCCTCTTTCAAACTGTACTACCCCTCATCGATAAAATCCCTTTTCATTAACTTGACGTTCCCAAACACTCACATTTCATCAGAAACCTTTAAAAAATAAAAATTCTCCTCCTCTCAGTATTTTTGTTTTTGATAATAAAAATGCTGATAACAAGAATCAGCATATAAAATATATATCTAAAAATTTTTATTATTTTATTTAAACTAAAAACTTATTTATATGAATGTATCTGACAGCCCCTCATTATCCTTTGATAATGATAGTCCTATGGATATTCTCCATAGCCCCAGCAATAAAGATAGTCAATCTCACGCTCGGCAATTATTCCTTCAACTTATTTCACAGAATCGACTTTTCTCCGTAAATTTACTTTTAATAATTGCACCTCTATCACATAATATTTATCATTATAACTAATTTTTCTTGATTTGTAAAGTCAAAATTTTGTATATGAATATTGTATAGATGTCAAACATTTGTTACAAAAATATATATTATACTCTCCTAATGTATCTTTAACTCTAATGATTTTTCCTTGTACTTTTTAATACTTCATTTGACTCTAAAGCCTCAGTACTTTTCTTGATATGTTGTTGTATCTGTATTGTATTTCCTTATTGCCCTTAACAGTTCTTCCTTGTTTTTAAATTTCTTGTCCCCATAGTACTTTGCAGTGTCAAGCCTGTGGCTCTTTTCCACTCTTTCCATTCTCCCATATGAATATGGACGGCTTGTCACGTACTCCATCCCTTCTCCTCCAGTTTCACTCCCAAACAGCGTTTTTCTTTATCACTTTCAGAATTCCGTGAACTCTTTTCCCGCTTGTCTGTCTGAACTTTTTGATGTCAAATCCCAGCTCTTTTTCCAAGTTCTCAGAAACTTTGCGTGGTCTGATAGGTGCTTTTTCATCCGCTCATCCTTAACACTCTTTTTCTTGTATATTCATCTAATGCCGTTATCTGATAATACTTGGTCACGTGTGCACAAACTGTATGCATTCTTCCCGAAACTATATGCGTCTCATCTGTACTCTTTCCCCAGGTACTTAGCCTGTTCAGCCTTGTTTTTCTTTTGTCCAGCTTTTAGGCTTTTCTTTGGCACTGCCCTCTTCATTCTCCTATTATCCTGCACATTGAATCGTAGCAATGGCTGTAGCCTTCCTTTCTTGCTTTGACATAGACTTCGCCAGCCCTTCATAGCCAAATCTCCTGTATTTTTCGATAACCAGCCTCATTTCTTCCTGCGTGTGATGGTTTGGGTGGTCTTTAGGTCTTCTGCTTTTGGCAGAGACTGACTGTGCTGTCGTATCTGTCTCCAACGTTTTATCTGCTGACGTGATGTCTTGTACTCACCGTCGCCTTTGAATTATTATTATGTTTTACTCAGACACCAATTGCCCGCGACTGATACGGTATATTTCTTGATACTACCATACCATGAAAGGTTTCCTCTAATGTGGTCTTTTGCTTGGCTTACATTATATCAGAAACCTTTCTTTTGTATATTCTGTCACATATGTATTATCTCACAACATTTTCTAAAATTTTGTATATGAATATATTGATAATTCAAATTTATAAAGTCTGTTATTATAGACAAGAGATAGAAGAGATGAAAAGCTTATGACTATTTTACCCAAACACTAAATTTGTATAATTTTAGCAGTTCCATTTTAAATTGTTTCAAGATATATAATAAAAGAAAACTGCTCCATAAAATCATTCTTATGAAACAGTTTATCTTTTAACAAATTTAAAATTATCTTTCTCTAGCTCGTATATCTAATATAAAATCAATTTTTACGATACAAACGTACGTAATCAATCTCTGTAGTTTGAACTGGGAACGGAGAATGCTCGAAGGTGGATTCAAACCTGGTCTCATCTCCACATAATCATTAAAATGAAAATGCTATTTTATCGTTCTCAAATCCTGTTTAATTAAGTAGAAGGAATATTTAGCTTGCTAAAGTCTTCATCTGGCATAAAGTAGAAAGATAGTTACCATTGATCATATCTAGTACGCAACTAGCACTCAATACGTTGAGCATCCTTAATACGATAATGAACTACTGAACTCAACCTTCCATCCATATAATAACGTACTTTTTGTTCCATCAAATCAAACTCAATTGCCCAAACGCCATCTATATAAAGTAGTGATGATAGTGTGTCCACCAACAATATTTTCCAGTCGATGTGTAAATCCACGCGGTGTCCACTCGTGATTGACTTCATTGTAATAACAGCCAATATTAGTTGCAAATATGCATAACTAGGAGTACTTGAAAACCATTCCAAAATTAACAGTGAACCATAAGGCACCTCCACCTGGATTTTCAGATAGGCGTATCCACATCGTTTTGCTTGTTTCTGCATCCAAAGAGATGCAGCTTGCAGACGATTCCAGTTCATTTTGGCACGTATTTCCGCACGGAATGGTTTTAGAGGCGTCCATAGGCTATTAGATTCTAGCCTACCACTCGAATATTGGGTAACCTTACCCGAGGACAAACTCCCCTGAAGTCGCATTTTCGCATCAGTTAACGGCCTCTATTAACAATATCGACGACGTGTAGTAATTCCATGATGATCACCGCTTCACAAAGACTCGATATTATTGTAAATAAGACAAGTGACTATTTAGATGATTACTAGCCTTTTTACTTCTGCCAATCAAGGAGATTTCATCTTTAAATTCCAGTACCACACTCTTCCATTGTCCTGAAGATCTGTTGCACCGCTTTGATCCATTTGTTAATGGAGATGTCCAGGTGCCGCTGATTGATTACAATTCCTGAATCACATCTACCGCCTTCTTTTCAGTACCATCTGACTTCCAACCCAAAATAATCTTGGGTGGATCTGCAGATCCAGTATATCAGGTCGCCCATTATTATCTGCGTCAATATTTGCATCAGGAATACCATCACCATTTGTATCATTATTTACATCGAGCCATCCATCACCATTACTGTCTCTATCCACCACTCCTGACGTAATATAAGGTTTTCTGTCTTTGCTTGATATAAAATAGAGCCCAAATATATTTGATTTTGATACCATCCTAAAATTTGGCTTTTATTACATTGGCTTGTTTTGTCTCATCAACTCCAGGATGTCGATGATCTAGTCCTACTTGAAGGCCATATTTTTATTTCCATCACCATTCTATACAATATCTGATACAATGTTTTTCTCCGCTCCAGGTTTTACAACGTCACCCATATATTTGCCCATCCATTATCCCTAAAAGCTCAGCATAAATTCCATAAGGATGATGTGATACACCGTCAAAATATTCTTTTGCTCCAGCTCTGTACATTCTCTCTAAAATTCCATAGGTCCAATATACCCTGTTGAATTATTACTCTCCTACTGTCATTCCACCAGCTATAACATTTACATCATTATGTCATTACGTGTCGCTGTATAGGCTATTTTCAATAAATGAGTATAATGTTCAGGATTAGTTTAGGATTTTGAATCGTAATATGCCAAAATTCTGATTTCCTGGTTCATTCCAAAATTCATAGTCAATTACTCCTTGCCGAGTATATCTATTTACTAATGCACTTACAAAATTTGAAAAATCATTATCATATCGTGGAAGGAGCAAATGATGCTACCCAAATTTTTCTTGCATTTAACGCATTTTCAGCAAATTGAAAGTTTGTGTCTACTCCGTTGCCCATTCGCGAGCACCACTTATTTGCATTAGAACTTTGTTATATTTTTGCAAGAGCAATGGCATCATCTATGTCCTGCCAGTCATATCCTCCGTTTTTGAAGATTGAATCTATGCCACGAGCTCTGTAATTTACCCACTGAAATCCTACTCTGCATATTTTTGAATAAGAGTCTTCCGCTCTGAAGATTACTTCTCCAAAAGATTAACTGCTGAATCCCAATTCCTTTTACATTATGTATTTTTGAATCATCTCTTTTGGCTCTTCCATCATCATTTTTCCACTATTATTTGAACCATTGTTACCACCATTCTTGAGCTGGAGAGTCATCCCTTCCTTTACCACCATGATGTCCAATTCCTCCGACAATCGCTCCAACAGCAGGAATTCCTACTGTCTCCAATAATAGGTCCAATAGGAACTTTTCCACCTCATATTACTTCCCTAACGATCCAATATTCTCTCTTTGTTGTCCTATATACCAATAATATTGTTGTTATTTTCGTTTTCTGTACAGTTTAATATTACTGCATCATAATTTTCTAAATTATCCGAAAAGACTTTATTTCCATCAATAACTTTAACTACATTTGAACATTTTAATGTTATTTCAGTTGTAGTTACCTTTCACTATTTATCGTTGTTTCGTTTTTCAAAAGATTTTCAGATGTACTTCGAAACATTTTAAAACTATATTGAACTGTTGCTTTCAGATAGTGATTTCAGCTGTATTTTACATTTTTACTGATTTGGAACATTTTAACCTGTATCTTTGACATCCCCTAATTTTATCTGTTTGAAGTAATTCACCTGCATTAATTATTTTTAACTATATTTTGAACATTTTTAATAGTCATTAGAATTTTCCAACTTTCTCTGTTTCACCTGCTGTCACTGTATTTAAACATTCCAATGATATATCTTTGAATTGAATTTTATTTGCTGTAAACCTATACTTTCATTTATATTTTCAGAATCATACATTTTAAAATATATTATTCCCATTATTTTCATTTATTCCAGTTACTTTGTACTTTCTCCACTATATTTGAACATTTTACTAATATATCGTTATTCGATTTTATTTTCACTTTACTGAAGAAGATATATTACCTATATTTTCAGCCATTATCACTCATAAAATTAAGATCAGTACAGTAAATTATAAATCTTTTTCATTTTCTATCACCTTTCCCTAAATTAATGTTTCAAATTATGTTGTAGTCAAATTTTTCTTTTAGAAAACCTATAATTTATAATCTGTTAAAACTTAAATTATTGATTATATCTATGGAATCTCTTCAGATACAGTTTTAGGTTTTCTTTTTCATCTCATCTTCAAAGTATTTTTCCCTTTTTACAGTACCTGAAAGTTGAATCTAGTAGTACTCTTTCAAATTACCAGCTATATCTATCCTATCTCTTCTGGTATATCGTTATAATTATTATGGTCTGCCACTCTAACTTCCTTTTATTTCATTTTCCAAAGATTTCAGTTTTTGCAGAACTTTTTTAAAAGTTAAAACTTCATTACTTTTTGTTTTTCAAATTGCCGCTATATTTATCCTGTATTCTTCTGGTATATTATAGGTATATGCCGCTTGTTTTAACTTCTTTTTATTTTTCGGTTTATTTTTATACTTCCATTCATATCCTACCTTTATACCAAATGTATCAATTTTACTCTTTAGTTCTTTATAGACTGACTCGTATCTTTGGCTGATATTTAAAATTTGACCTTCGTAAAGGTCTTCCTAGAAACTGGTCCAATTTGTACCTAATCCTCCAGTGTAGTAAAGACCGCCACGAAGATCTTTCTTATTAAAGTTTTCTTCCTTTATTTCACCATGTACATATCTCCTATCTGTCCAACAGCGTAAATAAGATTATCTCTCTATTATTTACTGCTTAATTTTTGTTGTAGCATAAGCGATATGTTCTTAAAGACATGTTTTTGATTTTTATCATTAAAAGCAGTAATATCATAAAATTTTTGTTCAATACTTAACCTAATTAACAACTCCCTTGATTATCAAATAAATATTCCAGCCAATCAACAGGTATTTTTAATATCAAAATCAGATTTTGTAGACTGCCATTTACTATTTTTCATTCTGTTCCTAAAATTGCTCTGGCTGAACATTATATCTGTTCTCAAAATTATATCCCACTTTAATCTAAGTTCTCCGCCATTCCATTTTCTTTTTGAATTTTATCCGTAGTGTATTGCATATCTCCTGTTTTAGCAAAAATATCGGTTCTAAAAAGGACAAAAGGTACAGTTTCGTCTTTGGTAAATTTTTTACCTCTGATACTGTATCCTATTCTTATACCAACAGTATTTATATTGTCTTCGTCTTTTTAAATTATTTAGAGTACTTTATATTATTTCTGTTTATATTACCTTAAATTTACTTTATCATATCAAATTTGATCTTTCATACAATGCTCTAAATTGAAATGGGACCAACTTGAGTACCTAGACCACCAGCATAATAAAGACCACCACGAAAATTTTTATCGTTCAAATCTTCTTTTTGTTATCTCTTCCAGCTTTAGCCTGAGCATACCCTGCTCTTCCGATAAGATACATCAGATCATAGAAGTTATTAAATTATATTTACTTGTTAAGACATCATGTTATTTCATACATTTTCATTTCATTTTTATCTTTTAAAGATGAAGATTTTTACAGAAAAACTTATGTTCTGCACCAATTCCTAATTCAAACCTTCCCTGATTGTCAAACGAGCCACCTATTCCTGCAACAGAACCATTTTTAAATTTATAGTCATAAATAGTATTAGACAAACCCTTTCTGATGTTTAGTTAAACTCATTTTTAAATGCCCTCGTCAAATCCCAGCCCCCATTTATCTTTGACTTTCCTGAGCCATTGCAGAAGTTGTCATGACAGCATCATGTACGGTAATATGTAATTTTTCATAATTCTGTTCTCCTTTAATTTTCGCAAAATCTCTATAATTTAATATCCAACATTTAGATTAGCAAAAATAAAAATTATATGTTCTTTCGACTAAAATACACCTTTCTTATTAAGTACATTTTACTAAATTTTTAGGATTTTTCACTATATCATAAGTTTTATATATTAACACTGTCGATTTTATTGATATTTGAACTTTTGGCAGTATTGTTATTACAGATAGTCCGTGAAAGAAAGAGGAAGGCGATTTATATTATGATTGAAGAAAAATATTCAGTACGACCTTTTAAGGCTTTAAAGAAGAAAATTGAAAGAAATAGAAAATTAAAAATTATTAGGAATAAAAAGTGATACTGATAGATTTTATATTTACCAACATCACTTTTTATTTTTAAAATTATTATAATCTATAGTAAAACTTCTTTAAACCGAAACTAAAACTATAATCATTTTACTCAATCCCTAAATTTATATAATTAATTTTAAATAGGTTTGAATGTATAGCTAAATTCCAAATAAAATTTCCACTATATTTCTTATTTTCTGTAATACATTCTGCTTTTTGCCTCTCTGGCCCCTTTCTACGTGGGGTTGGTAGCATACTGTCTAATTCTGCTCGCATAGTCACAAACTTTATTTATGGATTTTTCATGAAACGTTCTGAATCTTCCTAAACTTTCATTTTCATTAATTCATTAGATTTTTATTTTCTTTTCATTTTGCATATTTATAAAATGATTCAAGAATATCTCCGCTAGTATTTCAGATAAATCCGTTTTTATTAATGACTCATAATCAAATCTTTCTTTAGCTCTTGTTCCAAGACTGTTCTAATAATTCTACGTATTTCGACTTTAAAGTCTCAGTATCACTAGGTTCTTTTGATTTCTTCAGAATCAGGATAGATATAATCTAAATTTATTTCATCTGTTTTCAGTAAATCAATCTGGAATTCACATCAGAAAAATCAATTTCTTCTTCTCTATTTCTATTTTCATCATTTTTCCCAGTATTTTTATATCTTCACAAATATCCACATAAACACTTTTCATATCCTGCATCTGGTCTCATCTGATAGTATTTTCTCAAAAATTTTCAAATTCATCAAAATTTCTAAGTATATTTTCTGATTTAAGTAGCTCTCCAAATAATTCTGCAAAATTCCTCTGAATCAAGTCTTATTTCATATGGATTTGAAACTTATCAACTATTTCATTACATAAATCAACATATCCTTTTCATTGATTTTCTCTGTTTCTTCATCTGTAACCTGTTAATATATTCATCGTAACTCTCCAGAATTACATTAACACTGCTTTTTCATCTCCAAAAGTCTTATTGCATCCTCAGTAGCTTTTTCAAGATTTCTGAACATACAATGTTACCAAATGTCTTAACTTTATTTAAAATACGGTTTTGTTCAAAAATGCCTTAATTAAAACTATGATATCTCAAATTTTTATCAACAAAAAGTGTATTTAAAGTTAGCATCAAATCCAGTGTAAGGAACATTCCTACAACAATTAAAAGATCTATTTCCTTATCCTTAACCTTTGGGATAAGTCCATAATAGTTCTGAAATTCCTTTTCCATTTGTAGAATAATTAGTTTTGAAAATATCCGATATAGTCAGATACTTTATCTCAGAAATTCTTTAGAACTTGAATCCATCGCACCTGGTCTCAAAATTTCGCCAGGAATATCTCCATTGCATTCTGTTCTTCATTAGCAGTAAAACCATATATTGTCGCTATTTTTAGTCTCTTTTCTTCTGAAATATCCTCCGTCGCTTTTTAAACTCTTCATAATAAAGTTTTGCCCGCCTATGCGCTTTGCTACTCAAACATTGTATTAAACCCAATTAATCGTCTATGTTTTCAAATCATATCACTATTTCTATGAGTTTTTGTATTATACACTTTCTTTAAGATATATTCTGTTATCTCAGAAATATGTTCAGATGTAAAAGCATTTTCTTTTTCAATTGCCTTAATCTCTTTCGTCGTCACTGCAGATTTGAATTTTCGGTCTGATATCGTTGTAATCAACTTTAAATTTTAGAACTTTTTCATCCCTAATGGCATCAGTTATAATATAACTATGAAGTTCGTGCTCCAAAAATTCCTGCTGTTGTTTTCAACTCAAGAGCATTTTCAGGAAAAGATAGGAGTTCCTGTAAATCCAAAACTGATAATAATGTTTAAAAAGATTTTCTGATATTCTTCTGTGCATCTCCAAACTGTGAACGATGACATTCATCATATATTATTACACAATGTTTATCATAAATTTCTGTGATTTTGAATTTTTTCTTAACAAATTATTCAATTTCTGAATTGTTGTAACAACTATTTTCATTGTCCTGTTTTTCTATACTTCGTTTTAAGTTCCTTTGTATCCTTGCTCCCATTTACACCATATCAGTCGAAATTTGATATTCCTTCACTGTCTGATAATCCAAATCTTTTTCTGTCAACTACAAAAACACTTTGTCTATATAATCAAGCTTCCTGTAGCAAGTTTTGCAGTCTTAAAGGAAGTCAAAGTCTTACCTGAACCTGTCGTATGCTAGATAACCCTGCTCAATTTTTCCTGCTTTTCTACTTTGAAAGCTAGATTCTATTTTCCACAAAAATACGTTCTGTTGCCGCAATCTGATAAGGTCTCATTATAAGGAGTGTATTATTTGAGCTAAAACACAATATTTTGTCAAAACCTCAAGCATTGTAATCGTCTTTTCATGTTGCCGTAAAATCTTCCAAATCCCCTGATAACTCTATTTTTGCATCCGCCCATTCAAGATGTAAACTCATAATGATTTTTTATTCTGCGCCGTAGTATTTGCAAAATAACTGTATAAGTTCCATTTGAAATTACAAATATCTGCACATATTTATAAAAGTGAATTTCAGCATTGGAAAGTTTTCTTACTATATCTATGAATCCGGTTAAATGTCTATGAGATGATTTTCTCATCCACGTTTTTCAATTCTATATGAACAAGCTATAATCCATTAACCAGTATAGTTACATCATAACTGTTATTATGAGGCCTTCCTGCCTAATCTGATTCGTCACCTGTAAAGTTATATGAAGATTCTTTATCAATATATTTTATATTTTCAGATGTCCATCATTAAATATAAAATCTATAAATATGATTTTTCCTGAATTTTCCTGTGTCATCATACCGTCATTTGCAGAATCAAGATATTCAATCAAAAACGTTTCCATTCTTCATACTAAAAGTTTTATTCAGCTTTTTCAATCTTACTTTTTAAATTTTATACAAATTATCTGATGTTTTTCCATCAAAACTTCCTATATAACCTCTAAAATACAAGATTTTTCACATATGATGTTTCTCTCAATCTGGCTCTGGCTCTGTAAGCTCCCTGCACCCTGGCAATATTTTTCATAATTGTTAAAATATCCATTTTTGTCATTTTCAGCAATAGTTGATGTTTCATAAAATTCGCACTGTTTTCTGATATTTAAAATCCATCCCTCTCTATATCTCCCTTTTAAAATGTCTATTTTTCAAAATTAAATAATTTTCTCTGTAATATCTCATAATGTTTCTGTCTTAATTTATTTCTTTTTGGTAATCCCTGTGTACAGCTATTCATTTAGACTAAACGTACATTTCACCAGTATGAATCTCAACAGATATCTTTACAGATTTGCATATCACTACTATCCAGTTTTAGTTTTATCAATGTTTAAATGTTACACACAATTTTCATTATTTACTAAAGCACAAGTTCCTACATCTCCTATTCTAGTCATAAATATATCATCTGGTTTTGCTTTTTATACTTTTTGAAAAATCTTCTAATGAAAATAAATTTATCTGTAGAATATAAATCTTTTATATTTTGTACACTCAGGAACACTAGATTGAGTATAATTAGGAGTTTGGTGTGACCCATCGATGATATTTTGCTACTTCCACTTAATTTTTCCACTCGACTTTATCATTTATATCAATGCCAGCAATTTTGCCGCCTTTAAGCATCTGAAAAATCACCTCGTGATTTGTCGCTGTACAGTCTGTGTTGTGCTGTGCTTTGTGCTGTGTACAGTTGTGCTGTGCTGTGTCGTGTGTAGCTTGTGTTGTGTTGTGTTGTGTTGTGTTGTGCTGTGCTGTGTTGAAAGAAGCATGTGCTGTGCTGTGCTTAAAGCATATCCTTCTTTTCCTTTATCAAAACGTCAAGAGTTTTTCTCGATAATATCTCATATTGTTTTCTTTTCCTTTGCTCTCATTTCAAAGAAGTAGTCCTTTGTATCAGAAAGAAGTTCCTGAAACCCATCTACTATAATTTTATTTTGAATTTCTATTGAGCGTAATAAAATCAATTTATCTCAAAAGTACTTTGAGTAATACTTATTCAGTAGAATCTGTACTTAAAGACTTTTAATATTATAATCTGCATAAAATAACAAAATATTTAGTAAAATTTTCCTTCATTAATTTCTGTATAAAAATTGTATCTATACATTCCAAAATGGTTCTTCTAAATAGAATATATTCCCCTACCGATCCTTTCTACGCGGAATTAGTACTGTAGGTTTATTATAAGAATATTTATCAACAAATACTCCCATTTTACCACCACCACCACTACACAGGTATATTACCTTTTCCTAATAATTCCAATCTTTTCCATTTTTTATCTCTTTATAATTTTTCTAGTCTCAATACAAGAAATTTCATATTTTATTGGACTCTCTAATTTTCAGAAATTTTATTTAAATAATCTCACTTAACAACATATCTCATAATAGTTACACTGCTTTATTCTCTGCCTGTAATTCCTGCCTGTAATCTGCCTGTAACTCTGCAATATTTTGTGAAATTGTCAGACATTTTTACTCATTTCTAGTGAAAAGAATTGGAATTTGAATCTTAAAATTCCTTTATCCGTACTCAACTGTTGGAACACTGATCTCTTCATTCCATACAATAATTTGAAATTTTTACTAGAAAAATAATATTCTCATAAATCCCATATTTATAAAAATCTAATAAATTTCTTTTAAAGCAAATACCATAAATGTTATTAATTACAAAAATTTGTTTTTATTAGATATTATTCTCCATTGCACCAATTATAGATAATACAATTGAATCTGCTTTTAAATACTCTTTTTCATCCATATTCTGAAATCTCTTTATATTCGCGAAGTTTAAATTTCTTCCTCTGATTGAATATCTCTATTGTAAACCAACTACGGCACCATTTTCCCAATAGAATAGATTTTCTCTTGAAGGAGTATATCCTGTTCTTGTATTAAAAACTTCCCCCAACTTCTTCCACTTCATCTTTTCATCCTTCAAAAAGTTCATCTTATGAAATTCATTTTCTTTATCCCTTCTTACTGTTTTTAACTTTGTTTCGATATTTTTAATTTCCTTAAGATAACTTTTCAACTCTATCAAATGTATTTGCCTGATATTTTTATATTCTTTTTCCACTTTTATTTGTCATTTGGTTATGTGATATTTCCCATTTCCGTCACAAATTCTTTTCCAGTAGCTGTCAAAATTTCATCTACATGTTTCTATCCAATCTTTCATTGTCATTGTAACTCTGCCTGTCTTCTGCAAAGTCTAAATACCCTGAAACTAACTGATTTAAACCTTTAAGTTCTTTTCTGCCAACAATTCTTAGCAATTTTCGCTCCACTAAGAGTATAGGTAGTTCACCTTTAAATGTTGAAAGTCCCATAAATTCCTTTTATCACTATCAACACGATTATAAATCACAGTTCTACCTATGCGTGCATGATTATGTATTGCAAAACGGCATCCGTATTTCTGAAACTGTAGCACATTTTGCTCTGCTTGCTTTTGAGTTATTAGTCAGCCACATCGTCGCAAACAAGTTCGTACCTGCCGGATACCTTTTCACTTGAACTGGATATCCCTAATCCTATCTTAGCAAGTTCTTTAGCAACTTCTCCACTGCAAGTTTTCTAAGCCTTTCATCATCCATAGCAGCCTTTTAATTAAATATTCTTTCAAAATAGTTGTAAGCGCAATTTCGTAAACTGTATTCCTCTTAGCGACCGTACACGATATCCGATAAGCAGCCAATATCATACGTAGATTAGAGCGACTCTTACGTCTAACCTTCTTGTTCTGCATGAACTGTCAACTGATAGTTGACAGCTGCTTTTCCACACACCTCCATCTTCAAATATCATAGCTTTTATGTGTCTGCTCACATTCGTCTCGTTGTTTCAAAAGCTCTGCAATTTCCAGCGTTGTAGCCATACTGTTCCTTCCAGCCTTTTAGGCTTTATTCTTTGACTCTCTTCCATCCTCTGTATTGGCAACAATCATATCATTACTCACTTTTCAAGCCCCTTTTACTATCCTATCTATGGAAGTCCCTCAGTATATCTATTCTTTTTACTGTTTCCTCAAATTTCCTTTTGATTTAACACTTTAATACATCACTATCCACGTATCTCTTCTTTTTCCAACATATGTAGAAACTCGATAGATTATAGCCATTTCTCATACTCACCCATTATCAACCAATCTTTGCAAAATATTCTACATCCGCTCTTTCCTTTAAATTCCTTAACTATCGTTTCAATATTTTCAGGATTTAAAACATTATTATTTGTCTCTTTTTAAATTCTTGCTTGCATCTATAAAGAGTGTCTTATTTTCTCATCGGCCATTACTAAAATACAAAGTTGCAATAGGTGTCCACAGATTTTCCGTAGCTGTATCACACAGGCTCATTATTATCTACTAAATATTTACGAATCGTTCTTCTGCCCTTTTACGATAAAAATACCAGAAAACATACTATTGTCATGCCTGTCCTTTACTTGACAGGTAAATCTCAGGGAATGCATTATAAACGCATAATCTGCATAAGATTTTGGTGCGAGCTTTCCAGCAGGTGCAAAACGTACATCATTGATAAGTGTCGGGATCCCCGCCTCCTATCCATTTAATCGAATATGGAGGATTAGAAACAATTGCATCAAAAGGCTTTTTCATCATTATGTAAACGATTGCGAATGTATCTCCACGTTTTATTGAAAAATTATTAGTTTATATTATGCAACATATCCATACGAGCCAGAGTTGAAAATTAGTCAGTATTTATTTCCCCGCCCATCCTTCATCACATAATATGTTCTTCAAACTGTTTTCTTTCATTTAGTAGCAAGGAAACCACTTCCCAAGATGTGTACATATACTTATTGATATTTTCTTCTCCATTACAAGTCCTGGGCCAAAAGTTTAGAAACTGTCTGTGGTGTATTCTCCTCCAGATCTTTTCCAGCATTACTGGGCATAATTTGAAATCAGGTATTCGTATGCATCTCCAAAAGCATCATATCATTATGTTGAAAACTTCCAAAAATTAATTTCAGACTCATTGGTAAAATATCGCCATCTTGTATTTTTCTCTACTGTTCCACCCTAGACGCTACTGTTGTACTGATATCTTCAAACAACTTTAATATCATTTTCTGATTCAAACCATAGCACTTATTCTCACCGGATTTATACGCTATCAAACTCAGATTTAAATTTTCATTACTTTTCGCTGTTTTCTACAACATTCTGAAATACATTGGCTTGCAAATAAAAAACCTTTATCTTCTATCATGATTAGGTCTAAAAATCTTCTTCATTCTTCATCAGAGATATCTGTTAGAACTAAATCTAAATCTCCAGCTCTCATGTTCTGCCCTTATTACAAAATCCCATCCATGTTCCCCTAGAAATAAAATCTGTAGAATAAAAATCCCTAAAATATACTGCCTGAAGTCCCAACCATCCACTGCTCCACGTACATTCCATCAGCAATAGACCATATTTTTCTATGCAGTCTCTGCTCTTTAGTATCCTCATTTCTGACCCTTTTTGTGTTATCTCCATTTTATTTCTCCTATTTTAACTTTTATTTCTTTTCTATTTATAAAACTCATAAACTTATACCTTTCTAATTCATTTTTATTTCACCCATCTATCCATCTATAACATTATTTTTATAAATACATTATACTATTCTTATATCTGTCAAACAATATGTTTCATTTTACATCTTTCTCTGAGAAACTACCATTTCTGATACTTCCATTTCCCAAAACCACCATACTCAAAGTCTTTATCCAATCCGTATCGATTTCTCTCACATCAGTACCAATTTTTCCATCGCTATCCAGCACAACTGTACTATTTTTCAGGCACTTCGTTGCTCAAAATCATTTTTGATAAGTTAGTTTCTATGTCTGAACAAAACGTTTTAGAGGTCTTGCTCGTAAGCTGGGTCATAAGCCCTCATTTACGATGTAGTCCAGAGCTTTGTCTCAAAATTCAATTTTATATATTGCTCCTTTAATTTATCGTTTATTTTCATCAAGGATAAGTGAAACAATATTTTCATACTCTTTTCCTACATGCTTTTAAATACGACAATGATCGATCAATCTCTGTTCAAGAATCTGCTTGAATCTCATGTTTCATTTCATCTAACACAGCTTCTTTTGTAGGCTCTGAAACTTGCGTGATCTTCCAATATGATTTCACCTCCAATATTTGAAGTCATAATGATAATTGTGTTCTTAAAGTCACAACTCCTTTACCATCTGTAAGCCTTCCATCATCAAGTAGTCGCAACAGAATATTAAATACATCCGATGAGCCTTTTCAATTTCGTCAAACAGAATTACTGAATAAGGTTTTCTTCTTACAGCTTCTGTCAACTGCCCACCTTCTTCATATCCCTACATACCCTGGAGGCGCCCTGATTAATCTTGTGGTGCTGAATTTATCCATGTATTCACTCATATCAATTCTAATAATATTGCTTTCATCGTCAAACAGGTTAAATGCAAGAGTTTTTGTCAATAAGTCTTACTCTACCCCTGTTGGTCCTAAGAAAATGAAATGAACCAATTGACGGTTTGGATCTTTTAATCCAGCACGTGAACGGATTATTGTGTCGCTTATTGTTGTGATTGCTTCATCTTGTCCGATTACTCTTTTCATCATTTGTTCTGCAAGATGTAAGATTTTTCACGTTCTCCCTGTAACAATTTTGAAAACTGGTATTCCAGTCCATTTCTCCAACAATTTCTGCTATTTCTTCACTGTCAATTTCCTGTTTTAATAATTTATTTGTATCTGGATTTTGATTTTTGGCTTTTTCTTCTTCATCTGCCCTTTGTTTTTCCAGTGCTGGCAATTTACCGTATTGCAGTTCAGCCAGTTTGTTATAGTCATCTTTCGTGCATCAGCAACTTTGAAGTTTAACTTTTCTCAATTTCTGTATTAATATTTTGAATTTTTTCAACTTCCTGCTTTTCACTTTTCCCATTGTGCCTTAAATGCAGCCTTTTTCTCATTAAGTTCTGCCAATTCTTTCTAATGTAATGCTCATCTTTTAGAAGTCCTGATCTTTTTCCTTCCTCGTGCCACTTTTTCAATTCTCTGTCGCATAGCACGTCTTGTCACTCATCACGAGTTCTGTCTGGCATTGAATTAATTCTCAGTCTTAACCTTTTGCACTCTCTGTCAATCAAGTCTAATCGCCTTTATCTGGTAAAAATCTGTCATTTTATATATCTCGTCACCAGAGCCGCAGTAACATAGCATTTCGTAATTCTGATTCCATGGAAAAATTTCAAATTTTTCTTTCAATCCACGTAAGATTGAAATAGTATCTTCCACAGTCGGCTCATCTACCATTACAGGCTGAAATCTACGCTCAAGTGCCGGATCCTTTTCAATATATCTTTCTGTACTATCAATCGTAGTAGCTCCGATAACCTTTTATTTCCCCACGTGCAAGCATTGGCTCAAAAGGTTTCCAGCGTCCATAGATCCTTCTGTTTTTCCTGCACCCACAATATTATGTACTCATCAATGAAAAGAATTATTCTTCCTTCACTTTTTCAATTTCTTCTAGTACCGCTTTTAATCTTTTCCTCAAACTTCCACGATATTTCGCCCTGCAACCAAGGCACCCATATGTCAAGCGAGAAAATCGTCTTGTCCTTCAAGTTTTCTAGGTACATCGCCTTTTAGTCATTCTTTCGTGCAATCTCTTCTGTAATGGCTGCTTTTTCCAACTCTGCTCTCCAATCAGAATCGATTATTTTTATTTCTTCTTGATAAAATCTGTACAGCCTGCTCGGATTTCATTATCTCTTCCGATAATCGGATCAAGCTTTACCTTTTCGAGCCAGTTCAACCAGATCTTTTTCCAAATTTCATCTAATGCTTCATGTATGTACTTCTGGATTATCTGTCATAATTTTTCTACCCTCTTACATTTTCAAGCACAGTTTCAAACTGTTTCTGTTTATTCCATAATCTTCAAAAAGCTGTTATTATCATAACTCACAAAAACAAATGTTCTGTACTAATATAGCTGTTCTCATTTTCTTTGCAATATCTCTTGCCCAACGAGAACTCCATTTAATTCACTATTCTGCCTTGGTCACTATTTCCCCTTCAATCTTTGAGGAAAACTTTCAGTTTGCTCTCACTTCCTAATCATATCAGTCGTAATCAATTCCCATTTTCTTAAGCACGTTAGAATCAATCCATCCATCTGCCCCACAAGTGCAAGCAGCAAATGTTCCACCTTTATATCAGAATGTTCATGTATCTAATCGCAAAGTTATTAGCCTCTGAAATAGCCCTCAAAACTTTTGTCGTAAAGTTCTGTTCCATATCCATCACCTTTTCTTTTTAAATTTTCTAATTAAAATTATTTTATTTTATTAGCACTCTCACTTATATGATTGCTAACAAATATAATATATCACTATTTAATATTTTTGTCGAACTCTTTTTGTGATTTTAAATTTTTCAAAAATTTATAATATACTCAACAAAGACTGTAATTACGGTATTTAGAAAATATAAAATATTTTTAAAATTTGTAATATACAAAAATCAGAGCCAAAATTACTAGTTATCCAAACTCTTTGTGTTAGCAACCATTATAAACTCACTACAACTTACTGCAGAATATGGGATATTATATTTGCAAAGGAGATGATCTTTATGGCACGAAATTTGCTGTCATACGAAATTGATGACACTATCAAGGAAAAATGCTGAACAGGCAAAAATGCTGATATGGACTTTCTTTTATCAGCCGCTGATAATGGACTATTTTAGCAGGGTTCTGAAAGACGGATACCATTTGAAATAACCGTCATTCATTTAAAATTAGTTCTGCAAACATTTAGATAATGGATCCCAGTCTATAGCATCAATTCAATCCAACTAACGCAAACAGAGGGAAAACCACATTAAAAGAACATCAATTACTGAGGTGGAATATGAAAAAGTATGGTCTCGATGAAGCATGGGAAGAATATCTCTATTGGCAAAACCCAGGACAAAATTATAAGAAAAATAAATAATTTTCACTAAAGATATAGACTAGAAATGATATCATTCTACAGGAAAACCTGAACAATTATCTGGAAAATCTTGCTGATATTGGAGTGTCAGAATTGATAAAGCAAATCGAATTGTTTTTAAAATTGCAAATATTAGAAATATGGCAATGTGGGTTCATTATCGAGATAAATAAAAATTTAGGAGCTTTATGCTCCTTTTTAATTATAGTTCTCTTTCACAACTTCCACAGCCTTAATAGCTGAAAGTGATACAATTATACTCAGAAATATCAATTTTTCATCCATATTTACAGTAAAAATTGCTGTATTCTCAGCTTGATTTCTTTATCTATTTGTGTTATTTTTATCAACTTTCTGATTAAATATTGTCATGTTGCCAAAAGACCCTTTTGGCATAATTTTTGATCTTCCATGAATTTTTACTTCAAATTTTAAAACTTTTTATACAATTTTAGGTTCAAATTTAAATATCACTATTATATACAAGCATAAATACCATTGCTGGAATTGCTACAATTATAAAATCCCCATCCTATTCCAAGTCCTGCACAGCCTGTTGCCCATATTCCAGCTGAGCAGTTGTCACCTCCAACAGCTTCCTTTTCATTATGCTTCCTGCACCTAGAAACTTATTCCACTTACAACTTGAGAACCTAGTCTTCCCAAAGTCTGTTTTTATAACCCCAGATAATTTTAAATTTACGCTGGTAAAAGTTCCAGAATATTAGTCTCAACTGATCCTGTACCATAGAAATAATTGCCTCCAAAACATACCAATATGATGTGTTCTAAATCCTGCAGGCTTATTTATCTTTTTCACGTGTATATCCAACAATTCCACCAAAAACAACTGCCAGCAGAATCTAAGAGAAACAACTTCACAGTTAGTTCATTTACAAAAGCTATTTTTAAAAAGTTCGTTCGTTATTTCTATAAAATCAATCATTATGTATCGCCCTCCTTTTATACTAAAATAATATTTGTAATATCACAGAGAATTAAACTCACTATCCAAAAATTTTTCTTTTTTATTCTCGATATTCTTTTGCGTCCTTTATATCTTTCTCATCCTTTAATTTTACTTTGTGTGGCAGTTTCATAAGTATATTTATTCCAATTTGACAATTCCTCTGTCTCGTCCCATCTTATCTCACATCTAGGATTTTTTAAACTTAATAAATTAAATTCTTTCTCATTATTTCTTTCTTTTGTCAAATGATATTTCGTCTCATTTGAAGTTACATAAAAATATCCTGAATGTTTATTTACATATTCTCTTTCCACTGCTAATCCATCTCCATTTGGTGGATTGCCAGTATGTTGGACTTTCTTTTAGTTCGTCAAAAAGAATAAACATATCCTCATCCACACATCCTCACTTTTTCATCAATCCTTTTCACATACGCTCTTCCCCTACATCATCCTGCTCTTCCCCGCCCAAAAATTAATCATTAAATAATAAAGTCATTTTCTAGCTCTTAACAATCGAATCAATTGTATTTAAAATATCAGCCTTCTATAAACTCTTTATTGTGCAAAGACAAACTCATATTTTCAGTTATTGGAAATCTATAAAAATGCCAAATCGTAATCCACAATAAAATTATATTTATTCCTAAGAATACTTTTTCATGATATCTTCTCCTTAAATATGTAATAATTTCTATTTATACTATTCCTCATTTAGATAGTGCAAATGTTTACAAATATATATAATCCTGCGTCTTTATATAAGCAAGGAAAATCACGATATTCTATATTAAATTATAAGGATTATTATATAGTAAGCAGTATGCACTTCTGATCCTTTACGTGTACGTATAAATAAGTAGATAAAAACATTTGATTAATCAGTAATAACACGAGACACACACTTATAAATATTACACCTTTTATTTTATCGAGAACAGACAAAACCTAAGTTCCGCTCGCCTCTCTTTCTTTATTCTGTCTTCTGGCTTCATGGTTCCAGTAAATAGCTCTAAATCCCACTCCTGCTCTTGACGTTATTCTCCTTTAGAATCACATCCAGCATTTACAGTAACTCCAAATCTTGCGAGTTATCCATACGATATTTAAGCCAAACTTACCATTTCCACGTCTATCTTCTTTTTCTCTCCAAGTTATACCATCCAGCTTGCTTGCGTAGATCCCACTCTCGCTTTGATTTCTTTCTTTGAAGTTTTCCTGACTTTACTTTTCGTAAGTCGCTATGTCAATCCTACTGATAAATTAGTTCTTACTGCTACGGTTGAACAAATTTAAATTCGCATTCTCAACTTCCAGGTTTTCACTGAGAGCAGTCATCTCCTTTAACTTGCAACTCCCATATGTCCTGTTTTCTCTGAGTTAATAATCTCATTAACTATACTCCATTTTAATGCTCCATATGGACGTAAATGTAGATCTTTCTACTCATTCTTATATCATAGCCTAGCCTCATTTTGTTACTCAGCCTCCATATAAGAATGGTAAGCTAGATTTAGCCTCAAAAGTATCGCTATGGTCAACCACCCAGAATCTATGTTTCCATATTATTAACTCCTGCAAACACATCTCCTGAAATTGTCCATTGCAATGCACCAATGATCGCTTTCAGTGACATTGTCTTGAATACCCAAGTTTAAGCATCGTTTGATCTCTCTCTGAATGTCCAATATCTTTAAATCTGTAACTATTTGTTACCAGCTCCAGCATACCATCCACCTGAGCTGCTACCCATCTGTATCATCTCCATGAGGAACACGTTTTACTCATAGGGCGTTACTTTCGGAGTAATTCATCAGATTCCTGCTGTGTCAGCACTATACTCATCCTCTTGCACCCAAATACTTTAATTTTGTTATTTTGCTTTAGATGGGTTTCTCCACTCATCTTCTCAAATATTTAAAATTTTATCCAAAGTATTTCAGTTGTATTAATTTTGTTGGAAGATTTTGCATATTGATGCCTTCATTTCATCCACAGCTTGTGTAAAGATAAGGAGTTTCACTCTTTACCAATTCCATTAAGTTTATCAAAGATTAATCTTTCTCTTGATCCTAGTGGTTCAACACCGTATCTTTGTTCCAATCGTCAAGGATAAATTATATGAATTTTCTACCTTTGCACTCTGTGAAGCGTTCGTATATGTATTTTCTACCATATACAATGCTCTCAATAGGTTTTCCATGCACCTTGTACAGGTTGTGCAAGTCTCAAGTTAATCCGCTGGAATTATTATTCAATGTTGTTCCCAGCTGTAGCCACGCATGATATAGCATTGCGGTGGATCTCAAGATATTTTGACCTACTTTCAATTGCTGCATTAGTATAGGTTTGTAATGCCTCTGCACCAATTAACAGTTAGCATTAATACTGCCAAGTCCAATTTGCTATTTAATCCTTGAAATAGGATTTGTATAGTTTACTCCCGAAGTATCAATATTGCATTCCACTCAGTTACTTGTGCACTGAGTTGTATTTGCACACAATGGCAGGTGATAAATCAAGCGTTGTTGATCCTGCATGTTACATATGCAGGCGTTAATGTATATATTTGTATCCACTCCTGTAAGTGCTACTTCTTTCCATTAATTGTCAATCTTGGTGCTTTTGGAGGATTTTGGATAAGTAAACTCTCCTTTGGCAAGCCATGGCTATATTTCTGATCAGTTGAAGTTGCAGAACGTATAATGCTGTTCCATTTACTGTTCCTCGCCCATTAGCTACGTCACGGGTTAACTCCCTGCCTGTTGGCTCATGTTAGCTATTGCTGACATTGCACCTGATATATTCCTATTCCTCCTGTAGAAGTAATTGATAGTCTCCATAGTTCTTATTATATCCACGTTTACTGTTGCAACTCCTTTAATTCCAGGTAGTGCGTGTCCAGTAGATTTAATAGTTCCGTAGTTTACCCTTCTGCTCCTTGGTCAATATACATACCAGTTGCATACCAGAAATATCAATTGCACCCATGATTGATAGCTTTTGAACCTGCTCCTAAGCGTACAGTACACCTATTGAACTATGTCTTTACCTACATTAATTGTCTTCTATTTTCAATAAGCTCCTTCATTTGAAATCGCTCCAGTTGTTTTCACTGTAGTATCCTGTTGCCATACCAATACTGCATTCTTTAGCAACTAAGTCAGTCTCCACCAACTGTTATTGTTCCGTAGTTAATTGCACTAATCCAGCTGAACTTCTTCCTGTTGAATAAATACCAATAACATTTTCCATCGCTCAGTTAAATCAATATCGCACTTTGTCAGTTTTTCCAGCAGTATACAGTCCATATGATTTCTTTCCACCAGTAGTTGTAATATCGTATTACTGTAAAACATATCCGTTTTTAATCATTTGAATACAGTGCTAAACTGAATCTGTCCAAGTGGAAGTTTTGTTAATTTATTTGTTGCTGCACCAAGCAATAAATCAGATCTGTTTTAGAATCCACACATAACCAAATGCATTTGTTCCAACAGTCATATTAGTTCCCAGCATTTGTAACTGCTAGTTTTCAAAGGATTTGTAGCGTCATCCGCACAAATACTCCTACCGCTTGATTATTCCCACATAATTGTTCCACTTTGTAGTACTACGTCTGAACCTGATGTTAATCTTTATCAGATGGTGAACTCTTGCAGCAAAGATACTCTTACCCGTCTTCCAACATTGATTGTTCCGCCTGACATAGTTACACTTATTTGAAACTCCATAAATACCGTAAGATTTCTTACCAATATTTAAAAGGCCCTAAAGTTTCTATTTCGCATCAGCACTCATTTGTAAACATACTGATTATTGGTGTAGTTCCTGTTGTACTCAGCAAGTTCCAGTGTTCCTTTATTTACAAGAGTCAGTGACTTAATCTATCAGTTGTTAATCCTTGGCACGCTGCTGCGCACAGTACAGGTGATCAATTGACACCATAAGTTCCATACATTGCAAACTCCCTCTTGTCCACTTATTGTAATCTCACCTGCTGTACTCATCTGTAAGATACACCTCGGTAACTGGCGCGCATACAGATAGCATTCTTACCTGACTACATTGTAATTTCGCCTTCATTAGTAGCTTGAGTATAAGCATTTCCTATTTTAGCGTAATCCATATTCAGTTCCAGTAGCACTTTGCTTGTTACTCTAGCATAAACTCCTAAAGAATCATCTCCACCAAAGAGTAATTTTTACCACTCACTTGTAATAATCTACAGTCCCGACCCATTTACTTTAGGTGATAGATGGACCAGTTGTTCCGAATTTTCTGCACACATGAACATTACCTTTTGTACTGTCTCATTCTTATATGAAAGTCCAGAGTACCAATACTGTCTCCTACTTCACCAACTCATTATAGTTCCAAGGTTTTGACTATCCACTTGTGTCTCCATTTCGCAGCGTACAGTCCTACTGCAAAATCATTTGGTGTTGGTCAACTTCAATTTTTCCATCATTAGAAATAGTCTCCATAGTTTGCCACGCACCTACTCCACATTTCCCACTGTCTGTCTCTGTCTACAGTGCATTGAAGCGCCATTCTGCAACATTTACTCCAGTTGTAGCTCTACTTGTAGAGTTTCCACAGCACTTACATCAAGTCCTACAGGTACGCTTTAAATTTGGATCTGAAGTGTGCCTAATTCTGCTGTGTTAAGATGTGCTTTTTACAGTATTTCCTGAAAGTACATTTATATTTGTATTTTGTAACTGTATTCTTCTTGTGAAAATATAACTGTCTGATGCTGAAGTTGCTATCAGCTTTTATCTATATTTCCATCAACATTTATAGTAGCTCCATCAAGAACTGCATATTTATATTTAGTTCCTGTTCCCTCCTATTGATGCAGGTGTAAGTCCTACTTTTGATAAAAGAGCTGTTCCTATCTCCAGTAGTTCTCAACTTGTTACATCTTCACAGACATTAATATCGCATCATCAATGCAGATCTATATCAACTGTAGTTCCAGTAAGATTAATAGGCTGAGTTGCCGTGAAGATAATCTCACTGAAAACCTATTTGCTTTTCCATCAAGTGTCAATTTACCATTTTGTAGGCTTATTTCTCCACCATCTTTTAGTAAAGCAATGCAAACCCTGAACCTTTATAGTAAACTTCTCCAATATCTAAAAATAATTGATGCACCTACATTATTTTGAATCTTTTCCTACTGAGCAATTCGTCGCCCTGTATCTACTGTTTTTACTTTATTGTAATTAGCTTTTATTTTTTGCACCATCTTTTGCAAATAATCCAAATCCTGAATACATAGTCTAAAAGTTCTTGAGTTGATTTATCTTTTACTTGAGCACCTGTTATATCTATGCGTTATAAGTACGAGCTGGTGAAGCTGTTCCTGTCCCAAAATGTGTTTGTAGCCGTTTTGACTTATATCTATTACTGTATCTTTACCTTTGGCATACGTCTTTCCAACTGTGATACTTCTTGAGTAACAGAATCTACTCAGATTTCCAGAACTAATTTTTCCGATTATTGATAATCCTCCAGTCGCACTCATCTGTTTCTACTTTACCTTTGTTTTTCTGAATAAATATATACAGTGTCTTCTTTGAGCTGTTGTATCAGTTTCAAGTGATTTTATAGTAACGTCATTTTCAGTTCCTCCTGAATGTCCTCCAAATATAAATAGCAGTGTTGTCTTTTCCACCTTCCATTACCATTTCACTTTCCAGAGTATACACGTCCACGTGCATTTCATATCCATCTGTTTTTCACTAACTATTCCCGTAATTCTTTTCTCCGCCGTTAACTTCACAGTTCCTTTTCCAAGATAAATAATTGGTGTTTGAGAAGGATCACCAACAGGATATACACTGACGTTATTTTTCCACCAACTTTTTACATAGTGTCCTGTAAATCAACATCTGAATTTGAATATATCCCAGCCGAACCATCATTTGCTGTAGCAGCGTTGTTTGTTAATTCAACTGCAATTGTCCATTTATAAAAGCTATGTGGCATATATAATCCAGCACTTTTATTTGAATTTATAGTCATACTTTTGAGGGCTTTTGTAACTCCATTAGTTCCTCTGGCAGAGTCTTTTACTAACAATTCCTCCCACAATGTGTTTATATAACCATTATTACTGAACTCTGATTATGGTCTGTTATTTGTGTTTGAGTTCCTGCATTTTGTAGCATCACTAAAAATTAAGATGTAAAGTTACTCCTGATGATTGTTATTATTTTGCAAATATTCCTACTAGAATTATCTCCATTTATAACTAAATTTCCCTGTGTTTGTAACACTTATAGGTCTTTTGCATTAGTTACAGCACTTGCATCATCAGCTCCCCCAACGACCTAATGGAACAAATAAAAACATTGCTGTATTTTCTGTATTTGTAGTCACATTCCACTATTGTAAAAATGTTGTTGAGCTTTTATGAATATTACTATTATTGGAAGCTTTGAAACTAAGAATACCGCTATGGTTATTTGTAGTGTCAGTAGCACTTTTATTTAAGGTTATATCTCAGCATTCATAATTATACCTTACATACCTCCATGGTTATAACTATGTGTAACATATCTCTATCACCAGAAATAGTTATATCTCCAGCATTGCAAAAACATTATAATTATCTTCTATGACTGAATTAGTTTTTAATATGTTTGTTTTGTAAATTTCCTCCAAAAGTAGTAGCATCAAGTCCTGCTATTCCGCAGTCGTAAAGAGCCAGATCCACATCCGTATCTTGACTTCTCCATGCACATCTTGGTGTCAAGTTCTGCATAATAATTTGTATTTTTGTAGCACTAGATGTTTTGATATGTAATTTTGCACCATTTAACGTAATACCAAATGGATCACTTCCATTAGATTGAAAGCTTGATTGCCTGTAGATGTATAGGACCTGAATAAGCCAGCCATATGTAAAACCAGAGAATGTTCTTGCTGGTGCCACTGGTGTTCCCTCCTGACATATCCCAAACCACTTTCACATTAGTTGCAATATAACTTTGACTTCGTCCATAATTACTATCGCCTCGTTGTTGTAATATTAAGTTCTCCTTCTTTAACAGCAACACTTTCCATTACTGATTCCCCACTAGGTGCAAAAGTTCCTATGGCTTTCTCCACTTCACGTGAATCAGAATTAATATTTAAAACTACACTTTTACATTTGGATTAGGTGCTGCTACTGTAGGTGCAACTGGCTCCATAAACCACTCTTGGCTCAAACGACGGTAAACTTTGCAATCGCTACATGAATATTTGGATTAGTTTTTGTTATTGATTTTGTGTGATTGAAAGACTTATTGGAATCTGTCGATTTATCTGTAAGCAAATCCTAATGTTGTTGTGTTGTTTGCACTTCCTTCACTTATTGGTTTTAGGATATATCTATTTAAAGTTTGATCTCTTTTGTAAATGACATTACCAACTTTTATTTCTTTCCTTTTAAAACTCCATGCAGTCATTATAAAAATAATTCATACCATATTGCCAGTCGCCCAAGGTGACTTTGTTACATAATCTCCTTGTTCCATTAACTGAGTCAATTCCAATGTTGTATCTTTTGATTAATTTGTTATTTTCTTGCTCTTTTAAAAATCAGTTCGTATTTGATTTATAGACGTGTTTATTTGATTAACTTGATTTTTAATATCTGTATTCTCATTTTTCTGCAAATATATGTTATTTGATGCGAAAAAGCATCCCTGTCATTAAAAATGTAATTAATGCAGAGTTTGTATATTTAAAATCTTTTGTTCTGCAATGCGTAGTTCTTGTGAAATTTTTCTAAGATTGTTTTTTCATTAACTCTTTTTCTCCTTTTCTTTATTAAAAATATTTTATAATTTGTATTGTAAAAACATATTCAAAATTACTATTCATAAGAAATCATAAAAGTTTTTGATATTTATAATATTTAAGCATATATATTGATTAAAAGTGTGATTTTAGATTTTAAAGTGAATTTCAGCTTTTTAAAATATACTTTTCATTACAATTTTCCATTTTACTTAAATACTATATTTTAGTTTAAATACAAAATTTAAAATATCCTATTCTAATATTTTAACAGATTTTTCAAAAATTGTCAATACCTATTAATTATAATCAAAGAAATTTTATTTTTAATTATTTGAAAATATATCTTTATCAGATAACTTTGCATCTTTTGTTTTTAAAACATTTCTAAGCAGTTTTTCCACCGTCAGTTTTCTTTTTCTTCACCTTTTATGTCAAAAATTACTTCTCCTGCATGGAGCATAATAAGTCTATTTCCATAAGTTATGGCATCTGCATATTATGTTATCATAAGACTTGTTATATTATTTTTCAATAATTTCCTTTGTCTTTTTCCAAAATTATTTCTGAAGTCTGAGGGTCAGCACAGCTGTATGTTCATCTAATAATATATCTGGACGGTTCAAAGTTGCCATTATTAATGATAAACATTGTCTTTGTCCCACCAGATAGAAGGCCCACCTGTGTAAACAATTGATTTTCCAGTCCCAAGTCCCAGACTTGCCAATTGCTTTTTATAAAAATTCAATATTTTTACATCTAATCCAAAGTAAAGTTAAAACGCTTTCCTTTATTTTTAGCCATTGACAAATTTTTCCAGCACTGTCATTGATGGAGCTGTTCCATTGTTGGGTTTTGATAAACTCAGAAATCCATTTTGCTCTTTTATGCTGTTCTACATTTGTTATATCATTTCCGTTTAAAACAACATTCCCTCCATCTGGAAGTAATTTGTCCATTTAATACGTTTCAAAAAGTGTAGACTTTCCAGCACCATTACTTCCAATAATTGTTATAAAATCCTCGTCATTTATTGTAAAATTCAAGCCTTTTTAAATACTTGTTTTTTTCCGTTCCCAGTTCAGAGAAGAAAGTTTTATGTAAATTTTTAACTCTATCATTAATTTGCCTCTCCCTTCTCAATCAATTTTACTTTTTCTTACCTTTTTAGTTTTCTGAATCAACTCATTCCATAAAATTACTGCAAGAATTATCGCTGCTATAACTTTTTACATCTGTTGGTTGACTTCCAGTATCTTTTTATAACATTATCACTGAAAATGAAGTCCTTCGTACATATTTCTTTGTCCAGCTATCTGACATCAGAGCTAAATTTATTATGAAATAATACATTAAAGAACGATTGTAACAATGGAAATTTCGTTTATTGCTTGTGATTTTTCAATACCCCAAGTCCTAAAAATAATTGCCGCAAGCTCCAATAACAATTGTTCCTACTCCAGACTGCAAATCTGCAACTTTAATATTTTGTGCAAATAACGCACTGCTAATGCCACAACCCATTTGCCAGCATTAATCCAAATATTTTTCAATCTCTTTTCATTTACTCCAAGACTTACTACAAGCTGTTCATTATTCCCCAAGGCCTCAATGCAAATCAAATCTTTGATGTCAAAGATATAGTCAATAATCATTTTTATAATAAATGCAATAAGTATTGTGTTAAGTTTTACATCTTTTGTATTCAGCAACGTAAATTATCAATCCAATTACAAAAAGCTATATAAAACAATAAGACTTCTTATCATATATTTATTTTCTTTTTATTTTTGAGAATCATAAAGACCTTTTAAAATAAGTAAAAATAACAAACATAATTATAAAAAGGTATAAAAATTCTCTTTTTCATAAGAAATTATTTCATAAATACTTCTTTCTAGCGAGATAAACACATTAGGCATTCCAACAATTCTGAATTTATACTGTAAAGTCCCGTCGTACTCAAAAATTCCTGAAAAGCAATCCATTAATTTTAGATAAACATGCAATGCTCCTGTAATATCCTGCAATCATTCCGACACACTACTGCCAAATAAGACCCATAATCGGACTCTGTATTCAAAAACTGTTTTAGAAAGTGCAAATGCTGCAAATACAAATCCTCCTAATGGAAAAGTTCCATCTACTGACATATCAGGAAAAATCCAGTATCTTATAAGTCAAATACACTCCCATAACCATTATTGAATATATAAACCCTGTTTTAAAAGCCTCTGGAAGACTTTGTAAAAATATACTAATAATTCATTCATTTAACTTTTTCTCTCTTTCTTTTCTGTTCTTCCATCTAATTTGTTATTTATTTTCCACAAATTCAGCTCCATTAAACATAGGATTTTCTTTTATATCCAGTCCTAATGCCTGTGCTGTCTTCTGGTTTACGTACAGTTTCATTTTTGCTTTGGAAGTTTCAAAAGGAATTTGAGAAACTGGTTTTCCTTTAAGAATTTTCGATTGCCATTTCTCAGTACGTTTTTCCTACGCATATTAGTCCAGTCCCATTGTAAACAATGCTCCCAGTTCCACAGAAGAGTTTTTCACTTGCAATTACAGGTTTTTAGTCGCAATCGCTTCTGGAAGCGACAAAGTTTGCCCCTGATACAACAAGATTATCTGTTGGTAAATACAATGCATCAGTTACTCCCAATAAATTTTTAGTAGCCTCGTGCCAGTTCACCAAAAATTGCTTATTCCCTGCACACAACTTCTATATCCTTGGCAATTTTTGAATTTCCTGAACTTGACAGCTGAATTTTGTTCTGATGGATTATAGAGAACTCCAACTTTACATCAGGTTTTATTTTTCAAAAAGTAAATCCAATTGTACTGCAATATTTTCTACTTTATCACTTGTTCCTGTTACATTTGGATTCAAAAGTTTTGCACTTGATGGATCTGTAACAGCTGAAAATAGCACTGGAGTATCTGAAATATTATTTACCAATGCCTGTGCAGATGGTGTTGCAACCTAAATACTAGGTCTATCTGCCTTTGTACTGGAGTCTATCAAATTTGCATTTGTTACTTCCCCATTTGCATTTTTTCATCAAAATCTGCATTTATACCAGCTTCCTTGAATGCATCCTCAAATCCTTTTTTTGCCAAATTAAGTGATGGATGTTCCATGAACTGTGTTACACCAATTTTATAAACTTGTTTTATTATCAGCTGACTGTGAACCTTTATTTTCCGCTGACAGTATTGCTTTCGTTGTTTCCACATGCCAATACCATTAATAAACTTATAACTACTAATAATATTTTCATTCTCTTCCTTTCTATTATCTCGCTAAATCTTTTATCAAAATTTTTATTGAACAATCTGTGCTTTGGCTTTTACATCTTCAGGCAACGAAATTCCAAGCGTCTTAAGAGTATTTCCATTTTCACTACAATTTCATTTAAAGGCATTGTCTTAAACTGTATTTCTGCTGGTTTTACCATTTTTCAAAATTTCAATTGCCATTTTACCAGCTTCTTTTCCTATTTCATAATAACTTACACCTTGTGTAATCGAAAGCCCGCCTTTACATGAGCTCGCTTCCCACCAAATACTATTTTAGTCAGTAGTCGCTTTATCTGTAATCAAGCTTACAACAGATGCCATAAGATTATCTGTTGGCAAAATAAATTGCATCTGTTTCCCTAACTAGATTATCTACCGCCTGAGTATTTCACTTGCTTGAACAATACTTTTTCAACAATATTTATTCCCTAGTTCCTTGTCACGCATTTTTCAAATCTTCCACTTGAACCTTTGAATTTTGTTCCGAAGAATTGTAAAGTACTCCAACTGTCTTTATTTTTGAATCTAATTTTAACAGTAATCCCAATTGCTGTTTTACATTCATTCTGTCACTTACACCCGTTACATTATCTTTCAAAATTCCAGCTGACTGCGGATCTGTAATTGCCGCAAAATACAACAGGTATATCATTTGTAGCCTGCGTGCCGGCTGAGCTGCTGTTTGTCGCAATTGCAAATATTAAATCTTCTTTTGAACTAACAAAGTTATTAGCAATCAAATTTGCATTAGCTGTTTCTCCATTTGCATTTTTCTCATCAAAATCAGCCTCAATTCCTGCTTCCTTAAAAGCAGCCTTAAATCCTTCCCTTGCACTGTCAAGTGCTGGATGTGATGCAATCTGTGTAATTCCAATTCTATACTTCTTAGAGCCTCTCCCAGCTCCACTGCTACCTTTATTCTCACTACCTGAATTTCCACAGCTTAAAACCATAAGTGTCAACGCACTAATTAAAAATCAATAATTTTCTCATCAATTTTTCCTCTCTTTCCTACTATCCTACAAATTTTCTCAGAACGATTCAAAATAATTTTTCAAAATCTATTTTTAAAGTTTTGAGTTAATAAAATATTATCCTTTTCAGCAAAATTAGATATATTTTTCCTACTATAAAAATAATAACATCTCTTTAAAAGCAATATTATTATTTCCTTTTAATAACTTTTTGATTTATTTTTCATTTTTAAATTAAATAAAATCTTCTTTAATTTTTATTTTATTTGATTAATAAATATTTTTCTTGATTTTTATTTTGTTTTAGTTAAATCAATTGTTTTAATTAAACTAAAAATGTGTGATTGGAAATAAAAATTTCTGTTTGAGCAAAGCGAGTTTAGACTATGTTCAAGAAATTTTAGACAAGTCGGGATTAGTGCTTAGCACTTTCGCCTATATCTAAAAAATATTATAATTTTTAAGAAATTAAAATAACTAGTATTGCGAAATAAAAGGGGATGGCGACTGTTCCCCTTTGCTTTAAAAACAAAGAAAAATCTATTATGAAAAACATTTTTATCATTAAAACTTAAAATTACAATAAATGTTTATCTAAATAATTAAAAATAAAACAAAAACTATCTTGAAAAATAAACAATCTTCAAGATAGCTTTAATTTATTAAAAATAGAATATTTTATTATTTAGCGTCAAAGCAACTTTATCAGCTAATTTTTCCCAACTTTGAATTTTTACAACTTTTTGAGCTTTTATTTTGATTGGTTTTCCAGTTGATGGATTTCTTCCTTCTCTAGCGACTCTTTCTTTTTTACTTCAAAAGTTCCCCAACCTACAAATTGGATACTTTCACCTTTTACTAAGAATTCTTCTGCTGTTCTAAAAGCATTTACTAACTCTTCAGCTCTTTTCTTAGTTTCTCCAGTTGCTTTTGCATAAGCATCTAGCAAATTCTCGACATTATATCTCCAAACTTTTTATTACATCATTTACTATATGTTACCACATTTTCAGTATTTGTCAAGACTTTATAAAAATTAAAAGTTAAGTTTATATGGATTTTTAATTGGCTTTTTTCTTGAAATTAATTTTATAATTTCATTTACAGCAAACGGTATTAATGCAAATATTAGCACTCATCCCAATTTTCCAAATGAAATGTTTGTTACTTTTAAATATTTTTGCAATTGGTGCAAATGAAGTTAATCCTATTTGCAATGCAATTCCGATTATAATCGAATAAATTAAATATTTATTTCTTTGAAAATTCCAATTTCAAATATTGTTTTTTTGGCTGTTTCTCATTGTCAACGAATAGAAATAATTGTGATACCGTAAGCACGATAAATGCCATTGTTCTACCTTGTGTCAAGGCATGTTTTTGCAGCTTTGCATCTCCAGCTTTTTGCCATTGCTTCTAACTGCCCTAAGTTTCCCAATCATTCCAGTTTCGTTAATTCCAATATAAAATGCAGCTAATGTCACATAGACCAATTAATGTTCCCACCAATTACTGCTCGCATTCCTGCACCTTCAGAAAAGAAACTTTCCTTAGGATTTCTTGGCTGACGTTTCATTACATCCTTATCCCCTGGATCAATTCCAAGTGCTAACGCTGGTAAAGTATCAGTAACTAAGTTTACCCATAATAATTGTGTTGCAACAAAGCGGCAAATCCCAATTTAGCAATGTTGAAAGGAAAAATACAGATTATTTCTCCCAAATTACATGAAAGTAAAGAAAATTATCGTTTTTGATATTGTTATAAATGTTTCTTCCTTCTTCAATTGTCATGAACAATTGTAGTAAAATTATCATCTGTTAAAATCATATCACTTGCACCTTTGGAAACATCAGTTCCTGTAATTCCCATAGCAACACCAATATCGGCAAATTTAAGCGACGGTGCATCATTTACTCCATCTCCTGTCATCGAAACGATATTACCTTTTTCCGTAAATGCTCTTACAATTTTTACCTTATGTTCAGGAGAAACCCTTGCAAAAACTTTATATTTACCAATATTTTTCAGAAAATTCCTTATCTGAAAGTTCATCAATCTCAGCACCAGTCAAACTTTTGACTTATGTCTGTTGCAATTCCTAATTCTTTTTGCAATAGCAACTGCCGTATTCTTGTGATCTCCTGTAATCATAATCGAGTAATTCCAGCACTCGCTTCTGTTATCGAATCTTTTACTTCTGTTCTTGGCGGATCAATCATTCCAACAATTCCAACTACAACCAGATCCATCTCCTCTGGAGCAATCACAGCATCCACATCTTTAAAAAGCCACTCCAAGCACACGAAGCGCATCATCCGACATTTCTGTCGCAACTTTTAATATTTTTTTCCTTCATTTCTTCTGTCAGTTCAATAATTTTTCCATCTAACAGAATTTTTATCCGCTCTTACCAGAATATTGTCAATAGCACCTTTTGTATGGACTCTATACTTGCCATCCCCTTCTTCATTTTAAGGTTGACATTAATTTTCTATCTGAATCAAATGGATTTTCACTAACTCTTTTTATACTCTGCATTCAAAGTATTTTTCAAGATTAAACCTGTCTCCCAGTACAACCAGTGCCACTTCTGTCGGATCTCCAATATCCTGTCCGCTGTCAATTGAAGCGTCTGAACAAAGAACAAAACGAACGGATTAACTCAGTTTCATCCTTATTTGCCACAAAATCTCTGCCTTCTGACGGTATATCTCCTCAAATTATCAAGTGTATAAGTTTTTACAACTGTCATTTTATTTTTGCGTCAATGTTCCTGTTTTTATCAGAACAAATTATATTTACTGCTCCCCAATGTTTCAACTGCAGGCAATTTTCTTACAATCGCGTTTTTCTTTGACATTTTATTTACACCCATTGCAAGAACAATCGCAACAATTGCCATAGCCCTTCAGGAATCAGAAAGCAACTGCCAAACTTATTGAAGTCATAAACATTTCCAAAATAGGGACGTTTCTGAATAATCCCTACAACAAATATCACAGCACAAATTCCATTGCAATATAACCAAGTATTTTTCCAAGTTCATCCAGCTTTATTTGAAGCGGAGTCAATGTACTTTTCATCTTCATCAAGTATTTTTCGCAATTTTACCAATTTCAGTTTCCATTCCAGTTCCAACTACGACACCTTCACCACGTCCATAAGTAGCCATAGTTGACATAAATGCCATATTTTCCTTATCTCCAACAGGAATTTTTTTCATCTTTGGTAATAAAATCAGCATTTTTCTCACTCTGGTACAGATTCTCCTGTAAGTGCCGACTCTTCAATTTGTAAATTAGCACTTTCTATAAGTCTTACGTCAGCTGGAATAAATCTCCCTGCATCAATTACCAAAATATCTCCTGGAACTCATCTTCCGAATTAACCTCTATAACTTCTCCATTTCCTACGAACTAGGCTCTTAGGAGTTGTCATTTGCTGTAGTGCCTCAAGTGCCTTTTCAGCCTTAGATTCCTGAACCACTCCAACTAATGCATTTATAAGTACTACTGCCATTATAATCAAAGCGTCCGTCCAGCTCATGTTTAATATCCACAATCAAGTTTATTACAGCTGCAGCAATTAATACATAAATTAACATATCCTGAAAGTCTGTGCAATAAATAGCTGTAATAATGTCTTTTTGAGCTTTTCCTTTCAATTTATTTTTGTCCATATTTTTTTGAAGTCCTAGCATTAACCTCATCGGTTGTCAAACCAACTTTAGGATCAACATTCAGCTCCTTTAACACATCATTTTGTGATTTTGTAAACCACATAATTTTTACACCTCTTTCTCTAATTTTATACTATTCCCAATTAAAAATAATATATTTACTATAATTTTTACTACACAAGTGTCAAGACCCTTTGTCACAAAATAAATAAAATACTATTTTTATTTTTTTAAACAGAGTTTAGTATGTATTAGTTCAATTTTTAAAAAGTATTTTTGGTATATTATACACTCAAAATAAATTTTATTTCACTATAATTCTAAAAATTTTTTACATTGTCTAATTGTTTCAATAAAGAAATAACTAGACAATTTATAAAATACTTCCCATTTAATATATTACTATTTTTGTAGCTTTGAACTCAATTCTTCTGTTTTTCAAATCTTCCTTGTTCAGTATCATTTGGAGCGATTGGTTCAGATTCTCCTCTTGATTCTACGCTTAAGACTCTTGCAGGATCTAATCCAAATTCTATCAATTTATCTCTAACTGCTATTGCCCTTCTCATACCTAAAGCCATATTATAAGCATCAGTACCTTTTAGAATCTGTATGTCCTATAATTGTTAATCTGAAGTCTTTTGTTCAGCATAGTCTCTTAACGTTTCTCAATAATTCAAAGTATTGTGGTTTTTACTACTGACTTATCGAAGTCAAAGTTTAATCTTCCTGAATCAAATACCCAAAGTTTCATGGTTCTGAGCTGGTTCTGGTACTGGTTCTGGGATTGGTTCTGGAGCTGGCTCTTCTAACTCAAGACATTAATTCTAATTGTATTTTCTCTCATTTGAGTGGTTGTCAGCCTTCTTGCCATCAATGAGTGAGAACTAACTAAACCCTAATGCAATTATTGTTGTTGTTGTCGTCTAACTCATGTTTCAGCCTCTCTTTCTAATGATCTATATTTTTGGCTACCTGGATTTGGTTTTGTTTTTCTCTTTTAAATAATCTTCAATATGATTCAATCTAGTTGTGTTGTAATCTACTAATTTTTGCGTTTGTACAAGACAAAGCTCCTAATCCTACGAATAATAATGCTAACTTTTTCATATTTTTCATTTCCTTTCTAAACATCTAATTTATTTTTATTTTCTCTCTTTGTTTTAACTCTTAGTTCATTTCTATTTTGAATAGTATCTAATCTTTGTTCCATTTGATCTAACATTCGTTTGTTTTATGAAATTTTCAATATTACTGTTGATTTGATCTACTCTTTTCTAATTCTTTGAATTTCTACATCCATCATTTTACTTTCAGACATATTTTTTTCTTTGAGCTCTTAAAGTTTCTTGTTTCTGCTCTTCTTTGAGTCAGCGCTTCTAGCTTTTGCTGCTCTTCTCTGTCAGCTTGTGCTCTTGCGTTTCCTGCTTTTTGACGTGCATCTTGGCTAACACCTGAGTTGTTTCAACTACTTCTTCAACTGGGAACTACAACTTCTTCTTCCACAACACCTTTTGCTGCTTGTTTAGCTTGTTGTGCTTGTCTTTGTTTAGCTACTTTAACTAATCTTTTGCTACAGCAGCATCAGTATTTGTTGGAGCTGAAAATGATAATTGACTCATCGCTAACACCATTACAGCTACTAATCCTAATATTTTTCATCGATTTTCCTTTCCTGAATAATATTTATATTAAAAATATTGTCTTTCTAAAATAACTAAATTTTTGATTTTTAATTCTTATTTAGTTGTTCTTCTAGATTTTTGGAGCATTTTTACGCCATCTCTTCCAAGAACGCTATCAAATTCTCCTAATTCTTTTTCTTCTCTTTGTACACTTCTTACTACTCTTTCATAAAAGTCTACTCTATCTCTGCTTTAGCTGCATTGTATTCTAATTTTTCAATTGGAGATTTTCTTTTAACTACTTCTTTTTCTTCTACAACACCATCTTCATCAATTGTAACTAATTTTTCAGTTGTCATTTTTGCGTTCTTTAGGGTGCTTTTATACTTTTGTAGTAATCATCTCTAGCTTGTCTTTAATATTTCTTGTGGGAAAGCTGCCATCATAGGCACAGATAATACTGCTACTATTCCACACAATAATAATTTTTGCTTTCATCTTTTTAATTACCATTCCTTTTCAATTAATTCATTACTGATAATAATGTATCCAATTCTGCAATTTTTGTTCTTTTTTTCATGAATTGATTTGTTTATATTTTTATAAAGAGTTTCGGAATTATTCAGTATTTTTTATATTTGTCTCTGTGCCATCTAACTTCTGAATCCACTCTTAATTTTTCTAATAATTTTTCTCTATTAGCTTTGTTTTAGATTTTAAATCTTCAACTTCAGCTTCCCTAATTGTGCTTTTTGCTGTCTATAGCTTTCTTTTTGTGCTTCTTCTTTTTGCATTAATTCATTGAATTGACTTTTCAATTGAATTTCAGCTGCTTTCTAATGTCTTTTTTTCAGCAGAGAAACCTATTGACGAAACCATCATTATTCCAACTAAAAGAATATTGTCTTTTTCATTCGATTTTCCTCCTAATTATTTAATTTCATAACAATAAATGAATATGAAATCACTAGTTAAATCACTTACCTATCATCACTTATTTAATATTATACCAAATTATATATACAATTAATTTTTCAAATAAAAATACAAAAATATATATCCAAAATCTCAAATAAAATCAGTTAATATATATACTTTATTAATATTATTTTTTTAAATATTTTTTTAATTTTTTTCAAAAATTTCTTCTATTGTTTCTACATTTTTCCATTTTGCTCAATTAATTCTTCTTCATAGATAGTTTTTGAAATCTCCAGCTAATAAATCTAAATGTTCTTTTTGTTTCTTCGAGGGCAGCAATCATAAAAAATTAGTTTTGAAGGTTCTCCATCCATGCTTTTCAAAATCCACGCCTGTATCGAGAAATTCCTAAAGGCAAGGGAAAGCTTGCTTTTACAAATGGTGTTCTCACATATCGGGATTGCTATTCCATCCTGCATTCCTGTAGGTGTCAATTTTTCTCTTTCATTTATTTCTTTTACAAATTCTTCGAGATCTTCTGAATCAAGTACTCCACTTTTCCACAAATAATTGTGCCATTTCCTTAATAATTTCCTTTTTAGTTTTCACCCAGTCAAATGTAATTTTACTCTTTCTGGTGTCAAATATTCTAATATCTTTCATGATTTTTATACAGGACACAGCCTGTAATCTCCTTTCTAAAATTTTTCCATTTTTCAAAATATCTTTTATTACTTCATTTTCAGATAATTCTGACAAATTATAAAGTAATATAGTCTTTTTGAACCATGTCATTTGTCTTTTTGCATATCTTCGGCTTTCCTTTTTTATTTTCTTCAATCGCTTCCTCTAAAGTTATTTTCCCATCAAAATAAGAAAAATAATTCCTTATAACCTATCGACGATATTTTTGAAACAACTTTTTGTTATATTTCGTATATATTTTGTGCTTCTTCAACAAGCCCCTTTTGAAATCATAATGTCCACTCGCTTGTTAATACGCTCATAAAGTTCTTTCTCTATCCCGTAAGAAAGATTTTTGAGAAATTCATAGTTATTATTCTTGACATTTTGAACACGCATTCACTAAATTTTCCACCAGTCAAAAAGACAAACTTCAATAGCCCTGACTAATCGTAATTTGTTGGATAAATCAATCTCATCATAAGACTTTTTATCAGCATTTTTAAAAATATCCTGTAATTCTTCATATTCCTGCTTTCTAAATCAGCTCTAATTTTTCATCTTTTTGACGGCAACTGTGCAAATCCATCTGTAATTGATTTTATATAAAGTCCTGTTCCACCTGCAATAATAACATTTTTCTCAGTATTTTTGACAATTTTCATTCAAAATAGTATTTACAGCTCTTTTCAAAATCTCCCACAGAATAATCTTCATCAGGGTTTTACAAGGTCAATCATATAATGTGGTATTCCTGCATTTCATCATGAGTTATCTTTGCTGTTCCAATATTCAGTTCCTTATAAACTTGAGATGCATCTGCCGATATAATCACTGCATTTAGTTGTTTTGCAAGTTTTATTGACAAATCTGTTTTCCCCACTCCCGCTGCACCTGCAATAACAATCCCTTTTAATGCATTTTCTAATTTTATCCTCCCTCATTATAAAGTAAACCACATTTTTCTTTCTTTTGTAAATATTTTTATAAAAATTTATTACTAAACTCACATATTCAAATTCATATCCAGCAATAATTATAATATCTCCTTCTTCAACCCCAGCCTTTTCAAGCTCTGTCTCCATTCCAAGACTTCTCATCTTTCTGAAGGAAATTTATTATCCCCTCTTCTCCTATAAATACATATTTTTCTCAGCACATCATCAACAATACGTCCATCAATTTCAAATACATTATCTGCCGTCTTCTTAATAATCCAGTCTTCTTTCCTATTACTTTCCTGAATCAGTTCCTCAACCGAATAAACTTCTTCTAACTCTTCTCTAGGTATTTCCTGAATTAATTCCCACGCCTTTGATAAAACTGGTTTTAATCCGTCATTTGCAATTACAGAAACTGGATAAACGTATTCTGCTCCATTTTCCTTCACAAATTTTTCAAATTCATCGTATTTTTCATCTTCATAGAGCATATCAATTTTATTTGCTACTACAATCTGCCTTTTTGAGATAACTTTTTCGCTGTAATTTTTAATTCGTGATTTATTTTTTTACAAAATCTTCTTTAGGGATCACGTCCATCAAGGCCTGAAATATCCACAATATGAATAATCAGCTTACATCTTTCAATATGCTTTAAAAATCTATCTCCAAGTCCCACTCCTTCGTGAGCACCTTCAATAAGTCCTGGACATCCGCCACCACAAAACTTTCCTCATCTCCCATTCTGACAACATCCCAATTTAGGCTTTAATGTTGTAAAATGGTAACTTGCAACTTTTTGATTTGGCAGATGACACTTTATTAATAAAACTTGATTTTCCTACGCTTGGATAACCCACGAGAGCCACATCAGCAAGCAGTTTTAATTCCAGCTTTATTTTTAACTCTACACCTTCACGCCCACTTTCTGCTATTCTTGGAGCTTTTTTACTGATGATTTGAAATGAATGTTTCCACGTCCGCCATCTCCACCTTTTAAAAATATTACTTTTTCATTTGGATTGTCCAAGTCAAGCAGCAGACTTATTTGTTTCAAAAATCCCTAATCATTGTTCCAACTGGAACTTTTTATAATCAAGTCTTCCCCTGATTTTCCAGTAGAACGTGCAAGCAGACCCTTTTGTTCCCGTCTTGTGCCTTAAATTTTTACTGCTCTTAAAATCCACAAGCGTGTTAATATTTCGGATCAGCAATAAAGACAATATCGCCGCCTTTTTCCTCCATCTCCACCGTCAGGCCCTCCAAACTGGACAAATTTTTCACGTCTGAATGTAGCCGCTCCATCTCCTCCATTTCCAGAAATTACTGTAATTACACTTTCATCTATAAACATCTTATCATCCTTTTTCTTTATTTCACTTCTTTTTATTCATTTAACAAAAATTACTTAAACTCATTATTTACTTTTTAGTTCTGCCCGTTGCTGCTTCCTTTTTCTCTCTTCTGTAATTCCACGGCTCTATATATCCTCTTTTTCCCAAACAGTCAAGTTTATTCTTTTTGGCATTTTTCCTGATAAGCCTGCATTCTAGTATCATTTTTACCGTATTCTGATACCACCACGCATTTCCCAGCCTTTACCATTTCCTCATTTACATTTTTTCCGTCAGCATAGACTACAGCCACTGTTCTGCCATATCTATCCCTGTTTTTCTCCTCAATTTCAAGTGTCTTTCCACTCACCAGCTTTTTCCAGCACCTGCTTGCTTTCATTACCATAATCCTGCGTCTTTTTCAGGAGCATCAATTCCAAACATCCTGATTTTTATAACTTCTCCAGTAAATTTTCCATTTTCCACTTTCTGAACATTCATAGTATCTCCATCGCTGACTTTTACAGCCTGATAACCTTTCAGAATAGTTGGATTTTGCACAACTTTTAGCATTTGAAGAATTATTTATTTTGTACTTCTTGAGCTGTACTTTTTGGAATTGGTTGTTTTTGCTCTTTTTACTCGATCTTTGAATTTGCTCCATTGTATGCAAATCCAAATATTGCTAATAATACAGTAATTATGCAGCAATTAATTTTTCATTTTCCAACTTTTGAACTTCTTCCAGTTCTTTTTCTTCTTTTTGTTGCCATCTGTTTTTCCTTTATTCTTTATTTTTCCAACGCCTGTTTAAAATCTTCAATCAAGTCATCAATATTCTCAAATCCAACAGCTATTCTTATCAATGAATTTGTAAATCCTCTAGCCTCTTTTTCTTCATCAGGCATTTCGGCATGCGTAATTGTACTTGGATGAGTTACCAAAGTTTCTGCTCCCACCAAGACTCGCTCGCAAATAGCGCCACTTTCAAGCTTTCAAAAATGTTTTTACTTTTGAATCATCCTTTAAAGTAAATGAGAATACTGAACCTCCGCCTGTTGCCTGACTTTCATGAATTTTTGCCTTTATTTGTATCCAAAGTCGGATAGTAAATTTTATCAACTGCATCATGGCTTTGAAAAAAATTCTATCAGTTTTCTGCATTCGTTTGTAGCCAGCTTCCACTCTAAGTTTCAATGTTTTTAAGACTTCTCATCAAAAGCCAGCTGTCAAATGGAGAAATTAAAGCTCCAGCTGCAACTTGTGAAAATTTAATTTTTCTCGCAAGCCCCTCATCATTTGTAATCGCAACTCCAGCCAGCAAACTCATGATGTCCAGACAAAAATTTGAGTTGCACTATGAATTACAATATCAATTCCAAAATCAAGCGGTTTCTGCAAAATGCGGAGTCATAAAAAGTATTGTCTGCAATTGTTATCAAGTTATGCTCTTTTGCAATCTCTACAACTCCTCTCATATCCGTAACATCAAGCAATGGATTTGACGGAGTTTCAATAAAAATAGCCTTTGTATTTTCCTTAATTGCATTTCGTGATATTATTCAGGTCAGTTGTATCGACAAAAGTATATTCCAATCCAAATTTTGAATAAATATCATGAACAATCCCTATAAGTCCCACCATAGATATCCTGACCTAAAATAATATGATCTCCAGCTTTTAAACATTGTAAATACAGACGTTGTAGTCGCCATTCCGATGAAAAACGCATATCCATATTTTACCATTTTCCAATACAGCAAGTATTTCTTCAAGCTCATTTCTCGTAGGAGCCGAAACTCTTGAATATTCAAATTCCTGCGTCACTCCAAATTCTGCCACAGGAAAAAGTTGAAGCAAAAATTAACATTTGTTCCCCATAATTCCTTCTTCTTTTTCTTCTTTCTTATCCCATGTATCGTTTTTGTTTCAAATCTCATAACACTATCACACTCCTTTCATTTCTTTTTTTACTATTTTACCATCTAAACTTTTTGACGCTGTTCTAATCTTAAAATATTTAATTTTATTTTTATTATGCAAATTAATAATTTTTATACTTCTTATGTTATGTTGTTTTTATTAATTATTTGTTTTGTTTTTATCTCTTTTAATATCTTTTTATTTCAAAAAACACTCCATCTCATACTGTTTAGCAAGGAATTAAAACTTATTGTCCTCAATATAGTTTATAATTTTAAAATGTTAGTTTTATTTAATAACAGTTTTACTATTTTTATTATCGCAGGATTGCTCATTGCCGTAAATCACTGCACTTGTAGTTAGATTGACGACTTTTTATTTTGCCCAACTCCGAAACTCCTCCTTCAGTCGTGCAAACAGTCGTAGTTGAACAAATAAAAAGCTCCGTCGATTTATTTTTATAGATTGAATATATCAAAAATATAAAAATGTTTCATTTGAAGGTTTAAAAACAAATAGTTAAAAATAATTTATGTGGTATTTTTATTATTTTCTCATAAGCAATTCTCTTTTTCCCCAATATCAGTCCCTTTATTTAAAATAAATCACACCACAATAACTAAATCCGTTTTTCAAGAAACCTTTCATAGGCTCATTATTTTCATGTGTATCTGCTTTTATACTGAGTATTTTATTTTTTATACACTCTTTTTCCGAAAATTCTAATATCTTTGTTGCAATTCCTTTATTCTTTATTTCAGAATCAACTGCCAGCCTGTGAATTACAATATAATCATCATTTGTTATCCATTTTCCTTCAATTTTAGAATATGGTTCTTCCTTTTTAGGCGACAATACAATAGTTCCATCAATTTTTAGAAATCTGATTTTCGGATTTATCATTTTTCGGAAAATTTCTTCTAAAACATAACTAATTCCCAATTTTATATCATTTTCAATAACTTCCCTATTTGGATATCCATTTTTGCCATTGATCTAAACCAAGTTTCCTTAGTTCAATTTTTGCTTTTTCGATGATTTCTAAAATTCTGTCCACATCATCAAAAAGTTGATTTTCTAAAATTCACAAAAACTCCTCCCTTTTCGTAAAATTTAAATAATCATTTAAAAAATTTCTTTGGAATTTTGTTAATACAGTAACTTTCTATTTTTGGACAAGAGAACTTTGACCTCTAGATAGCAATATTACTCAATTTTATAATTTTTATTTTTATATTTGCCAGTCAATTTCCTCTTTCCCTAGCTCTTTCAAAAATATCATTAGCTTTCTTAAAGTGTCCACAGCCAAAAATCCACGGCTTGCAGATAATGGGCTTGGATGAACACTTTCCAGAATATAATGTCTATTTGTATCAATAAAGGCTTTCTTGCTTTTGGCGTTATTTCCCCAAAGTATAAAAATTATTGGCTCTTCACGTTCATTTAAATATTCTATTACATTATCTGTAAAATTTCCCAGCCTATTTTTGAATGTGAGTTGGCATTTCCAACTACAGTAAGTGCTGTATTTAAAAGTAGAACTCCCTGTTTTGCCCATTTTTCAAGAAATCCATTTTTACTCATTTTATACCCAAATTCATTTTCAATTTCTTTATAAATATTTTTAGGGAAGGTGGCAAGGCAACTCCCTGCTTTACAGAAAATGCCAGTCCATGTGCCTGATTTTCGCCATGATACGGATCTTGTCCTAGAATTACAACTTTGCAGTCCTTATAACTAGTTAGCTTAAATGCAGAAAAATCTCATTTTATCAGGATAAATTGTTTTTGTCTTATATTCTTTCACTAAAAATTTTTCTCAAATCCAAATAGTAATCTTTTTCAAATTCTTTTTCTTTTTAAAATTTTCATCCCAGTCATTTCGATATTAACTATTTTTCCCATCATTCCTCTCATTAAAAATTCAAATCTTATTTCACAGTCAAATTTTTCTAATTCACAAAAAGGATTATAGAATCTTCCACCATTTATTTTTATAAGTACAATTGAAGCAATTACGAATATTGCTGTTTACAAAGATTGCTATAACATCTGGCATTTTCATTTTTCTTGACTGATACCACGTTCTCTTTTTCTTTTTCCAAATCCTCTTAAAATCATTGCATTGCTTATAATATCTATTTTTCAATGCTTGAAAATATTAACGGCATTAATGTATAGGATATATTTTTTTATTCTTGTTATTAATTTTACATTTTTGGAAATATCTATTCCTTTTGCCTGCTGTGCTGCTTGCTAATTGTAACAAAGTCCTCTTGCACAGTTGGAATATATCTTAGTGCAATCGAAACTGCATAAGAAAAATTTATACGGCACACCTATCCTGTTTAATGAAGACGCAAACTCGCTTGGATTTGTTGTAATTATAAACAGCAAAGCGACAGGAATAACTGAAAAATACTTGACAAATATATTAAACTCATAAAACAGCTGTTCCTTCGTTATCACATAATTTCCAAAAATTTTTCAAAATATCATGACCTTGTTCCATAAATTTTGTTCCTTCAAGCGGAGAAAATAAAAATCATAATTAAATTTAATACAAGAAAAATAGTAATTAGATAAAATACAATTTTTATTTCATTAAACTTTATTTTTGGAAATTCTGAAAAGTACAAATCCTAAAAATGTCAAAATTAAAAGAAAGCCTCGTATCGTAAGTAAACATAATTGCAACAGTCCATAATATGAAACAAATCAGCTTTTGTCAGCTCCATTTAGTCTATGAATCACAGAATCCTTTTCGATATATTCCAGTAAAAATGTACCTGCCATCTAATCACCCGCCTTTTTCTGCTCTTTTTCATAATGCACAAATGTTCTTATAAGCTCTTCGGAATTTATCCCAGCCTTTTTCTGCCACATAGTGAAGTGAAGTTTTCCTTCAAATTTGCCTGTTCCAACACATTTCTATCTACCAAAATCTGTGCTGGATTTCCTGATTTTATAATTTTACCTTCATTAAAAAACGTATGCTTTGTCAGTATACTCTAACATTAAATGCATATCATAGTGTTATAAATAAAATTGTAATCCCAAATTCATTCAGCTGTTTCAAAAATTCCATTATTTCCCTGTAATGAAATAAATCTTGCCCTGCTGTCGGCTCATCCACTATTATCATCTCAGGCTGTAACACAAGGACAGATGCTATTGTAACCCTCTGTCCATAACTATAGTGCTTTTATAGTGCCATTTTCTAAATGGCTTTAATTTACATATTTCCAGAATTTCAATAACTCTTTTTCTATTTCATCTTCTGAAACTCCTCTAGTTTTTAGACCTAATGCTACTTCATCAAAAACTGTAACTTTTGAAATCATTGCATTCGGATTTTGCAGTACAAAACCTATTTTTCTCAGCCCTTTTTGTTATATTTTTCTTCACTTATATCTAAATTTTTATAGTAAATCTTTCCTTCATCTTGCTTTTCAAATCCTGCGATAACCTTTGACAGCGTAGATTTTCCAGCTCCATTTGAACCAACTATGCTTATCATTTCACCTTTTTTACATCTATATCTATGTTTTTAATATTTTTCTTTTTCTTATTGTATGAAAATGAGATATTTTCAAGTTTTAATAATGTTTCTTCAGATTTTTCCCTTGCTTTCGGGAGAATTATATTTTTATCCAGTTTAAAATGCCATCTTTTTGATTCAGAAAAAGTCAATCTTTTCAATATTAGAAATACTGCTATATTTCTCAAGATTGGCATTACTGTATTTTTATCAAGGAAATATACAAAAGGCTCTCTTATGTTTATCTTGCTTAATAAATTTCCAGTTAAAATATTGTCTGGTCGTATCATCAGCAACAATTCTGCCCTCATTCACAACAATAATCCTGTCAATTCCTCATGCAGCACATCTTCAAGCCTATGCTCTATAATTATTGTAGTTAGTTTTTATTATTATGAAGTTCATCTATCAGTTCGATAGCATATTTTCCGCTCAAAGGGTCAAGATTTGCAAGTGGTTCATCGTAAAGAACAATGTTGGTATCGTCCACCATTATTCCAGCAAGTGATACTTTCTGCTTCTGTCCCCAGATAAATCTATGAGACTCAAGTCAAGCAATGTTTCAATTTTTACAAAATTTTGCAATTTCTTTTACCTTCTCTTTCATAATCTGCGTCTTTACTTCATCATTTTCCAGAGCAAACGCTATATCTTCCGCAACAGTAAGCCCACAAACTGTGCATCCGAATCCTGAAGAACAGTTCCACGTATTTAGAATGTTCAAATACTTCTTTTCACTTTTTCCATAAATCTCAAACTTTCCTGTTATTTCCCCTTGTAAAAATAAAGGAACAAGTCCATTTATACAATGTCCCAAAGTGCTTTTTCCCGAGCCTGACGAGTCCTATTATAACGACTTTCTCCCTTCGTAAATTTTCAAATTTATATTATGTAATGTAAGGTTCCGACTGACTTTCGTACTTAAATGTAAAATTTTTCAAAAATTTACAGCAATTTTTCTATTTTCTTCCAAACTCTCCTCCCTTTCAAGTTGAGAAATATATTTTTATTTAAATTTATTCAGTAATCTAAATTGTAAAACTTTTTATTTTTATAAGATTAAACAAAATACCCACTAATCTTCTCATAGCCATCTAAAAGCTACTTTTGAAAAATGCGGGTTATTTAAATTATTCCTGTTTTAAGCTTCCTTTGCTTACTATTGTTTTTGAAAATGCAAATATTAAAATTGTACCTAAAAATCGCTACAACTATCATATTTCAAGTGCCTTGTAACTCCTTGGCAAATGCTTTCGCCTGTGGTTCCTTATATATTGCAATCATCAATAATTGGAGCTAGAGCTACCCAGCTTATCAAACTTATAATTACTTCTCCCACTATAAATTTTACAATTTTTGCTCCATTGAAAATTCTCGATTTTTAACAATTTTTCCTAAAAAATCCAGTTGCCAGCCAAAAATGCCGCTCTGCAACCCAGCTGATCACACACTTCCATATCCCTGAAATATCATTAAGCGTATGCCCAATAAATCCAATTCCTAGCCCAACTGCAGGGCCATATATAAATGCCATCAACGCCACAAAAGCAAAAAGTTACTTGTAATGTCGTATTAGGGATTGGTGTCGAATTGCTACAAATCTTGATAATACAATATAAATCGTCTGCACCGATTCCCATTGCTACCACTTTTTAATTGTTGTTGCTTCCATTAGTCTCACCTCTTTTTAAAATTTTCAAAAGTTTAAATACATTATATACTAATATTACTTTTTCTCAACTAAAAATAACAATACTTTTTCATAAATTTTTATTAAATTATATTTAATCTTTAAACTGAATATTTATCTGACTTTTTCTCAATTTCAAGATGTATCGTTTCTAACGTGCATTTTCAAAAATCCTTCTTGAAGCCTTTGTAGAATCAAGCGACTTGTGTTTATCAGAAAAAATATATTACCTTTTTATTCCTGACTGCACGATTGCTTTTTGCACACTCATTACACGGAAAAATGTGTCACATAAAATAGTACAGTTCTTCAATGATTTTATACTATGAGATAGCGTTCAGTTCAGCATGCACAACATAAGGATATTTCGTATCCACTCCCCTGTCCTTATCCCAAGGCATACTGTCATCAGAACTTCCCATAGGAAACCCGTTATATCCAATTCCTATTATTTTTCTTATCTTCATCAATAGCAAGCCCCACCTGTGTAGACGGATCCTTACTTCTCATTCCTGACAAAAACGCTATTCCCATAAAAGTATTCATCCCATGATAAATAATTATCTCTTTTTGACATTCTTCATACCCCACTTTCTAAAATATCCAATTTTCTCAATTACTTAACAACCACTTTTCTTCTTAACATCCAAAAACTCTATCTCCAGCTTATCTTCCATGCTAAGTCTCAATCTCTCTTAACAATCTTCCCATTTTTTCTAGGTTATCGTATACCCTTGTTTTAAAATATCACTTACAGAATATTTAGATAGCTGTGCTTTTTGTATTTTCAGTTCCTTTTTCGATTTTCAAAAATTTCAGTATTATTTTGGTTAAGTTCAGTTGATTTTTCTTTAAATTTTCTTTTTCACTTAAAATTATTTTTGTAAATTAATTCTATCAAATCTCTGTTTTTCGGTAATCTAACTGTCTCTCTTGATTTTTGTACAATTCTTCTAAGTTCTCTTGATAATTTCTGTTCTTTTTCCATTAATTCAAATTTTCTTGTTATCCAGAATATTCGCAAAATTCTTTATATAATAGTTATTTTTCTGTATTCCAGCTCTTTTTCATCATTGTAACTTTATTTAAAAAGTAATTTACTTAAAAGATTCTTTTACTTTCCAGTTCATCTGTCAATTTTTCTTTTTCAGGAATCAAGATTTCTCGTTGCCTGAGTTGGTGTAGCTGCCGCTTATCAGCGACTAAATCTGAAAGAAGATTGTCAATTTTCATGTCCTACCGCTGAAATTACAGGAATCTCAGACTTATAAATGGCTTCTATCACAGCTTCCTCATTAAATGCCCACAAATCCTCAATGCTTCCCTCCACCACGTCCAACAATAAGCGTATCTATTTCAAGTGTACTTTTCTGTTCATTCTATTAAAAACTCAATTCCCTGCCGAAACTTCTCGTCTCGCACCTTCTCCTGAACTTTTTGCAGGATAAAGGTAAATATTCATTTGAAACCTTTTTGTGTGTCGTGTTTATAATATCTCTGATTGCCGCTCCTGTATCAGCTGTTACAACACCGATATTTATAGGTAATTTAGGTAATCGTATTTCATCAGAAAAATATCCCTTTTTCAAAAATACAACTTTTTAAGCATTTCCATTTTCTCATAAAGCGTCAAAGAGAATTACTTTTTCAAGAAAAATCCGCTACAATCTGATAACTTCCATTTGCTTCTATAAAGCGTAACACTATCCCCAATTTTACCAAATCCCTTCCTTCAGGTCTTCAGGCACTCCTCTATACTTATAACGAAAAATAGCACATTCTTTCACACTTGCACTTGCATCTTTTTAATGTAAAATACAAATGTCCCGAACGATAATACGTAATATTAGAAAGCTCCTTCAATAAAAATGTTCTTAAAAGTATTTGTCCCCTCCAAAAACATTTTTAACTTCTCTATTTATATCACTTACGGAAAATACTGTCTGTTCCATAATTTCACCCATTTCTTACATTTTTGTTCTTTAATAATAACATATTTCATATCTTTTTCTCAACTGATGAAATTTTTACACAATTAATCTAAATACATCCTAAAATTTTTATAATATATACTCAAAATCTTTAAAATTAAACTACTAAAATCATATAAATTTAGGATTTTAGTAAACTATTCATAACTTTGGAATTCAATTTTAAAGTCATTTTATTACAAAACTATATTTCAAGTTCAAAATTTATCATATTGCAATCATAGAATTTTATACATATCTGAATTTAAATTAACAAACTTTTTCAAAAGAAATTGATTCAAATTTATCATCTTCCACCAAATGAATAATTTTATCACATTGAAAATTTTTAATTTCCCTATCTTCAAAATCATATCCTGAAACAAGCCACTCGTCCATAATCAGATGATATTTTAAAAAACTGAACAAAATAATATTTCTCTTTCTTTTTCTTCTTTATACAAAAATTTTACAAACTTTTTCTTCTATTGAATTTTCAAGAATTTTCTTTAAAAACGGACTTTCCTTTTGATGCTTTGAAACTTCAAAATTTAATATTGTCTCCATTTTGTTAATTTCCTCCACTTTGTCTCTGCGGAAGACAGTTTTTAAATTTTTCTTTCAATTTTTCAATATCTAAATGAAAAGGTGTTGTTTTGTATCCTTTTAACGTAAGCATAGTGAAGTATAACGCATATATTTCATTTACATTGAACAAGACAGGAAGAGCAGTTTATTTTTAAAAATTTTTATACTTCCATTTCTCGCTAAAAGAATAAATTGGCATCCCAATTTCCTCAAGAGATTTTTATGTCTCTTAAAGCTCGTATTTTTGAAATACTGTATTTTTCATAATATCTTTTAAATTAAAAAGTCTCTTTATTGTTAAGATACATCATCATATCATTAATCCGTTCTGATTTTTCATTTTTCTCCCAATTTTTATTTTAATAGTACCATATTTTGATACCATTTTGAAGTATAATTCTAAAAATATAAAATTTAAGGAGGAAATTATGGATATAACAAATAACTTTTTAGAAATTATGGAAAAAAACTACTGATATGAGCAATAGCTTCTTCAGACTCAAGTAATCAGCCTAATGTAAGAATTGTAAGATTTTATTATAATTCAGATGAGAAAAATTTTATATTTTTTAACACTAAAGAATAGTCAAAAACAGTAGAATTTGAACAAAATAACAAAGTAGCTTTTACAACAATCCCTATAGATGGTCTAAAACACATTAAAAGCTAAAGGAATTATAAGAAAAGCCAAAAATCTAGTTCAAGATTTAAAACAAATTTATAGAAAAAAATACCAGAAGTAAAAGAATATTGATGAAGGAGAAAACTTCTGGAATTATATGAAGTATCTTTTTACAAAAAGCAACTGTTACTCTTGATGTTAAAAAAATACTAAGGAATTTGAGATTTTATAATCAATCATAAAATAAACTTAAAATCTATGATTATTTTTCAAATTTCTATTTTATTTAGTTTTTCTAAAATATATTTTGAATATAAGTTAAAGAGTATCCAATCAGTATATCCTATAATAAAGTATTCTTCCTCATCAAAATCTCCACTCGTTCAAAACTTGATGTACTTCATATATTTAATCATGTATATTGTACTGTCGCTTATAAAAGGAATATAATAAGTGTTTAATAGCTAATCCATAGTCATTTTAAATTACATTATTTTTGCTGTATTACTATATCTCTTTTACTTTTCCACAAGATTGCATTGCCCTGAAATCCTCAAAACTACTATTTTTAATTGTTGACGATATTAGTTTTTATCTACGAAAAAGTTTCCAACAATTTTCATTTCTTAAATGGAAATTCAGTATTATTATAGTGCGGAAACTGGTTTAAAATGGGCACTATTATGCAGCTATTTTACTCAAACCCTAGATTATATAATTTCTAATACGTTTAATCTTAAATAGGTTCGAGGTATATTATACAATCTATGAGGAGAGAGAACAAGTAAAACCTCAGTTCTACTGTCACTCTCTATTCTGTGTTTTATCTTCGTTCTAGTAAATGGCCACAGAATCTATTCCTGCTCTTACGTTTCTTACCTTTGAGTCGTCATATCCTCCATTTACTGTCCTCCAAATCTTGTGTTGTCCCTCCGATATTCCAAATCCAAACGCACCGTTTCCTTTTCCTCGTCTTTTCTCCTCTGATTCCCGAACCAGTCCGCTGTAGTATATCTAACCTTCCTTCGTTGTTTACATCTCCAACTTTTCCTAGTTTCATTCTCATAGCTGCTGTCAATCGCCGACAATTTTCAGTTCTTGCTGCTAACGGCTGAACAAATTTGAATTCCATCCCCTAACTTCAGGTTTTTACTGAGAAGTAGTCGTTTCCTTTAACTTCTAGTCTCATTTCCCCTCTGTCTTACGCCCGATGTTGTTGAGATCTTCCGTATTCTGCATCTTCAATGCTCCATAAGGACGGAAATGTGTTCTTTCATAGTGCCTACGTCATGTCCTAAATCTGTTTTAAAGCTGCTCCATGGAATGACTGATCAGACTTCACTTCTCAAATATGTCATCCACTACAAGATATCTACGTTTTTCGCATCGTTAGTACCTGCAAATACATCTCCTCCGATTGTCCACTGCAGTGCTCCGTTTGTAATCTTTCTTGGGTGACATTGTCTTGAATATTCCGGTAGCCAAATAATGTCTGGATTTTCTTTTGATCTACCGATGTCCTTGAACTTGAATCTGTTGGTTACAGCTCCTGCACGCCACCATCCATCCCAATTCACCTATCTGACTTTTCTCATCTTCATGAGGCATAAGCCGGCCACTCACGCCATTGCGTACACATAGTCAGCGAAATTCCTGCCGTATCTGTGTGTATTCACATCCCTTGTAGCATACTCTTTAATCTTGTTGCTTTTGTTTAAAACGTTCTCAGTCATGTTTCAGGTATGAACTCTTTGTCCAAGCAAGTTTTCCCTGTCGCATTGATTCTTTGCTGAACGTTTCCATACTGATGTCCATCATGTTCATCAAATGCTTGATACAGCAGCACTTCCTCGTTGTTCCAGATTTCCATTTAGTTTTGGATAGTTCACGTTCTCTTGTTCCAAAGTCTTGACTCACCCGTATCTTTCGTTCCAGTCCGTCAGCAAGTTAAATGCTGTCAGTGCTGTTTACTGAGGTCTTCTCTTCCTGCCCATGCTGTATGGAATTTTAGCCATGTACGGGCTTTGTTGTTACTCCAGCTGGGTCAAGTGTCGGGGTGCTATCCACATCCAATCGATCCAGAATATACGTTCCATTTGATGTTAGGGTTGTAGCATTTGCCTGTCTGTAGATGGTTATGATATTAGGGTCATTTACAAGGATATAGTTTGCTATGTCTGTGGAGCCACGTCAGCTGGCACGCCGATAATCAGGTCAGTACCTCGCTTTGGCCAGAGTTTTGAGCCCTTCTATCGATCACGTGTGAGTCAACTCCTGAAGTGTTTATGCCACAGACTACGATGCTTGAGAAGCTGAAACTGTTATAGGGTTTCTTCCTGCATAGTTTACTACTACTGGCGTTTGCGAACACCATTTACCAGGTAATTGTGGCTGACTGTGCTCCGCTGGCGCGTCAGTCGATGCGCCTCCTACACCTTTTCCTGCTGTATCGGATGTTGTAAACTGAGTATAGTGCTCATATTTCCATCTACATCGTTGTATGTTCTGTCTTGGAGCTCCATTTACTGTAATAGTTCCATAGTTTGCTATCGTTCCACACCTTTCAAAACTCGCTTTCCACCGTTTCTGGCATTTATGTTAATTGCATTTGCCCCATTATGACCTCAGCTTAGAGTCTTTTCAAGATATACCCCTACTGCATTCATGTAAACTTCCTGAACCAGTCGTGATTGATTTAACGTTGCTGTGCACCAGTCGCTCCATTATCCATATAGATTCCTGTAGTGTTTAGCGCATTCAGTGCAATGTCTCCATCATTTGTTGCCCGTGCTTCTGCCCCGCATCGCATTCCGATACTATGTTTTCCGTTTACATTGATTGTTCCTCTGTTTACGATGTTCCCTGTGTCCAGTTGTGAGTATCCTGCACCATTTCTATTCAGACCGAGAGTTATTTTGCAGCATCTGATTCTCCTGGTATCGCATTATTTGTTGCCAGTTCCGCCTTTATGCTGTATATTACCACACTTCCTTTCGCTTGATAAATCAATGTTTGCGTGTTCATTGATTCCTACTGAATAGATATAATTTTGTTCCTGATAGAAGTTATACTTCGTAGAGTTTAGCGGCTGTTACCTGACACTCATTTGAGCAAGGTACACGTGTTGTTTCAAGCCCCACGTTTGCAATGCTTGAAATTGGCCCTTTCCTGTTCCCGTTTACAAACCCAAATGAAGGTTGTTTTCAATGTTAAACGCTGTTCATTATTTGTTACTGTCTGTCCCGCTACTGTGTAGCTCCGACAGCCTCATCTGTCCCAGTTTGTGATTGTTCCTCCATTAAGGTTTACATTTTCCGCTTTGCGAATAAGTTCAACAACGGCATTTTCTATCTTAAAATTTTCCCGCATTATCTACCGTATGTCCATGATTCCAATTGTATTGTTTCAGACTCTATTGTTCCTGCATTCTGCAATATTTTGATATTGCTCTGGTCTGTATAAAAGTACCACGTGGGGCTTGTAATTGATGCAGGTCTCCCAATCAACAAATAGTTCACTGTTCTTCTTCCTGTATCCAGGTGTCCCTGTTGCATAAATTGCCATGTTCTGTCTTGTCCATAGTTATTTTACCTGTGTTTTCAAGTACAGTTCACCAAGCAAGCGCCACTCAGGCTTGTGAAATTGCAACCGAATCATTTCCAGCTGATTCAGCCAGTTCCTGTGTTGCTATTGTCGTGTCTTGGCCTTCTGAATACAGCCTGTCAATTTGAACCAATTGTAAATCTTTTCTGCCGTTCTCAATCAACGAATCCTCAATTCCATAAATAGCTATTGATTTATCACCGGTGTCCTGCTCTGTAACTGTTATTTTTAATTCTCCAAACTTAGCATTCCTGTAGGCCTATTTCCACATCAAGTTGATTGTTCCTCGTTTGATAATGTATACATTCTTGCATACAAGTTGCTGTCATTTTTCTTGAACCATTGCAACTTGATCAATAACATTCCACTGTTATTGTCTTAGTGTTTGCATTTGTTGTTGATGAATTTGATATTTCAAGCTGGTTATATGCATCAGTTGTATGTCATTACATCACCGTTAATTGTTAACTTACTCAGTAGCATAATGTCTGATCCAGTTCCATTTATATGTGCACCCTGTAGCACTTGAAACTGTATATTTCAGTCGTATCAGATAGTCCATCTTTCGCATTTGTACAATAAATAATCACAGTCCTTTGTTCATATCTGGGGTAGAGACAGGCTTTAAAGTTTGTCTTTAATTCCATCTCAAGTTATTTTAGCCCCAGTTTTCAATTTGATTTTCCAAAGTCTCACCATTTCAACATAAAGCGTTACCTCTGGTATTAGGAGTAGTTCCTCCTTCAATAGTCCTTTCATAGTTCCATTTATAAAGACTTTTCCTTGGTTTTGTGTTATCTCTGATCCTGTTGTATAGAATAGCAATGATTTTGCCCTGTAGTTGCAGTTCCTGTTCCTTTCAATGTCAATGTAGAACCTTTTTCCAGCATCATGGTTTACTGCTCCTTCGTAGGCTTTTACTGTATGATTACCAGCACAGCTCAGCATTTTCTCAGAGCACAGCCCTATGGTTCATCTCATTTACATCCAGCATTAACATTGTTTTCTTACAAGTTTTGATTTCCAACAGCAATACCACTTAAGAGCTATTTTTGTTGTACTTTTACCTTGTGTATATGATTCCAGCAGGATGTTGAAGTTCCGTATTTACAGTATGTTCCTGTCTTTGTGGTAGATTACAACAGCAATTAATTCAAACTGTTGTCTCTACGGGTTAATCCCGTAACTCATTTCCTTCGACAGTTGTATCTCCTCCATAATTTAATGTACCATTCTTAACTAATACGCAAGTTGTCTCTTTTACCTTAACAGTGCTATTTGCTCCAAGAGTTCAGATGGATTAGTTCACTTGTTGTATTTTTCCAAATAAGCACCAATATTTGTTTTGATTCCCTGTTCCTTGTAAATCAATTGTTCCATTATTTTCCAAGCTTTCCACCACTAGTTATATACAATTCCATTAATAATTGTCTTTACCTTCAAGTAGTTCACTATTGTTTTATTAGCATTATTTTAGCATCAACACATTTGTTCCAACCATTCCTATTGACGAGTCTCATCTAGATTGATTGTTCCATCATTTATTGCTTTTGAGGTTCCAGCAACATCTGTTGAAACCGTTCCTTTATCTACTCTCATACCAATATTTTTGTCTTTTTCTGTACACTGCTAACTTTGTGATTGTTCCTTTGTATCATTAGTTATATCATCAGCATTTACAATCAATACCATACCAGTATTACTGCCTTACCACCTGATACTTTAATTGTTCCGTTATTTTTACTTTTTCCTGTATAGGCATCTTGTTGCATTTGTCCCTTGATTATCTCCGTCTTCAACAACTGCAATTCCGAAGATAAGAATTTCTATAACTGTACCCTTGGAGGTATTTGTTGTTCCGTCACCACGAAACTTCAATATTTCCAGTATTTTCATTGTACTATTATTTGAAACTCATGATGACCATTTCATACCGCTTTCAATTCCACCTACAAAGATATAGTTCATTTGTATTGTTGCAACTTCAACATTAGATGCTGTGAATAAGGGCATATACTTGTATTCCTATTAATTTTTTCTCCTGTAAATTTAATTGTCCCTCATTTGTTAGTTTATATGAACTGCTTGCTCTTGTGTCATCGTTTTCATATGTCATTATTAATCAACTTTATATCCTGTAAAACCTTCACTGGATTCTTTTTTACTTTTATTTTTCCACCGCCAGCGTAGAGGAGGTAAATTAAGTTCTATTTTCCGATCCTTTTAGCTAAAACTGCATCTAACGCAGTACTTGTTTTTCAATGCTCATCTGTTATAGTTTTAGCATTTTTAACTCTCTTGTACCACTTCCAATTGTATCTGACTGTGCTTCAAAACCTGTAACTAAAGGTCCAACTAGGGTTAACTACAGCATGTTACTATTCCTCCATTGAGTTGCATTATCTAATGTCGCTGTTCTTGAACCTGGCTTCAAAATGGCTGTGATTCACGATCTGCTACCATCTGTAATTTGGTGAGATCTCTTATTGAATCCGATTGTTAAGTCAACATCTAATGTAACAGTTCCACCTCCTGTTACATCAAAATATATTTTTTATGTGGCGAGAATCAAACGAACCATAACCGCTGAATTGGGGTTGCCAAGTGAACAACTTCCAGGATTGCTTAACTAAACTTCCGCTTGGTATGAACCATTAAGTGATCTTGCATTTTACAAGATAGGTCCTTATTCTCCATTACCTACACAACTGTTATCACCTTCCTGAAATGAACCTAATTTTATATTAAATGTTGGAGAACCGGGTAATGGTGGCAATTCAGGCACACTAATATGGACTTGGCGGTGGCAAAACCTATTGCCTCTGACAATGTAGGGTGTAACTGCTGTTTGTCCGCTAATGTAATTGCTGATTTATTAATATTTCTTGATCTTATACTGCATTTACTTCAAATGGAATGATTGTCTTTTGGGTTTGGAAACTTGCTATCATATCCTATGTGAACTTGAGCAAAGTTTGGTCTTCTATTTTTACTTAACAATCCATAGTGCTACCCATCTGGTGAAGTGGTCTTTCATAAATATACGAACTTCTTTCAAATACTCCTTCATATGGATATTTTATTTTCTTATCTCCACGTGCTTTATAAACTCATTCAATTATTGAAATAGTTTATTCCATATTAATATCCAAGGCAGTTTAACAACATGGTCTCTTGTTCCGATAAATTGATTAATTCTAAGTTTGTATTTTTGTAATTTATCATTTTCTTTTCTTTTAATTCTGTACGTATCTGATTTATTGATGTTTGTTGGCTAACGATTCCTGAATACTGGAATCTTTTTCTGCTACAAAAAAGGTTATTTTTTGAAATATTCCTGTCATTGCAAAACTTTAACTCGGTAGCTTCTGTATATTTAAAAGTCTTTTGTTCTTTTCATAAAATGCACGTAATTCTTTGTGATACTAAGATACTTGTCATTTTACTGCTTCTCCTTTGTTCTGAATATGGTACAGTAATTAGCTTTTAAAATCAAGTAAATAATAAAACCAAAATTCGGAACTTAGTAAAATAGTTATAATTTATCAATTTAAAGTTATTTTGTTAGAAATTTTTAAAAAGAAAATTTGCTACGCGGACTATATAAAAATAACTCAAAAAAGAATATATAGAAATGATTAGAGTGATTTTTAAGTGATTTTATTTTCAAACAAAATTTTACTTATTTTTTATATCATCGACTAATTTTCAAAATTTTAATACACTTGTATACTGAATTTTTTATCACACTTTTCATTAGCACCAAACAAATTCTAAAAATCAACTTCCATTTTATCTTTTTATTTATAAAAGCTTACTTGTTATGATTAAAATCAATTAAATAAATAGACATTTAAATTAGTTTGTAATAATTTTCTAAAACTTACAAAAAATTTTTTATTTTTTATATAATTAATTAAAAATTATATTTGTTGATTTTCAGTAATTGTTTAATTTACTAATTTATACTAAACCCGTTAAACTAACTGAATATAATGTGGTGTAATGTTCAATAAATTTGATAAAAAATGGCAAAAACATATAAAATAACAGAAGAAATTTCAAATGAAGAATCTAAGAATGATTGAAAAAATAAAAATAAAAGTAGACATAAGCAAATGCGGCAGAATTGATTTAAGAGGCTTGGGAATAAGGAAATAGCTGAAATTTGGAGGTCCTGAAAAGTTTGATTGTGAGCAAATGGATAAGCATATTTTCAAATCAGGAACACAAGGACTAATGAACAAGCCAAAAGCTGGAAATCATAAATGTGACATTTGACAGGAAGAATTTTGAAAACAGTTGAAGACAGGCAAAAGGGTGGGCTAATAGCATAAATGAAATAAAGGAAATATATTGAATCAGTTGGACTTTGGGCCATGAGCAGATATACAGAGTTTTTTAAAAACACTGTAGTTTGCAGAAAAATTATGCCCTGAAGCAGACGTCGAAGAAAGCAAGTGATGAAGAAATTGAGCAGATCTAAAATTGCCGATCTGGTGCAGAAAACTAAAATAATCAGACAGAAGACAGTAAGATTGTGTTTGAAGACAAGCAAGTTTTGGAAGAATTAACAAAGCCTAAGTGCTGCAGGGTTTCAGACACTTGGGTTCCTGCCAGTGGGTGTGCTTTTGGTGCGGTGGAGCTGGCAGGAGGGTTGCAGTTGTGCCAGAGCTGCAGTACCAATGTGGTGTTTTTGAAAATATCAGCGGAGACCCGCAGTCAATGATGAGCACTGCGCTAATCATCCGGCTACATGCAGCAGGAACTGTGGGCTCCGTCAGCTCGCTCAGAACAGAATGAGGTCCTTGCTCCGGGTCGGTTGTCCGCTGCAGGGTGCGACCGGGCTGCGTCGCGCCCCAGGAGTGGTGTCCGCTGCGTGGGCGTTTATTCAGCCGCCGGCGGACCATGCGCCTCCGGGGCGCTGGGCACTCTTTCAGTCATCCTCCCAAGCCCTCATGTCACCCATCGGATGGCAGACCTCCATCGAGCTGGTTCAATCTTTTATCCTCTGCTGTTTCCTATTGCCTGTCTTATATATCCCTCTGCTCTAATGCCGCGGATTATCGGTTATATCTTCTGCTTTTCAATTTTGTGGCAGCCTCCTCAGGTGCCTGTATTTGCTGTCCGTTTTGTGCTTCATCTCATCCGGTAGTTGTCTTAAATACTTTCACCTTTTAGCATTGTCTGATTTTCAATGGAATTTTCCTATATCCTTAAATTTATAACGGTTTCTACAACTCAACATACCAACCTTTATCATCATTTTTATGCATAAAGCAACTCCATAAGCATTACTGTCATAATCTACTATTCCTGCTGTCTTTGTTTTATTTTCATCTTTGAACCAAATACTTTTATTTTATCGGTCTGATTTGATTCTTCTTTCAGTAGATTGTTACTTCCTTATATCGTGTCCCCGTCTGTTTTGACTACTTTGTTGTACATTGTACTGATGTCCCATCATTTCATCTACTGCTTGAGAAAATAAAATTCTTCGTTATTTCCAATATTATTAAAAGCTTATTAAATAATTCTTTTTTCTGTACCCTCCTTTTTCTGCTCCCTTATCTTTGTTCGATCCATCTAAGAAGTTGTATGTGTTTTTGATGTGTTTCTTTATCACCTACAGCTTTTCTTATACAGTACTTTGTAAATATATATCACCTAATCCATTTGCATTTTGTGTCATTCCTGCCATCAAGTTAATGATCCGGAATATACATTCCAGGTTATTAATATTTGATTTTTATCCTTATTATCATGGTGCTACTATGTTTTGACCTAAACAGAATATTATTTTTTATCAGTATTTGTGCTGCTTCTGTTCCTATAACTAATCTGCCAAACTGCTTAAATTTGCAAGTGCTACCAATTATTAATAGGATTGTGTGCGTTATTCGATATCTACATAAATTCCTACAGATGATACAAAGTTGGCGTGGTAGAAGGAACTGTTTGGTTATAAATATTTATCTACAAGTTCTACATCTGTTGAGTTTCCATTTAATGTTATTGTTCCATTTGCTATGTTTATTTTTATTTTATCCCTCCATCTGTTCCCATTTCTTTTCAAAACCTGTTATGAATATTCCACCTTGCCCTGTCATAGTTCCAGTATTGATTTGTGCTCCCTTCTGTTGTTATATTCATACTTCCCGTAATTTTTTTATAAAGGAATTTGATAGCCTGAGTCCATCAACCATTTGTAGCATCTATATTAATTGTTTCTCTATTGTCAAGTACCATTAATTACTGCTATTCCTATCTGTTCGTTGTTCTGAGCTACTGTCGTTGTTGTACTGTGTTTTAAAGCTGTTGCTCCGTTATCCAGCATACATACCGTCTTCTTTGTGCTCCGCTTAATTCTATAATTCCTGCATTTTCAGCAATTGTTCACTTCCTGTTGCATACATACCATTTTCATTTGGTTCGAAACTTTAATTATTCCTGAATTCTTAATATTTTAATTCATCAGCAACCCCCTACCAGCATTCCTATACCGTATTTTTATTGCTGAACTGGAAATATCAGAAGGAGAGCTACAATTGACGGAATTTTCCTGCTATCGGTGAGATGGTAGGTCTTACTATAACTGTGAATTCAATATTCCCTACCATTGAAAGATCACCCCTCCCATAATTGGAATAATTTTCTGAAGTCAAAATTCCACCGTAATTCCATCTCCCGCGAGGATTTTTAAATAGTTATAATTCGTGGGCAGAACCATTTTATCGAATACAAAAATAATGTGTTTCCTTTCAGTTTGCCTGTTTGTTTGATTTCTACATATCCTGTTTGAACTATGTTGTTTCCACCTGATCCTCCTTGATCGAATCTTTTCCTATTCAGCAACTCCTGATGTTTCACTTTTCGTCAAAATTAGTTATTTCCTTGAAATACGCTATTTAATCAACACCTGACGCCTGGGTACAAACATTTCACCATACATCTATCGTTGTTTGAATCAATAAGCTATACCTTTATCTCTATTTATTTTCCCCTAAGTCATTGACATCACTTCCTACAGCAGCATACTCCACCTATATTACCGTTTCCTCCGATCATGTCCAGTTATATTATTGTCTTTGACCACTTTCTAGGCTGCTGTACTATCTGTTGACATGTGATATTCCTGCCCACTATTTATTAGAAGGAAGCTGTCTCGTTACCGGAATTTTGACCGGCGTATGCGAATACTCCTAACTGTGTTTCCACTTATACCCGTTTATATTTCGCGTAATTATTAAATGTGTGTTGTGATTCCCAGTATTGTTGTTGATGTAATTTGCACCGAAAATACTCACATACTTTTCTTTTCCTACTTCTCTTCTTCCTTTCATTTTCAGATTAATGAATCAGCTGAACCGAACATTCCTATATTATGTGTGCCGTTCAGTTTTCGACATTACACCAGTCGTGTCATTCTGTACTCTTCCATAATCAGTAAATAAAGCCAATGTTCCAGTTCGAAAATTCTACAGTCCCTTTTGTTGTAACTTGTACATTGATATTTCCTGAAGTTCCAGTTTCATTCGATTGTCCTAAAAATATAATTTTTCCATGTGAGTATTGTTTTCCGGATATAGTCACTCTATATCAACTGTTATATTTGAAAGCGAAAAATTATAACCATAAAAGTCGTCACCTGCATCATTTTAAAAGTCTACATTTTGATTAATATTTAACAATCCTGTACTAACCGGGTATGGAGAGTGCTCATTAAAATTAACCCGGGCTAAAAAGCCATGGTGCATTTCTCAAATCTGCTTCTGCTATGTCCTACCAAGGTAATTGATATTCTCCAGGAAATTGTGCCCATGTCTGCCTCATGCCGTACCTGTACCTTGCAGCAGCCAGGCTAATGGGTTGAAAAGTGTCCGTTAGTTGGTGTCAGTATGTGAGCATTCAGTCTTCCGTATTCTGCAAGAGCTGCCACTTTTCTGTAAATTTCCCTCTGTTTGCAATCATGCGTAAATCTTCCTGCACAGAATTTAATCCAATCTGCTTCACTTTAGTGGTAGCATGCCAGTAAGCATCATATCCCAAAATATCTATTACATCATCTACCGGGATAATTAGCCATATGTCTTTCTAAGTCCCGTCCGCCACCAAAATCACCGTTAGGAGCATATGCCAGTAGTATTCTGTCTCTTGCTCCACCTGCAACTGCAAAGTACTCATGAACTCGAGCGATAAGCAGCTTTCACTTTTGCTGCTGACTGATTTCGAACACCCACCAGAAACCACGATGCATTTTCTTCGCCAGAAACGGTCGAAAATATCCATGGAATAGGTGTACCGTCGAGGCATAACGAGCAGCTTTGCAGTAGCCCACTATAGTATCTATCCATTGATTAGGGTGAGTTGCATAAGCACCTGTAGGAAAACTGATCTAAATCAGGATTCCGGTTCTGTCATCACTGGCTCCTCCTGTAATAGGATTAGGCACTGACTTGAAGCCAGTGAATATCGCTCCCAAACTATTTACTTCTTTAATAACCTTTGCCATTGCTCTGACTATTTTTCTTGACGCTTCTTGTCCAGTGGTAGTAGGTTCCTCTCAAAGATACATACCTACAATAGCAGGATATTTTTCCCGTTAGAGAATAAACCTCAAATTATATCCTTCAGAATTCGGACCGGAAAAATTTATATCTAATCCATGCTGTTGCCCCATTATAGAGTGTGCCTGCATTCACTAAAACTTTAATACCATTCCAATAATTTTTGAGCTGAAGTTAAATTTGTGGAGCATATGTTAAAAGCAGGAACGGGCATGCCTGAAACTATTCATATCTATAGAACTTGCGAGTGATAACTGTCAATACCGGTAAAGCTACCATGAATTTTGTCAAATTCTTTTCGGATTTATGAAGAGCAAAAATCACTAACTCCATTTGATTGATTTATAGATTTATCTTTAATCGGTTCGTTTTGTATCGTATTTCTTCTAATCCGTATTGTTTAAACTGTCTATTCCCAGATGTTGATGCAGGATGCTGAAAAATTATCTTTTAAATCGCCTTTTTGTTGTATATGATGAATGGTTTTTACTTTCGGGAGAGATATTTCTTACAAACGGATCATCACTTCTTTGCAAAAATTCCTTCATAACGATACTTATCCTTTTTGTCGTCTTTACCTTTATACGGTTTGGCAGCTGAGCATTAAAATTATAGCTTGCACCTAACTGTACAGAGTTATTTTTATATTGCTTTTCGGCATTTGACTTTTGATCATACACTATCCTGTCATTGTTTATATCAGCATCTGCCATCAATAAATTCTCATTACTGTTTATTAGTAAGGTTAGGGTTATTCGCAGCATTGAATAAATTTCTTCTTCAGGGATTAACATTGATCATTTCTTCTTTATTTTCTTTCAGGAGAGATATTTCTTACAAACGAATCATCACTTCTTTCAAAAATCCCTTCATAACGATACTTATCCTTTTTGTCGTCTTTACCTTTATACGGTTTTGTGCTGAGCATTAGAAATTATAGCTTGCACCCAACTGTACAAAGTTATTTTTATATTGCTTTTCGGCATTTTGACTTTGATCATACACTATCCTGTCATTGTTTATATCAGCATCTGCCATCAATAAATTCTCATTACTTTGTTTAGTTAGTAAGGTTAAGGTTATTCGCAACGACTGAATAAATTTCTTCTTCAGGATTAACATTGATCATTTCTTCTTTATTTTTGTTATCCTCTTCCAGTATTATTAGTTTGTTATTTTGAGCTCTTTTTATCCTGATAGTCAGAATGAAGATTATTTTTGAAACATTGTTATTTTCATTCGGATTCTCAAAAATAATTCAGTCCAATACCATTTTCTCTGCTTGAGCTGAAGTTGAAAATCCCTGTTTAAAACACATAGCCATTTAAATACATCTTTCTTTTCATTGTTGTTCTCTTTCTGATATCGTAATTTTTACATTTTCTACGTTCATTTTAACATATTTTTAATAATTTTTACTACTTTTTCTCGAATATATTATGAAATAAAATTTTTAAAATAAATTAAAAATATTTTGTAATACTATTAAGGAGGTATCTATTAATTAGCCGAATGAAATAGGCTGATTTTTGTATAATATATTCATGACATACATTATACAAGATAAACTGAAATATATTTTCAGTAACAACAATATTTTACTAAATTCCTTAAAAATTTTGCAAGAAAAATAATATCGGCAACAGTCACCTTGTGTATAGATGTCAAACATTTGTTACAAAAATATATTAAAAATATTTCTTTCCTAATGTATCTTTAACCTAATGATTTTCCTTGTACTCTTTTAATACTTCATTTGGACTCTTAAAAGCCTAGTACTTTTCTTGATATGTTGTTGTATCTTGTATTGTATTTCCTTATTGCCCTTAACAGTTCTTCCTTGCTTTTAAATTTCTTGTCTGCATAGTACTTGCTGTCAAGCCTGTGGCTTCTTTCCACTTTTCCATTCTCCCATGGCGAATATGGACGGGTTGTCACGTACTCTATCCCCTTCTCCTCCAGTTTCAGCTCAAACAGCGTTTTCTTATCACTTTCAGAATTTGTGAACTCTTTCCCGTTGTCTGTCTGAACTTTCTTTATGTCAAATCCCAGCTCCCTTTCCAAGTTCTCTAGAAACTTTGCAGTCTGATAGGTGCTTTTTTCATCTGCTATTCTTAACACTCTTTTTCTTGTATATTCATCTAATGCCGTTATCTGATAATACTTCTGGTCACGTGTGCCAAACTGTATGCATTCTTCCGGAACATATTTTATGTCTATCTGTACTCTTTCCCCAGGGTACTTCGCCTGTTCAGCCTTCTTTTTTCTTTTATATAGCTTTTTAGGCTTTTCTTTGGCATTGCCCTTCATTTTCCTTATTATCCTGCACATTGAATCGTATGTACGGCTGTAGCCTTCCTTTCTTGCTTTAACATAAACTTCTGCCAGCCCTTCATAGCCAAATTTCCTGTATTTTCTCATAACCATCTCTATTTCTTCTTGCGTGTGCTGGTTCGGGTGGCTTTTAGGTCTTCTGCTTTTTGGCAGGAGAGACTGGACTGTGCCGTCGTATCTGTCTCTCCAACGTTTTATCTGCTGACGTGATGTCTTATACTTCACTGCCGCCTTTGAATTATTATTATGTTTTATTGCATACTCAATTGCCCGTTGACGAACACGGTATATTTCTGATATACTACTCATATGAAAGGTTTCTCCTTAATGTGGTTTTGGTAGATTTACATTATATCAGAAACCTTTCTTTTTATATATTCTTGTCACATATCTATTATCTCACAACAAAAGCTGGAAATCATAGAAATATGACATTTGAGCAGGAAGAAGAATTTTTTGAAGCAGTTTGAGGAACGGGCAAAGAAAGTTGAACTGTTAAGCACAAATGAAATAAAGGAGGCGTATATTGAATCAGTTGGACATAGCATTGGGCATGAGCAGATATACAGAGTTTTGAAAACTATACATGGTTACAGAAAAATTGTGCCTAAGAGCAGACATCCGAAGAAAGCAAGTGATGAAGAAATTGAGCAGTCTATTTGCCGATCTGGTGCAGAAAACAAAAATAGAAAAATCCAGATAAGACAGTAAGATTATTGTTTGAAGACAAAGCAAGTTTTTGGAAGAATTAGCAAAGCTAAGTGCTGCTGGAGTTCAGACCTTTTGCGTTCCTGCCAGTACAGGTATGCTTTTTGGTGCAGTGGAACCTTTAACGGGAAAGATTTTTAGTTATGCCAAACTGCAATACCAATAATATGAGTATTTTTAAAGATTATCTAAAACTTATAGCGAGGATATTATGATTCTGGTCTGTGATGGGGCAGCATGGCACAAATCAAAGAATCTAGAAATTTCAGGAAACATCATAATCAACATATACGCTACATATACCGCAAAAGTGAACCTCATTGAACAAATCTGAAACAAATAAGACAGATGGGGTTTCGGCAATAGATATTCAGGACATTAAAAGCTAGCAGTTGACAGGCTATGTGACACTATAAAATTTTACTTACAGGTGAACTAGTAAAAGCATAACTCTTCGTGAATGGATTTTATTCTATTACTTAAACGGGGTTTAGTAGTAATCATCTCCTCAATTCCTCTCTTTTTATTAATAACCACATTATATTTATATTTTGAAGAAAGAAGTCAAATAATATTAGAAAAATTATGAGACAGCAAAACCTAAAGTTCTACGTCCTTTCATCCTCAAGTTCTTAACTTAAACATCTTTTACATTTTAGTTGATGAGTTACCTCATTTTTCCATGATTCTTCATTCTAGCAATCGTAGCTCTAAAATCCTATTCCACCTCTTACATTCTTACCTTTAGTGTCATATCCTCCATTTACTGTCACTCCGAATCTTGTGTTGTCCAACTCCGATATTCAAGTCAAGTTGCATTTCCTCGTCTATCTTCCTTTCTTTCCTCTTAGTTTCGAGACCAGACCGCAGCTTGTGTATCTTACTCTCTTCCTTCGTTGTTCTTGCTCGCCATCTTGCCTAATTCGTTTTCGCAGGCGGCGACCAATCCCACTGTCAGGTTTGTTCTCACTGCCAGCGGCTGTGACACATATCTGAATTCCATTCCGACTTCCGGCTTAACGAGAAGTAGTCTTGCGTTCCCTTTACTTCAGTCTCATTTCCCCTCCTGTCTTCCCATGATGTCATTGAATCTTCCATGTTCCATCTTCAATGCTCCATATGTGGACGTAAATGTGTTCTTTCCTCATTCTTATGTCGTATCCCAAATCTGTCTTTAATGCCGCTCCATAAGAATAATGAGTCCAGATTTTGCCTGGAATACGTCATCTGTCAGAGTATCTACGTTTCGCTGTCATTGATACCTACAAATACATCTCCGCCAATTGTCCATTGCAATGCTCCATTGTAATCTGTCTTGAGCGACATTGTCTTAAAGATTTCCTGCTTTAAGCTGAGTTTGATTTTTCTCTTGAATGTCCTGTGTCCTTAAATTTAAATCTGTTGAGTTACAGCTCCACTGCACACCATCCATCAGAGTTACCCATCACCAGCTTTTTCGTCTTCGTGAACATAAGCCACGCGTAGGCATTTGCTTGTATAGTCTATGATTCCATGCAGTGTGTCAGTGTTTGGCACTCATCTCTTGCATAAAACACTTTAATCTTGTTGTTCTGCTTGGACCCAGGTTTCTCCAGTCGTCGTTTCGGTATCTGAATTCCTTATCCAATAATGACTTTCCAGTTGCATTGGTTCTTTGTTGAAGATTTCCATACAGGTGTCCCAATCATTTCGTCAGGTGCCTGATAGAATAATATTTCTTCATCCTATACTGTTTAGTTGATCAAATAATGCTTTTTCTCTTGTGCTAATCCTTCAGCTCCATATCTTTGGTCCAGTCCACGTCTGGAAGTTTGTATGTATCTGTGCACTTCCTGGGTGTTGCTTCTTTTCCTGACCCATTGTGTATATGGAACTTTTTGCCAAATATGCATTCTCTGTACTCCTGTTGTCTGATTCTGTGCTATGCTTGCCATCATAGCTCAACGAGTCCTGCATATATATTCCATTTTACTCTGTTGAGGGAATTTATTTAATATCATTTGATTATACGGTGCCAATATCTTGTCATTGTGTTGAGATATTTTGCTTGTCTGTATTTTCTGCTGCTTCTGTTCCTACTATTAGAGTCTGCTTGTGTAATCACGATAGTGATTTAATCCTGTTACCGGGTTTGCACGTCTTTTTCGCGATGTACTCTCCATATACATTCCTATTATTTGATACTTCGCTATCGGTTTGTCTGCTGTTCCACTTGTAGTAGCTAATTTCGGAACTACCGGTTTCCGTTTACTGTTATCGTTGCCTGCGATTGACCCTGCAGTGCGTCCTGGGTACTCCTCCCATTGAAGATTTACCTATCTTTGTCCACCTGGCCTGTCCATGTACCATCTACGAGAACTCATTTCCAGTTATAGCTACAATGTTCCATAGTTTTTATAGTACCTATGGATTTGCTCCTGCCGGTTTCCTTTTTGTTATTATTTCCTCCTTTGCATTTGTTGCATCTATATTTGTGTGCGTTATTAGATAATTCAAGAACCGTTTCTTGCAACTATTCCTGTTACGTTCTTCAATCCGCTTCCGTTTGATTGAATTGTTCCATTGTTATTCCTTTTGCTCCGTTATCCAAGTACATTCCTGTTAGTGTTACTTGCATTAAGATTTATAGTTCCGTTATTTGTGCTAGCATGTTCCGCATGTAGCCGTACATTTCTACTGTACTCACCATTTACATTAATTACTCCACCGGATACATCTATAATTTTCCTGCCTTATATCACAGAAGATTGCTTCTCCATATCCTGCTGCCGCACCTGTTGCATGTTGATGATTTAGACACATTAGGATCACTTGCTTTATCGAGATCACGTACTACTGTTATATTTGCATGGTTTCTTTGCTGACTCACTCCGTCTATACTGTATATTCCTACATTACCCAATCCTGTTCCAGAAGTTCACTATCAGCATGGATTTTCTGTTGTCCCTGCTCCATACAATCCGTCAGTTTACGCTCTCCGTTTTGATGTCAACGGTGTATAGTTTTCTATTCTTCCACTTGCATCCACTAGAGTAAATATACGCAGAATCACATTTCTAAATTTTTGGTTTACGTTTCTGTATGAATATATTGTATTTCCTGTTCCTTCATTTATGAAACCAAATGAAGTATCTCCTATTGTGGGCTGTTCCATTTGCAGTTCCGGAACTTCTAATGTTACAAAGTTTGTCCGCTTCCGTTTAGCCATATGCTGCTGTAGCAACTTTCCAGTACCAACTGCTATTGTGGCCTCCAGACAGATTTACATTTCCTCCTCACTGAAGATTCCTGTTCCTGCATCTCCTACAGTTATTGAGCACTCCTGTGTGATCCACTGCATGTCCATATATTCCCTACGATTTTCCTCCTGCACCTGAGTTATATTTTCCGCTGTTTGTTATTTTGTCCAGTTCCTTGAGTAAAGCCTATACCTACACCCGATTTTGTTGCATCTATAGGATTATTTAATGTTATATTTCCACCAACATTTTCTATTTTCTGTTCCGTTTGTTGTGATTCCGCTTAACCTTTATCTCCTGTGATATCTGCGCTGTGTTTTGTAGGTTTCCACGCACATTGTTAGCATATATTCCTCACTAATCCGCCTGTTGTTCCTACTGTTATCTAATAATTTTATATTTGTTCCATTTATTATATTAGAAGTTGCTGCTCCTTCATAGGAATAATCCAACTCCTGTTCCTGTATTTGAACCGCTGTGTTTTAATTCAAAGAGTTTTTGGGTGCCAATACATCACTTCAGATTTTCTTTCAAATATTCCTAGTTTCCGTTTTCTTTCTCACTTCTGTTCCGTAATCGCTGTTTATAGTTACAGGAGTAGTTTTCAGCATACACTACCTATTCCATCTTTACCTACAATAAACTACTTATCTGAGCTTCCTGTTCCTGTAAGAGTTAAAGATGTCTTTTTAGAAACTATTCCTACGCACGTATCTCCAGTCATAACTATTATTTTCCATTATTAGCTATACTTCCATTTGCTGCTGTTAATGTTGTTTCCCCTAGAAACTCCACCTCACTTACATTTAATTCTCCATATAGACTCTACTGAATTATTTTCCGCTTGCATTGTTACAGTTCCATTATTTATTATATCAACTGTTTTTCTATTTCTAATGCACCAGTACTGATTAATTTATCTGTTCCATAAGTTTGTAGACCTGTACCTAATGATCGTAAATGCTGCCATTTCCAAACACCCTTATTAGATGTTGATATATTTCCATCATTTTTCGTATGTAACTTCCGTTTAAACTCCATGAGCTCCTATACCTTCGCTCACATTGATATCACTATTGTTGTTTATTTGTCCATAACTTATATTAAGTCTATTGTTTCCCTTTGTCAAACTTCCACCTGTTATATTTACAGTTCCGTTATTTATATATTGTGTTTTGCTATGACCCTCTGCATCAGTATTCGCTGTCATCTGACAGCGCCATTGCGAAGACCTTTTCCTGCTGTTGAACTTGCTAGTTTTTCCAGTTATCAGCCAACTACTTCTCTTGATAATCCTACATTTTAAATGCATCTGTTGGACTGTCAAGGTCAATATCTGAATCTATAATAAAGTTTCCATTTATATAGTACGTCTTATATGAATGTCCGTGATCATTAAAACTGCTTACTTTCATATCTGTTTGTATTACCAGATCCTATAGGAACTCCTGTCCAAGTTATTTGTTCATTTCCAATCATTTAGAACTTAGATAACTTTATCTCTCTGTGAGCTACATCAACATTACTCATTCCATTATATTTTGCAGTAGTTCCAGTGCTGCCACATAGTCCGCTATCTGGTTCAGGCATCAATATTCCACTTCCTATATTTAATTCGGGTGAACATCCTCCTGTAAAGTTTATGTGAGAGTTGCGTCTGCATTAAACGGTGTTGAAGATTCATGATCCACCTACTCCGTTAGCATCTACCTGATTATCTTCATGAGTTATTGTTTCCACCCTTTATATTCTATATTTCCTCCGTTTAAAAGCTGCCAATGCTCCTACTACCTGTTCTTATTGGCGCTTCCTGCTCTTTGTACTGTCAACAACTACTTTTGCTCTGCTCCTGTTGCAATAACTCCTCTTCCGTGTACATCATGTTCTTTTATATTAACTGTACTATTTGCTGAAAGCATAAAGCTCCTATATTTGTATATAAAGTAGAGGTTTTGTTGCTGCATCAGTTGCTGCCCATGAATCTTTTGCAGTTATTTTTCCAGTAGCGTTTACTTCACCCGTATTATGTGCTATAGAGGCAACTATAGATCCGTGTCCATTTGCAGTTACATCTTTTTAGCATTAACGATACCTTCATTATCTCCGATTAATGCAACTGATGATTCATTTGTTTGTTGCCGGCGTGTCTAATTTGGCTCTTCCTGACAGCATATTACAGGTTGGAACAAGTTAATTTCACTACCTTTTCCATTAAGGTTGCCAGCTCCTCCTGGCATGTTCTGAGTGAGACCATGTTCCTGTTGACATAAGCTACTCAACTGTTCCTGTTGCAGCTTGGTTTTGCTGTAACCATCATATGAACATTGATAGTGAGCTGCTGAGATCTTTTATTTTCAGTAGAAGAAGGTGTAACTGCTTTATATGCTTCACGACCTAGATTTTATCCTGCCTTATCTGTGTTAGCTACATCTATTACTGAACCATTATCAGCAGCAAACATAATACTATTGGTTGCATGTTTACCAAAACCGGAATTTCTGCTTTTGGCAACTTCTAAATTATGTATTTTTATCTGTATCATAATCAGGATGTCCATTTGAGTGTTGGTACAGTTTTGACTTTACAGCAAAGACATAAGCCAGTCCTGCTGCTTCTATCTGCTGCATCCGAGGGTGCTCCTAAATCTTGACTTGGAACTATTCCTTCTCTTTTTGAGCCTGATCTTGAATATACTCCAACATTTCCCATTAGATGCAGAATTTTCTCCGCTTTCATTTCCAACTTCTATTTCTGCCTTGATAAATACCTGTTACTTTCGTTTTCACGCTATCAATAAGCAGGTAGGTTTTTGACCCAGAATCAGAGAGTAGAGTCCCTCCGGTAATACAAGTTACTGTATCTAATTTTCAAAATAATCCACCATTCAGAATTTCCATCAACATTAATTTTACCTGATGTTCCTAGTTTTATACTCAGGTCATAGCTGTGTTCGGATTAACTTTGTTACATCTCCGCTTCCTTTAAGATTTTCCCAGTTCGGTGAATAACCTATTCAAGATAAACTAAGTTACCGTTTTCCTTTTTACATCATAATCTCCGCTATTGTCCAACAAACGAACCTTGAACACCCATTATACTGTAAGTATAGTTATTATCGGCATTATTTATGCTTACTTTTTGAATCTCCTGAGATACTCTCCTCTTTGATTATACGAATGATAGTCATTATTATTAACTTTCCATTGCATAATATATTTGCCGAAATCCACACACACTATTGTAACTATTTTTCAATATTTACTTTTGAACTATTTATAGTTACCTTACCGTCATGCCATGTTTCCCTGCAATAAATGTTGCATAACCGTGTAATGTAGCTTATACATTTGTTATATCTCCATCCCAAACTGCATGTACTGCTGAAGTTCCTTTAGGAGTTCATGTAGGGGTCTCCTACAACATCTATGCATAATGTCCACTTTATACCTGTTGGAGCACTTCTATCCACTGCATTTTGCATAAAATACATTTGGTATTCTTCGACTATTATCTATTTCTACTGCTCCTCCTACAATCTTTGAAGCTGGTGCCCAACTGAAGCTTCAAACCGTACCTGTAGCAGATTTCATCCTGACCAAAAATGTTTATTTCTTTGTCCATCTTCGGTCTTTAGCGGGATGACTCAGTACCCTGGATGCGCATTTCAGTAACAGTATGACCATCAAAAGTGCTGTTGAACTGTTGGATTAAGAACTATATTCGTGTGTGTTTATTACGAGTACGCTTACAGCCTCCGAGCTTTTATATCCAATAGAAAGGCGGTATCGGTCCAGTACATTCTAACGCTTCCATAATTGGTGCGATAACTGATACTGTCAGCGCTGCTATCGGGATCTCTTTGTACATTTTTCGAGTCGTAGTGAGTGCTTCCCACGTTCAATGCTACCTAAAGGTTCAGATTTTGGTGTACTCTCGCTATACGCATCGCTTTGTCTTAATCCTTTTCTTGCGTCGACGATGCCAGACATAAGTTTGTCGGTCGAGTAAAGTTTTACGATAATTAGGACTTAAGGTGATGCATATATCTTTCAAAAGCATTTGTACTTCTCTCAGAGACCTTCATGAGATATTTTTCCACGCTTTTGTCTCCTCTCTTCCTTTTGCTATGTTCTCCTACCAATCACTGTAAAACAGTTTATCCCCAAACTGCCAAAGAACTCAAAGAGATTTTGCAACAACGATCCCCTTGTTCCGTGCTGGATAAGTTCAAGATTTGTATTTTTCAAGTAATTTGTCGTTTTACTCATCCGTGCTGCTTTGACTTGCTGATGTATTGTCTTAATTGATGTATGAAATTTCCTGCTTTTGACTTGCAATGCCCTGTATTTGCCAGAAGCAGAACAGACAGATTCCTGATACAGAAAAGAATTCAGTAAACTAAAATGTTATTAACAGACCTTCATATAATGCACATCTTTACGTCTTTTGCATGAGGCTCGCGAAATCACTGCTTTATTTTCTGATGTTATTTGTCATTTTAATACACTCTAACCCAGCGAAAATTTTTCCTTGATAATAGGGTTTTGATTCCTAAAATTATTCCCTTTTATATGATTGATATAAAACATAATATTTCAAAATATAATACATTGCATCAAACTATATATTCAATATTTCGTATAATCTTAAAAACAATTTTGAATAAGTGATTTTAGTGAGTTTAAAATGTTTTTATTATATTATTTGTTTTAATATCCTCCCTCATTTAACATTTTTAAAACTATCTAAACATATTCAAAGTAAATTTAACGCTAAACAAAACAGCTATATATAATAAAATGCTTAATTGTTTCTCATAGATAAAGGCTAGGTACATTTTAAAAATATAATTTTATAAAAATAATAAGATTTTGGTAAAATCTATTTAGTGAGAAGCGAACTGCTACTAATCAAATCCAGGACTTAACATAATTTTTCGAGTTCAGCTTCAAAGGATTTCCACATAACTTTGTTACATTACTATTTTACCAATTTTCAAAAGTCAATTATATTAAATTATTTTCTGTGTTTTGTTTGTGTTTTATCAGAAAAATTAAAAATATAATAAAAATACAAGAAAATTTCTTGAAATATTTAAAATTTATTTTAAATTAGATTTATCTAAATATTTTCGTAAAAAGTTACTTTTCCCAGACTCTATCATTTAGTCAATTTTTGTTTGCAAGCTGACCAGCCTTCCTCTGTAACTTCCTAATGGACAATTATTATTCAATATTCACTTCCGTAGCATTTCGCAACTTCATTTCCTAACGCCACATTAAAGCTACAATCGCTCACTTCCAATTGGCTTTCATCAGGCTCGCTTGTAGTTATTTTTGTAGCCACATTCAGGAATTGCAATCATTTTGCAAAAACATTATCCAGATGGTAGCTTTGTCCAACGCTGTATTTCGTAAGAAAGTCCAGCAACAAATGGTACAAACAGTATTCTTGTCACTAATTTATAAAGAAGCATCGTAAAATGTCCAGTTGGAACTTTAAAAACAAGTCAACTGTTGAAAATACTAAAATACTTATAAACATTACAAGTAAAAGAAAAGCTTGTACCACATCTTGGATGAAATCTTGTACATTCTTTTTGCATTTTTGGTGTTAATTCCTTTTCCATTTCGTAATTCATAATACTTTTATGTTCTGCTCCATGGTATTCAAAAACTCGCTGTATATCTTTTCACGAAATTCGTAAATATACCCCAAGAAAAGTATCAATTTTTATAACAGCCTCAACAATATTGGCCTTTTAAAACATTGTCTTTAAAGAAAAAGCCTCCAACAGCAGACGGCAACCACATAAACACCGCTATCCCTAACAAAACCGATGTCATAACAGTAAAACCAACCTGTTTATCCGTCAATTTCTCCTCTTCAGTCCAGCCTGATTTGACGCAAAAATAAAGCTCCTTCGTCCCAACGACCATTGCATCGATAAGTGCTATAACTCCCCTAACGAAAAGGTACTTTTAACCATTTTATTATTTTTCTCAGTAAGCGTTATTTTTATAAACAATACTCCATCCTGCTTACGAACCGCTGTTCTGCAATCGCTTTAGGTCCTCTCATCATAACCCTTCTACAACATGCCTGTCCTCCAACAGTCACTCTTTTTATCTTCCATTTTACCTACTCTTTAATATCTTCTATTTTTATAAATTTCTTCTTAATTTTGTAATTAATATTTTATTCCTGTCAATTACTAGCTCTATATATACGTTTTAGTGATTTAGTAATGTGTTCAGCCTTATATTTACTACTCCTTTTATTTTAGCAATATCTGAGGCTGTTGACATCAAAGATTGAACTGAACGTTTGAAAATTCCTTTACAAAGAATTTCTCTGTCCTTTTTGCTTATTTTTGTTTGTATTTGCTCAAAAGTCTAACTACGTGGCTCTATCTTCTCATCGAGATTTATGATATTTGTATCAAATCCAGTAAACACACGATTTTTCGTCATCCAGCAATTCCTCTTTCGTTAAGATTTTTACTCTTAAACCAATTTTTCTGCTGTTTCCTCCTTATTTTATAGTCCTTTATAAGAGCATCAAAACTTTCATTTTGTTAACATTATTTCTTCATACTGAATTTTTTATAAGCCGTCCTTCACTTCCAAGCTCCGCCATGTATTCAATCAATTCTTCCGACATTCGAAAAAGCAGTCCATACATTCTAACACACTCTACAATATCGTAAAGCGTTACCATGTTGTCAAACTCCAAAGATATTGACAAGTAACGTGATTTTTCTTAATCGCAATGGAATATTTTTCAAAGAGCTGGGTATTGCCTGTGAAGATTTTGTCAACCAAATCTCAATTTCATTTAGTAAATATCTAAATTTACCATAATACTACTGTTATTTATTTCTTCTTTCAGAAAACTGCAACAACTAAATTTTCCTTTGTTGAGCGATTCTATGTGCTGCCTGATGTCTTGTTCCACTTTTTCATCTGTTTCTATGGAATAATTTGGCTGTAACTGGATATTTGCTCCATAAATTGTTTTTATATCCTCTGACAGAAATAATCCCACCATCCATTTTGGACAATTCATAAACTTTTTGTGGCGAATATACTGTGTTAGCTCAAATCCGCCTCCCATCACATCTTTCAGATCACTTAGGATTTTCCCAATACAATCAATGCTCCCAGCTTTGCTTTCCTGAATCTTGTCTACTGCTTCTCTCAAAGCTGTTCCCGGTGCTACCCTCTCAAATATATGCTCCAATATTTTCTTCTTGTTCACTGCCTATCATCTCTTATCCTTTCGCCCATGCTCCGTTTGGCTTACTCTTACCCTCTCGACAAGTTCACTTATATTGCTTATATAATTAAGTTTTATTTTTTGTTTTCTCCTTTCTCAAAAGTCAGCCTGATGGCTTTTTGGTAGATACACTCCTCACAAATCCCTAGTTTTCTCAGCTCATTTCACTCTATTTTTGATAAAATGAAACCTTTCTTACCTCTCCTCTCAGATCCCTAATCTCACCAATAGCCGCATATTTTCTGGCTTATCAGCATACCTTTTATGGAAGATAAAAAGCGAAAAACCACAGCTAAATCAGAACTTCTATCGTTCAAGTCAATTCCACCTGGAATATTTATATAAATATCTTTTTGAGTTTACATCCACCTTTCAAGGAACGTGACAGCACCGCACTCAATATCTCTACACGAGTTTTGTCATACCCCTCAACTGTTCTTCTAGGCATCCCAAAATTTGGTGTTCCTAACGACTGCACTTCAAAATAAGATACACGGCTTCCTTCAATTGGTGTTTAATAATGCTTCCAATATTTTTCTCATCTCTATCGCTTATAAAAAATTCAGACGAGTTTTTACTTCACATAATTCCGTTTTCCTTTCATATCAAAATCGAAATTTCATTTGTAGATACCGTAACGGTCTTTATTGAACGGATAATTCTGTAACAGTAATTGTTTCTTCCCCTTCAATCTGCAATACGCATCTACCATATGTTCAATAGTTTTTGGTCCCGCTAGTTTTCCATCCTTTGTAACATGTCCCACAATATAAAATGCAATTTCGTAGCAATTTCAATGATTTTAAAGTTGTTTCACGAATTTGAGTTACACTTGGGAATGGAATTAACATTTTTCTGAATAAAAGTGTCTGAATTGAGTCAATTACTACGACTTTGACTTATCTGAAAATTACATTTTCGATTTTTCTATATTTGTATCATTCAAAATATGCAAATTTTCACTTTTTACATTGACACGTTCTGCACGTTGCTTTTTATCTGTCGAGGCGATTCTTCCCAGAAACATAGAAATACATTCCCAATTTTTGCATACTCCTGCGACAATCTGAGAGCAAAAGTTGATTTCCGGTCAGGACTTCCTGTAATAGCTTTGCAACTTCTCCTTTTATAGCCCGCCTCCCAGTACTCTATCAAAATTCCTCAAAATGGAGTTACCATCCGAAAATTCCTTTCTCGATTTCAATATCTGTCATCTTGCTTATCGAAACATCCTTTGATTCTACATTCTAAAACGTACTTTTTATATCAATCTCCTCTTCAAATGTTCACAGATCACAGTTAGGACATTTTCCAAGCCATTTTAGTGAATATATCCATCTGAACATATATGTTTTGTTTTCTCCTACAGCCATTTTGAGTTCCCCTTTTTATCTACATTTCTATCTACTCAAATTAACAAAATTATGTCCTTTTTATTAACTGTGAAACTATGCATTAGTTATAGTGTTTTCAGTTCTTTCAACCTTTTCTCAATCAAACGTTGTTCTACATTCTTCGTCACAGCAAATTTCACCTTATTTAAATAGCCACTTCCTTTTACAAGGACTAAACGAACTTAAATACAGATATTCTCTGAAGCTGTCAAAAATATTGTTTCAAATTCACTTTTTGCAAAGTGTTTTGATGTCAAACGTAAACTGTACTCGGCATCATAGTCTGACAATGCTCGTAATCCTCTTATCAGAATATTTACCTTTCTCTTTGCACATAAAATCCATCTAACAATCCACTTAAAATTTTTATTTCAGCATTAATGTCTCTCTTTTTCAAGATTTCCTCTATCATCTCAACTTTTTCTTCATCAGAAAAAACCAGGCCTTTTGATTTTGTAGAATTTTTAAAAATTCCTATTATTAACTTGTCAAATAAATGCGAAGAACGTTTTATAATATCAATATGCCCTTCGTTATTGGATCAAAACTTCCTGGATATAACGCTACTTTTTCTCATCCTGTTCTCCTATTTTTGATTGCATTTGTTTTACTTTTCTGATAATCTTGCGAGAGCTTCTCTTGCAGCATGTTTTTCATAGCTTCTTTTTACTTTTTCCCCAGTTCCTATACCATGAATTTTTATCATTCCAGCTTACAGACATTTCAAAAACTTTTGTCATGATCAGGTCCACTAGCTAAAGTGAACTTTTATATTCTGGCATTTTTCTGTACTTTTTCCTTGAACAAATTCACTGCAAAACTGTCTTATAGTCACTGTTCCTTCTATTTCTTCAAGTTTGTTTATTTTTCCAAGCAGTAATTTTAATGCTACATATTTTTCGCAGTATAATAATCATGAATCTTTAAAAATCGCACTCAATCAAAGCCTCAAAGCATCACCTAGAATAGATCTTCTGTGTCTACCGCCAGACATAATTTCGCCATTGCTCAAAGTACAAATACTCTCCTAGCTCAAGTATCACTCGCAATAGTAGAAAATACAGGTTCACTTATAATCTGGCTTTTAAGCTTTGCTAAGTTCTCCTTCTGTCTTTTTTCTATAAAGTTCTATAAATATACTCCGTTGTTATAAGATTTCAGAACTCGCATCTCCTAGAAAATTCAGCTTTTCATTGTTAAATCTTCTATCCTTCTCCGTTTCATTGGAATACGATCTATGTGTCAACGCCTCTTCCAAATACTCCTCATTTTTAAATTCGTATCCTATTTTTCTTTCATTAATTCATCAGCATCTATTCCCTTTATTTCCATCACATCTCACCTCCTTTTATTTTCTACTATTCTATCTTATTTTTATTGCTTTAATCAAGGGAAAATCAATGATTTATTCTCCCTTAGTTATTTCAAAATATTTTTATTATTTATATTTTCTAAATGCTAGAAACAGCATTGTTCCACCAAATCCTAGTGAGCTTGACATTCCTACTTCATATATCTCTTTTAACAGGTTTATTTGGTACATAATCTAAGTCACATAATGGATCTGGATTTCTCATAATTTATTAGTTGGAGGCATAATTCCTTCTGAAATCGCAAGTGCCAAGAATGCTGCGCTTCAATTCCACCTGCTCCACCTAATAAATGTCCTAGTCGCACCTTTTTGTAGAACTTTACAAGTTTTTGTAGCATGTTCTCCAAATGCTGTTTTTATTGCCTGAGTTTTCATTTTTATCATTTGCAGGTGTAGATGTTCCATGCGCATTAATGTATCCAACTTCTCTGGTTTTGATATTTCCCTTGCTCTAAAGCCATTTAAAAAGCTCTTGCGCGACTCCTTCTCCACCGTCAGATGGCGCTGTCATCTCTGAAAAGCATCTCCTGTTTCTCCATATCCAACAACTTCTGCATAAATTTTTGCCCCACGTTTTTAGCGTGTTCAATTCTTCCATCAGCACTCCAGCACCTTCCCCAAGTACAAATCCATCTCTATCCGCGTGTAAATGGACGTGATGCGGTTTTAGGATCGGATTAGTTGACAATGCTTTCAAGTTTGCAAATCCTGCTATTCCCGATAGAGTTACAGTTGCTTCTGTCCCTCCAGCTACCATTGCATCAGCCTTTCTAACAAGATTGCTCTGAAAAGCATCTCCAATTGAAGTTTGTTCCTGAGAGCACAAGCTGTAACAACAGTCTTATTAGGGACCTTTTGCTACAATATAAATTGAGTATTTCCAGCCATATTCAAAGATTTGTCGCTGGGATATAAAATGGCGATACTCTTTTGTAGGCACTTCTTGGTAACAAGCTTTTTCACTTCCTGCTCAATTACATCAGCCCACCTATCCCTGAACCGATAATCACTCCAATTCTATCAGCATTTTTCTTCTAGTAATTTTCAAGTTTAGCATCTTCCAACGCTTCTTTAGAAGCCAGCAATCGCAAATTGCGAAAAATCTAGCTATCAATTCTTTCAATAGTAATTTTCAGGCTCAAAAGTCCTTTTCACTTCCGCTGCAATATGCACTGAATGTCCAGTGTCAAACTGCTAATCTTATCAATTCCACATTCTCAGCCAACAAATTTTTCCAAGCCTTATCTTTTCCAGTTCCCAACGGAGTTACAGTCCTATTCCTGTAATAACTTACTCTTCTCATTGATACACCCTCTCATCTTTTATATTTTTAAATATATTTAATTTGTTGAGATAATATTTTAATTTTTCTCTTATATTATTTATTTTAAAGCAGAGGTATCAAACGCCATACCTCTGCACTCCCGCTTTTCATACTTTTCTTATAAAGAAAAATAGAACTCGCTTTTTGAACATAGATTATTTTTAATTTAAATAACTGTCCAATTTAAAAATTTACTGCAGCTCAAACAACTATTTTCTTCTAACGAAATTTTGCTTATTATTGTTTTAGTTAAATTAACTGTTTTAATTAAACTAAAATGTCGTGATTTTTGTAAATAAAATGCTGACATTTATGTTTGCATAACGATAGTAAATTCATCTGATAGAGATTAAAATTCGACTCTGTATTTGCGAAAGTAGAGCGTGTTTCATTTAGAACTGAGCTTAGATACTGGGTTTGCAAAGGGGATAGCGACTGTTCCCTTTGCTAAAGACATAAATATTATAAAAAGTATTTATTAATAGTAATCTTGTTTTTATAAAAATTACAAAACAACTACTTATTTATTTTATTATTTTTAAATAACAACTTTTTACAATAAGATTATTTTAACATTTTCATCAATAAAAAGGGGGAAAGTCCCCAAAAGTTTTATCTATTTATTTTAGATTCTGATGTATTCAATTACATCTTTAACTGTTTTTAATTTTTTGTGCATCTTCATCAGGAATTCTCAATGTCAAATTATTCTTCAAAAAGCCATGATTAATTCAACTGTATCTAACGAATCTGCTCTAAATCATCAACAAAGATGCATCTTCTGTTACTTGATCTTCATCTACTCCTAATTGATCTACTACTATTGATTTAATTTTATCTAGCATTATAATGCCACCTCCATATTAATTTTCTAGAATTATTATACCAAATGAATGTAAAAATGCAACTAAAATTTATTAATAATAATGTAAATTTTTAACTTTTAACTAAGTAATTCCATTAATTCCTTATCACTCATTTCAAACAGGACTTTCTCTCATCTTTTACTTTTCTAGTAGATTCTCAGCTTAATTGACGTTTACTTTTTCCTGTATTTTTATAATTTTTCCTCAATTGTACCTTCTGTCACGAGTTTATAACTTGACTTTTTCTGTCCAATTCTATATGCTCTGTCACATGCTTGATTTCTCACAGCAATATTCCACCATGGATCATAATGGATTACAACGTCAGCTCCAACAAGGTTTTAATCCTGTTCCACCTGCTTTTTAGACGAAATCAGAGACCAGCTTGTCTTTTGTCCAGCGTTAAATCTGTACAAATCTCAACTCTTTCCTTAGACTTTACACTTTCCATCAATATAAAATATCTCAATCTATACTTTTTCAAGCTCTTGTTCAATTTCCTCAAAGTACCTACAAATTGAGAAAAATCAATGAGTCTATGCCCATTTTCCATTAATATCTGGCAGTAAAGTCCCGCAGTACTTCTATCTTTTGCTACCTCACCTTTATAGTCTTGCTTGAAATAAAGTTGACGAATTACATATTTGACTAAGTTTTGTCAATATATGCCAGTATTTTCATCTCATTGTTGTCAGTTTTTTGTTGAATTTTCTTCACTTTTCACTCTTGTATGCTTAATATAGGACATATATAGCTGCTTTTTGCTCCTTGCTCAAATGTTACAACCATATTTGATTCAATCTTGTCTGGCAATTCAGTCAGCACTTCTTTTTGTTCTTCTTAACAAAATGGAGCTATGATTTCATGCAAGATTATGTATTTTAGAAGAATTTGGATTTATAATAGCTTCCTTTATAAGTTTTTAAATTTTGTCAAATTATCGAGATAACTAAAGGTATTACAAAAATCAAAAATTGACCATAATTCTAAAATATTGTTTTCAACTGGCGTTCCTAGTCAATGCAAAATTTAACTTTTACTATTGATTTTCATAACAGCTTTCTTTTATTTGAGATGTCGTTGTTTCTTTATATTTTGAGCCCTCATCTAGCACTACTACATCAAAACTCTCTGTTTTTATATTCTCTCAATATCATTTCTCAAAAGCCTGATAAGTTGTTATCATAAATCCTTTTGATTTTTCTTGAAATAATTTCTTTTCTTTGAGACTGCCGTTCCTTCAATTAGAGTTGGACTTATCCCTGTAAACTTGATAATCTCTTCCTTCCAGTGTATAGCAATGAACTTGCACAATAATCAAATGCCGAAAAATCTCTATTTTCCTGATAAATCTCATTTAACAAGGAAATTGTCTGTAAAGTCTTTCACCAAGACCCCATATCATCGGCTAAAACTCCACCAAATCCAATATCATACATATTTTTCAGCCAGTTAAAATCCTAATTTTCTGATATGGAAATAATTTTACATTTATATTATGTGGCTCAATTTCCTGCCGATTTTTATTTTATGGAACAAATCCTTTAAATTCATCCATTTTTACAAGTTCTTCCTGAATATTTTTGAAACTTGAGCAAGCTGCAATGCCTTTTATTTTTAGAAATTTTATTTTCTCCTACTTTCAGATTAGAAATAGAATCTGTAATTCCAACCAATTCCTCAATACTTTTGTTGGCAATTTTTACAAGCTCTCCACTTGAAAGCGTTATGTATTTTTGATTCATTTTTAATTGCTTCCATCACAATTTCCACATCTTCAGTCTTTATTCCCTCAATATCAAAACTGATATTCAAGAAATTATGCTCCACTTTTCTTTTGTTCAATATGAGACATCTATATTTCTGTGCATTTTTATTTTATTATCTAAATGAATTTTTACCTTGTTTTGAATACTTTTTATCAATATATTCTAAAATCTTTCCCTCAGACCTTCATAATTTACATTATAAATGCCTTCTCGTCAATTCTATATTTGCAACAAAGAATAACTTTCTCACAAGTTTTTCTCAGTTCCTCTGACATAAATGTGCATTTTTCTTGGAATAAAATATTTTTCCATTTTTCTTTATGTACAAATAGTATTTGACAGAGTTAACCTTCACTACTTCCTTTTTCACTCAGTTTCTGAAACAAAAATATCAATATTTCCATCTTCTTCAATATATTCAGCAACATTAATCATTCTCATATCTCAAAAACTGCCTCCCAGCTTCTGATTTATCCTCAAACGAAAGCTGATTAAACAGATCTGTATCTAAAGAATCAAATTTTCCCCAAAAATCTTTTTCCTCATTTCGCATCCATCTTAAAAGACTTTCGCTGTATCGTTTTGAAAAAGTGATAAAATGGACTATTTTTCGAGATTCTTTCTATATTTCTCATCATAATTTTTGCCATTTTCAGATTACAAATAAAAGGCTCATAACGTACTCATTATCTGCTTTTGCCTCCCAAACAGAAATAGAGCTTTTTCCTTTTTCCATAGCTACTAAGCAGTCTATTTAAAAGCATTTCATATACTTTCTAGCCTTTTTTATCTTAATTCCGCTATCAATAACGCTTTGAATCTTCTTTGCTGTATTCGTAAATTGCATTGATTATTTTATTTGTTTCATTGATCAGTTCTTGGGCTGTAAGTAATTTTGGAAGTAACTTCATATTCTCTGTCTTTTCACAACAGCTCTCGATAAACTTCAAAATATCTTTTCACATAGTAAGTTTTTCTTTAGTCCTGTCTTTAGTCTGTAAAATATAGTCCTGGCATTATTTTTCCTGATTATAGTCATATCCATATTTATAGTCGCTATAACTTCCTTCATCAATTTCTGCTTTCAGTCGCATTTCTGCTGTTCTTCAGCTCCACGATATTTTCGATTTTCTCAAATAAGATTATAGATTTCATTGATGTAGAAACACTCAACATTTTCACTATTTCTTCATTTATTTTCTCGTCTATTCTGAAAATCTATCTCACTTTTTCACTCATCTTTTACAGCTATTTTCAAATATCTGCTTTCAATAGTTTCAAATTTAATCTTCCAAATTTTTATATCAAAATTCTGTCAAATTCTCATTTTTGAATATTTTCATTCTTTCAAAAGGTTTTCAGCTGATTTTATCTAATTTTTGTATTTTCAGCTTTTTAGTTTGTGCTTCTGTCGTGATTTATATCATTTCTGAAATTTTGTCACAGTAGCTCAGTTCTATATATTTTGCTCTTTTTCCTTTAATTTTAGCTAATATTGTCTTCCTCAAAATCATCTTCAAACATCATTTCAATATCATCAGTCCCAATAACTTTTTGAAATTTTTCTGAATGATCCGCCATCATCCCCAAAGTTACAACGTGTTTACAACAATTTTTCTTATTAGTTCTTAAAAACATGCAATCACAGATTTGCTTCGATAAATTCCTCTCTCTGTTCTCACCGTAATTGATGTCTTACAAAGGCTACGTTTTTCCTTGTACTCACCTTCCACCGTTATAAAATTTCCATCGGCGAAAAAGTGCAGTTATATTCCCCAAACTCTTATTATAATATTCCTCTCCGATTACGAAAATACTTGGTGTTATCTGTTTTTAATTCTAACGAAATACTATTCTGTCTCATTTCTCTGCTTTCATTTTACATTTCAACTTTCCTCTTTACAATTCCCCAATAGATTCCGTTATTCTATCAAAAATAATGACATAATAAACTATTCAGATTTTAAAATCTAAATTTAAATAGATTTCATCATTATTATTGCATCTTCATTATTCCCATAATAATTTTTCCTTACAGAAATTTCTTTAAATCCACTTTTTATAAGTTTTAGTGCTTTTCATTATTTCTCATTAACTTCCAGCAAAATTTATTTCTCCTGAAAAATGTATATTTTATTCTGAATTTTTCTATTATATCTTAATCAGATTTTCATACTTTCTAATTAATATTTGCACCCAAAACCTTGTCCTTGATATTCTTTTTATTACAATCCTCAAAAATATCTATGCTCTCTATTGTACCATAAAAGTCGACATATCCCAACATATTTTTCTCAAATTTTTTCATTTTTACCAAAATCCGTTTTTCTTTTTGACTTTTTCAAAAATTTTATTTTTATCTTCTTTTTAATTTTTCTATAAAAATATTTTCTCTCAGTAAAATTAAATAGCAGTATATCTCATACTGCTCACTTAACTATCATTTCAGAAAAATATTTATCTTCAACTTTATTTTAAAGCTCTCCATTATGAATTTTAACCAATTCACTCGACAATACTTTTCCATTTTATTCTCCATTTTTATTTACCTTTATCAAACTCTTCTTTAATTATTAAAATAAAATACACTTATATATGTAAATGCTCTTAAATTATAATAGCCCAATTCTAGTCAATGCCAGCCCATCTTACAAGCAATTCACCTTTAATTCTTGGCTCTGCTACAAAGCCCAAAAGTATCTTGTGTCTATGACTGTTTTGAAGTGTTATCTCCCATAGCCATATAATAATTAGTATCAAGTGTTATAGTTTTCTCCATTTAACAACTCTCTTAAACAATTCATCATCATACTTAAAGTCCATAATTGGCATAACCATTTCATCTCTACCTTCAACTTTTAAAAGTAAACGTATAGTATGTATTTGTCAGTACATTATCGAGGTTAGCTTTATATCATCATCACTTTCCAATTATATCTTGAAAATTCTTATCTGTCTTTTTATTAAATCCAAAAACTCTTTTACCACTCAGATTGTATCCTTTTCCATCATAGTAGCTTTCCCAGTCTACTTTTGACCAATTTAAAGTATTATCTTTGTCTTTGTCATTTTTCTAAATACTTTTATCAATTGCAACAATTTTATCTATTTTACTTTATCACCCTTTTTAGGAATATAAATTTTAGTATTCATAAGAAGTCCTTCAGGCAAGTATAATTTTGAGGTGCTACTCTTTTTCTACTTTCTGATTTCCTGTCCATTTATTATCATATAGCTCCACCAAATTCTTTAACTTGACGTTCCTGGAATTCTTTCATCTTTTGCTTCCTTCAAGTTTGTCAGATCATCGCCAGTATATTCAATTTTGGTTCGCTGTCAAGATTGTGATTCTAAATTCTGTTAATACTCATTTTCCCTTTTACGCAATTTGTAAAAGTATCTCCGGCTGCTCAACTATTCTTTTGTAAACATCAGTTTATTTTTCCATCGGTTCTTTAAACATCAATTATATGTCCAACTTTAGGGTGTGAAAATGATATTTAACCACATTTGTAAAAACCTCTATCTTGAATCTAATTGTAGGTTCCATTGAACCTGTAGGAATTACATAATTTCCATATATAAAACATTTGTATCAGTCCCACTAAAATAATTGCAACTAAAAGCATTATCAATTCTTGAAATTGCTTTCCCAATTGTACTTCTTTTTCTTTCTTCTCTTTTGAATTCTTCTCTTCTACTGTAATATTTTTCACTTTGGAAATATTTTAAAATTCTTCTGTGCTTTCATTCTTTACTTTTGCCTCAGTCAATATATTCTCCATTTTATTTCCATCACAGCTTCCTTCTAGAATCATTTGTTCGTCAATCTCTTTGGTAAATCTTTAAAACAAATAAATAAGAATCAATGAAATTACAACATTTATTCCCAAATAAATATGAAAATTTATATCCATCATCTAAAACATTACATCTACTCAAAAACAACATTACAAGATTAAGATATCCATCTCATGTTGTCTTCTTAGAGACATAAATTATTAAATTTATAATAAACACTCCAGAATTTCAAACTTTTATAAAAATATCAGAATCTGACGTTTTATCAACAATCACGAAAAATACTGATGAATAATTAATGCAACTATTGTTAATATATTCCTGCAATAAAACTTCTATCGACTTCTCTCAAGTGAAACTTTCTGCAATATTTCATCTTCTTTAGTTCTTATCCAATGTATGACCTGTTTTTCCTTAAAAAGAAAAATAACAGAAATAACGATTGCAATAAGATAAAATCTCACACAATAACATATTCATAATTTTTCCTCTCCTAAATTTGAAATTTTATAATTTTTAAATTTTTTAGTTTTATAAAATAAAAAGCTAGCATTTTTGCTAGCCTTGAAGCTCACTTTCTAATTTCTTTAATTCTAGCAGCTTTTCCTGATAAGTTTCTTACAGTAGTATAATTTAGATCTTTCTTACTTTACCAATTCTCTTAACTCGATTTCTACTAATGGAGAATTTAAAGGAATGATTCTTTTCTACACCGATTCCTGAAGATACTTTTCTAACTGTGAAGTTTTAGCAACACTTCCACCAGAAACTCTGATAACTACACCTTCAAAAACCTGTATTCTTTCTTTGTTTCCCTTTTTACTTTGTAGTGAACTGCAACTGTATCCCCTGCTTTTAATTGAGGACATCAGCCTTTAAGTAATCTACTAATTCGATTAATTTCTCTTTCAAGAAATTCACTCCCTTCTTTCTAAGACATTCTTTCTATCTATACCAATCTCACCGATTCAAAAACTTTTCTTGCTTATAAATCCTTTTACAAAACTGGTAGCAACAATAAAAGCGGAATATCCTTTTTATTCAATAACTTATTAAGTTTATCACATTTTCCATTAATTTTCAATACAATTATAAAATCAATTTTTAAAATTTTAAAATCATATTCTTTTTCTAAAATACTTTTTTAATCTAAATATTTCAAACTTAAAAATTATAACTCAAATTACTACATTTATTCAATATTTAATTATAAAGTTAAAGTTTTATTTCAATTTTTCAACCCATTCAGCTTCCTTAAATCCAACCAGCACAAAACCCTTTCCTACCAAAAAGTGGTCTTTTTCAATACCATTCCATTGCTTGCAAGCAGTTCAAACTGCTCATCATTCGGACATCTCTGCCAATTTTTCCTTCAAGTTTAGCTCTTTGTAAACATTCCCGCTTGTATTAAAAATCTTTTTAACGGCAATCCGCTTTTTTTATAATATTTTCTTAATATCCTCCTTCGACGGTGTTTCTTCCACAATATGCTTATATTCGTATTCAATTCCATTTTCCTCCAGCCATTTTACAGCCTTTTTACAAGTTGTACGCATCTTGGGTAGCAATATACTTTGTTCATACTTCCTTTTCATAATTTATTAAAATTTAAATTAATTAACAGATTAATATTTATTTTTCCAATATTTCCTTTTATACTTTTTTCACTTTTTATAAATTAGAAATTCTCACAATTCAATATCCTCTCATAATACAAAAACCTGATTCTATTTCCTTGCAAAAATTCAATCTTTTCCCTAATTTCCTCAGATACAAACGGTATTTTTATATCTGACAGAGTTTCTTTTAAAGTTTGTGTTAACTTCACTATTTGCACTTTATATTTATCCAGTTTTTAAATCATTTGCCATTGATTTTATACAATCTTCAAGAGTTCCGATTTCATCAACTAAATTGATATTTTTGGCTTCACTTCCAAGCCACACTCTCCCTTGTGCAATTTTTCAAGTTCCTCATCATTCATTCCTCTGGCTACCATTACATGTTCCTTAAACTCGCTATAAACTTCATTCATATTATGAATTAATTTCTCTTTTGAATCTTCTCTAGTTTTTCAAATGGATTCAGCATATCAAAGCCAGCACCTTTTTCCAAATCCTTCCAAATTAACGTCTAACTTTTTCATTGTTCCTGCAACTTCGGGATACATCATAACAACGCCGATTGAGCCTGTCAAAGTAAAGTTATTTCGCAAATAATTTTTCCCAGTTGTAGCAATGTAATAACCACCACTTGCACAGATATCTCCCATTGAAATATATATTGGCACAATCAATAATTTCTTATATATTTTTCAGAAACTAAAAGCACTTCCACCAGGCGAATTTATTCTTAACACCAATCCCTTTTCCAAATTCTTTTATTTCTTTTTAATTCTTCCAGTTTTTCACATACATTTTCATAAGTAATATTTTTGTTAGGATTTTTCACATCAATAACACCCTTCAAGATTCACTACTGCAATCGTATCTTTTTGCTTTTTCCTCTTTCAACATTCCTATGTATTCTTCAATCGAAACAGTGTCTTCCTCATTTATCCCAATCTCATCATAATCAGCAACACCGTCAATCAATTTATACTCAAAAGCCTTTTTCGTTCAGCAAAATCAAATTTCCACTCAATATTTCATTTTCAACGTCAACCTCTTTTTACTTTTTACCAGTTCCACAAAAATCTTCAAAACTTTATCCTTTATATTTTTAATTGATTTCTTTTTCTCTTCCGACATTCTATTATGGCTATATTTTTCTCCAGCCACCTTGTAATTACCAATATGAAGCATTCATCCTTATCCCAAACTTTTTCCAGAAACGACTTCAAATAAAAATTCCTTATGCAAATATCCCTAAAAATAATAGTTGACTGCCTTGTATCAAACATAAAATCTTATCCGCAAGCATAGCCTGTCTATATCGACTTTCCTCAAAAAGCGTCCCTATCGCCACTACTTCCTTATTTTTCCCTAATCTTGTCAAAAATTTTAGAAATCTCTTCCAGCTGTGAAAAGTGTCAAATTCAACTTATCCACATCAATAATCACTTTTTATATTCTTATCTTCTGCAAGATTATTTAATCCTTGCAATATTTGATAACACGACAATTCTCTTTCCCCTTTAATGCAGGGCATAGCCACATCTTCTCTTCAATTTCTTGACATCAAACACAACAGCTTTATCTTTTTAAAGGCAATTTTCTTCTTATTTTTACTCTAAGAATCTTCTTCACAAGAATTAAATTTAAAATCACACACAAAAATAAGCATTATTACTATTTCTAACAGCATTTTCAAAATAAACATCATCTCAACTCCCTATTCTTAAACTATTTTACTAATAATCCCTAATCCAAATGCAATACAACATCCTATTAACAATAATAATTCTTTCATATTTAAAATTAATATCAAAAATATATATCATCAATATTAAACTCCCCAAAATGTAAAATACATTTTTCATCCTAATTTCAAAATCATACATTACTCCAAGTACAAAAACTACTATTAATGGCAAAATTAAAGTTACTAGATATTGGAAATTCAAAAACGAAACATATAAATATCAATATTGAACTAGTACTATTGGTTTTCTATTATCATATTTCTTGTATACAGAGCTATCGGATACAATACTAATTGTGAAATAAAAAACGGAAACAGACATCCAATTTGGAAATTTTATTTTTATTTTTATTCAATTTATTACTCCCTATCAAAAATTTTATATTAAAGTGTATTACATTTCTATTATACAACCTATCTTTTTTATTACAATAATACTCATTTAAATAGTGAATCTATCATAAATTTTCTACATCAAAGAATCAAAATCTTTCATTAGCAACATAATTAAAATATCAAATTTTGTGGTAAGAAGAGAAATCTGCATTACAATTCAATTAACAACTTCTTCAATTCATTCATTTTATCCCTCAATTTAATAGCTTCTTCAAAATTAAGCTCCTCAGCCAGTTTTTTAATTTGCTTATCAAGTTTTTTAATTTCCTTTTCCACATCTTTTTCGCTCTTATACTGCTTTAATTGCTTTGTTTTGCTTCATTTTTCTTTTTCAATTTCATAGTCTACGATTGACTCTGCAATTTCTCTTACGATTGATTTTTGGATTAATGTTGTTTTCCAAATTGTATTTTCCTGAACTTCACGCCGTCTGTTTACTCTCGTCAATGGCTTCCTGCATAGAGCCTGTTATTCTGTCAGCATATAGGATAACATGTCCTTCTACGTTTCTTGCAGCACGTCCATTGTCTGAATTAAAGATCTTCTGGAACGTAAATATCCTTCCTTGTCTGCTTCTAATATTGCTACTAATGAGACTTCTGGAATATCTAGCCCTTCCCTCAGCAAGTTTATTCCAACCAGAACATCAAATTCTCCTTTTCTCAAACCCTCTTATTATCTCTGTTCTTTCTAGCGTATCAATGTCAGAATGCATATATTTTACTTTTTATTCCATATTCCAAATAGTAATCTGTCAGTTCTTCTGCCATGTCAAAGTTGTAACTAAAATCCGTTCTTTTTCTTGCTGTTCTTGTTTTTATTTCATCCATCAAGTCATCAATTTGATTTTTGTTTCACGAATGTCAATACTTGGCTCTACAATTCCTGTTGGACGGACAAGCTGCTCTACAACTTCGCCATTTGAATGTTCCAGCTCAGTAATCGCTTGGAGTAGCTGAAATATACACAGCTTGTGGAATTTTTCAAAAATTCCTCAAATTTTCAATGGACGGTTATCATAAGCACTTGGAAGCCTAAATCCATTGTCAATTAAAGCCTTCTTTCTTGCTCTATCTCCTTATACATCCCATTTTATCTGTGGAACTGAAATGTGCGACTCATCCAAAAAATACGACCAAATCCTCTGGAAAATAGTCAATCAGTGTATCAGGCGCTTCTCCTTCACTCTTTCCCATGTCAAAATATCTAGAATAGTTTTTTCCACACCTTTACAATAACCCAATTTCCTCAATCATTTCCAAATCATATTTTCGTTCTTTGTTCAATTCTGCTGTGCTCCAGTAGTTTTTCCTTCCTTTTGGAAAAATGCACTCTTTCTTCCATTTCCTTTTTATTGCCTCAAACATCACTTTTTGTATCTTCATTTGTCAAATAGTGGAGTCGCAGGCATTATTGTGATTCTTTTTATATTTCTAATTTTCTGTCCAGTAAGCGTATTGATCTCTGAAATGCTTTCCAAATCATCTCCAAAAATTCAAAAACGGTATCCTGTATCCTGATAAGATGGATGCAAATCAAGAATATCACCTTTCACACGGAATTTTCCACGCTCAAATGCAATGTCATTTCTCTCATATCTAAGAGAAATCAGCCTTTTTATAAGCTCATTTCTCTCAAATCCTGTTTCCACATCAATCGGAATCGATCTCTTTTTATATGCTTCTGACCCTAATCCATAAATTGCCGAAAACCGAAGCACAATAATAACATCTCTTCTGTTCAAAAGTGCTGCTGTCGCCGCATGCCGCAATTTATCAATCTCATCATTAATTGAAGAGTCCTTTTTCAATATACGTGTCAGTCTGCATAATATATGCTTCAGGCTGGTAATAATCATAATAAGACACAAAATATTCAACAGCATTTTCAGGAAAAACTGCTTGTATTCATTGTAAAAGCTGTGCTGCAAGCGTCTTTATTCAGCGCCATTATCGAGAGCTGGACGATTTATTTTTCAATGACATTCGCAACTGTAAATGTCTTTCCCGACCCCGTAACCCCAAGCAAAATCTGATCTGTAATCCCATCTTCCAAGTTTTTCCACAATCTTTTTAATAGCCTGAGGCTGATCTCCAGTCGAGCTGAAATGTTTGCAGATGTATCTTTAAAATCCATCTCTATTTTCTTCCTTTCAATACAAATCTTTTTGCTATTTATAAGTTTCATAAACTTTTAAATATTACAATTTTTCATTTTTGGTTTTTATTTTTATTACTTTATGACAAGCTCCTGCTATATAATACTAAACCCTCATAACATTTTATTAGATCTTTCTCTAACAAGGATAAAACAATTTATTTTGAATAATCATGAAATTGGTTATCAAACAACTTATTATAAAAAATTTATTCTATTTTAAATAGGGTTTAATATAAAGATTGTTATTATTCATTTTTTATAATTATAATATAACCTATAAAAATTATTTCCCATAACCCATTTCATCAAGAAATTTCTTATTTCTTTTCTCCATTTCTTCTTAACTTTTACCCACAATTTTCAAATTAACCTTCAAATCAATCAGATGCTCAATTTCACGTCTAGCCTCTGTCCCAATTTTCTTAAGCATAGCCCCATCTTTTTCCAATAATAATTCCTTTTTGGCTATCTCTTTTCAACATAAATATTTATATCATATTTTCTAATCTGTAGGCTTTGTTTCCACATTAATAATTTCCACAGCTACACTATGCGGAATTTCATCTTTTGTATGATGTAAAATTTTTCTCTCTGACTGTTTCCACAACGATTTTTATTTACTGGTAAATCTGTATAGTAATCTTCTGGATAAAAACCATACATCATTTGACAAATATTTCTCAGCAACTTCAAATATCTTATGAATCCCAATCGCATATTCCGCTGTAAGAGTTATTATTTCATCAAACTCTCCCAATTTTTCACGAATTTCCTTTTTCTTTTCCTCAATTTCCTCATCCGACATTCTATCAATTTTATTAATAACAAGTACAATTGGTGTCTTTACACTTCGCACATTTTCATTAACAAACATATCCCCAGTTGAAATTTCCTGTGTCCCATCCAGCATAAACATTATCAAATCCACATTTTTCAAAGTGCACTCTAACGCTACATTAGTCATATGTTCCCCAAGTAAATGCTTGAAAGTTTATGAATCCTCGCGTATCCACAAATATAAACTGATTTTCTCCAATATTTACAATCCCTTTTATCTGATCCTAGTCGTCCCAGCCTTATCCGACACAATCGCAACTTTTTTTCTTTCACAAGCTTATTCATAAGCGTAGACTTTAACATTCGGACGCTCCAACAATTGTTATAAATCCTGACTTATCTTTTCTCCAATTCTATTTTTTTAATTTAATTATGATAATAAATTTATTTAACAATTTTTACCAAATATTTAAATTAATCATTTTTCATACTATTTCAACTAATATTTTTATTAGTATAACTATTTATATCAAACCAAGATGTCTTGATTTTTTTTGGAAATAAAATCGACTGTTTGAGCGAAGTTATATTATAGCGAGTTTCGATTTTGTTTTCAAAAATGCTTAGGACAGCGGGGATTGCAAAGGGATGATTGTTCCCTTACACATCAAATAAAAATTAAAACTAAATAAATATTATCTAATTCTATATTTAAGAAAACTTATAAAGTAATTTATTAAAAAATCTATTTTTATATTTTTTAATAAATTCTGATTTCAATTTCATTGCACCAAACCGTCTCATTTTTACAGTCAATGTTATGAATCCCATCATCAATTAATCTTATATTTTTAACTTTTTGTTCCTCTCTTCAAGTCTGATGATGCACCTTTTACTTTCAAATCCTTAATAATCGTAACGCTGTCTCCATCCTGCAAAAATATTTCCGTTTGAATCTTTTACAACATTTTCCCTCACTGTTTTCTTCTCCATTTTCAGACCATTCGTAAAAAGCATTCTGGACAAACTAGCATATTTCCATCCTCATAAACATATACTGATCCGCATTTTTGGACAATTTGGTAAACTCATATTCTATCTTCCTTTCAAATTTTTATTATTTTTATCATATCATTATACCACGAAACAGGAACTTATAAAATATGTTTATTATCATAATTTTTCATTTATACTGCTAATAACATTCTTAAAATCCATCTCCAAAATTATTTTTATTGTTTCAGTATTAAAAGAACTTGAGTATATATCAATTTTTGGCAGTAAACAAAGGGCATTACAAAAAATATTATAAAAAAATAACATTCCATAATATGCAAAAACCGTCCATAACGGTACTTTTTTCCATTGACATTCATCTGTAAAAGCGGAATTTTTGCTTCCAGCGTAAATAAATCCTCAAAAAGCCTCAAAAATAATTTCTGTAATAAAAACTACTATTCCATTAAATAAAGATAATTTAAAAATATTTAGAAAGCACTGCAAAAATAAACATTGTATAACAACAGTTCCAATCAGTATTCCCAACAATATTTAGTAAAAAAATGAAAATAATGGCAGTTTTTCAAAATAATACAAAAATAAAGGAATGCTCGTAATTTGTATTGTTAAACTTAAAAATATCAAATCTACAGTATTTTCAATACTTCGTTTTTATTTTATCCAAAATCTTTTTCATAAAATTTCTTAAATTCAGGATTGACAAAAATTATTGCTATAACAGCTGCATATGAAAGCTGCATCAGAAATATCAAAAAGTGAATATGGATTTAGCACAATTATAACAATAAATGACACCAAAAGAGATTTTTACTGTCTTCCTGCTCAAATAAAATCCTTTGCTAAAAATCATCATAGCTCCCATAATATAGGCACGCAAAAATTCCTGGCGAGAATCAATTAATGCACAGTAAAAAGTAAGTGCACAAATGCCATTAAATACTTAAACCTGTACCCTAGCGACAGCCCATCCAAAAATTTTTCACAATCCCAATCACAACTAGACTTATATGAGTTCCAGAAATTACAATCAAATGAGCCAGTCCCTGTGTATTTAAACTTATCTTTCATATCCTTAGAAACTTCCGCTTTTTCTCCCAGAAACTGCAGCACGTGAAAAAAAGCATACAAATTTTCTTCTAGTTATAAACAAATTATCAAAAATCTCCAAAATATATTTACGAACACCATTTAATCGTGATTCTTTTATATCCCAACACTTTCCTTCAATCTTAATATTGCCATTTTTATTTACAACTTTTCTAATTTTTGTACCGCATAAGGTAAAAATCCGTATTCAAGCCCCTTCTTATTTTTCAATGCTCGCCTGACTTTTTCAAATATTTATTATTAACCTTTCAAGACACTTTCCACGATTTCCATCAATCTTCACATAAAAATGTCTTTTTCTCCAGAAAAGCTCCCCCTTTAAAAAGTAACAAAATTCAGATAAAACACAAACATTCCTGCCAAAAATTAAAACTCCAAATTGCCAAGTTCTTTTCACTTCTTCAATTCCTATTTCTATATTAAAAACCTTACTAAATTTTTGTTTCCTGCGTGAAAGTTCAGATTTTATATACTTTTTCTAGCTTCTTTTTCTCCTAAATTTCTGCATTTCCAGAAATATATTTGTCAAATTCCTTATTTTTCAAATTTATTTACGTTTTTCTTGAGTTTGACTATTGTCATTATTTTTACTCACTTTTTGTATTTCCAGAATTTTTTTATATTTTCATTTTTATTAGATTTTTTCACGATTTTACGAAATTTTATATTCTCAAAATCTATTTTATTTCTTTCCTCAATTGTCTGCATTATTTTCAAAATTTCCCCATTTTTCATCTAAATTTCCTCCTCCCACAAAGTTTAGCCTTTGAATAGTCATCCGAAAGATTAATCGGCTTTTTAGCCCTGTAAATACTTATAATCGGATATTTTGCCGCATTTATTGTGTTTGTAGAAACCCTGTAATAAATTTTTCTCCTTTTTATCCAGCAAATAAACGGAAAATCCTTTTTCAAAAATTCCCTTCATTTGTGGTACGTCTTCTAAAAATCAGCATTTTTATTAGAATTATTTGTCATATATGATAAGTTTTTGGGAAATCTCCATTTTATCTATAATATCCTTTTTTCCCATTTTTCATCCAAAAATATGTCCCTCTTTTCAGATATTTTTAAAATCTAGCACATATTCCTTCCTGTTGTGCTGTGCATACTGCTGAATTTTTCTGATAAACTGGCTAATATTCCTCTTTTGAATTGCGAAACTCCTGATTCTGCCTCTGTTTCTGCAAATTCACAGAAACCACTATAAACAAAATCGCCATAATTGAAATGTATAACAAAACCTCAATGAATGTAAACCCATCATTATTCCCCTTTATTCTCATTTTCACCCCCTTATTTTTAACCTTTTTAAATCAATACTATTATACTATTTATTTTTATCAAATTTATAGTAAAAACTAGTTTAAACAGAACTCAAAAATTATGACTATTTTTACTCAAACCCTAAATTATATAATTTCTATCAGTTCAATTTTAAATGGGTTCGAGTATATATTCAAAAATTTAAAAAGTGAAATAATATACAAAAGCATTTGAAAACCTTTAAATTTATTTTATGCAAATATAAGAAAAATTAAAACCTTTTTTAGAAATTTGAGAAAAGTATGTTATAATTTTATAGAAAACTCTCTTTAAACTTGAACTTAGTATTTATAATTCTTTCAGAAAAATTTTTCTAAGATTATTTAGTTTTTAAGAAGTTGAAATCATTTAAGGAGAAAAATATGAATAAAAATTTTATTACAAGCCATTAGTTGAATATACAGATTATGCTGGGAGAAAATATATTAAACCTGAAAAAGCAGGAGATTTAAAGGAAGATATGGAGCTTTTTAGAAAAATGGGCAGGAATGCAAAAGATTTTTACTGAAATAGCCAAGTCTGTGGAGAGAAAACGTGGAGGGATTTTCATTTGCAGAAAGTTAGCAGCTGGATGAATCAAGGACAGGTTGCAAGACCTTATCTTTGGGTGTTTTTGAAGCAGGATGGAGATACTGAGAAATGAATCTGGAATTGCACTTAGAGTCTTTTAAAAAATGAGAAAACTAAAAAGTCGGAATTTCGATGGAAGTGAGTTTTTGTTGAACGTAAAATTGGAGAAAAATACTCTTGAAAGACAGAATAAGGTTTTAGAATTTACAATTAAGAAGCCACTTTATTATTTTTGTACAGTTTTTCAAAAGTAAGGAAAACTGTAGCTGGATAGAATTGAAGGAAGTGAAAAATAGGGAAAAATTACTTGAAGATATGAAAGAGAAAAATATCAGAAAAAGTGCTTATTAAATTTGATGTGGAAGAAATTGAAAAATTTGAAAAATCTTGAAGATTTGACAAAGGAATTTTTAAAAGGCTTTAAATTACTGATGCCATTTTATTTGAAAAACGAAAGAAATTTAGGGAGTGATAATTTTGAATTTAAAAATTGTTGAAAATATTTGGGTTGTTAATTTTGGCAGGAAATATTATGAATGCAGAATATATAAAAAAGAAATGGAGAAATTTATTATCGGGACTGGAGTGAAGAAAAGACAAGAATATTAAAAATATAGATAAAAATCATTTGAAATATTGGAAAATGATTTTGCAAAAGATAAGAATAATATTTATTATAAAGGGGAAAAGATTGAAAAATAGATCCTAAAAAGTGCTAAAAATATTTGGAAGCCATTTTGTGAAGGATGAGAAAAATTGTTTTGATGCTTATGAGAATTGAAAGATGTGGATACAAAGACACTTAAATCAGTTGGAGATTATTACTTTTAAAGATAAGAACAATGCTTATTTTGATATGAAAAATTGATGAAAAAGTTGATTTAGAGACATTTTGTTTATTTGGACTATTTTTATTCTAAAAGATAAGAATAATCTGTATTTTTATGGACAAAAAGTGAAAGTATAAGCCCGAATAATTTTTGAGTTTTTGGACTTCGTTAAGCAGTGTTCCTGACAATATCATTAAAAAGCGGAAATGATTTTTATCTTGTTTATGAAAATGATTCGAATGAAAAATATATGCGATGGATTTCCCAATTGACAGGATACTTTTTGAAAGTTTTTCCATGAGAGTTTATAAAGATAAAAATAATTTTTATTATTACGATGAAACTGATGACATAAAAAGGAAAAACGCTTATTAAATTTAAAAATGAAGTTGATATAAAAACACTTAAATTTTTGAAGGATGGCGAAAAAGTAATGAATATATAAAAGATGAAAAGAATGTCTATTATGTGGATGAAGAAAAATGTAGGGATAAAAAGATAGAAAATGCTGATTACAAAAACCTTTCAAGTTATTGAATACTTATAGCAAAGGATAAAAACAATGTTTTATTATCAAGGGAAAAGTTAAATAATGTTAATCCAAAATTACTTTTAAAATTGTAGACAATGAAATAAAAATATAATAATGAGTTTTTATAAAATTGATGACAATATGAATCTTATAAAAATAGAAAGAGAAATAAAAAGTTGAAAAGTTAAAAAGGTATTTTTATTTACTAAAAATTAAAGATTATAAAAAGGAGTAAGTGATGAAAAAGAAAAATTTATTAAAAATATTAATTTTATTTATCCTAGCAGGGGAGCATTGCAAACGCGGAATATTTAAAGGAAAAATGGTGAAATTTATTATAAAATGCCATATTATGAGATTAAGTCGAAAGTAAAAAGATGTAGATATTGAAAGTTTTGAACCTTTAAAAGGAAGATAGAGAGCTTATTGGCGATTATTATGCAAAAGATAATAAATATGTTTATTTTTATGGTAAAGAAAACTTAAAGATGTTTTGCCTGAAGGATTTGAAACAGTAAAAAGAAAAAATTATGTAAAAGATAGTAAAAATGTATATAAAATTGGAAGCTGAGATTACAGATAGTATACCAATATCTTCGGATAATAAAATAAATACAAAAATATCTTTAGATGGACTTGATGTTAAAACTTTTAGAGCTTTTAGAAAAATAGCAAAGATGTTACGAGCATAGATTATTTTTGTTGATAAAAAATAATATTTACTATGCCTATGAGGATTTGGAAAAATACAAGGAGCAGATAAAAAATTCTTTTGAGGTTTTTGAGTTATTATATCGCAAAAAGATAAAAATAATGTTTATTATAACGGTAAAAGATGGAAAATGTGGATTCTAAGAGTTTCTAAAAATTTTTGGTGATTTTATGGAGAAAAGATAAAAATAGAGTTTTTACGTTACAGGAAATGAGGATATTAAAGATGCTGACACAAAGTTTTTGAGATAATGGGAGATACTTATTATTTCAGAGATAAAAATAATATTTTTGTTATTAAATACAGTAATGATTTTTCCTGCTGGACAAGGTTTTATAAAAATTACCAAATATTGATAGAAACAGTTTATTACTGAGCGAGGAAATTGGAAAAAGATAAAAACGGTGTTTACTATATTGGTGATAAAATAGAAATTAATCCCAATAATATTAGAGTTATTGAAGAAATGGGACAGGACAATTATATTCTTCGAAAGCGAAATAATTACTATTTGACATTTAATGCAAGAAGCGATTTGTATGATAGAAAAAACGATAAAATTGAAGCATAAATAATTTGAACATTGATTTTTAGTACATTTAAGTATTTTTGAAATTTTGAATTACTATAAAGATAAAAAACAGTTTTTATTATCGTTCAGATAATGATTTAAAAATCAAAAGTGAAAATTGATGTTAAAAGTGCTGATAAAAGTGCAGAGTTAGAATGATTTTGTAAAAGATAAAATAATCTGTATTATTTTTCTAATGGAAAAATTGAGGAAAATAAATTTGAATATTGATGTAAAAAGTTTAGAATTTTTGACAATTGATTCTTCTTATAGCAGTTATATAAAAGATAGAAATAACGTATATTTTGTAGATAATAAAAACAGGAAAAGTAAAAATAGTAAAAAATGCTGATAAAAAATACATTTCAAATTGTAAAACGGAAATTATGTAGTAGATGGAAAAATATTTATTATAATGGAGAAAAGCTAGATTCTGTTGGTATTGAAGGGCTTAAAATTTTTGATGATAGTTACTTAAGGATAATAAAAATGTCTATGAGATTTATACGACAGATGACGGAAAAAACTAAAATAAGAACAATAAAAATTTAAACATTGATGTGGCAAGTTTTGAGAATATTTTTAAAAGAAGCATTTTATAAAGATAAAAAATTCGGTTTATTATGTCGATATGAAGATAAACAGGAATTACTGGAAGGAGCAGATGCTGATACATTTGAGCTGGGAATTTTTCAAAAGATAAAAATAAACGTATATGTTGACAAACAGAGATTGGAGGTGTTAGTCCAAAAGGATTTGAAATATTGAGACAGTGATTTGAATTTTATAAAAGATTATAAGAATGTTTTCTATTTGGATGAGAGTAGAGGATGGCATAACTTTCATACTAAGAGTGCAAAATATAGAAGGAGTAGATATTGCAACTTTGGAATTTGCTGGAAAGACATTATAAGCAAAATATTATAAAGACAAAAACAATGTTTATTTTATGGATATGAGATAGTAAAATAAAATTCAAAAATTATCCTATATAATCCGAAAAACATTTGAAATGATGGATAATACTTTTATGCGAGAGATGACAAAAACCTCTATTTATTTGAATATAAATTGGATGGAATTGATGCAAAAACTTTCGAAAAATTAGTTCCAATATTGTAAAGAGATAAAAATGGACTAGTATTTCTTAGAAGATATTGAAAAGAAAATGAAAAATATAGAAATAAAGACTCGAAAAATAAATATAAAAGGATTAGATTTTAGCTTTTGAACATATTGATGACTATTATTATAAAGATAAAAATAATGTTTATTATGAATCATACAATAATCTTTATAAAATAGAAAAATGCTGATTTAAAAAGCTTTTGAAATTTTTAGATTCAAGTTATACTGGTTATAGTAATTTTCTCGAAAGATAAAAATTATATTTATTTTGAATAATAAAAATTAGAAGGGATTGATGTAAAAACTTTTTGAAAAATGCGAGGCTAATCTTATAAGAGATAAAAACGATATTTATAAAAGTTCGAAGAAGATGAGGAAAAACACGGTTTTAAAATAGTTCCAATCAATGCAAGAATGATTTTTAAAAATCTACTTAGATCGGGGATATTTTAAAGATGACAAAAATATTTATTATTTTTGATGGAGATAAGTTTGATAGAAGGAGCAGATAGCTAGTTCGTTTGAAAAAGATAAGAATATTCTGATACAAGATAAAAATTATGTTTATTATAAATGCAAAAAGATAGTTGGAATGGATTTTTAAAGATATTGAAAACTATAGATGAGAATGGTCAATTGCAGAGACTGGACGGAACGTGGATACAATATAAAGATAACGTTTACTATAAAGGGAAAAATTAAAAGAAATCAACTCTGATAATTTTAGTTATTTTGATGGCGGATTATCGTATGATAAAATTTTGAATTGATAAAAACGAATTTATAAATTTATTGAAACTGAAGATAACAAAAAACAATGGAAGTAACTCGATTGGATAGTAAAGGCATTGATTTAGAAACTCTTGAAAGAATTTGACTCTCCAATGGACAGTTCCAATTATTTCAAAGATAAGAACAGCGTTTATTTTATGGATGGAAATAAATTTGTAAAAGTAAATGGAGCGGATAAAGATAGTTTTGAAGTAACAATGAGAGGAAAATATGGGAAAGATAAAAATAACGTTTATTTCGAAGGGAAGAAAAATGGAAGGAAAAATCCAGTTGACTTTTGAGGAGGAAATGGAGATTAAACAATAGAAATTATTTTGTTTGAATTGTTATAAATCAAAAACTTGAGAATAAAAAGGAGAGTTGTTGTGAACATTAAAGGACATTTGTTAAAAATTCTACTTTTGTTTGTTTTTGGTGGGGAGTATTGTGAATGCAGGGTGTATTTAAAAGAAAAAATAAAATTTATTTCATTGACACAATGGAAGATTCTGAGAAAAGAAGTTGTGAAAAATATTGATTTTAGGACTTTTTAAAATTTTTGAAGAGAATGATAATTTTGCGAAAGACAAGAATAATGTTTACTATAAGAATAAAAAGCTGAAAAATGTAGATGTGAATTCTTTTCAGATTGAAAAAATCCTTTTTATCGTAAAAGATAAAAGATAATGTTTTTATATTACAAATAATGAAATTATAAAAATTAAAGGATTTAGTCCAGAAAAAGTGAAGTTATTGTCCAGTTTTGCGTACCAACTATACTAATTAATAAAAATGGTATTTATACTTTTTGATAAATATGAAAATGGAGAAATTACGATAAAAGTCAATAAAAACCTGCTAGAATAGATATGAATACTCTAGAAGTCGTGGACGGAGAAAAACATGACGATGCTTTTTCTACTTAAAAGATAAAAATAACGTTTATTTTATTAATTATAAAAGAAAGTGAACAGAAAAATTTTCAGATATTGATGTCGAAAATGCAGAGGATACGGGGAAATGATAACTATAATATCGATATTGAAATAAAAATTAGAGAGTGCAGATAGCGGCAGTTTTAAAATAGATTCTATATACGGGAAAGATAAAAATAACTTATACTTTTTAAATAAAAATAACAGGTGTAAATCCTAAAACTTTTTAAAGTTGTTGACTCAAATAAACTTATTATCAAAGATGACAAAGGGGTTTATTATCTTGGAAGAGAAGAAGTGAAAAATTCAGAAATGCCGATATAAATAGCTTTGAAGAAGTATCGAAAGAATATTATCGAGATAAAAATAATGTTTATTATTATGATAATTATGATGGCGATGTAAAAAGATTAAAGGGGCAGATGCAAAAACTTTTGAAGCAATAGAAGGCTATGCATTGGGAAGAGATAAAAATGCTGTTTATGACAAAGGGAAGATGATAAAGGGCTTGAGACCCTGTGACATTTGAAGATTTAAACGGAGATTTTTACAAAGATAAGAATGGGAGTTTACTACGAAGGAATGCTAATGAAAGGGATTGATTCAAAAATCTTTTGAGCCATTTGTAAATTATACACATGTAAAAGATAAAAATGGAATATATTCTTTTTATCAAAAAGAAAATGAAAGTTGTTGTTGAAAAAGTTGAAATTTCTCCAGAAATTGATTTAAAAACTTTACAACCTATCGAAAATTATTCTGAATATTCAAAAGATAAAAATAACGTTTATTATCATTTTCAAAAATAGAAGGTGCTGATATAAAAACTTTTTGAACCTGAAGGGTATTCTATTGGAAAAAGATAAAAATGGGAGTATATTATGAAACTCGTAAAAGTAAATGGAGTGGATGTAAATAGCTTTGAAGTTTTGAAAAATGATTTTTAAGGATAAAAATAATGTTTATTATAAAAATAAAAAGTTAGAAAATATTCAAACCTAAAACTTTGAAGTAATAGACTATTCTTTAGTAAAAGCAAAATGAAGATTTGTACTATTTTACATGAAGATGAAAATAATAACACAAAATTTGTTCCATTAGAAAGTAAAAAATGTCGATATTGATACTTTTCAAATTCTTGATGATGATTATGCAAAGATAAGAATAATACCTATTACAAAGGTAAAAATTTTTAAGGAAGCAGATGTAAAAACTCTTCATAAACATTATAGATGAAAAATAATAACGGGTACAAAAATAAAGGATAAGAAAAAGTGTATAAAACAAAAGAATTAGACTAAATAAAATAGTTATATTTATAAAAATGATAATAATTCAAATATAAAATATAAAAAATTCACTAAGTTTCTGGATGTATTTTACAGTTGTAGATTGTGTTATTCATGCATCCAGTCCTGACTCTTCTGATATGATGATACATTTTTGAATTAATGTTCCCGATAAATGATATCGAGTAAATTTTAACTTTTTCATTTATTCTCCTTTATATTTTTTATTATTTTTGTGAAAAATAATTTCCTCTTAACTCTCCTGTTATTTATTCTTGATATGTTACAGTTATTAGCATCAATTTTATTTTGATTTTTAGTAAAAATATAATTACATTATCGCTATTATTTTTATCTTTAATTTTACTAATTTTTCTGAATTTCTGAGAGTCAATGTGGAGATATAATAACTATTTTCTTACTTCTGCTACTATTTTTCATTTCTTCAAGTAAAAGTTTTGCTATTTCCATTCCTGTTTCTTCTATATCTCTATTTATTGCACTTATATTTATTCCTAATATTTCAAAATATTTATGATTGTCATAGGATACTATTGCTATATCATCGGGTATTTTTAGATTTTTCTCTTATTGCCTGCAATGCTCCTAAAGTCATTTCATTATTACATATAAAGATTGCAGTTATTTTCCTTATTTTTCAAGAATTTTTTTGTGTTTTCATATCCGCTATCAAAGTGAAAATTCCTTCATATATATTTTCTTCAGATATTTTTTTGTCCAACATTGCTTTTGTATCCTTCTAACTCTATTTAATCCATTTGTTGTAGAAAAAGGTCCTGTAATTATCGCAATATTTTTCATGTCCTGAATTAATTAATGCTTCTGTTGCTAAATAACCACCTTTTATATCATCAAAAATACTCCCTGTAAAGTTTCATCAAAAAAATTTGTCTGTCAAATAAAACAAAAAGGAATACCTGAATCAAGCAATACTTTTTATATCCTTTTTATGATGCTGAAGAGATATTGAAAGTATAATACCACTTGGTCTCTGTTCAATTACGTTTTTGAAATACTTTTTCTTTCTTTATATTTTCATCAGTACTGTAAACAAGCATATGTAAATTATTTTTATCCATTATATTTAGAAATTCCCTTTATTATATCTCCAAAAATATGAATTTTGAATATCTGGTATAATTACAGCTACTGTATTTGACTTATTGCTAGATAAGGAACGGGCGATTCCATTTGGTATATAATTTACCTCTTCAATAATTTTTCAATATTTTTCTTTTTGTTTCTTTTACTAACATAACCATTATTTGAAATCACACGAGATACTGTTGATTTTGAAAAATCCTGATAATTTAGCTATTTTCTTCTATTTTCATTATATTACTTCCTTAAATCATAAATATTATTTTTATTTCAATCATTAATAAATGTTATATCATATTTTACCATTTAAATATTAAATATCAGTTTAGAATTTTTATTATTTTTGAATATAATAAAATTATCGGTTTGTCGCAATATATTATAAAATCTATGATTAAAAAATATTTAATAATTGTAATCTATAAAAAAGAACACGATTTAAAGACTAAAATTTAGAAGCTTAAAAATCTATAAAAATCGTGTTCCCTTTATTTTGATATTTGTTATTTATACTGTTATTTTTATAATTCCTTTCTTTAAAATAACATTTGCATAAATAGCTTCTTCAGATGTAGCAATTATGGCGTATGCCTTTTTTGCTCTTTCATAAAATTCAAATCTTTCTACAAATTCAAAGTCTTTAAATTCTTCATGTTTTTTTCTAAAGTTTTTCTATAAACACTCCATACTTCAGGTTCTCCTGCATACTCGCTTCCTGTTTTCATTAATGAAACTGCACTTTCTACATACGTATCAAGGGGAAATATTTCTAGTATTGATTCTAGAAGTTCTGCTACACCGCTTGCATCTGACCTGATAAGTCTTTGTGCATGACTTGCAGCAGGAAAGTTTCCATCTCCTATCACAATTTCATCTCCGTGTCCCATTTCACATAATATTTTTCAGTAATTCTGGACTTAAATTTTTAGGTATATTTTTAAGCATTTTTACTCCTTCATTTAGATATTTTCTATTTACCTATTTTTATAAATTGGTCCAAAATTTTCACATGCTCTGTAATCAGCACCTTCTTCATTCATGTCTCCAAAACTTGCCCAAACTTTTAGGACGGAATATTCTGTCAGGATTTACATTGTGCATACATACTGGAATTCTAAGCATAGATGCTAATGTTATAAGTTCATCACCTATATGTCCATAAGATATTGCTCCATGATTTGCTCCCCAGTTATTCATTACAGAATAAACATCTTTAAATGCTCCTTTACCAGTAAGTATAGGTGCAAAACCAAGTTGTTTAGCCAAGTTGGATTTGTTCTGCTATCAAGTGATTCATGAATATCTTTGTCTATGTCAATTGCATATCCTTCAGCAATTTTGAAGTACAGGTCCCTTGCCCTTTAACAAGATTTATTCTGCACATTGTAACAGGCATTTCTCCTTTTGTAAGGAAGCATGAAGAGAATCCTCCACCTCTGAAATAGTCATAATCTGCAGCAGGCCAGCTTGTAGATTTTAAAGCATTGTTAACTTCTTCTTCTGTAACTTCCAGTATGGTTTTTATAACTCGTTTACCGTCTCTTATTTGATCTCCAGTTGCATCTAACGTAGCTGATCCTGAGTTAATTAAGTGAATTATTCCATTTTTCAGCTTTTCCTGTCAATTTTTACCTGTAACTCTTTTCTACAGCTTCTGGACTCCAGTAAGTTCTAACATCTGCAAATATTTGCGCAGTTCCAGTCAAAAAGGTGTCCAAACAGCATAGATATTCCATTTAAAGCATCATTTTTCAGTTGCAACTGTAAAAGCTTGTCTTATTCCATTCCAGTCAAAAGATGAATTTAATATAGCCTCAGAGAAAGTCACCATTAGGCATAAAATCTGTCCATTGTCTTTTGTCCTTGGAAACCTGATACTATTGCATTATTTCCTTCAGATTCTTCAACAAATCCCATTTCAGCCAATTTAGGATTTCCAATCATCATGTCTCTTATTATAAGAGTCATTTTCACAACTGTTTCCCATTCTTTATTTTTAACTTCCTCTGTTCTAGAAACTTTATTTATATCTAATCCTTCTTTACAATGTTCTTTGACCCATTTCAATGCTTTTTCATATTCTTCCTTATCGTAAATCTCATTTTGTATTCTTCTAGTACTTTTCACTCATATCTTTGAAATTCAGGACGAATTCTAAATAATCTAAAAGAAATTCATTGTTAACCATAGATCCTGCTATACCCATGGAAACTCCACCTACAGATAAAGTAAGATTTATCCTTCATTGTTGCAACAGCCAATCCAGCTTTTGTGAATTTCAGTAATTTTTCTTTTACATCATCAGGAATGGAATCATCAGATAAATCCTGTACATCGTGTCCATAAATTCCGAATGCAGGAAATCCCTAGTTGTGCATGTCCTGCCAATGCTGCTGCAAGATAAACTGCTCCTGGTCTTTTCTGTTCCATTAAATCCCCAAAATTGCTTTTTGGAATATCAGGTGTCATATCAATTGTTTCACTTCCATAGCACCAGCAAGGTGTAACAGTTATTGACAATCCTACATTCTGATCTTTAAATTTCTGATTGCATTTTTGCTGCTTCAGAAAAATCCTCCAATTGTTGTATCAGAAATCACGCATTCTACTGGTTCTCCACTAGGATGTCTTAATGTGGAAGAAAATTAGTTCTGCAAGTTTTTGCCATTCCCATTGTTTTTCTTCTAAAGATTCTCTAACTCGCTTTCTTCTTCCATCAATAACAGGTCGAATTCCTACTTTAGGAAGTTCTCCTCTTAATCTGTTCATTAGTATCACTCCTAAATCTTTATTTATTTTCTTCCAAACGGAAACATCTTTTTAACAATATCTGCATTACTCTATATTTTCTTTTTAGTTACAAGAATTGCTCCTGTGTCTATTCTTTTTTTCAACTTTTTCACCTTTTGAAAGTTTATACAATTGTTGTACTGTTTGATATCCCATATTGTAGGATCTTGTATAACTAGCCCTGAGATAACTCCTTTTTCAAGGAATTTAGCTAAATCTTCAGATGAGTCTATTCCTACTAGAGCTACTTTTACCAGTTAGACCTTTTTCTTCTACTCCTTTAGCAACACCAAAAATAGAAGGTTCGTTTGTTCCATAAATTCCTGCAATATCTGGATTTGCATTAATAATATCAAGAGTTATTGCCAATGCTTTTTGATTTATCCCCATCACTAAATTGTGTATTTAATATTTTTAATATCTGGATATTTTGCCAATGCTTCCCTAAATCCAGCTTCTCTTTCTATAGCTGTTGTTGTTCCAGGATTATGAGATACTACTGCTACTTTACCTTTTTCCATTTATAAGTTTTGCTAGTTGTTCTCCAGCCATTGCTCCTGCAACTTTATTATCTGTCGCAATAAAACTTGATGTAATATCACCTTTTACATTTGAATCAAATGTTACAACTGGTATTTTGCATCCATAGCTTTTTGCTACTACCGCTAGATGCATCTGGGGTCAAGAGCTGCGATTCCTAACGCAGACACTTTTTGTTAATTGCGTTTTCAACCATACCTACTTGTTTACCAATTTCAGTTTCTTTTTCAGGTACCGATAAAGTTTACTTCTACTCCTAATTCTTCTCCAGCTTTTTAGCTCCTGCTTCTACTGATCTCCAAAATTCATGTTGATAACCTTTACTTACCAATTCAATTTTAATTTTATCTCCAGAATTTGCCGCTTGTCCTGATCCAGCATCTTTTTGTCTTCACTTTTTCCACAGCTAAGAATCGTTGCAAATACTACTAAAAATAATAATAACTTTTTCATAAGAAATCTCTCCTTTAAATTAAATTTATTTTTATTTTATTTTTAAACTATCTATATATACTGCCACAAGCACTACTACTCCTATGGCAAATTGTTGCCAGAATCCTGATACATTAAGCATATTAAGTCCATTTTTCAATGTACTCATTATAAAAGCTCTAGTATTGTTCCTAAAATTGATCCAGAACCTCCCATAAGGCTTGCACCTACTGATTACTACTGCAGCAACGGCATCCATTTCATATCCTGTTCCTTCAGTAGGTTGTGCTGAGATTAGTCTTGATGCAAGAAGGATTCCTGAAATAGCACATAGAAAAACCACTTAATCCATATACAAATAATTTTTACTTTATCAACATTTACTCCTGAAAGTTTTGAAGCTGCTTCATTACTTCCAACTGCATAAGTATATTTTCCAATGACTGTTTTTTACAGTACAAATGAGAATATTGCTGTTATTATAATTAGATAAATTACTGGATTTTGGAATACCTAATACTGTTCCACCTGATAATTTATCAAAAACCATCGTTTAATCCTGAAACTGGGATTCCGTTTGTTATTGCCAATACAAGCCCTCTAGTAATCATCATTAAACCTAAAGTAGTTATAAATGGAGGTAAATTAGCTTTAGATACTAATAGTCCATTTATTATTCCACATGCTATACCACTTACTAATCCTAAAATTATTGCTAGAATTGTAGGAATTCCAGCTTTCATTGCCATTCCCATTATAACTCCTGAAAAAGGCTACAATGGAACCTACTGATAAATCAATACCTCCTGTTATTATTACAAATGTCATTCCTATAGCTATAATTCCAATAATAGCAGTTTGTAAAGCTGATTGTCATGAAATTTGTTATTGACTGACTGGATGTTATTGAGAAAAATATTATCATTATTATTAAACTGGCAAATGTAACTAATTGTTGCATTATTTTATTCTTTTTCATATTTATTTATTCCTCCTGTCGCAAAAATATAGTATTCTTTCTTCTGTTGCATCTTTTATATCTATTATATTACCTATTTTCCCTTCATGCATAATCATTACTCTATCACTCATTCCAAGTATTTCAGGGTAATTCAGATGAAATCATTATAATCCCTGCTCCTGTTTCAACTAGTTCATTCATAAGATTATAAACTTCTCTTTTTCGCTCCTACATCTATTCCTCTAGTAGGCTCATCAAATATTACTATTTTCTTATTTTGACAAAACCATCTTGCCAATATAACCTTTTGCTGATTTCCTCCACTCAGATTTTTGTGAAGCTGTTCTTTTGATGGAGTTTTTATTTTTCATTTTTCTATGTATTTCTTTGTTATATTTTTCAGATTTATCTTTGTTTAAGACTGATTTATCTGATACTAAATTTAAATTTGCAATCATAATATTGTCTTCTATTGATAAATTAAGAAAAAGTCCATCTTTTTCTGTCCTCTGTCAGATATGCGATACCTAATTTTATTGCTTCCTTAGGATTTTTATATGTACCTCTTTTCCCCTCCATGAAGACTTTTCCACCTGATTTTTCATAAGCTCCAAAAATAACTTTTTGCCATTTCTGTTCTTCCAGATCCCATTAATCCTGCAACACCCTAAAATTTTCTCCTTTTTTTAACTGAGAAATTTATTGCTTTTACATGTTTTTTATATGACAAATCTTCAACTTCTAGTAAAGCTTCACCAATTTCAACATTTCTTGCGGATATTGTTCAGTTATATCTCTACCTACCATCAGCTTTTATTAAATCATCATTCGTTGTATCCTTATAATTTCACAGTGTCTATATATTTACCATCCCTCATTACTGTTGCTCTATCTGCAATTATTTTAAGTTCTTCCATCCTATGTGAAATATAAATTATACCTACACCATTCTTTTTAAGATTTTCAATGACTTCAAAAAAGTTTTTTTCAATTTCCCTGTCTGTAAGAGCTGCAGTTGGTTCATCCATAATCAATATTTTTGCATGTGTTGAAAGTGCTTTTTGCTATTTCACCATTTGTTGTTCTGCTACACTTAAATTCATTACCTTTTTCTTCAGGTGATATTTTTAATCCTAGTTGATTCAGAATTTTTGAGCTTCTTCATTTTGTTTTAGCCTCATTTACAATCCTTTTCATTCCTTGGAATTCTCTTGTAATAAATATATTGTCTGCAACTGAAAGATGAGGCAGCAGGTTAAATTCCTGATAAATTATACTTATTCCATTTTCCTGCGCTTCTTTTAGGATTTTTAAAAATTTACACTTTTTCCATTGTAAATTATCTCACCTTCATCCTTTTGATATACTCCGGTAAGAACCTTCATTAATGTTGACTTTCCAGCACCGTTTTCCCTAGAAAAGCATTTACTTCTCCAGCATACAAATCAATGTAAGCATGATCCAGAGCTTTTACTCCTGGAAAAAGTTTTAACTATATTTTTCATTTCCAGTATTTTTTTCAGCCATTTATTTTTCCTCCTTTCTTTTAGATTTATATTCTATTATTTCTACAGAATTTTTACAATTTCTCTTCCTTCTTCTAAATTCTTAACAAGTCCAAGAGCGATAAACTGTGTTATTATATTTCCAAATGCTGATGCTTCTATTGGTCCCTGCCTTTAATTACTCTATTTGTTTCATCTGAAATTTTCATGACATGGGAATTTTATCCTGTATTCCTCCAATTGCTATAATTGAAGTAAATTCATTTCCAACCAGTTTTTCTAGTTCCTTTATACTCTTATTGTACTGTTTCTTTAAGCTGTTGTATGCTACCTTAGTAAATCTTCATCTGTCTCTGGAACTTCTTGCCCAGTTTCCTTGCAATATTCTTTTTATTTCAATGTCCATCTTTTCAGCGTGTAAAAATCTTTCATTTTCTAAATCAACAAATGAAATCAAGTTTGATTTCTTAGCTCATATTTCCAAAAATCTGAATAATCTATATCAAGATTTTTCATTAAATATTTTTTCAGCTGCTGCAGTATCCACAAACCTGGTATCATTTTTCAGCACTCTTGCTTTCTATTCCGCCTTCATTTACAATATTATTTTTAAAAGCTTCTTCATTTACAACGGGAACATCTGATTCAAAAGCCAATTATTGACCATGTTCCGTTTATTACATATAAAGAATTTTCTACTAACGGTGCTCCTGCTATTGCTGGCTGCTGAATCATGAGATGCAGTCAAGATTACATTCAAAGGTTTTTATTCCTAGTTCCTTCTGAATAGCTTTCCTTCAATGGTGCAAGAACTTGACCTCCATGTTCTATATCTCCAACAATGCTTTTCAGGAATATCCAACTTTTCAAATATTTGCTCCATTTCTTATTATCAATATTTACCATTCCGCTAGTGGAACTGATTGTATATTCCCTATGATTTTTTCCTGTAAGAAAATATGCAAATAAATTTGGCATAAATTGAAGCTGTTTTGCTCCTTTTTCAAGAACTTTTCTTTTATGTATATCATAAAAATATTTGATAAACGGAATTAAAAGAATAAAACTGAACTCCTGTTTCATTAAATATTTCTTCAAGAGAAACTTTATCGTGAACTTCTTCAAAAACTTCTTCCGTTCTCGTATCTCTATAGCATATAGGAAGCGACAATAATTCTCCTCTTCATCAATCCATCCGTAATCTACTCCCAAGTATCTACACCTAATCCCAGAACCTCAATATTTTTCACTAGTAACAATACTTTCCTTCGAAAATACTTTTTAGTCCTTCTTTTAATTCATTGTATAAATAAGGGAAAATCCCAATATTCATATTGATTTAATTTAACAGAGCAATTTTTAAATCTGTGCATTTCCTTCAATTCTATTTTCTTAGTATCCTCATTTAAAATACCCAAAACCAATCTTCCTGACGAAGCTCCGTAATCAAATGCCAGAACTGCTCCCAATGCAATCACCTACTTTATAGATTTTATTTGTCCGTATGTTTTAAATCTCTCAAAGCATGCTGTTCATTTCGTTATCAGGTAATATAATAGGTTCTCCTATATTTCTCGCCTTTTATATACAAATTAGAGATATACTCTACCTGAACTGTTATATTGAAAGCATTTGCTATATCTTTTCCAGCTGTTGTCAATCCATGGTTTGCGAGTATTACTGCAAGACTGCTTCCCATTGCCTTTATAGGCATTTTTCAGCTAGTTCCTTTGTTCCATACGAAGCATATTCAGCACATCTTACTTTTTGTTGCTCCTGTAACAGCAATCCTATAATCAATTGCTGGTAAATCTTCTCTCAAGCATGCCAATACTGTTGTATACACTGGATGGGTATGTATAACAGCATTTACATCTTCACGGTTTCTGTACAAAATCATGTGCATTTCCAATTCGCTTGACGGTTTTAAACCTTCAATAAGTTTTCCGTTCAAATCAACGATCGAAATCATTTCTGGAGTTAATTCTGAATAGTTCACTCCAGTAGGACTTATGCAACCAACCGTTTTTCCTGTTAAAAATACTTACATTGCCTGCTGTCCCATTTGTCAGTCCCTTCACTTAATAATTTAAGAGAATATTCAATTACCTGTTCTCTTTCTTTTTCAAGAATCATAATTTTCTCCTCCTATCTATGGGAACGTTCCTTTATATATTTTCACTTACATAACTGATGATTATTATAATTTATTGATTTAAGTATATGAGAACGTTCCTATATATATCTTACTAGTAATATAACCTATTTTTAAAAAGTCAATACCCTTTCTCACTAATAAAAATGATGTTTTGATTTAATTTTTCTAAACATCACTTTTTATATTTAATTATTTGTGCTTAAATTTCCGCTTTATTTCTATCTCCGTCAATATAAGTTGCCACGTTTGGATATAAAAAGGAACTGTTCTTATTTTGAATTTGGGTATCCTGATGCCCTCAAATTACATATCAAGGAGGTTTAGAGCTGTGAATAGCGATGAACTTATTAGACTTCTAGTTATTATGTATATTGTTTACAGATTAACTAGATATTCGAAAAATCTCGAATTTCACTCTGCCTCTACCCTTCGGGGATTTGAACTATTCAACTTATTTAAATTATAAATTAATAAAATTAACAATTTTCTAAAATCCAAACAAATCCTTTTTCCAGTTCGTAGATCTGAATCATGAAAATGATTTCTCATTCCATTCCAAAAATACTTTCAATTCCAGAATTTTTAATATTTCAGAATACCTCTTATATTGTCACCAATTTTTAGCTAATATTTTATGTTTAGAAGTTTCTTCCAGTTTTCAAGGCTCAGATATACATTATTTGCCTTTAGTTCAGCATTTCTTACAAAAATCTATCCAGCCTCTATACTCACACAGAAGGAGAAACGCCTGCTACTCCATAAAAAGTATTAGTTTATAACCACTCCACAGAGAAAATAATCCAGCAAGAGAATATCCGCCTAAAAATATATTTCACATTCTTATCTTGAATATCCATAAATTCTCACCAAACTTGAATTAATTTTTCCTTTATAAACTTCAACGTTTTATCGGCTCCATTTCCAAAGTTACCTTTTCCACGAAGAAGTGGCATTTCCACGGAGTCAGTTCGCTGTTCCAGTCATTTATTTTTAAATGCAACAAGACTAAAATTTTTATTTGTATTTTCAGAAATATATTTAACCTCATTATCTAGAACTTTGATATCATTTTCATCTACAGGCTGTATTAAAATGTAGTCTGGCTTTTTATTTTTCTTTTATATACAAAATACATCTTTTTTTCTTCTATTCTTAAATTTAATTTTTCATAACAGCTCCTTTTAATATTTTTGAATATTAAATCTATTTTAAATAAATTTTGATTAATATACTTAATTATAGCATATATTTAAGAAAATTTTATTTAAATTTTCTATGATATTATTATAGTCTTTATACATATATATTTAATAAAATTGTAGTAAAATAAATTATACAGCATTTTGTTTATTTTATGACTTTAGATCTGTTATACAATAAAAATTATGAGTATTAGATACAAAATTTTACGATGGGAGTTATTTTTATGAATAAAGAAATTATACAAATATGTAATATTGCAATAGCAGTAAAATTTGCCTTTAAAAACAAAAACTAAAATTGAAATATTTTCCTTTTGAATATGAAAAATATGAATTTCTATTCTAATAATAAATTGAATTTTTAGAAAACTATAAAGCTAGAAATATTGAAGAATGGTTTGATTATTGTTTAAATTTAGGATTAGAAGATATAAAATTTTATTACCTGTTTCATCTAAAAATTTAAATGTCCCTAACGATTTAAATATAAAATAAGATTAAATTTATTTGTTATTTTAAAAATAATTTGATTCTTTATTTTCACACCAAAATGGAAAACAAATAAGTGGTGGTTGGAATATTATTTATACTGCTCACAAATATGAGAGTTCTATCAATGGAAAACTTAAATTTTATGATAATACAGAAAGATTTTAAAAGATACATTGAATAGAGTAGCAATTTTAGCTGATAAAATTAATTTTCAAAATTTTTGGCAATATTTTTAGAAAAAGCTCTTAACATTTTAAATGGGAAAGTTTTGAGAATATAAGAAATACTTTTTATGGACAAACTCTTTCAAAAATACCCAAAAATAAATGAAAGACTTTTTATTCAGCCAAAATTTCTAATGTTTTTGGTGGAATGGAATCCTGAATGACAGCCCTCCTTATTATGCACATAAAAAGGGCTTGAAATTGAATACGATAACCTTTCGGAAGAGCTTTTTAACACAAATTAGGCTTGCTCTTTTATATTCTGTAAATGAATGGTAAATCTATAATAAAAATTTACACTATAAATTTGATGCCGTAATTAGTATTACAATTTATGTAATTACATTACAATTTAAAAATATTATCATTTATTTTTCAAAAATTTACAAAGGCAGTATTTTTGATATAATAAAAATTATAAAAACAGAGATTTAGAAAGGGATGAGGGAAAATGGAATTGCTTAAAATTAACGAGTTTATAAAAAGAAAATGTTGATAAAATTTATGATGAAATGGTAAAAGATTAGACGAACTATTCACTAGAAAATCCTGAACTTGGGGATGAAGAAATTGAAACGAGCAAATTAATAAAGAAATTTTTGACAGAAAATGGGATTGAATTTTTGAAAATTATAAATACTGGAGTGGTTGCAACTATCTCAATGATAAGGAAAATACGGAAAATAAGACAGTTGCGACTCGTGCAGACATTGACGCATTGCCAATTTTTCGAAGAAAATGAAGTTGAATACAAGTCAAAAAATATTGGGAAAATGCATGCTTTGCGGACATGATGCACATACAACTATTCAACTTGGAGTAGCAAAAATTTTGGCAGACAAACAAAGATAAATGGCACGGAACTGAGATTTTTCTTCAGCCTGCGGAAGAAACAATCATGGTGCTGACAGAATGATAAAAATGGAGCATTAAAATTTGAAAATGATACAAACTCGAAAAATAGATGCCTTTTGCATTGCATATGGCTCCAGAAATAGAACTTGGAACAATTGGGATAAAGTATGGAAAGGCACACGCTTCATCAGCAAGAATACACCTTACAATAAATGGTACTTCTGCTCACGCCGCATTGCCTCACAAAGGAGTTGACGCAATCTCATGGAGCAAAAGTTATGGATTTGCAGTCAATAGTTAGCAGAAGAATTGATCCAAGAGAAGAATCCGTAATTACAATCGGAGCATTCAATGGAGGCTTTGCTGATAACGTAGTCTGCGATAAAGTGGAAATGAAAGGAACTGCAAGAACAATGTCCGAAGAAACAAGAACATTTATAATTGAAACAATTGAAAAGATCTGCCTAAATTTGTAGAATCACTAGGCGGAACGGTAAATGTGGATATTAAACGTGGCTATGCTCCTGTAATTAATAACAGAAGAAATGACAAAAAGAGTAGAAAATAATATTGTCGACTTATACGGTGAAAAATGCTCTGGAACCAATAAAAACAGCCTAGAATGGATGTTGAAGATGAGTTATTTTCTAAATGAAATCCTGGATGTTTTTAGACTAGGAACAAGAGTGGAAGAAAAAGCTTAATTTACGATTTGCACCATCCAAAAATTTAATATTGATGAGGAAAGTTTAAAAATAGGAATAGGATTACAATTAAAAATATTTTTAGAATATTTGAAATAAAAAGTTTTTATTATAAATTTATTGATTAATACTAAACTCCGTTTAAAAATGAGAATAAATTTTTATAATAGAATTATTCAATAGCCAATTTATAATCATTCAACTTTTTATTTTTATATTCGTAGGATTGCTCATTGCCGCAAATCCTACAACTTATGGTTAGTCTACGACATTTTTCTGAACTGACACTCGCTAGTGCTCAAACAGTTTTGCCAGCACAGAAAAATGCTCTGACGGATTAGTTCATACTAAACTCTGTTTAAAAATAAAAATTATATCTTAAATTACTTGAAAATATTAGGTTTATACCCTTTAGAACAATTTGTAATTAAATTCAAAATACTTAAACGAGCCAAGATTGTAAAAAGGATAGAAATTATTTCCTTTTTATTCTAAAACAATCAGCATAATTTATAATAAAAATTATTAATGATAATACTTAAAAGAAAATAGGAATGATATGAATAAAATAAAATAATTATAAAATTGACAAAAACTGGAAATTCAAATAGAAAATAGTGTTTGGTGGAGAAGGACTGCAAGAGTTGATGGATTTACAGTATTTGTACCGATGAGGTGCTAGGAGATAAATTGAAGTGGAGATTATCTCGGTAAAAAGTCGTATGCAGAGGACTTATAACTCAGGATAATTGAACCATCAAAGGACAGGATTGAGGATTTGTCCAAAATTAGTTTTGAGGATTTTTGATGGCTGTGATTCTTGAATGCTTAAATATGAGAAACAGCTTGAATATAAGGATAAAATGTTTGAAGAAGTGTTGACAAAGATTGCTGAAATTGATTTGAAAAAGGTAAAAATTAGCAAAAATTATTGGAAGTGATAAAAATTAATTATAGAAACAAGATAGCTGAGCCATTTTTTATGGAATTATTCAGACGGATTTTATTCAAGAAAAATCCCACAATGTATTTTCAGCTAAAGAAAAGTCTTCTAAAGTCAGAAAATTGCCAAAATAATTATTGATAAATTTTGCAGAAAGTAAATAGTTTTGCTAGATACAAAAAGAATTTAAAGTTTTTAATGAAGTGAATAATACTGGATTTTTGAAGCAGATAATGGTTAGAAATAACGAAAAAGATGAAGTTAGATAGTTGTTGTCGTGAATAAAAATTGCAGTCATAATCAGCTTTCAAAAGTGCTGGAAGAAATGTATGATGAAAATGACTGCGTAAAATCAATCTATATTTCTGTAAAACTGAACAGAATAACGTAATTTTAGGTAAAAATGTCCATTTATGTTTGGAAGCCAGTATTTGAAGAGGAAATGGAAGGATTAAAATTCAAGATTTATCCAAACTCATTTTTCCAAATTAATAAAAACAGGCACTGAAACTTTACGATGTTGACAATAAACTTTTGAATGAAGAAAATAAAAATATTGATAAAATCTACGAAAAACAGTAATTGACGATTTTCTGGAACAGGAACAATCGCAATGATGCTTTTCAAAAATATAAAGAAGGTTATTGAATTGAAAGTGTAGAAAGTTCAACACTCGCTGCAAAACTGACTTCTTGGAAAACTCCATTCAAAATGTAGAATTTGTAACGGAAAAAGTGGAGAAGGAACTGCCAAAATTTTGAAGAGAGAAAATGTCGGAGCAATAGTTTTTGACCACCAAGACGAGGAATCGAAGAATCAGCATTAAAGAGTGTTATACAGAATAAAATCGAAAAATTGTCTATATTTCCTGCAATCCTGCCACTTTTGCACGAGATGTGAAGATTTTAGCTGAAAATGGGTATTTATTAACGAAAGTTACTCCTGTGATATGTCCCGCAGACTGGGTATATTGAAGTAGTGGGATTATTGGAAAAATACGATATTTAAAGGGATTTTTGAAATTTTTAATTAAAAATTGAGATATTTAGAAAAAGTGCGAAACTTATTAATCAAAATTATTTATAAACTTTATTCAAAAATCAAGAAAAGAAGTTGATATTTATGAAAATATACACAAAAATATGGTGATGAAGGTTTTACAAGACTTTTATGGAGGACAAAGAGTCAGCAAGACTCATGTTAGAGTAGAAGCATATGGAACGATGGATGAAGTCTGACTCATTACTTGGAGTAATTATTGCTGAAAATTCGTGAAGATGAAAAGCTGAATGATGTACTTGGAAAGATACGTGAAGAATGTGAAAATATACAGCAGCAGCTTTTTGACTGTGGAAGTGACCTTGCATGACTCCTGATGGATTGCGAGAATATAAGCAAACAATTAATGATGTGAAATGGCTTGAGGAAAGAATGGATGAATATATTCCACAATTGCTCAAATTAGAATGTTTTGTAATTCTGAGTAGGAAGCAGAATGTCAAGCATGTTTCATCTCATGAGGACAAGCACTCGTAGCTTGGAACGAAAAATGATTGCTGTAATTGAAGCAAATGAAGGAATAAATAAAGTTGGACTTCAATATATCAATAGACTTTCTGACTATTTCTTTGTAGTAGCATGCCTTACAAATCTAAAATTAGGGAAATAACGAAACTATCATAAAAGAAGTGATTTTTAGAAATAGCAAATAGTGTGTATTTAAATTAGAATTTTAAAATTTCTAGAATAATTTTTAATATCATAATAAGGAGAAAAATTTAATGAAATTAGGAATTATTGGAGCAGGAAATATGGAAGCTCTATATTGAAAGGCGTTACATCTTCAAACTTTCTTGAAAATAAAAATATAGCTTATTTTTGATTTTAAACAAGGAAAAATTCAAGAATTATCAAAAGAGTACGGTAAAAAGCAGAAAAATGAAAAACGAACTCATAAAAGAAAGCGATATTCTCATCCTTTCTGTAAAACCAAATATTATTCCAAAAAGTACTGGATAAAAATAAAAGATGACTTGTCAGACTATTGTTTTATCAATTGCTGCTGGAATTAGCATTGGTTTTATTGAAAATATTATTGGAACCGACAAAAAGTTATTAGAACTATGCCAAACACGCCTGCTCAAGTGATGGAAGGAATGACGGCAGTTTCTTTTAATCATAACATTCAGGAAAATGAAAAAGTATGATTTTTAAATTACTGAATAGTTTTGGAAAAGCATTGAAGTTGAGGAAAAACTTATGCATGCCTATACAGGAATTAGTGGCTCTTTACCAGCCTATGTTTACGTATTTATGGAAGCTCTTGCGGATGGCGGGGTACTGGAAGGAATGCCAAGGACAGGGCTTATGAAATTATTGCCCAAACGGTGTTAGGTTCAGCCAAAAATGATGCTTGGAAACACATCCAGGAATTTTGAAAGATGAGGTATCTCTCCAGGAGGAACTACAATTGCCGCCTTGAAAGTACTGGAAGATGGTAAATTTAGAGGAACTGTAATGGAAGCCGTTAGTTTGTACGGAAAAGTCTAAAGAAATGGCAGGGAGTAAAATCCTCTTTTATTATATTTATAAATATTTTAACACTAAACCCTATTTAAATAATGAATTTATTACAAACTTTTCCAATAAAAGATAAAAACCTAATATTTAAAAATAAGTAAAATATAATCTGTTAATAAACCAACAGAGATTCTCAGTATAAACCTTTACTGTAAGATAAGGATTTGCAGCAATGAGCAATCCTATGAAAAATAAAGAAAAACATAATAAAAATAGTAAAAACTTATATTAAACAGAATAATCCAATACTAAATCCCATTAGAAAATAGTATACAATTCAAAAATTTATTAAAACATTTGCTAGTTTAGATGAAAAATAGTATAAATTTTCTTTTATATAATCTGATATTTTTCCACATATTTTAATTTATGATTTATCCAATATTCCAACTGATTTTCAGACTGATTTACACGAAATTCAAGATTATATTTCGCCATATCTACAAATAGAGAGTTATCCTTTTGATAAATAGTTAAATAATGTTTCCTTTTTATCCACTGCCACTACTTTTCCTTTCTCAACTGAAAAATGTATATTGAATACTGTTATAGTCACGATTTGGACTCCACACCAAATTTTTATCGCCTGTCATTTTTATATAAAAATGCTGAATTTGTGGGAATAAATGCCAAGTTTAACCAATTTAGCCCTTTACTGTCTATTCCTCCAGAAATTCCCTTGTTCCCATAAGCAGTTATTTTGTATTCTCCTGTCTCCTACATTTTTACTCCTGCAAACACCATTCCTAGCGACTTTAGTTCAGCCTTCTCAAAATCCACGTTATCTTTTATAGTTTAGAAAAATCGTTTGAAGAATATTTTATAATTTTAGATTGATCTGTTATTTTTCCTTTTTATTTACCTTTATAATTTTAAAATCTTTTCAACGTATCAGATAAAAATTCATAAACATTGATTGCAGCATATCTTGAAGGCATAAAGACAGATAGTTTCCCATATTTAGCTGAACAGGATATTTATCCCCATTTCCTGATATTATTCTGTAGCTTATATAATCTGGATTATTTGACATCCTAAATGAAAATTTCTCAAAATTGTTAAAACTTTTCTTTATTTCCAGCATTTAATGTGAAACTTAGCAAAAATTCCAATTAACAGCATAAATTTTAATAATATATTTTTCCCATAAAAACTCTCCTAAATTTTATAGTAATTTTAGTTTAAAAACGAGTAAAAATTAGGCTAATCTATAGCCAAGTTATTTCTTTATATATATTTCTGAACCTCAAAAATACTACCTATCATTTTAAATTTCGTAAAAAGGAGTATTCAAAATTTAATTTGAAAAACCCCCAAAAATTTTTAAAGATTATTGTTGATTTGCGATTATAGCACTTTCTACTCTTCTATTTTGAGCTCTTCCAGCTTCTCGTTGCGTTACTTGCAATTGGCTGTTTACTTCCATAACCACGTGAAGTTATTCTTGAGCTTGAAATACCTTGTGACTCAAGGTCAAGATTCTACTGAATTTGCACGATTTACAGAAAGTGGATTGTTAATTGCATCATTTCCGTTGTGTCTGTATGTCCTGAAACTACAATTGTTGGTCAGGATAAGTTTTTAATACTGTTGCTACTGAATCCAACGTATTTTTGCACATTGTGGCTTAATTACTGTAGCTATTTAAATCAAAAAGCTAATGTTTTCAGGTGCTGTCAATTTGATTTCACTTTCTCCAGTTCTTTTTACATCCACCCTGTTCCTTTTAATTTATTTCTTAATTCTTTTCCTGTCTATCAAATATATTTCCAATAGCTGCTCCAACTGCGGGTCCCTCCAGCTGTACCAATTAATGTACCTTTTGTATCTTTTTCCAATAACTTGTCCGATTACAGCCCCGTGCTGCTCCAATTCCTGCTCCAACTCCAGTTTTACTAACTTTTTCTGTTCCATCAGTAGCAGTTGTACAAGAAATTACTAGCATAATAATGATAACAGAATAATTGCAATACTCTTTTTCATATTGACTCCTCTAATAAGAAAAATATTTATTTTCAATATATTGTACTATATTATTCTATTATTTAAGTTTATTTTCACTTTGAAAATATTTTATCTTGAGAAATTAAATGCTTTAGTGAAAAATTGATAAATTTTAAATTTTTAGAATAAAAACTTTAGATTTTTGAAAAAGGATATAGTTTTTAAATAAAAACAGGAACAAAATTCATTCCTGTCCCTGTTTTAAAAATCAAATATAAAATAAATTAGAATGAAACACCGAAGTCCCACACCAACGTGTGAATTTTTATCCTTCGTATCATATCCACCATTTACTGTGAAATTAAAGTTTCTGCTTCAAATCCTACTTTTAAGTCGCTCTTGAAGTTTCCACGTCTTTCATATTTTGCACCTTTTAAGTTAATTTTAGCGCTTGTATTCGTAAATTTAGTTTCGTTTGCCTTGCTTTCAACTTTTCCTAGTTCATGTTCATAGCCAACCCTAAAGATGCTTTGAACTTAGTATTTTCTGTGATTGAGCGGAATATCCAACTTCAACTCCTATCAGATGGTTTTACAGAATAGTAATTGCTTCCTTTTAACTCCATATTTAAAGTTCCATCTTTTTCCTTAATTCTTGAAAATTTACCATAACCAAGTTTTTAGACCAGCGTAAGGCTTAACTGTAACATTTTCTCCAACTTGGAAAGTTTTTCCTAATTCGTTCTTAATTACAAATCCGTAAGCATTGTAGTTAGCCTTGTTTTCATAAACATTATTTCCGATTACAAATCTTCTCTTCATATCGTTTTTAGAAACAAATCCATCTCCGCTTAAAGTCCAATCAAGATTATTTAAGTCAAATGTTCTGTAAGCGCCTAATTTAAACATTGTTACATTTTCTTTTGATTTTCCACTGTCTTTAAATTTGAAATTGTTAATAACTGTTCCGGCATAAATTCCTGTTTTTGCATCAGCGTTATTGAATAAATATGAAATTCCGTAAGCTGAACTGTTTGAATCTGCTAATTCTGGCGTTCTTGCCTCATGTTTATCTCTGTTAAAGAAAGTAGAGACATGATGTCCAGATTTATTAGCATTTTCTTTTTGTAAAGCAGAAAGTTTGCTGTCATAAAATATTACCAGCCCTGTGCAATTCTTTTGTTGAACATTGATATATTGACTTCCATTAATTTCACGGTAAGTTCTTGCCAATGCTTTTCTGTCACTCAATGTATTTAAGCAATTGAATACTTGTTTGTCTTTTTGAATCTGCCGCAGTTCCAGTATATTTTTCTATCTAGCCCATTAGCCACTTCTAGAAGTTTCACTATCTGCAAATTTCGCATAGGATTGTTTTTCAGTAACTTTTTCACTTTTGTTATTTTTACTCTGAATCAGCTTCCCATACTAAAGAACCAGTTTTACGTTCCAGTTTGCAATATTGCTTGACTGAATAGATTTGTTAAATGGATCACAGCATCATTTCCAAATCGTTACTTCAGTAGTATTTAGTTTTTCAGTAGCTTCAGCTCCGATTAACAAGTCAGCACTTTGTAATCCTAAGTTCGAAAGTCCTTCAATTGGTTTTGTTTTTCCTAATGTGTCTACGTAAACCCTAAACCTCGCTGATTGGTTTTTGTTTTACTTGAGAGAACTTTTAATAGTTCTCGTGTTGTCTACACGATCTCTTACGGCACCGCCACTAACTTCACATCTCCATAATTCTTAATTATTCCGCCAGCAATAACAATTCCTGCACCGCCAGCAGATTCAATGTGTATTTTACCAGCATTTGTGAATCTGTAACTTTTCCCACAACTACCATTGATTACGTCTTTTGAGTTCCAACAGTCGTTACGGTACCGCTGTTTGTACCTTTTAGAACCATTTGCCAAGTACATTCCGATACCGCCATCCTCAGTGATGTTGATAGCCCTTTGTTTTCTAAAGTGTTTCAGCTGATTCCTGCTATACCGATTGAATCTTACCGATTTTATAATCGTTATTTATCATTTTTGCATTTGGATTATCGCTGTACATTCCATGCTTTGGGTTGTTTTCACAGATGAACTCCACCTATTCTGATTTTTCAGTAGAACCAAAAATATTTTTGATTTGACTTCATTATAGGCACCATCTCCAAGCAAAGTATAGATTCTGATTGACTTATTCCATAAAGATTGATTTCTCCCACTTCCAATCATATTGTGGAGTATCTCAGTTGCGGGTCTTTTCTTTCTGGTTACGGACATTTGCCGCATTCTCATTCCTATTGGCTGCTGTACTTTCAATTTTTCCATTATTTAAATTTGTAGTATATCCTTTATTATCAAAGTAAGGCCTATCCATATACATTCCTGTTGAATTTTCCTAAGGAGAATATTCCATCGTTTCTTGCAGAGTTGTGCGGAATAGAGCAGAAGGTCCAAGAAGTCCAGTCAAATTCAGATTCTGCACTCCAGTAAATTGCAACAGAGTTTTTACCAACAGAAATTTTTTCCATGTTATCAAAGTTTGACGCGTACTGTACGTCTCGATTGAGTTGTTGCTACTTTTCGTATCGATAGTACCACGGTTATAATTCATACGTTTGGAACAAATCATATTCAAATCCATACAATCCTTTAATTCCAATTCTGATTGTCTTTTGTTCCAGTAATTGTTTTACCAGAATTAATAGTGAAAGTAGAATTTTGGTAACATCTACTTTATTACAAGTCGTTAGGATCAATCTAAGCTATACTCTTTGTCATCAAGTAGTCTGGAAATTATCAAATTTAACTAATTTGTAGCCGTACCATTAATTGTTGGTCTTGATTTGCAGGAATTTTCAAGAAGATTTGAAACATCTGTTTTAGACAATTCTACTTCAACACCTTTAAGTACGAATAAATATGAATTAGGCTCCATATTGAATGTCAATTTATCAGCATTGTTTATAAGTTTTGTACAATGCTAACGCTTCCTGAGGATCTGTAAAAGGTGTGTTTCACAAACGCTATTTCCTTCATGCCATTGCTCCTCCACCTGCTTTTGTATATCCATTGCTGTTGAAACAGCTATAAGGCTTGTAGCTGAACCATTCAAATAAAATCCAACTTCCTGTCTTAACTCACAATGATTCCTACTGGCAGTTTTAGGTAACGAGTTTTTCTCCAGCAATGTTATATGGAAATGTCCACCTGAATTAGGAATGCGCCAGATTTATTTTTGGAAATCTCGCATTCATGCGCTGATTGGTGTCGATGGATTGGGACCTGCTGTTAGATGGAGCGCCTGGAAAATTGGTGAAGATGGATTTGAAACTGTCGATTTCCAGAACCTTTTACCATTTCACCTCCGCTATTTCTAGCTAGTTCCACCCAATTCCTGTTTTTAATCCACCTTTACCATTATTACTTGTACAACTTAGTGGAGCAAGCAATGATATTGCAAGAGATTAATTTTTATCATAATAATCTTCCCTTTTAAAGAATTTTAGATATACTAAAAATTTTATAACAGTAAAATTAAATTCTGTTATTTTACATATTCTAATTATAACTCGTATTCCTAAAAAGTCAATAGATTATTATACAAAATTTTAAAGTAAATAATTTTCTGTTTTAAATATGTTTGAAAAATTATTGAAGCTGATATCTTTCTATATTTGATCATTTTAAGTATATAATGTAAAATATAGGAGAAAAATGAAAATATATGACTGCAATACTACGGAAAATCTGATTATTCCTTTAGAAAATACTTCATTTAAGCCAGATTTTTGTTTACAGAAATGGTAAATGCTAATTTACTGAATCGTTGAGGATGATACTACAATAAATGAACTTTTAAAGTGTGATAAACAACGAACTGAAACACAAATTTTTGGTGGAGATAAGGATGAACTAGTTTCAGGAATCTTTAAAACTAAAAATCTAGAATTTATTAATATAAATATGGGGTGTCCACAGCCTAAAATTATAAAAATGGGGCAGGCTCGGCTCTTTCTGAAAATTATGACTTAGTTGATCAGGTTCTTTTGGAAACACAAAATATTGATGCTGAAATTTCATAAAAATACGTGTTGGATATAAAGATTTTGACAATCCTGAAATATTTTTGAATTTGGCAACACGTAACCTTGATTTTATCTGTGTCATGGACGGACCTAAAACAAATGTATTCTGAACTGCCAACTGGGAAATCTAAGTTGAAAAACTGAGTAAAATGCCAAGAATATAAATGAAAATGGCGATTTATTTGAGCCTACTGAGATAAAACGAAAACATCCTCCTGCAGTCTTGATGGAATAATACTTTCTACGCGGAATAATAGGTGAAATCCTTGGCTAATTCTACAAACAAGGGAAATTTTTACAGATTGGAAAAATAAACACATATTCAAACTTTTGATGAAACAAAATCACTTGTTTTGGAACATTTGCAAAATATAGTGAAATATAAAGGAGAAATGAAGGCTGTACTTGAATAAACAAATTTTTTACGTCCATATTTTCAAAAATTTTGGGACAAAAATTTAGATAGAAATAGTGAATTCGCAGTAATTGAGAACTTTTATAATGAAAATCTGAAAACAGATATTGATAAGATTATTTTGGAAAAAGAATTTTGAAAATAAAGATGATTGAAATGTTGTAAATAAGTATTGAAATTTTAATAGTAGATGTATAATCAGCAGTTGAAAAGTTAACTGTGATGAAGGAGAGAGTGCAAGAAATGATTATTACAAATGTGAATAATGAAATCAAAACAAGAGTTTAGCAAAGGATATTCGATTTTTGCATTGAATTTGCCATGAAAACATAAAATTTTATCGCTTTGTAAATGAAGTTATGATGTTGGTTATAACACATATCAAACGAATCTTTGGAAAAATATTTTACAAAAGTGCATGAAATGAGAAATTTTGGGAAAGTCACAAAAATATTTGGATGTACAGATTATGATTAATGGAAACTGAAAAAGGTCGCAATTAATGATATTCGAGACATGGAAGCTCAAGAGCTTTGATGAAGAGAGGGATCTTTAGCAATTTTTAGAAGGTGACAAAGCATTTGATGTAATTATGAAAAACTGAGATGTTCTCGTATTTTTCCCAAATGATGTTCACAAGCCTGAACTTAATGTTTCTGGAAAATGATGATTCTGGGAATATAAGAAAAATTGTTACAAAAAGCTGTTTTTAAAATTGAAATCAATAAAATGAATATTTAAAACAAAAACTTTATAACCAAAAGAAAATAATAAAAAGGAGTTTAAAGATGTATTTGTCCAGAGCCATTGAAACAAGGAGATAAAGTGTTTTTAGTTTGCACTTCTTCACCTATTTTTTCAGAAGATATTGAAAAATGTAAAGAAACTGTGAAAAACTTAGGTTTTGAGCCAGTCTTAGGGGAAAGCCTTTTTGAGAATATTGAGATATATGGCGGGAACGCCTGAAATTAGGGTAAAAGATTTACAAGGCTTTTTCTGATGATGAAAATTAAAAGGAATTTTTGTGTGAAGGGGATTTAGCGCTTCGCAACTTTTGGATAAGCTGGACTATGAATTGATAAAGAAAAATCCTAAAGTTTTTGTGAGGTTATAGCGATGTTACCAAAATTTGAGTATTTCTTTTAATCAGAAGTGTAATTTGGGAGTTTTTCACGGTCCTATGATAAAGTCGAATATGTTTAATGATTTTAATGAGTTTACATCTTTTTAATGCCTTGATAAGAGATGAAAAATGGTTATTTTGAAAAATCCAATAGTTGAAAAACTGGGACAGAAAAAGAAACTTCACTTCTGTATAAAAAGATTTTGAAAATATAAACGGCGAATTAACTGGTGGAAATCTTTCAATAATTGTTACAACTTTAGGAACAGATTATGAAATTGATACAAAAGGAAAAATATATATTGAGGAAATTGAAGAGGAAATCAGCAAGAATTGACGAATGATGACACATTTGAAATATGCTGGAAAAATTTGAAAGACTGTAATGCGGTTTATAGGTAATTTTTGCTGGGCTGTGATACTTATGGGGAAAAATTATGAGTTAATGGACTTTTAAAAGATTTTTCAAGGATTATGAAAAAGCCTGTAATCTATGGACTTGAAAGTGGACATGAAAGCCTGACTTGGTAACAATGCCGATGGGAGCAAAATGTACTTTGAAGATTAATGAAAATATAAATGAAATTTATTTTGAAAATAGAAGTACAGAAAAATAGTATAAATAAATTTACATAGAAAGAAGGAAAAATCAATGTTTTTGATATGCATGCAGATGTGTGGACAGATAATTTTAGGAGAATATCAGAAGGAAAATAAAATGTTATTAGAAATAAATACAAGAAAAAAATTCTTAAAAGGAGGGCTTTCTGGAGGAATTTTTGTTATTTATTTGAATGTAAATGAAGTGGAGAATGCTGAAGAATATTTTTGCAGATTTGCGAGCAATGACTGAGGAATTGTATCATACAAGAGATTTGATAAAGGTTATAAAAAGAGCCATCTGATTTTAAAATTTTTGAAAATTGGGAAACTGCTAAGGAAGAAGATAAAAAGTTTGGAGTTATGCTTGGGATAGAAGGGCTTCCAGGATTGGAGATAAACTGACTATATTTATTTATTAAATCAGCTTGGTGTGCGACATATTGGAATGACTTGAATGAAAACAAACGCTTTTTGCAACAGGGCAGAGCGGAGATAAAAACAGGGATTGACTTCACTTGGAATTGATGCTGTGAGAATAATCAATGAGTTGGGAATCCTGCTCGATGTTTCGTATGCCAACGATAAAACATTCTGGGATATTGCCAAAACATTCCAAAAAGCCTTTTTGCTTCACATTCTAATGCCAGAAGCCTTTGTCCGTCAATGAGGAACTTGACTGATGATCAAATTTTATGTATCGGTGAGCGTGGAGGAATGGTTGGAATGAACAGTTACCATAATTTTTGTTAGTCAAAAATGAAAATGAGAAAAATCTAGAAATGCTTTTTAAATCATTTAGAGTATGTAGCTGAAAAAAATTGGACTGGATAAAGTCGGTTTTGGACTTGACTTTGCGGAATATTATACTCCAGAAGGAGAAGAAACTGATGGACTTCTTGGTCTTCACGATGTTACAGAGTTAGGAAATGTTAAGAACGCCTTGAAAGAGTGATATTCCGAAATGAGATTGAGATGGTAACTTATAAAATTTTTATTGACTTTTGGAAGAGTGAGAAATTCCAAATATAATAGCAAATTGAGAAAAGAAAGGAACTTAATAAATGAACAATAAAAAGAAAACCAATTATAGGAATTACTACTCGTTAGAATTAAAACCCAAACAGACTAAATGATCATAAAACAATAGTTTCTGTGGATTACAGCAAGGCGATTATAAACGCTGGAGGAATACCGTTTATTTTGCCACACAGAAAATATGCAAGTTATAAGTGGATCAAATCCAGCATTTAGATGGTCTTTTGTTTTCTGGAGGAGGAGATCCTGATCCGATTTTTATATAGGAGAGGACTGTTTGCAGGGAAGTTGGGAGCATTACGCCAGAGCGATAAATTTGAGCTTACAATTTTGGATGAGTTTATGAAAACTGGAAAGCCTATTTTTGGGATTTGCCGTGGATTGCAAATTGCAAATATCTATTTTGGCGGAAGTTTGTATCAAGATGTAAAAATATACGGGAAACAACTATTAATCACATGCAAAAAGTGGCTTCCTGATTTGCCTCACGCACGATATCAAATATTGAAAAAGATAATATTTTATTTGAAATTTTTGGTAAAAACAAGAATCAATTCTTATCATCATCAAATGATAAAAGATTTGGGAAATGATTTGACTTCTATTGCAAAAGCAAATGATGGTATAATAGAAGCTTTTTCAAAAATAAAAATCATAGATTCTTTTACGCAGTACAATGGGTCATCCTGAAATGATGGCAGTTCGTGGGTAATGAGAAATGCAAGAGATTTTTGATAAATTTATTGAAAGTTGTGGGAAATAAAAATATTTTAAAATTAAAAATTATATAATGGAATTTCCAATCACGAGAATAAAAGCATATTATTAAAAATATCTGTATAATTTTAATAACTAAAATATTTTAAAGGAAGTGTAAAAAGGTATACACTGTTATAAGCGATATGGAAATGTTCGTTGTGAGGATAAAGATGGAAATGACGTAACGTATGGAGGTTGGTAAGATGTATGTTGAAAATATAAAAACAACTTGTATTTCAACTTAAAACCTTTTATACTTTTATTTACAAGTGTTATAATTAAATAATAGTTTTTAATTTTCTAGCATTTGAATAGGAAATAGTATACAAAAGGAGATGATATGTACGTTTTAAGAAAAATTTTACCTCTTGGTTATACTTATGATGTCCGTCGGGATGTGAGCTGTTTGATACAAAAAGATGGGATAGAATAAACCGAGAAGATGCTGAAAGAGGTAGAAAAAGTGCTAGAAATGAGAATGGTTACTTTTATTGCAAAGACAAGTACGGAAATATAATGCCCCTAATACTATCGATAGAAATATTCAAATGAATATGGCAATTAGGTAGAGGAATAGTCATTATTTTATTTAGCATAACTCGTTTAATATTATTCTTAATTAATTGAAAACATAGCTGACAGATTAGATGAAAGTCTGCAGCGCTATGTTTTATTTTTGTTTGATTTCAGGCAATATTAAAAGAAGAACTAAAGATGTGGATTTATTTCAGGATTTTCAATTTGAACTGTCACATGTTCTATTCCGTATTCATTTTTCAGAAAGTTCTACCACATCATTTACAATCTCGTAATCACTTTACACCATCATACTCGTCAAGTAAAATATGAAATGAGATACTTATATTTTCTTTCAGAAATATTCCATAAATGGAATTCATGAATATCCTTTTATTTTATCAATTGTCAAATTTTTAGTATAATTTCGTCAATGTCTAAATCGCTGGGAACAGCTTCCATCAAAAATAAAAACGCCTCTTTGCAATTTTTAATCCGCCAGTAAAAATAACAACGCTTATAATCACACTTTATTATTATGTCAAAAATAACAAGGTTAGTTAGTTTCAAAATAATCGTCGCAATTATGACTCCAACAGAATTTAACGTATCGCCTAAAAATGCCATAATGCACTTTTTTACATTAAGATTATTTTCTTTTTCAAACTTTTTCATAAGTACAAACATAAGTATTATATTAACCAAAAAGTCCGATTACTGCAATTGTGAACATTGTAAAAAAATCAACATGTCTCTGGATTGAAAAGCCGTTTTACAGCTTCAATAACTATTCCGACTGAAATTATCATAAGAGCCAGTCCATTTATGAATGCAGAAATTATCTCAACCCTCAAAAATCCGTAAGTAAAATTCTTGTTTGGCTTTTTGGCTGAATAAAATACTAGCTATAATGCTGAATAAAAGTGCAATAACATCCGAAAACATATGAAATGAATCTGAAATAAGTGCAAGTGAGCTGCTAAATATTCCGCTAAACAATTCAACTAAAGCACAGTGTCAGTGAAAATTGAAGTTATTAAAGTTTTCTTTGATTGTGCCTGATATTTGTAATGCTTTATATGATGGTACTTTAAAATCATATTTTTTTCTTTATTCATCTTATCTTTCCTTCTTTCCTACTAAAAATATTTAATCTATTTTTAATTATATAATAGGAGTTTTTATTTCAACAACATAATTTTATTTTTATAGTAAAAACTATTTTGAAATCTTAAAATTATTTTTAATATTGTTGCAGATTGCAATTTTGTATGGTAAACTTTTGTTAGAAAATAATAATTTAAAATTAAAATGTATTCAAATTATATTTTGCAATACAAAAGTTAAGCAATAAAATTCAAGATAAAGGAGAAATATAAAATGTCAAATATATTTGAGTCAGAATAAACGAATTGACAAACTTGAGAAAAGAACTTATGCAACAGGGAAATGTTGTGAAGAGGTTAAAGTATTAAAGGAATTAGCAGAACTTACAGAAGATGTTTTTGGTGAGGAAAGTGATGAAAAATATTAAAATTTTGAATGAAGTTGGGGGAACTCTTAAATATGTTGGGGAGTTTGACATGGCGAAAGATGCTTTATTAAAGGCACAAGGCTTTATTGAGAAAAAAGTATGGCAAAAGATAGTATTCCGTATGCGACTTGCAGCCTTAACCTAGCTGAAGTTTACAGGTTTATGAAAAAATATGATGAAACTAGAAGATATTTATCTTAATACTATGAAAATTTATGAAAAGTAATAATTTGCAGAATGACTATGTTTATGCGAGCGTATGCACAATTTGGCTTTTATTTTATCAGGAGCTAGAAAGATATGAGGAAGCGATTGAGTTGCAGGAAAAAGTCTGAAGTATTGGAAAAAGTTGGAGAAAATCCTATTCAGTATGCAATTACGTTAAGTAATCTTGTACAGCCTTACTTAAAAGTATAAAAATAAAGAAAAAGCAGAAGAATACTTTGCAAAAAGTCACTAGAACTAATCGAAAAGGAAGTTGGAAAAACTCATAACTTGTATGCAGTCCTTAACAATATGGCAACTTTTTTATTTTGCAGAAAAATGAATATGAAAAAGCATTGGAATTATTTGAAGAAAGTGCTGAAATTTGTGAAAAGACGTTTGGAAAAGAAAGCAATAATTACAAAAATATTTTGGAAAATATTGAAGTTGTGAAGGAAAAATGGTTTTAGATGGAAGAAGGAGAAAAATGGATTCAAATAAAATAAAAAGGACTGGAACTTTCAAAAATATTTTGAAGAAGTTTATCTTCCAGTTATAAAAAGTGAATTTCGTGAAGTTTTTGAAAAATGGCGGCTGGGCTTGCGGGAGAAGGTTCCGAATGTTTTAGTTTGATGATGAAATTTCGCAGGATCACTGATTTTGGACTGTCCCTGTTGTATTTGGCTGAGTTCAGAAGATTATGAGAAATATGGACTAAATTTGCAGAAAAAGGCTTAATGAATTGCCAAAGGAGTTTTTGGGCTTTTAGAGCGTTGAATGTGAGCGAGTTTGGAGATGGACTGCGTGGTGTCCTTAATATGGATGACTGGTTTTTCAAGTTTTTAGGAGATGTGAAAGCACCTGAGACTTTGTATGATTGGAGATTAATCCCAGAAGAATTGTTAGCAACGGCGGTTAATGGAGAAATTTTTATGGATAATTCAGGACAATTTACAAAGATTAGAAATGATTTGGAAAAATATTTTCCAGAAGATATACGGCTTAATAAAAATTGCTACAAGATGTATGAAAATAGCACAATCTGGGCAGTATAACTATTTACGGTATGAAAAGGAATGAAATTGTGGCAGCAAGGTTGGCAGAAACTGAGTTCTATAAATGAGGCAATACATATGATTTTTCTATTAAATAAAAAATATAAACTTTTTACAAATGGATGCCAAGAGCTTTAAAAACTTGAAAATCTTGGGAAAAAACTTATTTTCTAATTGAAGAACTGCTAAAATTGCCAACTGGTGCGGTTAATCGAAAATTTCAAATTATTGAAGAAATAAGTGCTGATGTAATTTCGGAAATGAAAAATCAAGATATTGTCCCAAGACAATTAACAAGCGACTTTTTACAGGATTATGGGCCTTTTTGTGCAAAATAAAATTGAAGATGAGAAATTAAGAAACTGGAACTCACTGATGGATTAAAAATAGAAAATAAAAGAACAATTAACAAAATTAGAGAATATTCGATCTTTAAAAATAGGAGAATTGAAAAATGGAAAGAGAAATTAGTAAAAAGAAAGCTTTTATTCGGCAAATTTTGAAAAAGGGAATGGGAATTTTTCAAAATGTGCACCATACGGAAGGAAGAGCAGAATGTCAGGATAATCCTCAGGAATTTGAAATTGATGAAGAAGCTCAATGGGAAACATTGCCTGATGAAATTTTGAAAGTTATTTGAAGACTTGATTTTGGCAAAACATCGTGGTGAAAAACATTGTTCAGGATAAATATGCCAGAATGATGAAATATAGCTCTCCAAAAAGAATACGAAATTATTAAGGAGCATTTGCCTGAAATTTCACAAGAAAAGGAAGAATTGGTACATAGTAGAAATTTATTTTGCATTGGGAAGAAGAAATAATAAAATATCCAAAAAGTTACTTCAAAAGGGCGTCCTTTATACTCAAAAATACTACACACCAAACTATACTCAATTGAAACTTACTTGAAGGGAGAATTATCATCATATTCAGTGAAAAACATTGAAATTATATTATGAGTATATTCAGAGCTGTGTTACAAATAATATAAACTTAGACAGAAAAATAATTTGGAAAAATATTGTACTGGAAAAAGGATACAGTTCTATTGAGGAAACAGAAAAAGTTTATAAATTTATAAGTTGGAGGGAAGATAAATGTAAAAAGTAAAGGAATTAATAGAACGTGGATTAGAATTATTTTCAAGAAATAGTAGTAGGCTAGAAAAGTTTTTGAATCAGCAAAACAAGAAAAATCTAGACATAAGTTCAATTGATAAAAATATATGAAATTTAAAAAGAACTAAAAAGAAAAAACGATTTACAGCAATTTTTAATTATTTTTACTTTTCGGATTTTTCAGCAATAGGAAGAATGGCACATATAGCTTATGATGCCGAAAGAAAGGAAGAATTTAAAAAGTGACAGAATGAAATTGCAAGAGGGAAATAAAAAGATGTGTTAGCGAATGAAAGCATGGATGATAATTCTAGGAGCTATTACAACAATGGATTTCTATTTGTATGATTAAAATTACGAATTAGGTTTATTGTCAAATCAAGTGAAATAAAAAGTAAAAATTTAATACTGGAAGCAATAAAATATCTGATAACAAATATTACAAAAGAAGACTTTAATTTTCAGCATTATGTCCGAGATTAGGAATTTTCATGTTGAAAAATAAAGAAGCTAAGAATAGATTTCTATTTTTGCACTCTTACTATTCATAGCAGGCAAGCATATAATGAAAAAGCAGTAACGGTCTTCTGAGAGAGAATTTTCACCCAAAGAAGACCGATATATATAGAAGACTTGTTAAGAGCCTTTAATACTAATAAATTTAAAAATCAAGAACATATTTAAACTATACTATTTGAAAAATTTTTTGTACGAAATTAGTTTTATAGTAAAATGTCGTAATTAATATCTTTTTACTTAGCCAATTGCAAGTATATTTTTCAGATTGCCTATAATTTTTCTAATCTAAATATGTTTTTGCCAATTCTAAGCTTTTCTTTAGAATTTGTATTTGAAAAATGTTAAAAAGATAATATCAAGACTAAAAATTAATAATAACTTGCTTTTCACTGCAATATCTCCTATTTCATATATTTTTATTTTTCTCTGTCAACTTCCATTTGTACCGAAATATCCTCTTCTTTCATAATTAAAAACTCTTTCAATCCTATCCCTTAAAATTTTTAGATATCTATATTCTTCATTTCGTTGTATTTTGTTGACTTCACATTCCCAAATTGTAATAACACTAACATCCATCTCAAAAAGCTTCTCACGGACCTCAATATCCCTCTCTACATTTCTCCTAAACTTCTTTTCCCAATATTCAGCATGTGTCTTAGGAAAAGTTGCACTTTTTACAATTTTCATGCCTATGCCAGAAACATCCGTTCACAAATATCGCAGTATTGTATTTCAAAATAAAAATATCAGGCGTTCCTAAGTCTCGAATAATTAACCCTGTATCTATATCCCATTTTATAAAGCAATTTCCGAATATAAATCTCAGGGTTAGTGTTTTTAGATTTTATTCTTGCCATGTTCTGGCTTCTGTGAGAGGTTTTTCTTTTCACTTTTTATTAAACCCTTAATTCTTTCTCTATCTTCAACAACTCTCATCCTTGTATCTATCCAAAATCGGATTAATCTCATTCTTCACAAAATCCTCAGTCTGCTGCCCAGCAAATCCAGTATAATTAGCTGAAACCAAGATTCCTTCCATATCTTCCGCTTTCAGTCCTAATCTGCCGTCTTTTTATAATTCTGTCAATTAGTCTGTTAGATCGTTCAATTTAATTTCCTTTGTTTCTTCCATCGAAAGTTCTCTAATAATTTCGTGAACTTCTTGTCTATCCATTCCTTTTACTGATTCCATAATGATGTTTTCGGTTGCCATAAATGGTAATTTTTTGAATATTTGCCTCAATTACTTTTGGATAAACGACAACTCCATCCATAATGTTAGCTCAAATAATCAAGATTGCGTCCACTGCTATGCTTGCGGAATCGAAAGTCTTTACTTGCAGAATCGTCCAATGTTCTTTTCAAACCATTGTGTTGCAAAAACTAATGCTCCGTTTGTGAACTTGAAATCACGTATTTGGCAAGTGATGAAATTCTTCACTCTCATCGGATTTCTCTTGTATGCCATCGCACTTGAAACCAATTTGATTTTTCAAATGCTACTTCTAGTTCCTTCAAATGCTGCAATAGTCTAAAATCGTTCGTAAATTTATGAGAAGATTGAGCAATATTCGACAATAAATCAAAATTTGTGCATCTACTTTTCTATCATAAGTTTGCCCCGAAACACCTTGTTTCTTACTAAATCCAGCTTTCTCAGTAACCAGTTCATCCAACTGTTTTTACTTTTTCAAAATCTCCTTCAAACAGCTCTTTAAAACTAGCACAGTGCACACAGTAGTCCTTTGACTCCTCTAAATCTCAAATTTTCGAGTCTGAATTCCAGCTCTTCAAAAATCAAGAAGTAAAGAATGAAGCCACAATGTCGCTCTTTACTAACCGTTGTAAGCTGTGCCGCTTGAAAATGAGTAAATCCTAAAGTAGGCAAGTCTTTATATTCCAATGCAAAATTTCTCATTTTTCAATCAAAGCAAAGTATTCTTTCTTTAATAACTAAAAGTCCTTCCTAATTTGAATCAAATCAGTATTATCCCAACATACGCACTTGTTGCTCCAAGTGAATGATTTTTCTTGCATTTTTCGCCTGTTCTCCATAAGTATGAACATGAGCCATCACATCGTGTCTCAACTTTTTTCAAATTCTGCTGCAACTTCAAAAATTCACATCATCTTTAAATTTTTAAGTTCCGCAATCTGCTCATCCGTACTAAAATCAGCCTCCAAGTTCCTTTCTCAGCCTCCGCCAAATTTATCCACAACTTTCTCCAAGTTCTAAATTTAAACTCAGGTGAAAAATATGCAACATTTCCTTTTACTAGAATATCTTTCCGCCAACGGATTTGAATATATACTCATATTTTCCATTTTCTCAATTCCTCCTACTTAATTTCTTATTTACAAAAATTTTCTAAACTTAATTATCCCAAATGTAAATTGCCTCATCCCTTAAAAGTACATCTTTTTCACTTCATCTTATTTACACTAAAACTAAAATTAAATGGTCTATACTTTAATTCCTTCATTATTTTTCATAAAACCCTGTTACAACTATTTCTTCATCACTATTAACAAAAATTTTTCCATCATTGCAGTGGAAATTGTTTTATCGATAATAATTTTTGGATTTTTCCATTTACTTGAAAGTCTTTTTCTGTATAAACTTTTTATTATTTCCAGTTGCCTTGAAAAATTCTTCATATTCTAATTCTATTTTATTTTTATCAGTTTTTGAAAGCTTAGTCACCTTTCAATTTTTACCGTAATTGTACCAAAAGACAGATTTGTGCAGCATTTTCATTCACAGACTTATCAGCCTCTAGATACATTTTGTGTTGAGCTGAAATGAAAATTGCTCCTATAGCTCAACATCAACACTACCAATATTTTTCCATTACCTCATTCTCTGTTTTATCAAACAATCTTTTTATATTTTATCGTTCATCAATAACGCCTTTTCCTGCTTGCATTATTTCATCACAACTTCCCCATTCCAATCTTTTTATTCCACCAAAATCAATCACGTTTGTATAACCTTTTTCAATCAATTTTAATGCTGCTTCCCTGCTTCGTCTTCCGCTTCTGCAATAAAACTAGAATTAAATCATCTTTATTTTTCAATTTTGCTTCTGCCTCATTTTCAATAGTTTCCAATGGAACAGAAATCGCATTTGGAATATGCCCTTCGTTATATTCTTCCAAAGTTCTAACATCTACAACTATAACTTTTTGAGTTTCCATCATCTTTTTAGCTTCATCTGAAGTTATCTTTTATATTCTGCTTTTTGCCAGCTTTTCGCTTCTTTTTGACATTGTTAAGTTCTTTTTCGTTTCCTGTTTTACTACACGAAAAATCCCAAACACAGAAAATACTCCAATCATTGTCATCAACATTATTTTTTTCTTATTTTCATTTTATCTCTCCATTTCATTATTCAAATTTTTATTTTATAATTTTTCTCAAATCAATATCTTGCTTTTTCTTTTATAAAAATTCTTATTCCTATCCAAAAAGTCTTTTTCTGAAATTCTAAAAATCTTATCTTTTGAATTTACTTCATTTCTAAATAATTTCCTCCAACTTCAAAAATTACTTCACAAAAATCTCCCAAATCATATCTATAAATATTCTGACTTCTTTCAGGTCTACTGAAATCATAGAAATATTACATTTTCAATTTCTTCTCAATATATTCAACATATTTTTACAATTTTCAGGCAAGTCTTCGTAATTTTTATTTGATAGATATCTTCTTTCCAGCCATTTAATTCATCATAAATTATTTTTCAAAGTCTTTTAGATTTTCTCAAGTTTCCAGGATAAGAATGAGCATACTTTTCCGTCAATTTCATAACTCTCAGCCACTTTTTATTTTTCAAATCCTGTCAATACATCTAGTTTTGTCAGACAATATCTGTCAATCCGTCAATCAGAACTGCATATTTTCCTATTACCAAGTCGAGCCATCCACATCTTCTTGGACGTCCAGTTGTTGCTCCAAATTCGTGTCCCTACTTTTCGTAAAGTTTCTCCTGTCTTCGTTTTCTAACTCTGTTGGGAAAAGGTCCTTCTCCCACCTTGTTGTGTAGCTTTCATAACTCCTAGCACTCTTGAGATTTTTGTTGAGCGACCTCTGTTCCGACTGTTACTCCGCCAGATGTTGGCGATGATGAAGTTACATAAGGATAAGTTCCAGTAGTCAATATCAAGCATTAATGCTTGAGCTCCCTTCAAAAAGTACTGCTTTTTCCATCTTCAATCCTTCATTGATTTCACAACTGCATCAATTATTCTAAATTTTATTTTTCAGCAAGTTTCATAAATTTTTCGTAAAGTTCTTCCAAATCGAAAGTTCCTTTTACCGTATCTAGTCAGCATATCGTCTATTCACGTTCCAAGTAAGTTTATCCCTAAATCTTTCAGGATCCAGTAAATCACCAATTCTAATTCCATTTCTGCAATTTTATCAATGTAGCAAGTGTCCAATTCCTCTTGAGTAGTGCAATTTTGTTTTCACCCATAGCTTTCTTCCTTAGCCTTATCAATCTCGATATGGTAAGGCATTATTATGTGCTCTTTCGTCGATAAATAAATTCATCCAGCTTTTTCCTCTTTTTCGAGTTCGTCAATTTCCGTCAATAATACTCGATATCAACAACAACTCCAGCCCCAATTATACATTTTTCCAGCCGAGTTAATAATTCCAGACGGCAATAAATGCAAAATAAATTTCTCATCGTTTACAACAACTAGTATGTCCCGAGCATTGTTACCACCTTGAAATCTAACTACATAATCCGCTTTTTGAGAGAGTACGTCGATAATTTTACCTTTTCCTTCATCTCCCACTGCGTTCCTCACAATTACAAAAGTATTATTTCCATATTCCATTCCTCCCAAATTTTTAGAATTTTTCTTATGAAAACTGAACCATAAAAACTAAAATCTAACTTACTAAAATTTTATCTTTTTACTATTTATTTTACTATATTTGCTATTTTTCAATTGATTTTAAATCTTTTTAATAAAAATACTTTTTCACAAAAATAGAAGTTATCTTTATTTGCCACAAATAACTCCTATTAATCAATTTCTATTTTTAGTAATTTACTTTCCTCAAAGTAATCAAGCACTTCCATTACAAATTATCAAACTTTTATAAAACCAATTTTTCAATTTCTTCTGTTGGTTTCAATTTATCTGGCACCATAATCGAAAAATGTCTCAGCTGCGTGAGCTGCTCTTATTCCATTGAACGAATCTTCAAATACTACTGTTTTCAGGAAATGCCCCAGCCTTTTTCTGCACTCTATCAGAAAAACTTCAGGATCAGCTTTCCTATGAACTACATCTTCTGCCGTCACTAAATGGGAAAAATATTTTTATATCCTTTCCTTCTGTCAAATGCCTCTGCCAGATCTAAATCCGATGAAGTAGCTAAAATCATCTGCTTTATTATTTTTCTTTAAAAATTCAAGCAATTCTAATGCTCCAAGTTTTTAGTGGAACTTTGCCTTTTTCAGTCCTTTTTCCAGTATATGAGTTTTTAACTGTTCCCATCATTTCGTCATACGGAAAATTCTCACCCAAGGCTTCCTTAAACAGTATTCTTGCTTTCTTTATCATTTGTAACGCCCGTTGTTTTTCCACAATGTCATTTTGTAATTGTATATCCTTTCTCTTGCAATTTCACGTCCATATTCCACATAAATAGTTTCAGTATCAAACAACAAACCCATCCATATCAAACAAAAATAGTTCTATTTCATCGTACTTTCTTCCCATAATAAGCCTTCTTAATTTTATTTTTCGTTTTCAAGTATTGAACTGAACGATGTGCAACAGAAGTTATCACTTCATTAAACTGTAATATTCCCAACACTTATATTGCTACAGCCAGATGTTCTCCTTCTCTGCCAGCCCAATTTTTCCCACCAACACTAAGATCCATTTATAATCGCTTTCAATTTTGGCTCATTGCTTCCCGCATTGCACCGATTACTGCACCATCGTGAGCATGCACGTCCTGAATCAGATTATTTCTTTTTGCTGCCATTAAGGCGCTTTCATAAATTTAAAACGAGACTGCGGCATAGCACCACCAACATTTACTGCAGCTGTCTTTATACCCAACTTTTTGTAGTCTTGCATCAATCCTCATCACGTGAAGAAATTGACATTTTCAATGCTGTTCTGCATATTTCTACACTTTTATTATTTTTCTTCCATTTTTGCATCTCCTTACAGATATATTTTTATCTAAATTAATCATTTAGTAGTATTAGCAATTCTACAGCCTCACATATCCATCCTTACCTTTACCATAAATCTGGGCAATGCATGCAGGAGCTGTAACTGAAATTTTTCTAAAAGCTTCTCTTTTCGTGAATATTACTCAAAATGCACTTCTACAGTCGGAATAGATACAGATTTTTATTGCATCAAAAATTGCATAGCTGTAATGAGTATAAGCTCCAGGATTTATTACAATCCCAGTCAAACGTTTCATGAAAATATGCTGACTGCAAAAATCTATAATTTTTCCTTCAGAATTTGATTGCAAAATATCTCGATTTCTTTACATCTTCATATCAGAAAATTTATCTTTTTATGTATTTACAAAATACTTTCATAATCATCATTTCCATAAATATCCTTTTCTAATTCCCAGAAAATTTAGATTAGGATCCATTTATAATTAATATTTTTTCATTTATTTATTTTCCCATCCTTATCTTTTATATAAATTTCACTCTTCAAAGAAGTAATTATCCTGTCGACAATTACATCTATATCTATCGTCATTTTTATAATAATATCCGAATATCGTCTATACAAGTCTATTCTTTCATCGTATACAGTTTCTGAAGATTATCAGTATCTTTGCAAAGAGGGCGATGTTTCTATGATTTTCTTTAGAAATATCATCTATTGTTCCCTATCTAGAAATATGACAATTCCCAGTAGAAATATCAATATTTTCTTTTCTTTTTAACAGCTCCACCGCCTGTTGAAATGATAAGACCTTCTTTTTCCGATAATTCCTTTCAAATATTTAGTTTCAAGATTCTCTAAATGCTCTTCCCCTCATTTGAGAAAATGTCTGAAATAATCGATTTTCCTTTTTCTTCCAAATATTTATCTGCATCCAGAACAGTGGATAACCAATGACAGCCAGTATCCAATCGTACTTTTTCCGCAGGCAGGCATTCCAATCAATACGATATTTTTCATAAACTATCTACCTTTTTCAGAATGTTTTTGCTCAAAATTACATTCTTTTAAACTGATTTTCCCTTTCTACATACTCATATCCAGCATTTGAAAATCTGTCTAGAAAGTTCAATCTTTATCAACGCCGTAATAATTTATCAAAGGTCATCTCAAATCTAAAAATTCATCACGCAACTTTCATATTTACAAGGCTATAAAGCAGCATTGTATCTTTAGTCTCAAAATTTATCATTTTCTTGATCTTTTATACTTTTACAAAATTATTTTTCACTTTCGACTCATCATTTTCATCAATATTTTCAATTATAACATTTTTACTTGTATCAGCAACAACTAAAGTACTATGCATTTCACGTTTTTCAAAAAATCTCCAACTCTGACATTTTTCTATATCCCAGATTTCCAACCACTTCATAAACTTTCGTTATAAATTGTTTCTAAAAATCCAATATCAAAAATAGTAAATAATTCAGGTTCATTGTCATATTCTGAAAATGCTTTTGTCAGGAACAATGAAAATATAATGTTGACTCATATCCCATATTTATTCCAAAGATGAATATGTCCACGATGTTCTAGCTCATAATTTACAATTGAGTACAAAATATCAACAAGCGATTCATCATATTTCAAGCTCTCTTTAGAACGGATACTTTCCTAATTTACATCTAAGACTCGTCAGGGATTTATACCTATCAAGCAGTTTCCCTAAATCCGTCAGTATAGCCTTTTTGCCATAAATTTCGTAAAAAGATAGCTGTCATGAATATTTTATTAAATATTCATAGTAAAAACGTCTGAAAAAGTATGTATTTTATTTTCACTCTTTCATCATTCAGAAATTCTTCACCCAAAATATTTTTATAGCTTCGTTTCAGGCTCAAATAAATATTCTCTTCTAGCATTCACATATTTTAAAAATTGTCTGACATTTAACACTTCGCACGCAAAATCGTCAAGTTCGTTATAAACAGATAAAGTCAAGATGTAATAGTTTTATCGCTAAAGTTTATGTATTTTCGATCCTTTTCTAGATGTTTGACTTTCTTCATCTACTTCAGATTTTTCCATAGTCGTAAACTTGATCTTTTGCTCTTTTCCTCACTTACATTTTCTAACATCTTTCATTGTTGTTTGTATTTTTTCACTCATTTTGACTCCTTCCGAATACTTTATTATTTATATTTTCTTCTCAATTGATTGAATTATAAATTTAATATTTGATAGATTTTCAAATTTTACTAACTTTTCAATTTTTCCTTATTTCTCGTGACAATGAAGAAGTCTCACATAATCATCAAACCATTTGTCATAGTTACTATCAAAGTTTTCTTAGTTTTTAGGCTTGATTTTGAAGACATTTGCAGCCTTTTTCATTTCTTTTTCCTTCGTTTCCTCTTACATCCAGCAGTCTTTCCAGCTTTGTCATACTCTTCATCTACAAGTGACTGCATTTTACTGCTTGACATTTCCTTTATGTATTCTTCCTATCAATTTTATCCCCTGCACTGTATAAATAGTCATAGATTGCATTTATATTCTCGTCCACAGTTTTTATGCATCCTTTTTCTCAGCTTCAAGATAAGTATTCATATTTCAGTTGACGTTTCAAAAGTAAGCAATTATTAGTGTAGGCATACGACTGAAATTCTCCTAGTATCAGCCAAAAATGCTCCAAATGCATTTTGTAAAAATTTTTCGATATTCCAAAACATAATCGCTATAATATGCACACATTGTTCTAAAGTTAGAACGTCGATTTCAGTAAGTCTTCCAACTCTTTGTCAAAAATATGCACGATTTTCATATATAAATTTGTCATTACTTCGCATAGTTGAATTTGCAACAGCCGTCTTATCTTTTGGAGGAATTAAAAATTTTTATCAAAATCACTTTCTGTCTTTCATTTCCTGCATCAATACTTCCTTATTTGTTCGTGCAAAACTAATACTTGCAAGAACTAATATTCATATTATTATAAAACATCAAATTTTCCTTCTTCTAAACTCTCTTTTATTTATATAATTTTTGATAATCTTTTATGAATTTCTTTTTAAAATTTCTGATCTATATTCTTCATTATGCCAAATTTCTTCAGACTTTATTGCTTGTGAAATAAGCATCAAGTCCATTTGCAACTTTTATGCGCCCTTTAACTTGTAATTTTCTCATAAGTACAGTTTCTTCTAGGTTATAGACAATGTCTCACTGCATTTCTGGGTATTAATCAAATCTCAAGAGGACAATTGTCAACTAGCTGGATACATTCCGACTGGAGTACAGTTTACAATTAATTCAATATCCCGTACTGATGTAAATTGTTGAATAATGAATTAATCTATCCTGTGTTCTAGTTTTCAATGGGTACGTATTTCAATAATTGCTAGCAAGATAAACATTTTCTGCACCACTGTCAATTAATCCAGTAAATAGCTTTTGAAGCTCCTCCAGTCTCCAAGCACAAGCACTTTTTACCATTTACATCAATGTCATTTAATTCCAGCGTTTTCAAAATCCAAAAGTAATCAGAGTTATCTCCAATCAGCTTGCCCATCTCGTATGTAATCGTATTCACTGCACCAATCTTTCTTAGCAGTTTCTGATACTTCATCCAAATATTTAATAACTTCCAGTTTATACGGAATTGTAACATTAATCCCATTAAATTCCCCATTTCTCATACTTTCCAGTCAATTCTTCAATTTCATCAATCTCCTTTCAATCATTTTTATAGCTAGACTTTTTCCCAGTCAGCTCAAAAAGATTTCATGAATTTCTTTTGAATAGCTATGTCCCTAATTTTTCCCTAATAATCCCATATTTTTCCATATTTTTCCTCTTTTCACATAATTAAACTTTCAAACTATCCAATTCTTCCTGCTGTCAATTCTCGATATTCCCCAATTTTAAATTTTTCATCTAGCAAAAGATTTCATTTTTCATCTCGTTTCAAATAAAGAACTTCATTATTAACAGCTTTAAACATTCTCTTCACTTGATGAAACTTCCTTCAGAAATTGTTATATATGCCAAATATTTCATTGTTTTTCACTATTATTACAAATTATTTCGACTTTTTGCCTGGTTATAAAATTTTCTTCCAATTTTATTCCATTTTCAAGCGTTTTTATGTCCTCTTCAGCTAAGAGAGATTGGCAATTTACATAATATTTTTATCTACATGCTGGAGAAAAGTAAATTATGTGACAAAAATTCCATCATTTGTAAGTCAATAGCAGACCTTCTGTATCAATATCCAGCCGTCCAACTGGAAAAATATCATAAGTTCTGTACTCATCGTTTAACAAGTCAATAATCAGTTCTGTGATGATTGTCTTCCGTTGCGGAAATCACTCCAGCGGGCTTATTTCATCATAATGTAGACAAATGGCTTGTAATAAATAATGTTTATCTTCATATTTTTACAATATCTTTTTCTTCATCAATCTGAATTTTTCCATCTTTTTACAAAAAGCATCATTAACACTTATTTTCTTGTTTTCAGCATTTCCTTGACTTCCTTTTCTTGTTCCAATTCCTGAATTTGCCAAAATTTATCCAGATCTCATTATATCTCAGAATCCTTCTAAAATTAGTCTACAATGACAAACATTTTTTATCGTAAATTTTGCATTTATATTTCTCAAATTATATAATTTGTAATTTCCAAAGAATTTGTAAGTAATTTGATTTTCTCTCATTTCAAGTGCCATTTTTACATTCTCGTACAGACATATTTCCTCTCAAAATCAATGTAAAAATAATATTCCCAAAGGTTTATTCACCCTCTGACCGTGATTTTAGATTTACCATATTTAGCCCATATTTATAAAAAATCTGCAATAACTCTATTAGGTCTCTGATTCATTCTTTTTGCACTCGTTACAATACTTATTTTATCGCTTCCATCAATTACAATGATCCTCATTTGAAATCACAAAAATCTTTGTATAATTTTCCTCTTCGTTATTGATATTTTCCTTCAGTAGTTCTAAAGTCGTACTTCTTTTTGTTTTCATATTTGCAAGTACAGGCATTTTTCCTTTTATCTTTTTGACGCAATATATTTTCCACAATTGCAGTATTTGTCATTCGATTAAGATGCCACTCTATGCTTTGATAGAAATTCTGAACATTGCATAAAAGCCTGTTCATGAGAATAAATATTCTTTTATATCTTCGATTTTGCTTCCTTTTACACCAAGCAAGTTGTGTGAAATCTTATGTCTGACTCTCCGATTATGTAGATATTTTTGTATTTATCAAGTCAATGCTATCCCGCACTTCTCCAACGATAGAATTTTTCATCGGCAATATTGCAAGATCAATTTGATTAGTATGCACAGCTTCTACTAAATCCTTATGTGAATCAAATGAAAGATATTTCTTTATTTTCTTCAATATTGAAAAATTTGAATTTTTATTATTCTTAAGCAAGTTCATAAGCACTTCGTAAGCATAAGAACCTGGTACTCCGGTATATCCCAGCTATTTTCCAATTTCAAATCATTCACATATCTAGTAGAAATCCCAATTTTTAAACTTTTGGTATTCTTTACTGGAATTCATAATATCCTTTTTAAAATAAGTCAATATAGTGATTTCAGTTCTTTATTTTTAACTCTTTCCAGATTCTCTGAATAACTTCCTTTTCCCTTTCTCATCAAAAATCTTTCCAGTATAAACTGTGCTACTTCTGTACAATATACAGCCTTTCCTCAAGTAATTTCTACCAGTTGGCTATCCAATTTTGTCAATTCTTTCCCGAATTTCTCCTAAAATCCAAATTTTTATTTATATCCATTCATCTTCCCTTTTTCTTTTCTATAAAAACGAACTGTTTTATTATAACATGCTATTTTTCTTTATATATTAGAAACTAGATTTTTTATTGCAACTTTCTTTCTCAATTTAATTATAATAAAATATAAATTCACTTAAAGTTTGATATAATATGCAAAAATCATAGACTTAATTTTCTACTTATTTTAAACCAAAATTATTTTTATAATATTTTTACCATTTTACTTATTATAAATTATACTAAAATCAGAGCAAGAATAGTAATACAAAAAGGGAATTTCTAATTAAAAAGTACTTTTATAATATAACTCAAACCCATTTAAAATTGAACTGATAGAAATCTATATTTAGGGTTGATAAAATAGCATCTTTTTGAGTTCTATTTTAAAATAGTTTTACTATAATACCCTTGATAGTCATGAACTTCAACTGGCTCAATATTCCAAATTTCTTTTTGCATATTCGGCAATTGTTCTGTCTGAACTGAATTTACCTGCATTTGCAATATTTTTTTAAGAGCTTTTCTAGTCCATTCTCTTTTATCTTTGAAGGCATTTTGAAGCCTATCTTGTGCTTCTCTGTATGATGCGAAATCTTTTAATAGGAAATATACATCCGGACGAGAACCATCTACTCCGTATAATAATGAATTTTGTAATTCTCTGAAGATTCCTGTATGGTTATCGTCATAAGTTCCATCACCTAACTGATCCACTAACTTTTTAAGTCCTTCTACGCTGTTATATTCATCAAATGGATTGTATCCCTCCATGTGCTTGATAATTTTCAACTTCCTGTGCAGAAAGTCCAAAAGATAAAGGCATTATCAAGTCCAACTTCTTCAACGATTTCCACATTTGCTCCATCCATTGTTCCAAGAGTTAATGCACCGTTTAGCATAAATTTCATATTACCAGTTCCAGATGCTTCCTTTACTTGCTGTAGAAATTTGTTCTGATACATCTGCTGATGGGAATATTTTTTCTGCAAGTGAAACTCTATAGTTTTCAAGGAATACAACTTTGATTTTTCCCGTTAATGTCGCTGTCGTTATTTACTTTTTTTCTGCAACGGCATTGATTAATTTGATAATTCCTTTTGCACGTCTATATCCAGCAGCTGATTTTGCTCCAAAGATAAATGTTCTTGGTTCAACATCCAAGTATGGATTTTTCTTTTTAATCTGTTGTACAAGTCCATAATATGAAGTACATTTAACAGCTGTCTTTTTATACTCATGCAGCTCTTAACTTGAATATCAAAGATAGAATGAGGATTTACTTCAATTCCTGTAGTATCTTTTTATATATTTAGCCAATCTTTTCCTTATTATGCAGTTTGATTTCAGAAATTCTGTCTTAAAATACATTGTCATCATCCAAGTATTGCTCCAATTTTTAAGTTCATATAAGTCTGTAATCCCATTTGTCTCCGATTAACTCTGTAATTAATGCGCTAATTCAGGATTTGCTTTTAGTAGCCATCTTCTTTGAGTAATTCCATTTGTTTTATTTAGGAATTTTTTTCAGGATATAATTCATTCCATTCTTTTTAATTCACTGTTTTAAGAATTTCTGTATGCAGTGCTCGCAACTCCGTTTACTTTGTGCGATCCTACGATTGCAAGCCATGCCATTCTAACTTGTCCATTTCCAATGATTGACATTTTGTTGATTCTTTCCCAATCTTCCTGGATATTTTTTGCTGTAATTCTGCGACAAATCTTCTGTTAATTTCTCTCGATAATTTGATAAAGCTCTTGGCAGTAATGGCTGAAATAGTGAAATATCCCATTTTTCCAATGCTTCTGATAAAATTGTATGGTTTGTGTAGCAAATACATTTTTACAAATGTTCCAAGCTTCATCCCATCCTAATTTTTCCTTATCCAGGAAAATTCTCATCAATTCAGGAATTGCAACTACTGGGTGAGTGTCATTTAACTGAATTGCAACTTTGTCTGCAAATTTTAGAAAAATCGTTTCCAAATACAGATTTATATCTTCTGATAATATCTTGCAATGAAGCAGATGTAAAGAAGAACTGCTGTTTTAATCTTAATTGTTTTCCATCTTTTTCAGTATCATTTGGATATAATACTCTTGAAATATCTTCAGCTTGAACTGCTTTTGCAGAAGCTTGTAAATAAGTCTGATCATTGAATAATTTTAGGTCAAATCCTTCAGGCGATCTTGCTTCCCACAATCTCAATGTGTTTACAGTATCGTTTCCATAACCGATAACTGGCACATCATAAGGTACAGCATGAACTGTTTCGGTATTTACACGTTTAAAGTATTCTTTCCCAAATTCATCACGATGAACTTCAATTTGTCCATCAAATTTTACTTCAAATACTCTGTCCATTCTTTTTATTGACCAAGGATCTCCGTATTTTTGTCCAGTCATCTGGATATTCCATTTGGAACCCATTTTCGATTTTTGCTCAAACATTCCGTATTTATATCTAAGTCCATATCCATGTCCTGGCAATGCCAATGTGGCAAGTGAATCAAGAAAACATGCTGCAAGTCTTCCAAGCCTCCGTTTCAAGTCCTGCATCCATCTCACGATCTTCAATTTTTGTTAATATCTCACGCCCTAATTCATTCAATGTTTCTTTTATAACGTCATTAATTTGTAAAATTAATCAGATTATTCCCCATAAAATCTTCCCATTAGGAAATTCTGCTGAAAAAAATAGTACGTTTGTTTTTACCTGTTTTTAGCATAAGTTTTTTTAGTATTGTACCATTTTTCCATTGCGTAATCCAAAGCTACTTTTGAAATTGCATTATATAACTCAAATTCATGAGCTTCTTCAAGAGTTTTTCCATATTGCCTTCTCAGTTCCCTAAGAATACTGTCCTTTAATTCAGCTTTGTCAATTTTCATATTTCCTCCTAAATATTTTATTTTCACTTCACTTTACCACTCAGCATTATTTCAATACTTTTTCTCTAAAAATTAATATCATTTAAGCATTCTCTTAATTTTGTATAATAAATCATTTTATTAAAAACTCATTTGAAGCAACTGACTCTCATCGATGTGACTGCCGTTAATTCTCTATGAAATTCCCTCATCTTTTTGATGAATCATATCCAATGTAAACATTTTTTTAGCCTTTTGTTTACTGGATAAAGTTTGTATCTGTACATTAACGGAACTTCTGCATGCTTGCCCAATGTAGTATTTTTTTGCCAGTTTTTGTAAAGCTTCTACTTTATAATTTGGAACTGTTAATGATTTTTCTCCTAATATTTCATCTATTAATCTGTCATTTTCCTCCGATACAAAAACGAGAAAAAGTTAAGCTGGGATTTTCTTCCTGCTGAACCAGTTGGATCTAGACTTGTTCCAACTCCCCATGCTCCAAAGAATACATCTATATCTTTAGAATCTCCTGCACTTTTCGTAAAAATTCTGAAAAGCTAGCAATCTTCCCGATGTAAGAACTGCTTTTATCCCTATTTTTCCAGCTTTGAATGTAGTTTTTGAGCAAGCGGTTCTGCTACATCGCCTCCTGCCATAAATGCCATCTTTATTTCAAAAGGCTTTCCATTTTTATCTTCACGGATTCCATCTCCATTTACATCCTTGTATCCTGCTTCATCCAGCAAATTGCTTTTGCTTTTTCAGGATTATACGGATAACCTTTCAAGTCCTTTTGGAAAAATATTTCTGAAAACAGGAGGTATTGCTGAAGTTGCTTCCTGCCTTAATCCAAAAATAAAAATGCCTGTGCTATTTCCTCAACATTTATCGCATACACAAGAGCTTGACGTAATCTTAAATCCGACATCTTGGCATTCGGATCTGTCACATTTTCTCCTTTTTGCTTTTGTCATAATGCCCTCACCTAAATGCCAAATACGAATAATACAAATCCTGTTGTCCTAATGTTTCTATATTTTTAAAATCTTTGTAATTATTGTAAAGAGAATCAGGCATACTCATTACAAAATCATATTTTCCCAGCTTTTAACTGCCGCCACTATAGATTGTGAATTTACTACTTGCACTATTGCCTTTTCAATTTTTCGGCTTTCCTTTGTAATAATAAGGATTTGCTGTAAATTCTAGACTTTCTCCACGTGAAACTTTTTGTTAAATTATACGGTCCCCAATGTTACTGGTTTTCATTCTAATTTTTATCCGATGAAATCAATTCTTTTATTGGAATTCCTTTTTAAATAGTAGTTTTGGTAGTGCATTTCCAACCAGTCCGTTTGCAACTGTATAAATACTTTTGTCCCAGTTGTAAAAATAGAAATTTCCACTGTTTTATCATCTATTTTTTATACCTGAAATATTTTGAGGCTTTTCCCATCGTGATATTCCTTCATTCCAACAATTTTTGACTTTCTTCAGTATATCGCACACCTGTATAATCTTTTATTCCTATAATTTCATAAGGGAAAAATAATGTCATCAGCAGTTAGAGGCTGTCCATCAGACCATTTTATGCCATCTTTTTATTTTTATTGTAGCTTTTTATTTTTTGCATCAACTGTAAGAGTAGTCGCTCCTGTATCTGTTATTTCAAAATTTTCATCCACTTCAAATATACCCTGAGCTTAAAAACATTGAAATAATCTCTCCATCATAACCATCTGAATAGAAATGTCTCATTAAAGACTCCAACCAATGGATCATCCTTTACTATCGCCACTTGCAAAGTTCCGCCTTGCTACTGCAGGCTCATTGTTTGATGTTTTTCTGGAAATAATGATAAATTTCAGTTTTGCTCTGGCATTTCACTTCTCTTTTTACCAGGATTGCACGAAACTACGAATATCAATACAGAAACGTGATTATTAATTTCCATTTTTCATACTGTTCTCCTTTTTAGTTTTATCCTCTTCTCTGTTTTTGCGTCAGTCCGCCCTGTTTAAAGCCTGTCCGACATAATTAATACAAAGCATCATAATTAAAAATCAATATTGATGCTGGAAGCCAAATCCATAATTTTGTTGACAATACTTCTGGATCTGCTGCATAACCAACCAAAGTCCCAAGGCTCGAGTAGAAAGCGGTAATCCAAAGCCAAGAAAAAACTAAGCCCTGTTTCAATTCCAATATTTCCAGCAAAACCCTAATGTCAATTCCACAATTATAATTGAACTCAAGTTAGGCAGTATTTCCTGAAAATTATCGTAAAAATCCTTTTGTTCCCATAGTCTTTGAAGCCAAAATATAATCTTTCTGACTTTCAGCAAGTGCCTTACTTCTAATCAGCCTTGCTCGCTCCAACCCAGTAAAATGCACTCATTATCAGCACAAAAGTTGCTATCGTGTACTTTTGGAACAATAGTAACAAACACAATAATTATCATAAGTGTAGGCAAAATTGTAATAAAAGTCGATAACCCTCATAATTACATTATCCACCCATTTTCCCATAATATCCTGCAATAAGTCCAAAAATATCCCAATTCCCGATGTCAAATCGTTATTGTAAAACCAATAATAATCGAGTTTCTAGCACCTAGTATCAGCTGCCCCAATATTGAACGCCCTCCAGAATCAGAACCTAGCCAAAATCCTCTTTCATAGGAATGGCATATTTATCTAGAAGGCTTATTTTCATAATTTCCTCCTGATTTGCAAAAAGTGATCCGATAAAATTATTCCAAAAAGAATTACAAGAATAATAAGCGAAGCAAGTGCCAATTTATCTTTTAAAATCTCTCTTACAATAACACTAATTCCAGTCGGTTTGCTACTTTTTCTTAATTTCATCAAAATTTTTCTGCTTTTTCATTATTTTTCCTTTAAAAATTTCATTATTAGACATTTTTTCACCACCTACTCTATTCTAATTCTAGGATCAACAATGCTAAGAATAATATCTGAAAGCAAACTTCCAAGCAATGTTAAAAAATCCAAACAGCAGTATTAATGCTGTAACAACGCTGTAATCCGTGTTATAATTGAATTTACAAACAGTCCTCCCATTCCAGGATAACTGAATATTTTTCAATAAAAATCGAACCTCCCGGAAGTCCTGTTATCGAATATCCAAAAAAACGCTGCAATCGGTAAAAATCGAATTTCTGAAAATATGTCTTGAATAAACTTTATTTTCAGGTACTCCCTTACTTTTCGCCGTTTTTCACATAATCCAGATTCTTAGCGTCAATTACTTCATTTCTCAAATACTGCACAATCCAAGTTGTTCCCAGCAACGCATACGTAATTGCAGGCAATATGATGTGATAAATCCTGTCCAAAAATATGTCCCAAAAGTGCCAGTACTAAGTCCAGCTGTCACCGATCCAGTTGTCGGAAACCATCCAAGCGTATATCCAAAAACCAAATCATTATAAGCGAAAGCACAAAAGTCGGAATCGCATAGCTCACATAATTATAAAATGTGACAAATTTATCAAGAAATGAGTTCTGATAACGTCCAGCAAGCATTCCAAGCGGTATTGCAATACAATATGTCAAAATAAGGCTAAGCAGCGACAAAATAAATGTGTTTACTGCCCGTTCTCCAATAAGCGTCTTTACAGGAACATTATAAGTGTAGCTCATTCCCAAATTTCCAGAAACGGCATTTTTAGCCATCTTACATACTGAATATGCCAAGGATCCAGCAATCCCTGCCTTTCTTCGTATTCTTCAAGTGCTGCAGGATCAGTCTGTGGCGTAATCAGTCCTGTAAACGGATCTCCCGGCATAAGTTTTGCCAAAATAAAGATTAATAGGCTAAGTATAAATAGTTGCGGTATCATAACCAGAATTCTTCGTAAAACTGTTTTCCACATTGATTATTTTCCCCCTTTTCCGTTATTTTTGCATTATTTCATCTTTTAATAGCGACAAAATGGGTATCTGTTAATTTTTAAATCAAAGACACGCCCATTTTTCATCATAATATTTTTTTTCATTTTTCAAATATTCCTTTTCAATTTCTAATCGTCTTTTTTTATTTTCCAGCCTTTTTTTCAGGATGTACTCTGGAATTGCAGCAATTAGCCGTTTTGTGTAAAAATGTTCAGGATTTTTATAAATATCATTTTTGTCCCAGTTTCCACAAACCTTCCACGATACATTATAAACATATAATCGCACATATGCTTTACAACTCCCAAATCGTGGGAAATAAAAAGATAACTTAGCCCAAACTGCTCCTGAATATCCTTCATATAATTCAAAACTTGTGCCTGAACCGATAAATCAAGTGCCGACACAGGCTCATCTGCAATAATCAATTTAGGCTTTTGTAGCAACAGCCCGTGCAATTCCCAGCCTCTGTCTCTGTCCGCCAGAAAATTCATGTGGATATTTGTAAATATCTTCTCTGTTCATTCCTACAATTTCCAGCAGTTCTGACACCTTTCCTCTTTTCCTCATCTGAAGTCAAATTCTCAAAATTTCTCAAAAGGCTCAGAAATCAAGTCAAAGCACTCTCTTCTTAGGGATTTAAACTAGATAATGAATCTTGAAAAATCATCTGCACGTTTCTATTATATTCACTTCTTCTATTCCGAAACTTACCATCAATTTTCTTTACCTTCATAAATAATCTTTCCACTTTTTATCTTCTCCAGCCCAATTATCGCTTTTCCCAATCGTAGACTTTCCCAGACCCCGACTCCCCACAAGTCCATAAGTCTTCCTTCTTCAATAGTCAAACTGACACCATCCACAGCATACACATGGTCAATTACCTTTATTGAAAAAGCCCCACGAATAGGATAATGAACCTTCAAGTCTTTCACTTCAATAAAACTCATATTTCTATTTATTCCTCTTCCAAAATATTCAATACTTATTTAAACTAAGTTTCTTTTTGATTTTCTAATTTATTTTAATTAATAATTATTTTATCTATAATTTTTTTATTTTTTTAAACGTCAAGGGAAATCAATACACCATTCTCCCTTTATTTCATAATAACTAGTTATTTTAGTACTAGATTTCTGCAAAATTTCTATATGAAAGATTTAGAAATAAAAATTTGACTTTTTGAAATAATAAAGATTATTTCACTATTTAATAACTGTATATCTATTTTCAAAGGATTGCTCATTTTGCACAAAATCCTGCATTAACAGATTAGTCTTTTACTTTTGCCAATCCGAAATTCCTCCTTATAATGTTAAAATAGTTGATAGCGAACAAATAGCGTCTGTGACTTTATTAAAAAGAAATTTGATATAAAAGAAAAATTTATTATACTAAATTTACTATTTAAGAATTTTAATATAAATTAACTTTCAATAGATTGATTTATTTTTCAAAATGAAAATTTTTCCAGCAAGTACATCTTACAAAATGCTCTTTTTTTCCACTTCATGCAATGTTGGATCGTGTTCACTTTTCCTTTATCCATGGAGATTCTTTTGAGAAAAACGGCAACCTGTTCTCTCTAATTTTGGTTAGTGACGGAACAATTCCTTGAATTACGTGTAATTTTTCAGTTTCTGTGTCAAGTTGCGGGATTGAATTTAGTAGAGATCTTGTGTAGGGATGTTTTTGGATTATTGAACAAATCATTTACGTTTGCGATTTCTACAATTTCTCCAGCGTACATACTGCCACTCTGTCCGCCATTTCAGCAACAACGCCCAAATCATGTGTAATCAGTATAATCCCAGCGTTTATTTCACTTTTGCAAAGTTTTTAATAAATCCAGTATTTGTGCCTGTATTGTAACATCCAATGCTGTTGTCGGCTCATCGGCTATAATAATTTCAGGGCTTGCAGGAAAGTGCTATTGCAATCATTACTCTTTGACGCATTCCTCCAGATAATTCGTGTGGAAATTGCCTTGCTACACGTTTTGGATTTTTATTCCTACATTCTCCAGTAATTCCAGCATTCTAGCTTCTCTTTCAGTTTTGGGACAATTTTTGTATGATAAATCATCTCCTCCTCAATTTGTTCTCCTATTCTCATAAGTGGATTTAAAGCCGATAGAGGATCCTGAAATATCATCCCAATTTTATTTCCTCTAATTTTTATTGTATTCTTCTTCATCAATTTCTACCAAATTTTTCCCTTCAAAATTGATTTCCCTGTCAATTTTCGTGTTAATCGGATTATGCAGTCCAATAATAGAAGTTGCAAGCGTACTTTTTCCACATCCTGACTCCCCCACTATCGCAAGTATCTCATTTCTTCTAAGTTCCAGCGAAACATTATCCACAGCTGGGAAAATATTCATCTTTTTATCCGAAAAACTTGTAACAAGATTGTTACATTTTTATCAATGTTTCAGTTTGTTCCATACTTTTCTCCTCTAAAAGTTCTTTTTGTTAAAAATTTATTTTATACAGACATTGTAGCATAATTTTTATTCTTTTTCCTATTATTTTTAAAATTTTATTACCTTATTAATTGACAATTTAAAATTTTCCAGATAATTTATTAAAATGCGAGGTGGTGAACGGTAGACACGCTATCTTGAGGGGGTAGTGGCTTTTAGCTGTATGGGTTCAAGTCCCACTTGTCTGCACCATTTTATTTTAAAACAAAATTACGTATTTTTTTTTTACAATTTAAAGCTATTAGATTTTATGAGTGTGATGGAATTGGTAGACATGCTATTTTCAGAGGATAGGCAGCCGTACGGGTTCGACTCCGTTGCTCGCACCTACTATCAATTTTGTTGCTTGAATTATTCTTTAATTATTCAAAATTTATTCAACTTATTCAAAACTAATTTAATTATTATTCAACAATTACTATAATTTTTCGTTCACAAAAAAAGACTTAATTGATTTTAATGTTATCCTGTGTTTTGTAATTTTCAAAATTTAAAATTTTTATTCTCTTCATCACAATTTAGCCTCAATCATCATAATCAAATAATCAGTTCCAATTCCCCACGCATTGCAATCATTTGAAGAGTCGCTATTTTAGACATCATCATATACTGAATAGGATCTAAAAGTTTTTGTATTCTGGAGAAATTAATCATATATTCCTAATATAAGGATATTTTTAACAATATCCCCTATTACAGCTTTTTCAGTCAAATTATAGCTTGCTTGTAAATACTTCTCCTGTTTCTTCTTTTTCTCATCTACCTTTTATTTTTCCCATGTTACAAGCCTTCTTTCTCCTGTTAGACTTCTAATTTTCGTAACATCCTGCATCATTTCCAGAACACCTTTAAACACTCCATTTTCATCTCTTACAGCCACATAATAAATATAAATGAATTTTTCCACGCATTTCTAGCCAAAAAATCAATCTCGTCCTGCTCCCCTTTTCTAAAAGCGTCTATTATTTCAAGTACGGAACGACGCTTTCTTGATGACAGTTTTTAACATCACGCCCTATAACTCCTGCACTTCTTGGGAAAACCCTATGTTTAGTATCCGTATAGAATTTCACAATTTCATTTTCATCCACAAAAGACAAGTCCACAGGCATATGCTGAAAAAATAAGATTAATCTGTTCAAGCGTTAATTTCTCCCTGCTTCACATCAAAAACTTCATTTTTCACTATTTTGGCTTCCCATATTATATTTTGCCATAAGACTTGCAAGGTCATTCATAAAGTTTCCAGCATTTTGATTATTCTGAACATTAGTTTCTGATTTTAGATTTTCTCTTTTACAGACTGGCTACTATTGTCATCTTGTTTTTCTATATTTTCAGGATAAAATCCAGTTGGTTTATCAATTAGGAAATACCCAATTTCATCATCTCCTGCACGCATTTGCTTAAATTCTTCTTCATTAATCATTTTCATCGAAGTTGGAAAAAGCACTTCTTCTTCCTTATGCATAATATCAAGTGTCAATTCCCACACATTTTCCTGTTTTTCCAAAAATTCTTCAATTTTATCATTTTCAAGTAATTTATATGCTTCACTTATGCTATCTCTCACGTTATTATCAAAGCTCCACATTATTCTTGATGGACGGTCAAACCCTTTTTCTCTAATATTGAAAATAATTGATGCTGTTTTCTTGCAAGATGGGTAGGATTAAATTGAGATAATTTTTCATAAAAGTTCAAGCCATCTGTTCTTTATAAATTTTTTTCCCAAACTCCTCTTTCATTTCCGCAATCAGCTTTCTAGTCGCTTCATTTTCCAAAATATACGTATTTATCGGATGCCCCTCAGGCAAGTCAAATTCATCCTTCACAATAATATCCTCAAAAAGCCCTAACACATCATTCATCTTATCATGAACCGTATTGTCATCAAATCCAAGTTCTTTAATTTTTTGCTCTGAATAAGCAAATTCGCTCGCTGTCATCTTGTCAAAAGTTTTCTTTTATCAATTTTTAGTAGTCTCAAAGTCAGTCTTTCCTTCAATATAATCTTTTTATTTGAGTCATTTTCTCAATTTTTCTCAAGATCTAATTTTTAGATAATTTTTCATATCCTGTGCCATAATAACCACCTTCTATTTTTATAATCTTTTTAGCCAAATAAAAACTTCCTTGTTAAAAATTTTAAACCAAATTTTATATGATTTTTATTGCCTAAATAATATGCACTAATAACATTTTATACCAAATTTTTAAATTATAGCTATTTTTCTCAACTCTTAGAAATATTTAATTTTTGTTAATTTATACTCAAACCTATTTAAAATTAAACTACTAAAATTATATAGATTTAGGGGTTTGAGTAAAATAGTCATAGCCTATTTTGAGTTTTATTTTTTAAAGCAGTTTTTACTATAACATAAAAAGTTCAATTATATTTTGATTCTCAAACCTATTTTTAACATATTTTCATAGTGTGATAAACAACACACTTTTATAAATATAAATCAAATTATTATTAATTTTCTCCCCATACTTCATCTGCAATTTTCGTAATAAATCTAAGTTTTGCCCATTGCTCCTCTTCTGTAAGCCTATTTCCTTCTTCTGTCAAGCAAATCCACACTGCGGACTCAAATAAAGCCTGTCTAGTGGCACATATTTTTGAGCCTCTTTTTATACGTGCAATTACACTTTCCTTTTCCTCTAATGTTGGATTTTTAGAAGTTATTAATCCTAAAACAATCTTTTATCTCCAGAAACTTTTGCAAGTGATTCAAAAGTACCTGCTCTTTCTGTATCAAATTCCAAATAATGGGCATTTACATCTTCTTTCCCAAAAAGCTCATCTGCAATTTTGTCATATCCACCTTTCCCAAACCATCGTAGAAGATAATTTTCCACGGCAAACATAGTAATTAATTACCAAATCTTCTGGATTATTTTGAAATACCCTGTTATTTATATTTAGAAATTTTTCTGAAAATTCTTGTCTGATAATTTCTTTATCCTATCACTCAATAAATGAAGCAATAAAGTCATCGTCTACAAGACAACCCCAAGTACAGTCATCAATTTGCAAAGTTCTAAGTCCTTCGTTATACAAGTCACTGTATAACAGTTTTTGTAGGCACTGACAATATCATCTTCCAATCCTATAAAATCAGGATAAACTTCAAGAAGTCGCCACATCTTGTCTTCCTTTACTAATTCTGCATAAAATTGTGCTGGAGCAGGTATCGTAAATCTAGCTTCCACACCTTTTTATCTTTTACTAAATCTCGCAAAAATGTATAATGTTTCACAAATGGATGATTTTCCCCACTAATTTTTCAGTAACAATCGCAGTATCATCACGGCAACAACACCATTAAATTCATAACCTTTATCAGCGATGCATCATGCCCAATTCCATTGAATCCCCAGAAAAAGTCCAAATGCCAGTAACTACGTCTAAATTTCCCCATCTGTAACACTTGTATATCCTAATTCAATTTGCTTTATCTACAATTTTTCTAATTTCTTCATCCTCAACTTTTTCCAATTCTTTCTTGTCAATTTTTCCCTTTTTCAAAATCATTTCTAGCTTTTTATTTCTCCAGTTCTCAAAAACTTCCTACAGTATCATAGTCTATGAGGCGCATTTATTGTACACATATTATCAACTCCCTTATTTGTTATTATTTTTATGAAGTTATTATATACAAATATGTGCTTTCTGTAAAATACATTTATTTTTAGTTTGTTATAACTTTTGTTTATGCCAATGTTCTTTTAATCTTATGGAATTTCTGTATATTTCAAATGTTTCTTCAAAGCCTCCACATAAACTTTCCCATAAACACTTAGTTCAATATTTTCTGCATTATAATTCCAACTTTCATATATTCATCCACTTCCAGCGGTTTTTGCAATAATATTTTCTCCATTTTAGCTCTTTACTAATTATTCCTGTACTTACCGTGTATCCGTTAAGCCCAACTGCCAAATTAAATAAAGTCGCCCTGTCTCTCACTTTATATTTTTATCCCTGTCAAGTGTACTCAATATTTCTTCTGAAAAATAAAAAGAGTTATAGTCTCCTTGTTCAAACGACAGATATGGATATTCCTTCAAATCTTCAAGACTAATGCTTTCCTTTTTGCTAAAGGATGATTAAAAAACTAATGAAAAACTTATGTGGCTTTTGCAGTAAACAGCTCAATAAATTTCAGTTATTTCTTTTATCATTTTCTCAATTACAGTTTTATTCGCTCTCGAAGTGTATAAAATTCCAATTTCACTTTTTCTCTTGCTTTACATCTTCAATTATCTCATTAGTCTGTGTTTCCCTAAGTGTAAAATCATACTTATTCCTCCAAACTCTTAATCACATCCACAAAAGCATTTACCGCAAATGAGTAATGCTGAGTTGATACCGAAAATCTCCGAGTTATCTTATTTCCTATATTCTTCTTCCAACAAATCCGTCTGTTCTAAAACTTGCCTAGCGTATCCCAAAACCCTATCTCCTTCAAGTGAAACAATTACTCCTTTATTTGTCCTGTTAAAAATCGTTATATTCATCTCATCTTCCAGCTCTTTTATTGCTTTCGTCAATGCCGGCTGTGAAACAAACAGCTCTTTTGCAGATCACTTAATGTCCTTTTTCAGCGACTGTTACTACATATTTTAGTTGCTGTAATGTCATTTTTCCTTTTAATAAATTCTATTCTACAACTTAAAAATCTTTTAACTTTTTACAATAAAAGCCAGCTTTGATGCCGACTCTTTATCAAGAAAACTTATTATATTTTTATTAGATAATTCTTAAAAATATATTTTATTCTCAAATTTAAATTTCTACTTTTTCCAAAATTCAGTACTAACTTTTTATTAAATTCTTCTTTCAAAATTTTCTAATCATCTTTTTAATTACAATGTTTCAAAATACTCAGTCAATGAAGTCGCTTTAGACAATCCCAAAACCTCAATATCGGTTTGAAATTCCAGCTCACCTTCATGATTGCCGTATAAGTCGAAACCCATGAATCATATTTCATTGTTCAGCTTTCCAGATTTTTACGTGATTCATGTTTCATCTACTGTTTCAGGAACAGGCTTACTTTTTACCCAAATATTTACTTGCAAGTTTTGTAATTTCCTGCATTGTCAATTCTTCAGGTCCCAGCCATTCAATGTCTGATTTTGCCATTTTTCGGATTTTCCAAAATTTTAGCAGCCACTTCTGACACATCCGAACGCACCACAGCTGAAACT
>BNJT01002554.1_pt1 | contig 223587 bp, 261 predicted proteins | sample 8540491 | NCBI WGS metagenome assembly BNJT01 (sample SAMD00202455, study PRJDB9452) | human saliva metagenome | host: Homo sapiens | reverse complement strand
GATGAGGCATTTCACATACAAATAATTGAACTTTGGTAAAAATAAGACTATAATTAAGTTAGAAATGATAAAACATAAAGCTAGAAAGGAGTTTACTGTATTTAATCTGTACAGTAAGATTAAAATCATGAAAAAAAGAAAAACAATAGCAATTATACAATGTATTTTGTATCTCATGGCTCCTTATATAGCTCTTCAGTTATGTAGAATGAACAGAAGTTTCATTACTGATAATCTCTTTTTTTATTTTCCTTATTCTGCTGACTATTTCATTCTGGTTTAGTATTTGGAAACTAGAAAAAGCACTAGATAATGATTCACAATAATAACTCCAAAGATTTATATCTGTTTTAAAACTAAAAATTCTTGTACTTTTCCCTAGATAGTGATTAAACCCTTGATACGACTGAGTTTAAGGGGTAATGTACACTCTTTGAAAAAAATGTACTTTATAATCGAAATGTACTTTATTTTAAGGCAAGATAAAGTACATTTTTTTGATCTAGTAGCTAGATGTATAAAGTACACTTTCAACATTTATTAAAGACTTTGTAAGGCTAGAAACATTGATTTAATAAGGCTTTGAAGTTTAGTAAAGTACATTTTTCACTAAAATGCACATTTGAAAAATTTCCAGTTTTCACTTTGATAAGGTACATTTTAGGCAATTTTTGGACGAAAAATTTTTTTTAGTTATTTTGAGTATAAATCGTCTTTTTTTATTACTTCTAAAAAAATCTCTATAACATCTTTCCGAAAAAAACTATAATTTTCTTGAAAAAAATATATAAACCTATGCTATACTACTAGTAGACTTATTTATGGAGAAAATACATGAAACGTGAGATTTTACTGGAACGAATCGATAAACTAAAACAAATCATGCCCTGGTATGTTTTGGAATACTACCAATCTAAGCTTGCTGTTCCCTACAGTTTTACAACCTTGTATGAATACCTCAAGGAATACGATCGATTTTTTTCAGCTGGGTTTTTAGAGTCTGGTATATCAAACGCCGATAAAATGTCTAATATTCCTTTATCTGTCTTGGAAAATATGTCTAAGAAAGACATGGAAGCTTTTATCCTTTATCTACGTGAACGTCCTTTGCTGAATGCCAATACAACTAAACAAGGAGTTTCCCAAACGACCATCAATCGAACCTTGTCAGCATTGTCTAGTCTTTACAAGTATCTGACTGAGGAGGTTGAAAACGATCAGGGGGAACCTTACTTTTATCGTAATGTAATGAAGAAAGTTTCAACAAAGAAAAAGAAAGAAACACTTGCTGCCCAGAGCTGAAAAACATCAAAGCAAAAAAACTCTTTCTAGGTGATGAAACAGAAGGGCTTTTCTGACTTATATCGACCAAGAGTACCCTCAACAGCTCTCAAATCGAGCTCTATCATCGTTTAATAAAAATAAGGAACGTGATTTGGCCATTATCGCCCTTCTCCTAGCATCTGGTGTCCGCTTATCTGAAGCTGTTAATCTTGATCTAAGAGATCTCAATCTCAAAATGATGGTTATTGATGTCACACGTAAGGGTGGAAAACGTGACTCAGTCAATGTCGCTGCCTTTGCTAAGCCTTATCTAGAAAATTATCTAGCCATTCGAAAATCAACGCTATAAAGACTGAAAAAAACAGATACAGCACTCTTTTCTGACACTCTACCGAGGTGTTCCCTAATCGTATTGACGCTTCCAGCGTGGAAAAAATGGTTGCGAAGTACTCTGAGGACTTCAAAGTCCGAGTAACTCCCCACAAACTGCGCCATACCCTAGCAACCAGGCTCTATGATGCGACTAAATCGCAAGTTTTGGTCAGTCACCAGCTAGGACATGCCAGCACACAAGTTACTGACCTCTATACCCATATCGTTAATGATGAACAAAAGAATGCTCTGGATAGTTTATAAATTACATAAAATAAATTATGTAATACATAGTTAATTGAAACAAGAACAAGACAAAAGAGCCTCAAAAAAAGTACTACAACTCGGTAATGCCTTTTTGAGGTGCTTTTTAATATGAGCCCATGTTTTCTCAATAGGATTGTACTCAGGTGAGTAGGGAGGAAGAGGTAAAAGTTTATGCCCAAACTCTTCACACAAGAGTTCTAGCTTACCCATTCTATGGAATCTTGCATTATCCATAATGATAACTGATGGTTTGTTTAAGGTTGGTAAGAGAAACTTCTGAAACCAAGCTTCAAAAAAGTCGCTCGTCATCGTCTCTTCGTAAGTCATTGGAGCGATTAACTCACCATTTGTTAGCCCTGCAACCAAAGAAATCCTCTGATATCTTCTTCCAGATACTTTACCTCTTATTAACTGACCTTTTAAAGAGCGACCATATTCTCGATAAAAATAAGTATCGAATCCTGTTTCATCAATATAAACAGGTGCTAGATGCTTTAAACTATTAAAATTTTTAAGAAATAAAGCTACTTTTTCTGGGTCTTGTTCATAGTAGGTGTGGTTCTTTTTTTCGAGTGTAGCCCATAGCTTTGAGAGCATAGTGGATAGTAGTTGGATGACAGTCAAATTCAGAAGCTATTTCAGTCAAATAAGCGTCTGGATTGTCAGTAAGATAGTTTTTAAGTCTATCTCTATCAACCTTTCTTGGTTTTGTTCCTTTTACTTGATGGTTTAATTCTCCTGTTTTCTCTTTTAGCTTTAACCAGCCATAAACGCAAACCAAACTCCCACATAACGGGTCATAGCATGAAAGATACCTTCCCACATAGGAGAAACGATTCCAGTGATATGAGGGATATGATCTAGAAGCATTACTGACGCCATCAGGTACTTCAACTACGTCGCATTCCATTTTTTCATAATAAATCTCTTTCTTTTTGACGTACATAGAGTATAGCATACATTTTCACGCATAATTGTACACCTATCTTACATTTTTGTAAGACAGGTGTAAATATCAAGAATTTATCTTCTAATCCGTAATTCGTTGATACATTTCTGGTCTTCTGTCTCGAAACAGTCCCCAACTTAGGCGCTCGCTTGCTCCCTTATCTAGGTCATAAATAGCTAACAGAACAGCTTCTTCTTGTCTTTCAGCTTGCTCTAGAATAGCTCCTGTTTCATCCGTCATAAAGGAGGAACCGTAGAAGTCAAGACTGGAACTCTGTCCACCATTTTCCTTACTTGGAGTGACTTCCTCTAATCCATAACGATTGGCTGAAATAACTGGAACAATATTTGCTGCTGCGTGTCCTTGCATGGTACGTTGCCAGTGACCACAACTGTCCGTATCTAGGATAGGCTCAGAGCCAATAGCAGTTGGATAAAAGAGCAATTCTGCCCCATTTAATGCGAGACAACGGGCTGTTTCAGGGAACCATTGATCCCAACAGATACCGATCCCAATCTTAGCATAGCGAGTATCCCAGACCTTGAAACCAGTGTTACCAGGCGTGAAATAGAATTTTTCTTGATAGTAATGGTCATCTGGTATGTGGGTTTTTCGATAAACGCCCAGCACTTCCCCATCTGCATCAATGACAGCAATAGAGTTATACAAGACATTGCCATCTTTTTCATAGAAACTGATTGGTAAAACAACTTCTAGTTCCTTAGCAATGGTTTTAAAATGCTGAATAGCTGTATTGTCTGTCACCGACTGGGCATGCTGGTAGTAGTCATACTGTCGTTCCTGACAAAAGTATGGACGTTCAAATAATTCGGGTAAAAGAATAATTTGTGCACCTTGTTCTGCAGCCTGACGTACTAAACGTTCTGCTGTTTGAATATTTGTTGCTACATCCTTGGCGCATTGCATCTGAATGGCTGCAACTCTTACATTTCTCATCTTTTTCTCCTATTCTGGGATTTGTTGGGTGATACAGTGGATATTGCCACCACCTAAGAGAATATCTCTGGCTGGAATTCCGACAACTTTACGGTCTGGGAAACACTTACTGAGGATATCTAAGGCCACTTGATCGTTTTTATCTTGAAACTGAGGAACTAGGACAGCCTTGTTGGCAATATAAAAGTTTACGTAGGAAGCTGCTAGTCGTTCACCTGCGTATCGCTCTTCTTCTCCTTCTTCATAGATGTAGCCTGGCAAATCCTCTTTGGTTACAACTTGATGAAGAGCTGGAATTGGAAGTTTATGAATGGTGAAGTGACGACCTTTTGCATCTGTTTCTTGCTCTAAGAGTTCGAGATCTGCTTTTGACATGGCATACTGGGGATCGTTTTGATCATCTGTCCAAGCCAAAAACAAGCTCAGCAGGACCAACGAAGGCTGCAACATTATCAACGTGTTCATGGTTTCGTCCTGATAAATACCATAAGGAAGCCAGATAATTTTTTCAGCACCTAGATAGTCCAATAATCTTCTCTCGATTTCCTCTTTATTAAGATGAGGATTGCGACCAGCACTGAGAAGGCAACTTTCAGTTACGAGAATGGTTCCTTGTCCATCGCTATGGATTGCGCCTCCTTCCAGTACAAAAGGCTTGGCATCGTAAACAGGTATTTCCAAGGCCTCAGCAAAACGAGTGGCTACTTGGTCATCTGCTTCATAATCTTGATACAGACCATCATAGGTTCCTCCCCAAGCATTGAAAGACCAGTCTACTGCCAACTTTTCCCTTTTATCATTGAGGAGAATGGTCGGTCCTGTATCTCTAGCCCAGGCGTCATTGGTGGGAATGTCTAGATAAATAACGCTATCTCCAAGGTAGTCTTGGGCTTCAGATAGATAGTCTTGCTCCACCAAGAGATAAACTCTTTCCCCTTCTGCTATGGTTTTGATAATCTGGCTAAAAGCCTTTTTAGCTGCCTTACCTTGAAAGGGCCATGAACCTGGTCGAGTAGGCCATATCATGAGAGTACCATGGTGTGGTTCGTACTCTGCTGGCATACGATAGCCTAATTTTTTGGGATTGTCCATCATGATAATCTCCCTTTAAAGTCTTGATAACCAAAAGCCTTGACCAAGTCACAATCTCCATTTTCATCCATGATATAGAGACTTGGAAGGCCAATGCCGTTGAAGGTATTATTTTTGACAAAAGAGTATATTGCCATGTCCTCAAAGTAAAGTCTATCTCCAATTTCAACTGGATTTTCAAAACTATAATCACCAATCACATCGCCCGTCAGACAGGTATTAGAAGAAAGTCTATAGGTATTGGCTTTTTCCTGAGCCTCAAAGCCATTTCTCAAAGGTGGACGATAGGGCATCTCAAGTACATCTGGCATATGACAGGTCGCAGAGGCATCTAAAACCAAGATTTCCATACCGTTTTCGACAATATCCAATACTTCAGTTGCTAGATAACCCGCATTGAGCGCAATAGCTTCACCCGGCTCGATATAAACTTCAAGATTGTAAGTTTCTCGGATACGCTTGATTTCTGAAATCAGCAAATCCACATCGTAACCTTCTCTTGTGATGTGGTGTCCGCCCCCCATATTGAGCCATTTAACTTGATGTAAGTAGGGACCAAACTGCTCTTCTACTGCTTTCAAAGTTGTCTCTAAATCATCTGCTCCCTGCTCGCAAAGGGTGTGAAAATGAAGACCATCCACCAAATCCAGCAAATCACTAGGAATTTTATCTAGTGTCACGCCAAAGCGAGAACCTGGTGCACAAGGGTCATAGAGCGCGTGATCTCCTTGGGTTGAACATTGAGGATTGAGACGTAAACCAACACTGATACCAGCCTCACGACAACGCGAACCATGCTTACGCAACTGTCTCTCGGAGTTAAAGACGATATGATCAGATATTTGCAGTAGCTCTTCCATATCTGATTCCTTGAAGGCAGGCGCAAAGACATGTACTTCTCCTGGGAACTCTTCTCTAGCTAGCTTGGCCTCATAGAGACCACTTGCAGTCGTACCTGATAGATACTGGCTAATCAAGGGATAGGTTTTGTAGAGGGAATAAGCCTTCTGGGCAAGCAAAACCTTGCAGTCAGCTTTTTCTTGAACTTGTTGAAGAATGTGGCAGTTGGCTTCTAACTTAGCCAAGTCAATAACATAGGCTGGTGTTGGTACTTGTTCTAACTTCATTAGTCCACCATTTGTGGATTCTCAACCACAACCCAAGGCAAACCATACTTATTCAAAGCTTCCATGAATGGATCTGGATCCAATTCTTCAAGGTTATACACTCCAGCTTGTTTCCAAGTACCGTTCATAACCAATTTTGTTCCAATCATGGCTGGAACGCCTGTCGTGTAAGAAATTGCTTGTGAACCAACTTCTGCGTAACATTCCTGATGGTCGCAAACATTGTAGATGTAGATGGTTTTTTCAACGCCATCTTTGACACCTGTAAAGATACAACCGATATTGGTTTTACCAACAGTGCGTGGACCAAGGCTGGCTGGATCCGGAAGCAAGGCTTTCAAAAATTGAATCGGAACGATGTCTTGTCCATTGAAGTTAATGGTATCCGTACGAAGGAGTCCAATATTTCAAGACATTTCATGTGGGTTAGATAAGATTGACCAAAGGTCATAAAGAAGCGAATCCGTTTAACACCTGGAATGTTCTTAGCTAATGATTCGATTTCTTCATGGTGAAGGAGATACATGTCTTTTTGTCCAACTTGAGGGAAATCGTACTCGCGCTTGATTGACATAGCTTCCACTTCAACCCATTTTCCATCTTCCCAGTAAGAACCTGGTGCAGAAACCTCACGTAGGTTGATTTCTGGATTAAAGTTTGTTGCAAACGGATAACCGTGGTCACCACCATTACAGTCTAAAATGTCGATATAGTGGATTTCATCAAAATAGTGTTTGAGAGCATAAGCTGAGAAAACACTGGTCACACCTGGATCAAAACCAGAACCAAGAAGAGCGGTTAAGCCTGCTTCTTTGAATTTTTCCTGATAAGCCCATTGCCATGAGTAGTCAAAGTAGGCTGTAAATCCAAGTTCCTTGCAACGTTTCTCATAGATGGCACGCCATTCAGGGTCTTCTGTGTCTTCTGCTTCGTAGTTGGCTGTATCGATATAGTGAACACCTGTTGCCAAACATGCGTCCATAATGGTTAAATCTTGATATGGTAAAGCTACGTTCAAAACAGCTTCTGGTTTGTAGCTTTCAATCAGGGCAATCACTTCTTGAACCTTGTCAGCATCAAGAGCAGCTGTCTCAATCTTTGTACTTGTTTTGCCTTCCAGTTTAGCCTTCAAGTCATCACATTTTGACTTGGTACGGCTAGCAATCATAATCTCTGTAAAGGTTTCGCTATCTTGGCAAATCTTTGAAATAGCAACTTGGGCAACGCCCCCACATCCAATAACTAGTAAACGACTCATTTTTTTCCTTCCTCTTCTTCTAAAATGTCCTCAACATACTTGGGCAACATAAAGGCCCCCACGTGTAAGTTTGCAGTGTAGTATTCTGTGAAAAGCTGGCGTTTTTTCCAGCCTTCCTTGTCAAAATCTTTGACAGGGTGGTATTTTTTCGATGCAAATCCAAACAACCAATAGCCAGCTGGACTGGTTGGGATATGAGCCTGATAGACCCGACTGATTGGAAAGGCTTGATTAACCTTGCGATGCATACTTCGGCAAGCTGATTCATCCTCATCAAAGAAAGGACTACCATGCTGGTAAATCATGATACCGTCTTCTTTCAAGGCTCTGTAACTATTACCGTAAAATTCCTTGGTAAAGAGCCCTTCCGTATGTCCAAATGGATCTGTCGCATCGTTGATGATAATATCATAATCATCTTCACAGTTTCGCAAAAAGCGTAGCCCATTTTGATAGTAAATGGTAACACGAGGATCATCTAGCCCCGCAGCAAAGTCTGGGAAATACTCACGACAGACCTCGACCAACATCTCATCTGGTTCCACAATATCGATTTGTTCCAATTCTGGATACAGTGTCAAAACTTGGGCGACACCGCCGTCGCCACCTCCTATTACCAAGACTTTCTTGGGATTTGGGTGGACAGCCATGGGAACATGGACGGTCATTTCATTGTAGACAAAATCATCTGCATCTGAAAACAAGACGTGCCCATTTAAAATCAGTATTTTCCCAAAAGCTGGCGTATCTAGAACTTCGATATCCTGCCATTCACTTTTTCCAGCGTAGAGTTGCTTGGCTGTTCTCAGGGACAATTTCACATCTGGGGTATGAACTTCAGAAAACCATAAATCCATCTAGTTCTCCTTTCTCTTAATGACGTTGATGTGATTGACTTCTGGATCTTCCGTCCCTTGGAGGGAGCAACCACGTTCCTTGGCAAATTGGATATAGTCTACAATTTCTCGTGTAATGCGTTCTCCAGGAGCCAAGATAGGGATTCCTGGAGGATAGCACATGACAAATTCCCCACAGACCTGTCCAACAGACTCATCTAAGATCAAACTTTTTCTCTCTGAATAGAAGGCTTCCTGAGGAGATAACACTAACTCAGGCTGAATATATTCTCCAGCAATCAAGTCCTTTCCATCTCGAGAATAGAGTCTCTTGATATCAGCCAGAGCACCAACCAAGCGCTCGATGTCTTGGATGCGGTCGCCGATGGAAATATAGGCCAAGATATTGCCAATATCCCCAAACTCAATCTGAATGTCGTATTCGTCTCGTAGGAGGTCATAAACCTCGATACCTGTTAAGCCAATACCCTGAGTGTAAACTGACAACTTGGTCACGTCAAAATCGCAAACGGACACTCCGTCTATTAACTCTTTTGAATAGGCATAGTAGCCACCGATAGCATTGATTTCACGACGAGCGTACTCGGATAGCTCAATGACCTTCTCAAAGGATTCTTTACCACGAAGGGCCAAGTTGCGACGTGAAATATCTAGACTAGCCATCAACAAGTAAGAGGCAGATGTTGACTGGGTAAGATTGATAATCTGACGAACGTACTCAGGATTCATCTGCTCCCCTATTAAAAGAAGCGAACTTTGGGTCAAACTCCCACCAGACTTATGCATGGAAACTGCTGCCATATCAGCTCCTGCATCCATAGCAGAAATTGGAAGTTTATCTGTAAAATGCAAATGCGCTCCGTGGGCTTCATCTACCAAAACCATCATGCCAGCTTCATGAGCCATTTCTGTCAACCCCTTTAGGTCTGAACAGATGCCGTAGTAAGTAGGATTGTTAATCAAAATGGCCTTGGCATCTGGATGTTCTTTTATAGCTTGAGCCACTCGTTCATTTTCGAGTCCTAAAGCGATGCCGATTTTAGGATTTACACTCATCTCGATATAGATAGGAATGGCACCGCATAAACTAGAGCATTGATAGCAGATTTATGGACATTTCGTGGCAGAATAATCTTATCTCCTGCCTTGCAGGTTGACAGAATCATAGTCTGCACCGATGAAGTTGTTCCACCAATCATGAGAAAAGCATGGCTAGCTCCAAAAGCATTCGCAGCCAATTCCTCCGCATCCCGAATAATCGAAATGGGGTGACCAAGATTATCCAAGGGTTTCATCGAATTGACATCAATGCCAACACATTTTTCTCCTAACAGTTCGACAAGTTCTGGATTTCCCCGTCCACGCTTGTGACCTGGAACATCAAAGGGAACAATCCGTTTCTTGCGTAACTTCACCAAGGCCTCATAAATTGGAGCTTGGTTTTGATCTAACTCTTTCAAGACATACTCCTTTACTGTATTTGTAGCGCCTCAAGAAGACGAAGGCGACTAAAGGTTGACTCATGAAAAAAGAGCAGGTTTTCACCTGCTCTGCAATCTTCTGACGTTTTTATGTTTGTTTCTGTTGAGTATGTCTGTTCCCGATGTTTCCTAACTCTCTAGTAGCAAATATTACGTACTTTATTGATCGTTTCACAAGATGACGTGTGCTTTCACCACACTAAAAATTTATGAATTAGGACAAGTGTCCTAACATCAACTTATAAAAGTAGGCTTTTAACCCTATCAATAATGTGGTTTTTCAACCACGCTTCGGCATTCAACCCTGCCTGTCCGTAGGCATTTTTTACTCGGGTTTATATTTGCTAGAAAACATCATCTCATTTTCTAAGCTTTATTACTATATCATGTTTTTAAGAACTTGTAAAGTATTTTTTGATAAAAAACAAAAATATGTTCGTAAACTGTTTAATTTATGTAAATAATATTAATAAATATTTTCTTGTAAACGATTATAAGGTGAACGAAATGATGATAGTATTTAATTTAAAATTCTTTCATGCCATTCTATACTCTTTCCATTCTGTGTTTGATAGATTAGACAAGATGACGACATTTTTACATTATTAAAATCGTGCAACTTTTTTCAGATAGTTTTAAAAGATTGATTTCCTTATATTTTTCCTTTATACTGGATAAAAAGGAGAATAGTATGTCAGAAACAAATCACGAAATTGATTCAAATTTTGCAGGTCGTTTAAATATCCTGCGTGCGGGTGTTCTTGGTGCCAATGATGGGATTATTTCCATTGCTGGTGTGGTTATCGGGGTTGCCAGTGCCACGACCAATATCTGGATTATCTTTTTATCAGGCTTTGCGGCAATCTTAGCTGGTGCCTTTTCTATGGCTGGTGGAGAATATGTATCCGTTTCAACTCAAAAAGATACCGAGGAAGCGGCCGTTGCGCGTGAGCAGCTCTTGCTAGACCAAGATATGGAACTAGCCAAAAAATCCCTCTATGCTGCCTATATCCAAAATGGAGAATGCGAAACCTCTGCTCAACTCTTGACCAACAAGGCCTTTCTTAAAAATCCACTCAAGGCTTTGGTAGAGGAAAAATATGGGATTGAGTATGAAGAATTTACCAATCCTTGGCACGCTGCCATTTCTAGTTTTGTTGCCTTTCCTTGGAAGTTTGTCTCCAATGCTCTCAGTAACCATTTTCCCAAGTGAATACCGCATCCCTGCTACTGTTCTGATTGTAGGAGTTTCACTCTTGATGACTGGCTACACAAGCGCCAAACTTGGAAAAGCCCCAACCAAAACAGCTATGATTCGGAACCTTGCTATTGGTCTCTTAACTATGGGCGTTACCTTTCTGCTAGGACAACTTTTCAGCATTTAATACTCTTCGAAAATCTCTTCAAACCACGTCAGCTTCGCCTTGCCGTAGGTATATGTTACTGACTTCGTCAGTTCTATCTGCAACCTCAAAACAGTGTTTTGAGCTGACTTCGTCAGTTCTATCTACAACCTCAAAACAGTGTTTTGAGCAACCTGCGGCTAGCTTCCTAGTTTGCTTTTTGATTTTCATTGAGTATAAAATACAAGAAATACCTCGATTTTGAAGTCGAGGTATCTTTTTTACATTTGTACAATCTTGCGATAGCTTCTTGAAGTAATCATGAAAATCAGCACATAGGCGATGAGGAAGATAGCGCAGATAGACAAGGTCACGATCAACATCATAGTCGTATCCAGTACACCAATCACTTTTAAAATCAGACTAAGCATATGGTAGGCAAAGGCTAGATGTATGAAGGCAAAAAGCAAAGGGAGGAAGAAAACAGTTAAAACCTGTTTGTTAATGGTTTGCTTGATTTGCTTTTGATCTAAACCGACTTTCTGCAAGATAATAAAGCGCTCACGGTCCTCATATCCTTCAGAAATTTGCTTGTAGTAGATGACCAGAACGGTTCCGACCATAAAGATAATGGATAGGAAAATACCAATAAAGAAGACACCGCCAAAGAGGACACTCATTTGAGCACCAGCATCTGCTAGAGTGCTACCATACACATAGTTACCTTCAGTGTTTAATTGAGCATTAAACTTTTGTAAGTATTTTTCATATTCTTCAGCGACTTTGAGTTGCTCTTCTTCACTGATACTTACATTCATACCACCGTAAAACTGATTATAGATATCAGAATCTGGGAATTGGTCCAAAAAGGCTTGTAAATTAGGTACAACAAGGTAATTGTAATCAGAAGTCAAAATATTAAACTGATTTGGGACATGGTTCACAATGAAATCTTTAGTAAATTCTTCTTTTACAGAAAATTGATGATCGTTTAGAGTTAGAGCTTTCTGTTCTTTAACTCCCTCATTCTTGGCAAAGAGTCCAACCTCATTTCCTGATAGAGAAAGTTTTTGACCAGTCATATTTTCATAATCTTTTTGATCAAATACCATGAAAACTGTTTTGACTTGGACACGGTTTTGTCCTTTTTCAAATATGGTTAACTTGCTACCTTCTTGGTTTGCAACACCAAAGTAGGCGTAACGAAGAACTTCTTTTTCTTTGATATTATAACCTTTGTCACTTGCAAACTGGCTCAAGAGTTTGTCCAAATCTTCTTTTTCAACATTTTGTCCAGTAATCCCAAAATCATGAGGATTTAGAACTTTTTTAAAACTTTCTGAGGCATTGAAAATACTAGTCGCTGCTGACATGGTTACCAAAACCATTGTTGACAAGATAGCGATAGTTGCTAGTCCAACCGCATTTTTCTTCATACGGAAAATCAAGTTGGACACTGAGATAAGATTATTTGGTTGGTAATAGTATTTCTTATTTTTCTTTAAGATTTGAAGGAAAACGGTAATCCCTGCATTAAACAATAGATAAGTACCAAAGATAACCAGCAAAACAGCTAGGAAAAAAGTTATTAGAGCTGTAAGGGGATCTTTTACAGTAACCGCAAGATAATATCCACCACCTAAACTAATCGCACCAAGAATAGTTTGGAGAGATAGGAAACGACCTTTTTTCTCACCGCTTGCTTTCTCACGAGAGAGCTGAAGGGCATTCATACGGGCGATTCGAAGAGCATTCAGGAACATGAGACCTAGGAAAATCAAACCAAAGACAAGAAGTACTGTAATGACAACTTTCATCTGGAAGGTAGCGACAAGTTCAACCTTTAATTTCATCAGTTTGAGCAAAAAGCGAAAATCAACTTGTCAAACAAGGTTCCAATACCGATACCTGCTCCAACAGTTAAAATTCCAAATACCACTAACTCCTTAAAGGTCATACTGATCAGATGGCGCTTCTCCAAGCCCAACATGCCATAAATTCCTAGTTCCTTGGAACGGTTCTTCATGACAAAACTATTGGCATAGAGGACGATAATGGCTGATGCAAGTGTAACGACAAACATACCAAATCCAAGTGTTGTTTGGATGGTTTCTCCTCCACGAATTTCTGCAATCTTTGGATTGAAGGTCAGGGAGTAAAAGAGATAGGTGACGGTGACTGCCAAGAGAACAGCCAGCGCAAAGGGATAGTAGAGTTTGCGGTTTTTAATCAAGTTCGATACCGCTAACTTATTGGTTAATCGAAACATACTAATTCACCTCGCTTGCCATGACAGTCAAGGTATCAGAAATTTCTTGGAACATCTGACGCTCTGTTTTCTCTCCACGGTAGATTTGGTTGTAAAGAATGCCGTCCTTGATAAAGAGTACACGCTTGGCCCTGCTAGCAGCTGCCGTTGAGTGGGTTACCATGAGAATGGTTTGGCCACGTTCATTGATTTCATCAAAAACATCAAGAAGAGCTGCAGATGACTTGGAGTCAAGGGCACCTGTTGGCTCGTCCGCAAGGAGAATTTCAGGTTCTGTGATGATGGCGCGGGCTACTGCTACACGCTGTTTCTGACCACCAGAAATTTCGTAAGGGTACTTCTCTTGCAATTGATTGATACCCAGATTCTCAGCTGTTACCACCAATTTCTTCATCATCTCCGTAATGGGTCTTCTTGACAAGACAAGCGGAAGCAAGATATTATCCTTGACAGAGAGCGTATCTAGCAAGTTAAAATCTTGAAAGACGAAGCCCAACTTTCACGACGGAAGCTAGAAGCCTGTGAATTTTTAATGGTTGCGGTGTCAGTTCCATTTAAGTAAACCTGCCCACGACTTGGTTTATCCAGCATAGCTAGGATATTGAGAAGAGTTGATTTACCAGAACCAGACTCACCCATGATGGCAACGTAGTCACCCTTTTCGACGGTAAAGTGAATATCCTTGAGGGCTTCTACTTGATTGCCCTGAAAACGAGTTTTATAAATTTTTTGAACGTGTTTTACATCTAAAAGTGTCATGAGAATCTCCTTTCTTAATATCCCATCAAATGAAATGTTGCTTGCATCATAGCGCATCCCAGCTGAACGCGCTCGATATCTTTGTGACTTGGTTTTCTTGTTTTCTTATGTAAGGTTTGTTTCATGATGTTACTCCTTTGTTCTTTATGAGTCTAGTTTACATCAAAAAAAGACTGCTTGCCATAACCTAACCTTACAAAAGAGACTTTAATCTTACATTTTTGTAAGATTGGGGGAAATGTAGATATTTTATCAGAAATATTTTACCATAAAAAGAAGGCAAGAAGAAAACCCTTGCGGATACAAGGGTTCAAAAATTTTAAAATAGATTAGTCGAATTCATAGACTAACAGTAAAATAACTGTTTCTACCTCACCAAAACCATCCTTCATTATCGTCAATGGCTTGGGCTTCTTTGCGTTTACGTGGGCCTGTTCCGTACATTTCTGCTTCGATTTCTTCCTTGGTTGGCATGATAGAAGCTAGGATGATATAGATAATCACGCCAAGTCCAAAGTTTGCGACTGTAAAAATAGCAAATAGAAAACGAACAAGGGTAACATCAAAGTTCCACTTGTCTGACAGACCTGCCAGAACTCCTGAAATCATGTGATTTCGTCTCATTTTATAAAATTTACTGTTCATGATATTTCCTCTTTCTGCTAGGTTAGACATAGTATATCACGGGTAGGGTAGGCTTTCATCAGTCCTCGGGCTGATTTATTAGTAGCAATTTACCTCTACAAACTCCACAGCGATAGCGTTTAGTATCAATCCTTCGTTTGCGATGATAAGTTTGCTGGCAGGATTGACAACGATAAAGCTTGATTGGCTTGGAGTTACTATTGGGTAAGGACGGTACAAAGCGTAATCCATACACTGCTTTCAACAGTTCCTTAAAATCCCTATCCTTGTGTTGATAGCCTTTCCCTTGAAAATAGAGGTGATAATGACAGAGTTCATGTCGGACAATTTTCCTAAAAATATCCAACCCCAGTTCCTGATAAACCTTAGGATTAAAATCCAAATGCCCATCTTTGGGGAAAAATCGCCCACCTGTCGAACGTAGACGAGAATTCCACTGGGCTTGATGGATAAAAGGCTTCCCGAAGTCTTCTAGCGAAACTTGCTTGACGTAATCAGTCAGTTTCATTTGGAGCGAGGAGCGACAGATTGACTTTTTCCCGTTCAGTATCAATTTTCTTAACCCAAACAGTTACCAAATCTCCAACTGACACCACTTGACTGGGATGTTTGATAAATTTGCGACTCATATGGGATATGTGAATCAAACCGTCCTCATGAATTCCGATATCAACAAAGGCACCGAAGTCAACGACATTACGCACCACTCCTTCTAGCTTCTGCCCAACCACTAAGTCTTTAATATCTAGGACATCTTGGCGAAGCACAGGTGCGTCAAAGGAATCACGGAAATCTCGACCTGGTTTGAGAAGATCTGCAATGATATCTTTAAGAGTTTCAGGACCAAGGTCTAGCTCTTGCGCCATTTCCTTGACTGAAAGCGACTTGAGTTTGCTTTGAGCCTCTTCGTTCAGTTCCTTGATATCCAAGATTTTGAAGAGTTCCTTGACGGCAGCATAATTTTCTGGATGAACTCCTGTATTATCAAGGATATTGCTACTTTCAGGGATACGAAGGAAACCAGCAGCCTGCTCAAAAGCCTTGGCTCCCAGACGAGGAACCTTCTTAATTTGAGCTCGTGAAGTGATTTTTCCTTCTTCTTCACGGTATTTGACGATATTTTCAGAGATGGTTTTATTGAGTCCAGCTACGTGTGAAAGAAGAGCTGGGCTGGCTGTATTGATATTGACACCAACTTGGTTCACCACGGTATCCACGACAAAATCCAGACTTTCAGACAACTTCTTCTGGCTGACATCGTGCTGGTACTGACCGACACCAATTGACTTAGGATCGATTTTGACCAATTCCGCAAGGGGATCTTGCAAACGACGGGCGATAGAAATGGCAGAGCGCTTTTCAACGGTCAAGTCTGGAAATTCCTGACGAGCTAGTTCACTGGCAGAATAGACAGAAGCACCACTTTCATTGACGATAACATAGCTGACTTCTGGAAAATCTTTCAGAACTTCCGCCACAAAGGCTTCACTTTCACGACTGGCAGTTCCATTTCCGATAGCAATAATTTCCACGCCGTATTGCCCAATCAAGTCTGCCAAATCTTTCTTGGACTCTTCGATTTGACGAGCTGATGCTGGTTTAACAGGATAAATAACCTGAGTTGTCAGCATTTTACCTGTTGCATCCACGACAGCTAGCTTGGCACCTGTACGAAAGGCAGGGTCAAATCCTAGAACCACGCGCCCTTTCAGTGGAGCAACCAAGAGGAGATTGCGTAGGTTGTCAGAAAAGAGTTGGATAGCTCCTTCTTCTGCTTTCTCAGTTAGTTCTGTCCGAATACGACGCTCGATAGCAGGCAAGACTTTTTTCTTAACAGATTGCTGAACTACCTCATCTATGTAGGCATTTTTTACCTTAAAACGAGCAGCAAAGAAGGCAAGAATACGGTCTGTCGCATGTTCAAAACCGACCTTCAAGACACCAAGTTTCTCCCCACGATTGAGGGCCAAGGTACGATAACCCTGCATATTTCCAACAGTCTCAGAAAAATCATAATAAATCTGAAAAACCTGCTTTTCATCAAGACTTTCATCCTTGACTTGAGAAGTGAGTTTAGAGTGTCTCAGAACTTCCTGATAAGTCATGGAACGCAAGGCCACATCTTCCGATAAGGCTTCGACCAAGATATCAACTGCACCAGCCAAGGCTTCCTTACCAGTCGCAAATCCTTCACAGACGAACTTTTCAGCTTCCTTCTCTAAGCCCGCTACATTCTGCAAAATCAAGCGAGCAAGTGGAAAGAGCCCGGCTTCACGGGCAATAGTTGCCTTGGTCCGACGCTTTTCCTTGTATGGAAGATAGAGTTCTTCTACATCAGCTAGTTTTTCGGCAGCTAAGATAGCTTCTTCCAACTCCTTGGTCAGCTTGCCTTGTTCTTTAATCTTGGCTAAGACAGCTTCCTTACGGTCGTTGAGATTTGTCAGACTTTTATCCAAGTCAATAATAGCCTTAATCGCCACCTCATCCAGACTACCAGTCATGTCCTTGCGATAACGCGCGATAAAGGGAATAGTCGCCCCTTCAGCTGTCAAACTTAGAACAGTATCAATTTGCTTTAACGTCACTCCCAAATCCTGAGAGATTTTTTCATATTTTTTATCCATGAATCTATTATACCACAAGCTAAACATTTCAAATTAACTCGTAGAACATTTAAAAAATATGTAGGGAATAGATTTATATGCTATAGCGCAATAACTGGTACTTAAAGAGCATTGCCGCCTTTTTTTAACCAAGCCATGATATCAAAAGTATTTAATGGGTCAGACATAATAGCCAGTTCTGGAAGATGTTCCTGACCTGGAGTAAGACATTTTGAGAAATAAAAAAAACCTCAAGCCTGAACCTGCGGTGAGTGTAATCTATTTTGAAATTTTAAATAAAAAAGGAGCATTTAAGCTCCTCCTTTAAAATAACGGACACTTGGCTGGTCGGTGTACCCAGCATCTCAGATACCTTTTTCAAGGTGCGGCAGGAACCTTTCTGCCCTCAAATGTCTTTCGTTAATGTTATTCTAGCACTATTTACTTTTTTTGTCAAGCTTTCTCAATCTACCAGACTTAATACGACTTTGTAACTTGAAATCTTGTAAGCGATACATGGTCGGAACATAAAAGAAATCTCCACTTTTATGTAACTTGATGGCAACAAGAACATTATCATCAAATCTTTTAACATATTCAAAACTAGCATCTTTCTCTCGTGGATTGACCCCAACGAAATCTGATTACTCAGTATGAGTTCCAGGTCTTCGATATGATGAATCACATCATTGTGATGGCGTTTTATCATATGGCTTCTCAAACCGTCTTTGTTAACTTTGATATCACTAGCTTCAAGAACAATATTAAAAATTTCTTTTACTTCGTCAGTAACCCGACCGATCTTTTTATGTTCCATCATTTCCTCCGTTATTCCACAATTATTATATCATAATAATTGTGGATATTAGGATATATCACGCTCTATTATTCGTGAGATACTCAATTTTAACTTTTCCCTTTTCCTCAAAATAATAGTATAATAGAGGTAGAATTTAGAATCGAGGTACACCTATGGCTGTAAAATTTACAAAACGAGACGACTTGGACAAAATGTTTGAAGAGTTTGCGAAACTCCCTGATTTGAAACAAGTCACTTTTCCTGATGACAAAGAGAAAAAAGCTAAAGCAGAAAAGAAAAACTAGATGACTGTTTTCCAACAACTCCCATCTAGTGTGCTTCAGACTGGGGCTATTTTTCTCTCCATTATCATTGAAGCCCTCCCTTTCGTGCTGATCGGAAGTATTGTTTCAGGGCTGATTGAGGTTTATGTCACACCTGATAAGGTTTATCAATTTCTCCCTCGAAATCGTTGGGGGAGAATCTTTTTTGGGAGCTTTGTCGGGATGCTTTTCCCTTCTTGTGAATGTGGAATCATCCCCATTATCAATCGTTTTCTGGAAAAGAAGGTTCCTACTTACACAGCTGTTCCCTTTCTTGTGACAGCACCTGTTATCAATCCTATTGTCCTCTTTGCGACTTATTCTGCCTTTGGCAACTCCTTCCATGTAGCTCTGTTACGAGCTCTGGGGTTCCATTGTTGTAGCTGTGATACTAGGGATTTTTTTCTAGGGATTTTTTTCTGGCAAGAACCGATTCAGAAAGAAAAATCGTCTAGCTTGTCATGAACACGATTTTTCTCACTTGAGCCCTGTAAAAAAAGTTTTTCAGGTCTTTGTGCAGGCCATTGATGAGTTTTTTGATACGGGACGTTATTTAGTATTTGGCTGTCTCTTTGCTTCTGTGATACAGGTCTATGTTCCGACTCGGATTCTGACCTCTATCAGTGCGACCCCTCTTTTTGCCATTCTGCTTTTGATGATTTTGGCCTTTCTTCTTTCACTCTGTAGTGAGGCGGATGCCTTTTATCGGAGCTTCTCTTCTCTCGAGTTTCGATTTGGCACCAGTTCTGGCCTTTCTCGTCATTGGTCCAATGCTGGATATCAAAAATATTCTCATGATGAAAAATTACTTGAAAGCACGATTCATCAGTCACTTCATTACGATTGTAACTCTGGTCGTTTTAGTCTATTCTCTCTTGATTGGAGTCATCCTATGATTCGATTTTTAGTTTTAGCTGGCTATTTTGAATTGACCATTTATCTCCATTTGTCAGGCAAATTAAACCAGTACATCAACATGCACTATTCCTATCTAGCCTATATCTCCATGGTGCTTTCATTTATCTTGGCAATCGTTCAATTGTATATCTGGATGAAGCAAGTTAAAACTCACAGTCATCTGAACAGCCGATTAGCGAAGGGGACGAGTGTTGCTCTTCTGGCCATTCCGATTATCGTTGGTTTAACTTTCCCAACTGTTAGCTTGGATTCTCAGACTGTTTCTGCCAAAGGCTATCATTTCCCCTTATCAGAAGGAACGGATCAAGCTATTCAGACAAGCGAAGGGACGACAAGCCAATATTTGAAACCAGATACCAGTTCTTATTTCTCAAAAACAGCCTATGAAAAGGAAATGCGAACGGCAGCGGATAAATATTTGTCCCAAGATAGCATTCAGATTACGAATGAAAACTATATGGAAGTCATGGAAGCCATATACGACTATCCAGATGAGTTTGAGGGCAAGACAGTCCAGTTCACAGGTTTTGTCTACAATGACCCTAGTCATGCTAATAGCCAATTCCTGTTCCGCTTCGGCATTATACATTGTATCGCAGATTCTGGTGTGTATGGATTGCTGACCAAGGGAAATACTCGTCAATATGAAAACAACACTTGGATTTCAGCCAAAGGAAAACTGGTCAATCACTACCATAAAGAACTCAAACAAAATCTCCCAACCTTGGAAATTGACAGCTTTACCAAAGTCGATAAACCAGAAAATCCCTACGTGTATCGAGTGTTTTAAAAGAAAAAAAGACAAAATGAACAAGTTCTCTTCTGATTAAATAAGAAGAGCCTGTTCGTTTTTTGTTTATACGAGATGTAGGAAGACGCACAAAATTCTCACTCATCAATAAAAAGAGACAATATTCGTTTCTGCATTACAGATTTTTAATATAGTCTCTTTATTTATACTTACAAGAATTGAATAGTTGAGCTTATTTTTTTCCATTAATTCTAGACGAATGTTCAGAGACCCATTTGGTGTAAGTGGTTAAGCTTTCATCTGTTAAGGTTTCTACTGCGATAGTTACGCACATATTTACCGCTTCTTCAACCGTTACAGAAAAAAACGATATTGATTTAACTGTAGAAATTTCACCAAAACGAAGAAAGCAGTTCGTTTATTAGCATTTGCAAAAACATTCTTCTTTATTAATTGGACAAATAGTATCGTTGCTTTGTCAAAAATTGTTGGACAAAGAGGTTTTCCAAAGACAAATTGTTCTGGTAAATTGACAATCATATTTAAAGCGGAAGGACTAACTGTTTGAATTTTCTCATTTGGAGAATACCGTTGAATTGCTAAAGCATTTATTTTTTCAATTTGCTTTTCTGTTAGATAGATTGTCATTTTTCGACCAAAGCTTTGAAAACATCGTCGTATTCGTCAAAGATTTTCTCTAAATTTAAGTCAAAGGCATCATCAGATACATAAGAAACCTGCTGACCCAATTCTTCAGGAGTAAAGATAATCTCACCACTTGGTAACAATTTAGCTTCGTATTTAACACCACTTGGAATATTAAATTCACTTGGAATCGTAATAGTGATTGAATTTCCTTGTTTTCTTGTTTTTACGACCATCTGATTTCCTCCTTTGAAGTATTATAACAAATAATTACCGTAATTACAATGGCAGGATAATTGGCTATAGTAACAATCTCTATCAGTGGAAATAAATATTATGGTTTGAAAAGTTATTAATGCCACTATTTTAACAGGTTTTGAAGCTTATACCATTTCAAGTAATACAAGTAGCTCAATGAGAACAAGCGAGCCACTCATTAATCATACTAGCGATTTCTTTGGGGGCTTCAGTATAAAGCTCATGGCTAACATTTTCTAGAAAAATAGTATCAAAATAATCTGGTAATTCTTTTAGGGTTTCCTCTCTCCATGTAGCTTCATCAGGATAGCAAGGACTGATAAACAAGGTATCTCCCACTTCTCTCTTAAAAGCTTGTATTTTCCTCCGTAGGCGGAGTATCGCTTCTATATTTTCATAATTTATAGCCAACTCATATCTATTATACTCAGAATTCCAGTGATAGGACTGTTTTACGGCTTTCTCCATATTTTCTGACCAATGCTTTGCTTCAGATTTTTCTTTAGAAATAAGAAGAGTTAAGTCTGAAACAACTTGAGATTCGATATAGTTTTTAGCTTCCTCTAACTCTGTATCTAAAGGTAAAATCTTATCTAAATCTAGATAGCCTCCATCCAAAAGAATCAGTTTTGTCACTTCATGAAATTCCGATGCGAGATAACGAGCCAAATCTCCTCCAAGAGAATGGCCTATCAGACAGATAGATTCTCCCTCTACTATTTCCTTTTTTTAAACCATGCTTTCAATTCTGTTTCATCTCGAAGATGCTTTTCATATGGATTTAGAAAATAGACCTGCGAATCTAGTTCTTGAAAAAAATCCTTACTATGATAGACATTGCTTCCCAAACCGCCAATAAAATATTTTTTCATTCTCTACTTAATACTATGCTTATTCATCTTTTGTTCAAATATAGTCGTGATAATCTGACGTAATTCTTCACGTTCTTTTTCTGGGATTTCACCACTTGTTTGAGCTGCAGCGTAGAGTTCAGGATGTTCAATTGAAATGCGTTTAATCGTACGTGTCGTAGCATGTTTTCTGACGAAAAATGGGATTCGTTTAATCAAGTCTTGTGGTACTAGCGCAAGAATCTTCTCAGCAGTTTCCTTGTCACTAATCTTAGACGTAGTCAGCCCCTTCTTAATCATTTCCTGTTCTTTTTCTGTAAAATCTTTTAATTCCATTCGATTAATCCTCCTATTTTCTTTAAGTTAAATTATATACCAATTGTAGCAAGACGACAAATAGTCTGTTTGTAAAATGCTCTCTATACTACAATTTTCCTGTCACTCATAATTGCTCTTTAATGAAAAATCACAAATCCTTTTGGAGAGATGACAAGCTGAGTCTCTAATTCTTGGCAATTATTTGCTAGTGCTACGGTTTCCTTCTCTAAAAGATAATCTTCTTTTGATTGGTTAAAGATAGCTTTAAGAATTTGTCCATCATATTTCCATTCCAAGGCTACTACATCAGCTTTGATTTCTTGAAGGCTATACTTGCCATGCGAAATGATTTCTGACGCATATTTTCTAATATTAATCAGCTTCTTCATGAAATTCAGCATATCATTGTCACTTGATACGCGTTCCCAAGGCATACAACGACGGCAATCTGGGTCTGGACCGCCAGTCAAGGCTAACTCGGTTCCGTAATAGATGCAGGGTGTTCCCTTTTGTAAAAAGAGAAAGGCTAGAGCTGATTTAACCAGTTGAACATCCTCATTGGCCGTCCACAAGATTCTCTCTGTATCATGAGAATCCAAGAGATTAAACATAACCTCTGAAATCTGCTGTTTGTAATACATAGATTGGCCATTGATTTCATCGATGAACTGGTCTGTCTTCTTAACAACTCGTAAAAAATAGTCTTTGATGCTATCAGATAAAGGATAATTCATAACCGCATGAAACTCATCGCCATTTAGCCAAGGCTGAGCCGTATGCCAGACTTCTCCTAAAATATAAAGATCAGGCTTTTTAGCTAAAACAGCCTTGCGAAAATCTTTCCAAAACTGATGGTCGATCTCATTAGCTACATCCAAACGCCAAGCATCAATATCAAACTCTTCAATCCAATAAGTCGCAACCTTTAATAGATAGTCCTTGACCTCTGGATTGGCTGTATTTAGCTTAGGCATATAGTCCTCGAAACCAAAAGCATGATAAGGCAACTCTCTCTTATTGGCTAGTTTTTCAGTCATCACTGGGAATTGTTGAATATGGAACCAATCCTTATAAGAAGACTGTTCACCATTTTTGACAACATCTTGCCATTGAGGCGATTGCGAACCAATATGATTAAATACAGCATCCAGCATGATTTTCATGCCACGCTGATGAGCTTGCTCGACCAGCTCTCGAAAGATTTCCTTGTCTCCAAAAATGACGGTCAATTTCAAAGTAATCCGTCGTATTGTACTTATGATTGCTCGTAGATTCAAAAATCGGACAGAGATAAAGACCAGTAATGCCCAAGTCTTGCAAGTAATCCAGATGATCAATAATCCCCTGTAAATCACCCCCAAAGAAATCATCACTTTGAGGTGTGATAGATGAATCCCAGCCTAAAGTCCCTTCTGGGTTTAATAGATTATTTCCATTGGCAAACCGCTCAGGAAATATTTGATACCACACCGTATCTGAAACCCAGTCAGGAATCTGGCATGCATCAATTTCATGTATATAAGGCAACTTAAAGCCATTTCCAATAGCATGAAGATTTTCTAGAGAATTTTCAACGCAGCCTTTATCGCCGTACAAAATGCTCTGGCCTTCTGTATCAGTGAGTTCAAAGAGATACTGGATACGCGCAAAGTCAACGGACACTTCAATCTGCCAATAGTCAAATAAAGCGTCAGAAGTCAGCTTGGCCATTTCTTTTGTATCTTGATAAAACTCCTCCATAAAGATAAAAGGGTCCCCGTAATGCAAGTTGATGTTTTTAATGTCCCCTTTCTTAGTTCGAATCCGAATATGAAGTTTCTTATCCTTGTAAAGATAGGCAAACTCAGACTCTGGCCTATGGTAAATAGCACTTAATTCCATTAACTTGTCTCCTACATTTTAAATTTAATTTCACGCAAACGTTTTCAAAAAACAATAAATCCAGTATACTATTTTTGTAAACTATTTGCAAGAAATGTTCGTAGATTCTAGTGGTTTGGTTCTATAAATAAAAAAGCAGCCAGTCTTACAACTTGCTACTTTTCAAATGATGATTTACAAATGTCTTTCCAGCCACTCTATCTTTTTAAAATCCTTATTGTTATTGTGCTCATTTCGATAAGAATCTTGGGAAGAAGCCTTGTAAATACTTAAAAACTGTTCTAGGTTTGGAACGCGAAAAGTGATGTTTCGAGATGAATCAGCTCTATATCTGATTCCGAAACTCCTGCAAAATCAGGTAAAGAATCGATACTTCCATACTCAACACTCAGACCATCTTTTTGGAATTCATGCTCATGAATATCTATTAAGGCGTAGCCTAAGTGTTTCATCACTTTCATTATCTTGTCCCAGTCATAAATTCTGAGATGATCAGGTGCTTCCCAACCTCTAGGGTCACCAGGCACATGAATGTCAATGTCGGACGGCTGCCATTCTTCATTTGAACGGTATTCAAACCCCAAAGACCCCATGAGCGTCGGAGTGATTCCGACTTGGTTTAAATGAGAACAAATTGTTCGAAATTCATCAAATAGAGAATTCATTCCTCCTCCAATCGTTGATATAGAACTTAATTTCGTTGTGAATAATAAACTAATTTTTACCTTCTACTCTTTCGGTTTTGAAAATACTTCTACTCGCTGAGCTAGGACTTTGATTTCTACAGGTAGGTTATCTGATTTATCGCCGTCAACATCTGACTCCAATTCACTATCTGAAGAGATTTTAATATTACGCGCTCTGATATACTCAATATTATCATTACCAACAACATCTCCTTTTAGTAAATCAGGAATGACGGATAATTTAGAGAATATAGAAGCATCTTTCAGAATCAAAATATTGGCATAGCCGTCCTTGTTTTCTTCAAAGATTTTCTTATCAGCGAAGTAATTTGTCAAGAGAACCAAAACATGACTAGCTTCACCAACATAATTTCCATTTTCTGTCTCAACCTTAATGTTAAAGACCTGATCCGTCATAACGGACTTCATGGTATTTACAGCATAGGCTAAAATACCGAATTTTGTCTTATCCTCGATTTCAACATTGTGAATCGCCTCAGGCAGAGAACCGATACTAAAGATATAACCAAAATAATTGTCATTTGCTTTACCGATATCAATCTTATTGGTTAAGTTGAAATCCAGTTCATCAATTGCGCCATCGATGTCTTGATTGATTTCCAAAAGTTTTGTAATGAGGTTACCCGTACCGCCTGGGATAATCCCTAGCTTAGGAATGTAGTCTCTCTCAGCAATACCCGAAATGACTTCATTGACAGTCCCATCTCCACCAAACACAACCACTGCATCGTACTGCTCACGAGAAGCTTCTTCAGCAAAATGTGTTGCATCCAGCGCCTTTTCGGTAATTTTGGTTTCCACGTGCTCAAAGTATTCTTTTGCTTTATTTTCCAGCTTATCTTTGTAATCCAAAGCCTTCTCGCCACCAGAGGTAGGGTTGATAATTACCATTGCTTTTTTCATTAATTTTCTCCTTAATCTTCGTTAGAAATCTTTATATTTCATTATATGAAACTAAATGTACCCCTATTATACAATGAAAATACAGAAAAGAGAAATCTGACGTACTGGAGATTTAAACTCTTTTATTTTATATCAACCATATTATCCCATCGCCTGAGTATATCCTTTAAGGGTTCATCCAAGTAAGAGTAGGCCTTATCCTTTATCCAATTAAAAATAGCTGAACAATCTTGCTCAGCTACTTTTTTACCCTAATTCCTAAATTATTTAGAAGTTTCTTCTTAGTTACTTTCCAGAACTTTACCATTCTTTAATATATAAACTTTCTCATATTCATCCTGATGAAACTTATGGGCGATTTCTAAAATGGTAGCTGGCTGAGAAAATAGCAATTTATGGATTTCGTCTGCATTTTGTTTGTCTAGTGCAGCGGTGATTTCATCTGCTAGTAAAATTGGTCTTGGTCTCAACAGCGCTCTAGCAATCTCGATTTTCATCATCTGTCCACCTGAAAGATTGTTTCCATCGAGATAATAATCAAGATCCTGACCCAGTTCATCCCAGAGTTGAACTCTTTGCAGTACCTTTCTGATATCATTATCGTTATGATTTTGGTAAAGAGATACATTTGTCCGTAGCGTCCCTTTGAAAATATAAGGTTTTTGATGAATAGTGGATACCAACTCATGACTGGGAGCATACTGCTTGCCATGCCTATCTAAAAAGCAAATCTCTCCATCATAGTCTCTATCATCCCCAGTCAAGATGTGAAACAAGGTTGATTTGCCACTACCGCTGGCTCCTGTAAGCAAGACTCGATTCCCAGCTTCCATACTTACACTTATGTCATCAAAAATAATCTTATCTGCATATTTCTTGCTAACATTTTTTATAGATATTCCGAGAGTGGTTGGGAATGTTTCAGATACCTCTTCCCGTTTAATATCCTCTTTTAAAAGAATATTCAGCACTTTTTCTTTTACTACTGTCGCTGATTGAAGCGTAGAGGTTGCTTCCAAGAGTTGTTGCAATGGAGAAATCAGATTCATAGATGCTGTCATCATGGCAATCAAAACAGTCAAGGAAAGATGGGTGGTAGACATCATCACCATTCCAATCACAAAAGGCCCCACTAGCCCTAGTCCTTTCAAAGGACCTGTCCAAAACATAACCAAATTATGATTTGTATAGTAACGATATTGACCAGACTCCATCTGATCAATAGTATCATAAACATGTTGACAATATTCTTGCTCAACTCTATTTGAAACAATAGTATCAATCCCTGCTGAAAAATCTGTGATATTGGCTAAACTGATTTCTCTAACTTTACTCAGTTCTTCACCACGTCTTTTCAATAGTTTATGAAAAACAAATTGAGGGATGATCATGAGAAAGCCACCTATGGTAAATAGTAGACCAACCACAACATCCTGTGATACTAAATACATGACAGACACTAGGATAGAGGTGCCAAATATAGGATATAAAAAAAGTGGAGATAAATATTCCTTCCAAAACATTGGAATATCTTGGGTTAAAAAAGAATTAAATTCAGATGCTGAATACTCTAATCTTTTTTCAGCAAATAAACGCAAAGCTTTCTTAGAAATAAACAAATTGATATCTTTGATGATGGAACGTAGAAGAATGTTATTGAAGTACATGCAAATATAAATAAAGATAAAGAAAGTAAGACTCAACAATCCAAAGATTACAATCATCCTTCTATTCTCAATGTCCACAGAGCCGGCCATTTGGATAATCAGTGAAATCAACAAGCCCTGACAAGAGTACAGTAAAGCAAAGATAACGAAACCAAGTAGTTTCCATTTTGAAATGATTTTTACGATTATTTTCATCTTAGTCAGCTTTCAATTCATAATTTATATTATTTGAGTAAATTGACAACTCAAAATTATTCATAATATTTCTTCTCATTTTTGAAGCATTTTTTTCCTCAAAAACTAGTCTCATTGAAAATATCTCTCTTAGGGCAAGCTCCACCATTACAAACTAGCAACAATTGACATTTTTGACATTTTGAGTCAAATTGATAAGAATGTACCCATCTTTTTTGATTGTTCTCATTAATGACACTATTTCCTAGTTCACCTATTTTATTTTCTTCGTCATAAAGACTAACCGTACATTTTTAATAGATTCCCTTTTGTGTCAATCGTATAAGAGTTTGGTTTTTGAGCATAACATGATGAATAATTACTTCTGAATACAAAATCATCAAATAATCTGTACCCTAATTTAATTGCACTTTTTGATAATTCAAAAGAAACATCTGACTCAAATCGTTTTACCTCGTATCCCTCTTTTTCTATCACCGCATCCCCAATCTCCTACATTTCGAAATAGCAGATGAAATCGCTTATCATTTTTAAAAAACCTGTGCATCTTCTAATAAAAATTTTTCAATATTCTTATAATTTTCCTGAGAAACATTCAAGCGAATCATAACGTGGAATTGAGATTCTAAATTTATTGCATTTTTTAAGTTTTTCATAATGCGATCATAGGAACCATGACCATTTTTCAAAATACGCTGATTGTCATGCCCTTCACGAGAACCATCTACTGTAACTTGGTATGTTTTCACGTAACATTCTGTCACTAATCGATCTAATACTGTACGATTTAACAAATATCCGTTCGTTGTCATATCAGCGTGATAGCGAATCCCTAACTTTTGAGAAATTGCAATCAATTCCTTTGAAAGATCTAAAATATCTCGATATCCTAGTAATGGTTCTCCTCCAAACCAAGATACATGTAAGTCTTCAAAGTTTTTCTTAGATAATTTTTGATTTACAAAATCTATTATTCCAGTTTTTTGAGATGTAATAGTACAATTTGAAAATTTTTCATAACAATATTTGCATCTAAAATTACAATCACCATGAGCTAAAATAATAATTCTCAAAGTTGTTTCATCCCTTTTCCTAAATAACTCAATCATTTTGTCTAACTCATTTTCTTTTTCATCAAAATCTTGAGATTTTAAAAAAGATTCAAACTCGCTTTTGATATGATTATCCTTCTCAATCTTATCCAAAAAGTTTATTTTCAATTTTTCAAAGAAATATTGTTCTTGGTATTAAATAAGAAGGTATGATTTTCTTTTTTCAATTCTATTACATAATTTGAATACTTCATCTCATCTTCTCCATCAAGAAACAGCGTGCAGAGTTAATCTCAAAATCGTACTCTGCACACTACAATACACTGAGATAATAAAAAGCATATTTTTTTATTACCTTTTAACACTCTAATTAAACAGTGTATCTCAAAAATATGTGGAATTTTACTGTTCAATTAAATAGCAACTTAGCTAATAAAATTACTAGCAACCAGCACCACAGACTAAATTATTAAATTCAATACCATAGTCTTGTTCCATGTCGTGTTCGACAATTTCTTGGATAACCATAATAAAACTCCTTTCAATTTTGATACCATTATTATATAATATTAAAAAAAGTGTAAAGAAGAAATTCGGAAATCCGTACATGAATATTCAAGAAAAATTTAAAGCCATTCGAAAACAACGCAAGCTATCACTACGAGATCTAGCCAATGTCGCAGGCAGCGCAAGTAGCATTTCTGATTTTGAAAAAGGGAAAACAAATCTATCTAATGATGTGTTATTACAATTACTTGGTTTTATGGTTGTTGAAATCAACGAAGTATTTGAATGGAGTGCTTTTCAAGATGCAGAGTTTCTAGAATTGATGACCCAAGTGGAGAACGCTCTACAAACTCAAGATATTGCAGTTCTCATACAAAAGCGTGAAACATTTCAAGAGTTTTTTGTCGCTAAAAAAACACTACATCTACCATATTATCTCTTTAGTTCTTGATGTTATAATTTCTAAACTTCAAGAAAAAGACCCCACACCTGAAATTATTTCTGAATTGACAGATTATTTTTTCTCCTTAGATTATTGGACCAATTTAGATGTTGGCTTGCTAGGAAATATTGTTCATCACTTTACGACAGAAGCTATAGTCCTATTTACAGATAGTATTTTAAAAAACACTCCCAATCAACTGCGAAACAATCTAGATCGCATAAAAATTGATACTGTCATTAATTGTCTGTCTGTTCTTTTTAGCAAGACGTGAAAAAAATGCCAGCAAAGCACTGCTCCAATTATTATCTCGTAAACAGTTTCCTACATATTTTTACATATGAGAAATTATGTATATCTGAATTCAAAGCAATCTATATGTATATTTGGTGTGACAAAGAAGAAGCCGATAACATTCATCAAACAATACTTAAAACTGTTTCTCTACTCTTTACAAAAGATGAAGCCAATAAGTGGGATGATTACTTTAAAGAAAAAATTTCATCTGCAGATACTAAAAATTGAATCTGAGCAAAAACTCAACTTCAGGAGAAAAATAAAATAAATCTTCCCTACAATAAAACGCATAATATCAAGTTTTCAACACCTGATATTATGCGTTTTTTGATTTTAAAGACTTTTTCCCAGTTTCTTCATAAATAAATATTTATTGTTGTATTCATTTTTCCGATACGCAAACGACATCTACAAATACATTTACATCTATGTGCCTTTTTAGGACTTTTTTAACGTCAAAATTACCATTATCTACAAATACAAAATGCTTGTAAAATAGCTTAAAACCAAGGATTTTCACCCTCTTGTTCGTTGTAGCAACACTACACACTCCACGTGATGCGTTTGAGGAAACAAATCCACCGGCTGAACTTTCTTCAATTTATATCCCAATTCTTGGTAGAGTTTGATATCACGTGCCATAGTTGCGACATTGCATGAAATATAGGCTATACGGTCAGCTCCTGTTTGAGCACTTGCTTTGATAAAGCTTTCGGTCAAGCCCTTACGTGGTGGATCAACAAGAATGGCAGTTGGTTGAATGCCTTCCTTAAGCCAAATTTTCATTGCATTTTCAGCTGTGTCACAGACATAGTGGGCATTTGAGATATTGTTCAGCTGAGCATTCTTCTTGCTATTTTCAACTGCTTCTGGAATCACTTCAACACCATAGACTTCCTTGACGTGTTTCGCAACAGAGAGGCCAATCGTCCCGATACCAGAATAGGCATCAATGACCACATCATCTTCTTTTAATTCAGCAAAGTCAATAGCTGTTTGATAAAGTTTTTCAGCCATTTGAGTATTGACTTGGTAAAAAGCTGGTCCAGCGATTTGGTAGTCATTTCCCAACATTTGGTCGGTAATATAGTCTTGACCATAAAGAGTTTTCCACTCCTTACCAAAAATTGCATTGGTATTCTGGTCATTGATATTTTGCATAACAGACACAATCTCTGGGAACTGCTTGATGATTTGTTCAATCAATTGCTCCACTCGGAAAATTTTAGGACGAGTTGTAACCAAAATAACCATGATTTGTCCAGAATAGTGTCCACGACGGACCACAAGATTTCGAATCAAGCCAGCTTGTTCCTTTTCATCATAAGGTTTCAAATCATAACGACGGAGCAAGTCGCGTAGGGCTACAACTACCTCATCAATCACAGGATCTTGGATAAAGAAATCTTCTAGAGGCATGAGGTCATGGGAATTCTTACGGAAAAAGCCAGTTTCCAAGACACCATTCACTCGACGAACAGGCACCTGCGCCTTGTTGCGATACTTAACTGGATTTTCCATGCCAAGCGTTTCAGCAACCTCTACATCTGCAATTCCTGCAATCTTGTAGAGACTGTCCTTGACTTGCTTCCTTTTAAATTTAAGTTGCTCTGGATAAGACAAATGTCCTAGGTCTGCAATCCCTGAACGCAGGTAAGCCAAATCTAAACCTTGATTACGGTGTGGTGATTGAACAAGGTATTCTTCAACCTTCCCAAAACCAATCTTTTTATTAACCTTGAGGACACGCATAAAGATTTTTTCACTCGGTAAAGCATTCTCTACAAAAAAGACCAAACCATCTACCTTGGCAACTCCTGCACCTTCATGGGTCAAGTCAACAATTTCAACTTCTACAATATCATTTTTCTTTAACATTCTCTTCTCTTTCTATTGGCCGACAAAAAAGACGGCAACGTTACGGCTACCATCTATTATACCATGAAATTTCTTAAGAACCAAAACTCTTGAAGAAGTTGACAATGGCTTGCCAGAGGGAACTTAAGAAGTTACCACTGTCCTCTAGCGCCTTATCGGCATCAAAGTTAAGGTTGATATTTTTAAAACTGTCGCCAGCTTGTGAAACAATACTTTGTTTAAGGTCATTCAAGGTTTTAGTGAAGTCTGCATTGCTGAGGATATCACTTTTTGAGAGATTCAAAGCAAAATTGATGATGATATTAATCTGGTTTCCTGTTATAACCTGATCTAGTTTGTAATTTTTTAAGGTATCTTCAACGATTTTGCGGACATCTTCCTCCGTCAGATTTCCCTTGCTTTCTTTAGCTTTGGCGAGTCCTGACTTAATATCGGCTAGGGCAACATTTAATTTATTAGCATCATAGCCAGTTTTGTCCTTGTTCTCAGCATTGATATCTGACAAAGTCTTCAACTCTTCTTGAGCCAAGTCTTTATTGGCTTGCGGTACCTTGGCTCCATTAGCCTCTAGCGAATAGTAAATTCCTGCTAAAGCACTTTCTCCTGTAACTGGAATGGGTGCAGCTACAGTGATTTTGGCATGTTCCACTCCCAAGGTTACTGCTGCGTTTCGGTACATATCCTGAGTCACCTTGGTGATGTTTTCTGGTGTTTCAATCTTGACTTCAAGGGGCGACTTGTCACCCAGTTTTTGAATCTTGGCTGATGAATACAACTGTAAACTAGAGTCATTGGCCACATTCATGATTTTAGAATAGACATCAGGTGTCATAGTCTTGAGTTCTTTGGTATCTGTTGAGGCATTGTAGCCTAATTTCTTAAGAGTTTGATTTTTTTGGTCTTCAGATAGGGATGAACCTAGGACATATTCAGGTTGAACATAGGTTTCGTCAATGACTTTTTGAACATCTGTTGCTGCATGGACGCTATTCATAGCTGTTACTGCCCACAAGACCGCAGCACTAGTCAGAAAGAGTTTCTTTCTCATAGGGAATTTCCTCCTTTACCTTTCTAGAGTAATATATCTATCTTAAAGAAAACTTATAGCAAAAACACCTGGACTAGCCAGATGTCGAAAAGAGAGTGAAACATTTGATGATGTAAAGGTTGAGTTGCACTTGTCTAGAATAATAATAGTTTCCTCCATTTACATAGAGTTCGGCACCGTGAAAAATGGAAATGGGGTGAATATAACTATAAGTCTTTCCAGTGGTATTACCCAGCAAGGAAGCAACCGTATCACGAGAGTACTGTTTAGCCAGTGCTAGGGTATTTTCCTTGCCATTTTGGGCGATAAAATCGATATAGGCAGGTCCAAAATTATAGGCTTGCACAGCCGTCCAGACATCAACACCCTTCTTCTGAGCCAGATAAAGATTGTCTGTCAGAGTTTGCACACCTTGCCGAATGCTAGAGGCATTATCATTGATGGTATTGGTTGAACCACTTGCAGATTCACTAGACTGCATGACGTCGCCTTCTTTTCCTTTTGTTTCAGTATAAATCATAGCGAGCACGAGCTCTTCGTTTGCTGGGGTGTCTTTTTCACTCAAGATTTCGCGCACCATGGGTTGATAGGTCATGACTTGCTTGACATCTTGGTGCACGCGGTAAGCTTTATAGCCAGCAAAAAGGAAGACTGCTAGTACAAGCACTCTTCGAATTCGTTTAAACATTATTTACTTTGAATATCCTCGATATTTTTGATTAAGATAGAGTAGGTTCCATTGTCATTTTGGATAAACTCAACAGACTCAGCATCTTGATAGACGTTATTGGGAACGATGAGCTCAATTCCATTTGACAAGGAGAGTTTTTGGTTTTCAAATTTCTTTAATTGGCGACTGACATCAATTTCATCAAACTGGACTGGTTCTGGTACGGCTTCTTTGACTTGGTCAATAAAGCTTAAACGAGCCGTCAGATTGTTGTCAAAAAGGTCATTAGCCAATTTCTCGGGTGACAATTCATTGCTTTCTTCCAGATTGTTAAAAATTGCTGATTTGACCTTAGATTGAAATTGAAAAATCATCTGTGTTAAAAAGTCTCAGCAATTCGCTGTGCCGTTTTTTTCTAGTTCTTTGATAGATTTTTTTAGGAGAAATCTTAGGAGCGACAGCAAGAAGATTATCTGAAAAATAGTTCAAAAAAGTCCCGTTGTACTTGATGCGTTTTTCAATCAAATGATACTTGCGACTTTGAAGATTGACCACCAAGGCCTCATCAGCCCCCGTTCCAAATCCAGGCAGGTTATTCTGAGTTAGCTTGATTGGATTGTCAACTTCTCCTCCGAGGTGAGTCAGAGTCTCACGCAGGGCAATTCGCAAGAAAGCGAAGTGCTCCACGCTTCTTTAGAAAATTGCACAAAAATCAAGTCATTGGTCTTGAGATTTTCGGAAATGCTGAACTCCTCTTTCCAGAGATTAGCCAGTGTTACTGATGTCTCCAACAAATCGTCTGTGATGTGATTGAAGAAGGGATTTTCTTCTTCGAAAATCCCAGTCTTAGCTTCATCTGAATACACACGTTCAATTTTTTTACGCAGGTATTCTTCGATTTTTGGAGTGATATTGAGAAACTTATCCGCTAGGAGCAGCTCGGTATCATCCGGACTGAACTGATGGATAATAGCTTTCTTAATATAAATGTCCATAAAAATTTTAGTCCTCGTATAATGGGAAGGCATCTGTCAATGCTTTGACTTCGCTTCTCACTTCTTCTAAGACAGCCTCATTTTCTGAATTCTTAAGGGTTTTTAATGATGAGTTCAGCAACTTTGCGGCTTTCTTCTTCACCAAATCCACGTGCAGTAATGGCTGCAGATCCGATACGAATACCACTTGTCTTGAATGGTGACAAAGTTTCGTAAGGGATTGAGTTTTTATTTAGGGTAATATTGACTTCATCCAGCAAGTTTTGAGCAACTTTTCCGTTTTCTACAACCTTAGTTACATCTACTAGGAAGAGGTGGTTTTCAGTTCCTCCAGAAATGATACGGAAATTAGGATCTTGCAAGAAGACTTCTACCATAGCCTTGCTGTTCTTGATGACATTAGCAGCATATTCCTTGAAGGCTGGATCTAAGACTTCTTTGAAAGAAACAGCTTTAGCTGCCACAACATGCTCCAAAGGTCCACCCTGAATACCAGGGAAAATTGCTGAATTGATTTTCTTAGCTAGTTCCTCATCATTAGTCAAAATCAAACCACCACGTGGACCACGAAGGGTTTTATGGGTCGTTGTTGTCGTGATATGAGCGTATGGTACTGGGCTCGGATGTAGACCAGCCGCCACCAAACCAGCGATATGAGCCATGTCTACCATGAGCTTAGCACCAACAGCATCAGCAATTTCACGGAATTTTGAAAAGTCGATAATTTGAGAATAGGCTGAAGCACCTGCTACGATCAATTTTGGTTTTACTTCTTGGGCTTGTTTCAAGATAGCATCAAAGTCCAAGAGTTCCGTTTCAGGATCCACACTATAAGACACAAAGTTATAAGTTTGACCTGAGAAGCTGACAGGAGCTCCGTGAGTCAAGTGTCCACCTGCTGCCAAATCCATCCCCATAACGGTATCACCTGGCTCAATCAAGGCCATGTAAGCCGCACAGTTGGCTTGGCTTCCTGAGTGAGGTTGGACATTGGCAAATTTTGCACCGAAAATTTCTTTTGCGCGTTCAATAGCAAGAGTCTCTACCACGTCTACCACATCAGTTCCACCATAATAACGGCGGCCTGGGTAGCCTTCGGCGTATTTATTCGTCAAGATAGACCCTTGAGCTGCCATAACAGCCTTGGAAACTACGTTTTCCGAAGCAATCAACTCAATGTTGTTTTGCTGGCGTTCTTCTTCTTTGGTAATAGCATTCCAGAGATCAGCATCATATGCTTTAAAATCGTCTTTATCAAAAATCATAGGTCTTCTCCTTTATAGCGTGACTGGTCCTTTAGTTTGTTTTACAATAAGAAAATAAACTAAAAGATGCGAATAAACCGTTTCTGCACTTTATCACAAGTATAACCAACTTTTTCATAAAATGCATGAGCACCCAGACGATGATCGGCAGAGTTTAAGCGGATAAACCCATAACCACGTCTTTTTGCTTCTTGATCCAACCCTTGCAGTAAGCTTTTACCAATACCTTGCCCTTGTGCTTGAGGTGAAACTGCTAAAGCTAAAATATTAAATCCTGCTTTGGAATAAAGTGATTCGTAAACTTCAGCGTGGACATATCCAAGTAAGACATGACTGGCTGCATCCTCATATCCAAGTAGGAAATGATGGGAATCCTGAGACAGTCTAGCTAGTTGACTAGCCGTTTCCTCTGGACTAAACGAATAGCCCAAAGCATCTTGGTTGATATCACATATGGCTTTCACATCTGTTTCTTGTAAATCTCTTAGCATCTCATTCCTCCTCAAAAGAAATCTCTGGCAACTGAGCAAGAATATCTTCTCGCTTAATGGCCCCTTGGCGTAAGATTTTCACCTTGTCTCCAGACAAATCCAAAATAGTTGAATCCTGTCCAGTTAGAAAAGAATCGTCTTCCAAACCCAAAACCTCTTGGTCAAAATCCTCTAGAATTTGATTAAAGGTCACTCCACTTGCCTGACCTGAAATATTGGCAGACGGTCCAATCAAGGGACCTGTCTCTCGAATCAAATCAAGGGTAATGGGATGACTGGGCATTCGAAATCCAACAGTCGCGAGACCAGAATTGACCCAATAGGGAACTTTGTCGTTTGCTTCTAAGATAATAGTCAAGGGACCTGGTAAAAAGGTCTCTACAAGTTTTTGAAGATAAGTTGGCTGATTCTTTGAAAAGTGCAAGATATCCTCTAAAGAGGCAACATTGAGATTGAGCGCCTTGTCTCTAGGGCGACGTTTGAGCTGGTAAACATGATCAACTGCTTTTTCGTCTAAAGCCTTTGCAAAGAGACCGTAAACCGTCTCTGTAGGCAGAACGACAGCTCCACCATTTTCCAACTCTTGTCTAATCCTGTCCATCATCAACCATGACCATCCTATCTTGACCAAATTGGTCTTTAAGTGTTCTTACATGTTTTTCAGGAAGATGTTTCCTAAAAAGTTCAGGAACACTTTGACCTTGCTTGTATCCAATTTCAAGGTAAATCTTACCACCATCTTTGAGATAGTCTTTTGCATCTTCCGCAATTCTACGGTAAATAGCTAGGCCATCCTCATCTGCAAAGAGAGCGAGATGAGGTTCCGAATGCAAAACATTCAAACCAACCTCCGACTCGTCTTCACGAGAGATATAGGGTGGATTGGATACAATTATATCATATTTTTCAGAAATTTCTGCAAAACAATCAGATTTTTTAAAAAATATATTAAGTTTTTGATTCTTAGCATTTTCGCTAGCTAAATCTAAAGCATCTTGGGAAATATCAGCTGCTGTCACTGACCAATCTTGTCTGTTTTTTGCTAAGGCAAGAGCAATAGCTCCGCTACCTGTACCGATATCCAGAACTGAAAGATTCGTCTCAGGATTTTCAGCTAGGATAAGCTCCACTAACTCCTCTGTCTCTGGACGAGGAATCAATACTCGCTCATCAACTTTTAACTGCATTCCATAGAAATCTGCCTGTCCAATGATATACTGGGCAGGTTTATGAGCTACTAACTGTTGGAAAATTCCTTTTACAAATACTTCTTCCTCTTCCGTCACTTCCTGCTGAAGAGCAAAGACAAAGTCAGTAAAAGAGAGATTTTTCAGGCTTCGATAGACAAAAGAGAGGCTTTCTGCTTCCTCTCCTTGTCTTATCAACTCTTCTTCAAAATCTGAAAATAATTGAGCTAATTTCATTATTTGTTTAATTCTTCTAATTTTTGTGTTTGGTCATAAAGAACCAAAGCATCCACAACTTCATCCAATTTACCAGACAAAATCGTATCTAGTTTTTTTGGAGGGTAAAGCCGATACGGTGGTCTGTGACACGGTTTTTGTGGGAAGTTATAAGTACGAATCCGTTCTGAACGATCCCCAGTACCGATAGTCGACTTACGTTCAGCGTCTTGTTCATCTTGAGCAATCTGAGCAAAGTGGTCAGCGACACGCGCACGGATGATTTTCATGGCCTTCTCACGGTTTTTTTCTGCTGGGTACGTTCTTCCTGCATCTCAACCTTGATATTGGTTGGCAAGTGAACGATACGAACGGCAGTCGCAACCTTGTTGACGTTCTGTCCACCAGCACCAGATGCGTGGTAGATATCGACACGAAGGTCTTTAGGATCGATATCGTATTCTACTTCTTCCACTTCAGGCATGACAAGAACTGTCGCTGTCGAAGTATGTACACGGCCTTGGCTTTCTGTCACAGGGACACGTTGCACACGGTGGGCACCAGATTCGTACTTGAGTTTAGAGTATACAGACTGACCAGAAACCATAGCAACCACTTCTTTGAAACCACCGACACCATTCATAGAAGCCTCCATGATTTCAAAGCGCCAGCCTTGGGCTTCTGCATACTTTTGGTACATGGTTAGCAAATCCCCAGCAAAAAGTGCTGCTTCATCTCCGCCAGCCGCTCCACGGATTTCAAGGATGATGTTCTTGTCATCGTTTGGATCCTTTGGAAGGAGCAAGATTTTTAGTTTTTCTTCGTATTCTTCTTTTTCAGCCTTGGCGTCTTTGAGCTCTTGCTTGGCCATTTCTTCCAAGTCCGCATCTCCGCCTGATTCCTTAATCATCTCTTCGGCATCAACGATGTTTTGAAGAACTTGTTTGTACTCACGGTAGGCTGTTACTGTATCACGAGTTGAAGCTTCTTCTTTTGAAAGCTCCATAAAACGTTTGGTGTCAGATACCACATCCGGGTCACTGAGCAATTCTCCTAACTCTTCGTAACGGTCTTCTACAGCTTGTAGTTGATCATAGATATTCATTTTTCTTCATTCTCCTTATTGATTTCAGGCGCAAAATAATGTTTACGGCAAACCGAGATATAGGTTTCATTGCCACCGATCTGAATCTGCTCGCCATCATAAACGGGTAGTCCATCCTGAGTTCGCAACACCATGGTCGCCTTTTTCTTACAGTACTGACAAATGGTCTTGATTTCGTCGATCTTGTCTGCTAAAAGCAAGAGATACTTGGAACCTTCGAACAACTCATTTCGAAAATCATTTTTCAAACCAAAAGTCATGACAGGTATGTCTAACTCATCGACAACGCGAGCTAGGTCGTAAACATGGTGACGCTTGAGAAACTGGGCTTCATCGACCAACACACAGTAAGGTTTTTCTGGCAGGTCTCGAATATAGCCAAAGATATCTGTTGTTTCTCAATCGCAAGGGCAGGGCGTCTCATACCGATTCGACTCGATACATAGCCAACACCGTCACGTGTATCCAGAGCCGAGGTCATAATGACAACACCTTTTCCTTGCTCCTCGTAGTTATAGGCCACCTTGAGAATCTCAATGGTCTTACCAGAGTTCATGGTCCCATAACGATAATACAACTGTGCCATGTTTCTTGCTTCACGTCCATTTCTAAATTTTTGCTACATTCTAGTATATCATAATTTTCTTAAGCTTTAAACGGCAAAATGTGGTAAAATAGAAGAAATCAAAAACTAGTGGAGGAAACTATTATGCCATTTGTACGCATCGATTTATTTGAAGGACGCACGCTCGATCAAAAGAAAGCTCTTGCTAAGGAAGTAACGGAAGCAGTCGTCCGCAACACTGGAGCACCTCAATCTGCTGTCCATGTTATCATCAACGACATGCCAGAAGGAACTTACTTCCCACAAGGGGAAATGCGCACCAAATAAGCTAGCTTAAGCAGAAATGCTTAGGCTTTTTCAATCTCCAAGTAGCATCCATTGAAGAAATAGTTCAAATTTGTTACAATTTGAAAGGATACTTGGAAGAATTTCCAAGAAAAGAGCTATTAATTAAAGGAAATATTATGATTACACGTGAATTTGATACCATCGCTGCTATCTCTACTCCACTAGGTGAAGGGGCTATTGGTATTGTCCGCTTGAGCGGAACTGAAAGTTTTGCTATTGCACAGAAAATTTTTAAAGGAAAAGATCTGAACAAGGTTGCTAGCCATACCCTTAACTACGGTCACATCGTTGACCCTCAGACAGGAAAGTCATGGACGAGGTTATGGTTGGGGCTATGAAGTCTCCAAAGACCTTCACTCGTGAGGATATTATCGAGATTAACACCCACGGTGGGATTGCAGTAACTAATGAAATTCTCCAACTAGCTATCCGTGAAGGAGCTCGGTTAGCTGAACCTGGTGAATTTACTAAACGCGCCTTTCTAAACGGTCGTGTGGACTTGACTCAAGCTGAGGCAGTGATGGACATCATTCGTGCCAAGACTGACAAGGCCATGAACATTGCAGTTAAGCAATTAGACGGCTCCCTTTCTGACCTCATTAACAATACCCGTCAAGAAATCCTTAACACACTTGCCCAAGTTGAGGTCAATATCGACTATCCTGAGTATGACGATGTTGAAGAAGCGACTACTGCAGTTGTCCGCGAGAAGACAATGGAGTTTGAACAATTACTAACTAATCTCCTTAGAACAGCCCGTCGCGGTAAAATCCTTCGTGAAGGAATTTCCACTGCCATCATCGGACGCCCCAACGTTGGAAAATCAAGCCTTCTCAACAACCTCTTACGTGAAGACAAGGCAATCGTAACCGATATTGCTGGTACGACACGTGATGTCATTGAAGAATACGTCAACATCAACGGTGTTCCTCTAAAATTGATTGATACAGCTGGTATCCGTGAAACGGATGACATCGTGGAACAAATAGGTGTAGAGCGCTCCAAAAAAGCTCTCAAGGAAGCTGATTTGGTTTTACTTGTCTTAAATGCCAGTGAACCGCTGACTACCCAAGATTGCCAACTTCTTGAAATCAGCCAAGAATCTAATCGCATTATTCTTCTTAACAAAACTGACCTGCCAGAAGTTATTGAAACCTCTGAACTTCCAGAAGATGTCATTCGCATTTCAGTCCTAAAAAACCAAAATATCGATAAGATTGAAGAGAAAATCAACAATCTCTTCTTTGAAAATGCTGGTTTGGTTGAGCAAGATGCTACTTACTTGTCTAACGCACGTCACATTTCCCTGATTGAGAAAGCAGTTGAAAGCCTACAGGATGTTAATGAAGGGCTGGAACTAGGAATGCCGGTTGATCTGCTTCAAGTTGACTTGACCCGTACTTGGGAAATCCTCGGTGAAATCACAGGGGATGCTGCTCCCGATGAACTCATTACCCAACTCTTTAGCCAATTCTGTTTAGGAAAATAAGAAAAATCCATGATCGTTCTTGCGGTCATGGATTTTATAGTTCTTAATTAATAATCTGGTCTTAAGACACCTGTTACAGTTGCCTTAGTCGCTTCGTAGTCGCCATCTACAACAACCTTGATAATGCGTTTGGCATCTTCTTCTGGTGCTGGAACAAGGGGTAGACGAGTTGGCCCCGCTTCAAATCCCATATAGTTCAGAACTGCCTTAACTGGAGCAGGACTTGGATAAGAGAAGAGGGCATTAACCTTAGGAATGAATTTACGCTGAATAGCTGCTGCTTTCTTCATATCGCTTTCTGCAATGGCAGTAAACATCTCGTACATCTCATCTCCATTTGTATGAGACGCAACAGAAATAACCCCATCCGCACCAAGGTTCATGGCATGGAAAGCATCTCCATCCTCACCAGTATAGACCAAGAACTCTTCTGGTTTATGCTCAATCAAGTAAGCCATATTGGCCAAGCTGGTACATTCTTTAACACCGATGATATTTGGATGGTCAGCCAAACGAAGCATGGTTTCTGGAGTCAATTCGACAACCACACGCCCTGGAATATTATAGATAATAATTGGTAGGTCGGAAGCGTCTGCAATCGCCTTAAAGTGCTGATACATTCCTTCTTGAGAAGGTTTGTTGTAGTAAGGCACGATAGCAAGCCCAGCTGCGAAACCACCAAATTCAGCAACTTCTTTGACGAACTCAATAGAGTCACGCGTATCATTGGTACCCACACCTGCAATCAAAGGAACGCGTCCATTGACAATCTTTTGTACAGCCGCAAAGAGCTCCAACTCTTCATCGTGAGTCAATGTCGGACTCTCAGCAGTCGTTCCCGCAAGAAGAATTCCGTCTGTGTGATGTGCCAATAAATGCTCAATCAAGGCTGGAATAGCATCAAAGTTGATAGAACCATCCTCGTGGAAGGGAGTAATAAAGGCTGTGATGATTTTACACTCTTTTAAATCTTGATAAGACATGAAAACACCTCTCTATTTCAAAGAAGGAGTTCATCTGAACTCCTAAACGATATGACTATTTTAATTCAAATTTCAATTCGACAGTTGGACGAACCAATCCACGTTCATGAAGAGTTTCTGCAATCTGAACTGAGTTCCAAGCAGCACCTTTGAGAAGGTTATCTGAAACAACCCACATGTGGATTCCTTTTTCAGCATCCAAGTCTTTACGGATACGACCAACAAAGGTATCACGTGAACCAACTGCATTGATGGCTTGCGGATAGATTTGATGAGCAACATCATCTTCAAGAACAGCACCTGGGAAGGCCGCGATAGCTGCTTTCACTTCTTCGATTGGAGCCACTTCTTTTGTTTCGATGTAAACAGACTCAGAGTGAGCTGACAAGACTGGAATACGAACACATGTTGCAGATACTGCGATGCTATCATCTTCCATGATTTTCTTAGTTTCCTTAGTCATCTTCATCTCTTCGTAAGTGTAATCATTGTCAGTGAAGACATCGATTTGTGGAAGAGCGTTAAAGGCGATAGGATAATGTTTCTTGTCACCACCTGAAGGCAAGATTTCGGCATGCAAATCACGTGGGGTTACACCATCATTCAAGACTTCACGAAGTTCACGTTGTGTTTCAAGAATTGCTCCCATACCAGCACCTGAAACTGCTTGGTAAGTTGAAACAATGATACGATCCAAGCCCCATTTTTGACGAACTGGCTCAAGAGCTACCATCATTTGGATTGTTGAACAGTTAGGGCAGGCAATAATCCCGTTGTGGGCATCAAGTGCATGAGCATTGACCTCTGGAACAACCAAAGGAACATCTGGATTTTGACGGAAGTAAGATGTATTATCTACTACTACCGCTCCAGCTTTAACTGCGTATGGTGCATACTTAGCTGATGTAGAACCTCCTGCTGAAAAGAGAGCAATGTCAACTCCTTCAAAAGCTGTTTCAGTCGTTTCTTCAATCGTAATATCTTGATCTTTAAATTTCAAAGTCTTGCCTGCTGAACGTGCAGAAGCAAGTAAACGGATTTTATCGATTGGAAGTGTTGATTCTTCCAACATTTTTATCATCTGAGCTCCGACAGCACCTGTCGCGCCGACTACAGCAACTGTATATCCCATAAATAACCTCTTTCGGAATTTTCTAAAAATTTCTATAATAGATGTATTATACTACTTTTTCCATGAATTGCAAAGCTTTTTCATCATTTTTTGGAAAATAAAAATCCCCAGTCGCTAGACTAGGGACTAAGAGGCATCTTCATGTGATGAGCAGGTTCACACAACTCATCAAGGTCCGCTCCTGCGTTATGACCTCCTTATGCTCAATAGTAGCCCAAAGACTACCTATCGACTCATCGCATCTACTATTCTACTAAAGAGAATGACTTTTGTCAACAGACAAAACTCTTTATACTCTTCGAAAATCTCTTCAAACTTCGTCAGCGTCGCCTTACCGTATGTATGGTTACTGACTTCGTCAGTTTCATCTACAACCTCAAAAACATGTTTTGAGCTGACTTCGTCAGTTCTATCTACAACCTCAAAGCAGTCCTTTGAGCAACCTGCGGCTAGCTTCCTAGTTTGCTCTTTGATTTTCATTGAGTATTAGTTTTATTTACACAGGTGCATAAGAAATATCTTTGAAAAATTTGGGGCAGATATAACAAAAACCCTTGTAAATCAAGGGCTTTTTGTTTATTTAATGCTAATTGCCGGGATTGAACCGGCGACCTCATCCTTACCATGGATGCGCTCTGCCAACTGAGCTAAATCAGCTTACTTAAAAAGTATACTACAGTTAGAAAATCTTGTCAAGTTTCCTTAGAAATTTTCCATAAGAAAAAGCCAGGTAAGAGTCACCCAGCTTGTCTAATTCTATTTACTTAAATCAATTCGACGACCAATTTTACCAATAATAATCGCTCCAATAATTAATGAGGCAAATTCACCAATTCCTGTTGTGAACCAAGTAAGGAAAAATGGTAATTGTGCTACGATATTCAGCTCTGCAGCAATGGTAAACATGGAAATTGAAAAGAGGATTGAGAAAAAGAAATGATCTTTTCGAATTAATCCGTTAAAGAGGTAATCCTTGCTGTATTTTGCAAAAAGCCAAACACCTAGACTGAGAAATACCAAGGTTGATCCACCACCAACAAAGACATCTAGCAGTCCGAAGCTAAAGAAATTAGCAATCATACAACCTATGGTAACTCCGATGATGTACTTAGGATTGTAAAAAGCCATAAAGTTCATCATTTCTGAAATACGAAACTGATAAGCACCATAGCTTATGGCATTTAGGGGTGGTGTGACAGTTAAAACGACATAGATAGCAGCAACGATTGCAATATCTGCAACATCACGAATAGTTAATTTTTTCATCTTTTCTCCTTTGGCGGTTTCCCGCGTGTAATATGCTTGGTGAAAGAAGCTAAGCACCAAGGGTTGATTCAATCAACCTTACTAGTATAGCACAATAGCCTGCTTTATGCTATACTAAAAACATGAAAATTTGTATTCAAAAATTTCTTAACAATGAAATCTTAGCCTATCTCTTTTTGGCCTTGCAACAACTCTAGTTTCGATTCTCTCACGACTAGTCATTTATCAATTAACCCATAAAGAACTCCTTGCTACTGGGCTAGCAAATAGTATCGGTATCCTCTTTGCCTTTATCACAAATGATACAATCGTATTTAAGCAAACAAGGAAGAATCGACTTATCCGTTTAGTGAAATTTTCTCTTGCTCGCCTTTCTACTTTTCTGTTAGATTTGCTCTTTACTTTTCTGTTTGTGACTCAATTCCCTCATATTATAGGGCAATTTGTAAATGAAAATCTTGATAAGATAAATGCAATCGAAACAGTTCTTGCACAAATATCAATAATTATTCTTAATTATATTTTTAAGCAAACTATATATTTTTAAAAAATAAATTTTTTGAGCATATATCTTGCAAGCTTTTTCTTAATTAATATATAATTAAGAGCAAAAATTTTTGAAAGGGGATTAAGAAAATGTTAAAAGATCTTAAAGCATTTTTGCTTCGTGGTAATGTTGTTGACCTTGCTGTCGGTGTGATCATTGCCTCTGCTTTTGGTGCTATCGTTACTTCATTTGTTAATGATATCATCACTCCACTCCTATTGAACCCAGCCTTGGAAGCTGCGAAAGTACAAAACATCGCTGAGCTTGCATGGAATGGTGTTACATATGGTAAATTCTTGAGTGCTATTATCAACTTCCTTGTTGTAGGTACTGTTCTCTTCTTCGTTATTAAAGCTATGGAAAAAGCTCAAAGCCTTACTAAAAAAGAAGAAGTTGCTGAGGAAGCTCCAGCTGGTCCAACTGAATTGGAAGTACTTCAAGAAATCAAAGCGCTTCTTGAGAAAAAATAATCGTTTAAAAGGATCTAGCACAAAGCTAAATCCTTTTTCTTTACTCTTTCGGCAACTTACCTGCTTTCTCAAGCATTTTCTTGATAAGATAAGGCATCTTAACATTTTCACGACCTTTTTTCTCAATCAATTTTTTAACAAATTCTGGCATTTGTAAATCTTGAGATTCGGCCAAAATGTTTTTAGTCTCATCTGAAGGAACTAACTCATCAAAGGTTTCTTCTTCTGGGAGAAATTCCTTAAATTCTTTGTCCTCATTAGCTCTGACGGTATTAACCAAGGCATCAATCAAACGAGAATCTGTATTTGGCATTGGTGGACGATGGTAGTTTACCCCAAATTCCTGACACAAGTCATAACATTCCACATCATTGTCAAACAAGACTTCAATATGCTCACTAATGAAGCTGATTGGAACAAAAATATAATGGTCTGGATGTTCTTTCTGTTCTCTGAGATACTCCAAAACATCTGGCTTAATCCATGGAATCCCGATATCACTTTCACTCTGCCAAGTGTTAGTATATTGCTCTGAACTCAAGCCCAGTTTTTCAGCGACTAACTTGCTATTTTCGAAAATTTGGTCGATATAGGGGTCACCAAAATCCAAGGCAAAAATAGGTACACTATGGGCTGAAAAGATGACTTTAAAGCTATCTTGCTTCACTTCATCTTTTAAAATCTTAGCAATTTCATCTGCCCAATAGTTTAAGAGAGCTTCTTCTTGATACCAGTCCTTAATGACCAAAAATTGAATTTGTTTGCTTTCTAAAAATTTCTCATAGCCCATGACAGAATAGAAAGAATAATGAGGCTCCAAATCAAGCAAATACACTGCTCAATTCCGTCTGCTTCCATCTGACCAATCACATCTGGAATAAAGGGACTGGAAAACTTATTAGCAAAGTAGACACTGTATTCATTTCCCAATCTAGCTTCTACCAAGGCAACCTCTTCACGAGTAATTTTTTGCAGAGGGGTCCCTCCAATTAGCACATAATTGTCATAGAGGGTTTGAATCTCGTGATCTTGAGGTCTCACTCCACGACGAATATTTGTGAAAAAATCAGCCACACCTTCAAAGGTAATCTCTTCTGGCGAACCGAAGGTCATCATTAAAATTGCTTTTTTCATAACTACTTCCTTGTGATGTTTTTATCAATTTTATTTTATCATTAATTCATCGATAAGTAAACGCTAACATAGCAGATTGCCCTAACTTCTGTCTTTTGTTTTTCTCTTCTTTCTATGATACAATGGAAAAAATGAATTCAAAAGGAGTTTTTTATGACTTATCCAAATCTCTTGGACCGCTTCCTAACCTATGTTAAGGTCAACACGCGCTCTGATGAACACTCTACTACTACTCCAAGTACGCAGAGTCAGGTTGACTTCGCAACCAATGTTCTTATCCCTGAAATGAAACGTGTTGGATTACAAAATGTTTATTATCTACCAAATGGTTTTGCGATTGGGACCTTGCCAGCTAATGATACGTCTTTAACACGTAAGATTGGCTTCATCTCTCACATGGATACTGCTGATTTTAATGCCGAAGGAATTAATCCACAGGTAATTGAAAACTACGATGGTGGTGTGATTGAACTTGGAAATTCTGGTTTCAAACTGGATCCAGATGACTTCAAGAGTCTTGAAAAATATCCAGGACAAACGCTTATCACAACCGATGGAACAACCTTACTAGGTGCTGATGACAAGTCAGGAATTGCTGAAATTATGACTGCTATTGAATATCTGACTGCCCATCCTGAAATCAAACACTGTGAGATTCGTGTTGGTTTTGGTCCAGATGAGGAAATCGGTGTTGGTGCTAATAAATTTGATGCAGAAGATTTTAATGTGGATTTTGCCTATACTGTAGATGGTGGCCCCCTAGGGGAACTTCAATACGAGACTTTTTCAGCAGCTGGAGCTGAATTGCATTTCCAAGGACGCAATGTCCACCCTGGTACTGCCAAAGGGCAAATGGTCAACGCCCTACAGCTAGCAATTGATTTTCATAATCAACTTCCAGAGAATGACCGTCCTGAGTTAACAGAAGGTTACCAAGGCTTCTACCATCTAATGGATGTGACAGGTAGTGTTGAGGAGGCCCGTGCAAGCTACATTATTCGCGATTTTGAAAAAGATGCTTTTGAAGCGCGTAAAGCAGCTATGCAGTCTATTGTTGATAAAATGAATCAAGAACTTGGTAGTGACCGTGTCACCCTAAACTTGACAGACCAGTACTACAATATGAAAGAAGTCATTGAGAAAGATATGACGCCAATTACCGTTGCCAAAGCTGTTATGGAAGACCTAGGAATCACGCCTATTATTGAACCAATCCGTGGTGGGACAGACGGCTCTAAAATTTCCTTTATGGGAATCCCAACTCCTAATATCTTTGCTGGCGGCGAGAACATGCACGGACGTTTTGAATACGTCAGCCTTCAGACCATGGAACGTGCAGTTGATACGATTATTGGCATCGTAGCCTATAGAGACTAGAAAAGACGAGGTAGCTCAGCTACTTCGCCTTTCTTTTTATTCTGCTGGTTTTTCTTGATTTCCAGTACTTGTTACAGATTCAGTTGTTTTCTTTTCTGAAGTTGATTCAGCAGGTTTAGAATCTCTTGTGTTGCTTGGTTTGCTTTCGTCGCTTGCAGTATCACTGTTAGATTCAGATGCTACTGGTGCTTCGGTTGCTTTACTTGCAATTGATTGATTCTCTGCACTTGTGCTATCAGCATTCGATTCAGCTTTTGTTGCTGGAGTTGCTTCTTCACTTGCTCTTGATTTTGACTTGATTTCTTGAGTCAAGGCTACTATTGTTTTCGCTAATTCAAGTAAAGCCTCTTTATCATTATTTTTAACATCATCATCAAGCTGATCGAATAGTTTATCAACTTTTTCAAATTCTTCATTTGAACCATTGTTATCTTCTAAATACTTATGTAATGAGTTGATATATCCATAAAGTTGTTTATGTAGATTAATTATTTGTGGATCTTGTTGCGCAGTCTCCTTCTCTTTTTGCAGAGTAGCTACAATACGTTTCAATAGATCGTTAACCTGGACATTGATTTCATCCAAATCTGCATCAGCCTTGCTAGCTGCAACTTTTAGATTTTCTACTTCTTCTGCCAAAGATTGTCTGATTCCCACTTCTTTAACTTGAGCTAAGAATTGCTCTGCTTTGGTTAAGATAGTTTCAACTTGCTCTTTACTTACATGATTGACATGTTCCTCTTTCTTAAGATCAGGATAGAGTTCTTTTAGGAATTCATAAATTGCTTGCTTAGCAGATTGACTATCAACTGTTTCTTTATCTAAAACTGTTTCATTTACTTTTGAAGAAGTTGGCTGATTTTTCAAAGCCTCCTCTACTTCTTGTTTTATTTGGTAAATGCTTGGGAACAGTTTATTCAATTCCACAGCCTTACGGAAAGATTGTGATTGATATAAAGTCAAAGTCAAATTAGCAACTTTATTACGAAGCTCATCACTTAAACGACTATCATTTACATGCTCATAGAAGTACTTGATGTATTCCACTGTTGTATCACCAGTACGATCATTAAAGTCTTGAAGAGCTTGAAGTTGTGATTCAATCGCTGCTAAACCAGCCTCATCTTTAGCCAACTTAGCTTCTTGAAGACGAACTAAAAGGTCTTTTTTCGGAAGTCCATAAGAGTCAGTATCTAGCGTATTGATTTTATCAATCAAGGCCTGATATTTCTTATCTAAAGCACTTGTTTCGACTGGTTTGACACTTTCATCAATATGGATATATTGCTTATCAAAGAGGTCAAGTCTTGCAAGATAACCCGCAGTAGAGTTGGTTGCAAGTTTCTTCATACTCTCAGTAAATTGACCCAAGGCTAACTCAATCTGTCTTTGTTTAATAGGTTGATCTTGATAAATCGTTCTACTTTCAGCTAGAAGTTGATCTACTTTTGACAAGACTGCCTTCTCATCAAAATCTCCAGGTTGATAGTTGGATTGGAGAGCTGGAATCTTGTTTTTCAAAGCTACTTCATAGCCCTTGGTTTGAACCTTGATATAGTGATTGTGGTCGCCATGAGGAATCACAAAACTACCATTTTCCACCTGTAAGCTATAAGGAGACACACCATCACGTAAGGCAGTAGTATAGAGTTCATTTAAGAAATCAAGTTCTGGATTGCCAGTTTGGAGTGGAAGTCGAACATGTTCTTTACGAACAGCATAGGGATGGATATGAGTCGGATCGTAGGCTTGGTCTGGATTACCAAAGACAAAGAATCCGTTTGAAATTCTAATAGCTTCAAGTGGAACACCATAGGTCTTAGAAATGTAAGCTATTTTTTCTTCATCACTAGCATCTTTAGAGAATAATTCAACAGATTTTGCAAGTGGTTTTACAGGCTCTGCATCATGATGTGTTTTCAAATGGTCTTGCGCCGCCTTGATTTGCTCTGCTGTCAAATCTTTCTTGAAGAAATAATGATTGTGGTCACCGTGGGACATAACAAATCCTTGATCATCTTCACTGATAACTCGATTGGCATCAAAACCATGGCCGTGTTCTTCATGGTGATGACCATGTGCTTCTTCATCATGATCGTCATCGTCATCATGTGCTGGACTTGGTGTTACTGGCGTTTTACCTCTCAAATGATCTTGTGCTGCCTTGATTTGTTCTGGTGTCAAATCCTTCTTAAAGAAGTAATGATTATGGTCGCCATGGCTCATGATGAAACCAGCAGCGTCTTCACTAATGACTCTATCAGCATCAAAACCATGACCATGTGCTTCATGGTGATGACCATGTGCTTCTTCATCATGATCATCATCGTCATCATGTGCTGGACTTGGTGTTACTGACGTTTTACCTCTCAAATGATCTTGTGCTGCCTTGATTTGTTCTGGTGTCAAATCCTTCTTGAAGAAGTAATGATTGTGGTCACCATGGGTCATGACAAAACCTTCTGAATCTTCACTGATAATTCGATTAGCATCAAAGCCGTGTCCATCTTCTTCCTCATGGTGGACATGTGAAGTCGCATTACTTGATCCAGTATTAGAAGAACTTCCTACCTCTTCCGTATTAGAGTGTGATGGGAGATTGTTAAGAGATGACTTAGGAATATAATGATAGTGGTCCCCATGTCTTACTATATAAGCATCACCTGTATCTCTGACAATGTCATTAGGGTTAAAGACATAACCATCATCTGCTGCAGTAACACCATTATTCGGTGTCACTGATAAAGGTTGACTGAGAGCTGTAGTATTCCCTGATAAATATGCTTTTGCGGCTGCTAATTCACCTGCCGACAAGTCACTCTTAGGAATGAAATGATAGTGACCACCATGTGGTACTATATAACCATCACCTGTATCTTTAATGATATCTGAAGCGTTAAAGACATAACCGTCATCGGTAGTATAACGTCCCTGTAACTTAGCTACTGATACTTCTGCGCTAGGTCCTTTCTCGTCTTTACCGTGTTCTTGTTTTTGGCGGTTGATTTCATCTTTCGTCCGAACATTATCAGCATGAGCTGCATCTTTTAGGTAGACATAATATTTTCCATCTACCTTGATAATATAACCACCCTTGACTTCATTGACAATATCTCCATCCTTAAGTTGGTAGTTTGGATCCTTCATTAAGAGTTCTTCACTAAAGAGGGCATCATAAGGAACTTTCCCATTGTAGTAATGATAGTGATCACCGTGTGACGTCACATAGCCCTGATCTGTAATTTTGATTACAATTTGCTCAGCCTTAATTCCTTCTTTTTGACTAACCTGATTTGGCGTCAAGTTTTCAGTTTTCTGACTGGACTGGCTGCCATCTACATAAGAGACCCGATTATTGTCCTTATTTTCTTGTGAGCGATGCTGATTCAGCGCATAGGCACAAAGACTCAAGGATACGATAACAGCTGAGCCAGCTGCTATATATTTTTTACTTAATTTCATAATTTCCTCATTTCAATAAGTTTTAAAGCTATTTCTTAACTTCTTTTTCTCGGTTAAGCAGTTTTTCTAAACCAGTTATTTAACCATTTAATTAACTAGTAAACATTCTACCTCTTTTAAGCTTATCTGTCAAGTTTTTTAGTGAAAGATAATAAAAATTATTACTTTAAAACTCCTTTCTTAGTTTTTTTAGACAAGAAATTTCATCTATACTATCAATAAATAAAAGGACATTATTCTATCCAAATAATAGAACAATATCCTTTCAACTAGATTATCATTAGTCAAAAATATTCTAAGGTTTAATTTGCTTAAGAGTTTTAATATCATAGGTTACTAAATCCCCATTCTTATTATAAAACTGAACTCCTTCTGATGAAAAAATAAGATATTTAGAATCAATTTGAGCAATTTTTGCTATTTGATTTATGTGATTTTTTAAAGTATCCTTATCTAATCCATAATCTGGTATATCATCATAATCATCTTCTTTATTTTTCTGTATGTGATTTTTCTTCTTCACCAACTTTTTTTCTACTGAAGGATTGCTGCTAGTCGCATCTGCCTCATTTTGAGATTTATTATCCTTTGGTTGTTCATCAACTTTACCTGAATCAGCTTCTTCTTTCTTTGTTTCTGTTTTATTATCTATCGAAACTAGATTGGAATTAGAAGCAGCATTTGTTGTTTCTTTTTCTTCATTTCTTTTAGCTATCAACTCTTGAGCTTGTTTCCACTCTTTCTCTGATAAATCCGACTGATTGATACTTCTCAATGAATCACCGCTAGCTTTTGGAATACTGAAAGATTTATCTGCCCAAATATAAGTTCCCTTTGCCAATACATCCTGAGGATCAAAAATATATCCATCTGGAGTTGCAAACTTACCTTCTTTAAGTGCTTTCTGAACTTCTTCCGCAGAATGGATAATCTGCCAGTTCTGCATTCCAGGACGTTTTTCAAGAGGAGTTACATTAGCAATAACAGATCCAGCATCATCATGACCTGGTTTTGACCAAACTTCAGGACGCACATCAGGATGTTGCATTACATATTTTATAGTTGCTATTTGCTCACTATTTAACCAAGAATAAGGTACGACGTGAATGTGATCGATATGTGGAATAATGAAGGAAGTTCCAGTATCATACGTAGTGTTGGCTGCATGCATAGGCAAGCTAGATACATCAACAGCTAATCTTGGTTTAATTTCTGTTTCTACAATATCATAACGATAATTATCTTTATCTTTAAGCATTAGTTCCTGCTCAGAAAAAGCTATTTGAGTAAGATCGAGTTCTTCACGTGAATAAAAATAATCTTTACCACCTTCATTAATTATATAACCAACTTTACTATTTCTAGAAATTTTATTAGTTACTTTTTTATAATCAAACTTTGGTCTTTCCTTCTCATCTGAGTGAACTAAAGAAACGATGTCATCTGGATTTTTACCAGTTTCGTGAATCCATTTAGCAACTTCATCCAATTCGAATTGTTCTAATTCACCATATCCCATATAATGGAAATGATCTCCGTGTTTGGCAATAACACCTGATTTATCAACAGAATCGATGGAATCTTTGGTAAATATGTATCCATCACTCGTATCATAAGGTTTACCATCTAGACCTTTTCCATAAGCTTTGATTGGTTGTCCTAAGAACTTATGAACTACTTCTTTTGATACTAAAGGTTTAATATCTGTACCAATTTGATTTAATCCATTTTGCCCTTTTAACGGAATAATTCTAGCAATCTTCTGCTCTAAATCAGACATTTGTGAATAAGGGATAAAGTGATAATGATCCCCGTGAGGCACTGCAACACCGTTAGCTATACGTTTGATGATTTGTGCCGGATCAAAGACTAGTCCATCCGATTCCACATGGCGTTCTGATAAAGGTTGGGCATACAATTCACTTAAAAGTGTTGAAATGTCTTCCCCTTGATTTTGATGATAAGTTGGAGTAACAGTCAGATTTGGTGTCTCTATCAAACTTGGTTGAGCTGGATTTAGATTGTCACTACTTGGTTTACTTGAACTTGTAGCAGAATGTGAACCCTGCTTCCCATTCCAATAGGCTTGGGCGGCAGCCAATTCTCCTGCAGACAAATCACTCTTAGGTATGTAGTGGAAATGATTGCCGTGCGGTACAACAAAAGCATCTCCTGTATCTTCAATCACATCTGTCGGACTAAAGACATACCCATCATCCGTTGTATAGGATCCTCCAGTTCCTCGATTTGATGCTTGCGTATTGAGATTAAAGTTTGGTTTAATCGTTGAACTTGATGTTAAACTTGGTTTCTCAGGACTGCTTGGTTTCGTATTGTCAGAATGACTTTGAACTGGCTGACCTCCAATTGGCAGATTTCGAGCCAATTTTTCTTCCAAGGCAGACATTTGTGAGTAAGGTATGAAATGGAAATGATCTCCATGAGGAACTGCCACACCATTGGCAGTACGTTTTGTAATCTGTGCTGGGTCAAATACCAATCCATCAGACTCCACATGACGTTGGCTAAGTGGCAAAGCGTACAATTCTTGAAGGAGACTATCCAAGTCCTCATTTTGACTCTCAGGAGCTGTTGCAGAATCTTGAGGAGTTTCAGCTTGACTCGTTCTCACATTAGATCTTGTTTCTCCCCTGCTTGAACGGTATTCAACGGTACTTAATTGACCACCTTTTCCAGATAAGAAGGCTTGAGCTGCAGCTAATTCACTGGCAGACAAATCACTCTTAGGAATATAGTGGAAGTGATTGCCATGAGGAACGATATAGGCATCACCCGTGTCCTCAATGATATCAGAGGCATTAAAGATATAACCATCATCCGTTGTATAACGGCCTTGAGCTCTGGCAGCAACTACCGCCTGATCGTTAGAACCGCCTCCATGATTACTACTGTGCTCCTGCTTCTGACGTTTAATCTCTTCTTTGTCCGAATATTGTCCGCGTGAGCCGCATCTTTGAGGTAAACATAGTATTTACCATCTACCTTAATCACATAGCCACCCTTGATTTCATTAACAATATCTGAATCCTTCAACTGATAATTCGGATCTTTCATGAGGAGTTCCTCACTGATAATAGCATCATAAGGAACCTTGCCATTATAGTAATGATAATGGTCTCCATGAGAAGTCACATAACCTTGATCAGTAATCTTGATAACGATTTGTTCTGCATTGATTCCCTCTCTCTTACTGACTTCATCTGGTGTCAAGTTCTCTGCCTTTTGACCAGCCTGATCACCATCTATATAAGCAACTCGATTAGAATCTTTCTTAACGTGACCAGCTTGATAACGACCAAGTTCATAGGAACAAACACTTAGGGCAAGGACTGCCACTGAACCCACTACATATTTTTTATTGATTTTCATTCTTGCCTCTTTTCTTAAATCTATTTGATTCACTATAAAATAATAAACCAGTTAATTAACTAGTTAATAGTTTACTCTTTTTAGTATTGCTTGTCAAGAATTTTTCGTATATACATAATAAAAATGAAAGCCTCTTTATCGAGACTTTCATTTTTCATTAGTTGATTTTTCCTTACTTACTGGAGGATTACTTTCTTTTTAACAACGCAAGTAATTTTTCTGCTTCTGCCATGATACCATTATTATCCATGGTTTGGAGGTTCAAATTATTCCGTAAACCAGCTAGGGTTTCTGTTGCATTGGCTTTCAAACTAGCATCTGTTACTTTAGCAAGCAAAGCTTCTGCTTCTTTAAGTTTGGCTTCTACTTTTTCAGTCTCTACTTGAGGGACTTCAGCTTCATCTGTTGTATCTTTAACTTCTTCCTCTTTATCTTTTTCATCCGTACTCGGTTTATAAAGATTATCTACTGAAGGGCTCAAACTTGAGTGATTCTCCTTTTCATTAGATTCAGGAGGAGTTGACTCATCTACTTCATGATGTTCTTCCTTTTCTTCATCATGTTTACTATCTTTGTCTGCTTTATTTTTACGAACATGGTCACTTGCGTTTCCCCATCCATTATCTGAATGCGGACGTTCGTTTGGATGTTCTACATAGTATTTTACAGTCGCAAAGAGATCTTCTAAACTATAGCCTTTAGGTGCCTCATAAAGTCCTTCGTCAAACCACCCAAATTTAATGTTATGGTAATGATCGTAATGAGGTATAATTAAGCTACCATTTTTAACTTCAACAGTATGTTGTAGATTGTAAGGAATATGATCAAGTGGAACCTTCTTAGCTGCTTTCACTTTATTATAGATTGCTTCTACTCCTTTAAACTCAGCATTTCCTGAATCCTGATTATCTGTTGAAGGAGGCGTCAAACCTTTCTCTTTAGCATAAGCCTGAGCTGCCACTCTTTCAGCTTCAGACAAACTATCTTTCTTAATCCAATGACTATGGGTCATATGTGGAGTTACATAAGCATCTCCCTCATCACTGGTAATATCACGAGTATCAAAGATATAGCCATCTTCTGTTGTATACTTACCTGCTAATTTCGCTAATTTAATTTCATCGTCTGTATAAGCAATTTGAGAATTTGGCTTACCAAGACGTTCTGGATGGGTAATTGGTGCTAGGAATGCCAATAAATCATCTACTAATTTTCCTTTATTAGAAGATTCATCATTTAAGCGCTCTGCTAATTTGTCTAAGGCTTGAAAATCAGAAGTACGACCCTTATTTTCAGACAAGGCTTTATGAGCCTCGGCCAATAAATTATATGCTTTATCATAAAATTCTTGATCACGAGGTGGTATATTTTCTTTCTTCGCAACTAGAGCGTGTGTCTCTTGAGTTTTCTTAGACAAGAGATTTTCAATAGCGTCAATATTATCCTTAGCTAAGTCTTTAACTAGAACATAACGACTAGCGCCCTTATCTTCGATAATATATCCATCACCAACTTTTCTAACAACCTGATTAACATCAAATTCTGTCGGTTTATTTTCCACTGGTGCTTGAGGTTTGGTAGTAGGGGCTGGCTTCAGAGGAGTAACACTTGGCAAGACACTGCCATTTTGTCCCTTGACAGCTATCATACGAGCCAATTTTTCTTCCAAAGGGGACATTTGTGAATAAGGGATAAAGTGATAATGGTCCCCGTGGGGCACTGCGACACCGTTAGCTGTACGTTTGATGATCTGTGCTGGATCAAAGACTAGACCATCAGATTCTACATGTCGTTCTGATAAAGGTTTGGCATACAATTCACGTAAGAGTGTCGGAATGTCTTCCCCGTGGTCTTGATGATAAGTTGGAGTAATAGTCAGATTTGGTGTCTCTATCAAACTTGGTTGAGCTGGTTTAGCATTATCACTACTTGGTTTACTTGAACTTGTAGAGGAATGTGCGCCTTGTTTACCATTCCAATAGGCTTGGGCTGCAGCTAATTCTCCTGCAGACAAATCACTCTTAGGGATATAGTGGAAATGATTTCCATGCGGTACAACAAAGCATCACCTGTATCTTCAATCACATCTGTCGGACTAAAGACATACCCATCATCCGTTGTATAGGCTCCTCCAGTTCCTCGATTTGGTGTCTGCGTATTGAGATTAAAGTTTGGTTTAATCGTTGAACTTGGTGTTGAACTTATTTTCTCAGGACTGCTTGGTTTCGTATTGTCAGAATGACTTTGAACTGGCTGACCTCCAATTGGCAGATTTCGAGCCAATTTTTCTTCCAAGGCAGACATTTGTGAATAAGGAATGAAATGGAAATGATCTCCATGAGGAACTGCAACTCCATTTGCAGTACGTTTTGTAATCTGTGCTGGGTCAAATACTAATCCATCAGATTCCACATGACGTTGGCTAAGTGGCAAGACATACAATTCTTGAAGGAGACTATCCAAATCCTCATTTTGACTCTCAGGAGCTGTTGTAGAATCTTGAGGAGCCTCAGATTGACTCGTTCTCACACTAGATCTTGTTTCTCCCCTGCTTGAACGATATTCAACGGTACTTTAATTGACTACCTTTTCCAGATAGGAAGGCTTGAGCGGCAGCTAATTCACTGGCAGACAAATCACTCTTAGGAATATAGTGGAAATGATTGCCATGAGGTACGATATAAGCGTCACCTGTATCTTCTATGATATCAGATGCATTAAAGATATAACCATCATCCGTTGTATAGCGTCCCTGCGCTCTGGCAGCAACTACTGCCTGATCGTTAGAACCACCTCCATGATTACTACTGTGTTCCTGCTTCTGACGTTTAATCTCTTCTTTTGTCCGAATATTGTCCGCATGAGCAGCATCCTTGAGGTAAACATGGTATTTCCCGTCTACCTTAATGACATAACCACCCTTGATTTCATTGACAATGTCTGCATCCTTCAACTGATAATTCGGATCTTTCATGAGGAGTTCCTCACTGATAATAGCATCATAAGGAACCTTGCCATTATAGTAGTGATAATGGTCTCCATGAGAGGTCACATAACCTTGATCAGTGATTTTGATGACGATTTGTTCTGCGTTGATTCCCTCTCTCTTACTGACTTCATCTGGTGTCAAGTTCTCTGCCTTTTGACCAGCCTGATCACCGTCTATATAAGCAACTCGATTAGAATCTTTCTTAACGTGACCAGCTTGGTACCGTCCAAGTTCATAGGAACAAACACTTAGGGCAAGGATCGCCACTGAACCCACTACATATTTTTTATTGATTTTCATTCTTGCCTCACTTTAATTCTTCTGCTAGAACACTCATATTTTCTTCAAGATTTTCTAGGTAAGTCTTGTCATTTTGTGGGTCTGCCTCTAAAGGATTCAGAGTTTTAAGACCCACACCTGTTGATTTGACAAGAGTTTCAGCTACTTTGGAAGAAGCGTTACTTTCTGTAAAAATCGTCTTAACCTTATAGGTTTTAACAAATTCCTGAATTTCTGTAAGTTGTCGTGGACTTGGTTCTTGTTCAGGAGAGATGCCTGCAATACCAAGTTGATTAAGTCCAAATCTCTTCGCTAGATAAGAAAAGGCTGTATGTTGTGTTACAAATGTTTTTTGAGTCGCTTTTTCAAATTTGGGCTGGAATTTCTTAGTCAATTCTTGAGCTTTTTTGATAAAGGCTTGCGCATTTTTTTCTGATAAGTTTCTTTTATGTTCACTGTCAATCTCTGAAAGTTTGTCAGCGATAATCTGGGCTTCTTCGCCAGCTTTTTCAGGATCTAGCCAAGTGTGAGGGTCATAGAGCGTTTTTTCATCAACTCCATCACCTGCTTCCACATCTTCTAGACCAGGGACACGTTCCAAGGTTATTCCTTCAGAAGCCTCTAAAACCTTAACCTTAGATTTTTTTAGATTTGGATCCAGACTTCCTGCCCAAGATTCGAGCGTATGAGAATGATAAACAAAGACATCTGCATCATAGATGGCTGCAATGTCATTCGCTGAAGGTTCAAAGGAGTGAATCCCACTACTTGACTGAATCATTCGAACATTATTCAAATCTCCAGATACTTCCTTGACCATAGCATAGATAGGGTAAAAACTGGTTACAATTTTCATCCCTTTCCCAGTCTGACTTTCCTTTTGGCCACAAGCCCCTAAACACAAAAGAAAAACACTTAACAATACTAAAAATAAACTTTGTTTCTTCATAAACAACCCCTTAACTATTTAATTAACTGGTAAACATTCTACTCCTAAAAATTTAATCTGTCAAGCTATTTTTAGAAAAAAATTTAAATTTCTTTCACATATAAAAATCTGCTGAATTTCAACAACTCAACAGATTCTCACTTTATATACTCAATGAAAATCAAAGAGCAAATTAGGAAGCTAGCCGCAGGCTGTACTTGAGTACGGCAAGGCGAAGCTGACGTGGTTTGAATTGATTTTCGAAGAGTATTATTCTTCTATGGTAGAATGCTTATAACCATAAGTAAAGTAAATCATACTTCCTACTAACAATGCAACTAGGAAAGCAATCCAAGTTTCCATATTATACTGTAACATAAAGGACAAACAAATGATGATTGATAAAATTGGTAACAGGGGGACCAAGGGTGTTTTAAATTCTCCAGCTTTGGGCATCCCTTTTTCTCTTTCCGTAAGCGAATCAGACCGTAAGCTAGCATAATCAAGTAGGCTAGGGTACAAATATTTAAGAAAGCTGCAATGCTAGCAAGTGGGAACATTCCTGCTGCTACTGCTGAAGCTAGACCTGTCAAGATAGTAGCATTTTTGGGTACCTTACTTGTCTTGGTTAGTTCTTTAAATACAGCAGGCATTAAGCCGTCACGCGCTAAACTGTATATCATACGCGATAGGGCATAGGTCATCGAAATACAAACTGTAATCAAGGTCAAGATAGCCACTAATGACACATAGTTAGCTGCCCAACTAATCCCAACACTACGAAGGGCAAAGGCAACGGCATCATCGACATTTAGATGACTATAGTGAACTACACCAGTCAAGACAAGCGTTACTAAGGCATAAAGAATGGTTACGATAGAAAGCGATAAGACAATTCCTCTAGGAATATTTTTTTGAGGAGTCTTGACTTCATCTACAGCCATAGAGATGGATTCGAAGCCTAAAAATCCGAAGAACATTAAGGAGGCACCAGCCATAATACCAGTACTAGCGCCATATATTTGTCCAAAACCATAAGGAGCAAAATTGCTCCAATTATCAAGTTTGATATGCCAAATTCCTACTAAAACAAAGAGGGCTAAAGCGGAAAATTTTAAAATAACTAGAATTGAATTAAAGCGTAAGGCTGCTTTAGCATTGAGTAAAACAAGCGAGGTCACCAAGACCAAAACAAGAATAGGCAATAAATCAACAAATGTTCCTACTTGAGGATTAAAGGTCCCATTTAAAGCATGAGGAAGGGCTATTCCGTATTGAGAGAGCAAGCCTTTAAAATAAGCTGCCCAACCCGAAGCCACACCAGATATGGCTGTCATGAACTCCAACATGGTTAACCAGCCAGCCAACCAAGCTGGAAATTCTCCTAAAATAGCATAGAGATAACTATAGGCACCACCCGTAGCAGGTACTCGTGAGGCAAATTCTGCAAAAAAGAGGGCTGATAATCCTACACATAAGGCAGAAATAACAATTGAAATCACTAGCGCTGGACCAGCAAGTGTTGCAGCTGCAGTACCTGTAATTGTAAAGACGCCTGTCCCCACCATGGCTCCAATGCCCAGCAAAATCAAATCCCATAACTTCAAATGCCTGTGCATCTCCGTTTTATCCAAACTTACATTCTTTGTTCTAAATATATTCATCTTTGACTCCAAAATAAAATGATGATTCTATTTTACCATAAATATAGGATATTTGTGAATATTTATAAAATAATTTTCTAAAAAAATCTGACTACATATTGTAATCAGATTTTATCAATTCTAGTTCATTTCTTTAAAGGCTGCTTCTGCATCCGCATTACTGATAACACCAAATTGTATCTTTCCAATCTTTCCTTGGCTATCAATTAGGTATTCTGTAGGAATGCTTCGAATTTGATAAGTTTGGAAGGTAGTTGCTTTGGTATCATAAAGAACTGGGATATCCTTATAACCTTGATCTTGGAACCACTGTGGGAATTGCTCAACAGTTTTTTCGCCTTGAATTCCTGGTGCAATGACACTAAGAATTTCGAAATCACGATCTGGTTTCGCAGCTAATTCCATCAACTCAGGCATACTTTTTTTACATGGACCACACCATGAAGCCCAAAACTTCAAGTAGACTTTTTTACCCTTATAATCGGATAACTTAACTTCTTTACCATCCATAGATTGTAAGGTAAAGTCTGGAGCTTCTTTTCCAACAGCAATTTGTTGTACAGGCTCTTGTTGCTGCTGTTTTGGGGCTTGTTGTGGTGCTTGACTCTTTTTAGTTTCTTCCTCACCACAGGCCATCAATACAACTACTGACAAGAGGCTTAAGCCAGCAAACATTACTTTTTTCATCTTTTTCTCCTTTATTCAAAAATTCCAGCTAGAACATTTACTTGTCCTAGTATTAACAAAATTCCCATTAAAATAATGAGGAAACCACCAATTTTCTTTAGTAGCATCATATGACGCTTGATTTTACTAAAATAAGGCATCACTACACCTGAAGCTAGAGCCAAGACCAAGAAAGGAATAGCCATCCCTAGAGTGTAAATAAGAGTATATATTGCTCCTTGCCAAGCACCATTGCCTCCAGAAGCCGCAAGCGCTAAAACAGAACTTAAAACTGGACCAATACAAGGCGTCCAACCAAAGCTAAAGGTAATACCAAGTAAAAATGCTGACCAATTACGATTAGAATCTGATTTTTTAAAGGTAAAGCTTTTTTGAACCTCTAATTTCTTAAAATGAAAAATTTCCATCTGGTGAAGTCCCAAAATGATGATAATTGTGCCCATGGTATAGCGAAACCAATTGGCATAGAGAATATTACCAAAGTAACCAGCACCAAATCCTAGAATAAAGAAAATAAGAGAAATACCTGCGATAAAGCAAAGTGTCCGAATCAAACCTGACCAAGCAACTTTTCTACCAAACAAAGAAAAGCTTTTTGCACTTTTTTGATCATCCAGCAAAATTCCAGTATAAACTGGTAACAGAGGAAAAATACAAGGGGAAAAAGAAAGACAAGACCCCTGCTAAAAAAACGGAGATTGAAAATACTATCGTTTCCAATAAAGAACCAACTTTCTTAATAATTCATATCCTATTGTACTATAATCAAGTTTATTTGTATGATTTCTGCTACGCAAATTAAATCAGCCTGTATTTAAAAGATCTTTTCTGTCACCAGCTAATTCAGATTTTGCCCCCTATATACAAAAAAAGCCTGTCACACAAGCTCAAATGCTTGATATGATAGGCTTTTTAAAGGCTGATTATTTAACAGCGTCTTTAAGAGCTTTACCAGCTTTGAAGGCTGGAACTTTAGAAGCTGCAATTGTGATTTCTTTACCAGTTTGTGGGTTGCGACCTTTACGAGCAGCACGTTCACGAACTTCAAAGTTACCAAAACCGATCAATTGAACTTTTTCACCAGCTGCAAGGTAGTCAGCTACTGCTGCGAATACAGCTTCAACTGCTGCTGCTGAGTCTTTCTTAGTCAATTCTGTAGCTTCTGCTACTTTAGCGATCAAATCTTGTTTGTTTGCCATGTTAATGATTCCTCCAATTTAATTTCTAATTAACAACTATAATCATATCCTAAAATCCCTTTTAGGTCAAGTTAAAAACGCTATTTATTCGCATTTTCTTTATTTTTTTAGGAGTGGTAACGTACCAAAATAGCCCAAGCGTTTTCACCCGTGTGAGTTTGAATAATAGAACCTGTTTCCAATACTGAAATTGGCTTTTCAACATACAGCTGCAAATTGTCTTTCATCTCTTTTGCCCAATCAGAACTACCAGAATATGAAATTCCAATCTCTGCTACAGAACGTTCAGAGAGTGATGTTATCAACTCATCCAACCATTTTTTAAAAGTTTTAGCGCCACGACCTTTAACCATTGGTTGCAATTCATGGTCCTTCATCTGCATGACAACACGGATATTGAGAAGTGAGCTCAACAATCCAGTTACACGACCAATTCGTCCACCTTTTACTAGATTTTCTAAAGTAGAAACGCCAATATAGAGCTCCGTATGGTTTTTTACTTCTTCTACATGAGATAAAATTTCCTCCATATCTTTGCCTTCTTGTGCTAATTTAGCAGCTTCGACAACTTGGAATTTCAAGGCTTGGTCAGTGAAGGAACTGTCAATAACTGTTACATCAGCAGTAGATAAACTAGCACCTTGGCGCGCTGCTTCTACAGTACCTGAAAGGGCATGGGACATATGAATAGCAAGAATCTGACTGCCATCCTTGCACAAGTCTTCAAAAACTTCAGCGAAAACACCTACAGGTGGTTGACTTGTTTTAGGAAGATTCTTAGCTTCTTGCATCAAGTGAAGAAACTTACCTTCTTCTTTTAAATCAGCATCCGAATAAACAACATTATCAATCATTACAGATAGAGGAACTACCGTGATATCTAATTGCTTTACTAATTCTGGCTCAATAGTAACAGATGAATCGGTAACAATCTTAATTTTTGTCATAGTATCAATCTTTCTATTTTAGGATTCAGATTGGTTTTCTTACTTTTAATTATATCAAAAAAAGATTAAAAATCCTAATGGAGTCAATCAAATTTTTCCTTAAAAAAATTTGATATAATCAACTTATAAGAAAAAGAGGTGTCCTATGATTAAAAAAATCTATCCCGTTTTAACTATTTTACTAGGTGCTGGCATTTATGCTTTTGGTCTAACCTATTTTGTAGTTCCCCATCATCTCTTCGAAGGAGGGGCTACAGGCATTACTCTTATTACCTTTTATCTTTTTGAAATTCCTGTTTCCCTCATGAATCTGCTGATTAATATTCCTCTATTCATCCTAGCTTGGAAAATATTTGGAGCAAAATCTCTCTATTCTAGTTTGCTTGGAACCTTGGCTTTATCTGCCTGGTTAGCTTTTTTTGAGCATATTCCCCTTCATATTGACCTTCAAGGTGATTTACTAATTGCTGCCCTTATATCTGGAATTCTATTAGGAATTGGTCTTGGAATTATTTTTAACGCTGGAGGTACAACGGGTGGAACAGATATTCTAGCCCGTATCCTCAACAAATACACTCATTTGTCCATGGGGAAACTGCTTTTTATCTTAGATTTTTGTATTCTCATGCTCATTCTCCTTATTTTTAAGGATTTGAGATTGGTTACTTACACTCTGCTCTTTACTTTCATTGTATCCCGAGTGATTGATTTGATTGGGGAAGGAGGATACGCAGGTAAAGGATTTATGATTATTACTAAACGTCCTGACCAACTTGCTAAGGCTATTAATAATGACCTAGGAAGAGGTGTTACTTTTATCTCGGGGCAAGGCTACTATAGTCAAAAAGATTTGAAAATCATCTACTGTATTGTCGGAAGAAATGAAATTGTTAAAATGAAGGAAATGATTCATCGAATCGATCCTCAAGCCTTTATAACTATTACAGAAGCCCATGAAATCCTAGGAGAAGGCTTTACATTTGAAAAAGAATAAAAAGAGGTAGTGTAGTGATCTCAAAAGTTAGACTAAATCATCTATCTTTCAGGTCACAGACAACCTCTTTTTTGTTTACTTATACTCTTATACTCTTCGAAAATCAAATTCAAACCACGTCAGCGTCGCCTTGCCGTACTCAAGTACAGCCTGCAGCTAGTTTCCTAGTTTGCTCTTTGATTTTCATTGAGTATTAAGACCAATTCCGAGCTACTTCTTCATCTGCCTTTAACTGATCCACTAATTGGTCAACAGAATCAAATTTTGTCATATCGCGAATGCGATCAAGCCAATAAACCATGACGGTCTCGCCATAAATATCTTGATTAAAATCAAAAATATTGACTTCAAAACGTGCTTCTTCTCCATCAAAGGTCTCATTTTTCCCGACACTAGCCATAGCACGATACTTCTGCCTTTGAATCTCAACATCAACGACATAAACACCATCTGCTGGCATATAAGTACGGTCTAAAAGCACCAAATTAGCTGTCGGATAACCAATCGTACGACCACGAGCATTACCATGAACCACCATGCCTCTTGATGGAAGCGGTGCCCCCAAAAGTTCTCCTGCTTCTTTCACATTTCCGTCTAAAATAGCTTGACGGATACGTGTTGAACTAATCTTTCCTTTCTCATCTTCTACAGGTGGGACAATAATGACTTCTCCATCAAAGTAATTCTTCAAATCTTCTGCTGTTTTTTGGTTAGAGCCAAATGTATAATCAAAACCTGCAACAATAATTTTGGCATTCATAGCCTTGATATAAGTTGCAAAAAATTCTTCTGCCGTAAGACTAGCAAATTGACTACTAAAATCAAGGAGATATAATTCTTCTACACCTTCGCGTTTTAATTTCCTCTCACGTTCAGCAGGGTTCAAAATATGTAAAAACATATCAGGATGATAAGGCTCTAAAGCAATCTTTGGAGATTCATTAAAGGTCATAACGACGATAGGCAATAAATCCTTTCTCGCAGCCTTATTGGCAACACGAAATAATTCTTGATGCCCCTTGTGTATACCATCAAAATAGCCGAGAACAACGACTGAATCAGATGGTGTGCCAATATCTTTTTGGTTTTTTATAGGAATAGTAATAATCATAAAATAATTATATCATAGTGAGCATCATTTCTGAACCAGAAAATCTGAAATGCTATTTTTTTAACCTGAAGTGTATCATTTTAGAAGAATTTTATTTTTGAAATCAGAAAAACACATCATATCAGCTAGTTAAAACTTGATACAATGCGTTTTATTATAAAAAGATCTACTGGATTTTTATCAAAATAAACTTCCAGTAGTCTTTTCACTTTTTACTAATAAGTTCCTTCTTCACCTTGGCTAGTCAAGATAAGAGGTCCATCTTTCGTAATCACGAATTGGTGTTCATATTGACAAGATAGGCCACCATCAATGGTCTTATGCGCCCAACCAGTCTTCATATCTGTATCGATTTCCCAGTCACCTGTATTGATCATCGGTTCAATAGTCAAGACCATTCCTTCACGGAGACGAAGCCCACGACCAGCAATACCATAGTTAGGAACCATTGGTTCTTCGTGCATGGTTGGACCAACACCATGACCAACCAAATCACGCACTACACCGTAACCACGACTTTCAGCGTATTCTTGAATAGCCGCACCGATATCACCAATGCGATTTCCAACAACAGCTTGCTCGATTCCCTTGTACATAGCTTCTTTGGTTACATCCATCAAGTTTTTCACTTCTTCGGACGGTGTCCCAACAGCATAAGCCCAACAAGAGTCTGCCAGACCACCAGAATAGCTCTGAGTGTATTTTTTCATTTGCTCCACATTGTTGAAGTTTAATTTTGAGACATTCAGGTCAGATTTAGCAATGGGACCTCCCAAAACCATATCAACCTTGAGTAAATCTCCATCTTTCAAGATATAGTGACGAGGGAAAGCATGAGCAACTTCATCATTAAGAGAGCAGCAGGTAGCATAAGGATAGTCCATCATTGCACCGTCAACTCCAATCTGAAGCGGCAGGAAATTTTCTTCCTTACAACGTCTACGAACATATTCTTCAACTTCCCACATATCTATGCCAGGCTTAATCAAATCACGTAAGCCAATATGAATACTTGCAAGAAAATCACCGGCCTTGTCCATAGCTTCGATTTCACGAGCTGATTTTAATGTTATCATTTTTTCTCCTAGTTTCTAATTAATTTTAACAGTCACATTTGCTTTTGAAACAATCTGATGACCATGATAAATATCGTAATCAATAATAGCTGATCGTCTAGTATGGTGGATAATGCGTGCTTGAATGCGCAATATATCATCTATCTGAACAGCCTGCAAAAAGTAGATCAGCATCTGCTCTATTATTAAATTTCTTCCGCTATTCACAACCAAATCTTGTGTCATGTGAGTCAGAATTTCAGCCAATACACCATTAGCCAAAACTCCGTTTCTCTAACATAAAGGGTTCTACTGTAATGACTACTTCATCATGGTGATAAGAGAGTTTTTGTCCAATCTGCTCAGAAAAAGTCGGTAGAGCCGAAACTTGGGAACGACTCATCTTCTCCATGACATCTCGTCGCGTCACAACTCCAAGCAAGGTTTGATTATTCCGAGTAACTGGTACCATTTCAAAGTCTTCAGCAATCATCCGTTGACTGACATTAGCAATATTTGTCGATAATCCAACCAAAAATAGACTACGAGACATGACCTTATCAATTGTAGTACTTGGTGATTTATCGCCCGCATCTCTCATAGTTACAACTCCAACGACAACCTGATGTTGGTTAATAACTGGAAAACGACTACTTCGATTCTTACGTACTAAGTCCAAATAATCTTTGACTGTGTCAGTCTCTCTCAGAAAACCATATTCATGACTTGGACGATAAAGCTTCTCAACTGTCAAAATATCTGTTTTGATTTGAACATTTGACAAGGCTTTATTGATCATGGTCGCAACAGTGAAAGTATCATGCTTGCTTCTCAGAACAGGAATCCCTTTTTGATTGGCCAGTTTTAGCACATCATCATGGACCTGAAATCCCCCTGTAACTAGAACTGCATTTTCATTTTCCAAGGCTAGCAACTGAATACTGGTTCGGTCTCCAACAATCAAGAGTCCCCCATCATGAAGATAAGATAAGATATTTTGCTCAGTCATGGCACCGATTGAGAACTTACTGAATTCTCTCTCTAAACCTTCTTGTCCAGCTAACACCTCAGAAGAAGTTACTTCTGCAATTTCTGCATATGTTAATCTTTCGATAGCAACTTTCTTCGATTTAACGCGAATTGTTCCACTACGGGGACGCGTCTCCACAATTCCACGGTTTTCAGCTTCCTTGATGGCCCGATAAGCAGTTCCATCACTGACTCCCAGATGATTAGAAATACTACGAACACTGACCCTTTTACCTACTGGTAATTCCTCCAAATAACTTAGAATTTCCTGATGCTTACTCATTGAATTCTCCTTTTACATACCGAAATTCAAGATAATCCCGCATTTTTCTTGTGTAACGATCACTTCCCTTAAACTGACGGAACAAACTAAATCCAGACTTGAGAGCAACCTTTTGGCTAGCTTCATTTTCAAGATGGGTTATAATGGATAATTGTTTTAAGTCAAATTCTTCAAAAGAAAGTTGGCAAAGTTTTTTTACAACTTCTGTCATAAAACCTTGACACCAAGCGTCTTTCCTCAAAAAATAGCCAAGCTCTGCTTCTTTTTTGATTTCATCTAACTTCTCAAATTTAATAGAACCAATCATTTGTTGATTTTTCTGGTCACAAATTGCCCACACTCCCAAAGGGGACTTCATAAAGTAATTAGCCAGTGCATACTGGCTTTCTTCTAGACTTGCCTGAGTTGGGAAAATAAATTGAAGATTTTCTGGATTCGAAGCTATCTCGTGGAAGTCCTGACTATCACTAAAAAAGAAAGGACGCAAATACAAGCGATCCGTTTCAAAAAAAGAAAACATTGCTAATTTGGTCCAAATATTCATAAACACCTCTACGGTTTATTCTTCAACAAGTGTAATATCCGCTCCTAGATTACGTAATTTTTCGATAATATCAGAATAACCACGTAAGATAAACTCGATATTGGTAATTTCAGTTTGTCCCTCAGCCATCAAACCAGCAATAACTAAAGCTGCACCAGCTCTTAAGTCAGTCGCTTTAACACTTGCCCCATTCAAAGCACGACCACCTGTATATAAAATATGACCATTTGTTGTTGAAATATCTGCGTCCATCTTAGCTAATTCAAAAACATGGTTTACACGTTTTTCGTAAATCGTATCAACAATTGTACCACGACCATTAGCTGTTAGCAACAAAGGGGTAATCGGCTGTTGCAAGTCAGTAGCGAAGCCTGGGTAAGGAGCTGTCTTAATATTGATTGCTTTTAAATTAGACTGTTCTTCGACAAAAATACTATCCTCGGATATAGTCATTCGAACTCCCATTTCCTCTAACTTAGCAATAAATCCTTCTAGGTGTTCGTAAAGAACATTATTTATACGAATTCCCTTGCCCACTGCAGCAGCTAAAGATATATATGTTCCAGCTTCAATACGGTCTGGAATTACCTGATGATGCGTTCCGTGTAAGTTTTCAACACCATCAATAATGATAATATTGGTTCCAGCACCACGGATATGGGCACCCATATTATTCAAGAGGGTAGCAACATCAATAATCTCAGGTTCACGAGCTGCATTTTCAATAATAGTACGACCATTTGCTTTAACCGCAGCAATCATCGTATTGATCGTTGCTCCCACACTAACCGTATCCATGTAAATACTTGCACCATGAAGTCCCGTTTCTTTGGCAGATAACTTCATGTTATCTCCCTCGTAGCTAACAGTTGCACCCATAGCTTCAAATGCCTTAAGGTGTAGGTCAATCGGACGAGGACCGAGATCACATCCACCAGGTAAACCAACAGTGGCTTCGCCAAAGCGACCTAAAAGACTTCCATAAAAATAATAAGATGCACGAAGACTGTTGATTTTTCCATAAGGCATTGGAATATTTTGAACACCTCTTGGATCAATCTCTAACACATCGTCATAACGCTTAACGGTAGCCCCCATTAACTCCATGATTTCAACAAGACTAGCAACATCAGAAATATCTGGTACACAATCCAAAGTCACAACATCATCTGCCAAAATGATAGCTGGAATCAAAGCTACTACACTATTTTTTGCGCCACTAATGGTAATCTCACCTTGCAGGGGCAAGCCACCATTGATAACAATTTTTCTCATTTTAAATTTCTAATACTCTTTCAAAATTTCTAAAAAGGTCTTATGATAAAGTATATCATAAATTCACCCTTTTTTCCATCATTTTCAATTATATTAGCTGAATCGTATTTGTTGGTAGCTGAGCTTTCTTAAAAAGTTTTGCCCCTTTTTGCCCCCTGAACAGAAAAAAAGCCCTGCGGAATATATCCGAGGGGCTAGAAACGTTGTTAAATCAACGGCCGAACTTTTGAATTTCAAGGTTCGGGATAAAATAGTTCACTGAACTATTTTATTTTTTAAGGTTATCTTCCTATTATTAGATACTAAAAAATAGGCCTAAGCCTACTCAATATCTAACTTGATTTTCTCAAAAACTATTAAATTCAAATAAGTTGAGATAACTTAAAGGGTAACAAAAAGGAACTTAAAATGATGAGTTCAGCAGGCAAGGAACTAGCACGGTCAAACGTGCTTTTTTTTATTGCTGATAGGTTCATTATACCACGTAGAATATAACTCATATCAAAAAGCACTTAGGTTTCTCTAAGTGCTGGAATAGGCGGGACGGGACTTCCCCGCTTTTCAGATACCCCAAGGGTGCGTAGTTCCCGATATTTCTCTACTTCTATTCTTATCTATATTATACACCTTTTCTAACACTTTTCAACCACAAAAGCCCCCAGATTCGTTTCTAAGGGCTTGTAGTTTATCCATGGTGTTTTAGTTGTCCAGTACGAAACAAAGCAAAATAGGGGGCGAATATGAAGCCTCAGCCTACATTTGCCTACTTATATGCTTCTAGTTCTCCGTTCTGGTGGATTCTCGCAAAGTTTAAGACGGCTATCTGTTTATATCAGTGGTAGCTAGTGGAGCTAGTACCTGCCATCTCTACGCATTCGCTCATTGTTTTCTTTCTCATGTAGCAATAATGGATAATGAAGTATTTTCTGGCTCTCTCATTCTCTATGCTGTTGATGTCGTGGGCGAATATCTCCAACCCCTCACGGATTGCTTTTTCATGCTCACCGCTCAAATTCCACTGATCAGGTAAGACAAGTTTCCAAGCCTCTTCATCTATCGTAACTTGGTTTTCACTCCCTGCCATCCTCTGGAATCTCAGAAAGTATGTCATCCTCTCTCTGACGTTCATCATCGTTTTAAACTTATCCAGCTCCATTAGTTTGCTCCTTTGTGATATAATAATATTATTGAGATTATAGCTGAGGCGGAGCGCCTTGGCTTTTTTGCATTTTCTCGGAGTTCGCTCGGAGTTCGCTAGTTTCTAAATGTCGTAACGTTTCGACATTTGGAAACTCTTCAGCTATTTTTATAAATCGTTCAACGTTGAACGATTTGGTAGTTATTTTGCCGGAAGGCTAGCGATGAGATAAAGGGCATTTACCCCTAAATTCTGTGACATCACAGAATTTGGAAGTTCTTTAGCAATTTTTATAAATCTGACAACATTGTCAGATTTGGTAGTTGTTTTGCTGGAAGGGTAATATTGAGGGCTGTACTACCCAAATTACCCAACGTTGGGTAATTTGGTAATTCTTCAGCAACCTTCATCATGCGATTTGCTTCCGACCAATTCGAATCAACTTTTTTCAGCCACTTTTGTTTCTCTTCAATTTCTTTTGTGGTCATGCTGGTACTCCTTTATTGTGGTGGTATATCCCAAACAATACAACTTCCTACTGTGGTCTCTATGTAATTACAAGCCTCTTTCTCACTCTTAAAGGTCATTACTACTTCTTTATCGCCTTTCCTATATTCTGGAACTCTTACTTCATATTTCCCATTCTCAAGAAAGTTCAGCCATATAATCGGTGTTACATCTTTAATAGTGTGTTCTTCCAATCTTTGCAGTCTTATATCTAAACTTCTAACCATTCCCCTACCTCTTTTGTAATTCTGTCTGATTTATCTAAAAAAGGGGATTGCTCCCCTTCATCAGATTTTATTGTGCTTCCATATTCTCATCAAGAAAATCTGAGTTTAAGAATACAATCAACGCATCTACTCTTGCTTTTACAAATTTATCATCATCCATTAAGCGCTGGTAATTGATTGCATCAACCCCACGGCTAAACTTAGTCAACAAATCTTTCGTACGCTCACGGTTATCAATTGGAATATATTGGGCGATTTCAGCATTTTTAGGATTGCCATCTCCCCAAATATCCCCCACGGTACTTCTAATAAGTGACAAAGCTGTCCAATCGTCTTTGTAGTGGTCTATCAACGCTTTAGCAGTTGAAACTTCTAGCGCTTCTTTTTCCAATAGCTTTAAAGCATTTTGTAGGGCCGCTTGGTAGCCGTAGTCAGTCAATTTTTTAACTTCATCTTCAGCACGTTTACCTTCTACTTTTTCTAATAAACCATCTGATAATGCTTTCAACTCATTGTAATAAGCCCCGTACCAGTTTTCCCACTTATATTTCAATTCTTCTAACTCGTACACCTTACCGTCTACGCTCAAATAATTGTTATTGCGAATTTCGTCCATTTTCCCAGAAAGGTTATAAATAGCCCCTCTTAATGATTCCATTTTTGATAATACTGTGCTTTTCTTCATCTATTCAGCTCCTTCTACTTACTTGTATAGTACCATAACACCAGTGATTGCTTCTGTGTTGTTAGTAGCCTCTGAATATTTCACGTCTACCACTTGGACAGTTGCCATGAAGTCGTTGACCTCTTTTTCGAAGTCTTCTAGTGTAGTAGCGTCCCAGCGGTAATAATAAAATAATTTAATTTTCATAGTTCCATTCCTCGTTCTAATTTTTCTATCCGTGTTTGCAAGTCTTCTAATTCCATGCCACGGTATGCCATTTCTAATATTGTTTTAGCTGCCTGTACTCTTGCGTAGGGGCTTTTTTCTGGATCATCTGCCACCTCGTACAAGACTTCAACTGCACGCCCACTGGCCTGTAATAATAGGCTTGTCGTTCGTCCTATCATGTCTTGTCTTAGCTTTTGATATTCGCTGAAAAAATTCCTATCTTTAAGATACCTATACGCCGTATTTTTGGCGATTCCAGATTTTTCAATAGCTTTTGTAATGCTCGGTTCACTAATCAAAGCCATCAAAAAGTATTCTTGTTTTGGTTTTAATTTTGCAATAGCTTTCTACCTCCTGTTAGTTTAAATGCTCACATCATCGATAAAGAAAATAGGATTGATATATTGTGCTTTATACTCTTCTGTAAGCCTAGCAATGTATTCATCGCATTCTGTTGAATCCTTAAAATCCCCACTATTGATAAACACAACCTTTTCACGATTTTTATTCTTTTGAATTCCTTCAAGACGTTTTACTTTACTTCCTAAGCTCATATCCATTCTCCTTCCGCCAAAACAAAAAAGGACACCGAAAAGCCATATAGCTTATTCAGTGCCCTCGGTTGTTCCGATAGACTCTATTTCTTTGTTTCAGTTCGCACCAAGTGGGAAAATCTACCATCTTGAAAATGCAAGGTCACACTCCCAAAAGTTGGGGGGGATTCTACTCCTATTCTACCACTTTTTTGGTATAAAATAAACCCTTTTTGTAGCAATTCAAGAAAATCATCCATGTATTTACCTCTTTCTGTTTTAAGGGTGTCACTAGTAGTTACACCATCGCAAGGGGGTCGGTACTATCTACCCCATTTTGTTTTGTTTGTTTCGCCTTTGATTGGTGTTTAAGTCGTTTAGTGACCTTCTTGTGACAAAGAACGTCACACGTTCAAACCCTTGAGGCTCTAGGTGTTTCACTACCTTGTGACCATGTGACATTCTTTTGTTTTATCGTTCCTATATATATAAATACTGCATTTTTTTCTATATATAAGAGTTGGAAAGAATGTCACAATGTCACACCTATCTCCCTAAAGCTAGATATATCAAGGCTTCAAGGGGTGTGACCTTCTTTTTTGAGAACGTCACACAACGTCACACTTATTCTTGTTTAGTGATAGAGTGTTGGGGGGTCCGCATTTTTATCTTGTCAACGTCCCATGCCTCTAGTTTTTCAAAGTCTTCTGAAGGAACTCTTTTCTTTCTTAGAACATACCGATTGGGTGTCAACTGCTGTAAGTGCTTGATAGTTTCTTTACCAGCCCCGTAAACATTAGGCTTGGATATTCCCATATCTTCGGCATAGTGCTTTAGTGATCTCGTAACGATAAAAACAGGTACTACGTCCAGCTCATGCCAACCTTTTTCCATGTATTCATTCTTAACCCATGAAAGTAAGTAGTCATTATCCTCTTGATATCCTTCTAATAGGCCTTTGACTGATTGGGGTTCGATAAAGTGAATAAATGGTTCTTGATTGATAGCTTTGTATAGGGCATATTCTAGGACTTCCTTGTTTGCTAAAAACTCATTTTTTATCCAAGGTTTTTCCTTTTTCCCATCAAAGTTAGCGTTAAATGGTACGATCATAATTCTACGATACCAGCCTTTTGTCTTGTTGCCACCATTGGGGATATAATTCCCTGAAAAGATATTGAATAACTTGAAAGTAGCTTCAAACGCTGGGCGTCCTTTGGGGTTGACTAGGACTGTATCGCCACTAGTGATACTCATTAAATCAGACGGATTTTTTAAGTATTCGTTAGGTGCTTCATCCCCAATATTACAAACCTTACCTACCAAGGTCTCCAAGTTATGCTTTTCTCCGAATTGTGCAGGCTTTAAGGCTGATATATTACTTTCCCCTATCAGATTGATAAGGAAGCGCTGAAATGTCCCTTTTCCATTGTTACCGTCCCCGTAGAGGATAGCAAACTTATTTCGGGTATGGTTAGGGTTGATAGCTTCAAGGATAATCTGCCAAAACAGTATCACTAGTTCACTGTCATTACAAGCGATTGAGTTTAGCCAATCATCAAAAGTTTTTCCTTCTCTATCTCTTGGGACTCGTGTAGGAGATTTATAGGCCGTGCTTATCTTACTTGTAATTACATACTTAGGACTAAATGGGAGTAGCTCCTTAGTTTCTAAGTTGATAATGCCGTTCTGTACGGGAATGAGGTTAGCACTTTCTAAAGGTTTCTTTATCTTGGTCAATGTCCTAACCATTAACTTAATCTGTGGCCACTCTCTGGGCTTAATTCTCACGTCAAAAGTCTTACAGAACAGGTTAAACAGGTCATTACTAGCGGTATAGATGCCTTCATCTAAATCATAGATATAGAGTAGGCTATAATCAGGTATATTGCTCTTGCTGATAAAGTAAATGTGACAATCTCGCTCAGTATTTTAGCTACTGTGAATGTCTGAGGCATGGCAACCTTTTCGGTAACGTCCCCTGTGGTCTCATTTACCTTAGTTTCAGTATGTTCTGCCCGCCATTCTTCACCAGCTTTAAAGATACGATTTTCTAATTCCTTCATCGTTCTTGGAGGTTGTTCTTGCTCTCCAATCTCCAAGAGTTCACTTTTTAGGTTTGCTAATTCTTCTAGTTCTATGGTTCTAACCTCTCTTTCTATATTCAGCCCGTGCTATACTGCTAAAACTGCGGTCTAGCTCTTCAATAGGCAATGGTTCAACTGTCACGCTATTGGCTATCTTTGTCAGCTCGTAGGCGGTCTCTAGGTCACAATCAACCCACTTATTAAAGAGTAAGCCTACAAAGCGTGTCAGTGCTACGTTGCGCCCTCCCTCGTCTCCAAATCCGTTGAAAAGCGTGTCAATGATTCTCATGGTCATAGATTTCTGACCGCTTGGCCTTGGAGTGTATGGAAGGCTTGTAGCATTCTGTTTGACTGGTTCGGCCGTTGTCTGTGGTACTGGATAATCAAGCCCATGCTCTACAATCTTTTGATAACTTACTGGGTCGCCTGTTGTTACTGGTAGCCCTTGGAGTTGTGACCATGTAAGACTAGCCATGTCAAAGGGTAGCCCAATCTTATCAGCAATCTCTTTCACTACCTGCTTATAGGTTACCTCGTTCATCACATTGTCAGGCTTCACTACAAGACGAAAACGGGGCTTTTCTAAGCTATGTTTAATAGTCGGGTATAAGATGTAAGAATAGCCAAACAAAGCGCTAGAAACGGCTTTTATGAAGCCCTCAGACGTCTCTTTTATATCGTCATAATCAAGGAAAATCAAATCCCGATAGATTAGACTGGAGTTGTTTCGCTTGTAACTGCCATTCTTTTCTGCTGTTACTTTCCCACTGATACAGTACGGGGCTTGTGTACGTTTATATTCCTCAATTTCTGCCCCCTCTGGAACGACTAAGGGCTTAAATCGTTCAATGTACTGGAACGGCTCAATCTTATCAAATGGATAGACAAGATTACTCTGAAAGCCTTTAGCCTCATAAATTGTCATACTATCGCCCCTTTTTGCGTTTCTTTTTTAACTTCTTCAGTAGCTTTTGTTCTTGGAACTGTTCCAAAGATCTGCCACGGTGCTTATACAATTTAATGTCATGATAATGGCCTCCGCCCTGTGCTGGGTGTGTGTTATACCTAGCCATTCTCTACCTCCTAATCTACTGCAAGGAAATTATAAACATCACTCTTGCGGTAATAAACTTTCTTACTACTTTCGAATGGGGAACGTAGCGGCCGAAGACCTTCTTTTTCCCAATTATTTAACGTAGTTCCACTAATACCTAGCTTTTTGAGTAATTCAGGCCTAGAAATCAAGTCCCAGTTATCATCACGTTGCTTTTCAAGTTCCATCCTTTTAGCTAAGTGATCTCCCACTTTCTCCAGTAATTCAAGTTCTGCTTCTCTTGATAATAGTTGCATATTACACCCCTTTCTAGTTATGAATCTTACCTGCAAGCTGAATATAACGCCCATAATCAGGGTTTAAATCCTCTCTAGGTGTTTCTATCGTCTGTTGGTTTTCTCGCTCCATTTGAGCGCTCTTTTTGCGGTCTCGATGGTTTAGGTAAATTAGAAAGCCAATCAAAATCACGGTAAAAATAAGCGCCTGTGTATTACTTAAATCTAGTTCATTCATGCTATGCCCTCGCTTTGTAATTCTTGATATATTCCACTTGATTAGTTCGCTCCATCTTCAGCAAGTCGTCTTCGGCTTGTGCCATTTCTTTAATATCTTTAGTCATGGTATGCCTCCAGCTCTTTAGCGTTGTCATTGTTCAAAAGCAAAAAGGCTATTTCACTTAGACGATCGTATAGCTTTTCATTCTGGGCGTATGCTGTATTAGTGTATTTTTTAGCAAGCCATAAGAACGTGGTTGTATCTTTCTGTAGTGCAAACTCAAGCCCTTCAAGAGCTAGGTTATTCATTTCTAAAATATTCATGATGTCGGTTAATTCGTTCCCTAATTCTGCTAGTTTCTTAGCCGATAATAGAACTTGTTGGCTCGATGTTGCTTTTTTTGTTGTCATGTTTTTTACCTCTTTTTCTATCTTTTTATACTTGCCACGATGGCTTTTTAATGCTTTTTTTCCTGTTACATACCTCACGCTCAGAAGTTTGCCGACCGAGAGCGTGGGGATTTTGAATGGTTGTTTTTTATACAGTTTTTCTTGCCACTAGCCTCACGCTCAGAGTCGCCAAAGTTTTGAGAGCGTGAGAAAGTACCAGTTTTAAGAGTTGGCGCTCTATACTTTTCAAAACCTTTTCTAATTGCTTGCCTGCCATTAGTTGTTATTGATTGAATAGTTGATTTTTGTTATAATCAAGGTATAGAAAAAATATCTATATTCTTGATCCAGTCGCTTGCTCTCCTCGACCAAAATTTGAGCAAGTGACTTTTTGTTGTCGTCAATCCCCAGTGGTAAAGCACCACATGAGAAATCTGTAAATGTAAAATAGTATTGCGATTGGGTCGCTCCTTTCTAATCTTTTGTATCTAGAAATTCATCCAGCGTAACGCCCAAGTAACTAGATACTTTTTTTAACGTATCAAGACTTGGATTCTTTGCACGTTCATAGTACAATGCAGTCAATGTGCTTTTTGATAGCCCTGTCTCTCTTGCAACATCTGCCACCTTCAAGCGATTCTTTGCTAAAATAACACGCATATTATTTTTCAAATAACTTACCCCTTTCCATTATCTTTAAATCAACCTCCAGCAGAATAGATTGAAAAGTGTTGTGCTGGAGGTTTTGTTCAGACACTTTTTGTCTGATTGTTTTTATTATACCGACACTTTTTGTCTTTGTCAAGGATATTTTTTATTTTATTGGACTTTTTTTGTCTGGTTTGAGAAAAAGAATGATATAATACATTTGAAAGGTGTTGATATAAATGAATAGATTAAAAGAGTTACGTAAAGAAAAAAAGCTATCTCAAAAGGAAATAGCAAAAGAAATGAGCATATCAGAAAAGACTCTATCACGCTGGGAAAACGGAGAGAGCCAAATCAAACCAGAAAAAAAGCCCAACAACTTGCCGAATATTTAGGTGTATCTGTTGGATACCTACTGGGATATGAAGACTTACTAGATCAAATTGAAGAAGTAGATGCCGAACTTTCAAAAGGAATGACTATTGCTAAAAACTTGTCCTCTACGGCTTCTTCTAGTTATGACGAGCTTTTTGGAAATATTTTGATACTACTAAAAGGACTAAAAGAAATTGCTGAAGTCACTCAAGTTGACTCTAGCACTCTTATAGAGGTGGTAAAAAAACTTAGAAGAGCATATGAAAGATTTAGATGACTCCATAAAAAAAATGGTTTCTGCTCAAATCAAATATATAGAGTTACAAAACTTAAAGAAAAAACTAAAAAAATATATAGATTAAATCACTTATCACGGTGTTAAATAATTAAAAAGTGCTGGACAATCTACCACCAATAGCAAGCAAATAATACCAAGGGTTTACAAATTCGCTTGCTAAACGAATACCCCTCTTTTTCATGGTCTATTTTGCAAAAACAGGGGAAATTGAAGAATAGAAAGCCGATTTTACAGACTATAGCGCAAAAATGAGCGAAATTGACAAATAGAAATAGAAAGACAAATACTAAAAAAATAGAAAAAAAGTTATAACTTTTCTATTGACAAAGATCACTTATATTTGGTAATATATCAGAAAGGGTTAAGCCCATACTCTCAAGAGAGTATGGTCGAATTATTAACGACATCTGATAATACTCAGGTGTCGTTTTTTTATTTATAGGAAAAAAATTATATGAAACCATTCAAGAATCTTAATGAACAAATTAACATTTTAAAAGATAGAGGATTAAATATAGCCGATGAAGAAAAAGGCTAAACTATATTTAAATACAAACAACTACTACAATGTCATTAATGGATATAGTAAATTTTTTTACTACTAAAAAGAAATCAAGCAGTATATATCCCGAATGCAGATTTCGAAGAAATTACAGCTGTTCACTTCTTTGATAAAGAATTAAAAAGTACTCTTTTAAAAGCTCTTATTGAAGCAGAGAAGCATTTTAAATCTATTGTTGCTTATAGATTTTCTGAGAAATACCGTCAAACATACTCATATCTAAAAACCGAAAGTTACAGTTCAGATACGTCATGGAAAAGCAGTTCTACTATTGCTAAGTTGATAGGTACTTTGTCGAATATCATTAAATCAAGTTTAGAAAAAAAACAAATGAATTCTATCAAGCACTACGAAAAAAATTATGGTGATATTCCCTTTTGGGTACTTTGTAACGATATGACTTTCGGACAAATTGTTACTTTTTATAATTGCTTAGAAGGTAGCCTTAAAGAGGAGATTGCTAGAGACTTATCAACATTTTTACAAAGTAATATTAGACACCAGACCGGCCAAACAGTTAATTATATTATTTCTGTATCAACACTATCAAATATTTTGAATAATGCAAATGAATTTAGAAATATAGCTGCACATAATAATAAGATTTTTAATCATAGGTGTTGGAAAAGCTTACCAAAGCAGAAATGGTTCCCCTCCAATTATAGTGACTGTAATCCACAAGGGCTTTACTTTGTTTTTCTATACTTACAAGTTTTTTTATCAGCAAGTCAATATGCTATACTTCACAATAGTCTTCGTAAACGAGTTAATAAATTATCAACAAAATTACATTCGATCCCAATATCTAAGATTTTAGAATCTATTGGCTTTCCTAAAACATGGAACCTTGTCCCATCAATTCCTATGCCTAGTACCCCACATTCAAATAAACGTTTGAGCATAGATGCTGTTAAAAATATAAATAGACACAAAGCTTCTCAATTACGCTTTAAGACAAAAAACAGTTAAGGATTCGTCTCCCTAAAATTTTCATATTAGAAAACTATAAACCGTCTAACTTTTTAAAGTTGAATATAGGGCAATCTGTAAACCCCTCGCATGGTATAAACTCAAAATCTTTTCTAATTGCTTGCCTGCTGATGGAAAAGGAGTAAACCATGAATATTACAGAATACAAAAAGAAAAACGGGACTATCGTATACCGAGCAAGCGTGTATCTTGGAGTTGATAAACTTACAGGGAAAAAGGCTAGAACTACTGTTACGGCCAACACTAAAAAGGGGATTAAAATCAAAGCAAGAGAGGCTGTCAATGCTTTTGCTTCAAACGGCTATACAGTTAAAGATAAACCAACAATCACAACATACGAAGAATTGGTAAAAGTTTGGTGGGATAGTTACAAGAATACAGTTAAGCCCAATACTCGTCAATCTATGGATGGATTGGTTAGAGTGCATTTATTGCCTGTATTTAGCGATTACAAGCTAGATAAGCTGACCACGCCTATTCTTCAACAGCAAGTAAATAAATGGGCTGACAAGGCCAATAAAGGCGAAAAAGGGGCGTTTGCTAACTACTCCTTACTCCATAACATGAATAAGCGTATTTTGAAGTATGGCGTAGCTATCCAGGTAATACAATACAATCCAGCTAACGATGTCATCGTTCCACGCAAACAGCAAAAAGAAAAGTCTACTGTAAAATACTTAGACAACAAAGAATTAAAACAGTTTCTGAATTATTTAGATACTCTGGATCAATCAAATTATGAAAACCTATTTGATGTTGTCCTGTATAAAACTTTATTGGCAACTGGTTGCCGTATCGGTGAAGCCTTAGCCCTTGAGTGGTCTGATATTGACCTTGAAAACGGTGTTATCAGTATCACTAAAACACTAAACCGCTATCAAGAAATAAATTCGCCTAAATCAAGCGCTGGTTATCGTGATATACCAATAGACAAAGCCACCCTGCTTTTACTTAAACAGTACAAGAATCGTCAACAAATTCAGTCTTGGAAATTAGGCCGAACTGAAACAGTTGTATTCTCAGTTTTTACAGAAAAATATGCTTATGCTTGCAACCTACGCAAACGTCTAAATAAGCATTTTGAGAACGCTGGTGTAACGAATGTATCATTCCACGGTTTCCGCCATACACATACCACTATGATGTTGTACGCTCAGACTAGCCCTAAAGATGTCCAATACAGATTGGGACACTCTAACTTATTAGTGACTGAAAATGTTTACTGGCATACAAACCAAGAGAATGCAAAAAAAGCTGTCTCAAATTATGAAACAGCCATCAATAATTTATAAAGGGTGTCACGTTTAGTGACTACCCTCTTACTATACCTAAATCAGTTAAGGGTAACTAAAAGGGTAGTAAAATTAGAAAAAGCACTAAGGGAAAGCGCCCCAAAGTGCTTAGTTTAAAGGCTTGACGCCCTCTAATCTAGAAATTAGATTATTTTTTAAGGTTGTAGAATGATTTCAATCCACGGTATTCTGCTACTTCACCAAGTTGGTCTTCGATGCGAAGCAATTGGTTGTATTTAGCGATACGGTCTGTACGTGAAAGTGAACCAGTCTTGATTTGTCCTGCGTTAGTTGCAACTGCGATGTCAGCGATTGTTGAATCTTCAGTTTCACCTGAACGGTGTGATACAACGGCAGTGTAACCAGCTTCTTTAGCCATTTCGATAGCTTCGAAAGTTTCAGTAAGAGTACCGATTTGGTTAACTTTGATAAGGATTGAGTTAGCAGCACCTTCTTGGATACCACGGGCAAGATAATCAGTGTTTGTTACGAAGAAGTCGTCACCAACAAGTTGTACTTTCTTACCAAGACGTTCAGTAAGAGCTTTCCAACCATCCCAGTCGTTTTCATCCATACCATCTTCGATAGTGATGATTGGGTATTTGTTAACCAATTCTTCAAGGTAGTCGATTTGTTCTGCAGATGTACGAACAGCAGCGCCTTCACCTTCAAATTTAGTGTAGTCGTAAACTTTACGTTCTTTATCGTAGAATTCTGATGAAGCACAGTCAAATCCGATAAATACGTCTTTACCTGGAACGTATCCAGCAGCTTCGATCGCAGCAAGAATAGTTTCAACACCGTCTTCAGTTCCTTCGAAACGAGGAGCGAATCCACCTTCGTCACCTACGGCAGTTTCCAAACCACGTGATTTAAGGATTTTCTTAAGAGCGTGGAAGATTTCAGCACCGTAACGAAGAGCTTCTTTAAATGTTGGCGCACCAACTGGCAAGATCATGAACTCTTGGAAAGCGATTGGAGCGTCAGAGTGAGAACCACCGTTGATGATGTTCATCATTGGAGTTGGAAGAACTTTAGTGTTGAATCCACCAAGGTAGCTGTAAAGTGGGATTTCAAGGTAGTCAGCAGCAGCACGAGCTACAGCGATAGATACACCAAGGATTGCGTTCGCACCCAATTTACCTTTGTTAGGAGTACCGTCAAGTGCGATCATAGCACGGTCGATAGCTTGTTGGTCACGTACATCGTAGCCGATGATAGCTTCAGCAATGATGTTGTTTACGTTGTCAACAGCTTTTTGTGTACCAAGACCACCGTAACGAGATTTGTCACCGTCGCGAAGTTCAACTGCTTCGTGTTCACCAGTAGAAGCTCCTGATGGAACCATACCACGTCCGAAAGCACCTGATTCAGTGTAAACTTCTACTTCAAGTGTTGGGTTACCGCGTGAGTCTAGGACTTCGCGAGCGTAAACATCAGTAATAATTGACATTTTTTACTCTCCTTATGAGTTAAATTTTTTACACCTCTATAATACCTTAAAAACCCTCCTTTTTCAAGAAAAAACGTTATCTTTGTGCAAATTTTCCTTAACTTTATAAAGTAATCGCTTTCTTTTGTCTGTTTTATTCTAACTTTTATGATATACTGTTTTCATGACAGATTTATCAAAACAATTACTTGAAAAAGCTCATGGTGGGCCAAAATTAAATCCAGATGAGCAAAGACGCTATCTTGGTACTTTTGAGGAAAGAGTTCTTGGATATGCAGATATTGATACGGCAAATAGCCCTCAGCTAGAAAAAGGCTTTTTATCTATTTTAGAAAACCTTCAGGAAAAAGCAGAACCACTATTTGTGAAGATTTCACCAACTATCGAATTTGACAAACAAGTTTTCTACTTAAAAGAAGCTAAAGAAACTGATAGTCAAGCTACCATTGTATCTGAAGAGCATACTTCTTCTCCTTTTGGCCTGATTATCCATAGCAATGCACCAGTACAAGTAGAAGAAAAGGACCTTCGACTTGCTTTTCCAAATCTTTGGGAAGTTAAAAAGGAAGAACCAGTCAAAACATCCTTCTGGAAGAAATGGTTTGGCTAAATCTTACTCAGACTTAATAAACGCCCAATATTGGCAGCCGTGTGCTCCAGATAGACACTGGCATTGTTCAAACTATCTTCTAGTGGTTCACTTTTCTCCAAAATAGAAAAGGCAGCTTGGATATTTTCAAATGGTAGGGAAGGAAAATCTTCAGCGAGACTGCCACAAATAGCGACAACAGGAACTCCAACAGGGGTTCTTTTTGCTACACCAATTGGTGCTTTCCCAACAAAGCTTTGACGATCTAGCCTTCCTTCTCCAACAATAACCAAGTCAGCATCAGAAATTTTCTTATCAAAGTCAATCAAGTCTAGGCAGGTGTCAATTCCAGACACGATATTTGCCTGTGCAAAGGCACACAAATCGCCCGCAATGCCTCCACCAGCTCCTGCACCTTTAATTTCTAATGTTGCAGGTGAGACTTTTTCATAAAAATCTTGTATTGCCTGATCTACGACTCCGAACATAGTAGGATCTAGCCCTTTTTGTTTGCCAAACGTATAGGTTGCGCCTTGATGACCACATAGTGGACTCACAACATCTGCTAAAATACGAATTTTAACATCTGCGGGTATTTCATAGTGATTTTCTGTTGAAACAGAAGCTAAGTTCAATAAGGATTGACCACAAGAGGGCAAGACATTTCCATTCTTATCATAAAATTGATAACCCAAACCAGCAGCAATCCCCAGTCCTCCATCATTACTGGCCGTACCACCAACGCCAATATAGATATCTTTAATCCCTGATCGATGAGGTGGCGAATCAATTCTCCGATACCACAAGTTTGGATTTGCAGTGGATTTCGTTCCTCTAACGGAATCTTTCCAAGGCCAACCAAGTCGGCAACTTCAAAGAGTGCCAGTTCCCCTTTTTGAAAATAGCGCATGGCTTCTTTTTGTCCAAAAGGTCCTGTCACTTTGATCCATTTTTCTTCTAGGTCAAGAGAATGTCGAATAGCATCAACAGTACCTTCTCCCCCATCACCAACAGGGCAGAGGAGACAGTCTACATCTGATATCGATTGTTGGAAGCCTCTCTTAATAGCTTCAGCTACCTGATCAGCGGTCAAGCTTTCCTTAAATGAATCTGGTGCAATTACAATCTTCATGTTTTCCCTCATTCTAAAAAGTCAATCAAAGGAAGCAATTCTAAAAAATCCCTCTTATCAACATGATTTGGTATTTCTTTTTTCAGCACTTCTTTAGCACAAAAAGCAATTCCTAGTCCTGCTGATTTCAACATTAATAAGTCATTAGCCCCATCACCGATTGCAACTGTTCTTTCTTTAGGGAGTTTGAATTCCTTTCTCCATTTTTCCAGAGTTGCTTGTTTGACTTCAGGGCTTATAATTGCTCCAACTAATTTTCCTGTTAAAAAACCTTCTTTGACTTCAAGTTGGTTGGCAGAGAAATAGGTAATCCCTAGAGATTTTGCTAATCTATCAACTATTGGTGTAAAACCACCTGACACCAGACCAACTAGGATGCCATTCTGTTGGAGAATAGAAACGAATTCCTGGGCATTTGGCGTTAAATGAATAGAGTTAAAAACTTTCTCAAAGACCGAAACAGGAAGACCTTCCAAGAAGGACACTCTTTTTCTTAAACTGCTTTCAAAGTCCAACTCTCCTCTCATTGCGTGACTTGTAAGTTGCGAAATTTCCTCCTCACGACCTGCCTCCCTACCCAACAAATCAATCACTTCTTCTAGGATTAAGGTGCCGTCAACATCCATGACACACAAGCCTTTTACTTGAGACATATCTCCTCCTCTCTAAATAGCCTAAAAATCGTATGAAGTCATCATACGATTTTATCTATTAGTTAACTAAGCTTTGATACAAGTCAAGGTATGACTTGCAGGCTGTATCCCATGAGAAGTCACACTCCATAGCTTGTTTTTGTAAGTTTCTCCAAACGTCAGGATGGTTTCTATACAAGTCCAATGCTGTTTGGAAAGTCCAATTCAACCAGTAAGGAGATAGATTGTCAAAGCTAAAACCAGTACCGCTTCCTTCGATTGGATTGAAAGAGCGAACGGTATCTCGCAAGCCTCCAACTTCATGGACCAACGGCAAGGTTCCGTAACGCATAGCCATCATTTGAGACAAGCCACACGGTTCAAAACGACTTGGCATTAGGAAGAGGTCACAAGCAGCGTAGATTTCTTGAGCTAGTTTGACATCAAAAGTGATATTTGCTGATAGCTTGTCTGGATAGATTTGAGCAAACCATGAGAAAGCTCCTTCAAAGGCTGGATCTCCAGTTCCCAAAAGAACAATCTGGACATCATTTTGCAAGATATGGTGCAGACTTTCCACCACGACATCAAAACCTTTTTGACGTGTCAAACGAGAAACAATTCCCACCAGAGGAACGTCAGATCTAACTGGCAAGCCAACTCTCTCTTGTAATTTTTCCTTATTCTGGGCTTTTCCAGACAAATCGTCCTGATTAAAATGATAATCTAATAGGGCATCCGTCTGAGGATTATACAGATCAGCATCAATCCCATTCACGATACCAGAAACTTTACCAGACTCCATTCGAAGAATCTGATCCAAGTTACATCCGAACTGACTGGTCATAATTTCATGAGCATAGCTAGGTGAAACTGTTGAAACACAGTCAGCATAAAGAATACCAGCCTTCATCCAGTTCAGACAGTTGTTCCAGCGAAGGGTACCATCAGCGTACCGTTCAAAGCCGACTCCAAACAAATCACCCAGCATTCCTTCTGAAAATTGTCCTTGGAATTCCAAATTATGAATGGTTAAAACAGTTTTAATTCCTTGATAGGCTTGAATCCAACGGTATTTTTCCTTTAACAAGAACGGTATCATGGCTGTATGGTAATCATGAACATGGAGAAGATCAGGAATAAAGTCAATTCTTTCCATAGCCTCAATGGCAGCCAGTTGGAAAAAGGCAAAGCGTTCTCCGTCATCAAAATCACCGTAAACATGACCACGGAAGAAATAATATTGATTGTCAATAAAGTAGAAGGTTACACCATTTAAAACTGTTTTCTTAATCCCACAATACTGTCTGCGCCAACCGACGTTCACCTCAAAATGAAGAACATCTTCAATCTGATTTCCAAATTTAGCCTCTACCATGTCATAGTAGGGTAAAATCACTGCAACTTCATGTCCCGCTTTTACTAGTGATTTAGGAAGAGCCCCAATGACGTCTCCCAAACCACCTGTTTTTGAAAAGGGTGCACCCTCAGCTGCTACAAATAAAATTTTCATGAATGAATATCCTCTGTTACTTTAGCACCTTTCTTAACGACGACTGGATGTTCTGCAGTTCCACGGATCACAACTCCATCTGCAACTTCCACACCCTTGTCCAAGATAGCATATTCTACCTGAGCACCTTCTCCAATAACAACACGAGGGAATAAGATGCTATCTTTAACCAAGCTATCCTTATGGACATGAATATTGCGTGATAGAACAGAATTAGCCACTTGACCTTCAATGATACTACCAGAAGCAAACTGAGATGTACTTACCTTAGATGTATTGGCGTAGTAAGTTGGTTCTTCATTCTTAACCTTTGTATAAATTTTTTGGTTTGGAGTAAAGAGAGAGTAGAATTTTTGAGATTCAAGCATATCTTTATTAGCTTGGTAATAAGACTCTACAGAGTGAATATTTGCAAGGTAGCCTGTGTACTCGTAGGCAAAAGCCCCTTCTTTGGCAGCTAAATCCCGTAAAACATAGCGCAATTTCTCTGGATGTTCTTTCTTAGCTTCTTCTTCTAAGCGTTCAATCAACCAAGGTGTATCAACAACAAAGATATCTGTGGACATATTGTAAACTTCATCTGTTGACTTGCTATCAAAGAGTTTATGAGAACGAACATGGTCTGTTTCATCTACTTCCAAGATTGCGTTTACTTCTGAAATATCTTTCTTAGGAAGTTTCTTATAAACAACTGTAATAGGCCTCTTCGTTGTGTTATGAAGATGGAACACTTGGTTCAGATCGATATTAATCAAAACATCACAGTTAAGTGACACTGTTTGGTTTGAGCCAGAGCGTTTTAAATAAGTGAGCAGCTGTTGGTAGTATTCTTTTCCTACTGTGCTACTCTCAACGCGTGTATTATAAATTCCTAGATAATAGTGACTAAGAAGAGTTGACAAGCCCCACTCACGCCCTGAACGGATATGGTCAAAAACAGAACTAATATTATCCTGCTGAAAAATACCAAAAACACTACGAACACCAGCATTGGCAAGACTTGATAGCGGGAAGTCAATCAAACGATATTTACCGCCAAATGGCAAACTAGCTACTGGACGGTGGTCTGTCAGTGTTGACATATCATGAAAACCAACTGTGTTTCCTAAAATGGCAGAATATTTATCAATCTTCATCTGTTGCTACCCCCACTACTTCATTATATCCTACAACTTGTACTTCTTCTGTTCCATCAATTTCGACACCATCAGAAATAACTGCACCTTCACCAATAATGGCACGTTTGATTTTAGCTCCGTGTCCAATAATGGCTCCACTCATGATAACTGAATCTACTACTTCTGCTCCTTCGCGAACTTGCGCCCCTGTTGAAAGAATAGAGTGTTTAACCGTTCCATCAACGAAACATCCGTCTACAACCAAGGAATCTTCCACATGAGCATTTGTCCCAAGGAAGTTTGGTGGTGAAATTAAGTTTCTTGAGTAAATCTTCCATTGACGGTTACGGCTATCCAAGGCATTCTCTGGAGAAATGTACTCCATGTTCGCTTCCCAAAGCGACTCAATAGTACCAACGTCTTTCCAGTAACCATTAAATTCGTAGGCATAAACACTTTCACCCGACTCAAGGTAATTTGGAATGACATTTTTACCAAAGTCTGACATATCGACATTGCTCTTTTCAGCAGCGACTAACATATTGCGGAGACGTTGCCAATCAAAGATGTAAATCCCCATAGAGGCTTTGGTAGATTTAGGTTGGGCTGGTTTCTCTTCAAATTCAACAATGCGGTTATTGGCATCTGTATTCATGATACCAAAACGGCTAGCTTCTTTAAGAGGGACATCTAGAACTGCTACTGTCAAACTAGCATTATTATCCTTGTGAGATTGTAGCATAGCATCGTAATCCATCTTATAGATATGGTCACCCGAAAGAATCAAAACATACTCAGGATTGACACTATCGATATAGTCGATATTTTGATAAATAGCGTGACTAGTCCCTTCGAACCAACGATTTCCTTCACTTGCAGAATAAGGTTGAAGGATAGAGACACCAGAATTAATCCCATCTAGACCCCAACTTGAACCATTTCCAATATGATTGTTGAGAGCAAGTGGTTGATACTGTGTAATAACTCCAACATTGTTGATGCCTGAGTTGGCACAGTTTGAGAGAGCAAAGTCAATGATACGGTAGCGCCCACCAAATTGCACAGCTGGTTTTGCAATGCTTTGAGTGAGTTTACCGAGACGAGTTCCTTGCCCACCAGCAAGAATCAAAGCTAACATTTCATTCTTCATTTTCTACTCCTTTTTGGTTTTTTTACTTGTGACAGTTTTAGTAGGTTTCAAGCGACGTTTGATTTTCCAAACACTTGCTCCCATAGCAGGTAGGGTAAAGGTCAAGGTCTGCTCATAATCTTTCCATAGTCCTTCTTGCGTTTGCACAGTTTGATTATGTTCTTTCCAGACGCCGCCCCCACTCTTCTAACTCAGTATTCCAGACTTCTTCGTAAATCCCTGCAATAGGAAGTCCGATTGTAAAAATCTTTTCGTTCAACTGGTGCCATATTAAAGACACAGACTAACATATCGCCTTTTTTACCCTTACGGATGAAGGACAGAACACTCTGGTCTCGATTATCCGCATCGATGATTTCAATACCATCATAGCTGGTATCAATTTCCCACAAACAGCGGTGGTCTTTGTAAAACTGGTTGAGCTGAGAAGTGAAATACTTCATCTTAGCATTCATAGGATCTTCTAGATTAGACCATTCTAGTTGTTCTTCAGATTTCCATTCTAGGAATTGGCCGTATTCGCTACCCATGAAGAGCAATTTCTTACCAGGATGACAAATTTGATAAGTGTAGAGATTACGCAAGCCAGCAAATTGATTGTAACGATCTCCCCACATCTTGTGCATCATACTCTTCTTGCCATGAACCACTTCATCGTGCGAGAATGGTAAGAGATAATTCTCCTTGAAGACATACATAAAGCTGAAGGTCACCAAATTAAAGTCATACTTACGGTAAATAGGGTCTTCTTCGTAGAATCGGAGGATGTCATTCATCCAACCCATATTCCATTTGTAGTCAAAGCCAAGACCATCTGAATCCTTAGTGTCAGTAATCTGAGTAGCTGATGAACTTTCCTCAGCTACCATCATCACATCTGGATGCGCTTGTTTAATGACATTATTCAAACGTTTTAAGAAATAATAGCCTTCGTAGTTCAGATTGCCACCATCCTTGTTTGGCGTCCATGGTGCATCATCATAATCAAGATAGAGCATATTACTAACTGCATCCACGCGAATACCGTCCAAATGGTAAAAGTCAATCCAAAACTTAATACTAGAAATCAAGAAAGACTGGACTTCATTCTTTCCAAGGTCAAAATTGAGTGCTCCCCAACCGTAGTTATGAGCCTTATTATGGTCTTGGTATTCAAAAGTCGGTGTTCCATCATAATAGGCCAAGGCATCATCATTGATAGTAAAGTGACCAGGTACCCAGTCTACAATAACGCCTATATTGTTTAAGTGACATTCCTCAACAAATCTTGAAACTCTTCAGGTCGACCATAGGCATGCTCTAGAGCAAAGTAACCCATAAGCTGATAACCCCAACTCAAACCTAGTGGGTGAGACATCAAGGGCATAAACTCAATGTGAGTATAGTTCATCTCAACCAAGTAAGGAATGAGTTCATCTTTCAATTGAGCAAAAGTATAGGGGTTGCCATCAGGATTTCTCTTCCAAGATCCAGCATGGACCTCATAAATATTGACAGGACGCTCTTCAAAGCTTAAGCGTTTTCTACGAGCTAACCAAAGTCCATCCTTCCATTTCTTTTCTGGAATATCTGTTAAAATAGCACCAGTCCCAGGTCGTGCCTCATACCTTACAGCCAAAGGGTCAATCTTCATCAGCTGATGACCGTTTGATCGTGTGATATGATACTTATAAATTTGGCCTTCTTGAGCAAGACTGGTAAAGACTTCCCAGACTCCAAATTCATTCCGTTCCATCGGAATTTGATGTTCAACCCAATTGGTGAAATCCCCTACCAAGTGAACTGCCTGAGCATTGGGTGCCCAAACTCGGAAAGTATAGCCAGACTCACCATCTTTTTCTTCCCTATGCGCTCCCAGATAATGCTGGAGGTGAAAATTCTCACCGGTCATAAAAGTTTCTAAAGCTTTTTTCTTATCCATACACCCTCCTATCCTTTGTAAGCGTTTTCTATAGATTTATTATACTACCTTTTTAGAGAAGATTCAAGTAAATTACTATATTTGCTAAAAATTCTTTTGAAAGTCTTCAACAAATTCACTGATGTGTTCACTTGTAAATCAAGAAATTTTCAGAAACGCTTTGAAAACGAATTGTTTTTTAACAATACTATCATAAAGTTCGTTATTTTGCTAACAAAAAAATAATTTTAAGTAAAAAAATAAATCAGGAGATGAATTTCCTGATTTTATTGTTTTTTTAAGAGATAAAAGCACTGTAAATGAATTTAAATTGTAAAATTCTACAAAACTTTAAAGACGCTGGCACTGACGCCACCAACCGTGTCTTTATCAGCTAAATGGCTATTGGTCACCAACAGTTCTAGATTTCCAGCATTTTCAAACTGGAAGTCTTGCCCTTTAGCATTAAAGACAACCAATAAGTGTTCTTCCCCGTGAATTTCATAAACAATCCAACCACTATGCTCATTTGCTGAATGAACAAAGACATGATGGTAAATTTCTTCATAAGTAGGGTAAGAAAAAGCACTGGTTTCTGTCTTCAATCGAATCATCTGACGGATAAAGTCAATACTGTCTTGACGCTCATTAAGCAAGTCCCAGTTCACTTGATTCACACTGTCAGGAGCATTATAGCTATTCATAGCACGCTCTCTATCATCATGTGTCAACTCACCATTCTCACCAGTCGCAACTAGTTTGGTACGACCAAATTCTTGACCGATTTCCATAAAGGCCATCCCTTGCATGAGCAGATTCATGGCTGTGGCTGTCTCAACCTTACGCATGATTTGCTCTGAACTTTGGTCTGGATGTAGGGTTGCCAACAAATCGTGAAGATTGTAATTGTCATGGGCTTCCACATAGTTAAGTACTTGATTTGGATGTGTATAGGTTCCTAATTCACGACTGCCTAGGATTGCTTTGGCTAGAATTGGCTCTGTCGCAGCACCGCTGACAAAACCTGACTTGATTGCACCGTAAACTTCTCCACCTTTGACAGCATCGCGCTGATTGTCATTAAAGAAACCAATATTTGGCATCTGGTAGGCATTGTCTTTCTTGGCCTTATCATAAGGCGCAAGACCTGTTCCCATATCCCATCCTTCTCCATAAAGGATAATGTTAGGGTCAATTTCATCCAAACTCTGACGAATCATCTGCATGGTCTTAACATCATGAATCCCCATCAAATCAAACGGAAGCCGTCAATATTGTATTCCTGCACCCAGTATAGGAGAGAATCAATCATGTACTTGCGGAACATTTCATGTTCGCTGGCTGTTTCATTTCCAACACCCGTTCCATTCTGGAAGGTACCGTCTGGATTCATACGATAATAATAATCAGGGACAGTTGTTTGGAAAGGTGCATCAACTACTGAGAAGGTATGATTATAGACCACATCCATAATGACACCAATACCAGCATCGTGATAGGCTTGAACCATGGTCTTCAAATCACGAATGACCTGAGCTGGATCCTCTGGATTAGTTGAAAGGCTGGTTTCTGGTGCGTTATAGTTTTGTGGATCATAACCCCAGTTGTAGGTCACATTCCCATCCGCATCATATTCTTTGTGACGGTCTGCAATTGGTTGCAACTGAACATAATTATAGCCCAGCTTCTTGATGTAATCAAAGCAGTTGACTGACCGTACTGGTTAACCGTTCCAGTCTGGGCAGCACCCAAGAAAGTTCCTCGAAGATATTCATCCACACCTGAGGTCGGTGATTTGGTCAAATCACGAATATGCATTTCACAAATAACTGCCTTACATGGATTTGCCAAGCGCCAAGTAGCCTCTGAACCGTGCTTGACCTCGAAGTTTGCAACTTGCTTTTCTTCATGGCTCAGGATAGCTGAACGTTTGCCATCAGGACTGGTCGCGATGGTATAAGGATCGCGTGTCAGTGTTTGGTGATGAGGGAATTGGACCTGATACTGATAAGCCTTACCAGTCAAATCTTCCTCAACATCCAAACTCCAGACACCAATAGTATTGTCTTTATGGTTATAAGAGTAGCTATTGCCTCTCTCCATCTCAAAAGTCTTCCAAACAGGTGCATCATTAGTAGCTGATTCATAAACGACAACCTGCACTTCGGTCGCTGTTGGAGCCCAGAGAGCAAAATGAGCTTGATTATCCTCTACACGGCACCCCAATTCCCCTTGGTAACCCCAATGATGGTCAAAACTGGCACTGTTAATAGCCTTATCAAAGGCAAAAGGATTTTGATTCTTATAGAAAGGACTGGCAATAGCAGGATTTTCAGAGTAATAAATCCTATCATCCCCTTCCAAAATCCAGACCTCTGTTAAGAGGGGATAGTGATTAAAACGGATAGCATATTCTTTACTGCTTTGACCTGTATGAACCACAAAATTCAAGCTTTCTAGGGCGTGAGCACTTGGGTGTTCAAAACTAAATAAGGCTCCAAAATAATCTTCTTTGTAGGTCAGCAAATCAATCCGCTGGTCCTGACTTTTTACAAAAGAGCAAGTATCGTATTCTCCATTCTTGCGATGGTAGTGAATGCGCATAGGGTAGTTAAACATTTTTTATTTTTCCTTTATACTTCTTAATTTGTTTCTATTTGATTAATAAATACTTGACCGATTTTGTCCCGATTAAAAAACTTAGTCATATTATCTAAACTCTGGTTTTAAACGATCATTACAGACTTTCTAGCCAAGCTTCATCTCGAACTTCGATACCAAGTTCTTGTGCTTTTTGCAGTTTACTTCCAGCATCTGTACCTGCAACGACGAGATTGGTCTTTTTAGAAACACTGCCTGTTACTTTTGCACCCAGACTTTCGAGTTTACTTTTAGCTTCTGAGCGCTTGAGCCGTTCCAATTTCCCAGTCAATACAACGGTCAAACCTGACAAGGCTGCATCCGCAACTACTGTCTGTCCTTTATAGTCCAGATTGACCCCAGCTTCTTTCAATTCTCTGAGGAGAATTTCAGAGCCCTCTGTCGCAAAATAAGTCTGAAGACTCTTAGCAATCACACCACCCAGACTTTCAATACTAGCCACTTCCTCTGGATCTGCCTGAGCCAGATTTTCAATCGAATGGAAATGTTGGAGTAAAAGCTGACTGGCCTTACTGCCGACATGACGAATGCCTAAACCAAACAAGAGCTTCTCGGCAGAATTTTCCTTAGATGCTTGGATTGCCTGATACAGTTTAGCAGCGGACTTTGCCTTAACACCCTCTAAAAGAAGGAAATCGTCTTCTCGCAAACGGTAAATATCCGCCACATCCTTGACCAGATTAGCAGCAAATAGTTTCTCAACGATAGATGGACCAAGGCCTGTAATATTCATGGCATCTCGAGAGGCAAAGTGGATTAAACCTTCCATGATTTGGGCAGGGCAACGTGGATTAATACAACGGAGAGCCACTTCATCTTCAAAGTGCAACAAGTCAGAATCACAACTTGGGCAGTTTGTAGGGATATCTAGTTTCTCTTCAGAAACCCGTTTGGACTCTACCACACGCAAGACGGCAGGGATGATATCTCCAGCCTTATAAACGATAACCGTATCATCTTTTCGGATATCTTTTTCAGCAATATAATCCACATTGTGCAGAGTTGCACGGCTAACAGTTGTCCCAGCTAGTTGTACTGGTGTTAGATTGGCAGTCGGGGTTACAACACCCGTACGGCCAACTGTCCAATCAACTGATAAGAGTTTAGCTTCTTTTTCCTCAGCAGGAAACTTGTAGGCTACTGCCCACTTTGGAGCCTTAACAGTAAAGCCAAGTTCTTCTTGACCTGCTAGGTCGTTGACCTTGATCACCACCCCATCGATATCATAAGGCAGATTGTCCCGTTCCTCTCCTACTTCTTGGATAAAATTCCAGATTTCATCTATGTTTTCAGCCAAGATTCGCTTAGGATTAACCACAAAACCGAGCTGTTCTAGGTGCTTCAAACCTTTTCTTGGCTGTCACGAGTTGAAGGACTGGCTTCTTGATAGAGGAACGTTGCAAGATTGCGCTTGGCAACTACTGCTGTATCCAACTGACGCAAGGTTCCTGCCGCCGCATTACGAGGATTGGCAAATTCAGACTCTCCATTTTCTTGGCGAGCTTGGTTAACCTGGTCAAAAGAAGCGCGTGGCATATAACATTCCCCACGAACCGTGATATCTAATTCTTCTGGCAAGGTCAAAGGAATGTCCTTAACACGCTTGAGGTTTTCTGTGATATTCTCCCCAACAGAACCGTCTCCACGTGTTGCCCCAGCAACTAAAATCCCCTTTTCATAAGTAAGCGAGATAGATAAGCCATCGATTTTCAACTCACAAATATAGGTCGGATGAGCCACTTCCTTACGAACACGCGCATCAAAAGCTTCAAGCTCCTCACGTGAAAAAGCATCCTGCAAACTATAAAGAGGATACTGATGACTGTATTTTTCAAAACCATCTAAGACTTTGCCACCAACACGATGGGTCGGACTGTCTGCTAACACTTGATCTGTATAGGCAGTCTCCAACTCAACCAACTCACGGTAAAGACGATCATACTCACTGTCTGAAACCGAGGGATTATCGCTAGTATAGTACTCAGTCGCATAGCGATTAAGCAAGGCGACTAACTCATTCATTCTTTTATTCATAAGACCATTTTACCATAAACTAAGCCCTCCTCACAAACGAGAAGGGCGGAAAAATACTTAGATTGGAATTATTTTTAAAACTCAAACAGACTTATGTCTCTTTTTCAAAATGAGTTCGAACATAGCCAAGAGCTAAGAGAGATAAGGCGACAACTCCAAATCCTATAATCAAGAAAGAATAAAGATGGACACTTGGAAGCCAGGTCATTAAACCTGTTGCAATAGGCATAAATAGTATAGCCACGGTATAAATCGAACTGAGAACTCTGCCAAGATATTCCCCTTCAACCTTGGTTTGTACTTGAGTAAAAAAGTGAATATTGAAAATTGTCATAAAGAGTTCACAAACGAAATTGCCTGAAAAAGCAAGATAGGATGGGAGGGTAAATCCCATTATCATCACTCCAAGTCCAGTCAGAGCCAATAAAAACAGAAGCATTTCCATACTGGCTTTAATCTTACTAGCTAGTAGGGCCCCAACAATAGATCCGATAGCCCCCATTGTCAAAATAGTGGCATAGGCACCTTGTACTCCATAGAGCTGATTTGAAAAGGGAAGGAGATAATTAAAAGCTGCAAAGAAAAAATTGACACTTGAAGCCATGACTAGTAAAAAGAAGATTTCCCTTTGCTTCACAATATAGTGAACTCCCTCCTTGATATCAGAAAAAATAACGTTGAATGTGAGTTTCTTCTCACCCAAAGTCTTCTCTTCTTTCTTTGGAAGCAAGGCTACCAAGCCAAAAGCGAGAAAAAAACTAAGGGCATCTAATACCAAGGTAATACGAAGACTTGCAAATTGTAAAACCAGAAAAGAGAGTACAGGGGAACTCACACTGACAACCTGCATCACCAATTCCAAACGAGAATTGTAGAGGACCAGTTCATCCTTCTCTACCAATTCTGTGATAATAGCCTTATTTGCTGGTCTAGAAAAGGCGAAAGCAATAGCCTGAACAATATTGGCAAAAATCAAAGCACCAATCATCCAGCTGTCATTCCTTATGAAAGAAATAGCCAGGCAAAGAATTCCACAAACAAGGTCTGTCGCCATTAAAATCCTACGACGAGAAAAACGGTCTGAAATGACTCCACCAAAGGGATTGACGAGAATAGATGTGACGAGTTCAGAAATCTGATACATTCCTAGAACGGTCTGTCCTATGGTTCCCATAGAAGCCAACCAGACACTATTTCCATAATCATAGAGCATATTCCCTATCTTGTTAACAGCTCCACGACTAATCAGCTGTACTGCATAGCGATTCATATAAAAACTCCTCTCAAATTTTGAAACTATTGTATCAAAACCGAAAGGAGCTTTTTTCTTTTTCCCTTATTTGGGAAAATTAATCTTTGACAAATTTTTCGTAGTGTTCCTGATAATAGGCTACTTGCTCTGGAAGACCTAGCAGGTCAAAAATATGCATGGCCTCTTTCATTTGGCTACAACCTTCTTTACACTGTCCTCTTTGGTAGAAGGCAAAGCCTTTTAAATAATGAAAAATATTACGCTCATAAAGCTTAATACCTTTACCAATAATCTTCTCTGTATAAGCCTCGAAATAACTAGCATTATCAAAAGAAAGATGCTCTAAACAATGTTGATAACAATTGAGAGCCAAATCAACACTAATCTCTTATGGCGACCAATCTCTAGGTAAAATTCCTCCCTCTCCATAACTTCTCTACCAATCCGAGTGACATAATCCACATCGTAGAAACTATAGAGGTTACCGAAAAGAATCAACTCATACATGGTCCATTCTTCTGTTTTGAAGAGATAATCTGCTACCTTATCCAAATCATCCTGCTTCATCTCATAACTCGAATCTCTTTGACAAATCAGACCTTGCATCAAAATCCAGTTCAGCTCAAAATAAAGGGGATTCGTCGAACTCTTAGCCTTTTCAAGTTGTTCCCTTTGAAGCTTTTGAAAACCTGCAATATCATTTGAATAGTAAAGGGGTACAATTTGTCCCATCATGGCAACATGTTCATGATTGTGAAAATTCCTTGCCTTGTCCATGAAATTTTCGATTGTGACATGAATGTTATCCAAAATCTCAAAAAAACGTGAGACTGCTAGGTCAGACTCCCCAAGCTCAAAGCGAGATAACTGAGAGGTTGAACAGGACTCCCCTGCCGCCTCCTTTAAAGAATAATTTCCACTTGTCCGAAATTCACGAAATACTTTTCCAAGATGTTCCATCTTTACACCTGCTCTGATAATTCTTCCCATTCAAGCATAGCTTCTTCCTGACGATGGCTGATTTTGTCCAGCTCAGCCTGCAATTCCATCAGTTTTTCGGCATCGTTTGTTTCCAACATTTGTCCAGAAATGACTTGACTTTGACTTTCTAGCTCTTCGATTTCAGCTTCTAGATTTTCAATTTGTCGCATGAGTTTGCGAACTTCTTTGACTTTCTTTCTGGGCCTGGTAGTCATTGACTGGACTTGCTTCATTTGCTTGATTGCTAGTTGAAGCTTCCTCAGCCTGACTCATTTCTACTTCTGCTTTCTTCTCAACATAGTAATCGTAATCTCCCAGGTAGAGAGTTGAACCATTCTCAGACAATTCTAGAACATGAGTTGCTACACGATTGATAAAGTAACGATCGTGACTGACGAAGAGAAGAGTTCCATCGAAGTCAATCAAGGCATTTTCCAACACTTCCTTGCTATCAATATCCAGATGGTTGGTTGGCTCATCCAGAATCAAGAAGTTGTTGTTTTCCATAGACAATTTAGCTAAAAGCAAACGAGCTTTTTCGCCACCAGACAGCATGCCGACTGATTTTTTAACATCATCTCCTGAGAAAAGGAAGGCACCGAGGCGGCTACGAATTTCAACTTCTGGTGTCAGTTTAAAATCATTCCAGAGTTCATCTAATACAGTATTACTTGGTGTCAGCTTGCTTTGGGTTTGGTCATAGTAACCAACCTCAACATTAGCGCCAAAGCGCTTTTCTCCCTTGATAAAAGTAATCTGGTCCACAATAGACTTGATAAAGGTTGACTTGCCGATTCCATTTGGACCAACGATGGCAACAGCATTCATCTTACGAAGGTCTAGGTTAATCGGTTCTGACAGGACTTCCCCATCATAGCCAACAGCCGCATTTTCAACAGTCAAGACAACATTGCCCGACATTTTCTCAGACTGGAAGGTCATATTGGCTGATTTCTTACCAGCTTCAGGCTTGTCCAAACGCTCCATTTTTTCCAGTTGTTTGCGTCGAGATTGGGCGCGTTTGGTCGTTGAAGCTCGGACTAGATTGCGGTTGACAAAGTCTTCCAGAGCAGCAATCTCCTTCTGTTGCTTTTCATAATTTTTTGCCTCAGTAGCTAGTTTTTGCTCCTTCAGCTCAACAAAACGAGAGTAGTTGCCCACATAGCGATCCAAGGAATGCTTGGTCAAATCCAGCGTAATCGTCGCGACCTTATCCAAGAAATAACGGTCGTGGCTGACAATAATGAGGGCGCCACTATAATTTACCAAATAATTCTCTAGCCAGGCAATAGTTTCAATATCCAAGTGGTTGGTTGGCTCGTCCAAGACCAAGAGATTGGGCTTTCAAGTAGCATTTTGGCAAGTGCCAAACGAGTATTTTGACCACCTGAAAGTTCAGCTATTTTCATCTGCCACATAGACTCGTCAAACTTGAATCCATTCAAAATCGCTCGTATATCAGCTTCATAGGTAAAGCCACCTGCTTGGCGAAAATTCTCAGATAAGCGGTCATAATCTGACATCAGTTTATCCAAATCAGCACCAGACTTTTCTCCCATCTCCAACTCCATCTGACGAAGTTGTTTCTCGGTTCGACGCAAGTCATCAAAGACATGAAGCATCTCATCGTAGATGGTATTTTCAGACTCAAAACGGCTATCTTGGGCTAGATAAGACAAAGAAATATCTTTTTTCTTATTGATTTCTCCACTAGTTGGCTCCTCTTCTCCAACCAAAATCTTCAAAAGAGTAGACTTACCTGCACCATTTTTCCCAACGAGAGCAATCCGATCTCGTTCATCAACTTGCAGATTGATATTATCAAAAAGAACCTCTCCTGCAAAAGAACGTTCAATTTTATTAGCTTGTAAAATAATCATACAAACAGTATAGCATGTTTCCCTAAGGCATTCAAGACTTGATAAACCGGCATATGTCACCACTATTCTGAAAATTATGCTAAGGTTTTACTAAAACGCTAAAAAGTGCTATAATGTGAACGGTTAAAACAATTTACAAAAGGAGAATTTTAATGTCTTACCAAGAAAATTACCAGAAATGGGTTGATTTTGCGGAGCTTCCTGACTATCTTCGTCAAGATTTGGAAAATATGGACGAAAAAACTAAGGAAGATGCCTTCTATACAAATCTTGAATTTGGTACTGCAGGTATGCGTGGCTTGATTGGCGCTGGTACAAACCGTATCAACATCTACGTTGTTCGCCAAGCTACTGAAGGATTGGCTCGTTTGATTGAGTCTAAAGGTGGAAATGAAAAAGAACGTGGTGTCGCAATCGCCTACGATAGCCGTCACTTCTCACCAGAGTTTGCCTTTGAATCTGCGGCAGTTCTTGCTAAACACGGCATCAAATCTTACGTATTTGAAAGCCTGCGTCCAACTCCAGAACTATCATTTGCAGTTCGTCACCTCAACTGTTTCGCAGGTATCATGGTCACAGCCAGCCACAACCCTGCTCCATTTAACGGTTATAAGGTTTACGGCGAAGACGGTGGACAAATGCCTCCCCACGATGCAGACGCTTTGACTACTTATATCCGTGCAATCGAAAATCCATTTGCAGTTGAAGTTGCTGATGTGGAAGCTGAAAAAGTTTCTGGCTTGATTGAAGTCATTGGCGAAGCTGTCGATGTAGAATACCTTAAAGAAGTTAAAGATGTCAACATCAACCCTGCCTTGATTGAAGAATTTGGTAAAGACATGAAGATTGTCTACACACCACTTCATGGTACTGGTGAAATGTTGGCTCGTCGTGCTCTTGCCCAAGCAGGATTTGACTCTGTTCAAGTCGTTGAAGCACAAGCAACTGCTGACCCAGATTTCTCAACTGTAAAATCTCCAAACCCAGAAAGCCAAGCAGCCTTTGCCCTTGCTGAAGAACTTGGTCGTCAAGTTGGTGCAGATGTTCTTGTCGCAACTGACCCAGACGCTGACCGTGTTGGTGTTGAAGTTCTTCAAAAAGATGGTAGCTACCTCAACCTTTCAGGTAACCAAATCGGTGCTATCATGGCTAAATACATCTTGGAAGCCCACAAAAACGCTGGAACTCTTCCTGAAAATGCCGCTCTCTGCAAATCTATCGTTTCAACTGACTTGGTAACGAAGATTGCTGAAAGCTACGGCGCAACCATGTTCAACGTCTTGACTGGTTTCAAATTCATCGCTGAAAAAATCCAAGAATTCGAAGAAAAACACAATCACACTTACATGATGGGATTTGAAGAAAGTTTCGGTTACTTGATTAAACCATTCGTACGTGATAAAGATGCAATCCAAGCCGTTCTTGTCGTTGCTGAACTTGCTGCCTACTACCGCTCACGTGGTTTGACTCTTGCTGACGGTATCGAAGAAATCTACAAAGAGTATGGCTACTATGCAGAAAAAACAATCTCTGTTACTCTTTCAGGTGTCGATGGTGCTGAACAAATCAAAGCAATTATGGCTAAATTCCGTAACAATGCTCCAAAAGAATGGAATGCAACAGCTATCACTGTCGTAGAAGACTTCAAGGCGCAAACAGCTACTGCTGCTGACGGTACTGTTACAAACTTAACAACTCCTCCAAGTGATGTGTTGAAATACACACTTGCTGACGGTTCATGGATTGCCGTTCGCCCTTCAGGTACAGAACCAAATCAAGTTCTACATTGCAGTTGTAGGTGAAACTAACGAAGAATCACAAGCTAAGATTGCTAATATCGAAGCAGAAATCAATGCTTTTGTAAAATAAGGCCCTATAAAAGGTGAGACCAACCAATCTCATCTTTTTTCGTATCAAATCTAAGCAATTTTAGAAACTTTATGGCATACTAGACTTATCAATGAAAGCGAGGTAATCTCATGGAACAATTTTTAGATAACATCAAAGACCTTGAAGTCACTACAGTTGCGCGTGCGCAAGAAGCTCTTGATAAAAAAGAAACTGCAACCTTCTTTATCGGTCGCAAAACTTGCCCTTACTGCCGTAAATTTGCTGGTACCTTGGCAGGTGTCGTAGCTGAAACCAAAGCTCACATTTACTTCATCAACAGTGAAGAAGCAAACCAACTCAATGAGTTGCAAGCATTCCGCTCACGCTACGGAATCCCAACTGTACCAGGCTTTGTTCACGTTGCAGATGGACAAATCAATGTCCGTTGCGACTCTTCAATGTCAGCACAAGAAATCAAATATTTCGCTGGATTGTAAAATATATAAAAAGAAGGCTCTCGCCTTCTTTTTTATATCTCTGTCAATGGTGTTGCGGTATCTGGTGAGGTATCATATACCTTAAAGTCTACTCCAACTCCCAGATCAGCTTGAGCCAGCTGATTGACCATGGTCATATGTGCCAGTTCCTTGATATTGTTCTCCTTAGATAAATGTCCAAGGTAGATTTTCTTAGTGCGGTTTCCTAGCGTCCGAATCATGGCCTCAGCACCGTCCTCATTAGAAAGGTGACCTAGGTCAGATAGGATTCGTTGTTTGAGTCGCCAAGCGTAAGAACCTGCTCGCAAAATTTCTACATCATGGTTGGACTCGATAAGATATCCATCTGCATTTTCGACAATCCCTGCCATACGGTCACTGACATAACCTGTATCTGTCAAAAGGACAAAACTCTTATCATCCTTCATAAAGCGATAGAACTGCGGTGCGACTGCATCATGGCTCACACCAAAACTCTCGATGTCGATATCTCCAAAGGTTTTGGTTTTGCCCATTTCAAAGATATGTTTTTGCGAAGAATCCACCTTGCCAAGATACTTACTATTCTCCATAGCTTGCCAGGTCTTTTCATTGGCATAAAGATCCATACCATACTTTCGAGCCAAAACACCCACTCCATGGATATGGTCTGAATGCTCATGCGTAATCAGGATGGCATCCAAATCTTCTGGCTTGCGATTAATTTCAGCAAGTAGGCTGGTAATTTTCTTGCCCGACAAGCCTGCATCCACTAAAAGCTTCTTTTTTGGAGTTTCCAGATAAAAGGAATTTCCACTGGAACCCGACGCTAAAATACTGTATTTAAAGCCTGTGTCACTCATTCTAATCTTCTACTTCGTCCTCCCATACTTCTTCTTTTACTGCATCCTTATCATAAGGGAGCACAATGGTAAAGGTCGATCCCTTACCGTATTCACTCTTGGCCCAAATAAAGCCCTTATGTTGTTTGATAATTTCTTTAGCAATAGCTAGACCTAGACCAGTTCCACCTTGGGCACGACTTCTAGCACGATCCACACGATAGAAACGGTCAAAGATTCGAGGCAAATCTTGTTTAGGAATACCCAATCCTTGGTCAGAGATTGATAAAATCATCTGATCATCAGTTGTCTTCATGGTCACTGTGATTTTCCCACCATCTGGAGAATATTTGATGGCATTGTTGAGAATATTATCAATCACCTGTGTCATCTTATCTGTATCTATCTCTATCCAGACTGAGGTAATGGGGTAATCTCTCACCAGTTCATACTTCTTCTCTTCATCCTGCCCTCTTATCTGATCAAAACGGTTGAGTATAAAGGTAATAAAGGCAGTGAAATTAATCAATTCCACATCCAGGTGACTGGTTGCATTATCAATCCTTGAAAGATGAAGAAGATCCGTTACCATCCGCATCATACGGTTGGTTTCGTCTAGAGACACCTTGATAAAATCTGGTGCGACAGGTTCTGACAAGGCCCCCTCGTCCAAAGCTTCAAGATAGGATTTTACACTAGTCAGAGGCGTCCTTAACTCATGACTAACGTTAGAAACAAAGAGTCTCCGTTCCCGTTCTTCCTTCTCCTGCTCTGTCGTATCATGTAAAACAGCAACCAAACCAGAAATAAAGCCAGACTCACGACGAACCAAGGCAAAACGTACACGAAGGCTCAGATATTCACCATTGGCATCCTGAGAATCAATCATAAGCTCAGGAACTTGGGTAATCAAATCACGAAGTTCATACTCATCTTCAATCTTAAGCAATTCTAGAATACTTTTATTGATAACCTCTTCCTTCTGAACGCCTAGCTGTTTCTTAGCCATGTCATTAATCATAGTAATCTTGCCACGACGATTGGTCGCAAGGACTCCGTCTGTCATGTATGAGAGGATACTGTGCAATCGTTTACTCTCTTGTTCCAGATTTTCTTGAGTCAAGCGGATTACTTCTGATAAATCATTGAGATTATTGGTAATATTAGTGATTTCAGAACTTCCCTGCATATCTAATACCTGAGAATAATCTCCTGCAATCAGGTCTTTTACCTTTTGATTGATTTTCTTCAACCGAATATTATCCCGACGATTTTCTAGTAAAAGCAAGGTTACGACTAAAATAAAGCCAAGTAGAATGAGGACAAAGATAAAATCACTAGTTAAAACTGTGTCTTTAATTAGTTTAATCATTATTTCTCATATAATAACCAACACCACGACGTGTTAGGATATACTCTGGACGACTTGGTGTGTCTTCAATCTTCTCACGCAAACGTCTGATGGTTACATCGACTGTTCGAACATCTCCGAAATAATCATAACCCCAGACCGTTTCAAGCAAGTGTTCACGCGTAATCACTTGACCAATATGAGAAGCCAAGTGGTACAAGAGCTCAAATTCACGGTGGGTTAAGTCTAGTTCTTCACCGTATTTCTTAGCAACATAGGCATCTGGAACAATCTCCAAGTCCCCAATTTGCAAAGGTTGGGTTTTCTTTTCATCTGACTCTTGATTATCTACAGAAGCCAAGTCCGTACGACGAAGAAGAGCTTTAACACGCGCCTGCAACTCACGATTTGAGAAGGGTTTTGTCACATAGTCATCCGCTCCAAGCTCTAAACCGATAACCTTATCAAACTCACTGTCTTTAGCCGACAGCATGATAATAGGCACACTACTGGTCTTGCGAATAGTCTTAGCAACTTCTAAACCATCAATTTCTGGAAGCATCAAATCCAGAATAATAATATCTGGTTGCTCTGCTTCAAATTGTTCTAGCGCTTCACGACCGTTAAAAGCAGTTACAACTTCGTAACCTTCCTTGGTCATATTAAACTTGATAATATCGGAGATTGGTTTTTCATCATCTACAATTAATATTTTTTTCATTTGTTCACCTTTTTCTCTACTATTATATCAAAAAAAATAACAAGAAGACACAATAGCTAGTCTTGGCTACTGTCTATCTCTTCGAAAATCAAATTCAAACCGCGTCAACGTCGCCTTGCCGTACTCAAGTACAGCCTGCGGCTAGTTTCCTAGTTTGCTCTTTGATTTTCATTGAGTCTAAGTTGGCTTGTGCATAAGCCTGCCAGATTTTTTGTTGGGGTTTGGCAAGTGGGTAATTCTTAAACTCTTCTGGTGAAAGCCAGCGAACTTCCCTATCTGAAAAATCATGGAAGTCAGTCACCTGACCTGCTACAATTTGAACATGCCACTTGCGATGACTAAAGACATGTTTGACAGTCTCAAAACAACCATCAAGCCAATCAACATCTAGGTCATAGTCCTGCTGGAAACTCTCCTCTGGACTGGGACCAAAATTCACACTTTCTTCTGCAACCTGATGGAAGAGGTCAAACTGCTCCTCTTGCGAAAACTCATCTACTTCTATCAAGGGAAAATGCCAAAATCCTGCCAACAACTTTTCACTCTCATTTTTTTCAAGTAAAAATTGTCCCTGAGTATTTTTGACCACCAAGGCTTTAAGATAAATGGGAACTGGTTTTTTCTTGGGAGCCTTGATTGGATAACGGTCCATTGTGCCATTCTGATATGCCGCACTAAAGTCCTTAACTGGGCTTTCTTCTGGTCTGGGATTTACAGGAGCCTCAATGTCTGAACCCAAGTCCATCAAAGCTTGATTAAAGTCGCCCGGACGATCTGGATCAATCAAGATTTCCATCATTGCCTGAAAAATTTTGCGATTACTTGGAATGCCAATATCATGGTTGACTTCAAACAGACGCGCCAAAACTCGCATGACATTACCATCTACAGCTGGCTCAGGCAAGTTAAAAGCAATACTGGAAATGGCTCCTGCAGTGTAAGATCCAATTCCCTTCAAGCTGGAAATTCCTTCATAGGTATTTGGAAATTGACCACCAAAGTCAGTCATAATCTGCTGGGCTGCAGCCTGCATATTGCGTACTCGAGAATAATAACCCAAACCTTCCCAAGCTTTCAGTAAACTCTCCTCAGGCGCAGTTGCCAAACTTTCTACTGTTGGAAACCAGTCCAAGAATCGTTCATAATAAGGGATAACTGTATCCACCCTGGTCTGCTGGAGCATGATTTCAGATACCCAGATATGATAAGGATTCTTACTTCTACGCCAGGGTAAATCTCTTTTGTTTTCATCATACCAAGTGAGAAGTTTCTCACGGAAAGAAATAATCTTCTCCTCTGGCCACATGACGATACCGTATTCTTTCAAATCTAACATATCTCTAGTATAACACAGAAGATTCTAACTGTCCTTTTCCTAGTATTAATACTCTTCGAAAATCTCTTCAGACCACGTCAACGTCGCCTTGCCGTATATATGTTACTGACTTCATCAGTTCTATCTACAACCTCAAAGCGGTGCTTTGAGCAACCTGTGGCTAGTTTCCTAGTTTGCTCTTTGATTTTCATTGAGTATAAAAAGCCTCTTCCCAAAGGAAAGAGGACTAAATCTTATTGATGAACAGCTTGGGCTGCTGTGATAAGGGTCAACTTGTAAACATCATCTGCATTACATCCACGAGAAAGGTCGTTAACTGGCTTGTTCAAACCTTGCAAAACAGGTCCAACAGCCGCAAACCGCCAAGACGTTCTGCCATCTTGTATCCAATATTTCCTGCCTCGATACCTGGGAAGATGAAGACATTTGCTTGACCAGCTACCGTACTTCCAGGGGCTTTCAGAGCTGCAGTTTCTGGAACAAAGGCCGCATCAAATTGCAATTCCCCATCAATTTCAAGATCAGGACGCAAGTCGTGAGCAATTTTAGTTGCTTCAACAACCTTATCAACGCTTTCTCCAAATCCTGAACCTTTAGTAGAATAGCTTAGCATAGCAATTTTAGGCTCGATTCCAAACATCTTAGCTGTGATTGCTGAGTTGATCGCAATTTCAGCCAAGGCTTCTGCATCTGGATTGATGTTAATGGCACAGTCTCCAAATAGGTAACGTTCAGAGCCACGAACCATGAGGAAAGCACCTGAAGTCCGAGATACATTTGGACGAGTTTTAATGATTTGAAGGGCTGGACGTACTGTTGAAGCTGTTGAGTGAATCGCACCTGATACCATTCCATCAACCAAGCCCAAGTAAACTAACATAACACCAAAGTAGTTGACATCTTCAACCAAAACCTTGCGTGCATCTTCTTCAGACATTTTGCCCTTGCGACGCTCTACTAAAGAAGCAACCATTTCTTCAAATTTATCGTAGTGTTGAGGGTCAATGACTTCATAACCATCCATGATCCCTTCAATTTCAAGATAAATTTTAATTTTTTCAGGATTTCCAAGCAAGACAGGAATCACTTCTGTTTCTTTTACCAAGCGTTTAGTTGCTTGCAGAATACGTGGCTCTTCCCCTTCAGGGAGAACGATACGAGCATTTTTACCAACCAAGTTGGCTTTGAGACTTTCAAAAACTTCCATGAGTTTTCTCCTTTAAAAAATAAATTATACTCTGAAACATTTTTTATAGAGTATTAGTTGATAACTGGGTAATAAGGTTGCTAAAATCATCCGGTAAGGGACTTTCTAACTGCAAGTCTTGCTCTAAAAATGGATGATAAAAAAGATAGGTAATGGCAATGCAGGGCCTGACGTTGAATGCCATCGTCCAGACTACCGCCATACAAATCATCTCCCAACAAAGGAAAACCAATATGAGAAAAGTGGACTCGGATTTGATGGGTTCGTCCAGTATGCAGGCGAATGTCTACCAAATGAATATTCCCATAAGAAGCTACAATCTTGTAAGAAGTATGAGCATACTTTCCACCTTTAGCCACCCGTCTGGTGATAATAGAGTCTTCATCACGCGCAATCGGAGCAATAATTTCCCCCCTCTAACTCTAAGTATCCATCACCTTTAACCAAAGCAAAATAGCGTTTTTCAATAGACTTTTTCTGCAACTGCTTGTCTAATCGTGCATGGGCATAGCCGTGCTTGGCAAAGAGCATCAAGCCAGAAGTATCTCTATCAAGCCTAGTTACAATGTGAACCTGCTGATTTTCATAGTTTTGCTTGACATAGTAACCCTTGATAAAATTAGCGATAGTATTGGAGTGATTGACACTAGGAATAGAAGCCACTCCATAGGGTTTATTCAAGACTAGAAAATGGTCATCCTCATAGAGAATATCCAGTGGACGCTCGATAGCTTCTAGAGTTTCAAAGGCTTCCTCAGCAGGAATATCGATGATAACTCGATCTCCAATATCCAATAGATAAGTTGCATTTTGCGGTTGGTCATTGACCAGAATAGCCCCACCTCGAAACTTAATCTTGGCCAGAAGTCCCTTAGAAACCTCGTGCTTTTTAAGAAGATCTTAACCTTGACATGCTCATCTGCGATAAATTCAAACCTCATTCGTCCACCTCGCCGATGAAAGCATCCTTAACACGATTCCAGAAACTGGTATGGCTAGGTGATGCGACAAAATGAATCTTATGATGGTCGATTTGATACTCAATTCTTTCGATATTTCGGAAGGAATAAACGCTATTGTCAACCGAAATAGTATGGTAATCGTTTCTCGTTGGAATGAGTTCGATCTTATCCTTCTTAGGCACAATAATGGAAGAACCCAGCGTTCGATAGACACGATTGTTAAGGCTGGCAATTTCCGTTAATTGCAAAGCTTCAATGGTTGGGTGTAAAACAGCTCCACCAAGTGATTTGTTATAGGCTGTACTACCAGTCGGTGTCGAAACTGTTAGTCCGTCTCCTCGAAAACGTTCAAAGGGGACACCATTAATTACAATATCTGTTACCATTGTTCGATCCGACCTGCGGATACTAGCTTCATTTAGTGCTCTAAAAATCTTCACTTCACCATTTCCAAGAAAGACCTTCACATTCAGAACAGGGTAAGAAACCCTTGCACCGGTATCTAGCTGCAAATTAGTCACTAGCTTATCCAACTCAAAATCACGGTAGTCCGTATAGAAGCCCAAATGTCCAGTATGAACACCAATGAAGCGTACCTTGTCAAGCTGGTTTTCGTACTTATGAAAGGCCGACAAGAGCATACCATCCCCACCAATGGAGATGACAATGTCCGGATTGGTATCATTGAGTATAAACTGATTTCTCTTCAAACGATCTCGCAATTCATACAAACCCTTTGACTCTGCGGTTTTCTATTAGCTATCAGGTCAATTCGTTTACCTGTATTCTTCATCTGTATCGTCACTGTTTCCTACACCATCATTTAATTTTCTACTCAAAGGATCAAAAAGTGCCTGGGCTTCCTGGATATCATCACGAATTTTACCCATTTCTTCATCCAACTGATGGGCAATCTTGGCCGTAATTTCCAGTCGTTTCTTAATCTCCTCTGGGAAATCCCCTTGGTATTTGTAGTTAAGAGAATGTTCTATCGTTGCCCAGAAATTCATGGCCAAAGTACGAATTTGAATTTCTGCCAAAATAGTCTTGGCTCCATTGATGGTGTCAACCATATATTCTACTACCACATGATAGGAACGGTAGCCTGAAGCCTTTCGATGAGTAATGTAATCTCGCTCCTGTATGATCCGCATATCCTGACGCTTGCGCAAAATCTCCACTACTTCCTTGACGTCATCTACAAACTGGACCATCACACGCAAACCAGCAATATCCTGTAAATCGTGTTCTAATGTCGCATAAGTAATACCACGTCGAGCCATTTTTTCCTTGATACTTTCAATTGGCTTGACTCGACCAGTCACAAACTCAATCGGAGAATGCTTATTTTGCTTACGATATTGTTTACGAATACCACGTAGTTTAATCTTTAACTCACCAACAGCTTGAATGTAAGGATCTAGAAATTCTTCCCATTCTAAGGTCATATATTCTCCCTTATTCTCATATTATCCTTCAAAAATATCTTTGATTTTTTCTCCAGATTCATATACAATAAATACAATGCTTATTATACCATAAATCCGCTTTCAACGATAAAGAAAAGGTAAGAAAAATGAAACATTTAGAAATTGAATTGAAAACACTACTGAAAAAAGATGAATATGATCGTCTAAAAGACCAGTTCACTGGTGTCACTCCTGTTCTTCAAAAAAATTACTACATCGACACGCCTGATTTTGAACTGCGAGAAAAGAAAGTTGCTATGCGCATTCGAACTTTTGAAGACTGGGCAGAATTGACACTCAAAGTCCCACAAAGTATTGGAAACATGGAATACAACCAAAAATTGCAACTAAAAGATGCTGAGAACTATCTGACCAAGGAAGAACTTCCTCAGGGGCTGGTTCTTGATGAATTGGCTAAACATGGTATCCAAACTAATGAGTGGCAGGTGCTTGGTTGTCTCACAACGCTTCGCTATGAAATGAAAACAGCTATTGGTCTCATGGCACTTGATGAGAGTCAATACTTTGATATGACAGATTACGAATTAGAGCTCGAAGTTGAAAATCACGAGCAAGGCAAACAGGATTTCCAACAATTTTTAGAGAAAAAAATCAGATTTCCTACCAAAAAGCCCCTTCAAAATTGGTTCGATTTGTCAAAAGCATGAAAAATAGCTGAAATAATCTCCATTTTTTGGTAAAATAGAAAAGATAAAAATACTCGAATCCAAGTTAATATATGCTAAAGCATATGGCTTGGCTACAGAAAGTTTACAGAGGACGGTCTATAATGTCAGATAGAAAAAACATGAAACTTTTCGCACTCAACTCTAACCAAGAGATTGCACAAAAAATTGCGGATGCTGTCGGTATTCCACTTGGAAAACTGTCATCACGTCAATTTTCAGACGGAGAAATCCAAGTTAATATCGAAGAGAGTGTCCGTGGTTACGATGTTTACATCATCCAATCTACAAGTTTCCCTGTTAACAACCACCTAATGGAATTATTAATTATGGTTGATGCTTGTGTGCGTGCAAGTGCCCACAGTATCAACGTTGTACTTCCATATTTCGGTTATGCACGCCAAGATAGAATTGCATCATCTAGAGAACCACTAACAGCTAAACTAGTTGCTAACATGCTGGTTAAAGCTGGTGTAGATCGTGTCCTTACCCTCGACCTACATGCAGTTCAAGTACAAGGTTTCTTTGATATTCCTGTAGATAATCTTTACACTGTTCCTCTCTTTGCTAAACACTACTGTGATAAAGGATTAAGAGGTTCAGATGTTGTTGTCGTTAGCCCTAAAAATTCAGGGGTAAAACGTGCTCGTAGCCTGGCTGAATATCTTGATGCTCCTATCGCCATTATCGACTACCCTCAAGACGATGCAACTCGCAACGAAGGCTATATCATCGGTGATGTTGAAGGTAAAAAAGCCATCTTGATTGATGACATTTTAAATACAGGACGTACCTTCTCTGAAGCAGCCAAAATCGTTGAACATGAAGGGGCTACAGAAATTTATGCTGTTTCTAGCCACGGTCTCTTCGTTGAAGGTGCTGCTGAACTTCTTGAGAATACTAAGATTAAAGAAATTCTTGTAACTGATTCAGTGGCAACAAAAGAAAAAACTCCTAAAAATGTATGCTACATCACTGCTAGTGAGTTAATTGGTGATGCCATCGTCCGTATCCACGAAAGAAAAACCAGTCAGCCCACTCTTTGCCTACAACAAAAAGAAATAAGGTGATTCTTTGATTTATTTGGACAATGCTGCAACGACTCCCATGTCAGCAGTTGCTATTTCAGCTATGACCGAGGTTATGCAAGAAACCTATGGAAATCCTTCTAGTATTCATGGACATGGACGTCAAGCTGGCAAACTCTTACGAGAAGCCCGTCAGGAACTAGCTCAGTTACTGGGGACAAAACCTCAACATATCTTTTTTTCACTTCTGGTGGGACTGAAGGCAACAATACTGCCATCATTGGCTACTGCCTTCGTCACCAAGAACGAGGAAAACATATTATCACAACTGCCATCGAGCACCATGCTGTCCTTGAAACCATTGATTACTTGGTTCAGCACTTTGGTTTTGAAGCAACTATTATCCAGCCAGAAAATCAAGAAATCACTGCCCAGCAAATTCAAGAGGCCTTACGTGACGATACGATTTTGGTTTCTACCATGTTTGCCAATAATGAGACTGGAAACCTACTACCCATTGCTGAAATTGGCCAAATACTCAAGCAACACCCTGCTGCCTATCATGTCGACGCAGTTCAGGCTATTGGCAAACTCCCTATTCATCCAGAAGAATTGGGCATTGATTTTCTCACTGCTTCTGCCCATAAATTCCATGGTCCTAAGGGAATCGGTTTTCTCTACGCATCTAGCATGGACTTTGATTCCTATATCCATGGCGGAGACCAAGAACAGAAAAAACGTGCAGGAACTGAAAATCTAGCTGCCATCGTAGGCATGCTTGTAGCCCTAAAAGAAGATTTAGAAAAGCAAGAAGAACATTTTCAACATGTACAAAATCTAGAAACTTCCTTTCTTGCAGAGCTAGAGGGAATTCAGTATTACTTGAATAGAGGACAACACCATCTCCCTTATGTTCTCAATATTGGATTTCCTGGGCAGAAAAACGACCTCTTACTCCTTCGTCTAGATTTGGCTGGAATTTCTATCTCTACTGGCTCAGCCTGTACGGCAGGCATTGTCCAATCCAGCCATGTTCTTGAAGCTATGTACGGGGCAAATTCAGAACGCTTGAAGGAATCCGTTCGTATCAGTCTCTCTCCAGAAAATACTGTTGAAGAACTACAAACCCTTGCAAAAACCATAAAAGAAATTATCGGAGGTTAGCCATATGGCATTTGAAAAAAACCATTCAATTAAAAAATTGTCGTTACGACTACACTCTTAGCCCTTCTGTTAAAAAATTCACCCTCAAAGACAACACTTTTTTGAGACAAAGGTTGGTAACTACGAACTAACTCGCCTACTTGAAAAAGTGCCAAACAGCGGTGAAGGCTTCCAACTCAAAATCATCATTAACAAGGAACTTACAGGCGCTAAAATCAATATCACTGACAAGTTTGGCCTTCGTCTAGTTGATATTTTCAAATCAGAAGACCACCACATTCATCAGGAAAAATTCTACTTCCTCATGGATAGTCTAGTAGAGCGTGGTGTCTTTACAAAATCTGAAAGATAGGTCCAAGATGTTTGAACTAACCTATAAAGACAGCTATCATGTAGAGCGGACTCTCAAGTACGAAGATTATGAGGCTCTCATGCTAGCTTTGTCAGGCTGTGTAACCCTGCCAGATACACTTTATGTAACTTCTTTGACCTTTAATGGGAAGGAAGTTTACCAAGGTCTGGTCGGAGACCTCTACCGTTTTCTATCAGATACAGAATTTTTACATCAAAACTAAGATTTTTCTTAGTTTTTTCTTATTTTTGTTGATTTTTTTCACAATGTTTCTATAAAAATAGAAGAATAGAAAGGTTGTGATTTTGTGAAAGATAAACAGTCTGCTATTCCAAAAGCTACAGCAAAAAGACTCTCTCTCTACTATCGAATTTTTAAGAGATTTCATGCAGAAAAGATTGAACGTGCCAACTCCAAGCAAATTGCAGAGGCTATTGGTATTGATTCAGCGACCGTACGTCGGGATTTTTCCTATTTTGGTGAACTTGGTCGTCGTGGTTTTGGCTATGATGTCAAAAAACTAATGACGTTTTTTGCCGATTTGCTCAATGATAACTCTATTACCAATGTTATGCTGGTTGGTATTGGAAATATGGGTCATGCCCTTCTCCACTACCGCTTCCACGAGCGTAACAAGATGAAGATTATCATGGCCTTTGATCTAGATGACCATCCTGAGGTCGGGACCCAAACTCCTGATGGGATTCCCATTTACGGAATTTCTCAAATCAAGGATAAAATCAAGAATGCCGATGTCAAAACTGCGATCCTAACTGTTCCCAGCGTCAAGTCACAAGAGGTTGCCAATCTCTTGAGTTGATGCTGGCGTGAAAGGAATCCTCAGTTTTTCACCTGTCCATCTACATTTACCAAAAGACGTGGTCGTTCAGTATGTCGATTTGACAAGTGAACTCCAAACCCTCCTCTATTTCATGCGAAAAGAGGATTAGAAAGCGAAAATCATTTTATGAAAAAACCAGTTATTGGGATAACAGGAAACGAAAAAACTCATCCAGATGATAACATCATGATGAGCTACGCAACAAAAGGTTTTGTAGAAGGCGTTAAAGACGCTGGAGGGATTCCCATCATCCTACCGATTGGTGATCAAGAAATGGCTAGCCACTATATCAGTATGATTGACAAGCTCATCTTGACAGGTGGGCAAAATGTTGACCCAAAATTCTATGGCGAACCGAAAACCATTGATAGCGATGACTACCACCTTCAAAGAGATATCTTCGAACTGGCCCTCATCAAGGAAGCTATTAAACAGAAAAAGCCAATTTTTTCTGTCTGCCGTGGAACACAACTCTTTAACGTTGCCATGGGTGGAACTTTGTATCAAGATATCGAAGACCACTGGCAAGATTGTTCGGCTGAGTACACAACTCAACGCTTGGTGACAGAGCCTGATACAGTTCTTCGAGAAATCTATGGAGAAATCTCCCATATCAACTCCTTCCATCACCAGAGTATCAAGGATTTAGCTCCCAACTTAAAGATTGCAGCTCATGATCCAAAGGATGGTATTATTGAAGCTGTCATAAGTACGGATGATGTCGCCTTTCTCGGTGTCCAATGGCATCCAGAATTTCTTTTTGAAAATCGTCCCAAAGATAAAAATCTCTTTGACTATGTCGTTAATAAACTTTAAATTAAATCTGTCTTTTCACGATAACTAAAGTAACTGGAGTGAGAGACAATCAAATGGTCCAAGAGGACAATTCCCATCAGATCGCAGGCTTCTTTGACAAGTTTAGTAACATGATCATCATTTCGGCTAGGAGCTACTGCTCCTGAAGGATGATTGTGAACTAAGATTAGAGAGGTCGCCATATGCTTGATGGCATAATGAAGAATCTCTCGCGGTTCAGCGATACTGCGAGTAGCTGAGCCGATAAAAATGGTCTGTTGATGGATGATTTGATTTTGAGTATTGAGATAGAGCGCCACTAGGTGCTCTTGTTTTTTGTCCCCCAATTCCTGTTGCATCTTCTTGGCCAGCTTTTTACTACTGAGAATACTTTCCATCTCAAGGTTCTCGTGTTTGTGAATACGATGGCCCAGTTCAATCATAGCTTGTAATTCTATTGCCTTAACACGGCCGATACCAGACAGACTCTGCAATTCCTGCAGGGTCATTTTTTTCAAATCTGTTAGGCTTGAAAGATTGTTCAAGACTTTCTGGGCAATTTCAAAAACGCTAGCCTGACGTGTCCCTGTCCTGAGTAAAATAGCTAGCAACTCTTGGTTACTGAGCGCTTCTACTCCTTCCTTGGCCAGTCTTTCTCTTGGTAATAGTGAATCTTCTTGGAATGAAATACTGTACATAAAAATCCTCCTCACTTTATTATTCGTGAGAAGGATGGAAAATTAGATTTTTTTCTCAATTGGGGCTACACTAGCTAAAAGTTTTTTCAAACCTACTTCTGGGAAATTGATTTTTAATTCCTGAGTAGCACCGCTACCTGAAACTTCCAGAACAGTTCCCTCTCCCCATTTCTTGTGGAGAGCAATGTCACCAATGGACCAATTTGTCTCGCTAGACGCTGATTTTGCACCAGCTGAAAATTGACCAAATGGAAGACCGCTTGACTGGATAGATTTTGGGGCAGCACTGCGTTTACGGTCTTGAAGAGCTTGAGCCAGACTCATACCTTGACCGAAGGCGAGACCACCACTGCTATATGATGCCTTAAAGCTTGTATTTGATGGACGAGCCAGACCTTGATACTCAAGTAAGTCTGAACTGATTTCGTTAATAAAACGAGTCGGACGGTTGTAGTTGGTACGACCAAAAAGCAGGCGCGAATTGGCATTGGTCAGATAGAGGATTTTCTCTGCACGCGTAATTCCTACATAGGCCAGACGGCGTTCTTCTTCTAATTCATCTAGATCCTCAGCTGCACGACTAAGCGGGAAGACATTTTCTTCCATCCCAATCAAAAAGACAACTGGAAACTCGAGACCTTTGGCAGCATGCAGGGTCATCAAGGTCACTTCTGATGTCTCCTGACTACCTGAATCTGTGTCGGCAATCAAGGCCAAGTCATTTAAGAAACGACTCAGTTTATCCAGACCAGTTTCCTCTTCTGGACCATCAGAGGTATCATCAAAGTTTTTCGTAACAGAGAGGAACTCCTCGATGTTTTCAACCCGAGCCTTACTTTCTAGAGTCGCTTGGGCATTAAGAATATCGACATAACCTGTTTTTTCTAGTACCGACTCAACCAACTCAGTAATACTTAAGTGGTCCAGTTGCTCTCGCAAATCCAGAATCATATTAGCAAAATCCCAAATCGATTGGGCTGCTTTTCCTTTGATGCCAGACAACATGATATTGGCTGAAGCATCTAGCATAGACATGTTTTGCATATTAGCAAAGTCACGAATTTTCTCAACAGTACCTGGGCCAATTCCACGTTTAGGCTCGTTGATAATACGCTCAAAACTGATATTGTCACTCAAATTAGCAATAAGATTAAGATAAGCGATAATATCTCGGATTTCCTTACGGCTGTAGAACTTGGTTCCGCCAACCATGGTATAAGGGATATTTGACTTGAGCAAGGCTTCCTCAATAGTACGAGACTGGGCGTTAGTCCGATAGAGAACTGCAAAATCCTTGTGAAGAAAGTTTTGACTGCGACCAAGATCATCGATGGTTTTGGCTACAAATACAGCCTCATCTAGCTCATCATTGGCACGATAGTAAACGATTTGCTCCCCATCAGCATTTTGTGTCCAAAGATTCTTAGGACGGCGGTTTTTATTGTTTTTAATGACCTCGTTGGCCGCTTGGAGAATTGTTTTAGTGGAACGGTAATTCTCCTCCAACAAAACAACCTTGGCTTGGGGATAATCTTTCTCAAAATCCAAAATATTCTGCATATCAGCACCACGCCAGCCGTAGATAGACTGGTCCGCATCCCCAACCACACAAATATTTTTAAAACGGGAAGCCAAAAGTTTGACCAATTGGTACTGAGCGTGGTTGGTATCTTGGTACTCATCAACATGGATGTATTGGAATTTTTGCTGGTAATAAGTCAAAACATCAGGATTTTGATCAAAGAGACGCAAGGTCAACATAATCAAATCATCAAAGTCAACCGACTCTGACTGACGAAGCTCTTTTTGGTAAGCCGTGTAACACTGAGCCACGATTTGCGTGTACATATCGCCAGCTTGGGCAGCATAAGCCACATCATCAATCAAATCATTCTTAGCATTGGAAATAGTCCCTAAGATGCTCCGTTCATTCCATTTTTTAGGATCCAAGTTCAACTGCTTGAGAATGCGTTTCATGAGAGTTCGCTGTTCACCAGGATCTACAATAGTGAAATTTCGGTTGTAGCCAATATGGTCCGCATCGCGACGCAGGATACGAACACACATGGAGTGAAAAGTCGCAATCAAACAGTCCTGAGTAGCTGGATTGAGTCCGTAAGCACGTTCCTTCATCTCACGCGCAGCCTTGTTAGTAAAGGTAATGGCCAGGATATTCCATGGATTGACCAGCTTTTCATCAATCAGATAAGCAATGCGGTGGGTCAAAACTCGGGTCTTTCCAGAACCAGCCCCCGCCATGATTAACAAGGGCCCTTCTGTCGTTTGCACCGCCTCAGACTGACGGTCATTCATTCCATTTAATAATGCGTTCATCTTCTCTTCCTTACTCTTGAAGTCACTATTTCTATTATATCAGAATTCGGAGAAAATAGAAACTTTATAGAGAATAGACAAATAGCAAAATCCCATCGGAATATAGATGGGACTTCTTACAATACTTAACGTAATTATCTAGTTGAATTATTTAAATCATAAAGAATCTCTAGTAAAGGTGTAGTATTCCAAGTATAAAAATAGTTATTTTTTTCCTCAATCCATCTACTAAAGTAATTTGGAAATTCACTTTTGAACTTACTTTCCAATTCATCAATCGTTTTAATACCTAATTGTTCACAATAATTGACAATTTTAGAAATTCTATCATCTTTAAATTTTCCACCAGGATACCTAATTGCTATCTTATGTTGATCATAATTTTCTTCAATAAAATTGATATAAGATTCACTTTCTAATAAGGCTGAAATACTTATAGAATCAATTTTTTTATACTTTTTAGAATTCTCTTTGAATCCTTCTTCAACTCTATTAGTATATTCCTTTTCATATCGTTTAATTTCCATGAATTCCTCGTCAGCTAACTCAATTAAACCAGCTAACCTTGAAAATCTTCTTCTAATTTTTTCAGGAACATCCTGATCAGATTTATATCCAAAGTCATGTTCTATCTCCGCCCAAGCATGCTGCAAAAATAGTCCTTATCTGAACTTCAAATTTTAATTCTTTATAATTAATATTTTCAGTTAATTCTGCTCTACTTCCTCCTAATTTTAAAATATAGTGTAAAGATACATAGCCAAATTTAGTAGGATCTTGAGTTTTTCGTTTATCAATAGAATTGTCCTGATCTAAATCAAATTCTTCTTCAAGTAAAGAAGCAATTTTATCTACATCGTCCGAAAAAAATATGTGATAATTCTAATTCCACAAATATCCGTTATTTCTGACAAACTGGAATATTTATAGTCTTTAGTTTCAATTTTTTTTGCTTAAACTTTCTTTATCTTTAATCCTTCCTTTAATTTCATGAATTTGTATTTTTTTCATTTTCCATAAGACTTTTTAATTGTGGCTTCAATATATTCTAAAAGTCTCTCGTAATTATTTTTTTAGTTGAATCAAATTGTGACAATATTTCTTCCAAATTTTTTTCCATAATTCTATATCTCTCAATATACTAGAACAAGCCTAGGACTGTTCCATCACTTTCAACATCCATGTTGAGGGCTGCTGGTCGTTTTGGAAGACCTGGCATAGTCATGACATCACCAGTTAGGGCAACGATAAAGCCTGCCCCTAATTTTGGTACTAATTCACGAATGGTAATTTCAAAGTTTTCAGGTGCTCCAAGTGCATTTGGATTGTCAGAGAAACTGTACTGAGTTTTAGCCATACAGATTGGCAATTTGTCCCAACCGTTTTGAACGATTTGAGCGATTTGTGTTTGAGCTTTCTTCTCAAAGTTTACTTTGCTACCACGGTAGATTTCAGTAACAATCTTTTCAATCTTTTCTTGGACAGAAAGGTCATTGTCATACAAACGTCTATAGTTAGATGGGTTTTCAGCGATAGTCTTGACAACAGTTTCAGCAAGAGCTACTCCACCTTCTGCGCCATCAGCCCAGACACTTGCCAACTCAACTGGTACATCGATTGAGGCACAAAGTTCTTTCAAGGCTGCAATTTCAGATTCTGTATCAGATACAAATTCGTTAATCGCAACAACTGCTGGAATACCAAACTTACGAATATTTTCTACGTGGCGTTTCAAGTTAGCAAAACCTGCACGAACCGCCTCCACATTTTCCTCTGTCAGAGCATCTTTAGCCACGCCACCATTCATCTTAAGGGCACGAAGGGTTGCGACAATGACTACTGCATCTGGAGAAGTTGGCAAGTTTGGTGTCTTAATATCAAGGAATTTCTCAGCACCAAGGTCTGCACCAAAACCAGCTTCAGTAACTGTGTAATCAGCCAAGTGAAGGGCTGTTGTCGTTGCCAAGACAGAGTTACATCCATGAGCAATATTAGCAAATGGACCACCGTGTACAAAGGCAGGTGTACCGTAAATTGTTTGAACCAAGTTTGGCTTAATAGCATCCTTTAAAATCAATGCTAAAGCACCCTCAACCTGCAAATCACCTACAGAAACAGGGGTACGGTCATAGCGATATCCGATAACGATATTAGCCAAACGGCGTTTCAAGTCCTCGATGTCTGTTGCCAAACAAAGAATTGCCATGATTTCGGAAGCAACTGTAATATCAAAGCCATCCTCACGAGGAACACTATTTAGAGGACCACCAAGTCCAACGGTCACATGACGAAGGGCGCGGTCGTTCAAGTCCACTACACGTTTCCAGAGGATACGACGTTGGTCAATTCCTAGCTCATTTCCTTGGTGCAAGTGGTTATCAATCAAGGCAGAAAGAGCGTTGTTAGCAGTTGTAATGGCATGCATGTCTCCAGTAAAGTGGAGGTTGATGTCTTCCATTGGCAGGACTTGGGCGTAACCACCACCAGCAGCACCACCCTTAATCCCCATTACTGGACCAAGAGATGGTTCGCGGATAGCAATCATGGTTTTCTTGCCAATCTTGTTCAAGGCATCCGCAAGACCAATGGTAATAGTTGATTTTCCTTCACCTGCAGGTGTTGGATTGATGGCAGTAACCAAGATCAATTTTCCAACTGGATTGCTCTCAACTGCACGAATTTTATCAAAGCTGAGCTTAGCCTTGTACTTTCCATACAACTCCAAATCATCGTAAGAAATACCAAGTTTCTCTACAACATCAACGATTGGCTTCAACTCAATACTCTGTGCAATTTCAATATCTGTTTTCATTCAAAACTCCTCTAACCTCTTATATGATAATTCATTATAACACAAAACAAGATTTTTAACATCCTAAAACTCTCTAAACGTTCGTAAATATCCCTGTTTTTAAGGTTTTTAGAGTCCTTTCTTAAATTTTATATGGCTTTATAGTTTGAAACTATATTCTTTTCTTTTACCAAAATTTTATCACTTTCATTTTACTTACCGTTTATTTTTGTGTACAATAGTGCTATGAAAATTTTAGTTACATCGGGCGGTACCAGTGAAGCCATCGATAGCGTCCGCTCTATCACTAACCATTCTACAGGCCACTTGGGAAAAATCATCACAGAAACCTTGCTTGCTGCAGGACATGAAGTTTGTTTAATTACTACAAAACGAGCTGTGAAACCAGAAGCCCATCCTAACCTAAGTATTCTAGAAATTAACAATACCAAGAACCTTCTACTAGAAATGCAAGAACGTATCAAGGATTATCAGGTCTTGATCCACTCAATGGCTGTATCTGACTACACTCCTGTTTATATGACGGGACTGGAGGAAGTTCAGGCTAGTTCCAATCTAGAAGAATTTTTAAGCAAGCAGAATCATCAAGCTAAGATTTCTTCAACTGACGAGGTTCAGGTTTTGTTCCTAAAAAAGACACCCAAAATCATCTCTCTGGTCAAGGAATGGAATCCTGCTATTCATCTGATTGGTTTCAAACTGCTGGTTGATGTTAACGAAGATCATCTAGTTGAAGTTGCTAGAAAAAATCTTATCAAAAACCAAGCAGACTTGATTATTGCAAATGACCTGTCTCAAATTTCAGCAGATCAACATCGTGCAATCTTTGTTGAAAAAAATCAGCTTCAAACAGTCCAAACTAAAGAAGAAATTGCAGATCTCCTCCTTGAAAAAATTCAAGGCTATCATTCGTAGAAAGGAAAGCTATGGCAAACATTCTCTTGGCTGTAACGGGGTCAATCGCCTCTTACAAGTCGGCAGATTTAGTCAGTTCTCTAAAAAAACAAGGTCATCATGTCACTGTCTTAATGACTCAGGCTGCTACAGAGTTTATCCAACCATTGACACTACAGGTCTTATCACAGAATCCTGTCCACCTAGATGTCATGAAGGAACCCTATCCTGATCAAGTCAATCATATCGAACTTGGAAAAAAAGCAGATTTATTTATCGTGGCCCCTGCAACAGCTAACACTATTGCAAAACTAGCCCACGGCTTTGCGGACAACATAGTAACTTGTATGGCTCTAGCCTTGCCAAGTCATATTCCCAAACTCATCGCACCTGCTATGAATACAAAGATGTATGAACATCCAGCAACTCAGGCTAATCTGAAAACATTAGAAACCTACGGCTATCAGCTGATTGCTCCTAAGGAATCCCTACTAGCTTGTGGAGACCATGGACGAGGAGCTTTAGCCGACCTCACAATTATTTTAGAAAGAATAAAGGAAACTCTCGATGAAAAAACGATCTAATATTGCACCCATTGCTATCTTTTTTGCAACCATGCTTGTGATTCATTTTCTAAGCTCGCTTGTCTTTAACCTTTTTCCATTCCCAATCAAACCGACCATCGTTCATATTCCTGTCATTATTGCCAGCATTATTTACGGTCCACGAGTTGGGGTTACACTTGGATTTTTGATGGGGCTACTTAGCTTGACGGTTAACACAATTACGATTCTGCCAACCAGCTACCTCTTCTCTCCTTTCGTACCAAATGGGAACATCTACTCAGCTATCATTGCCATTGTCCCACGTATTTTGATTGGTTTGACTCCTTACTTAGTCTATAAGCTGATGAAAAACAAGACTGGTCTGATTCTAGCTGGTGCCCTTGGTTCCTTGACAAATACTGTCTTTGTCCTTGGTGGAATTTTCTACCTTTTTGGAAATGTTTTTGATGGTAATATCCAAAAACTCCTAGCAACTGTTATCTCAACAAATTCGATTGCTGAATTAGTCATTTCCGCAGTTCTAACCTTAGCCATTGTTCCACGACTACAGACTTTGAAAAAATAAAAACAATCTCCACTTTCAAACCTGAAGGTGGAGATTTTGTTTGATATAGTTACTATTATTAGTGAAATCTTTACCAATATCTAACTAAAAATGACCTATAAACCTAAGTAAATCCTTGCTTTATTGTCTTCTTTATTGTACTATACTAGTGTATATACAGATAAAAAGGAGATTCTTATGAATACACGGAAAAAGACACAATTTATGACAATGACAGCCCTCTTAACAGCTATTGCAATTTTGATTCCAATTGTTATGCCTTTCAAGATTGTCATTCCACCTGCTTCTACACTTTAGGGAAGTCACATTGCTATTTTTATAGCCATGTTCTTGTCGCCCTTAATGGCAATTTTTGTCATACTAGCCTCTAGTTTTGGATTTTTGATGGCTGGATATCCCATGGTTATCGTATTTCGAGCTTTTTCCCATATCTTTTTTGGAACTCTAGGAGCTCTTTACCTACAAAAATTTCCCGATACCCTAGATAAAGCAAAATCTTCTTGGATTTTCAACTTTGCTTTAGCGCTTATCCATGCCCTTGCTGAAGTATTAGCCTGTGTCCTTTTTTACGCAACTTCTGGTACCAATGTAGAAAATATGTTTTATGTTCTATTTGTACTAGTTGGATTTGGCACAATTATCCATAGTATGGTAGACTATACATTAGCACTAGCTGTCTATAAAGTGCTTCGAAAACGCCGTTAAGAGGAAAAACTATGACAAAAGATCGCAAACAAGCCCTGCTCCAAGTCTTGAAAGAAGCTCCTAAAGCCCTCAATGGTCAAAGTTTGGCTGAACATTTTCATGTCACGCGTCAGGTCATTGTACAGGATATTGCAATTTTGAGAGCCGATGGCGCTCCTATCCTATCCACCAATCGTGGCTACGTCTATAAGCAAATTGATACTAACCCTTATGTTCATAAACTTTTTAAAGTGAAACATGAAGTTGAAGAAATCGGTCAAGAACTCCTCGCTATCGTAGATAATGGTGGACGTGTTCAAAACACCTTGATTGACCATCCCGTTTATGGAGAAATTGAAACCTTGCTTAAACTTTCTTGCCGCCGAGACGTTCAACATTTTCTAGAACAAGTCGAGCATTCTGATTTTAAACCTTTATCTGAATTGACAGATGGTATCCATTACCACCTAGTTGAAGCCGAAACACAACAAGACCTCCACTATATCGAGGAGGCCTTGGATAAGCTCGGTTATTTAGTAAAAGACTAGAAAATTTTCTTTTCCAAATCGTCTTCTGTACGGCGAGGGTAGAAAAATTCAGATTTGTCCGGAGCTTCCATCATTTCCATCAAAGGTAACATATCATAGGCCAGATCCAAGTTTGGAATCTGGTCTTTTTGCACCCAAGAAATTTCTCTTTCATCTGAAGAGCGAAGGGTACCAGAGAACTCAGTCGCCTTATAACAAACGACAATATAGCACCTACCTGTATCTAGTGGCCAATTTTTAATGCCGACAAGTTGAGGATTTTGGATAGTCAATCCTGTTTCTTCATAGATTTCACGAATGACAGACTCTGCGAAAGACTCGCCATGCCTGTGCCCCTCTTTGATCTAATATAATGCTCCTTGTTTAAAATCTGTACTATATGCCATAGCTTTATCATAGCATGCTTTTTTTAAACCAAACAACTATAAAGTATTATCGTAACTGCCCAATAACGAGGCATATTGAAAAAAATCTCCAGATTAGAGAACTCGCTGATAGTTCCTAATCTAGAGATTAAATGAGATTTTCTACTTATGCTTCCTCTTCATCATCTTTCTTCTTTTTAGCAAATAGTAAACCAAATGCTCCAAGAAGAGATAGAACTCCTAATGAACCGGTAGCACGATCTTCTTTGGTACCCGTATTTGGTAATGCGGCATGACTTTTAGAATCATTTTGTTTCGGTACATTATTCTCTGATGAAACTGGTTGAGAATTTGAAGTGACTACTTCAGGTTCACGTGTTGTATCATCAGATGGCACTACTGATGCTGGTTGAGGTTTGTTTTCTCCACCTTGTTCTTCTTTAAGTGTCTCAGTTGGTTCTACAATTTCACCATTCACCTCTCCTGTAAATTCCGGAAAATCAAGTGTAGCAGGTAAATTCGCCTCTATAGAGTTAATTCTTTCTATTCCTTCAATTTTTGCTGTTTCTACAGCTGCATTTGTTGTTGCTGTTTTTATTCTTACAATAGCAGCCATCGCTGCTTTTTCAGCTTTGTCTTTAAGGATGCCTTTATCGTTATCTGTAAATTCTTTACTTGATTCTATAGATTTAATCTTAGTATCTAAAGCTTTTTTCACTTCTGCAATGGCGTTTGATTTTTCTATTTCTGTAGGGAATGGCGCCCCATCTAACTTCTCTTTAGCTGTGCTAATTGCTGATAATGCATTGTTGACTTCCGTTTGTGTCGCATTATCTTTGGCTAGTACGACTTTACCTGCTGTTACCGCATTGTCATACGCTCTTTTCTTACTTGCTTCGGCATTGTAATAAGCTGGAGTTGCCTTTAGTTTCTGTATCACCTGTGCTTGTAGCGGTTTGGAGCGCGTCTTTGTTTGTCGCGTTTCCTCCTAATGCATTCTTAGCTGTGGTAATTGCTGATAATGCGTTGTTGACTTCCGTTTGTGTCGCGTTATCTTTGGCTAGTACGACTTTACCTGCTGTTACTGCTTGATCGTACGCGTCTTTCTTACTTGCTTCGGCATTGTAGTAAGCTGCACTTGCCTTAGTTTCTGTATCACCTGTGCTTGTCGCTGTTTGGAGTGCGTCTTTGTTTGTCGCGTTACCTCCTAATGCATTCTTAGCTGTGGTAATTGCTGATAATGCATTGTTGACTTCCGTTTGTGTCGCATTATCTTTAGCTAATACGACTTTACCTGCTGCTACTGCATTGTCATACGCTGTTTTCTTACTTGCTTCGGCATTGTAGTAAGCTGGAGTTGCCTTAGTTTCTGTATCACCTGTGCTTGTCGCTGTTTGGAGTGCGTCTTTGTTTGTCGCGTTTCCTCCCTAATGCATTCTTAGCTGTGGTAATTGCTGATAATGCGTTGTTGACTTCCGTTTGTGTCGCATTGTCTTTGGCTAGTACGACTTTACCTGCTGCTACCGCATTGTCATACGCTGTTTTCTTACTTGCTTCGGCATTGTAGTAAGCTGGAGTTGCCTTAGTTTCTGTATCACCTGTGCTTGTCGCTGTTTTGGAGTGCGTCTTTGTTTGTCGCGTTTCCTCCTAATGCATTCTTAGCTGTGGTAATTGCTGATAATGCGTTGTTGACTTCCGTTTGTGTCGCATTGTCTTTTGGCTAGTACGACTTTACCTGCTGCTACCGCATTGTCATACGCTGTTTTCTTACTTGCTTCGGCATTGTAGTAAGCTGGAGTTGCCTTTAGTTTCTGTATCACCTGTGCTTGTCGCTGTTTGGAGTGCGTCTTTGTTTGTCGCGTTTCCTCCTAATGCATTCTTAGCTGTGGTAATTGCTGATAATGCGTTGTTGACTTCCGTTTGTGTCGCATTGTCTTTGGCTAGTACGACTTTACCTGCTGCTACCGCATTGTCATACGCTGTTTTCTTACTTGCTTCGGCATTGTAGTAAGCTGGAGTTGCCTTAGTTTCTGTATCACCTGTGCTTGTCGCTGTTTGGAGTGCGTCTTTGTTTGTCGCGTTTCCTCCTAATGCATTCTTAGCTGTGGTAATTGCTGATAATGCGTTGTTGACTTCCGTTTGTGTCGCATTATCTTTGGCTAGTACGACTTTACCTGCTGTTACCGCATTGTCATACGCTGTTTTCTTACTTGCTTCGGCATTGTAGTAAGCTGGAGTTGCCTTTAGTTTCTGTATCACCTGTGCTTGTCGCTGTTTGGAGTGCGTCTTTGTTTGTCGCGTTTCCTCCCTAATGCATTCTTAGCTGTGGTAATTGCTGATAATGCGTTGTTGACTTCCGTTTGTGTCGCATTGTCTTTGGCTAGTACGACTTTACCTGCTGCTACTGCATTGTCATACGCTGTTTTCTTACTTGCTTCGGCATTGTAGTAAGCTGGAGTTCCTTTGGTTGTTGTGTCTCCTGTGCTTGTCGCTGTTTGGAGTGCGTCTTTGTTTGTCGCGTTTCCTCCTAATGCATTCTTAGCTGTGGTAATTGCTGATAATGCGTTGTTGACTTCCGTTTGTGTCGCATTATCTTTGGCTAGTACGACTTTACCTGCTGTTACCGCATTGTCATACGCTGTTTTCTTACTTGCTTCGGCATTGTAGTAAGCTGGAGTTGCCTTAGTTTCTGTATCACCTGTGCTTGTCGCTGTTTGGAGTGCGTCTTTGTTTGTCGCGTTACCTCCCTAATGCATTCTTAGCTGTGGTAATTGCTGATAATGCGTTGTTGACTTCGTTTGTGTCGCATTGTCTTTGGCTAGTACGACTTTACCTGCTGCTACCGCATTGTCATACGCTGTTTTCTTACTTGCTTCGGCATTGTAGTAAGCTGGAGTTGCCTTAGTTTCTGTATCACCTGTGCTTGTCGCTGTTTGGAGTGCGTCTTTGTTTGTCGCGTTTCCTCCTAATGCATTCTTAGCTGTGGTAATTGCTGATAATGCGTTGTTGACTTCCGTTTGTGTCGCATTGTCTTTGGCTAGTACGACTTTACCTGCTGCTACCGCATTGTCATACGCTGTTTTCTTACTTGCTTCGGCATTGTAGTAAGCTGGAGTTGCCTTAGTTTCTGTATCACCTGTGCTTGTCGCTGTTTGGAGTGCGTCTTTGTTTGTCGCGTTTCCTCCTAATGCATTCTTAGCTGTGGTAATTGCTGATAATGCGTTGTTGACTTCCGTTTGTGTCGCATTGTCTTTGGCTAGTACGACTTTACCTGCTGCTACCGCATTGTCATACGCTGTTTTCTTACTTGCTTCGGCATTGTAGTAAGCTGGAGTTGCCTTAGTTTCTGTATCACCTGTGCTTGTCGCTGTTTGGAGTGCGTCTTTGTTTGTCGCGTTTCCTCCTAATGCATTCTTAGCTGTGGTAATTGCTGATAATGCGTTGTTGACTTCCGTTTGTGTCGCATTGTCTTTGGCTAGTACGACTTTACCTGCTGCTACCGCATTGTCATACGCTGTTTTCTTACTTGCTTCGGCATTGTAGTAAGCTGGAGTTCCTTTGGTTGTTGTATCTCCTGTTGTTGCCGCAGTTTGGAGCGCACCTTTATTAGTTGGTCTTCCCCCCAATGCATTCTTAGCGTTCGTTATCGCACTTACGGCATTATCTACTTCCGTTTGTGTCGCGTTATCTTTGGCTAGTACGACTTTACCTGCTGCTACCGCATTGTCATACGCTGTTTTCTTACTTGCTTCGGCATTGTAATAAGCTGGAGTTCCTTTGGTTGTTGTATCTCCTGTGCTTGTCGCGGTTTGGAGCGCACCTTTATTAGTTGGTCTTCCCCAATGCATTCTTAGCGTTCGTTATCGCACTTACGGCATTATCTACTTCCGTTTGTGTCGCATTATCTTTGGCTAATACGACTTTACCTGTTGCTACCGCATTGTCATACGCTGTTTTCTTTACTTGCTTCGGCATTGTAATAAGCTGGAGTTCCTTTGGTTGTTGTATCTCCTGTGCTTGTCGCAGTTTGGAGCGCACCTTTATTAGTTGGTCTTCCCCAATGCATTCTTAGCGTTCGTTATCGCACTTACGGCATTATCTACTTCCGTTTGTGTCGCATTATCTTTGGCTAGTACGACTTTACCTGCTGCTACTGCATTGTCATACGCTGTTTTCTTACTTGCTTCGGCATTGTAATAAGCTGGAGTTCCTTTGGTTGTTGTATCTCCTGTGCTTGTCGCGGTTTGGAGCGCACCTTTATTAGTTGGTCTTCCCCAATGCATTCTTAGCGTTCGTTATCGCACTTACGGCATTATCTACTTCCGTTTGTGTTGCATTGTCTTTGGCTAGTACGACTTTACCTGCTGCTACTGCATTGTCATACGCTGTTTTCTTGCTTGCTTCGGCATTGTAATAAGCTGCAGTTCCTTTGGTTGTTGTATCTCCTGTGCTTGTCGCAGTTTGGAGCGCACCTTTATTAGTTGGTCTTCCCCCCAATGCATTCTTAGCGTTCGTTATCGCACTTACGGCATTATCTACTTCCGTTTGTGTCGCATTATCTTTGGCTAATACGACTTTACCTGCTGCTACTGCATTGTCATACGCTGTTTTCTTGCTTGCTTCGGCATTGTAGTAAGCTGGAGTTCCTTTGGTTGTTGTATCTCCTGTTGTTGCCGCAGTTTGGAGCGCACCTTTATTAGTTGGTCTTCCCCCCAATGCATTCTTAGCGTTCGTTATCGCACTTACGGCATTATCTACTTCCGTTTGTGTTGCATTGTCTTTGGCTAGTACGACTTTACCTGCTGCTACCGCATTGTCATACGCTGTTTTCTTGCTTGCTTCGGCATTGTAATAAGCTGGAGTTCCTTTGGTTGTTGTATCTCCTGTGCTTGTCGCAGTTTGGAGCGCACCTTTATTAGTTGGTCTTCCCCCCAATGCATTCTTAGCGTTCGTTATCGCACTTACGGCATTATCTACTTCCGTTTGTGTCGCATTATCTTTGGCTAGTACGACTTTACCTGCTGCTACCGCATTGTCATACGCTGTTTTCTTACTTGCTTCGGCATTGTAATAAGCTGGAGTCCCTTTTGTTGTTGTTTCATCCGAAAGCGCTGCTGTTAACGCTGACTTATTAGCAAGTCTCTCTGTAGCTCTTCTTTCATCACTAAACCATGATCCACGTTCACCTGGGTCAGTATCATTCTCTCTTCCATTTAACTCTATTACAGTTATCGCTTTAAAAGCTGTAGTCCCCAGCTCACTAACTCTATAATTACTTGCATTGATAATTGCAGTTCCTTTTCCCCCAGTAGAAGCAACAACATCAGCCGAAGCTAAAACAGAATATCCTGAAGGATAAGCATTACCACTATTATCCCATCCATTTGTACTTCCTCCTCTGACTAGGTAAACTTTAAATTTTGACCCAGTTGGTGCTGGAGAAAATGTAGGAACTTCTACTTCAATGGTTGGTTTTTCTTTAGCTTTCCCCTCTAAAGCAGTATTTTGTGTTAGAATAGTAGGTTTTCTTAAAGCAGTATAATATCCAAAATTAAAACTTTTCGTTCCTTTAGCAGTAGTGGCTGTCACCGTCATATTCCAAGAACCATTAGATGGTGTATTCCCCTCAAAAATATAACTCTGCTTCTTTACCGTTGATTTTCTTTTTTACTTGTAATGGGAATCCCTGATTACCTGTAACTTCAATATTTGTAAAATTATCACTGGCAGAAATAGCTTTAATTTTCATAACGTTTCCAACTATCCCTTGGTTGGCAGGTGTTACAAATACATTTGATCTATCAAACGTTCGTCTAGTTCCATTCCATCGTCCAATTTGAACATCAGCTAATTCTGGTTTAGGGGCAGTTCGTAGTCCACTACCTTCAGGTAAAGAAGTCCCGTTCATGCTATGATTATGTCCTGCGATATTCCTATCATTTGGCTCAGTATTTTGGGCTTTCTTCCCTACTGTTTCTTTACCATTTGTTGTATCTAGTTTAGGAGTGTTTTCCTCTAGTGGTTTATGAGTCATTTTCACACGTCTTAAACTACTGTTTTTGTAATTAACTAACTCTTTATATACCGAATTAACTTCCTCTTGATTTTTAGCAATTGTTAATACTTCTTTAGCTTTTGCAACTTTTTCTTTTAATCCCTTTACTGAATCCTCAGTGTATTTTTCTGGTTCTAATTTGTCAATTTCTTTTAAAAGCGTTTCCAATTTGGTTTTATTATTGAACACTTCCTCGACTTTGTCATCTTTTACAGATTTTTTGATTTCTGCAGTCTGATTAACAAGTGTCACAGCATTCTCTGATACTTCAAACTCTTTTTTATCTTGAACTTTAGAACCAGATCCATCTTCCTTGTTAGAAGCTTTATCTTCAGTCTTAGACTTAAGTAGACGCACTTGCTCTGTAAGAAATTGAACTCGACTTACTTGACTTGCAATCGCTTCCTCAGAAATATTTTCTCCATTAAGTAAACGGTTATTTTCATCGGTTAATTGAGTAAGTTGATTAGATAAACTTAATAAACTTTCCTCGTCTACTTTTGCAATCGCAGCTTGAAGTTCACTAATAGCCTGAACGAGAGGAGACTTATCCACTAGCTTCTGAGCAACTGGTGTTTTATCACCCACTACTTCCTCTTTTGATTTCTCTATAGGATTCTCTTTAGGTGGAACTCCTTCTGTCAGTTCCGTAACACCAGCATTTACCTTTTCAGTATTCGCCGTAGCAGGTGATACTGGTAAAGTGTCTGCCTTAACCGCACCATTTGCAAAAAACATTAATGCTGCTACAGCAACACTTGCAGCACCAAAATGGTACTTACGAATAGAATAACGGAATACCTTTTCTCCGTTCACTTCTCGATTTGATTTTCTCATCTAATCGCCTCTCTCTTATTTTTATATTTTTTTGAGGTACTAAAAAATACCCCCTTAAATATTTTAGGAATTTAAGGAAAGGATATGCTTTTTTAAATTTTTTGGGTACCACACTGTTTTTAAAAAAACATAGTACACTTTCTATTTTACATCTTTCTTAGAAAAAAATTAACAGTATAACCCATATATTTTTTTCTAATTTAGCATTTAATTTTTAGCAAGTATATATACTTTTTTTCCTAATCTTCTATTACTATTAGACAGGAGACACAACAAGACCTCCACTATATCGAGGAGGCCTTGGATAAACTTGGTTATTTAGTAAAAAGACTAGAAGATTTTCCTTTTTCCCAATCGTCTTCTGTACGGCGAGGGTAGAAAAATTCAGATTTGTCCGGAGCTTCCATCATCTCCATCAAAGGTAGCATATCATAAGCCAGATCCAAGTTTGGAATCTGGTCTTTTTGCACCCAAGAAACTTCTCCTTCTTCTGAAGAGCGAAGAGTACCAGAGAACTCAGTCGCTTTATAACAAATGACAATATAGCGCCCACCTGTATCTAGTGGCCAATTTTTAATGCCGACAAGTTGAGGATTTTGGATAGTCAATCCTGTTTCTTCATAGATTTCACGAATGACAGACTCTGCGAAAGACTCGCCATTTTCTACATGGCCTCCTGGAAAAGCATAACCAGACCAGCGATTGGTTTCAGGAGAGCGATACTGCATCACCACGCGCTGCGTTTCGAGGTCTTCAATCAGACAAATGTTTGTTAAAATTGTTAATTGGGAACGGGACATAAATTTTTCTCACTTTCTAATTTATTACATTTTCAGAATTGGTACCAGTACCATTAGCTTCTACTTTTTAAAATTATTTAGAATAAAATACCATCCGTTTTTCCTTTATAGGCTTTCCAAGTTCAAGCATCTTTTCTTGTCCATCAAAAGTAAAACCCATTTTTTGATAGAAAGCAATGGCTCGCTTATTATCTTTCAATACCCATAAAAAAATTTCAGAAAAATGATCAAGAGCAATCAAAGCTGCTTTCACTAACTTTTGTGAGATACCTTTTCCATAATAGTCTTTTAAAACATATAAAGCAATAATTTCACCAGCTTGAATAGTCTCATCACGAAAGTTGCCATAACTGATAAAACCAACTACCTTCACGCCATCCATCGCAATCAATGTATTTTCTGGATACTTTTGACTGAAGAATCGACATCTTTCTAATGTCATTGTCTCCTGAAATTCTGCAGGCAAAAGATCGTCATAAGCCTCTCTCCACGTTTGCCAGTGAACGAAGGATTTACCTTCTATCTCTTCAGGAGTTTCCATTGATTTGATAACAACCGTCATTTATTTTCTTCTCCTTAATCCAACAGTCTGACTTCCTTTGCTACTTTTTGTAGAAATTTTTCTCTTGTTGAACTTGTATTCACTTCACGTCCTAACTCTCCTAAGATTGAAACCCTCTTTGTTTTTATGCCACAATGATTCAAGACAGCATTCTTTAATACTGATATTCCATAACTGTCTGGAATGTTAATCGGACCTGAAAATACTGTGTACCACCAAGTTGGTGCCATAGAGGTTGCATAGATACTAGCTGTTTTTCCTTTTAGTAACTTTTTGAACTGTTTACCTCTCAAGTAATTCAAAATAAAGCTTCCTCGATTATTTGCAGAGTATGCAATGCCTGGCGTAAAAACACGATCAATCCACCCCTTCAATAGACTAGGCATACTACTCCACCAAATAGGATAAACAAAAATGAAATGATCTGCCCACTGGATTAATTCTTGAGAGCGTAGAATAAACGGATTGTCCTCCATCCTTTGTCGATAACCATAACGTAAAACAGGATCAAACTCTTTCTCATTAAGATTAATCACTTCAAGTTCATGTCTCTTTGAGTCTATATTTTCTACAATCGTTTGAAAAATTGCTTGACAGTAGCTTTCTTTATCAGGATGTCCATTGATAACTAAAATATTCATAAAATTCCCCTAATCCAAGGCCTTGACTTCCAGCATCATATCACGAATCTGAGCTGCCAGTTCAAAGTCAAGCACTTCGACAGCTTCTTGCATTTGTTTTTCCAGTTTCTTGACTAGTTCTTTGCGCTCTTGCTTGTTGAGGCTGTTGATATCGACTTCCTTGTCCTCTTCCTTAGCAACCGCCTTGGTTACGGCAATCAGGTCTCGGATTTCTTTCTTAATGGTTTGTGGAACGATACCATGTTCTTCATTATAGGCCATCTGGATTTTCCGACGGCGGGCAGTTTCATCGATGGCACGTTGCATAGACTGAGTCACAGTGTCCGCATACATGATAACATGCCCTTCGCTGTTACGGGCGGCACGTCCAATGGTCTGGATAAGACCACGTTCATTACGAAGGAAACCTTCCTTGTCAGCATCGAGAATGGCAACCAAGCTTACTTCAGGAACGTCAATCCCTTCACGGAGCAGGTTGATTCCGACCAAGACATCAAAGACACCCAAGCGCAGGTCACGGATAATCTCCGTCCGTTCTAAAGTTTTGATATCCGAGTGCATGTACTTAACCTTGATACCCATTTCCTTGAAGTAGTCGGTTAAGTCTTCTGCCATCTTCTTAGTCAAAGTGGTGATAAAGGTACGCTCGTTCTTTTCAACACGGGCATTGATTTCACCTAAGAGGTCATCAATCTGTCCCATAGTCGGACGGACTTCCACTTCAGGATCCAAGAGTCCCGTTGGACGAATGATTTGCTCAATCACTGTCTCAGTCTGTTCATTTTCATAGTCACCAGGTGTCGCTGAAACGTAAACAATCTGATGCACATGACTCTCAAACTCTTCACGACGGAGAGGACGATTGTCCAGAGCAGACGGCAAACGGAAACCATAATTTACCAGCATTTCCTTACGCGAACGGTCACCATTGTACATACCCTTGATCTGCCCCATAGTCATGTGACTCTCGTCAATCATAATTAAGAAATCATCTGGGAAGAAGTCGAGAAGCGTGTAAGGAGGCTCACCCTCACTCCGTCCATCCATGTGACGTGAATAGTTCTCAACCCCGTTGGTATAGCCCATCTCACGCAGCATTTCGATATCATACTCTGTCCGCTGCTTCAAACGCTGGGCTTCTAGCAATTTGCCTTCCTTCTCAAAGACAGCCAACTGCACCTCCAACTCTGCCTGAATTTTAGCAATAGCAACTTCCATGTGGTCGTCATTGGTCACAAAGTGAGTAGCTGGGAAAATCGCCAAATGATCCACTTCTCCCAATACCTGACCTGTCAAAGCTTCAACCTCACGAATACGGTCAATTTCGTCTCCAAAAAATTCTACTCGAAAGGCATGCTCATCACGGGAAGCTGGGAAAATCTCCACCACATCCCCACGAACACGAAATCTTCCCCGTTGGAAATCAATATCATTTCGCTCAAACTGGATGTCAACTAAGTCATTCAAGAGTTTATCACGAGAAATTTCAAGACCTGGACGGAGACTCACGACACTATCAGCGTATTCCTTGGGCGAACCCAAACCATAGATACAAGAGACTGAGGCCACGACAATAACATCATTACGCTCCAAAAGGGCTGAAGTTGCTGAGTGACGAAGCTTGTCAATCTCATCATTGACAGAGCTGTCCTTTTCAATATAGGTATCACTAGAAGGGACATATGCTTCTGGCTGGTAATAGTCATAGTAGGAAACAAAATACTCAACAGCATTTTCAGGGAAAAATTCCTTGAACTCTCCATAGAGCTGTCCTGCTAGAGTTTTATTGTGGGCAATAACCAGAGTGGGTTTATTGACTTTGGAAATAACCTGACTCATGGTATAGGTCTTCCCTGTTCCAGTCGCCCCCATCAGAATTTGAGCTTTCTCCACCATCGATATTATCAACCAACTGCTCGATAGCTTGAGGTTGGTCTCCTGATGGTTGATATTTTGATACTAGTTTAAATTGATTATCTGTAATGCGGTTAATCATAAGAATCCTCTCTCGATGTGCTATTCCTATTTTAGCACACTTATATCATTTTCACGAAGAAAAGGACGGAACGAAGTCACATCCTTTCATTTTCTTTCTTTAATTGATGAGCAAGATAGAAAATCAAAAGTAACAAGACTAAACTTGTCATGATAGAACCTTCAATCCCAAAAGAACCACCTGATAGCCAGCCTTGATTGCCTTGTGGTAAAAAGGTCATCAGAGACGTTCCTGATGGTTGACCACTAACTAAAATCCCAAAGAGATTTCCCTGAGCAAAATTCCAGGCGCCATGAATACCTGCTACACCCCAAACTGTATCGGTTTTGAGAAGGTAAAGTGACATGGCAACTCCGAATAAAAAGAGATTCACTAGAGATAGAGGGGTGATACCAGAATTGCCCATATGGAGCAGGGTAAAGAATAGGCTAGATATAAGAACAGCAAGTTTAGATTGGTTCTTGAGGCCAATTGAGGAAGGAGCCAAGCACGGGCCACCACTTCTTCTGTTGTCCCCTGTAAAATCCAAAAAGGGATAGTAAAGACTACAAAGACAAGCGAGTAAAGATTCAAGTGAATGGATTCCAAACGATATTGCCCTAAGGCCACCAAACCTAACAAGGTCAGAAGAAAAAGTGCCAGACCTATACCAAATCCTATAAGAAGATTGCTGAGGAAATTCTCTCTATAAAATCCTAAAGTTCGAATAGGTCTTTTCTCAACTTTTCTAGTCCATCTAAACGCAGTGTTAAGAACAAAACCAAAGGCCAGCAATTCTAAAATTAAACGAAAGTCACTTGTTTTATCCATCAAGCTCTGATGCAAGGTCTGCAAATAGGTTGCAAGATTTTGACCAGTCTCTCCAAAATTTCTAGCAAGTCCGATGAGAGCTAACAAACTAATACCATACAGAGTATAAGCCACAAACTCTCCTATGAAGACAAAAGCAAAGGCTAACAAGGGGCTTGTGTAAATGTTTAAACTCATTTTTGAAGCTTGGAAGTCTTTAAATATTCTTTTGTTCTTCATATCCCTGTCCTCTTTTCTTCTATTATATACTATTATTATAGCACTTTATAGTAGCAATTCAAGAAAGAAAAAGAAATAACCTATGTTACATTTTTCTGACACAAAAAAATATAAAAAAATTTGCCTTTTTTTACTTTTTCTGATATAATGGGAAAATATTCGGAAAAGGAGACTAAAAATGAAGAAAAAATTTCTAGCATTTTTGCTAATTTTATTCCCAATTTTCTCATTAGGTATTGCGAAGGCAGAAACGATTAAGATTGTTTCTGATACCGCCTATGCACCTTTTGAGTTTAAAGATTCAGATCAAACTTATAAAGGAATTGATGTTGACATTATCAACAAAGTCGCTGAGATTAAAGGATGGAACATTCAGATGTCCTATCCTGGATTTGACGCAGCGGTTAATGCGGTTCAAGCTGGTCAAGCTGACGCTATCATGGCAGGGATGACAAAGACGAAAGAACGTGAAAAAGTTTTTACCATGTCTGATACTTACTATGATACAAAAGTTGTCATTGCAACTACAAAGGCACACAAGATTAGTCAGTATGACCAATTAAAAGGTAAAACTGTTGGTGTTAAAAACGGAACTGCCGCTCAACGTTTCCTTGAAAGTATTAAGGACAAATACGGCTTTACCATTAAAACATTTGACACTGGTGATTTGATGAACAACAGCTTAAGTGCTGGTGCCATTGATGCTATGATGGATGATAAACCTGTTATCGAGTATGCCATCAACCAAGGTCAAGACCTCCATATCGAAATGGATGGGGAAGCTGTAGGTAGCTTTGCTTTCGGTGTTAAAAAAGGAAGCAAATACGAGCATCTGGTTACTGAATTTAACCAAGCCTTGGCTGAAATGAAAAAAGATGGTAGTCTTGATAAAATCATCAAGAAATGGACTGCTTCATCATCTTCAGCAGTGCCAACTACAACTACTCTAGCAGGCTTAAAAGCTATTCCTGTTAAAGCTAAATACATCATTGCCAGCGATTCTTCTTTTGCACCTTTTGTTTTCCAAAACTCAAGCAACCAATTTACTGGTATTGATATGGAATTGATTAAGGCCATCGCTAAAGACCAAGGTTTTGAAATTGAAATCATCAACCCTGGTTTCGATGCCGCTATTAACGCTGTCCAAGCTGGTCAAGCAGATGGTATCATTGCTGGTATGTCTGTCACAGATGCTCGTAAGGCGACTTTTGATTTCTCAGATTCATACTACACTGCAAACACAATCCTCGGCGTCAAAGAATCAAGCACCATTGCTTCTTATGAAGATTTGAAAGGGAAGACGGTCGGTGTTAAAAACGGAACTGCTTCTCAAACCTTCCTAACAGAAAATCAAAGCAAATACGATTATCAAATTAAAACCTTCGCTGATGGTTCATCAATGTATGACAGTTTAAATACTGGAGCAATCGATGCCGTTATGGATGATGAGCCTGTCCTCAAATATTCTATCAGCCAAGGACAAAAATTGAAAACACCTATCGCTGGAACTCCAATCGGTGAAACAGCCTTTGCTGTTAAAAAGGTGCAAATCCAGAATTGATTGAAATGTTCAACAACGGACTTGCAAACCTTAAAGCAAACGGTGAATTTCAAAAGATTCTTGACAAATACCTAGCTAGCGAATCTTCAACCGCTTCAACAAGCACTGTTGATGAAACAACAATCTGGGGCTTGCTTCAAAACAACTACAAACAACTCCTTAGCGGTCTTGGTATCACTCTTGCTCTAGCTCTTATCTCATTTGCTATTGCCATTGTCATCGGGATTATCTTTGGTATGTTTAGCGTTAGCCCATACAAATCTCTTCGCGTAATCTCTGAGATTTTCGTTGACGTTATTCGTGGTATTCCATTGATGATTCTTGCAGCATTTATCTTCTGGGGAATTCCAAACTTCATCGAGTCCATCACAGGCCAACAAAGTCCAATTAACGACTTTGTAGCTGGTACTATTGCCCTATCTCTCAATGCAGCTGCCTATATCGCTGAGATCGTTCGTGGTGGTATTCAGGCCGTTCCAGTTGGACAAATGGAAGCCAGCCGAAGCTTGGGGATTTCTTATGGAAAAACCATGCGTAAGATTATCTTGCCGCAAGCAACTAAATTGATGTTGCCAAACTTTGTTAACCAATTCGTTATCGCTCTTAAAGATACAACAATCGTATCTGCTATCGGTTTGGTTGAACTCTTCCAAACTGGTAAGATTATCATTGCCCGTAACTACCAAAGTTTCAAGATGTATGCAATCCTTGCTATCTTCTATCTTGTAATTATCACACTTTTGACTAAACTAGCGAAACGCTTAGAAAAGAGGATTCGTTAATGGCAAAATTAAAAATTGATGTAAATGATTTACACAAGCACTATGGAAAAAATGAAGTCCTAAAGGAATTACGACTAAGTTCTATGAAGGCGATGTTGTCTGTATCATCGGTCCTTCAGGTTCTGGTAAATCAACCTTCCTTCGTAGCCTTAATCTTCTAGAAGAAGTTACGAGCGGTCACATCACTGTGAACGGTTATGACCTAACTGAAAAAACAACTAACGTTGACCACGTCCGTGAAAATATCGGAATGGTGTTCCAACATTTCAATCTCTTCCCACACATGTCTGTTTTGGACAACATTACTTTTGCTCCTATTGAGCACAAGTTGATGACTAAGGAAGAAGCTGAGAAATTGGGAATGGAGTTGCTTGAAAAGGTTGGACTAGCAGATAAAGCTAATGCCAACCCAGATAGCCTATCAGGTGGTCAAAAACAACGTGTGGCTATCGCTCGTGGACTAGCAATGAATCCAGACATCATGCTCTTTGATGAACCAACTTCTGCCCTTGACCCTGAGATGGTCGGGGACGTACTAAACGTTATGAAGGAATTGGCTGAGCAAGGTATGACCATGATTATCGTAACCCATGAGATGGGATTTGCCCGTCAGGTTGCCAACCGCGTTATCTTTACTGCAGATGGTGAATTCCTTGAAGACGGAACACCAGATCAAATCTTTGACAACCCACAACACCCACGTCTGAAAGAGTTCTTGGACAAGGTCTTAAACGTCTAATACTCAAACTGTAAGGTTTTCCTTGCAGTTTTTTTCTATCTCGTATTGGATTTTTTGATTTTTCGGAAAATTATGTTAGAATTATGTTTATGAAATGAGATTTCCTCATACCTAGCAAGACTAGGAATAAAAATAGAAATTAGGTAGCTAGATGTCATCTAAGGTTATTGTTACAATTTTCGGTGCGAGTGGAGACCTGGCTAAACGCAAGCTCTACCCTTCCCTTTTTAGACTATATAAATCCGGCAATCTTTCCGAGCACTTTGCAGTTATTGGAACTGCCCGTCGTCCTTGGAGCAAGGAATATTTTGAATCTGTTGTAGTCGAATCTATCCTTGATTTGGCAGATAGTACCGAACAGGCTCAGGAATTCGCTAGTCACTTCTACTATCAAAGTCATGATGTCAATGATACAGAACACTACATTGCTCTACGTCAATTGCAGGCTGAATTAAATGACAAGTACCAAGCTGAACACAACAAGCTCTTCTTCTTGTCTATGGCACCTCAGTTCTTTGGAACCATTGCTAAGCACCTCAAGTCTGAAAACATTGTGGACGGTAAAGGTTTTGAACGTTTAATCGTTGAGAAGCCATTTGGTACAGATTACGCAACTGCAAGCAAGTTAAATGATGAACTCCTAGCGACATTTGACGAAGAACAAATTTTCCGTATTGACCATTATCTTGGTAAGGAAATGATCCAAAGTATCTTTGCAGTTCGCTTTGCAAATCTGATCTTTGAAATGTTTGGAACAAGGACTTTATCGACAATGTTCAAATTACCTTTGCAGAGCGCCTGGGTGTAGAAGAACGTGGAGGCTACTATGACCAATCTGGTGCCCTCCGCGACATGGTACAAAACCATACTTTGCAACTGCTTTCGCTCCTCGCCATGGACAAGCCAGCCAGCTTCACTAAAGACGAGATTCGTGCTGAAAAGATTAAAGTCTTTAAAAATCTCTATCATCCAACGGATGCAGAGCTTAAAGAACACTTTATCCGTGGTCAATACCGTTCAGGTAAGATTGATGGCATGAAATACATTTCTTATCGTAGCGAGCCAAATGTGAATCCAGAATCTACAACTGAAACCTTTGCATCTGGTGCTTTCTTTGTAGACAGCGATCGATTCCATGGTGTTCCTTTCTTCTTCCGTACTGGTAAACGTCTGACTGAAAAAGGAACTCATGTCAACATCGTCTTTAAACAAATGGACTCTATCTTTGGAGAACCACTTGCTCCAAACATTTTGACCATCTATATCCAACCAACAGAAGGCTTCTCTCTTAGCCTAAATGGGAAGCAAGTAGGAGAAGAATTTAACTTGGCTCCTAACTCACTGGATTACCGTACAGACGCGACCGCAACTGGTGCTTCTCCAGAACCATACGAGAAATTGATTTATGATGTCTTAAATAACAACTCAACTAACTTTAGCCACTGGGATGAAGTTGGTGCGTCATGGAAATTGATTGACCGTATCGAAGAGCTCTGGGCTGAAAATGGTGCCCCACTTCATGATTATAAAGCTGGAAGCATGGGACCTCAAGCCAGCTTTGACTTACTTGAAAAATTCGGTGCCAAATGGACTTGGCAACCAGATATCGCCTATCGTCAAGATGATCGTTTAGAATCATGACCACCCGTCAAATAGGTGGCTTGCACTAGGGCTATAAGCCCAAATTACCAGCCAGCGCCTAAAGACGCTGGCTTTCACTTTGTTCAAGCCTTATTGCTCTTGACTCGTCACTTGCCTCTTAATACTCAATGAAAATCAAAAAGCAAACTAGGAAACTGGCTGCAGGTTGCTCAAAACACTGTTTTGAGGTTGTAGATAAGACTGACGAAGTCAGTCACATATATACGGCAAGGCAACGTTGACGTGGTTTGAAGAGATTTTCGAAGAGTATAAAGAGGCTTTAGTATTACTTACCACTATCCCTAAAGGGAGCCTCATATTCTTTTACACTTAATTTATCTAGTGCTATATCATGCTTTACTCGTTCTCAAATTTTCATACTCGTGAAGAAATCATCCACTGGATCATTTCTTTAATCTTGAATATATTTCTTAATTGTGGCTTCATTAAGACCTACTGTACTCACATAATAACCTTCCGCCCAAAAATGCCGATTCCCAAACTTGTACTTGAGATTGGCGTGTTTATCAAACATCATGAGTGCACTTTTTCCTTTTAAATAACCCATGAAACTCGAAACACTTATCCTTGGTGGAATACTTACTAACATGTGTACATGGTCTGGCATTAAGTGACCCTCGATAATTTCAACTCCTTTATAACTACATAATCGGCGGAATATTTCTCCCAAACTGCTTCGATATTGATTATAAATGACTTTTCGTCTATACTTAGGGGTGAACACAAAGTGATAGAACAGTGTCACTTTGTATGCGATAAACTATGTGCCTTGTGTGCCATATTTTTCTTCTTTTGCTTTACAATTGGCTTGAACATCTTTATTGTATCACGTTTGGAGTTTTTTTGTATAACCTTCGACGCGCACCCGCATAGCGGGTGTTTTTTTGTCTCGCACCTAGCGGAGCGAGACGGACTAATAGTCACATAAATAAAAACGGGAGAGCTGACGCATCAGTCCCTCCTAGACATAAACAAGTGTGCCCGTTTACTGAAGATATTAGATCATCATGCTACGCAACAAATTGTTGCCTGAAAATTCTTGAAATTTGTTTTGATGCGAGTATAATAAGAATTAAATTAACATAAGGGAGGCATACGCCTATGATTGGTGACTTTCTAAAGCAACGTAGATTAGCAATGGGCTTTACTCAAGAATTTGTAGCAAACCAATTAAAACTAAGCCGCCAGGCTATTTCAAATTGGGAAAATGACTCTCGTGATATCAATGTCAGAGACTTAATAGCTTATGCAAAGCTACTAGAAATATCCTTCGAAGATTTAGAAGTTAGTTTAAATCAACCAAGTGCTTTAACTAAAGAAAGCATATCTAAAATGTCAGATGGCGTTGTACCCAAGCATTTTTAATTTAAAATTACAAAGACAAGAGCAGACTGAAGCTACCAGCACTCAAAAAGCTTCACGTCAAAAATCGAAGGAGATAAAGTTATCGGCGTTCATATTCTATTATCTTGCTTATTTTTGAATAAAAACAAGTTAATAATTAGAAACTGCCCTACTGCCTTTGATTTTCTAAATATACTCTATGAATTTGGAAAGAATGAGTGGTCTGATTCTTTCACCTATGAAGATACTATCGAGGTTAGCTCTAAAAGGATGCCTACAGATATTACATCTCTCAATAAAATTAGTAGAGCTAGCATTGGTACTATAACAGCTTTGACTTATCGCTATCACCATCTTTTATTTGCATTCCCTGGAGGAGATGACTTTTGCTTTAGACCTATTGACTTACACCTTGACATTCTCTCCACCGTAGCGAGCTACACCTATAACGAAGAGAATAAAATCTTTTATTCTGAGAAAAATGACTTACTAAATAAAAATATCACCTTGAATTGTTACGCAGATGGTAGCAAGAGTGTGGGAGCTTTTTTCAACGCTATTAGCTTGGCTTACTTTTATCCAAACGAAATTCGAATCAACGGTCTATCACCAGACCCTACTGTGTCCTATCTCATTACATTACTAGAGTCTTCAACTAATCGTACAGTGCAATATCTAACATCTGATAAAATTGTCATTTCCAAAGTGGATTCTATTGAAATTAAAGATACAGAAATCACATTACCTCCCGATATGTCTATGCTTGTATCCTATGTATTGCTATTCTGGGATGAGTTAGAAAATATCATTTTTGACAATGTATTTATCAGAGATATTCCTCAAAGTTACATTGACCTTTTTACAAAATTAGGACTAAATATCATTGAAGACAAACACACAATTCAGTTCAAAAAAGCATCTCAAATAGAGTCCGAGTACTTTGAATTTTTACGTTTAGGTGCTGCACCATTTATTACAAGTGATTTAGGTCCTATTCTATCAGAATTTTTAGCCTTTCACAATATATCATCCATCCTATTTGATGAAGTATTTATTCAAAGAACCAATCATATTGCAGAATTACACAAATTGGGAATTAGAATAAAAGTTTTGAGTAACGGTGCATTAAAAACACAAGACAAACTATTAGATATTGACACAAATTTAAAAATGTATCATTTAAATGATACATGTGCAGGTATGGCTATCTTGATGGGAATCATTCAAGTTCATCTTGATAAAGTGATGCTATCAAATTTTGACACTGTTCTTCACGGATTCGGAAACATACAAAAGGTATTATGTTCATTAGGATATAAAGGAGAGATTTATGGATAACCTACACTTTTACTCATCAAAGAAATCTACGAAATTTCTGACATATCTTCCCAAGACAACTTGTTTCTTAGGTGCATGCACTGCTCAAAATCTAGCCCTTGGAATTGACTATTTTTCCAACAGTCAAATTAAAACTTTTTCTCCTTATGATACCATTTTTAATGCACCATCCTTACTAAAGGATTTAGAAATCATTGCATTTGAATTGAATCATCATATCTTGATAGATACCAAACAAAAAGTATTTTATGATGAAGTTCGTTTTTGGAATCGTTCAGAGAGTTTTAAAAAGGTCATAAACGAAAATTTACAGATTGATACTTGTGTTAAGAGAGCAATAACTGAATCAGATTTACTAATCGTCTCTCTCGGATCCGTTGAAATGTGGTCTAAGTCTAAACACGTAATGAACAGACTTCCAAAAAATCAGTTTTTCAACCCAGAGATTAAAAATGTTTATCTATCCTCCGACGATATACTTAATTTTGCTAAACAAATTATGCGAGTTGTACAACTTATTAACCCTAAAATTAAGATTCAATTTTCAATTCCCTATGTACTTCTTAAAGCTTCTGAAAAGTTTCATAATCTGCATTTGGCTACGACTGAAAATTATCGTATTATCAAAGATGCCATTATGGAATTAGGGGACGACTATTACTTTCCTGAATATGAACTATTCAAATACTATGTCGAAAAAAATAATCATCCTTTCCAAGAAGATGGAAGACATCCCTCTGTCAAGCTAATTGCAGATATATCTAAACACATTATAAAAGAAATTAACAAGGATTATCTATTAGATACACCCAACAAACCATTTGCAATCAACAAAGTCGATAGCCGAGGTAAAATCAATGGTAAAGAATACTTATAGTGACGATTTACAACGTATCTTTAAAGCTCAGACTCTCCCATCATCGCCTTTGATAAGAGAAGAAAAGAACTTATTTACTTTTTCACCCATTCAAGATGAGCTAGAGTATTTTAAAGAAAAGAAAGATGGTTTATATGTAAAAGAACAAATTTGTTTCCGAAATGTCTACCCTGCTAACTTAGTAAACCCTATCTCTACCCCATGCCAAACTTTAATTAGTTTATTTTCCTTCCGTGAAGAGAAATATGGACAAATTATTGAAACCTTTATCACAAAATTTTTAAATAAATGGATTCCTTTCGATAACATTTATATTATATGTCCAAAAATGACTGATATCCTTGGTCAACTGTACAATGTTACTAATCACATTATCGAAATTGATAAAAATCGACTTCAGTGTCATGTTCCTTTATCAGGGAATCATTACTACATTAAAATTTGTAGCAAGTACCACGATGGTTTGGTAACATTAGCAAATTTTGTTCTAATCAATTTTCAAGGAGGATTTCAGTCTCAATTAGACAGTGTCTTCTTTCCTTTACGATTAGATATGATTCGTGAACAGGCTAAGTCTATTTACGAGTCACAAACTTTTCTGGCTACCTACAATAGGTTATATAGACTGTCTAATAGCCATGAACTAGCACATTTTTTCATCAGTCAACTAGAAGCATTAAACTTTTTATTCCCAGAAATTGGAAAATTTGGCAATCATAGACACAGCTATGCCCTAAAAAAGGTAGCTAGGGAAATTTTTTTAGAGTGTGATATTCACAACATCTCAGTAGAACTTATTTTTAATGAGTTTCCATCGGTTAAAATCGAATTATTAAAACAATACAAGGAATACTCTCGAAATATCAATAAAGCGTTAAAGAAAGTCAAAAAGAATAGGGATACAATGGGGGCAGACTATGCCTATCAAACATTAGGGATCCCTTATAAACTCTACAAAAGTCAGATTGATCCCACTTACAAACTACCTGAATTGCCGAGCAACTTTGCTTATTATAGAGATTCGCATAAAAACCTCTATCAAAATCCAATAGAAAGTTATAAATAATCATGGCAAAATTACTTATCTTACACCCCTATCGTGAAACTTACACCGATATTTACTCTTGTCTTTCCAAAAATCATCACTATACACTCCTGATTGATGATAGCAAAGTAGAATCATTTGAAACAAATAAACCAACCAATGCCACTCTAGTTACTACCCAACATTATCCTGAAAAGAGAAAAGAAACCTCACAAGGAATCCTACAACGATCTCATTTCGATGCGATTGTTGCTTTAGATGAGTTTGATATGGTATTGGCTGCAGAATTACGAGAACAATTTCATATTAAGGGCCAATCAGTCAATCAAGCAAAAACTTTCCGTGATAAAGACAAAATGACACAGAAAGTCAGTGAACTAGGTTTTAAAATCCCCCATTCCCGGAAAATCTCATCTTATGAGGAATTGAAAAACTTTTTCAAAGAACATGGAGATATTATTCTAAAACCTTTGGATGGAGCTGGTTCTGTTGATACTTTCCACTTAAAAAGTGATAACGACTTAACTCCTTTTGATTCCGATAACTTTTGGGGAGATAAGACTGTCTTGGTTCAAGAATATATTTATTCAGATGTTTATCACATAGATGGATTTGTATCGCATGGAAATATCATTTATTGTGAACCGTCCCAATATATCTTCAATCCCTTGCTAATTAAAGAAGGAATTTCAGCTGCGGGAGTTTCCTTGGATTACACTTCAAAACATTTCAAAAAACTTGTTGATTACGCCTCTGAACTGTCTAAAAAACTCTACCCAGACGGAACATTTCTTTTTCACTTAGAGGTGTTTTACGATGGACACGAAATCATTTTTTTGGAGATTGCTTCACGCATTGGTGGTGCACGGATTCGTCAAAATCTACAATATAAACTGACCTACAATCCACTTGAGCTTCTCTTGACAGCCATCTGTAATGACACCTTACCCATACTTCCAACCGTATTTCCAGTTACTGGCTGGCTTCTAACTGCCAAAAAGGAGGGAGTCATCCAACAACTCCCAGAACTAACGGAAACGATAAAAGAACAGTACTCTATCTTTGACTATATTACTTACACGCAAGTTGGTAAACAGTTGCATTCTGCTTTTCACAGTGCAGATGCTGTTGTCGGTTTTTCTTGTCATGGTTTAACATTCCGAGAAACAAAAAATAATCTCTTAGGAGCTGAGACTTGGGTGTTAGAAAACACGAGGTATAAGAAATGAAATATTTTATTTATCGCTTTTCTCCTGCAAGTATTGGTATTAAAGCAAAAGAAAATTTAGGTATTATCTGTCCTAGCAGACAAGAAAAAAATTATCTTTCAGTTGGATTTTTAAAGAACCAAATTTTTTGTATAGATGATTTTAGTCAAATTAATCTACTCTTTTTTTTCAAAGATATACAGAACATAGAGGATATTTTCACACTAGATGAAGGACTCATGCATATTGTCGGTATCTTAAAATCGCTTTTTACCTCCGATAAAGAGGCTTGGAAAATCGCTTATACTTATAAAGACAAGAAAATCATGCGCACTCAGCTGAGTGAACAAATCAGTCAACCTCAACTATTGAACCCAAATGATAGTCTTCCTAATACCTTTCTGATTAAACCTAGATGTGAAGCTTCTGGCAAAGATATTCATATTATCTCTCAAATACCAGAGTATTATACAGCTGAGAATTTTCTTTTAGAAAGTCTGGAACAATTTGATACCATGTTTACTTGTGATGGTATAGCTATTAATGGAAAAATCCAATACTTTTTTACACATGAATATATAGGAAATATCCTAGATATTAAAACAACCTTCATCAATATCGTCCGTACAAACTCTCACTATAATAATCCCCTCTTCATTCAACGATTAAAAACTGAGACCCAAAAAGTATTGGACAGTTTAGGAACTGAGAAAATCCATCCTTTCCATGCAGAGTTCTTTTATAACTCCACTACAGATGAGGTAAGCTTTTGTGAAATTGGAAAGCGGTTTGGTGGAGGAAACATTCCTTTGCTTATCAAATGTGCCTTTCAAATTGATATCCTAGATACTTACTGGAACCTTATAAATAGTGTTTCTATACCAGCAGAGATTCCAACATCGCCCAGTAAAATTGCACTGACTTTAGCTATTTTTCAGAATGGCCATCATCAAGCTCCTCCAAAGCTCCCTATCCCTATCGAATTTTTAGAGAATATCCTGAAAAGATAAACTGTCCTGCTCATTCACTAGATGATTTACGCTATCTCATCACTACTAGTGTAAAGAATGAGAAGGAATTTACACTCATAAACGAGCTACTTGAGGAATATAAGTATGAACAAAGAGAATAAAAATATCCTACTACTGATTATCAGGGGACAAACAACAAACTTGGGTAATATTATTTTTGATTATGCCAATAAACTATTAATCGCAAACCTCACCGTTCAATCCTCATTCTTTATGATGCTTTATCAGTCTAGCGAATCCATTGTTCGCTTACTATTTAATCTATTTGCAGGATATGTTGCTGATTTTAGCGATAGAAAACGTATGCTCATTCTAACAGATGTGGTTGCTGCAATTGCAACTTTCTTACTATTTTTATTTTATAATCCGCAAAATATCTGGATATTGGTTGTTGTCAATATATTACTGGCTATTTTATTTAGTTTTAACGGCCCAGCTTATAAGGCTATTATAAAAGACCTTCTTTCCAGCGATGGAATCTTTACCTATAACTCTATTTCTAAAATAGTAGCTGAGATTGTTGGAGTTGGAGCACCGCTAGCTTCCGTCTTTGTTATCCATCAATTTGGATTTAGATATGGTATGCTGATTAATTCGTTCTCTTTTATTATTTCAGCTTTGTGTGAATATCGTTTTCACATTTTACATCACCATAATACTATCCAATCAAAATTTTTTACTGGATTAAAAGAAGGTTTTACCTACCTCTATGAAGACAAAACACTCCTAACCATTTTAATTTCTTCCGCTTTTCTAAACTTCTTAGATGCGATCTATTCCTTCTATCTTCCATTCACAGCAACGTTTTCTCAATTTCATCAAATTTTTGCCTATATTCTCGTTTCTCAATCTATCGGAAGTATCTTAGGAGTTCTTATCATCAGTCTAAACAAGAAAAAGATTGAACCGAGATACTTTCTTCATTTCTTATTGCCAGGTGCAGTCTCCTTAATACTTATTAATCTTTTTCAGTCCTCGCAAATTATCTTATTGATTCTATTTGCTCTGTTCTCTACAACTGTTTCAATGTTCAATGTGAATTTAATGTCACATCTCCAAGTTTCTATAGATTCCAATTTCTTAGGACGCATTTTTAGCATCATATTCACTATCAGTGGTATCTTTGCTCCTTTCGGAACTATGTTTGCATCATGGATTGATTTTAAAAATTGGCAAATATTTCAATATATAGGTATTGTTCAACTGCTGATTTATATAATCAGTTTACTAGCACTTAATAAGAGTTCCAAAAAAAGTTAAATCATCCAGCTACACAGCACAAAATTTAGGAAGATTATTCAATTCAAAATTGAAAATCTTTTTGAAATAAGCTATAATAAATTTAAGTAGAGGATAGTGCCTACAATCAGTTTAACGCGTGATATAAAGCTAACAAATGAAGATGCTTTAAAAATTCTCAACCATCAATCATCTGAAAAATTACAAGAAATATTGAAATCTATTGAATCACAAGAGGCCTCCACTCTAACGGAAAATAAATTCATACTCAATGAAAATCAAAGAGCAAACTAGGAAACTAGCCGCAGGCTGTACTTGAGTACGGCAAGGCGACGTTGACGCGGTTTGAATTTGATTTTCGAAGAGTATCATTTCAAAATATTTATAACTCATCGCTCTTACAATAAAAAAATATCCTGCAAGTTTGTTCCTTGCAGGATTTTTGCTTCGGATTAGATTAAGCCTTCCAAGAGACCTTTCATAAAGTTTTCTGAGTTAAACTCTCCAATATCATCGATTTTTTCACCAAATCCAATCAATTTTACAGGAATATTGAGTTCTTCACGGATGGCTAGAACAACACCACCTCGAGCAGTTCCATCAATCTTAGTCAAGACAATTCCTGTCAAAGGAGTAATTTTCGAAAATTCTTTGGCCTGTACCAAGGCATTTTGACCTGTTGATGCATCAAGTGCCAAGAAGGTTTCATGCGGAGCTTCGGGCACAACACGTTTGATAATACGACCAATCTTTTCTAGCTCGGCCATAAGGTTATCCTTATTTTGCAGACGACCAGCGGTATCAATCATGAGAATATCAATACCTTCAGCCACGGCACGTTCCATTCCATCAAAGACCACACTGGCTGGGTCAGCTTTCTCAGGTCCAGTCACTACTGGAACATCTACTCGTCGCCCCCATTCAGCTAACTGAGCTACCGCCCCTGCACGGAAGGTATCTGCCGCAACCAGCATGACCTTTTTACCTGCTTGTTCGTAGCGGTGGGCTAGTTTCCCGATAGAGGTTGTTTTCCCAACACCATTCACACCAACAAAGAGCATGACGGTCAAGCCATCTTGGAAGTGGATGTGTTCATCGTAGTTACCATCCTTTTCATAAAGCTCAACCAATTTCTCAATGATGACACGGCGTAGTGCGTCTGGTTTCTTGGCGTTTTCAAGCTTGGCTTCGTAACGAAGCTCCTCTGTTAAGTTAGAAGCGACTTGGACACCAACGTCACTCATGATAAGCAGTTCTTCCAATTCCTCGAAGAATTCTTCGTCAACAGAGCGGAAATTTGCAAAGAAAGCATTCAAACGAGCACCGAAGCCTGTACGAGTTTTCTTAAGACTGCGGTCATATTTTTCCTGAACAGTTTCTTCTGCTTGAAGCCTTTCTGCTTCAAGAACTTTAGAACTATTTTCTTCTACAGTCTCTAGGAGCTCAGTATTCTCTTCCTCTGGGACTTCTTGTGAGTTTAGCAATTCTTCTACTTGTTGAACTTCTACAACTGGCTCTGAATCCGTACTTTCTTCAACTGTGTCTTGGATTTCCTCTTCTTGGAGCACAGCTTGTTCAACAATTTCAACTTCTGCTTCTTCTTGAGGAACTTCCTCAGCTTCTGTAAGAGAAGATTCAACATCTTCAGATAAATCAAGATTTTCCAGAGCTTCTTTTACAACTTCTTCGATTTTAGGTTCTTCTTTTTTTCCAAATAGACGGTCAAATAATCCCATATCTTAGTTCTCCTTTAGCACATATTCTTCGATAGCCCAGGCAACAGCTTCTTCATCATTGGTCATTGGAGTCACTACATTTGCGACTGCCTTGACTTCAGGAACAGCATTTTGCATGGCAACACCGAGCCCTGCCCATTCAATCATAGAGAGGTCATTGGCCTCGTCACCACAGGCCATAACTTGACTTTGGTTGATTCCAAGATGGCTGATTAGTTTTGCCAAACCTGTTGCTTTATGAACATTCTTTGGTGACCACTCTAGCAACATTTCACGTGATTTAAAGATTTCATATTGGTCAAACAATTCTGGAGAAATCTTCTGAATGGCTGCATCCAAGGGTTCTTGAGGAAAGGCAGTCACGCATTTGTTGTAGGTCATTTGACTAGACAAGTCTGCAAAGTCCACTGGAACAAAGGTCAAAGCTGGATTGAATTTGGCATACAGACTTTCTTGGTCCGACTGGATTTGATAAACAGTTCCTTCTGAGATGGCGTCAAGAGGCAGTGATAATTTCTCTGTTTCTTCATACAAGCGTGCTACATCATCATATGAAAAGACTGTTTTATCAAGGATTTCACCTGTATTTTTCTGAACCAAACCACCATTAAAAGTAATCGTATATTCATCTTCGTGGCCGTCAGTCCCTAACTCATGGAGAAAGAAGTCCATGGCTTTTAAGGGACGACCAGTCGTCAATACGACCTTGATACCACGATCACGCGCAGCTTGCAAGGTTGCCTTGGTACGATCCGTCAGCCTTTTATCAGTAGTCAGCAAGGTCCCGTCCAAGTCCAATGCAATCAATTTTATATCTGCCATTATAAGCCCTCCATATAAGCTATAACCGACTGGTCCTTATGGTGACCAATCACAGTCTCTGCTAATTCTAAAATTTCAGGTCGTGCATTTTCAGGAGCTACAGGATGTCCCACAACCTGCATCATATGTAAGTCATTAAGATTGTCTCCAAAAGCCATAACCTGATCCATTGTGATGCCAAGTTTTTTAGCCAATTCAACAATGGCCACTCCCTTATCGACATAGTCCAGAACGATATCAATGGATTCAAAGCCAGTTGTCATAGCCTTAACACCAGTAACATTTTCGTTTACCCAAGCTTCTCCAGCTTCTAGCGTTTCTTCTGTGAAGTTAGTCGTAAATTTGAAAATATCATCTGTGATATCTTCCAAACTCGCTACTTTTTGGATATTTTCATTATAGTGCTGACTCACTTTTAAATAGATCTCATCAACCGTATCTAGCACATAAGAGCCTTTTTTCCCCGTCAAGAGCAATTTATTGATATCTACATAAGGTGACGTTTTCAGCTTTTCAAAAGTTGCTAGATAAAACTCACGAGACATAGTCGCTTCATACAAGTCTTGACCTCGATATTCGACCAAACTGCCATTTTCCGCAATGAAAATAATATCATCACGAACATCTGCAAATAATTTTTCTAAAGATAGAAATCCGCGCCCCGAAGCCACTGCAAAGTAAATCCCTTTTTCCTTATAGGAAGCCAAGAGAGACTTGAGGCGATCCATATCAAAGCAACCATTTCCATCTAGGAAGGTTCCGTCCATATCTGTTGCTACTAGTTTAATTGTCATCCTTCAATACTTTCTAAATCTTTTAACTTCACCGAAACAATTTTTGAGACACCTGATTCTTGCATGGTCACTCCATAGATGGAATCAGCCGCTGCCATAGTTCCCTTACGGTGGGTTACAACGATAAACTGGCTGTCCTTGTCAAATCGATTGAGGTAATCCCCAAAACGCTTAACATTAGCTTCATCCAGTGCAGCCTCTACCTCATCCAAGATGACAAATGGGATAGTCTTAACTCGAATGATAGAGAAAAGCAAAGCTAGAGCTGACAGAGCTTTTTCACCACCACTCATGAGGTTAAGCGACTGGATTTCTTACCTGGAGGTTGAACAGAAATCTCAACCCCAGCTGTCAGCAAGTCTCCCTCAGTCAAAATGAGGTCCGCCTGACCTCCACCAAACATCTGCTTGAAGGTCACTTTAAAGGACTCACGAATAGCTTCAAAGGTGGATTTAAAGCGTTCCTTGACCTCATCATTCATCTCTGTAATGGTTTCAAGGAGCAGATTTTTCGCTGACAAAATATCATCTCGCTGACTATTTAGAAAGTCCAGACGGTTGTGCACTTCTTCATACTGGTCAATAGCTTCCAAGTTGACAGGCCCCAGTGAGCGTATAGCCTTCTCTAAATCCTTAACTTCCTGCTCTGCCAGATTGAGGTTTTCCAATTCATGTGCCTTTTCTAGTGCTTCAGTATAGCTAATCTGATACTGGTCTGTTAATTGGCTTTGCAGATGGCGTAAGCGCTCGCTGACCTTTTCTTTCTTGGCTTCAGCACGTGTTTGCTTGCGAATCCACTCTTCATTCTGCTGGCGAGCCTGATCTAAATGACTGGAAATATCATCCAGTTGACCTTCAATATCATCCAACTCAAACTGCTTGCGAATCAAACCTTGTTGGAGGTTTGTTTTCTGAGTTTTGGCTTCTTCCGCCTGTTGACTGAGCAATTCTGTATCAACCTTCTCAAGATTATCAACCTTTTCTTGAAGAAGGCGCTGGATTTCTTCTTGCTCAAGATCAAGATTACTTAGTTCCTTACCTAAGCGTTCAATATCAGCAACTTCGTAACGTTTTTGCCCTTGCAGTTCTGTCTTAAGCAAGCGAGCTTGCGCTAGCTCTTCCTGCAAGTTTTGATAGCGTTCTTGGATGGCGTTTTTGTTAGACTTAATCTCTTCAATCTCAGCTTCCAGATTTTGCTTATCACTGGCGATTGCAGCAAGGCGCTCTTGGCATTTCCTTATCTGCTTGCCAATCTCCGTCAGAAAGGCGATCTAATTCCTCTTCTTGGAGTTTCCAAAGAGTTTCTAGCTCTTCAACTTGCTGACTAGTTTGCTGATAAGCGAGGGACAAGCCCTGCTCCTGAATACGAGCCTGCTCTCCTTGAGATTTGATAGCTTCTAATGATTCGGTCAATCTAGCCATCTCATCTTGCAAGTTCTTCAAACTCGACTCTTCTGAACGTAGACTTGCTTCTTCTTCAGCAATTTCTTTTTGTAATTGCTCCAGTTCTGGCTTGATGAAAATGCTGTTATTCTGGCGATTAGCTCCACCCGCATAGGAACCACCCTTGCGTAGCTCTGTCCCATCCAGTGTCACCATGCGAATCTGGTAACGAACCTGGCGAGCTGCTGCACGCGCGTGTTCTACGGTATCAAAAATCGCTGTCGTGGCTAGCAAATTCTTGAAAATAGCCTCCAGTCTAGCATCGAATGTCACCAGTTCATCTGCCATGCCCAGAAATCCCGGACTTGTAGCGATAGCATCTTGGTTCTGGCTAGAAATCGTACGCGCCTTGATAGTCGTCAACGGAAGGAAGGTTGCACGACCTGCTCTGTTTCGTTTGAGGAAATCAATGGCCTTAGTCGCCGCGTTCTCATCTTCTACAATGATGTGCTGACTGCTTGCACCAAGCGCAATCTCAAGGGCAGTTTGATAATGCACATCAAAGGTCAGGTGCTCACTAACTGCCCCAATAATCCCACCAAGGCGGTCTTTTTCTTGGAGAACACTCTTAACACCTGCATAAAAGTTGCTATGATTTCTCAGGATATTTTCCAAACTTTGAGCTCTGGCCTGCTTGTTTTTAAGACTGTCCAGACGGTCAAAGAGTTGACTTTGTTGAGTTTGATAGGAAGCTTTCTGCTCCTCTTGCTCCTTGGCAATAGCTTGATAGTCAGCCAATAATTTCTGAACCTGCTCCTTGGCAGTCTCAAGCTCTTCTTTTTGCTGACTAGCCTTCTCTTTAGCTGTAGTCAGTTGTTCTTTGAGCTTTTCTAGTTGATCTGCTTGTTTTTGAGAAAGCTGACGACTATTTTCCAACTCATTCTCGATGCGGGTCAGTTGATTTGAGACATCGGCTTCTTCCTGTAAAAGTGCTACAAAACGTTCACGCAAGAGCTCAATCATCTGGTCAGGATTATCTGAAAAAAAGCCAGCAATTCAGCTTCTAAACAATTGAGTTTTTTTGATTATTTTGGATTAGATTTTCCTCTAAAAGTGCTAAAGAGTTTTCCTTATCAGTTTTTTCTTTGCTGAGAGAATTTCTCTTATCCTCCAAAGCAGCCAAACGGGCTTGTGCTTCCTGTTGATTGAGGGCTACTTGCTCAGATTCTAATTTCGATAGGGCTAATTTTCTCTCTAAATCACTAATCAGACTGGTCAAATCCATCAAACTGCCTTTGGTCTTTGGCCATTTCAGCCTGTAAATCTTGACGTTGCTTTTTTTAAGAGTTTGATTTTCTTCTTCTAATTTTTCACGCTTTTGGTAGTAGCTCGTCAAGAGTTCCTGAACCTGTGCTAACTCTTCTTCTGTCAACTCTAGTTCAGCCTTATTTTCCTTGATTTGAGCAACTAAAACGTCTAAATAAATAGCCTTGCGTTGACCTTCCAAATCTAGAAACTTACGGGCATTTTCAGCTTGCTTCTCAAGAGGCTTGATTTGATTATCCAACTCGTAAATAATATCCTCTAAGCGGTCTAGATTATCCTGAGTTTGTTGTAGTTTACTCTCAGTTTCTTTTCTGCGAGTCTTGTATTTTAAAACTCCAGCAGCTTCTTCAAAAATAGCTCGGCGTTCTTCAGGCTTGGAATTAAAAATCTCCTCAACCTTCCCTTGAGAAATAATAGAGAAGGAATCTCGTCCCAATCCAGTATCCAAGAAAAGATCGTGAATATCACGCAGACGAACTTTTTTTGCCGTCAATCTTGTATTCGCTATCTCCACTACGATAGATATGGCGTTCTACCCTGATTTCTTGGCCTGCATCCTTGATAAATCCGTCATTATTATCCAGAGTCACAACTACAGAAGCATAATTGAGCGGTTTGCGACTTTCAGTTCCAGCAAAAATAACATCCGGCATCTTGCCCCCACGGAGACTCTTGACACTAGACTCTCCCAAGGCCCAACGCAGACTTTCTGTAATATTTGACTTTCCAGATCCATTGGGTCCAACGACTGCCGTCACACCTTGGTCAAAGACGACCTTGGTCTTATCAGCAAAAGACTTGAATCCCTGAATTTCGATTTCCTTTAAATACATGAATCCAGCCCTTTCTCAACGGCATTTTTGGCAGCTTCCTGCTCTGCTAATTTCTTAGAACGACCTTGACCTTGACCAATACTCTTACCTTCAACTAGAACTTCTACATCAAAGACCTTATCGTGGGCAGGACCCGTTTCAGAAATCACCTGATAACGAATAGCCACATCGCCATTGACCTGAAGTAACTCTTGGAGATGGGTTTTGTAGTCTGTAATCATCTCAAACTCGCCTGCTTCAACCTTAGGAATCATAACCTGATAAATAAATTCCTTGACCTTGGCCACATCCTTATCCAAAAGAAGGGCACCGAGAAAGGCTTCAAAGGCATCACCAAGAATGGTGTCACGATTGCGCCCACCAGATTTTTCTTCCCCCTTACCAAGCTTAATAAACTGATCAAACTGGCAATCACGCGCAAACCAGCCAAACTCTCCTCGCGGACAATCATGGCTCGGAGTTTGGACAAATCACCTTCAGGCTTTTTAGGATATTTTTTATACAGATATTCTGAAATCAATAACTGTAGAACAGCGTCTCCTAAAAATTCCAAGCGTTCATTGTGTGAAATTTTTAAGAGGCGGTGCTCATTGGCATAACTCGTATGAGTAAAGGCAGTCTCCAGTAAATTTTTGTCTGCAAATTCGATTGCAAAATGGTTCTTTAGTACAGTTTGTAATTCTTTCATACCAACCTCTTTCTAACTGATAACAGTCCTTTTTATTATATCAAAAAAAGCCCCCTGAGTCACTTTAAAACGGGGCTGGAGGGGATTTGGGCATTCTATAGAATATGATTTTCAGTTTTAGGGACAAATTTAGAGCAGTGTAAAGAAAAAAGCCCTATTAAAGGCTTTTTAGGATGTTTACATCCACCCTGAGGGAATCGAACCCCCATCTCAAGAACCGGAATCTTACGTGATATCCATTACACTAAGGGTGGAAACTTGTTTTATTATAACAAAAATTTGCTCTAATAACAAGTTTTTTTCTAGTGAGGTAGGCCGTCTTAGTGGGACGCATCCCCATTCCAGATGGAGTTTTTCACGATAACATAATCAACGTGTTTAAGATCAGCAACCTGACGTCCACCTGCATAAGAAATAGCACTTTGAAGGTCTTGTTCCATCTCAGTAAGTGTATCTTGCAAATGACCTTTAGCAGGAAGCAAAATGCGTTTACCCTCCACATTTTTGTAAGCACCTTTTTGATATTGTGAAGCTGAACCGTAGTATTCTTTGAACTGTTCGCCATCGACTTCAATCGTTTTTCCTGGGCTTTCGATATGTCCTGCAAAGAGGGAACCAATCATGACCATGCTGGCACCAAAACGGATAGACTTAGCAATGTCACCATGTGTACGAATACCACCATCAGCAATGATCGGTTTACGTGCAGCCTTGGCACACCAGCGTAGAGCAGCCAACTGCCAACCACCTGTACCAAAACCAGTCTTAACCTTGGTGATACAAACCTTACCAGGACCGATTCCGACCTTAGTCGCATCCGCACCCGCATTTTCCAACTCCCGAACTGCTTCTGGTGTTCCTACATTTCCAGCAATAACAAAAGTATCTGGCAACTCTTTCTTGATGTGTTGAATCATAGAAATCACGCTATCCGCATGACCATGGGCAATGTCAATCGTGATGTATTCTGGAGCGTCAGCCTTGAGCTGGCTGACAAAATCATACTCATAATCCTTAACACCGACAGAGATAGAAGCAATGAGCCCTTGCTCATGCATGCGCTTAATAAAAGGAATGCGTCCTGCCTCATCAAAACGGTGCATAATGTAGAAATAGCCACCTTTAGCTAGTTGCTCTGCTACATTTTCATCCAAAATCGTCTGCATATTAGCTGGTACAACTGGTAGTTTAAAGGTGTGATTTCCTAGAGTAACACTTGTATCCGCTTCTGCACGGCTTTTAATGACACATTTATTTGGAATCAATTGAATATCTTCGTAATCAAAAATTGGAAATTCATTTAACATATCGATGTCTCGTTTCTTTTGTAATGACCTACCTATGCTCTCGCATCACTACGCCTTTTCCGACGTTTCCTTAATTAATTATAAACCAAAGTACAGTTTTTGTCAAATAATTTTATAAATTAAAATACATCGTTCGGATTTTACTTGTGTAAATAACAAAAGAAAGAGGAGAGATTATCTTCTCCCCACTTCTTCTCTATCCTAATAATACTCGCCTTGGCGGTAGTCCCATGAGTTAAAGGTATCTGACAGGTGCATCATGATTTTATCAATGTCAAGCCCTTTACGGATCACAACTGGCGCTGGTGAAGTTGAACGTGCTCCGCCTTGTTCTGGGATGAGTTTGCCGTCTTTATCGACCATAGACACCATCACACCTTGTTCGTAGCGTGTTTCAATCGTTTTGTCCGGTTGGATGGATGCCACATAGTCGTCTGCCTCGATGACAAGATCCACTGCTCCTTCGATACGTTCTCCGATACCTTCTACCTTACCACGGTTTCCTTTTCCAGATGGGTTAGCTGATGAGGCATAGACCATTTTGCCTTCTTCCCAAAGTTTGGCAGCCAATTGTTCACCAGCTTTCCCAAATTTGATAACGAAACAGCTAGTACCACGAACGTCAGTCATAAGTTCTTCACGGCCATCCCCATAAGCTTTGAGTTTTTCAAATGCTTCTGGTTTCCAGGGAAGGATACAACCAAGAAGAATATCTTCGTCCCAATGTTTGGTAGAAGGCTTCAATTTCTGGGTTGAGTTGTGCTAAGGATCGAAGCTCATCCATGCTACCACAGAGAACCACACCTGGTTTGTTACGGTTACGTTCTTTGGCTGCGAACTTACGTTCAAGTCCTGCCTTGTCGCTAGTCATGATAATGTAACCAACTTTAGTAGGGCAAACGATACAACCGCCCTCACCTTTTAAAATGTCATAGCCTTCTTGTGAAAGTGTTCCGTTCCATTGAATGTGTTTTGTCATAGTTCTATTTCCTTTTCTATTTTTTCTAATCCTGCCAGTAGGCTGGTCGTTGTTTTTCATAGGCAGCAATCAAGTCTTCATACTGCAAGGTAATTCCGATATCATCCAAACCATTTAAGAGCTTGTGTTTCCATTCGCTATCTATTTCGAAAGTGAATTCTCCAACTGGTGAGATGATTTTCTGTTGTTCCAAGTCCACAGTTACCTGATCGGTTGGTTTAAGCTGGGCTAGCTTTTCTCTAACCTCTCTGGGCTGAACAATAGGCAACATGCCATTATTGAGTTCATTATTGTAATGAATGTCACCGAAAGATCCTGCAATCACGACCTTAAAACCGTAGTCTGCTAGTGCCCAAGCTGCGTGTTCTCTCGAAGAACCTGCCCCAAAGTTATCCCCTGAGATGAGGATAGTTGCTTTACGGTATTCAGGTCTGTTAAAGACAAAGTCTGGATCCTCAGTATACTTGTCATCCAAATAACGCCAAGCATACATGAGGTACTTACCAAAGCCTTTTTTATCAATTAACTTGAGAAACTGCTTGGGTAGGATTTGGTCGGTGTCGATGTTATCATTCATGAGAGGAACGGTCGTTCCCGTATAAACTGTAAATTTCTCCATATCCTCTCCTTACTGGGCTTCTGGCATTTGTCGAACATCTACAAAGCGCCCTGCAATAGCTGCTGCTGCTGCCATGGCTGGACTGCAGAGGTGGGTCTTAGCACCAAAGCCCTGTCTGTCTTCAAAGTTGCGGTTGCTTGTTGAAGCGCAGTGGACACCATCAGGAACCTTGTCCGGATTCATTCCTAGACACATAGAACAACCTGGGTCTCTCCACTCAAAACCAGCATCCAGAAAGACCTTGTCCAAGCCCAACTTCTCAGCAGCTCGTTTGACAGGACGAGAGCCCGGAACTACGATAGCCGTTAAGTTGGGAGCAATTTTCTTTCCTTTGACAAATCGCGCAGCCAGTTGCAAGTCGCTGAGACGAGCATTGGTACAAGAACCGATAAAGATATAGCCTAGTTCAATATCAGCTGGCTTTTGACCAGGCTCCAAGTTCATGTAATTGTAGGCTCGTTCATCGTTCATATCCTTAATTTCTGGGAAGCTGCTGTCAAAGTCAACCCCCATAGCAGGATTGGTTCCCCAGGTCACCATTGGAGCCAAGTCTGAGACATCCATCTGGATAACCTTATCGTAAACGGCATCATCATCACTGACAAGGGTTTTCCAATCCGCCACAGCCTCTTCGAAGTCCTCTGGAATACACTCACGTCCCTTAAGATAATCATAGGTGGTTTGGTCCGGATTCATGATTCCCATCTTGGATCCAAACTCGATGGACATATTGCAGATGGTCATTCGCTCTTCCATGCTCAGTGCATCAATAGCTTGACCTCGATATTCCACCACGTAGCCGACACCACAGGCAACGCCGTACTTGGCAATCAAGGCTAAAATGAAGTCCTTGGAATAAACTCCCTTTTGAGGAACTCCTGTGAATTCCACCAACATTTTCTTGGGTTTGACCTGCCAGAGGGTCTGTGTCGCAAAGACATGTTCGACCTCACTAGTTCCAATTCCAAAGGCGATCGCTCCGAAAGCTCCGTGGGTTGCCGTATGGCTGTCTCCACAGACAATAAATTTTCCTGGTTGGGTCCGTCCTGTCTCTGGCCCCACCATGTGCACAATTCCCTGTTTTTCAGAACCGTGGGCCGCATGTTCAATTCCAAACTCCTCAACATTTTCAGCTAGCTTATCAATTTGAGCCTTAGAAATTACATCTCGAATATCGTAGATATTGACTGTCGGGACATTGTGGTCAAAGGTTCCAAATGTCAAGTCTGGTCGTCTCAATCTGCGACCTGCGTCTCGCAGTCCTTGAAAAGCTTGGGGACTAGTCACTTCATGAATATAGTGCTGGTCCACATACATGAGTTGGGGCTGCCCCTCTTCTCCTGTGATGACATGGCGGTCCCATAATTTATCAAAAAAATCGATTTTCCTGCCATCCATTACCTCCAAATAAAAATATAAGACTACTAGTGTGGTCACCATCCCGAGAAAACCAAACTGTTTTAAAATACCATTTTCGAGTCTTGTGGTGAAAAAGTAATTCCTGCTAACCAAGCTCCAAAACCACCACAAGTAAAGGCTAAAATGAGTAAGATTTTTCTCAGGGATGCGCCAAGCTCTTCTCCTTGCCTTAGATTTGTCAATACCATAAATCACGAAAAACCATGACATTCCAAATCAAAAGGACTAGAGTAATTTTTTCGTCTAACTTCATAACCTTGCAATGATAGCTTCTGTCATTTCCTTGGTCGAAGCCTGTCCACCTATATCTCTTGTTAAAACACCAGCTGCCAAACTTGCCTCAACAGCACGCTCGATACGTTCCGCATCCTCATAACGTCCAAAACTGTCTCTCAACATCATGGCAACTGATAAAATCATGGAAATAGGATTGGCAATTCCTTGACCTGCAATATCAGGAGCTGAACCATGAATGGGCTCATAGAGACTTGGACCCTTTTCAGAATGACTGGCTGATGGCATAACTCCAAGTGTGCCTGATAAAACGCTTGATTCATCAGATAGAATATCTCCGAAAAGATTCTCTGTCACGATGACATCGAACTTGGCAGGATTGGTAATCATAAGCATGGCAGCTGAGTCTACCAACTGGTGTTCCAAAGTCACATCTGGAAAATCCTGCGTGACTTCCTCAGCTACTCTGCGCCAGAGTTTTGAGGTCGCTAGAACATTTTGCTTATCGATACTAGTAACGATTTTTCTCCGACTTCTTGCGATTTCAAATGCCTTACGAATAATCCGCTCTACTTCTTCATAGCTATAGTCATTGATATCACGTGCTTTTTGCTCTCCAAGGATATGGTCCCCAAAGTAGATACCACCTGTCAACTCACGCACCACGACAAAGTCTACACCAGCAATTCGTTCTGGTTTGAGTGGTGACAAATGCTTGAGACTATCAAAGATTTTTACCGGGCGAATATTGGCGTAAAGATTGAGTTCCTTACGGAGAGCCAGCAGTCCTTGTTCAGGCCGAACCGCTGCTCCATCATACTGGGGACTACCGATAGCCGCTAGGAGAATGGCATCTGCTTCACGACATACCTTGAGGGTTTCATCAGGTAAGGGATGCCCTGCAGCATCGATACCTGCACCTCCAAAGGTCGTCTGTCTATTTCATAATCAAAGTCTGTTTTTTTAGCTATAGCTTCCAGAACCTCTAACCCAGCCTCCATGATTTCTGGGCCGATTCCATCCCCTGCTAGAGCCACTATTTTCTTTGTCATAGCTTTCTCCTTTACACACTAGGCATATCGCGGTAGGAAACACTGCGTCCCATCTCACCTGCATTCTCTTTTTGAACAAAGGTATTAGCATTGATGTAAGCAATAGCCGAAGCCTTCAACACATCGAAATCAAGACCTGCTGCGTTAAAGATGGTTTCTGTATCTCTGTTTTCAACAGTGACCAAGACCCGAGCCTGGGCATCAATTCCATCCGTTACCGCGTCAATAGTATAGGACACCAAGCGGACGGATTGGTTAAAGAACTTGTCGATAGCGTTAAAGATCGCTTCAACGGAACCTTGACCTGTCGCATTAAATTCAACTTTCTCACCATCCATATTGGCTAGGCTAACGAGTGCTTCAATGTCATTATCTGCATGAGTTTGAAGTTGTAAATCATCAAAGTGGAAACCTTCTGGGTTTTCAACCATGGTTCCAGCTACCAGAGCACGAATATCTGCATCTGTGATTTCTTGTTTCTTGTCTGCCAGCGCCTTGAACTTGGCAAAGAGTGGTTTGATATCCTCTTCTGAAAAGTCTAGGGCCAATTCTCTTAGTTTTTCAACAAAGGCATGGCGACCTGACAATTTTCCAAGAGGAAGGCTATTGCTCTTAACACCAACCAATTCAGGGGTGATAATCTCATAAGTAAGAGGATTTTTAAGGACTCCGTCTTGGTGAATACCAGATTCGTGAGAAAAGGCATTACCACCAACCACAGCCTTGTTTTTAGGAACCGGAATACCTGAGAAGCGAGAAACCATTTCTGACGTATTTATTGTTTCATTTAGGACAATACTTGTTTCTGCTTGATAGTAATCTTGGCGAATATTGAGGGCCACTGCAATTTCTTCAAGGGCAGCATTTCCAGCTCGCTCACCAATACCGTTGATGGTTCCTTCAACACGTCCTGCTCCATTCTTAACAGCAGCAAAAGGCTATTTGCCACTGCCATTCCGAGGTCATCGTGACAGTGAGGCGAATAGATAATCTGACGATCTGTCTTAACATTCTCAATCAAGTATTTGAAGATAGCTCCGTACTCTTCTGGCGTGGTAAATCCAACCGTATCAGGGATATTGATATAAGACGCCCCTGCATCAACCGCTGTTTGAACAACTTGCAAGAGGAAATCCAACTCTGTTCTAGTCGCATCCTCTGGAGAGAATTCGACCACTTCAAACTTAGAACGTGCATAAGAGACATGCTCCTTAATAGCTTCCAAAATCTCTTCCTTGCTCTTATTGAGCTTATACTTGCGGTGAATGGGACTGGTAGCGATAAAAACGTGAACCTGTGGATACTTGGCGTCCTTGAGGGCCTCGTAACAAGCATCAATATCAGACCTGACAGAACGGGCCAAACCAGTCACTGCTGTTTTCTTCAAGACCTTAGCAATCTCCTGAACTGCCGTGAATGAATCAGGACTCGCCGCTGGAAAACCAGCCTCGATGGCTGAAATGCCCCATTTCTCCAGTTGCCTTGCAATGGCAATTTTTTCCTTGATTGAGAAGTTAACACCAGGTGTCTGCTCTCCATCCCGAAGGCTGGTATCTAGAAATTCAACTGTTCTCATAAGATTTCCCCTTTCCAAATGTGGTTTTAAAAAAACATCTCGCTCAGAAACCCAAGCGAGATGTTGATTTACTCCCGCTTGGTAAGCCAAACAGGACTAATGCTTCTGCACTAGCCCGAGTACCTCAACAACAAAGCAAATTGATTAAACTTAGCTGTTTTCATGTTTGACTTTCTCCTTCGTTTGATATCTTGTTTAGTATTTTAGCATAGGCAAAAGCACTTGTCAAGAAAAAATCCAATATTTTCTGAAAATTTCTTCAGTAAAGAATATTTAGCTAATTGAAAGTTCTTGAAAATCCTTGAAATGTTTCATTTTTTAAAGGTTAAGTTCCAACTTATTTCTATCAATTTCAGTACTTCTTCATCTGACAAAGTATCATCAAAAGTCACACTAATCCAGTAACGTTTGTTCATATGAAAGGCTGGATAAATGCCCTTTTTTAAAAGCAAATCAGCTACTTGGTCGTGTTTGAGGTTGACTGCTTCGACTAGACCTTCTCTGCCCTTTTCCAATTTATCCCAATAGATTCTCATCAAAACAGCATACCACTTTTTATTGCCTTCATGACGTAATACTGCCGTATCAGGAGATTTCTCCCACAGATATTCCAGCTGATTACCATACTGTTCCTGAACCTGAGTCATGATTCGCTTAGTCTGAGGACAGATAAAATCTTGCACATCAAAACAAGCCTTCCGAATCTGGTAAAGAATCTCCAAACAAACCTCACGGATACTTCCTACAAAACTCCCCCTCATGCTTTCCATATGGACTTGAGGATAGAGATCTCCCGTTTCCTGATCAAAGACTTGAAAGTTCACATTATCAGCAGTAATGGACACAGTCATGACAAAGTCACCCTGCAAAATCTGGCAACTATAGGTCCAGACTCCACTATTTTCTACAAAACCAAAAGCATGAGCCTTTTTTTGATTAAACTGATAGGATTTAAAAATTTCAAACATAAGTGAAAACTGCTACCCAAAGCTAGCAGTTCCTTTCTATTTTTTAAAAGACAACCTTGGTTCCATGTAATTGTGTCACGCCTAGCTGGTCGATAAAGGTTTGACGGTTGTCAAGTTCAATCCCCCCACCTGGTAGAATTTCAATCTTACCTTTAGCGTGCTCCAAAATTCTGTGATAGTGAGCAAAACGTTTTTCTAAGGAATCGCCAGACACACCAGCACGAGTTAGGATACGAGTTACTCCAGCTTGGCTGAGCCAGTCAATAGCTTCCAGTTGATCTTCATCGCTCAATTCATCAAAGGCCATGTGGAAGACAATTTCCATTCCTTTTGATGCAGCAATTAACTTCTCTAGATTAGCCTATCCAACTTCTTATCAGCAGTTAAGGCTCCAAATACAACTCCTTGACTTCCAGCCTGAGCAGTCAACCGAATGTCTTCTAGCATGATATCAATTTCTAGGTCATTATAGTCAAAGTCGCCACCACGTGGGCGAATCATGGTCATGATGGTCGTATCATAGTTAGCTGCCAGTTCAACTGCTGCCTTAGTTACTCCATAGCTGGGTGTGGTTCCACCAACTGCTAGATTATCACAGAGTTCGATTCGACGAGCTCCAGCCTCCATAGCTTTTTCAAGCAAGGTCACATTTTCAGCACAAAATTCGTAAATCATTTAATTCTCCTTGAGTATTACTTTAAATTTATTATATCATATTGTTGTGAATATGCTTTCAATTTTATCAAGGGAAATAGTAACAAATTTTACCTATTCTTTGTCTGGAATAACCTTAAAGAGATAGTAGGTGATAAAAATGGTCAAAGCTCCCAGACCGATTTTGACTGGTAATAGAGGAGCAAAATAAATGGAAATTCCCATCAGAATGTAGATGGATACGATGATTTTTTTCTTACGTTCACGCGCAATGGATTTGGTCTCGCGAAAATCAGCTACATATGCTTGATAGAGCTTGGTATGATAAAGCCAGTCTTCGAAGCGCTTGGAACTTCTGGAGAAACAAGCAATAGACAACAAAAGGAAAGGTGTTGTCGGTAATAAGGGTAAAACAACCCCAACAATAGCCAAGGCAAGTGATAAAAAACCAATAATAAGATAAATAATACGCATAACTACTCCTAATTAAAATAATCTTCTTCTAGTTTCGCATACAATGATGAATTTTGTCAAGCTCTAACCCAAAAGAGCCTGAAATTCACTTTCAGGACTCTCCTCTTATTTAATCTTTTCTTCTTCGTAGTCGCCTTTACTACAAATAACCTGCTTGCCACCACCACGGACTTTTTTCTCCATGAGGAAGTTGCCACATTTTGGACAGTCACGACCAACAGGCTTGTCCCAAGAGGTAAATTCACATTCTGGATAGCGATTGCAACCATAGAAAAGACGATTGCGTTTGGTTTTACGCTCAATGATTTGTCCCTGATGACAACTTGGACACTCAACACCAATCTCTTTCACGATTGCTTGGGTATGGCGGCAATCTGGGAAATTGCTACAAGCGTAGAACTTACCAAAACGACCAAGTTTAATGACCATTGGACTACCACACACTTCACAATCAAATCCAGCTGGTTCATCCTTGATTTGAATTTTTTCCATTTCTTCTTCAGCCTTGGCCACTTCTTTAGAGAAAGGTTTGTAAAAGGCATCAATGACACGTTGCCACTGCTCTTTTCCGACTTCTACGTCATCCAGTTTGCCTTCCATTTCAGCTGTGAAGGTCACGTTTACGATATCTGGGAAATATTCAACGATGAGCTTGTTAACAATTTCTCCCAACTCTGTTGGTTCAAAACGTTTGGCTGCAAGGCGAACATAATAACGTTTCTGAATGGTTTCAATGGTCGGTGCGTAGGTTGACGGACGTCCAACCCCATTTTCCTCCAAGGTCTTGATCAGGGTCGCTTCAGAATAGCGAGCAGGCGGTTGAGTGAAATGTTGCTCTGGTTTACTATTAACCTGCTTGACTACATCTCCAACAGCCATATCTGGTAACATCTTATTCTTGTCGGAATCATTATAAATGGCAAGATAACCATCAAACTTAACCTGACTACCATTAGCAGCAAATTGGACCCCATTTTGAGACAATTTAACAGCCATGGTATCAAAAACAGCAGCTGTCATCTGGCTCGCTACAAAACGATTCCAGATAAGAGTATAAAGCTTGAGTTGATCCTTGTCCAGATACTTAGCGATGCTTTCAGGTGTATTAAAAACGCTAGACGGACGAATAGCCTCGTGGGCATCCTGAGCACCTGATGCATTTTTGACCTTGCTACCATGCTTAGAATACTTGCTACCAAAACGATCCGTAATGAAGCTTGCTGCTTCATTTTGCGCTACAGGACTGATACGAGTCGAATCGGTACGCATATAGGTAATCAAACCTTGAACACCAGAACCGATATTAATTCCTTCATAGAGCTGTTGGGCAACCATCATGGTTTCGAGTACGGAAGTTAATTTTATTAGCCGCATCCATCTGCATAGATGAAGTGGTATAAGGTAAAGGAGCATTACGCTTGCGCTCTTTCTTATCTACCTGATCCACTGAAAAGTCTTTACTAGTCAGACGAGACAAGACTTCCTTAACCTCGTCATTGCTAGTCAGTTTCAGCTTTTTACCATCTACTCCATAGAAGGAAGCCTGGAATTGCTTGGTTCCCTTTTTAAAGACGCCATCAATTGTCCAGTATTCCTCTGGCTGGAAGGCATTGATTTCATTCTCACGATCAATGATTAACTTAAGGGCAATAGACTGAACGCGACCTGCTGACAAACCCTTCTTGACCTTTTTCCACAAAATAGGCGAAATCGAATACCCTACCAAGCGGTCCAGGACACGGCGTGCCTGTTGAGCATCGACCAAGTCCATATCAATCTTGCGTGGCTCTTTGAAAGCATTTTTAACTGCATCCTTGGTGATTTCATTGAAGACCACACGGTTAGCATCATTCTCATCCAAATTAAGGATATGAGCCAAATGCCAAGAAATCGCTTCTCCTTCACGGTCCGGGTCACTCGCAAGAAAGACTTTATTAGCTTTTTTAGCTTCTTTTTTCAAGTCATTAATAAGAGGGCCTTTTCCTCGGATATTGATATATTGCGGTTCATAATTATTTTCAATATCGACGGACATACTGGATTTCTTCAAATCACGGATATGCCCAACACTGGCTAAAACCTTGTAATTTCTGCCTAGATATTTCTCAATCGTTTTCGCCTTAGCAGGCGACTCCACGATAACTAGATTTTTTTTAACTGTTGATTTTTTCTTTTTTGTTGCCGTAGCCACAGTATCACACCTTTTCAAAGTAATAAACTTTATAAAGTGTAAACCATTTTTTGAACCCTGTCAAGACTTAGCTACTATAATAGAAGAAAAGTTTGTCTAGTAAGCGGACTTTCTTCTTATACTCAATGAAAATCAAAGAGCAAACTAGGAAGCTAGCCGCAGGTTGCTCAAAACACTGTTTTGAGGTTGCAGATGGAAGCTGACGTGGTTTGAAGAGATTTTCGAAGAGTATTAAAATTCAAATTCTGCAAGAACATCCTGCCCGCTGGTGACCAATTTTGCTCCTTCTTGAATCAAATGATGGCAACCATCTGATAATCCATCTAAAATGCTACCAGGAATAGCAAAAACATCGCGTCCTTCTTCCATTGCCCTCTCACAGGTAATGAGACTACCTGAGCGCATCTTAGCCTCTGCTACAATCACACCACGGCAAAGTCCAGCAATAATGCGATTACGGGCAGGAAAATGAAATTTTAGAGGTTGTTCACCAGGTCCATACTCACTGAGAACCAAATGCTCATTTCCGATGTAGTCTTGCAAACGTTTATTGGCTTTAGGATAAACACATCCAACCCTGTTCCAATAACTGCAATGGTTTTTCCACCATTCTGCAGGGCTGCCATATGAGCTACTGTGTCTATCCCCTTGGCTAATCCACTGACAATAACCAGTTCATTTCCCAAGCCTTGAATGACTTTTTCAACTGACTTAGCTCCCTGTTTGCTACAAGCACGACTCCCCACAACCGCTACCTTAGGAAATTTCAAGAGTTCAAGATTGCCCTTATAAAATAAAAGCACAGGTGCATCATAAATTTCACTCAAGTCCCAAGGATAACAGTCGTCTAAAATAGAGAAAGATGGAAATTTTTGAAATTCTTTCTCCAAATGCGCATCGTCTATCTGAAAATAACGTTCCATAAAAACAGCTGGATTTCGGCAACCTGATATATCTGCAATATCACCCAACAAAAGTTCTTGATCAACATTTTCACCGTATTCTAGGACATTCAAAATCTGTTGATTGGTCAAACCTGATTTTTTTAACTTATAGATTTCATAGTTTGTGATTTTCATAAATAACTCCATTTCTTTTTCTACTCATCTATTTATTCGTAAAAAAATCAAAAAACATCCGACTATTTCAGCCAGATGTTGGAATCATTAATTTTCGTTTTTAAGAATTTCTTCTAATTTATGATAATCTTGGACACTGTCAATTTCATAGATGCTATTGCCTTCTAATTCTTCAACATAGACATCTAGCTCTTTGATATTATCCTTAACCATATTGTCCCAGTAGAGATCAACAAATTCACCACTTGCATAAGCCTTGTCAATAAAGCTGACAATCTTTTCTGCAGTTGGAGCGTCCCAGAAGGATACACCACTAAGGATACGACCAGCCTTACTATCAACAGTAATGTCTTGAACCTTATAGTCATCTCCATAGACCAAGAACCATTCGTTGGTACAATCTTCACGATAGACACTAAAATAAGTCGAACGTGTCAAATCATTGCGGAACATATTTTTAAAGAGATAGTTATCGGCATCAATAACATAACTGTTAGCTAATTCTTCTTTTACAAGATAGAGAGAGTAAAAGTTATTGTAGTCAGCGTATTTATCATTGAAAACGAGGCGAACTCCGTATTTCTCTTTTAAATAATCGAATTGTTCTTTAAGATAACCGACAATGATGATAATGTCATGGATTCCCTTTTCTTTTAGAAACTCAATTTGGTATTCAATCAAGGGTTTTTGATTAACCTGAACCAAGGCTTTAGGGGTATTTTCAGTCATAGGACGCAAGCGAGTTCCCAATCCCGCTGCTAAGATGATGGCTTTCACACGAATCTCCTTTATTCTTTAATAATAATATAAACTCCAGCAATGACGACGAGTGACGTGATAATTGTCAGCATATCTAGTGCTGTTCCCAAGAAGAGAGCTGCAAACAAGACAGTCCAAACTACATAGCTCACATTTAAGCCTGTAGCCTTGGCTGGTTGCAAGCGATTGATAGCGATATAATAAGCCAAATAGGAAATCATATCAAAGGCTGCAAAGATAATCATAAGACCTAGCAATTGTCCATTGGCTACTTCTGCAAATGACTGATGAGAGAAGAGCACAATCACAAGATAAGACAAGAATGAAGTCACTTGGCGGATTAAGAGGGCTTCGATTTCACTCAATTCACTTTCCATAGCAAAAGAGCTAAGAACACTCTCACTTCCCCATGCAATAGCACAAACCAAAGCACAGAGAATCCCAATATAGAAAGAATTAACCTGTTCAACCTTATAGGTCTGAGCAATAATCCCTCCAATAATCAAGACAATCCCAAACACAGTATTTTTCGAAATCTTGTGTTTCAAAAAGAAGAAAGCCAATAAAACTGAAATTGCAGGGTAAATAGCCGATACAGATGAAGCTAAGGAACTTCCGATATACTTGACCGCATAAAGGTTGGCCTGCATTCCGATAGGACCAGCTAGCAAGGCTCCGATGATAACACTAACATTGCGAATATTTAAGAAAATTGAGAGACGAACTTTTCCTTCTTTTATCAACAGAAAAGCTAGTAAGATAAAGATACTCAAGAAATCGTGAGCAGCAGCTACCACAAAGGGCGACAAATCTGTAAAAATCGAAAAGATATAAGCACTAATCGTTAGACCTAATCCCCAGAAAACACCTGAGAGTAGACCAAAAGAAACTCCATTTTTATTTTTCATCTGAACCTCCATAATATGACAAACCTTTAATAGCTCTTTGGTAACGGCTCACACCATAATCACCAAAATCTGCACCTTGCTCTTCTTTGTAGACTGTCCATAGACTCCAAATAGTATCTTGTAAAATTTTATAAATGGCAATCTTTTCACGAGAGACAGGTGTTTGGTCACTCTCATAGCGAGACAAGAAGGCTTCTTCCTCTTGAAGACTGAATTCAGACTCTAAAAAGAGAGCAGCCAAATCCCACATTGGATCGTTCATGGATGAATATTCCCAGTCAATCAGATAAAGTCGTCCTTGAGGTGATTCGATAAAGTTTTCAGGCACCAAATCGATATGACAAGATTTTCTATCAACACCTAAGTCAGCCAGTCTTTTCTCTAAGGAGAAGACTTCTTTTCGAACTGCTTCATAGTTAGCATAAGGGATTTTTTCTTCAATCAAGGATTCGTATTTTTTGATTTCTTCAAAAGGAGCAAATTCTCCTCTTAATTCCTTGCCAGAGGCATGAATCGTTTGTAAAATTGGAGCAATTTTATCAAACTTAGTCTTGATTGACGTTGAATCAAGCGTGATAGCAGATTCGATATACTCATTTACTTTGATACCAGCCTCAATATCAAAAAGATAATTTTTGACATCTAGGTCTAAATCTTTAAGTAGTTCAAGATTGTACTTTTCATCTTGACGATTGATAAGCTTTTCTGTCCCTTTACCAAAGAACTTAACAATGTATTGCTTATTTGTTGTTTTGACCAAATAGTTTTGATTGGTCATTCCCCCAGTTGTTCAACACTGAGGACTTCCTCTTCTTCACTAAGTAAGGAAGAAATTTTTTCTTTAATCATTTTCTCCACAATTAACCTCCAATACTTATACTTCCCACTTAAACACGGTTTTAAAGGCTGTGTTTAAATCGGTCGCAAAGACACGATGAATATCTTTGATTTCTCTTACAGGTTCTTCTAGATAAAGGACATTTTTAAGACGATTGGCAAATTTCTTGACTTCCATCATTTGAATTGCATTTTCAAAATCAATGCGTCCAGAACGAGAGGACCCAACCAAGAGCAAGCCTTTTTCTAAGGCATCACGTGTATTGATATTGACTTTATACTCGCTAACTCCCATCATAAGAATCGTTCCCTGAGGACGAATGTAGCGAATCAAATCATTAATAGCTGGTCCAGTACCATCACCACCACAACACTCAAAAGCATGGTCAAAGGCCAAATCTTCTGGAATATTATCAGTGATATAGCATTCTTTAGCAAATGAGAAGAGTTCCAATTTTTCCCAATGACGACCAATAACCACAATCTCTGCTTCTGGCAAAGTATAGTTGATAATATTAGCAACTACAAAAGCTAAACTGCCATCTCCGATAACGGCAATTCGGTCCCGCTTGCTGTGAGCAAGAGTCAGTAAGCGATTCATGGCATGCATGCCAACACTGACAAACTCTGTAATGGCTGCAACCGTATCTTCAATAGCATCATAAGGCACCACACGGTCTTTAGGAAGAGAAACAAACTCTCTCATAAAGCCATCAAATCCACTAGACAAGAAATGAGTCCCTGTCATGTAGTTCTCATAAAATTCTTCATCACTCTGCATAGGGGGCTGATTAGGAATCATGACAACTTTTTGCCCAACCTCATAAGTTCCTGTCGGATCAGAAATAACGGTTCCACATGCTTCGTGAATCATTGCCATTGGAAGTTTTTTATTCAAAATCTTTGGATCACGTTTTCCTTGGTAGTAACGCTGATCCGCATGACAGACAGCCATGTAGTTGGGGCGGATGAGGATATGATTCTCTTGGTCGATATCCTCTTCCTGGTATTTGACGTTGATAAACTTGGGCTTAGTCAGTTGATAAATTTGATTAATCATATCACTAGTCTTTCTCAATCATACTTTTTGCAATCTTCAAATCTGTTACTGTTGTAATCTTCAAATTTGAGTATTCACCCTTGGCCAAGGCTACATCTTTTCCTTTATCACAAAGATTTTACATGCATCTGTTAAGATTTCCTTCTCTTCAGCAGAGAGAGAACCATAAAGGTCCATGAAGTCCTTGCAACGGAATGTTTGAGGTGTTTGTCCTTGATAGAGGTGAGCACGATTTGGAATATCTGTAATAAATTGACCGTTAGTGCTTTCAACGATAGTATCAACAGCTTCTACCACTGTGTCCACTGCGTCATGATTTTGAGCAAGTTGGATATTATCCTGAATCATGCGAAGCGTAATAAATGGACGAACAGAATCGTGGGTAACAACGATATCCTCTGGAGTAAGCGGACGATAAGCATCGATGGCTTCAATGATTTTCTCAATACTCGTATTACGGTCAGCACCACCCTTTGTAATGATGATACGATTCTTATGAAGAGGTAGATATTTATCTACAAGATCCTCTGCATGGGAAACCCAGTCTCCATGAACACCAACCACAATTTTTTCAATGCTTGGTTCCAAGACAAATTTTTCAATTGTATGAATCAAAATAGGTCGATCACCTAGCTCTAAAAATTGTTTTGGCAAATTACTGATTCCCATGCGTGTGCCAGTTCCACCAGCAAGAATTCCTGCATAAATCATCTATTTTCTCCTTTGTCTTACTAAAAAACTTATCCTCTCTATTATACCACAATCTAGTTCTATCATGAAAGAAATACTGGTCCTCCCCTTCTAGAATAGGAGAATTATGCAGTCCTATTATTCAAGAAACAGGACCATTTCTAGTAATGACTAGGAATTCTGTAGTCATTATTAATAAATAGCTGTGAAATTTTAGAGTTCTTCAGAATAATATAATTTCCTTAAAAGAAAACTTAAAAATCAAAAATTTAAAAACTTCAAAGTAATCACTTACCTTACTGCCCTTCATTTCTTATTAGCTAACTTTATGATATAAATACGAATGGGCTAGGGACATGTCTTTAAAATAAAAAATAACCAACTGCTACAAGAGCTCCAGGGCCTAAAAAAATGCTTTTTAGATTTTTGCCAAAAAAATGATTGTTATTAGGAGTTTCAATAGATTGGTTTATATCAGAAAGAGAGACCTTTTTGTAAGAGGGCATCGGAATATTCACTTTCTAATCTTGTTATTACCTATTTTATTAATGGAGTTTTTTTGAAAGAAATGTTGAAAAATAGTTTCCTATTTCCAATTTATTCTTATTGAATCACATTTTGAAATTATTCTTAAGGAAAGTATGATAGTTGAAATAAGCAATACCAATATGGCAAAAGCCAGCATCAGAAAACGCTGGCTTTAAAACTGTGAAAAATTTTTCTCAACTAGATTGCTTCTGTTACAAAACTACGGCTTTCCAATACTTTAAGCATGGCGTTAGCTGTATCTAGGGCTGTAAAGAGGGGCACACCATGTTCAATGGCTGAACGGCGGATTTGCTCACCATCTTCATCAGCAGTTCGTTTGGTTCCCACTGTGTTAATAATAGCTTGGATTCTTCCTTTGCGGACAAAGCTTGGGATATCCTGATCATCATCACCAATCTTACCAACAGGTTGGGATTGCAATCCATGACTGTCAAAGAAGGCTGCTGTCCCTTCTGTCGCGAGGATTCCATAGCCAATATTTTGGAAACGACGTGCCAAATCCAGGGCTTCTTCTTTGGCATCATCAGCAATGGTAAATACAACGTTACCAAAAGTTGGCAAGTGTAAGTAAGAAGCTTCAAAGGCTTTATAGAGAGCTTTTTCCAAAGTCGTATCAGAACCCATAACTTCACCTGTGGACTTCATTTCAGGACCAAGTAAGCTGTCTACCTTAGCTAGTTTGGTAAAGGAGAAGACAGGTGCCTTGATATGAACGCGAGTACTTTCAGGGTAAAGTCCATCTTGGTAACCAAGTTCTTCAAGGTTTTGACCAAGAATAAGCTTGGTCGCTACTTGAGCCATAGGAATATTGGTCACCTTAGAAAGGAATGGAACCGTACGGCTGGCACGTGGATTGACCTCAATAACGTAGACTTTTTCATCCTTGATAACAAACTGGATGTTCATCATTCCAAGGCAGTTAAGACCGATTGCTAGGCGTTTAGTATAGTCTGCGATGGTTTCCTGAACCTTTTGCGACAAGGTTTGTGGAGGATATACGGCCATTGAGTCACCTGAATGGACACCAGCACGTTCGATATGCTCCATAATACCAGGAATGAGTACATTTTTACCATCTGAAATGGCATCAACTTCGCACTCTTGCCCAACGATGTAAGAGTCAACAAGAACTGGGTGATCTGGACTAGCCTTAACAGCAGTTCGCATGTAAGAACGAAGGTCTTCTTCGTTTTCAACGATTTCCATGGCACGTCCACCAAGTACATAAGATGGTCGGACAAGAACTGGGAAGCCAATCTTGCGAGCCGCAAGAACTGCTTCTTCTTCGTTGGTAGCCGTTTGTCCTGGTGGCTGTGGAATATCCAATTCTTTTAGGGCTTGCTCAAAGAGGTCACGATCTTCGGCACGGTCTAGGTCAGCAACCTGTGTCCCAAGGATGGTCACACCTGCTTTTGCCAGTGGTTCAGCTAGGTTAATAGCTGTCTGACCACCAAACTGAACGATAACGCCTTTTGGTTGTTCCAAGTCAATGACGTTCATAACATCTTCGAGTGTCAATGGCTCAAAGTAAAGCTTATCTGATACAGAGAAGTCTGTTGAAACGGTCTCTGGGTTTGAGTTCATGATGATGGCTTCGTAGCCAGCAGCCTGGATAGCCTTAACCGAGTGAACAGTTGCATAGTCAAACTCAACCCCTTGACCGATACGGATTGGACCTGAACCTAGGACTAGAACGGATTCCTTATCAGACTTGATAGACTCGTTTTTCCCAACCATAGGTTGAATAGAAGTATGGTGTTTCAGAATCGAACTCTGCCGCACAAGTATCTACCATCTTATAAACTGGAACAATCTGGTTTTTCCAAGCGAAGTTGACGAACGTGCTCAGCAGTCGTTTTCCAGAGTTCAGCAATCTTACGGTCTGAAAAATCCATTTAGTTTAGCCGTTTTTCAAAACGTCTAGATCTTGTGGATGAGCTCCCAACTCCTGTTCAATTTCAAAGATATGCAAGAGTTTATCCAGATAGAAGATATCAATCTTAGTCAATTCAGCAATTTCTTCTGGTGTGTAACCACGGCGAATAGCTTCTGACACATAGAAGAGACGGTCATCTTGGGCTTTGACAACTTTTTCAATCAAGGCATCGTCAGAAACTGATGCAAGTTCAGGCATTTCATTGTGGTGCACTCCAATTTCAAGGGAACGGCAGGCCTTAAGAAGAGATTCCTCGATGTTACGACCGATTGCCATGACTTCTCCAGTGGCCTTCATCTGAGTACCAAGACGGCGCTCACCCTTTTCAAACTTGTCAAATGGGAAACGTGGAATCTTGGCAACAACGTAGTCAAGGGCAGGCTCAAACATGGCATAGGTTGAACCTGTAACTGGGTTAATAACCTCATCCAAGGTCAAACCTACTGCAATCTTAGCAGCCAATTTTGCAATCGGATACCCTGTCGCTTTAGAAGCAAGGGCTGACGAACGTGATACACGAGGGTTTACTTCAATGACATAGTACTTGAAGCTGTGGGGATCAAGTGCTAGCTGAACATTACATCCACCTTCAATCTTAAGAGCACGAATGATGCTCAAGCTCGCGTCACGTAGCATTTGGTTTTCATAGTCTGACATGGTTTGGGCAGGGGCAAATACGATGGAATCCCCTGTGTGAATCCCAACTGGGTCAAAATTTTCCATGTTACAAACAACCAAAGCATTGTCAGCTGAGTCGCGCATGACTTCGTATTCGATTTCCTTGAAACCTGCAATAGAACGCTCAATCAAACATTGGGTAACAGGTGACAATTTTAATCCATTTTCAGCGATTTCACGCAATTCTTCCTCATTGGCACACATACCACCACCAGTACCACCAAGTGTAAAGGCTGGACGAACGATGACTGGGTAGCCAATTGTTGCTGCAAAGGCAACTGCTTCATCAACTGTGTTGACAATCTCAGATTCTGGAATGGGTTGTTCCAATTCTTCCATCAATTGTTTAAAGAGGTCACGGTCCTCCGCTTGGTCAATGGCAGATAATTTAGTACCCAGAAGTTCAACACCAAGCTCATCGAGGATACCATTTTTAGACAATTCCATGGCCATATTGAGCCCTGTCTGACCACCGAGTGTTGGTAGCAAGGCATCTGGACGCTCCTTACGAAGAATACGAGTCACAAACTCAAGTGTAATTGGCTCAATATAAACCTTATCAGCAATTTCCTTGTCCGTCATGATAGTTGCAGGGTTTGAGTTAACCAAAACAACCTCATAACCTTCCTCTTTCAACGACAAGCAAGCCTGAGTCCCTGCGTAGTCAAACTCAGCAGCCTGACCAATAATAATCGGACCAGAACCAATCACCATAATTTTTTGAATATCAGTACGTTTAGGCATAGTTTATGATACAAAGCCCGTAAAGAACACAGTGAAAATAGGAAACTCGGTGCAGACGCCTTCAGCGTCAAGACGATGTTTATCTTTTTCACACAGTTCTTAGGGCGTGTTCACTTCCGCGAACAATGTATCTTCTCCTTTCTATTTGGCAACTCTCAGGTTGCCATTAAATAAATTCTCCGACGAGCTTTTACTCGTTCTTAGTTTGATTGTTTAAAAGCTTCCATCATCTCGATAAACTCGTCAAATAGGTAGCTAGCGTCGTGTGGACCAGGGGCTGCGTCTGGGTGGTATTGAACAGAGAAAGCAGGTTGGTATCTGTGACGCACACCTTCAACTGACTTGTCATTGATTTCTTCGTGAGTGATAATCAAGTGTTCTGGCAAATCCTCACGGCTAACTGCATAACCATGGTTTTGACTTGTAAAATCCACACGACCTGTAGCAATTTCGCGTACCGCATGGTTAAATCCACGGTGTCCAAATTTCATCTTGTAGGTCTTGGCACCATTTGCCATTGCAAAGAGTTGATGCCCCATACAAATACCAAAGATTGGAATTTTTCCTTGCACACCACGAATCATATCTAGTGCTTGTGGAACGTCTTCTGGGTTACCTGGCCCATTTGACAACATAACTCCGTCAGGATTAAGATGAAGAATTTCTTCTGCCGTTGTCGTGTATGGAACCACGGTCACATTACAGTTGCGCTTAGAAAGTTCACGTAGGATTGAGTGCTTGAGACCAAAGTCCACTAACACCACGCTCAAACCAACTCCTGGAGCTGGATAGGATGTTTTAGTAGAAACCTGCTTAATATTGTCTGTCGGCAATACTGTTGCTTGGAGCTGGTCCGTCACATGATCCATGCTGTCCCCAACATGGGTCAAGGTTGCACGCATGGTACCATGCTTACGAATAATCTTGGTAAGTGCACGCGTATCAATCCCTGAAATACCTGGAATTTTCTTGGCTTTCAAAAATTCATCCAAGGTCATTTGGTTGCGCCAGTTGCTAGCTCGACGCGCTTCTTCAAAAACAACAACTCCCTTACAAGTTGGAATAATGGATTCATAATCATCACGGTTAATTCCATAATTTCCCACCAAAGGATAAGTAAAGGTCAAGATTTGTCCATTATAAGACTGGTCTGTAATGGATTCTTGGTAGCCGGTCATGCCTGTATTAAAGACGATTTCGCCTGTTACATCAATATCTGCTCCGAAGGCCTTGCCTTCAAAAACTGTGCCATCTTCTAATACTAGGAGTCTTTTTGTCATATTTTCACCTCTCGTGGACGCTCACTGGCGTCTTTTAACGTCTTGTGTTTTAGTTGGCGTTTCTACTCGCCAATACGGATTCTAAGATTGCCATTCGAACAAAGACACCATTGGTCATTTGTTGGACAATCCGTGATTTTGGTGCTTCAACCAAGTGATCTGCGATTTCCACATCGCGATTGACTGGAGCTGGGTGCATAAGGATTGCTGTTTCTTTCAAACGATCGTAACGTTCTTGAGTCAAGCCATGTTGGACATGGTAGTCTTCTTTTGAAAAGACAGCTCCACTATCATGACGTTCATGTTGCACACGGAGAAACATCATGCCATCCACCTGATCAATGATTTCATCAATGGTTACAAACTGTCCATAGTCTGCAAACTCTTGACTTCTCCATTCCTCAGGTCCAGCAAAGTAAAGTTCAGCTCCCAAGCGTTTCAAAATCTGCATATTAGATTTGGCAACGCGTGAGTGGTCCAAGTCACCTGCAATAGCAACCTTGAGCCCCTCAAAGTGACCAAATTCCTCATAAATGGTCATCAAATCAAGCAAGCTCTGGCTAGGGTGTTGTCCCGAACCATCTCCACCATTGATGATGGAAGTCGTAATCGTCGGACTAGCAATCAACTCTCTGTAGTAGTCGACCTCTGGGTGACGAATCACACAGACATCTACTCCTAAGGCAGACAGAGTCAGGATAGTGTCATAAAGTGTCTCACCCTTATTGACCGAACTAGTCTTCACATCAAAGTCAAGTCGTTCCAGCCCCAGTTTTATCTCTGCCACTTCAAAGGACTTATGCGTCCTTGTAGAATCTTCAAAGAAAAGATTGGAAACAATCGGATGATTTTCATAAGGAAGCTGAGCTCCGTTTTTAAACTCAATTCCTCGCTTGATCAATTTCATCACTTGATCGACAGTGAGGTATTCCATGGACACCACATGGTTCAATGCTTGTTGATTTTCTGACATGGCTACTCCTTTAGCTTTCTAAGCTTCTTCAGTAATCAGAACTCTATCTTGGCCATCAAGTTCTACCATCTCTACGATGATTTCTTCAGAACGACTGGTTGGGATATTTTTCCCAACATAATCTGGACGGATTGGCAATTCTCTATGTCCACGATCGACTAAAACTGCTAAACTCACGCGCGCAGGACGACCATGACCTACAATATTATCAATAGCAGCTCGGATGGTACGACCTGTATAAAGCACATCATCCACCAAGATAACCTCACGATCTGTCACATCAACAGAAACAAAAGAAGTATCTTCTCCACTTTTAATATCATCACGGAAAGGTTTCGTATCCAATTCCACAACAGGAACTGAAAGATTTTCTAGCTGCTCCAAACGTTCTTGGATTCGGTGGGCGATAAAGACACCACGAGTTTTAATACCAGCCAAGACGATTTTATTCAAATCTTTGTTGCGTTCGATAATCTCATAAGTAATACGCGTAATCGCTCGTTTGACGGTCAATTCGTCTACAACTTCTTTTGTCTTCATGACAAACCTCCAAAAAGAAAAGTCTCCTTAAACAAGGAGACTTGAAATGTATAGCTAAGCGAGCCCTACTGCAGATAGCATAGACCTCACCCTTCTACTTTATCGCGCTCCTTGCCTGCCTCACGGGACAGGTTTAAAGGAATATTTAGTTACCAATTAATATAGCACAAAGCATGCTTAAAATCAAGCAAAAACTTTTGATCCCCATCTTATAAATTGCTAAAATCATATAATTGTGGGTACTGGTCACACTCTGGATTTTTAGGGTGACATATAGCCCGTCCAAAGTAAATCATGGCTTGATGAGCTGCTAACCACTGCTCCGGTGGCAAGATATCCATGACCCTCTTTTCCACCTCAAGTGGTGTCGCTGATTTTTTTGACAATATCATGGTGTTTGCAAATACGCTCCACATGAGTGTCTACTGCAAAGGCTGGAATTCCAAACCCCACACTCATGACAACATTGGCTGTCTTGCGACCAACACCTGCCAAACTCTCTAATTCCTCACGTGTATGAGGGACTTGACCATCAAAATCGTCTAGTAACTGTTGGGCACATTTTTTAAGGAATTTAGCCTTATTTCGATACAGTCCCAGGCGAGAAATATGTGAAGCAATCTCACCCTCTGTCGCTACGGACATAGCTTGTGGCGTTGGAAAGGCAGCAAAGAGACCTGGTGTTGCCTTATTGACTGCTGCATCCGTCGTCTGGGCTGACAACATGACCGCAACCAAGAGTTCAAAATGATTGGTAAAATCAAGACTAGGCTTGGCATCTGGAAAAAGGGCAATGATTTCTTCTAGCACCTTTCGTGCTCGTTTTTTTGACAAAACCATTATTCATCTCCATCAAATAGTCCTTGTAAGCCAGCAAAAGGACTGTTTTCTTCTTTCTTAACTGCTTGTTGAACCTGGTATTCTTCCTCTGTCATGATTTGCCAGTCATTTCCTGACACAAATCCTTGACCAGCTTCTTCTTCAGCCGTCAAGACCTTGATAGGGATATTGAGTAAGATATTATCTGATACACTCTCAGCAAGGTCAAGTTCTCCATTTTCGATAGGCAAGACCAAATCATCATCGAGAACCTCTTGATCTAGCTGGTTGGTTGCGCCTTCCATGAAAACTTCCGTGACTGGATAAGATTCAACTAACTCAACTGGCTCCATACTACGACTTGAAGCAAGAACAATAGTATAAGACAACTGGTAATCTAGGAAATACATACGGTCTTCGTACTGTACTTTCCCAACTGCAAGAATATCTTTCACATCTAAAATTTCTTGATTGCGTGCACGCAGGTCTGCAACTAGATCTAAACTTTGTTCAAAATGCAAGCCCTCAGACTGCTTGCGAATCTCTTGAATATTTAATTTCATACTTCCTCCATAAAGTTTTACTCTCTTGATTATACCATGAAAATGCTACAAATCAGCCCACCAAACTTTGTAATTAAAATTCGAATTTTTTAACACACTTACTATGATATTTTATTTTGTAGTGCTATACTATAGGAAATAAAGGAGGATGCTCACATGGAAAACAAAACACTCATTACTAATGCAACCCAACTCCTATCCGAGTTAAATAAAAGTTTCCAAAGCTGAAAACAGGGTACGGCAGATGATATTCGACTACAAGAGCTACTAAACACTACTATGCAAGAGATCAAAAAAGCGGAAAAGTTGGACAACAGTATTTTAATCGATCTTGAGAAATTTTACCAACGTACCAGTCTACTTATTGGACTGGGTAGTCTAAAATTGAACGATCAAGCACGCACTGCTTGGCGAAACTACGACAAATTTCATTACGAGCATGTCAAACACCTACTAACTCTTTATGGACCTGTTTTCGGATTTTAGAGATTAGAATTTCCAATTTTCTGTTGACAAAATATCCTGAAAGGTATAGGATAGAGGTACTAATACTCGGAGGTAAGGGAGACATGAACAACTAAGTCTATCAAATAAAGAACCTTTATTTAGTAGATCTTGTTTTTGTCTCTTTTTGTGTGCTCTTTTATGCTCTTTTTCTGGCATTTTATACTCAATGAAAATCAAAGAGCAAACTAGGAAGCTAGCCGCAGGTTGCTCAAAGCACTGCTTTGAGGTTGTAGATAAGACTGACGAAGTCAGCTCAAAACACTGTTTTGAGGTTGTGGATAGAACTGACGAAGTCAGCTCAAAACACTGTTTTGAGGTTGTGGATAGAACTGACGAAGTCAGTTACATATATCTACGGTAAGGCGACGCTGACGTGGTTTGAAGAGATTTTCGAAGAGTATTAATAGAGTTTTTTTGGCATAGACTTTGGCTCTACTAGGTAAAGTAGAGCTTTTTGTTATGCACAATCGACATTCTAGAAAGGGCAATCATATGATAAAAATCAATCACCTGACCATCACACAAAACAAAGATTTACGAGACCTTGTCTCTGACCTCAGCATGACCATCCAAGACGGGGAAAAGGTCGCTATTATTGGAGAGGAAGGAAATGGCAAATCAACTTTGCTTAAAACTTTAATGATGGAAACTTTGTCTAATTTCACTATCAAGGGAGACATCCAGTCTGACTATCAGTCACTGGCCTACATTCCTCAAAAACTCCCCGAGGACCTGAAAAATAGAAGTTTACACGACTACTTCTTTTTAGATTCTATTGATTTAGACTACAGTGTCCTCTATCGTTTAGCTGAGGAATTGCATTTTGATAGCAATCGTTTCGCTAGCGGTCAAGAGATTGGGAGCCTTTCGGGCGGCGAAGCTTTGAAAATTCAGCTCATCCATGAGTTAGCCAAACCTTTTGAGGTTCTATTTTTAGATGAACCTTCAAATGATCTAGACCTAGAGACGGTTGATTGGCTAAAAAGTCAGATTCGAAAGATTCGGCAAACTGTTATTTTCATTTCCCATGATGAAGACTTTCTTTCTGAAACGGCAGACACTATTGTCCACTTGCGACTGGTCAAACACCGTAAAGAAGCCGAAACACTAGTAGAGCATTTAGACTATGATCGCTATAGTGAGCAGAGAAAGGCTAATTTTGCCAGACAAAGCCAGCAAGCTGCTAACGACCAAAGATCCTATGATAAAACCATAGAAAAGCATCGTCGAGTTAAGCAAAACGTAGAAACTGCACTTCGAGCTACCAAAGATAGTGCTGCCGGTCGCCTATTGGCTAAAAAGATGAAAAATGTTCTCTCTCAAGAAAAACGCTACGAAAAGCTAGCTCAGTCCATGACCCAAAAGCCACTTGAAGACGAACAAATCCAACTTTTCTTTTCAGACATCCAACCATTACCGGCTTCTAAAATCTTAATCCAACTGGAAAAGGAAAATTTGTCCATTGGCGAGCGAGTTTTGGCTCAGGAGTTACAACTAACTATCCGTGGCCAAGAAAAAATTGGTATCATCGGGCCGAATGGTGTTGGAAAAATCAACTCTGTTAGCCAAGTTACAGCAACTATTAAGTACCAAAAGAGAGATTGCTCTTGGTTTTATGCCACAAGATTACCAGCAAAAACTACAATTGGATTTATCACCAATAGCCTATCTCAGCAAAACTGGAGAAAAAGAGGAACTACAGAAAAATCCAATCTCACTTAGCTAGTCTCAATTTCAGTTATCCAGAGATGCATCACCAAATCCGCTCCTTATCTGGCGGACAACAAGGTAAACTCCTACTTTTGGATTTAGTGTTGCGCAAACCAAACTTTCTCCTTCTGGATGAGCCTACACGAAACTTTTCTCCCACTTCTCAACCTGAAATAAGAAAACTCTTTGCCACTTATCCTGGTGGTCTCATTACTGTTTCGCATGACAGGCGTTTCTTAAAAGAGGTCTGTTCGACCATCTATCGCTTGACAGAAAACGGTTTGGAGCTAATTAATTTAGAAGATGTATAGATCTTGAACATAGCAAAAATCCAGAGACAACCTCTGGATTCTTTTTACATATGTTTCAAACGCTCAATCCGTTCTGAGATAGGTGGGTGGGTATAAAAGAGTTTTTGGAACCCTCCCCCCTTTCTTGGGATCATTGATATAAAGTGCACTACTGGCATCATCGACATGGTGATGCATCGGCTCGCTATTGTCCAACTTACGTAGGGCATTGATCATTCCTTGAGGATTGCGCGTCAACTCGACACTGGAAGCATCAGCTAGGAATTCCCTCTGACGAGAAATAGCTAGTTGCACCAAGGTTGCAGCGAGAGGAGCCAGCACAATAGCTAGTAGGGAAACCACGAGCATAATGATTTCTAAGCCATTTCCATCTCGGTCATCGTCACTTCGTCTACGACCTGCTCCACCCCACCACATCATACGACCTGCCATACTAGAAAGCATGGTAATAGCACTAGCAAGGGCAACAGCAATAGTCGAAATACGGATATCGTAATTACGAATATGACTAACTTCATGTCCCATAACAGCTTCTAGTTCTTCACGATTCATGATAGCTAGAAGACCTGAAGTTGCAGCAACCGCCGCATTTTGAGGGTTAGAACCTGTCGCAAAAGCATTTAAGGCTGGATCATCAATGATGAAAACACGGGGCATGGGAATCTGAGCCACCATAGCCATATCTTCCACTACATGGTAGAGGTCTGGTGCCGTTTGTTCATCAACTTCACGAGCGCCATTCATAGACATGACAATCTCTGTTGATTGAAAAATCATGGACAAGGCATAGATAAAGCCGATAATCAGAGCGATAAGCAAACCACCAAGGCCAGATCGCATAAAGAGGTAACCAACCGCATAGCCAACAAGAGCTAAGAGTAGGAAAAATACCAGCAACAAAATCCAGGTTTTTCGTTTATTGCTTGCAATTTGATCAAACAACATCTTAGTCACCTAAACCGCTAAAATCAACTTTAGGCACTACCTTTTCCTCTTCTGGAGTTTGAAGGAAATCTGCTGCTTTAAATCCAAACATTCCAGCGATAATATTGCTTGGGAAAGTTTCTAATTTTACATTGTAGTTGCTGACAACACTGTTGTAGAGTTGACGAGAGTAAGAAATTTTATTTTCTGTGTTTGTCAACTCCTCTTGCAATTTAACAAAGTTTGCACTAGCTTTCAAATCTGGATAGCTTTCTGCAACTGCAAAAATACCTGAAACCTGACGAGTAAGGGCATCACTAGCTTTCATAGCTTCTGCTGGTGAAGTCGCTGCCGCCACTTGGTTACGTAATTCTGCCACCTTTTCAAGGGTAGAACCTTCATATTTGGCATAACCTTTTACAGTCTCAATCAAGTTTGGCAAGAGATCATTTCGACGTTTCAACTGAACATCAATCTGGCTCCAAGCCTCCTTTGTTTGCATACGATTCTTAACCAAACCGTTATAGCTAACAATCACAAAAATAACAATAAGAGCCAAAACTCCAAGAATAATCCAAGTCATTATATAAGTCCTTTCTACTTTTAGATTAGTACCAGTATATCAAATTTTTAATGATTGTGGTAAATAAGATGATACTAAAGAAGGAAATAACTATGAAACCAGAAACATTTTACAACCTGCTTGCTGATCAGAATCTTCCACTTTCGGACCAGCAAAAAAAACAATTTGAACGTTATTTTGAACTCTTGGTCGAATGGAATGAAAAGATTAATTTGACAGCTATTACGGACAAGGATGAAGTTTATCTCAAACATTTTTACGATTCGATTGCACCTATTCTGCAAGACTTGATTCCCAATGAAACTATCCAACTTCTTGATATTGGAGCTGGAGCAGGATTTCCTAGTCTACCAATGAAAATCCTCTATCCTCAGTTAGATGTGACCATCATTGATTCTCTCAACAAGCGCATCAACTTCCTCCAACTTTTGGCTCAAGAACTGGATTTAGACGATGTTCATTTCTACCATGGACGTGCAGAAGATTTTGCCCAAGACAAGAACTTTCGTGCTCAATATGATTTTGTAACAGCTCGTGCAGTTGCCCGTATGCAGGTCTTGTCTGAATTGACTATTCCTTACCTTAAAGTTGGCGGAAAACTATTGGCACTCAAGGCTAGCAATGCGCCTGAGGAGTTATTTGAAGCTAAGAATGCCCTCAACCTCCTTTTTAGTAAAGTAGAAGACAATCTCAGCTACGCCCTACCAAATGGAGATCCGCGTTATATCACAGTGGTGGAAAAAGAAAAAAAGAAACACCAAATAAATATCCAAGAAAGGCTGGTATGCCCAACAAACGCCCGCTTTAAATTTTTTTAGTAAAAAAATATTTACAAAATCAGCCTCGCTCCTTTATTTCCATGCTCGGTAAAAAATGATTTACAAAATCAACCTCTCTCCTTTATTTCCATGCTCGGGAAAAAATGATTTACAAAATCATTTTTTTCTGCTATACTATCACAAGCAAAGGTTTTTAATGTCATCCCGTGAGGTGACGAAGACGCAGAAATACTTGAAACTCTTTAAAGTCTAGATTTTAGAGAAGTCTTACTCTGAGGGCCTATTGCTGTAAAATAATGGGCTCTTTTTTGATGCCCAAAAGTGAGGTTTATATGAAACAAGAATCAACTGTTGATTTGTTACTAGACGTTGACCAACGTCCTTCAGCTGGAAAAGGAATTCTCCTTAGTTTCCAACACGTTTTCGCCATGTTCGGTGCGACCATCTTGGTACCCTTGATTTTGGGAATGCCTGTATCTGTTGCCCTTTTTGCTTCAGGTGTTGGAACACTCATCTACATGATCGCAACTGGTTTTAGAGTTCCAGTTTATCTAGGATCATCATTCGCCTTTATCACAGCTATGTCGCTAGCTATGAAGGAATTAGGAGGGGATGTATCAGCTGCACAAACAGGGGTTATCCTTACAGGTTTTATCTATGTCCTTGTCGCTGCTGGTGTTCGTTTTGCAGGTACAAAATGGATTGATAAACTCTTGCCACCAATCATCATCGGACCTATGATTATCGTTATCGGTCTTGGACTTGCAGGTTCAGCAGTTACTAACGCTGGTCTTGTAGCGGACGGGAATTGGAAAAATGCTCTTGTAGCAGTTGTTACTTTCTTGATTGCTGCCTTTATCAATACAAAAGGAAAAGGCTTCCTACGAATCATTCCATTCCTCTTTGCCATTATCGGTGGTTACCTCTTCGCTCTAGCTCTTGGGCTAGTTGACTTTACACCAGTTCTTAAAGCTGACTGGTTTGAAATTCCTAGTTTCTACTTGCCATTTAGTACTGGTGGTGCCTTTAAAGAGTACAGTCTTTACTTTGGCCCAGAAACCATCGCTATCTTGCCAATCGCTATCGTAACAATTTCTGAACATATCGGAGACCATACTGTTTTGGGTCAAATCTGTGGTCGTCAATTCTTGAAAGAACCAGGTCTTCACCGTACTCTTCTTGGTGACGGTATCGCAACTTCTGTTTCTGCCTTCCTTGGTGGACCAGCCAATACAACTTATGGAGAAAATACAGGGGTTATCGGTATGACTCGTATCGCTTCTGTCTCAGTTATCCGTAACGCTGCCTTCATCGCGATTGCCCTTAGCTTCCTTGGTAAATTCACTGCCTTGATTTCAACTATTCCAAACGCTGTACTTGGTGGTATGTCAATCCTTCTCTATGGTGTTATCGCCAGCAACGGTTTGAAGGTATTGATCAAAGAACGTGTTGATTTCGGTCAAATGCGTAATCTCATCATCGCAAGTGCTATGTTGGTTCTTGGACTTGGAGGAGCTATCCTTAAACTCGGTCCAGTTACCCTTTCAGGTACTGCACTATCAGCCATGACAGGAATCATCTTGAACTTAATCTTGCCATACGAAAATAAAGACTAATACTCTTCGAAAATCTCTTCAAACTACGTCAACGTCGCCTTGCTGTAGATATGGTTACTGACTTCGTCAGTTCTATCCACAACCTCAAAACAGTGTTTTGAGCAACCTGCGGCTAGTTTCCTAGTTTGTTCTTAGATTTTCATTGAGTATAAGAATCTAAACACATCGAAAAAACGAGCATTTCCAACTACGGAAGTGCTCATTTTTCTTCTTTCTAAAAAAGGAAAGCCCTGCGGCCTTCCTTTGTCTTACTTGCGTTTCTTCTTCGCTTTTTTCATTTTATTAGCCATGCGTTTCATAGACTGTTTCATGGCAAATTCACCGATTTTACCCTTGAGTCCGCCACCAAACATCTGGCTCATATCCGGCATTCCTGCTCCTCCTAGAGCTGACAAGTCAGGCATACCACCTTGTCCCATCATTCCTTCAAGGGCAGACATATCCATTCCTCCCATATTTGGCATATTTTTAGGAAGGTTGTTTGGATTGATTCCCATCTGCTTCATCATCTTGTTCATATCACCAGACATAACACCCTGCATGAGCTGTTTAGCCTGGTTAAAGTCCTTGATGAATTTATTGACTTCGACAAATGTATTTCCAGAACCAGCAGCAATACGACGGCGACGGCTTGGATTTAACAAATCTGGATTTTCACGCTCTTCAGGTGTCATGGAGGACACAATGGCACGTTTACGAGCAATCTGGCGCTCATCCACCTTCATATTTTGAAGAGCTGGATTGTTAGCCATCCCTGGAATCATCTTGAGCAAGTCTTCCATTGGCCCCATGTTTTGCACCTGATCCAATTGATCGATGAAATCATTGAAATCAAAGGTGTTTTCACGCATCTTCTCAGCCATTTCAAGGGCTTTTTGCTCATCGTATTCCTGAGAGGCTTTCTCAATCAAAGTGAGCATATCCCCCATACCAAGGATGCGGCTAGACATACGGTCTGGATGGAAGGTTTCGATATCTGTAATCTTTTCACCTGTACCAGTGAACTTGATTGGTTTTCCAGTAATGTGTCGAACAGATAGGGCTGCACCACCACGAGTGTCCCCATCAATCTTAGTAAGGATAACCCCAGTCACTTCCAACTGAGCATTAAACTCACGCGCAACATTGGCAGCTTCTTGACCAATCATGGCATCAACGACGAGCAGAATTTCGTTTGGTTGAGCCAATGCTTTTACGTCACGAAGTTCATTCATCAAAGCTCATCAATCTGCAAACGACCTGCCGTATCAATCAAGACATAGTCGTTGTGATTGGCTTGGGCTTGTTCCAGACCTTGACGTACAATCTCAACAGCTGGAACCTCTGTCCCTAGAGCAAAAACTGGTACATCAATCTGTTGCCCCAAAGTCTTAAGCTGGTCAATGGCAGCTGGACGATAGATATCCGCCGCAATCATCAAAGGACGAGCATTTTCTTCTTTCTTGAGTTTGTTGGCCAATTTACCGGCAAAGGTTGTTTTACCAGCCCCCTGCAAACCGACCATCATGATGATGGTAGGAATCTTTGGTGACTTGATAATCTCAGCAGTATCAGAACCTAAAACAGCTGTCAGTTCCTCATCAACGATTTTAATAATTTGTTGCGCAGGATTAAGGGTATCAATGACCTCATGCCCGACTGCACGCTCACGAACTTTCTTGATAAAGTCCTTTACAACAGGCAAGGCAACGTCGGCTTCAAGCAAGGCCAAGCGAATTTCTTTGGTTGCCTCTTGAACATCAGCCTCAGAGATTTTTCCTTTTTTACGTAGATTTTTAAAGACGTTCTGCAAACGTTCTGTTAAACTTTCAAATGCCATTTTTCTTCCTCTTATTCTCTATTATCAATGCTTGTTAAAATCTCTATCTGCTCCTGCAGAAAGTCATCCTTGGGATAGCGCTCCAAAATCTGGTCAAAAATCTGACTACGGACAATGTAGTCCGAGTACATGTGCAATTTCATCTCATAATCTTCCAGAATTTTTCTGTCCGCTTGATATTATCATAAACAGCCTGACGACTAACGCCGAACTCTTCAGCAATCTCAGCAAGGCTGTAATCATCAGCGTAGTAGAGCTCTATATAATTCATTTGCTTATCTGTCAAAAGCGCCGCATAAAATTCAAAGAGCGCATTCATACGATTGGTTTTTTCGATTTCCATAACTTTTATTATACCAAAAAAATAGCCTAAACTACCACACTAGGGAGCCAATCCAAGAAGATAGATAGCCAAATTTGAAAAATTTGAAAAAGACATGAGCCTAGCCCCAAGTAATTTCCAATTGATAGCTGGCAAAGGGATGTCCCTCTTGATTTTGTAGTCGATAATCTAGTTCAATCTTTTGTCCATCAACTTGATAATGGGTAGTTTGGATGATAAACTCCTGCATGCCCATAGGTGTAGGAATATAGGCTAAACTATCACTATCCTTTAAAAAGCGCATAATGGTCTTGGGATTGGAAAAACGACTCATCACTAGCTCTTGACCATGAAATTTAATCACTACTTTTTCATTTTCTTCATTATAAAAAAGCAGGTAGCGATAATCTCCTTTTTCATGCACTTCTACATCATAGAGTTGGTCAATCACTTCCAACTGCTCATCAAACTGAATCGTATTTCGCATCCGAATCTTCACATCAGGTCCTCTTTCTTGTCTCTTGTCCTACTATTTTACCAAAAACTCTAGCTTTTTGCTATAATGGTCATATGAACGAAAAAGTATTCCGTGACCCAGTTCACAACTACATCCATGTTAATAATCAAATCATCTATGACTTGATTAATACAAAAGAATTTCAGCGTTTGCGTCGAATCAAGCAACTGGGGACTTCCAGTTATACCTTCCACGGTGGAGAACACAGTCGCTTCTCTCACTGTCTAGGAGTCTATGAGATTGCACGACGTATCACGGAGATTTTTGAAGAAAAATATCCAGAAGAATGGAATCCTGCCGAATCCCTCCTCACCATGACCGCTGCGCTCCTTCATGACCTTGGTCATGGTGCCTACTCCCATACTTTTGAACATCTCTTTGATACAGACCATGAAGCCATTACTCAGGAGATTATCCAAAGTCCTGAAACGGAGATTCACCAAGTCCTGCTACAAGTGGCGCCCGATTTCCCAGAAAAGGTAGCCAGTATCATCGACCATACCTATCCTAACAAGCAGGTCGTACAACTCATTTCTAGTCAGATTGATGCAGACCGCATGGACTATCTCTTGCGCGACTCCTATTTTACAGGAGCATCCTATGGGGAATTTGACCTGACTCGCATCCTCCGAGTCATTCGTCCTGTCGAAAATGGTATCGCCTTTCAGCGCAATGGCATGCACGCCATCGAAGACTATGTCCTTAGTCGCTACCAGATGTATATGCAGGTCTATTTCCACCCAGCAACACGCGCCATGGAAGTTCTCCTACAGAATCTTCTCAAGCGCGCTAAGGAACTTTATCCAGAAGATAAGGACTTCTTTGCACGAACTTCTCCTCACCTCCTGCCTTTCTTTGAAAAAAATGTGACCTTGTCTGATTATCTGGCTCTGGATGATGGTGTGATGAATACCTACTTCCAACTCTGGATGACCAGTCCTGACAAGATTTTAGCAGACTTATCACAGCGCTTTGTCAACCGCAAGGTCTTTAAATCCATTACCTTTTCACAAGAGGATCAAAACCAACTCGCTAGCATGAGAAAATTGGTTGAGGACATCGGCTTGATCCCGACTACTACACTGCCATTCATAAGAACTTTGACCTCCCTTATGATATCTATCGTCCCGAATCTGAAAATCCGCGGACACAGATTGAGATTCTACAGAAAAATGGAGAACTGGCCGAACTCTCTAGCCTGTCTCCTATCGTCCAATCCCTTGCTGGCAGTCGTCACGGAGATAATCGTTTTTATTTTCCAAAAGAAATGTTGGACCAAAACAGCATCTTTGCAAGCATTACCCAGCAATTTTTACACTTGATTGAGAACGATCATTTTACCCCAAATCAAAACTAGAAGAGGAATTTTATGAGTATTAAACTAATCGCCGTCGATATTGACGGTACCCTAGTCAACAGCCAAAAGGAAATCACTCCTGAAGTCTTTTCTGCCATCCAAGATGCCAAAGAAGCTGGTGTCAAAGTCGTCATTGCAACTGGCCGCCCTATCGCTGGTGTTGCCAAACTTCTGGATGATTTGCAGTTGAGAGACGAGGGTGACTATGTGGTAACCTTCAACGGTGCCCTTGTCCAAGAAACTGCTACAGGACATGAGATTATCAGTGAATCCTTGACCTATGAGGATTATCTAGATATGGAATTTCTCAGTCGTAAGCTCGGTGTCCACATGCACGCCATTACTAAGGACGGCATCTACACAGCCAATCGCAATATCGGAAAATACACTGTGCACGAATCAACCCTCGTCAGCATGCCTATCTTCTACCGTACACCTGAAGAAATGGCTGGCAAGGAAATCGTCAAATGTATGTTCATCGATGAACCAGAGATTCTGGATGCTGCCATTGAAAAGATACCAGCCGAATTTTACGAGTGCTACTCTATCAACAAATCTGCTCCTTTCTACCTCGAACTCCTTAAAAAGAATGTGGACAAAGGTTCAGCCATCACTCACCTAGCTGAAAAACTCGGATTGACCAAAGATGAAACCATGGCTATCGGTGACGAAGAAAATGACCGTGCCATGCTGGAAGTCGTTGGTAACCCAGTTGTCATGGAAAATGGAAATCCAGAAATCAAAAAAATCGCCAAATACATCACCAAAACAAATGACGAATCCGGCGTTGCCTATGCCATCCGTACATGGGTACTGTAAAAGGGCAAAGAATAGACGAAAAACCGCTCAGCTAGAGCGGTTTTTCATCTATTTCATCTTAGAATTAACAATAGTTTCAAAAAAACAAATCAGTTTTTCTTTGATAACTCGATTGAGTAATCTGTCCATCCCACCAGATTATCATCAAATGATTCTATCGCAAATAAAAAGTAGATTTCTTGCAAGTTCTTGAGTAATTAAATCTTTTGGTGTCACAATATTGTTATTTTTTTCTATCACAATAAATTGCTTGTTCTCTTAAATCTTTTCAATTCACCAGAATAAATAAATTGAAAATATCTTTTTCCAAATTTTTCATTAGAAATTGCATTTGTTTAATCCTTTTCTCCCATACAAATAGTGTAGCTCGCTCCAACAATTTGTTTAGACTTATGATCTCTTAATTTATCTTTTTCTCACATAGGAATCTGAACCTTTAATAAATATTCCCATTTGAATTTTTTTCCAACCTCTTCTAGCACACTAATAGCTAAAAAAGAGGAGGAGGTATATGAATTATTTATATATAAAACATATGAATCCGAAATCAACTGAACAACATGATCTAAGCATCTATTCAATTCTTCATTTGAAGAAATATAAAAATTGCTAGATCCTTTTAAGATAGATTCTATCTTATCAAAATAAAAATCTTTATCGACCATTAGTATTCCAAATTTTATAATTCATGATAATTTGTCAAAGTAATTCTAGGGGTTGCTTATCAAACCTATGTCAACACTTTATATAATTCTTGTAATTTAGGGGCAAATTTGGGACGAAACACCTCAAACACCCAGTAAAATCAATAGTTTATATGCCCCCTGCTGGAATCGAACCAGCAACTACTCCTTAGGAGGGAGTTGTTATATCCATTGAACTAAGGGAGCTAGATAAAAACTCTGCTGAAAAGCAGAGTTTTTTAGTCGAATTAACGACGGATTTCTTTGATACGAGCTGCTTTACCTTGAAGAGCACGCAAGTAGTACAATTTCGCACGACGTACTTTACCGTAACGAACAACTTCGATTTTTTCAACACGTGGAGTGTGGATTGGGAAGATACGCTCAACACCTACACCATTAGAGATTTTACGAACTGTGTAGTTTTCTGAGATGCCAGCACCTTTACGTGCGATAACAACACCTTCAAAAATCTGGATACGTTCACGGTTACCTTCGACAACTTTCGCGTGTACGCGAACAGTGTCACCAGGACGGAATGATGGGATATCTGTACGAAGTTGACCTTCAGTCAAGCTTTGGATTAATGGATTCATTTTATTCTCCTATCTTTGTCAATCTTGAGGAACCTTCCTCAGCGGATAAACTGTATTTTTGTGCGTCCATTACACACAAGATACAGTTTACCAAATTTCCACAAAAAAGTAAAGAAATTTATAGCAAAATTCCTAAAAAAATCGCAACTAAACCACCTAGGTAGGTCAAAGTAATGTACGAATAAAAGACCTTCTTATCGCTTAGCAACCTTTGAAGTTCGTCATTCAAGGTCGAAAAAGTTGTCAAACCACCACAAAATCCTGTTGCTAGAATAGCATAGACTTCCTTAGACTCCACATGATTGTAGAATAATCCAATCAAAAAACAACCTAGAAGATTGGCTATGAGCGTTCCGAGGGGCAATTTAGAAGCTTGATTATAGCGGGAAAATAAATACCGTACTATGGCTCCCAAGCCACAAGCAATTGCAAGATAAACGATTACCATTTCTTCCTCCCCAAATAGTAAGCTAAAAGCAGGCCTCCACCGATGCTCAAAAGCAAGTACATGACCAAACTAAGATAACGCCCTGTGTCCAGTAATTTTACAGCATCAAGCATTAGACTAGAAAAGGTTGTTAAACCTCCACAAAAGCCCGTCCCCAGTGCTAAAATAACGCCTTTACTGGTTCCCTTATAGACCAAATAACCCTTTACAAGATAAACCAAGCAGAAAATGCCCAGATAGTTGACAAAGAGAGTGCCCCAAGGAAAATCTGGACTGGCTAGTAACCAAGTAGAAACCAGGTAGCGGACCAATCCACCCAACATAGCAGCTAGAAAAATCCCTAGCGGATAAAATTGTTCTTTTTTCATTTGATGTTTTGATCCTGATAATCACGCGAACGTTTGAGTATGTCCGAAAACGTTGCTACAATAGTCTCCTGATAGCGCTTGTCTTCTACACGACTTCTAACCTTTTCAAAAATAACTGCTTCTCTCTTGGTATCTAAAATCGGTTTCCCTGAAGCCTTCTTATAATCAACTACACCCTCAACCAAATGCATTCTTTCTTCTAACAGTTTGACAATTTGGTCGTCGATTTGATCAATCTCTTGACGAATACTATCTAAATCCATACAGTCTCCTCCTTTATTTGAATTATTGTATCAAAAAGCCATCAAATAGGCTAGTAAAATCCCAACTCACGATAAGAAAAATGCACTGATTGATTGTATCAGCGCACGTTTATGCTTATCCTACTTTAGCAGCCAATTCTTCTGCGAATTGTTCCAAGCGTTCAATATCTTCCTCCTCAGCCGAAAGATCAACTTTGACACACTCTGAACCTTTTTCTGCTCCTGTTGAAACAAAGACACGATCAAAGTCATCAACAGCTTTACAGAATTCATCGTAGAAAGTATCACCTGAGCCAACAACTCCGTAGATTTGCCATTCAAGTTGAGGTCTGCTAAGTCTTCGTAGAAGTCCATCATCTCATCTGGCAATTCTCCATCACCATAAGTATAGGTCGCAACGATAGCGATGTCTGCTTCCAAGAAGTCTGAAGCGTCAACAGTTGTACATTCATCAACATCGACATCCAAGCCCAAGTCACGTAATTTGTCTGCTACAATATCTGCAATTTCTTCGGTATTACCTGTCATACTGGCAAATACAATTTTTGCTAATGCCATATCGTCCTCCTCAATTTATCTTTCTCCATTATATCACATCTTTTTCATTTTAAAAATAAAAATTCTTGTGCTACAATGAAATGAGAAAGAATTGAGGTTATTTATGGACATTTGCCATCAAATTTTAGAAAAAATCAAAGAATACGACACAATTATCATTCACCGTCATATGAAACCAGACCCTGATGCCTTAGGAAGTCAGGTGGGATTGAAAGCCTTACTGGAACATCATTTCCCAGAAAAAACCATCAAAGCTGTTGGTTTTGATGAACCAACTCTTACTTGGATGGCTGAAATGGATCATGTTGAAGATAGTACCTACCAAGGTGCCCTTATCATCGTCTGTGATACGGCCAATACTGCTCGTATTGATGATAAGCGCTATAGTCAAGGTGATTTTCTCATTAAGATTGACCACCATCCAAATGATGATGTATATGGTGACCTATCTTGGGTGGATACTAGTTCAAGCAGCGCTAGTGAGATGATTACCCTATTTGCTGAAACAACTCAACTGGACTTGTCAGATCGCGCTGCTGAGTTGCTCTTTGCAGGAATTATCGGTGATACAGGTCGCTTCCTCTACCCTTCTACCACTGCACGGACCCTCCGCCTTGCTGCTTATTTGAGAGAACATAACTTTGACTTTGCAGCTCTCACTCGCAAAATGGACACTATGAGCTACAAAATTGCTAAACTTCAAGGCTACATCTACGACCATCTGGAAGTGGATGAAAATGGTGCTGCTCGCATTATCCTGAGTCAAGAAGTCTTGAAACAATTCAATGTTACCGATGCTGAAACTGCAGCCATTGTCGGTGCACCTGGACGCATTGACAGTGTGAGTCTCTGGGGAATTTTTGTTGAACAAGCGGATGGTCACTACCGCGTCCGTCTACGTAGTAAAATTCGTCCAATCAATGAAATTGCTAAAGAACATGATGGTGGTGGTCATCCTCTAGCAAGTGGTGCTAACTCCTATAGTTTGGAAGAAAACGAAATCATCTACCAAAAGTTAAAAAACTTGCTTAAAAACAAGTAAAAGACTTGTCAAACTCATTAGAATTTGATAGACTAGTATGGTAATAATCTATGGCTCGCAAAGAGACCATGGCAGAAAGGAAATATTGTAAAATGAAAAAAAGATATCCATCCAGAATATCGCCCAGTTGTCTTCATGGACACAACTACTGGTTACCAATTCCTTAGCGGTTCAACAAAACGCTCTAACGAAACAGTTGAGTTCGAAGGCGAAACTTACCCATTGATCCGTGTGGAGATTTCATCAGACTCACACCCATTCTACACTGGACGTCAAAAGTTCACTCAAGCAGATGGACGCGTGGATCGTTTCAACAAAAAATACGGTCTCAAATAATGATAAAAAGAACAGTTTCGACTGTTCTTTTTTTGTTTCTTGAAATTAACTGCTGTTTTCATGTTCCAAACTCATACTCTTCGAAAATCTCTTCGGTAATTTAATGTTAGGGGATTTATACTAACAATAGACTTTTAACTTCAAAATTGATAAAATAAAAAAGAAAATAATTGAAAAAGGAAACTGTAAATCACCATGATGAACATGCAAAACATGATGCGTCAAGCACAAAAACTTCAAAAACAAATGGAACAAAGCCAAGCAGAACTTGCTGCTATGCAATTTGTTGGCAAATCTGCTCAAGACCTTGTCCAAGCGACCTTAACTGGAGATAAGAAAGTTATCAGCATTGACTTCAATCCAGCTGTCGTTGACCCAGAAGACCTCGAAACTCTTTCTGATATGACCGTTCAAGCCATCAACTCTGCTCTTGAACAAATCGATGAGACTACCAAGAAAAAACTGGGTGCTTTCGCTGGAAAATTGCCATTCTAAGCATAAGAAAAAACAAGCATTCAAGAGAATACTTGCCTATCGTGGGAGGAACAACTGTTCCTCTTTTTAATTACTAAAAATTAAAGAATTCCATGGCCTGTTTGAAAAGCAAATCCGTATACTCTGGGTCTTCTTGGGCAATGGTAACTTGCTCTTGAATCATTTCCAAATCATCCGTTATCATGCCATCCGCTCCCAAATGAACAGATTTATCAAAGGACTCTGAACTATTAATGGTCCAGACGTACAATTTCTGATCGGTATTCCAAAGCTTGTTGACAAAATTTTCATCTAAAGTTGAATACTCCATGGTATAACCTGTAGCTTTGGTTCTTGGAAAGATACTATTGTAAGGTAGGATGAAATAGACTGGAATTTGTGAGTCGTAGGCTAGCACTTGGTCAATCACATGGTAGTCTAAGGACTGCATTTGGTGCCCATTCTGCTTAATAACAGCTCCATATTTGTCCATAAAGCGTTTCATCATATCTGGACTATCTTTTCGACTGGTTTTAATTTCAATAAGGAGTTTTTGATGCAATTCATTGGCTTTGTTAAGATAATCATCAAAACTAGACACCTTGGTGTGATAGCCATTTTCAGAAATATCAAGTTTGGTTAATTCATCCAAAGTTAGATCCTGAGGATTGGCATTGACTCCTGTCAAATTCTTGATATTAGCATCATGCATCATGACAAACTGGCCATCTTTTGTTTCCTGAACATCTGTCTCAACGAAATCTGGAGATAACTGAGCGGTTTTTTCTAGTGATTGGACGGTATTTTGCACACCATTCTTATTAGATACTCCCCTGTGAGAAATGATTAAAGGTTTATTGGCAACTGGCGCTTCCAAATAAACATACCCCTCAAGAGCGAAAAAGATACCTGCACAGCCCATCACTCCCCATCTCATCCAGTGGTCTTTCTTTCTCCTTGGTGTGATTTCTAGTTCTTCTCCTGTCAAAAAGGAAACAAACTTAATAAGGAAATAGGTCAAGGCCATATAGTGGAAATTCTTAATCAAGACAAAGTTGATAATTCCCAGTACAAGAGATTCCTTATGGGTCACTCCATCCATCAGTGCCTGACTTGCTAAGATTGGAATCAAGAAAAGAATGAAAAATAGATAGGTTTTGACGACAATCCAAAGCAAGTTCCAAATATAAAACCAGGATTGCCTTTTGGTCTTCTCTAGACTGTATCTGACTGCCTCTTTGACTGTTTTCTTCTCAAATAAAAGCTGAGGTAGGGCAAACATCAAACGCACTGAAATGTAAAACAGAAGTAAAGCCAGAATAGTAACCACTATACCTACTAGCCAATACTTGTCTTCCACATAATCAACGATAAAATCCGGAATGACAATTTTATTGAGGTAATAAATCTTTAAAATCTTTCGAATCAATGGAAAGAGCATCATGACATAAAAGAAGATAAAGGCCATTTTGGAAATCGTCACTTGCTTCATAAACAAGAAACTTTGGCGAAAGACCTTACGACTGTACTCCAGCAAGGTCCTTTTTTCATGGCATAATAAATGCCGAGCACCAATAAAGAGAAGTCCTATCTGGTAATAGGCGACCAATAAATTAACAATTACTAGAACAAATAAAGCCAAACTAACAAAGGGAGAACCCTTTATAATAGCAAAAATATTGTTGTAGGAAAGAAAGAGATAGCCTGTCTGTCGGAGCAAAAGTCCAGCAACCCAAGAATTGAGAGGTAACCAGACAAACTCAATCATCATGAAAGTCAAGAAAAAGAGAAAGAGTATTTTATCTAGATTAAAGTAGATTTTCCTAAAACCTAGATTTTTAGGTTTTTCAGGTTTCATAGGCACTCCTAGTCAAATAATTGAGACAAGTCCAAGCCCCCAAAAGGATTGTTCGAGAGGCTACTTTCTGCCCCTAACAATTCTCTAGCCTGGTCTGACTCTAGAAAGGACTCGTAAACACGCGCCGTCATCCGAGCATCCTCTAGGCTATTATGAGACTGACCTTGAAATCCGAGAAATGAGGCAACAGTTTGCAATTTAAGATTGGCAATACCATGTAAATCCGAACTCCGACGTTCAAAAGCCTCATCATACAAGTCCACCTTGTACTGCTGACTATAGTCTAAACCATGATCCGCTAAAATAGGTAGATCACTTTTAGCAGCATTGTAGCCAACCATGGGTAAAGAACCCACAAACTCTTGAAATTCTGCTATAACTGTCTCAACTGGTCGGGCATCTTTTAAGGTTTCAGCTGTAATCCCCGTCAATCCATTGATAAAGCTTTTTAGAGGGACACTGGTATGAACATAGGAATCATAGGCGTCGATTTCCTGACCATCTCTAAAACGCACTGCCGATACTTGAATCAAGTGTGTTTGCCCTTCATGCTGATTAAATTCTAAGTCAAAAGCAATGTAATCTTCTAATCGTTCCATTTTCTACCTCTCCTATACTGTTATTTTATACTCTTCGAAAATCTCTTCAAACCGCGTCAGCTTCGCCTTGCCGTAGATATATGTAACTGACTTCGTCAGTCTTATCTACAACCTCAAAGCAGTGCTTTGAGCAGCCTGCGGCTAGCTTCCTAGTTTGCTCTTTGATTTTCATTGAGTATTAATTGAGCAACTATACTATTTAGAAATAAAAGAAGCCATCAGGTTAGCATTTAACCTAAACAGCTCCTTGATTATCCTCCAAATAAACGAGCAAAAAAGCCTTTCTTAGTTGATTGGACTTCTTCTTTTGCTTGGTCCAGCTCTAGCTTAAGATTTTCTTGATCCTTCATTGCTTGAAGGGTCAATTGTTGCTGCTGATCGAGCTGTTTGTCTTTCTCAGCAATCTGACGGTCTTTGATACGCATCTGCTCGTCTTTTTCTGATAACTGACGGTCCTTGGCCTTTAATTGTTCATAGAGACGAAGAATTTCTGCATTCTTCTCATCCACTAGAATCTCCATCAGTTCACGTTGCTTGACATCTTCACTGACAGGCTCATCTTCAAAAATCGTTTTTTTATAGATTTCTTCTAGCTTAATCAAGCCACTTCTGGTAACGACTGTTACCCCTTTGTCATTTTTATCTGTGTCTTCTTCAGGTAATTCTTTGACACGGTTATTGATTGCTTGGCGAGATAATCCTAAGACCTCCGCAATCTCACTGACGGTCATTTCAATACTCATAATATCCTCTGAAACGTTTTCTAGCTTTTCTTTACTTAAATCTTATCATAAGCTAGAAAAACTGTCAAATTTTCGCTTAATCTAAGGCCTTCAAAAAGGCTAACAAGACTTGGGCAGAGCGACGTCCAGCTTCGATAATAAACTCATCAAAAGAGATGTTTGCTTCATGGTTGGCATTATCACTCATAGCTCGAATAACTAAAACTGGAAGATTAAGGGCATGCGCTGCCTGAGCAATAGCGGCCCCCTCCATCTCAACAGCTAAAACTTCTGGGAAATGGGACTTAATCGCTTCTATCTTGTCATTTCCTGCAACAAAACTATCTCCTGTAGCAATCAAACCAAGATGCCAGTTCTGATCCAATTGAGATAAACTCTCTTGAATTTTAGCAACAAAGGTTTTATCTGATTCGAAATAAAGCGGTTGTTGCGCCATTTGTCCATAAGCATAACCAAAAGCTGTGACATCCACATCATGATAGGCTAATTTGTCAGCAATCACAACATCACCAACAGCAATACCTTCTGCTACTGCCCCAGCTGATCCCGTATTAATTAAAGCATCCACTTGGAAATGATCAGCCAAAATCGCCACACTCATAGCAGACATGACCTTACCAATTCCACTTTCTACAAGAACGACTTCATGAGAGGCAAGGTTTCCTGTATAATAAGTATTCCCTAAAACAACTTGCTCCTGAGCATTGTCTAGATGCTGGACCAGATAAGCCAGTTCTTCTGGCATAGCCGCAATAATTCCTATTTTCATTTCAATTCCTTTTCTATTACAAAAGTTTCATTGCTAAGACAAGCAAAATCAAGAGAAAGATGACTGCGAATAAGATTTTATTCAGTTTAGAATTGAAGACATTTCTCTTGGTATTTTCAATGCGACGGCTTTTATGAATAGACGGTTCAACCTGAATCTTCAAGGTTTCCTGGCTAAATCCATGATCCTTAGGATTGGCATAACCAAAACGGGAAGAAGAGGTTGGTAAAATTTTTGTCTCCTCATCATCTAGCAAAGGGGGACCTGAAATATTTTCTCCTCTATTAGCTCTTTCGATTATTTCATCCGTTAATAAAGGTTTACCCATATTGACCTCCTCTATTTTTTCTGCACTTCCCAGTATTGAACAGCCATAATTGTCTTGGCATCGCAGATATGACCCGATTGGATCAATTCCTTGGCTTCTTCTAAGCTCACTTCAAGGACTTCTAAGGTCTCATCCTCGTCCTGCGGACGCGGATTTTCCACCTTTGTCAAATCACTTGCTAGGTATAGTTTTAGTTTTTCATTACAGAAGCCAATGGCTGAGTAAAAATCGTACAAGAGTTCTAATTTCCCTGTGTAGGCTGTTTCTTCCTCTAATTCACGCAAGGCTGCTGCGACAGGGTCTGTATTTTCTCCTACTTCCAATTTTCCAGCTGGAATTTCGTAAGAGACTGCCTCAATGGCCTTGCGGTACTGCTTGACCAAGATGAGTTTTTGCTCATCGGTTACGGCTAAAACACAGACAGCTCCATTGTGGAAAATCAAATCACGTTGGGCAGTTCCCTTGCCTTCTGGTAATTCAACCTGATCTTGGACCAGTTTAAATATTGGTCCTTGATAGATTTCTTTTCGGCTAAGCGTTTTTCTTCAAATTCCATGACAGACTCCTACTGATTATTAGGATGATGAGGGAGGCGAGTCGCATATTCGTCTTTATTGACCTGACGTCCGCGACCAATAGCAATCGCATCTGCTGGCACGTCTTTGGTAATAGTTGAACCAGCTCCAACGAGGGAATTGTCACCAAGTTCTACTGGTGCAATAATGGTTGAATTTGAACCAACAAAGACATTGTTACCAATGACTGTCTTGTATTTGTTTTTGCCATCGTAGTTGACTGTAATAGTTCCTGCACCGAAATTAACATGGCTACCCACTTCACAGTTTCCGATATAGGTCAAATGACCAGCCTTAGTATTCTCACCGATTGAAGAACCTTTCACCTCAACAAAGTTTCCAATATGGACTTGGGCAGCTAGACTTGAACCTGGACGAATGTGGGCATAAGGTCCGACAGTCACTCCATCTGCAACACTGCTTTCCTCAATCATAGAGTTAGTAATGACAGCTCCTGCTCCGATAGTGCTATCCACTACATAAGTACCGTTTGTCAAAACAGTCTCAGAACCAATTTTCGTTTGCCCTTTCAAGGTAACATTGGCTTCGAGTTGAACTTCAGGAGCAATCTCAACATCAATATCGATATAAGTTGCTTCTGGATTAACAAAGCTAACGCCATTAACCATGTGCTGATGATTGATGCGACGACGCATCACTGACTCAGCAGTCGCAAGAGCCACACGGTCGTTTACCCCAAGACTTTCATCAAAATCTTTCAAAGTATAAGCGCCAACTTTTTCACCAGCTTCACGGAAAATGCCAATGACATCTGTAATGTAATATTCGCCTTGAGCATTGTTGGTATTGATATTTTTCAAAGCTTCAAACAAACGCTCGTTATCAAAAACGTAAGTTCCAGTGTTGATTTCCTTGATTTGCTTTTCAAAATCTGTGGCATCCTTCTGCTCCACAATGCGCAGAACTTCAGCATTGTCATTACGAACAATTCGTCCATAGCCAAAAGGATTATCCGTTTCAGCAGTCAAGATAGTCGCCACATTTTTATGATTTATGTGGAAATCAATCAAGTTTTTCAAGCTTTCACCTGTGATTAAAGGAGTATCTCCTGCGATGACCAAGGTGTGACCTGACAAACCTTCTAAGATTGGCTCTGTCATCATAACTGCATGGCCAGTACCCAACTGTTCAGATTGAGTCACAAATTCTGTCTGTCCAGCCAAGACCTCTTCAACCAATTCCGCCTTGTGTCCTACAACTGTTACTGTCTTTTCAGGTTGGATAGCTCCCACACTACGGAAAACATGTTCCAACATAGAAATACCCGCAACCTTATGCAACACTTTTGGCAAATCAGATTTCATACGAGTCCCTTTACCCGCTGCTAAAATAATGGCATAATTTGACATAATCTTCTCTTTTCTCTAGAAATTCCCTTTTATTATACCATATTTCAAATCATTCCGCGCCCTTGAATGAAAAAATGCTCTAAAGTCCTTTCTTATTATACAAATTTTGGGTAAATTCCCAAACTAAGTTCCACCGCTAATCCAAGTGGAAGTTAGTCTGATAAAAATTCTAAAAACCAGTGGAAATCCGTGTCAGGGTAAGTTCCACTGGTTTTAATCATGCTTGATTTCATCGCTTTTGTAACCAAAATGAATCGAAAAAAAGAGCGCACAAAATCCCCTCATCTGAAAGCGTTTCAGATTAAGTTCCGCTATGGTGGAAGTTAGTATGAGACGTTTGAATGCGGTTAAAGGTTAGTTTTTAGAACTTATGTTGGAGTAATTTAGACGACTGGCAGACGTCTTCTGCAGGTATTTTAGAAATGCCGAGAAGTTTAGGAATTTCTTCTCCATAGGTAAAGGCAAAGAGTTCATAGGCTGACTTTCCATTCAAAGCAGCACGTTTGACGCTGTTGACATGCGAACAGACGAGATTAATATCCTCTTGAGTTAAATTGTCAAAAGAAGTTCCTTTAGGTAGAATGTCGCGAATCAGCGTGTGATTTTTCTCAATTCTCCCTTTCTGGTCAGAGCGATTAGGATCACAAAAGAAGAGTTTACTCTCTCCTCGAACATCCATTTCGATGTCATCGACCCTGGCAAACTCTCCACCATTATCAGTCAGGATGACAGGAAAGAGTTGAAAGAAATCTTTATCCGCTTGGTGAAGAGTGTTCTTGATATCATAGAGATGTTTGGTAACCTCAAGGGCGGTTTTATTATCCAGTAGTCTAGCGAAGATAAAGTTACAGAAAGAGAGATTGAAGGTGAGTAGGACTTTACCTCCCATCCTGCCCATAACGGTGTCCATTTCCAGCCAAGAATTCAGTTGCTTAAGAGCCAAATAATTTAGGAAATCCTCATAGGAACGTCCTTTTTTAGATTCTTTCGGAATGGAAGGTAGCTTACTTTTCCGTCTTTCTTTGAATTTAACGGCTCTGGCTAGGTCAATAGGAGCGATAGATAGGTATCCTTTTCGGATGTGTCGATAGACAGTTGAGGAGCTGACATCAAGATTGTGAGTTTTGAGGATATGATAGATGTGTTGTCCCTTTTTAACACCATCAGAAATGATTTTGTCCATGTCCCAGAAGGTCTTGGAATTGAGGGGAGTTCCTTCACGAGCTTCGACAAGAGTTTGTTCGTACTGCTTTTGAGCTTGTTTAGCGAGGTAGAAGATTTTTTTAAATCCACAATTTTGTCTTCTTTTAGGGCATCCATTACAGACAAAGGGAGCCTTATTGAGTAGAGGGACAGGGAAGGTTATTAGAGGTATACTCTCGGACTTGTTTGTTTCGTTTGACTTCTTTTAGAAATAGTAGTCGGGTCTTTTAGAATAAGTTGCCCGATAGCTTTGAAGGTTTCACCGCGCTCTAAGCCTAATTGGATATCATTACGGTCTGAAAGGGTAAGGTGTTTATGTTTTGTCATAGTAGACCTCATTTCTAACTCAAACGTCTCACACTTAATTCCACCATAAAAATCCGTTTTAGACTAATTTCCACTTTGGTCAGGTGAGTGGAAGTTACTTTGAGAAGTTAGCTTTTAGAAGTCCTTTCTTAACCCATTTTTTTGAGTGTTTTTGATTTTTTTCATTTTTTTAAGGTAAAATTATGAGATATGAGAAAGAAAATTAATCCGCTTATTTTATTTGGTTTTTTTGGGATTATGATTTTCATTTTAATCCTGAATCGCCCTCGTTTTTGAGAACCATCCTGTAAAAAAACAAAGTCAAATATCGCGCAAGTAGAGACCCAAGCGTTACATAATATAAATAAACCAGTAATTGATGTGTCTGGTTGGCAGCGTCCTGAGGAAATCAATTACGATACTCTCTCCCAAAACATTTCTGGAGCCATTGTTCGCGTCCATAGTGGTGCTCAAACATCCAAAGAGAACGATGCTTCCTATGTTAATGGTATTGATAAGGCCTTTAAAACCCATATCACTGAGTTTCAAAAACGAAATGTACCCGTTGGGGTCTATGCCTATGTTGCTGGAAAAAATGTCCAAGAAATGGAAAAGGCCGCTGAAGTTTTTTATAACGCTTCATCTCCATACAGCCCTAGCTACTATTGGCTAGATGTGGAAGACAAAACCATGTCCAATATGAACGAAGGGGTTGAAGCCTTTCGGGCAAAGCTAGAATCCCTAGGTGCTAAAAACATCGGAATCTACGTTGGAGTCTACTTCATGGAAGAACACAGTATTGATACAGATAAATTTACATCTGTTTGGATTCCTTCCTATGGTTCTGACTCAGGTTTTTACGAGGCAACTCCAAAGACTGATTTAGATTACGACATCCACCAGTACACTTCTAAAGGAAAAATTGCTGGCTTTGATCACGATTTGGATATCAACGTCATCTCTTCCTTAAAAAACAAAGAAGAAACCTTTAGAAAACTCTTTTTAAAACCTTAAAAGCATTTGTTTATCATTTGCTTTTTCTTTTTATTATAGATTGTGATACAATATAGTAAGGAGTTTTTGAAATAGAAATAGTTGGAGGAAGTATATGCTCTCATGGTTAGCACGCCTTATTAAAGGAATTGTGATTGCTCTTGGATTTATCTTACCGGGAATTTCGGGAGGGGTTCTAGCAGCAATCTTAGGAATTTATGAACGGATGATTGGCTTTCTGGCCCATCCCTTTAAAGACTTTAAAGAAAATGTTTTGTACTTTATTCCAGTTGCCATCGGTATGCTTCTGGGAATCGGCTTATTTTCTTACCCGATTGAATACCTGCTTGAAAATTATCAGGTCTTTGTCTTATGGAGCTTTGCAGGTGCCATCATTGGTACTGTTCCTAGCCTCCTCAAGGAATCAACTCGAGAATCTGACCGAGACAAGATTGATTTAGCTTGGTTCTGGGCAACCTTTATCATTTCTGGACTAGGTCTCTATGCCTTAAATTTTGTCGTTGGAACCTTAAAGTGCCAGCTTTCTTAATTTCGTCCTAGCAGGTGCACTACTGGCTCTTGGCGTATTGGTTCCTGGCCTTAGTCCATCAAATCTACTTTTGATTTTGGGCCTCTATGCTCCTATGTTGACTGGTTTTAAAACCTTTGACCTCTTGGGAACCTTCTTCCCGATTGGAATCGGTGCAGGTGCAACTCTCATCATTTTTTCAAAATTGATGGATTATGCCTTAAACAACTACCACTCACGCGTCTATCATTTCATCATCGGTATCGTCTTATCAAGTACTCTTTTAATCTTGATTCCAAATGCAGGAAACGCTGAAAGTATCCAATACACAGGGGTCTTTCACTTGTCGGTTATGTCATCATCGCCTTCTTCTTTGCACTGGGAATCTGGCTTGGTATTTGGATGAGCCAATTGGAGGATAAGTATAAATAATGGCAAAAAAAGTTAAAATCAAAAAAACATTGGTGGAACAAATCCTGTCTAAAGCAGGTATCCCACATCAGGGGATTCAAATCAATGCCCTGGAAGGAGAACTTCCTCAAGGTTATGAACGAGATCAGATTTTCAAAACCTTGGCTCTTTTGGGAGATAAAACAGGACCGATTATCGGAATTGTCCCTATCACTCAACACCTGTCAGAAAAGAAATTAGCTAAATTTTCTGGCAATAAAAAAGTGAGCATGATTCCACAAAAGGACTTGGAAAAAACAACTGGTTATATTCACGGAGCCAATAATCCTGTCGGCATTCGTCAGAAACACAATTACCCCATTTTTATCGATAAGATTGCTCTAGACTTGGATCAAATGATTGTCTCTGCAGGCGAAGTTGGTCACAGCATTATCGTCGCGCCACAAGACTTGGCTAGCTTTGTAAAAGCTGACTTTGCAGATATCTTGGAGGACAGTAAGTAATGAAACTCTACTTTGTCCGCCACGGTCGTACAGTCTGGAACCAAGAAGGACGCTTTTTCAAGGTGCTAGTGGAGATTCTCCCCTTCTTCCTGAATCCATTGACACTCTAAAACAACTTGGCCAGTATCTCAAGGAGATTCCTTTTGATCAGATTTATTCAAGTGATTTACCTCGAGCGGTCAAATCTGCTGAGATTATCCAAAGTCAACTCCAGAGCCCCTGTCCTTTAGAAAGTGTTCCTAATCTCCGTGAATGGCAGCTGGGGAAATTAGAAGGATTAAAAATCGCAACCTTGGAAGCTATTTACCCGCAACAAATCAAAGCTTTCCGTACGAATCTTGCTAAATTTGACACTCAAATGTTTGGAGCCGAATCCCTCTATAGCACAACAAACGGACCATCCAATTTATCAAATCACTCAAAGATAGTCCAGCTGAGCGTATTCTAATTGTCGGCCACGGCGCCAATCTTACTGCCAGTCTTCGTACTCTTCTAGGCTATAAAGAACCTCTTCTTCGTAAAGATGGCGGTCTAGCAAATGCCAGCCTAACCATTCTAGAAACCCATGATTTTGAAAGATTCACTCTCGATACTTGGAATGATACTTCCTATCAATAACAGAACTTGATTTTAGCGTCAAGTTCTGGTAAATTCCCAAACTAAGTTCCACCGCTAATCCAAGTGGAAGTTAGTCTGATAAAAATTCTAAAAACCAGTGGAAATCCGTGTCAGGGTAAATTCCACTGGTTTTACTAATGCTTGATTTCATTGCTTTTGTAGCCAAAATGAATCGAAAAAAAGAGCGCACAAAATCCCCTCATCTGAAAGCGTTTCAGATTAAGTTCCGCTATGGTGGAAGTTAGTGTGAGACGTTTGAATGGGGTTGAAGATTAGTTTTTAGATTTTATGTTGGAGTAATTTAGAAGACTGACAGACATCTTCTGCAGGTATTTTAGAAATGCCGAGAAGCTTAGGAATCTCTTCTCCATAAGTAAAGGCAAAGAGTTCATAGGCTGACTTTCCATTCAAAGCAGCACGTTTGACGCTGTTGACATGAGAACAAACGAGATTGATGTCCTCTTGAGTTAAAGTTGTCAAAAGAAGTTCCTTTAGGTAGAATGTCGCGAATTAGTGTGTGATTTTTCTCAATTCTCCCTTTCTGGTCAGAGCGATTAGGATCACAAAAGAAGAGTTTACACTCTCCTCGAACATCCATTTCGATGTCATCAACCCTGGCAAACTCTCCACCATTATCAGTAAGAATGACAGGAAAGAGTTGGAAGAAATCATTATCCGCTTGGTGAAGAGTGTTCTTGATATCATAGAGGTGTTTGGTAACCTCAAGGGCAGTTTTATTATCCAGAAGTCTTAGCGAAGATAAAGTTACAGAAAGATAGATTGAAGGTGAGTAGGACTTTACCTCCCATCCTCCCCATAACTGTGTCCATTTCCAGCCAAGAGTCTAGTTGATTAAGGAGCCAAATAGTTTTTGGAAATCCTCATAGGAACGTCCTTTTTTTAGCTTCTTTAGGGATGGAAGGTAGCTTACTTTTTCCGTCTTTCTTTGAATTTAACGGCTCTGGCTAGATCAATAGGAGCGATAGATAGGTATCCTTTTTCGGATGTGTCGATAGACAGTTGAGGAGCTGACATCAAGGTTATGAGTTTTGAGGATATGATAGATGTGTTGTCCCTTTTTAACACCATCAGAAATGACTTTTGTCCATGTCCCAGAAGGTCTTGGAATTGAGGGGAGTCCCTTCACGAGCTTCTACAAGAGTTTGTTCGTATTGCTTTTTGAGCTTGTTTAGCGAGGTAGAAGATCTTCTTATAGCCACAATTTTGTCTTCTTTTAGGGACATCCATTACAGACAAAGGGAGCCTTATCGAGTAGAGGACAAGGGAAGGTTATCACAGGTAGACTCTCGGACTTGTCTGTTTCGTTTGACTTCTTTAGAGACAGTGGTCGGGTCTTTTTAGAATAGGATTGTCCAATAGCTTTGAAAGTTTCACCGCGCTCTAAGCCTAATTGGATATCATTACGGTCTGAAAGGGTAAGGTGTTTATGTTTTGTCATAGTAGACCTCATTTCTAACTCAAACGTCTCATACTTAATTCCACCATAAAAATCCGTTTTAGACTAATTTCCACTTTGGTCAGGCAAGTGGAAGTTACTTTGAGAAGTTAGCAGCGTCAAGTTCTTTTTAGTTTTGACAGATTATCCGTGAATTTCTTGGCTATTTATGATAAAATGGGAGTATCGCAAAAAATGACTCATCGTATTCAATTTTGAGTAAAACTAGGAGGATCCCATGTCAACAGAACATATGGAAGAACTAAATGACCAGCAGATCGTTCGCCGTGAAAAAATGGCTGCGCTCCGTGAACAAGGAATCGATCCTTTCGGAAAACGCTTTGAACGCACTGCAAATTCACAAGAATTAAAAGATAAATTTGCTGACCTTGATAAAGAACAATTACATGATAAAAAAATGAAACAGCTACTATCGCAGGACGCTTGGTAACCAAACGTGGTAAAGGTAAAGTAGGATTTGCCCACCTTCAAGACCGTGAAGGCCAGATTCAAATCTACGTTCGTAAGGATGCTGTCGGTGAAGAAAACTACGAAATCTTCAAAAAAGCAGACCTTGGTGACTTCCTTGGTGTCGAAGGCCAAGTGATGCGTACAGATATGGGAGAACTCTCTATCAAGGCGACTCACATTACACACTTGTCTAAGGCTCTTCGTCCACTTCCAGAGAAATTCCATGGTTTGACAGACGTTGAAACAATTTACCGTAAACGTTACCTTGACTTGATTTCTAACCGTGAAAGCTTTGAGCGCTTTGTCACTCGTTCAAAAATCATTTCTGAAATCCGTCGTTACCTTGACCAAAAAGGTTTCCTTGAAGTGGAAACACCTGTTCTTCACAACGAAGCTGGTGGTGCTGCTGCCCGTCCATTTATCACCCACCACAATGCCCAAAACATTGATATGGTGCTTCGTATCGCGACTGAGCTTCACTTAAAACGCCTTATCGTTGGTGGTATGGAACGTGTCTATGAGATTGGCCGTATCTTCCGTAATGAAGGAATGGATGCTACTCACAACCCTGAGTTTACTTCTATCGAAGTCTACCAAGCTTATGCAGATTTCCAAGACATTATGGACTTGACTGAGGGTATTATCCAACACGCTGCTAAATCAGTCAAAGGTGATGGCCCAGTTAACTATCAAGGTACTGAAATCAAGATCAACGAACCATTTAAACGTGTTCACATGGTGGATGCTATCAAGGAAATTACTGGTGTAGACTTCTGGCAAGATATGACTTTGGAAGAAGCCAAAGCTATCGCTGCTGAGAAGAAAGTTCCAGTTGAGAAACACTACACTGAGGTTGGCCACATCATCAATGCTTTCTTTGAAGAGTTTGTTGAAGAAACCTTGATCCAACCAACCTTTGTCTATGGACATCCAGTAGCTGTATCTCCACTCGCTAAGAAAAATCCTGAAGACGAACGCTTTACTGATCGTTTCGAGCTCTTCATCATGACTAAGGAGTACGGTAATGCCTTTACTGAGTTGAACGACCCAATCGACCAGCTTAGCCGTTTTGAAGCCCAAGCTAAAGCCAAGGAACTTGGTGACGATGAAGCGACAGGCATCGACTACGACTACATCGAGGCCCTTGAATACGGTATGCCTCCAACAGGTGGTTTGGGAATCGGTATCGACCGTCTCTGCATGCTCCTCACTGATACAACAACTATCCGTGATGTATTGCTCTTCCCAACAATGAAATAAGCTCTTATCCTCTGGTACTTGCCAGAGGTTTTTTTACAGTAAAAAGAAATAGACTGAAGTTTTCACCTCAGTCTATTTTTCTATCAGACTTCAGAAAAGAAGTTTCTTTCTTAGTCTTCTTTTTCTTACGAGCTACGAGTCCGAATGCACCCAACATTCCAAGAAGTCCAAGACTAGCTAGACCAGCCTTATCTTCTGTACCAGTATTTGGTAATTCCTTCTTATCATTGGATACGGTTGTTTCAGCTACTTGTTTAGAATCTGTAGAACTTGTCTGAACTGGAGTAGCTACTGGTTTTTCTGGACTTGTAGGAGTCTCTGGAGCACTTGGTTGCTCTTGATTGATTGAATTTGTAACTTTCTTATAGTGATGTAGGGTATTTCCTTTAAAATCAGTTGTTGAATGACTATATTCATATCCTTCCAACTCTATTGGATTGTGTTTTCCTTCTTTATCTGAAGTAATACGGTTTCCGTTTTCATCTAGATATTCCGTTACAATCTGAACAGTTGAATCGCCATTTTGAGAAATGACTCCTCCACCATTTTGTGATTTAGGTGTTACTGTTACAGGAACTTCCACTGTAATAACTTTGCCATTTGGCAATTCAATCGTTACCTTAACTGGATCTTTCTTACCTGGCGTTGTTAAGTCGGGAATGTTTGCAACATTCGTTACTTTACCGCCTTCTGGAATCTTAATTCCTTTTGTGTAATCCTCTGGGGTTAACGGTGTTGTGGTTACTGGTGTTTCAATTTCCTTAACTGGAGTAACAGTTACTGGAACGTCCACTTTAATCACTTTGCCATTTGGCAATTCAATCGTTACCTTAACTGGATCTTTCTTACCTGGCGTTGTTAAGTCTGGAATGTTTGCAACATTCGTTACTTTACCACCTTCTGGAATCTTAATTCCTTTTGTGTAATCCTCTGGGGGTTAACGGTGTTGTAGTTACTGGTGTTTCAATTTCCTTAACTGGCGTTACAGTTTACAGGAACGTCCACTGTAATCACTTTGCCATTTGGCAATTCAATCGTTACCTTAACTGGATCTTTCTTACCTGGCGTTGTTAAGTCTGGAATGTTTGCAACGTTCGTTACTTTACCGCCTTCTGGAATCTTAATTCCTTTTGTGTAATCCTCTGGGGTTAACGGTGTTGTGGTTACTGGTGTTTCAATTTCCTTAACTGGAGTAACAGTTACTGGAACGTCCACTGTAATCACTTTGCCATTTGGCAATTCAATCGTTACCTTAACTGGATCTTTCTTACCTGGCGTTGTTAAGTCTGGAATGTTTGCAACGTTCGTTACTTTACCGCCTTCTGGAATCTTAATTCCTTTTGTGTAATCCTCTGGGGTTAACGGTGTTGTGGTTACTGGTGTTTCAATTTCCTTAACTGGAGTAACAGTGACTGGAACATCCACTGTAATCACTTTGCCATTTGGCAATGTAATCGTTACTTTTACAGGTGTTTTTTCACCTGGTGTTGTTAAATCTGGAAGATCGCCGACCTTAACAGTTGCTCCTTCTGGAATCTTCATTCCTTTTGTATAATCGTCTTCAGTCAAAGGAGTGTTTGTTACTGGTGTTTCAATCGGTGTTGGTTTTGTTTCAACTACTTTAATAGTAGCTGGAACTTCTACTAACACTTTTCCATCTTTATCTTTTACAACTACTGTAACTGGTTTATCCCCTGGAGTTGTTCCATCATATGGAGTTGTTTGTCCTTCTGGAACTTTGTATTCGAATGTTGAACCTTCTGGATAGTCACTTGGTATGATACTATCTTCAGCTTTAGGTTTATCTTTATCTTCAGCATTTACTGGAGTTAATTGTTCTTTACCTTGAACGACTTTAATCTTCGCAGGTACTTCTACAATTGTATCTCCATCTGAATCTTTCACAACTACAGTAACATCTTTTTCACCTGGTGTTGTTCCATCATATGGAGTTGTTTGTCCTTCTGGAGTCTTATATTCAAACGTTGAACCTTCTGGATAATCATCTGGTGTAATGCTATCTTGTGGTTTTGGTTTCTTATCACCTTCAGCATTCACTGGAACATACTGTGTCTTAGGTTCTACAACAACAATCTTAGCTGGAATTTCTGTAATTGGTTGCCCGTCTAATTTCGCTACTACCGTTACAGGTTTTTCACCTGGTGTTGTTGTATCTACTGGAGTGTTATCTTTGTATTCAAATGTTGTTCCAGTTGGGAAATCATTTGGATTAATGTTTTCTTTTGGATTTGGCTGTTTATTAGCTGGATCTACTGGTACATATTTAGGATAGCTTTCTACTACACGTACTGTAGATGGTACTTCAACTAATACCTTATCCCCTTGTTTCACAACAACAGTAACTTTCTTATCACCTGGTGTAGATGTATCTACCTCTTCTTTGTACTCAAATGTTGCATCATCTGGATAATCATTTGGATCAATACTATCTTCAGCAGATGGTTGTTTCTTACCTTCATCCACTGGAACGATTTGTGGATTTCCTTGTACGACCTTCACTTTTGTTGGTACTTCAACAAGTTTATCTTCTCCATCTTTCGCAACAACAACCACATCTTTTTCGCCTGGAGTTGTTGTATCTACTGGTGTCTTGTACTCAAATGTTGTTCCATCTGGATATTGTTCTGGATCAATGCTCTTAGATGCATCTGGTTGTGGTTTGCTTGGATCTGCTACTACGTATTGTGTCTTAGGATCTACAACCACTACTTTTGCAGGAACTTCTGCAATTGGTTGACCATTTAGCTTAGCTACAACAGTTACATCTTTTTCGCCTGGTGTTGTTGTATCTACAGGTGTCTTGTACTCAAAGGTTGTGCCTTCTGGATAGTCTCCTGGTGTAACACTGTCTTTCGCTTCTGGTTGTTTCTTAGTTGGATCTGCTACCACAAATTGAGGTGTGCTACCTACTACACGTACAGTTGCTGGTACTTCAACAAGTACCTTATCTCCTTGTTTCACAACAACAGTAACTTTCTTGTCACCTGGTGTAGATGTATCTACTTCTTCTTTATACTCAAATGTCGCATCATCTGGGTAATCATTCGAATCAATACTATCTTCAGGATCTGGTTGTTTCTTACCTTCATCTACTGGAACGATTTGTGGATTTCCTTGTACAACCTTCACTTTTGTTGGTACTTCTACAAGTTTATCTTCTCCATCTTTCGCAACGACAACTACATCTTTTTCACCTGGTGTAGTTGTGTCTACTGGAGTTTTGTACTCAAATGTTGTTCCATCTGGATATTGTTCTGGATCAATACTCTTAGATGCATCTGGTTGTGGTTTGCTTGGATCTGCTACTACGTATTGTGTCTTAGGCTCTACTACCACTACTTTTGCAGGAACTTCTGCAATTGGTTGACCATTTAGCTTAGCTACAACTGTCACATCTTTTTCACCTGCAGTTGTTGTATCTACTGGTGTCTTGTATTCAAATGTTGTTCCTTCTGGATAGTCTCCTGGTGTAACACTGTCTTTCGCTTCTGGTTGTTTCTTAGCTGGATCTGCAACTACAAATTGAGGTGTGCTACCTACTACACGTACTGTAGATGGCACTTCAACTAATACCTTATCCCCTTGTTTCACAACAACGGTAACTTTCTTATCCCCTGGTGTAGATGTATCTACTTCTTCTTTGTACTCAAATGTTGCATCATCTGGGTAATCATTCGAATCAATACTATCTTCAGGAGATGGTTGTTTCTTACCTTCATCTACTGGAACGATTTGTGGATTTCCTTGTACAACCTTCACTTTTGTTGGTACTTCTACAAGTTTATCTTCTCCATTTTTCGCAACGACAACCACATCTTTTTTTCTCCCTGGTGTTGTTGTGTCTACTGGAGTTTTGTACTCAAATGTTGTGCCATCAGGGTATTGTTCTGGATCAATACTCTTAGATGCATCTGGTTGTGGTTTGCTTGGATCTGCTACTACGTATTGTGTCTTAGGATCTACAACAACTACTTTTGCAGGAACTTCTGCAATTGGTTGACCATTTAGCTTAGCTACAACTGTCACATCTTTTTCACCTGCAGTTGTTGTATCTACTGGAGTCTTGTATTCAAATGTTGTTCCTTCTGGATAGTCTTCAGGAGTAACACTGTCTTTTGCCTCTGGTTGTGGTTTGCTTGGATCTGCTACTACAAATTGTGGTGTGCTACCTACTACTCGTACTGTTGCTGGAACTTCAACGATTGTATTTCCTTGTGGGTCAAGCACTTCAACAACCACGTTCTTATCTCCAGTTGTTGTTACATCGATTGGAGATGTTTGTCCTTCTGGAGTTTTGTATCTAAATGTAGATCCTTCTGGATAATCTTCTTTATCAACACTCTTCTCTGGATCCGAAGAACATCGTTTGTTTCTTTAACTGGGTACGATTTGTGGTACACCTTCTACTACTGTTACTGGGTACTTTGACCGTTGTAGTTTTTTTCTTGACCATCTACAGTGTATTTAACTGGTACATCAACTTCCGTATCTTCTGTTAAGTCTGGAACTGTTACTGTAGCTGTTTTCATCAACAGTAACGGTTGCACCTTGTGGTAACTTACCTGTAAATGTTGCATCTTCAATTGCTTTTTTAGCTTTATCTAGTACTTTTTCCTTAGCTTTATCCTTGTCACTGTTTTTAGCAACTAGAATTTCTTCAGCTTCTGGTTTTGGTAAAACTGTTACTGGAACACTTACTGTTTCTGTTAACTTACCATTATCATATGTTACTGGTACGTCTACTTTAACGTCTGTTGCCCCTGCTTTACCTGTTGTTTCTGGTAATGTTGTTGGTTCACCTTTTGTACCATCTGTCCCTGGTGTTACAGCTGCTTTCGCTTGTTCAGCTGTTGGTGTTTTCACCTTCGAATACGACAATTTTTACTTGGAGTTGAGCTTACTACTGTAACTGGGACTGAAATAGTATCTTCTGCTACTACTGTACCTGTACTATCTTTATATTGAACTTTTACTGGTACATTATCTTTATCACCATTAAAAAGTCTGTTGCTGGAACAGTATAATCTTGATTTGGAACTAATTCTGCTGTAACTCCTGATGGTAATGTTAGTTTTACCTAGTGCAGCTTGTGCTTTTTCTTTTCACCGCTGTTGTTAAGGGTTTTCACCAGTTGTATCTTTTAATGTTGTTACTTTTTTTCTGGTGTTGCTTTTGGTAATACTTCAACTGGTACAGTTTACAGTTTCATCTCCTGTTGGGATATGTGACTGTTGTTGGTACAGTTACATCTTTTGCTCCTACTTTACCTGTTGTTTCTGGTAAATCAGTTTCTGTTGGTGTTCCTACAGTTCCTCCAGTACCTGGTGTTACGGCATTCTTTAACCTTTCTCTGCATCTGGTTTTCGTTCCTTCTACAGTGTAAACTGTTTTTTTGGTTCTGAACCTAATACATTAATTGTTACTGGTACTGTCGTATTGTATGTTTTTTTCCATCTACTATGTATAGTTGCTGGAACATTTGACAACACCCTTTATTTGTTCCTTTTTCTGCAGTTATTGTCGCTAATAGTTCTTCTGTAATATCCCCAACTGTTACTGTCGCTCCTGTTGGTAATTTTCCTTTGAAGTCTGCTGCTTCAACTAATGCTGACGCTTTTGCTTTTGCTACTTCTTTTACTTTATCTACGGTTGCCCCTTTAGGTACTTCTACCTCACCAGTTGCTTTTGGTAAAACTGTTACTGGTACTTTCACTGTTTCGGTTAGCTTACCATTGTCATAAGTTACTGGTACGTCAACTTTAACGTCTGTGGCTCCTGCTTTACCTGCTGTTTCTGGTAATGTTGTTGGTTCACCTTTTGTACCATCTGTTCCTGGTGTTACAGCTGCTTTCGCTTGCTCTGCTGTTGGTTTTTCACCTTCGAATACGACAATTTTACTTGGAGTTGAGCTTACTACTGTAACTGGGACTAAAATAGTATCTTCTGCTACTACTGTACCTGTGCTGTCTTTGTATTGTACTTTTACTGGTACTGCTGTTTTATCACCATTAGAATCCGTTGCTGGAACAGTATAATTTTGATTTGGAACTAATTCTACTGTAACTACTGATGGTAAAGTCAATTTACCTAGTGCAGCTTGTGCTTTTTCTTTCACTGCTGTTGTTAGGGTGTCACTAGTTGTATCTTTTAATGTTGTTACTTTTTCTGGTGTTGCTTTTGGTAATACTTCAACTGGTACATTTACAGTTTCATCTCCTGTTGGATATGTTACTGTTGTAGTTGCAGTTACATCTTTAGCTCCAACTTTCCCTGTTGTTTCTGGTAAATCAGTTTCTGTTGGTGTTCCTACAGTTCCTCCAGTACCTGGTGTTACGGCATTCTTAACTTTCTCAGCATCTGGTTTTGTGCCTTCTACAGTGTAAACTGTTTTTGGCTCTGAACCTAATACATTAACAGTAATTTCTGCATCTTTTGTATAAGTTGTTCCATCTACTGAATAAGTTACTGGAACTTTAACGATTCCTTTGTTTGTTCCTTTTTCTGCAGTCATTGTTGCTAAAACTTCTTCTGTAATCTCACCAATCACTACATCTTTAGAACCTTCTGGTAATTTAGCTTTGAAGTCAGCTGATGTTGCTACTTCTGTCGCTTTTGCTTTCGCTACTTCTTTTACTTTATCAACAGTTGCACCTTTAATTACTTCTACATTACCTGTTGCTTTTGGTAAGACCAACACAGGAACTGTTACTGTTTCAGGAAGTACAACATTTCCCTTCGTATAAGATACTGTTGTTTCAACATTAATAATTTGCCCAGCTTTACCAGTTGTTGTAGGCATATTTTGAACATTATTTGTTGTAGCTGTATATCCAGGAATTGTAGCAGGAGTTATTTTCCCCTTAATATCATCATTTTGGATTGTATCTCCTTCAAAAACAACTTTCTGTTGCTTAGTAGATGCCACTACATTCACATTAATGTCTATTTGATTATTAAATTTCTTACTTCCAACAGTGTGAATAACTGGTACTTTTAGAGTTCCACTATTTTCTTTTACAGCAGCTGTAGAATAACCTTGTACCATTGCAATTAAACTTGTTTCACTTAAATTTAGAGCAGCAGTAGCTTTTAATGTTGCTAATTTTTCTCTATAAGCTTCTGAATTTAGTAATTCTTCAGCACTTACTGTTGCTGCTTCTTTTGCTTTTTCAAAAGTTGTTCCAACTGGTACAGTTATAGCGCTATTTCCTGTCATAGAATCAATATAAATACTACGATTATATTTATAGTCTGGATTATCGGAAGTTTCTAAACTATTAGCATTTACATTCACTGGAGTATTATATCTATCCGCACCAACTATTCCATACGGTAAGATCATATTTCCTAATTTATCTTTTCCTCCAAATCCATTTTTCCCTACTACTTCAAACGTTGCTTCTCCGACAAAATCAGGCGTTACTTCAAATGGGATCGAAACAGTGTTGGAGTTTACCACTTGTTGGATTAATATTTCGTTTTGGTAAATCAATTTTTAAAAAGTAAGTTCTCGTGTATCTTTGTTATATTTAAAGTCATAAGTATAACTTGGAGCAAATAAATTTTTTTACCATTTACTTCATTCAGGTCCGTTCCCTGTAATGTACCTAACTTAACACCTTTCAGGGAACTTTCAAAGTAACTTCATACCTAGTCTGATATACTACTCCTACTCCACCATGATTACTTAGCGTTAAATTAAACGTTCCTTGTTGAGCATTTTTATAAATAGAATTTTCTGTATAACCATATGCTTCTTTATCTCTACCTGAAACCACTGTCGTCGTTAAAGTCAGTGCTGGTCCTGGAGTTAATCCTAGTCCTGCAACTATATATCCATCTTCAACCTTATGACCATTCAAGTAATCAGAAGTTGTTGGCTGATCTCCTGCTTCTACAAATACACGTACTTTAGTTGTCCCTTCAGGCACTTTTACTACACGCCATAATGCAGCAAAACCATCCGAATCTGATCCAGGTTGTCCAATAAATTCTGTATCTGAAGCTTTTCCATCTTTTCTAGTTAATTCTGATAATGGTTGACCTGTGTAGGCATCAACTATTTTCATTTTTATTTTTTCACCTGATGAAGTCAAACCTAATTTACCATAAGCACTAGAAAAGACAAGATTAGCATACAAATGAGAGTTAGGGTTTACGTCGAAATCTTTATAGATAGTTGTTCCTTGTTTTTTTAATTCTACATAATAATCTTTATTAACTTTTCCTATACTTTCATTTCCCAAACGATCAGTACTAATCATATATCTTAGGACTCCACCACTAGCGTTTGGTCTGTTTTGACCACCAGTAGCTGTAACATGACCGTTATTATCATAAACTTTTGCTGGTTTTGGTGCATATGTGGTTGCTGATTGTCCTGCTTTATATTCTATATCAGTAGGTGCTTCTGGTTTAACAATATTTACGGTGTTTGCGCCTTCTTTATCTACAATCTTCCAGCCTCCTAAAGCTCCTGCTTTTGCTTCATCAACAGTTATTTCTTTTTGTTTCCAATGATAAGTTGCTGAACCCAAATTAATAGCACCATTTATACCCAGAAGCTTGATTTTTCTGCACGTTTTTGTATGTGATGTAGCATTTGAGAAATCAGGTGTTCCAAAAAGTATCATTTAAATTACTAATTACTGCATCAGATGGATTATTCCCATAATTTGCTAAGTGATTATTGGCAGGTGCTCCCCAGTCTAATTTTTTTAGCTTGGTATAGTTTTCAATAAATCTACTTTTTATCTTTTAACTCTTGTAAAAGTGTATGCTTTTTCTTTTTTTCTGTTGTTGGGAATGTTGTTTCCCTTTATTTTCTAACAGCTTGTGCAGAATCTTTTTACCTGTGTTAGGATTTCTATGAAATTCTTTATCTGTTTTTGACCCTTCTCCTTTTAGCATTTTCAGCTGAGATTAAAGATTCAACTTTTGTGATTTCCGCCTCTAATTCAGAAGCTTTTTTTGTGTAATATCGTTTGTATTTACAACAACAGGGATTTTTCAGTACCATCTGCAACTGTACCTGTATCTCTAAACCCACTTTCCCCATTACCAGGAATAGCTTTCCCATTTCTAGAATCTTGGTTGTTGTTTACTTTTTCTCTGTTGTTTCTGATTTGATACTGTTTAAAAATGACTAGGCTACTTGAAAGTTGTTTAGCAAGTACATTAACTTTTGTCTGTGTTTTTTTGTATCATCGTTTAAAAAGTTCTTTTGCTTTATTAACCAAATTTTTAGCATCATCAATGACTGATTTTGTTTTTCTTACCTTTCAGTTAATTGACTTAATCTACTTTCAGCTTTAGCAACTAAATCTTCTAATGATGCTGTATTAATAGCAACTTTTTTTCTGTCACTACAGTTTGGAGTTTCAACTGCACTGGCTTGTGTGTCAGTAGCAGACTCTTTTTGACTAGTAGCAGATGCTTGTCCAGCAACCTCCTTAGAGGGTTCCGGGGACTTATCATTTAGATTTTGAGGATTTTGAACTTCTGTAGTTTCTGGATTAGTTGCTTGTTCAGCCGCTTGGACGCTTCCTCCACCAAGGAAAAACAATCCAGTAGCTACAGCTACACTAGCCGCACCGAAACTAACCTTACGGATACTGTAACGTGTGAATTTCTCCACTTGCGATTGGCGAACATGACGCCCTTTGGGTTTAAACATTCCCTTACTCCTTTTTCTGACAAATGTCAGTTAATATATTCAAGAAGGCTAAAAAACAACAAGCCCCCCCCCTCAAATATATTTGTATATTTAAAGGTTCTTATTAAAATTATACCCTTTAATCCTTTATAAATCAAGTATTTCGGTTTTTCAGAAGATAATATATTAATTTCATCAGATTATTAATTATAATATATTTAAAAATATAAATAATATCTATATTGTTGATGTTTTTTATAAAAAAAGCCTAGTTTAAAATGGTAAAACTAGACTTTTTATATATTTTATTTTTTTCTTCCTTCACTTCTTTGGTTGCTACATCATCACCAAACCATTTTTTGCTAATTTCTTGGAACTTACCATCCTTATAAAGATTAGAAAATCCTTCATTTATCTTTTTAACCAGAGTTGTATCTTCCTTACGTGCTCCAACCGCAAAATCTTCTGTTTCTAGTCCAACTGTAAAGACATTATAATCGTTTAAAACGCCTTCTGCTTCTAAATAATAGTTTGCATAGACACGATCAATTAATAGACCATCAATTCGATCGTTTTTCAAATCAATCAAGGCTTCATTAAAGGTTTGGTATTGATTCGCTTTATTATTAGCAACAATATCCTTCAAAATCGCTGGATTTGCTTCAAAATCCTCATAACCAGATGAACCAGCTTGAGCTCCTAATGTCTTTCCAGCCATATCCTTTGCAGTCGTGATACCTGAAGATTTCTTAGTCACCAATACCTGCTCATTCTTCATATATGAGTTACTGAATGCTACCTTTTCACGGCGTTCATCTGTAGCAGAATAACCATTCCAAATCAAATCAATTGTTCCTTTTGTCAATTCAGCTTCTTTCAAATCCCAATCAATCGGTTGCCAATTTACCGTAATGCCATATTTTTCAAAAACAGCTGTAGCTAAATCAATATCAAATCCTGCATAGGAACCATCTTTCTGAGCAAATCCCATTGGAACAAAAGTACTATCAAATCCAATAGTAATAGACTTGTTAGACTCGTACTTAGACCAATTATCTCCACTAGTTTCACTAGCATTTTTCCCACAAGCTACTAAGAACAAAGCAGTCATTAGACTGACTAATATAAGCATCAATTTTTTCATCACTTTTTCCTCCTATTTAGGTTCTACTTTTAATAATACATCTGCAATATTTTCCGCAAACTGTAAATCATGGGTAACCACAATCTGGGTCATGCCAAGTTCCCTATTTTGCAAGATTAGTTTTTCCACTTCCAAGCGTAATTCTGGATCCAGTGCAGAAGTTGGTTCATCGTAACCAATGATTTCTGGGTCAATCATCATAGCACGTGCCAAAGCCACCCGCTGTTTTTGCCCACCTGATAGTGAGAATGGATAGGCATCTGCGTGCCCTGCTAGTCCTAACTGTTCCAAGAGTCCACGCGCCTTCTGTTCAGCCTCATCCTGCTTCATTCCCATTGTTTTCACAGGCGATAAGGTCAAATTGTCTAAAACTGACAAATGAGGGAAAAGTTGAAAATCTTGGAATACAAATCCCAGTAGATTTCGCTTCTCCAATTCATCCAATTCTAAGGGTTCTCCATTATAAAAGATTTGACCTGAATCAATGGTTTCAAGACCTGCAAGCATGCGTAAGAGAGTCGTCTTACCTCCGCCAGAAGGCCCAACGATAGCTAGGATTTGCTTTTCAGGAATATTTAGACTGAAATCAGACAGGATTCGTTTGTCTCCGAATTTCTTATTGATATTTCGTAATTCTAACATGTCAACCTCCTATCTATAATAACTGTACTTCTTCTCAACTTTTTTGGAAATGATTGTCACAATCCCAATTAAAATCAAGTAAATGGCTCCTGCCAAGAACATGGGAACAAGGCTGGCATCACGGTTGGCAGCTGTTCGGCTTGCTAAGATAAGGTCTGAAATTCCTAGAGCGTAGACTAGAGACGTATCCTTGACCAAACTCATAACCTCATTAAATACACTAGGGAGAACAATCTTGGTCACCTGAGGCAAAATAATATAGCGTACTGTAGCAAAGGGACTGAACTTCAAGACCTTAGCAGCCTCATATTGACCTTTGGGGATAGTATCAATCCCACCACGGAAGATTTCAGCAAAGTAAGCTGCATAATTAAGAACAAAGGCAATAATGGCCGCAGGAAGACGGTCCAAACGGATCCCAATACTTGGGAGCACATAATAGATAAAGATCAATTGCAAGAGCAAGGGTGTCCCCCGCATGATCCAGATATAAATGTTAATCAGATAATGGAGGGGCTTCCAATGGACTTGCAAGGCAAAGGCAATCAAAACGCCCAAGGGAATAGAAAAAATCAAGACCAGTGCAAAAACCTGTAAAGTCATGCTTGCACCGCTCAATAAACTCGGTAATATCTCAAACAAATAAGACATACTGACACCTCCTTAAAATAATTGTTCCTATTATAGCATACATAAACTAAATTACAACTATTTTTATAAAAAAATTACATTGCTAACAAAAATAAAAACTATATCTTTTAAAATTGACAAGATATAGCTTTTAAATCATTTTATTCCT